>Ga0209172_10000014_pt1 | contig 578081 bp, 488 predicted proteins | sample LarsenN4metaG_FD_184113 | JGI IMG/M metagenome (GOLD analysis project Ga0209172, IMG submission 184113) | Hot spring sediment bacterial and archeal communities from British Columbia, Canada, to study Microbial Dark Matter (Phase II) - Larsen... ...
TTGACTCAGCGGGGTGGGTGCATTAGCTTGGGGTGCAGGAGTGGGGGGCATGGGGTCCTCGGTTTGGTTGGGTCACCACCAAGGATACCGGCTCCCGCTCCTTTTACACAAAACTCAGCATACTACCTGACTTGGTGAGATGTGTTTATGATTAACAATGATGTATCAATCAGTTCTCGTTGGGGTTGGGTGTTTATATTGGGTGTTGGTTGTGTTTTTTTGGCGGTCCACCTCAGTGGAGCAGGAAATTGGGTGGAAACAGTAAAATATCTATCTATTTATTTTTTCTTTAATTCAATTAGGGTGTTTTATAGGGGCAATTTTAATGATAGGGTTATTCTTTTCTGGCCTGCTTACTCAGTTTGAAATTACTAGTTTTCTATTAATCTTTTCCATAAGTTTACGAGAGTTGTATAGCTTAATGTCACAAAAAACACCGAGGAAATAGCGAAAACAATTCCATCAGTTTATACTCCCACCACCGCCGTCACTTCAATCTCCACCAACAGTTCAGGGCTAATCAGGGCGCTTACTTCCAGCAGGGTGGCGGCAGGGCGGATGTGGGCAAAGCGCTCGCCGTGCGCGCGGCCCACGGCCTCCCAATCTTCAATGTTGGTCACGTACATTCGCGTGCGCGTTACATCTTCCAGCGTTGCACCAGCTTCTTTCAGCGCCTTCTCAATTTTGCTCAGGATAAATTGCGTTTGGGTGTAAGGGTCATTCAAGCCCGCTACTTGGCCGTGCTCGTCCACGGCGGTGGTTCCGGCCACTTCAATAATGTTGCCCACTCGCACCGCACGGGAATAGCCTACAATCGCTTCCCACTTCGCGCCGGAGGAGATATTGATGCGGTTTGGCATGATTTAGGCTCCTGTGTCACTGCGAGGCGGCCTGTTGCCGCCGAAGCAGTCTCTTAAAAATAAGAGAACTCTGATTTTGGAGATTTCTTCCCTCGCTCCGCTCGTTCGCAATGACATGACACAAAGATATAACTTCTTCCTACACCAAAATAGGTTGCTTCTCCTCCGCCAACTTCTTCAGCACTGCCACCAGCGTCTCGCGCCACTCGGCTTCTGGCAGTTTGGGGAGCCAGATTTTGTTTTTGCTGGTGCGCGCGCCCTCCACCAAACTAAAGGCGAAATAAGCCTGTTCCACTTCGTCTAGGCTGGGTAGGGTGAGAGTGATTTGGCCGTTCTCCACGCTCACAGCCAATACCCCCGCGCGGGCCGCCAAAATTTTCACCCGCAGCTGATAGAGCAAGTTGTTCAGCGCGCGCGGCGCCGGGCCAAAGCGGTCTCCTAATTCAAGCCTCAGCGCCTCTAAACTCGCTTCATCCTTCAGGTTGGCCAGCCGCTGGTAAAGCTGTAGGCGCAAGGCCTTATCTTCCACGTAATCTGCCGGAATGGCGATGGAAAACGGTAAATCAACGGTGACGGTGTTTGTTTCAGCGTGAGTTGATGTGCCAGTGAGCAGAGGCGTAGGTGAGCCCTCTATGGGTTGCGACCCGCCGTCTGCCGTCTGCCGTCCACCGTCTGTAATTTGCTCTTTCTTTATCCGCCGCACGGCTTGGCCCAACAACCGCGTGTAAAGGTGAAAACCCACCGCCGTAATCTGGCCGCTTTGTTTGGGGCCGATAATGTCTCCCGCGCCCCGCATCTCTAAATCGCGCATAGCGATGGAATAGCCCGCGCCCAGTTCGGTTTGTTCGGCTAAAGTTTCTAAGCGCTCGCGCGCTTCTTGGGTAGGGCGGTGCGCTTTATCAGTGAAGAAGTAGGCATACGCTTGCACGGCACTGCGGCCCACGCGCCCGCGCAGTTGGTACAGTTGCGCCAGCCCAAAGGTATCGGCGCGGTCCACAATCAGCGTGTTGGCGTTGGGGATATCCAGGCCGGACTCAATGATGGAGGTGCACAACAACAAATCAATTTTGCCCTCACTGTACTCATCCATCACTTTTTCTAGCTCATGCTCATCCATTTGGCCGTGCCCCACGCCCAGCCGCGCTTCCGGCGCCAGTCGCTCCAACTTCTCGCGCAACAGGCCAATGCTCTGCACGCGGTTGTGCACAAAGAAAATCTGCCCACCACGGTCAAGTTCACGCAAAATGGCTTGCCGCACTAACTTCTCGTTGTACGCGCCCACATGGGTGATGATGGGCAGGCGTTCCTCGGGCGGCGTGTTGATGGTGCTGATATCCCGAATGCCGGTGAGCGCCATATACAGCGTGCGTGGAATGGGTGTGGCCGTGAGCGTCAGCACATCCACTTCGGTGCGCAGGCGTTTTAGCCGCTCTTTGTGCGTCACGCCAAAGCGTTGCTCCTCATCCACAATCAGCAGGCCTAAATTTTTGAATTGCACCTCTTTGCTCAAAAGTTTATGCGTGCCCACAATGATATCCACTTGCCCATCGGCCAATTGCTGAAGAATAGCGCGGCTTTGCGCCGGCGTGCGGAAACGCGACAGCATCTCCACTTTTACGGGGTACGGAGCCATGCGGGCGTGGAAGGTGTGAAAATGCTGTTGCGCCAAAATCGTCGTTGGCACGAGAATCGCCACCTGAGCGCCGTCCATCACGGCTTTGAAGGCGGCGCGCAAAGCCACCTCTGTTTTGCCAAAGCCCACATCGCCGCAAATTAATCTATCCATTGGGCGGGGGCGTTCCATATCTGCCTTCACTTCCTGAATGGCCCGCATTTGGTCATCTGTTTCTACAAACGGGAATGCGCCTTCCAGTTCTGTTTGCCAGGTGGTATCTGGCCCAAAGCCGCGTCCGCTCACCAACTCACGTTTGGCGTATAACTCCAGCAACTCCCGCGCCATCTCAGCGGTGGCTTGTTGGGCTTTGGTCTTGGCCGTTGTCCATTCAGCGGAACCCAGCCGAGTGAGCGTAGGCGGATGGTCACTCGCTCCCACATACTTGGTCAGACGGTCGGCCTGATAAACAGGCACATATAGTTCATCGCCCTCCGCAAACTCCAGCACCAAGTACTCGCGCTCTAAACCGTCTATGCTCCGTTTGCCCAGCTCGCGGAAGCGGCCCACGCCAAAATCTTCATGCACAATGTAATCACCCAAACTGAAGAGCGCATAGATGGCTTCCGGCGTGAGAGGGGCGGCGCGGCGCAGTTGCTCGCGGCGGCGCGGTTGGGCGCGGGATACGCCAAAGATTTCGGCATCGGTGAACAGATGAACGGATGATGGATGTTGGACGGTGGATGGGACCTCACTTGTGGTCTGCCGTCCGTCGTCTATCGTCCAATCTAGCCGCCACCCCTCGGTGAGGTGGCCGTTGAGGAACAGCGCCTGCCCAGCTTGTGGCAACTCCGTGAGGCTTTCTTGCACGGTTGTAGGAACGGCCCGCGCGCTCCACAATTCAGCCAGCCGTTGCGCTTGGCGCGAGATGACGATGACGGCCTCGCCCTCGGACACGTTGCGCTCAATCTGTTCAAGGGCGGGTTTCACTTGTCCGCCAAAGCGCGGGCCGGGATGAAATGCTGTGCCCAGCGGCGTTGTAGCCGTATCTTCTAGCTCACCGCGCGCACCCAAGATCAACGCTTGGCGCGCCACTAACTGCGTCTCAAGCTCTCGCCAGGTGAAGTATGGGCGGGGGAAGTCTTTATCAATCAATTCCGCTTCTAACTGTAAGGCGCGTTGCTCAGTGGCGTGCTCTTCTAGCTCAGCCACCGTGTCCGCCAGTTCCTGCCAATCATCCACAATCACAAGTGAATGATAGGGCGCGTAGTCCAGCAGGCTGGCGGGCGCATGGCGCAGAGGCAACTCAAACTCCACAGGTTGGGCTTCGTCGCCGGTGGTTGATTGTCTATCGCCCGTTAGCCATAACACTTCCCGGGCGGGTGTTACAGTCACAACCTCCACTTTTTCGCCGGAGCGTTGTGTAGCTGGGTCGAAGCGGCGGATAGTTTCAATGTCATCGCCAAACAATTCCAGGCGCACCGGCCCCGCCGCCGCCATTGGGAAAATATCCACGATGCCGCCGCGCCGCGAGAATTGGCCGGGTTGGGTCACAATGGTTTCTGCTTTATAGCCCAACGTCACCCAGCCCTTCAGCAAACTTTCCAAGCGCACGCTTTGGCCAACTTTCAACGTATCGGTGTGCGCCATAAATTCGGCGCGGGGCAAAGTACGCGTCATCAGCGCGCGGGCAGAGGTGAGGATGATGGGCGGCGCTTCATTTACGGCTGAAAGTTTGAAATAAGGCGCGAGCGTGGCCAAACACTCAATCCGTGCGCGCACATTGGGCTGGCCCCACGCGGCTGGCTCATAAAACATAGCGTTTGGCTCGTTGAAGGTGAGCAAACGCAAAGTGGGCGCCCACGCTAACAATTCCTCCTGCCACAGCAACGCCCGTTCGGGGCGGGCAGTGAGGATGAGAACGGGGCGGGCGGCTTCTTCGGCCAAAGCGGCGGCCAGCGGCGGGCGAGCGGCGCGCGGCGCATTAAGCGCCCAACGGCGCGGTGTGGCGGCCTTTAGCGCGGTTTGCACTTCTGCAAAGCCAGGCAAACTGTGGAAGAGGGCCCGAAGGCCTGAGAGATTGAGGGGCGAGTCCATTTTAGAATTTTCAGCGCGCGGAGTTTACGCAAGCCGATCATGTTCCGGAAAAATACGGTTTCATCTGGGCTATCGCTGTAAACGCGTCGGCATTAACGCATCCAGCCGATGTTTGCACATCGGCGGGGGTCTTCGCTATGCAGTTTTATACAGCCTACACCGAACTAGCCTGTGCGGTCAGCCGGGCCGTTGTAACGGCTCATCGTTAACTGTGGGCCGTCTTTGATGAATGACTCGGTCATATCCACGGCGCGGTTGAGCATGACATCAATGAAGTCATTATCTTCTTGTTTGAAGTCTTGCAAAACATAGTTGCTGGCGGTGGTTTGGCCCGGCGGGCGGCCAATGCCCAGCCTCAGGCGCGCAAACCGGTCACTGCGGATATGATCAATGATGGATTGCAAGCCGCGCTGGCCGCCAGCCGTGCCGCGTGGGCGCAGGCGCACCGTGCCAAAGGGGATGTTTAAGTCATCCACAATCACCAGCAATTTATCCACCGGGATTTTGTACAAGTTCATCATGGAAGCTACTGCTTCGCCCGATTGATTCATGTACGTTTGCGGCTTGATGAGCAACACGGAGAACTCACCAATTTTGCCGTCGGTATAAAGCGCTCGCCCCTGTTTGCGCGTGAAGCCCGCCAAATCGAAGCGCTCAGCGATGTAATCGAGCGCCAAGAAACCCATGTTGTGCCGATTGAAGCGGTACTCGCGGCCTGGATTCCCAAGACCAACAACCAGGAACTGATACTCTGCCACATTCACCTCGAAAATTACGGGACAACGCCCGCTTAGGATTGAGTAAAACGACGCCACCACCAGCGCCATAACGCATACAACCCTAGTATACCGAAAAATAGCGTTGAGAGTCTAACGCCGCTCCAAAAAGCCGAACTCACCTGAGCGGGCGTGAGACTGATGAAAGATAATGGCCCTTCACCAAGGGAGGGGGCGGCGGGCGGCGCAACCGGAGTAGAGATGGCGGCAATAACAATGGCCGTTATGGTAGGCGGTGGGGTCAGAGTAGGCCCACTGGGTGTCGGCGTCCATGTGGCCGGTGGTGTGGCAGTCGGCGTGGTATTTTGCACGCGCAGGCCGCGCACCACTGCCTCCACAAAATTTCGCTCCGAAGTGTACAGCCGTAAACGCACGGCATAATTGCCATCCACAATCCCGCGTGTATCCCAACTGCCCAACGCCCCCTCCACCACGGGCGTATTCACAGCTTCTTGAATAGAGAACCACGTGTTGGTGGGGTCGGCCTCTAACGCAAAAGCCAGCTCATACCGCACAAAACTGGGGTGGGTGGCTGTGCCGCTCAGCACCACCACGCCGGTGAGGGTGGCGCCGGGCGACGGCTGGGTGATGGCGATAGAGCCAGTTTCTTGGGCGGATACGGGTGAAGCAAGCAGAAGCGTGGCTAAAAACCAGCCCAAAAATCTAATCCACATGGCAAGGCAGTTTAGCATAGTCTGGTCTGGCACGGCCCGAATGGCTTTGCTATACTCGCCTTGTTAGTAACTTTTTTGGGCGCACGGTGTTGTTATTACTGAGTGATGCGCCCATTGGAGACTTTGGGTGCCCACTTTTGAAAACGAAGCCGAGCTGATAGAACGCGCCAAACAGGATGGCGAGGCTTTTGGCGAGTTGTATGAGCGCTATGTGCGCGCTATTTACAATTACATTTACTATCGAACCGGCAATGTTCAGGATGCAGAGGACTTGACAGCCCGCGTCTTTCAACGGGCCCGGCAACATTTGCCGCGTTACGTGGAGCGGGGGTTGCCGTTTTCTGCCTGGCTATACCGAATTGCGCACAACATGGCCGCCAACTGGCACCGGGATGAAAGCCGCCGCCGGGCCTTGCCGCTGGATGGGCCTATGCTGGTAGACTTGACCGCCGCCGCGCCGGAAGAGACGCTGGAAGACCGCCGTCAGCGGGAGCTGTTAATGCGAGCCTTGCGGCGGTTGCCGGGCGAACGGCAACAATTAATTATTTTGAAATTTGTCGAGCAACTTTCCAACGCCGAAATTGGTGTGGTTATGAACCGGAGCGAAGGCGCGATTAAGAGTTTGTATCATCGCACCTTACTTGCCCTTCGGGAAGAAATCACCCAACTGGAAGCCGAACCAACACCGCTTTCTCTCACAAACGGAAAACAAGGACACTAACCTATGACTAAAATTGCCCTCGTCACCGACTCTACGGCTTATATCCCCAAAAACCTGATGGAACAGTACAACATTCAAGTTGTGCCGAATATTGTGATTTGGGGCGGCAAATCTTACCGCGATGGGGTGGATATGCAACCCAGCGAGTTTTTTGAGCGGCTCAAGGTGGATGCCGAACACCCCACCACCTCCGTAGCGTCTTTGGGGGATATGCAAGCTGTGTATGCCAAAGCCCTAGAAGGCAAGGAAGGCGTGGTAGGCGTACATGTATCCGGTAAACTTTCCAACACCTACAAAGTGGCCCAAGAAGCGGCCAATATGGTCAACGGCTCTGCCATTCGCGTAGTGGATTCACAAGTGACCTCCATGGCGCTGGGTTTTGTGGTGTTGGCGGCGGCGCGCGCGGCGGCTGAGGGCAAGGCTTTGGCCGAAGTGGCGCAAGTGGCGCAAAATGCCGTACCGCGGGTGGGTGTGGTGCTCACGGTGGAGACCCTCAAGTATTTACAGCGTGGAGGCCGCATTGGGGCCGCGCAGGCTTTTGTAGGCGGTTTGCTGGATATGAAGCCTGTGCTGGAAGTGCGGGATGGCGCCGTGCATCCATTAGAACGTGTGCGTTCCAAGAAGAAAGCCGCCGCCCGGCTGGTGGACTTAGTGACCACCCGACTGACCGGAAAATCCAACTTGCGGGTGGCGGCCATTCACGCCAGCGCCGAAAGCGAAGCCCGTGAAATGCTGGAAGCCGTGAAGGCCAGCTTGGGTGGGGCCGTGGTTGAAGCGTTAGTCACAGATGTTAGCCCCACAGTGGCCGTGCACACCGGCCCCGGTACGATTGGGCTAGCGTACAGTGAAGGGATTTAAGATAATGTTAACGGGGAAGGTGAAGATAAATAAAATGAACACTCAACTATTGGAGACGCGGTTAGGTAGCTTGCTTAAGCCGGTTACACCCCGCCCGGAATTTGTGAGTGAGCTCAAGGCTCAGTTAGCAGAACCTAGGCAGATGGCCGCGCCGGCTCGTTCGCCCTTGTGGCTGATTGTGGCCGGCATTGGCGGCGTGGTTTCAGTGGCGGGTGTGGCGCTGGTGGTGTTCCGCTTAGGTGGCTCACTGGCCCGCCGCGCGGCCGAGGTTTGGCCGCGTTCTGGCCGGATGGCTTCGGCTTCTCGTTAAGACTTACGAACAGTTCCAGAGATTTATTAGCGCAGGCCATTGGCCTGCGCTAATAAATTTAATCAGCTGGTTGCGCCGCAAATAGAATTATTCCAACTGCCCAGACTCTTCGGCATTCAACTCCTCACCCGTTCCGGCATATAACTGACGACCCAACAAACGGTCATACTCCGTCCATGCTTGGTCTGCGGAGCGGCGGTTGAGGAGCAAGGTGTTGAAGCGGTTGAGTTGGGCGCTTAGCTCAGTGATATGGTGCAAAGCAATCGCTTCCAGCGTTTGCGGGCGGCGCGGCGAGCCCCACTCGTAACGCCCATGATGGCTGACGAGCATGTGCAAAACTCGTAAGCGTAATTCAGCCGGAAAATCTGGGATGGCCGTGATGGCCGCGCTGACCATTTCTGCGCTAACTGTGATATGGCCCACCAACCGCCCTTCATCCGTGTAATCAATTTCGTGTGTCCAAATGTACTCGCGAAGTTTGCCTACATCATGCAAGAGCGCGCCGGTGTAAAGTAAATCCGCGTTCAGGGCCGGATAGAGCGCCAAGACCGCGCCGCAAACCGTGAGCGTTTCTGCGAGATGCTCCAACAACCCACCCAGATAGGCATGATGCACACGCCGCGTGGCGGGCGCTCGCTCCACTTGAGCGCGGAAGTTTTCATCGCTGTAAAAAGCGCGCACCAAAGCGGCTAAATGCGGCTCTTGTAAATTGGCAATTACACCGTCCACCTGCGCCCACAAACTGGCCACATCTTTTTCAGTCGCCGGCAGAAAATCCGCCAGTGAGAATTCATGGGGTTGGGCGGCGCGGATTTTATGGACGATGAGTTGTGAACGGCCCAGATATTCTTCCACATCTCCCTGAACTTTAATCACTTCTCCTTCGGTAAGTGTTTCGTCCACGGTGGGGGCGTCGTCCCACACACGGGCTAAAATCTGGCCTGTTCGGTCGCTCAAAATTAGGGTGAGGAAGTTGCCCTTGCTTCGGTCACGGAACGGCTCCAACTGCTTCCGTTGAAGCAGATAATAGCCGGTCACGCGTTCACCAGGGGCTAGTTCACGGACGAAGGGGCCTTTATGAGGATGTTGAGGCGTCATGTTTCAAAGGGAAGGGAAAAGCGAAAAGCACTGCCACCTTCGGGCCGCCGCTCCACCCAAATGTTGCCGCCATGCGCTTCTATGGCCATCTTGCAAAACGTTAGCCCTAAACCCGTGCCCTGGCGGCGGCCGCTTTGGCCTTCAATTTGGATAAAGCGGTCAAAAATACGCTCACGATATTCTTCTGGGATGCCGGGGCCAGTGTCTAGCACCGAGCAGATAATCCGCGGCGCGGCTTGGCCGTTGGGCGGCGTCTCGGCGCGCACGAGCACCTGGCCGCCCGCCGGAGAGAACTTAAGCGCATTATCTACTAAATTCGTAAATACACGGCTGAGCTTATCCCGGTCAGCCAAAAGGGTGGGCAAGTCCGGTGGAACGTCATTAATCAGCACCAAGCCATGCTCGTTGGCTAGCGGCATTAAATCGCCCAATACTTCTTCTACTAATGGGTGCAAATTAACGGCGCTCCGGTTTAAACTCATTTCGCCCGTTTCCATACGGGAAATATCCAGCAAAGTGTTTACCAGCCCAATCATTTTATTGGTGGAGCGGATGGCAATATCCACCGATTGTTGGATGAGGGGGGTCTTCTGCTCGGCTGGCACTCGGTCACGGATTAGGCTCAGACCGGTCAGCATCGCCGTCAGCGGACTGCGCAAATCATGCACAATCATATTGGCCAAGGTGTTGCGCACTTGCTGTAAATCGCGTTCTTCCGTGATGTCTCGCAAGATGAAGACCCACCCAATGGCGCGGGCAAACTGGTCTAAAACGGGCGCGCCCGTGCGTTCGATGTAACGCAGTTTAGGCGATTGCACGGGGTATTGTGTTTTGGTGATGGGCAAGGCTAACCCGGCCCGCAGAGTTAGTAAAAGCTCTTCAATTTCATCCCGTTTGAAGCCTAATTTTTCGGCAAAATTAATGGCTGGGTCATCCAGAATCATGGTCACTTGTTGGTTGAGCAGGCTATTGATGGGTAAGCCCCACAACTCCTCAATCCGCGGATTAACCAGTGAAATCACGCCGCTGGCGTCAATCACCAATACCCCTTCGCGCGTTGAGTCGAGGATAGCGGCCAACCGGTCGCGGCTATCAATCACTTTTTGGAAGGCTTGCGCGTTGAACAACGCGGTGGCGGCTTGCCCGCCCAGCGAGAGCGCGATGTTTAAGTCTGAAGGCGCGTATTGGCGGGGCGTTTCAGAATATAACCGCGCCACGGCAATTACATGATTGGCGTGAATGAGGGGCAAAATCAGTACGGTGGCTTTGCCTTCGTGGCGGAGAAGTTTGCGTTCTTCTAAATCGGCGGTGCGGGTATCGGCCGCTTGCACCACTATCGGGCGGCGCTCGGTCATCACGCGGGCCATCGCCGGATGATCCGCTACCATTTGCAAACGCGGTGAGTGTGGCTCCAGCATTCGGAAGGCTTTGCCGGAACTATCCACTTCGGCGAGGTGACACATGTCCGCGTCAAAAGCTTCCGCCAGTTTTTGGACGACGGTGCGCTGAGCCGTTTGCCAATCTAGATTTGCTGTGAGTTTAAGGCCCGTATCAAAGAGAATGGCCCGCTCTTTTTCCTGCGTCAGTGTTTGCTCATGCAGTTTGGCGTTGCTAATGGCCAGCGCCACAATATTGCCGGCCTGCGCGGCAAACGCTTCGTCTTCAGCGTCAAAGGCTTCTGTTTGCGTGCTCAACAGTCGGATGATGCCTAAGCGCCGGTCACCCTGAATTAGCGGGATGCACATTTCCGAGCGTGTGCCCACCACCACTTCCACATAATCCATATCCGTGAACACGTTGCCCACGCGAATGGGCTGGCCTAAGCGCAGGGCGCGCCCCCCAATGCCGCTTTCGCCGGGCTGGATGGCGATTTTCTCCGCCCGGTCTTCTGTGAGGCCTACAGCGGCCACATATTGAATGCTGTTGCCGGATGAACTGAGCAGGCCGATTTGGGTGACTTGAGCGGGGACTACTTCGGCGATTTGCCGCGCAATGCTTTCATATGGCAATTGAGCGCCGGAGAAGGTGCGGAGCGTGCTGTTGAGTTGTACCAAGGTATCAAACTGGCGGGCGCGTTTGGTGAGTGTTTGGGCATTGCGGGTGGCAATTTCGGCTTTGGCGGCTACCAGCGTCATCTGCCGCTGAAGCTGATCAACCTGTTGTTGCGCGCTTTCCTGGCGGCGTTGCGCTTCGGCCAGCAAGTGCGTTTGTGAGAGTAAGGTCCATGATTCATCGTAAACCCAAAAGGCAAGGATGGCTAATACCGCGCCGACGATGAGGGGGAGCCACGTGCCAAACACCGGGCTTTCAAACGCCGCAAAAATCATCAGCGGAAGCGGCAAAACTTCACACAAAAACAGCGCCCGCACCTCATCCCGAAAGAAGCGGGTGGGGCGGCCCACTTCATCACACAGCTCCAAAATGAGCATGAGGTTGTAAAGCGCCAGAAAGATGAGCGTAAACAGGCCGACGGTGGTGAGGTTACGGGCTACGGAGCCAACCAGTTGAATGGCAAGGAAGCGATCTAAACCGCCGGCAATGACAAGGGGCGCCATTTGCTGAATGAAGAGAGACCAAAACCGGGTGAGGCGCGGGGGGCGGCGCGGCGAAACAGCATTCGGCGGTGAGAAAAACCATAGCAGTTCGCCGGTCAGTAAGCCGAGCGTCATCGTCCAGGCGGCTTGCGGCAGGCCAAACGTAAATAGCACGCTGATGCCGATGGCGTGCGATAGGCTTAATTCGATATCGCGCAAAACCAGTGGAAAGCGGGAGCAAAATGCAATCATGCCCGCACTGATGATGAGTGTGACAAACTGTTCTGAATTGGGGACGCGCCCAATAAACACGGTGGCGGCGAGCATCCCCAGCACGGCCAACCCACCTAAAAGGTTTTGAATTAAACGGCGGTGCTGACGAATAAAGCTCATGGCGTGCGAGAGGGCGAGGGTGTACGGGTTGGGGTGCGCGTGAAAGTGGGCGTGGCCGGTAGTTGAACCGGGCCAATTTCAGTGAGCACCGCTTGGGCGGTAGGGGCCAATTCGGCGCTTAACTCAGCCAAGGCCGCATAATCTTGCGCGGCTTCCACCCGCCGCCCGCCCATGCGGTGGGCCAGGCCGCGCACGCTTAGCGCTTGCGCTTTTTCCTCATCGGTTTGGGCTAGGCTCAGGGCAAGGGTGAGCGGTTCAATGGCGTTATCCACTTCTGTGATGGCTACGTATGCGCGCCCTAACCCTAACTGCGCGGCGAAGTCTTCGGGTGAAATGCGCGTAGCGGCCAAGAAGTTGGAGAGCGCGCCCTCCGGCCGGTTAGTGGCCAGCAAAGCTTCGCCGTTGCCAATGTAGGCCTCAGCCAGTTTGGGCGAGGCGGTTTGCCCCGCATCCAGCAGTTGGCTAATGGCGATATTGAAATCTTCGCGGGCCGGTTCATATTGTTGGGCGGCCAAATATAACTGCCCCCGCGCCAACCGCGCCAACGGTAAACTGCTCACGCGGCTCAATGCTTCATTCAGCGTGTTCAACGCTTCGTCAGCATTTCCAATACCGGCTTGGGCGGCGCCGTAGGCATACAATGCTTGGGCGGCGTAGGCGTTGGCGAAATTAAGCGCGTTGGCTACCGGGAACAGCCGCTTAAAACTTTCGGCGTCTGTGAGATAACGATAGCTAAGGCTCAAATCTTCGGCGGCGGACGTAAATTCTTGTTGCTCCAGCAGAGCGCGTCCGCGCGCGTAGTAAGCAATCACGCGAGCTGGGTCAAGCTCTAAAGCCTGGTTAGCCGCCGCCAGCGCCTCCTGCGTTTGACCGTTTAGCACATACGCCAGCGCTAGCCGCGCCAGAGTATCTGGGTCTTCCGGGGCAAGGGAGCGGGCTTGTTCCATATCCGCCACGCCGCGCGGGTAGTTGGCGTTGGCCATGTAAAACTCTGCCCGCGCAAGGTACGCCGGAGAAAAATTGCCATCGGCCCTCAGCGCATTATCCAAATCCCGTAATGCACCAGAGGCGTCTCCTAATCCAAAGTTGGTGAGAGCGCGGCCTAAGTGCGCGGCGGCAAAGTTGCCGTTGTAACGCAGAGCGTCTCGGTAAAGCGTCAACGCGCGCCGCAGGTTCTGCGCGCCGCCTAAATTGCGGTAAGCCTCCGCCACATAGAAATAGGGGAAGGCGCTTTCACTGGCGGCGGCAATGCCTTGTTCCTCAAACCGCAACACGCGCTCCCAATCTTGTTTATAGTAACCATCCCGAATGGAACGATAAGCCTCGGCCGGCGGCAATTGCGCCTCGGTGGGAATGAACGGTTGGGCGGTGACTTCCGGCACACACAAGTAGGTGGCTAGCGGCGTGGCCGGGTTTACGTCCGTTGGGCGGCCACAATTTTCCGGCAGGGGCGTGAGGGTAGCAGTGACTTCCGGCGTGGGCGTAATGGTGGGCGAAGGGGTGGCCGTGACCACGCGCGGCGGGTTGAGGATACTGCTGATGACGCGCGGCGCAAAAAGGCTGAGGCCTAACACGCCTAAGACTAAAAGCGTGATAACGCCCAGCACGCCGATGAAAGCCACAAGCCGATTGCGCGGGTCGGCCCACCAGCCACCCGCCGCGCTGGCGGCCTTTGCCACCGCTACTTGCGGCATGTAATCTGCAAGCAAAGGCGCGTTGGGCAGTTGCGCTTGGTCAGGCGTCAGCACGCCTAATTGCACCAAGCCACGCCGCGCGGTTAGAGAATTGGGGTCTAGCCGGAGGGCTTTTTGCAAGCAGAAGATTTGCTCACGTTCACTTTCCACAAGCGAACTCATCCACAGCCAGTAATCCACCTTATCTGGCTCAGTTTTCAGCAGGCGCGAGAGCAAATCGCGCGCGCGGCGCGGCTGGCCGCTTTTGGCCGCTCGGACAGCTTCTTCAAACATTTCAGCTGACATCGCTGGCGAGTGTATCACGCCGCTCTGTGAGCGCAAAGCGGGAAAAGTTGGTCTTGGCCTGCGAAAAGCGCATACTTTCTCACTTTTTCTTGATACCGCCGCCGTGCGGCGAGTGGTACAATCAGGGAGAATGAATTTGAATTTTCAGGAGGAGGCTTTGCCATGACGGCGCACCGGCCTCGCCAAACATCCAGTTTAGATAATCCTACTTTAGTTGAAGTTTTGCTTACGGGCGGCACCGGCTGGTTGGTGAGCCGCCCCTCTCATGGTTGGCGGCCGCCTACAGATGTCTATGAAACCGAAGACGCGCTGGTGGTGCAGATGGAAATTGCCGGAATGCGACGTGAAGATTTTTATCTGGCAGTCCAGGGCCAACGGCTTATTATCAGCGGGGTGCGCACGCCCCAACCCGCCACCCCACGCGCATATCAACAAATGGAAATTAGTTTTGGGGAATTTCGGGTGGACGTAGAAATCCCGGCCCGCATCAACCGCGAGGCCTTGAGCGCGGAATATGCTGATGGCTTTCTGCGCGTCATTCTGCCAAAGCTTCAGGCGCACCGCATAGAACTGCGCTGAACCGATACCCCCAAATCAAATACACATTAACATTCTGAATGTCTGCCACAAAATCGAATCTTGCCTTTCCACTTTCCGCCTTAGCTGGTGAACTCGAGTTTGACTTTGACCCGGCTGAGATGGTGCTGTGGGCCACCGATAACCCGATACTTGAAGAGCCAACCGCTGACGCCGCGGCTGAAGTGCCCGCCGCCGCCGCCACTGAGCAACACCCCATCCCAGATACGCTGGCGATTCTGCCCCTACGCGGTGTGATTGTGTACCCACTGACAGTTCTCCCGCTAACCGTGGGTCAGCCGCGCTCCGTGCGCTTGGTGGATGATGCCGTAGTGGGCCAGCGGGTGATTGGGTTGGTGGCCTCCAAGAACCCAGAAAATGAGACCCCCGGCCCGGAAGAGTTGTATCAGATGGGCACGGCGGCTATGGTGCATCGGCTATTCCGCGCGCCGGATGGCACCATCCGACTGTTGGTGCAAGGGTTGGGCCGCTTTCGGTTAAATCAATTCATTGAGCAAGAACCCTATCTCAAGGCCACCATCACCCTGGCCCCCGAAACTACGGAAACCGGCCTGGAGGTGGAAGCGCTGATGCGCAGTGTGCGCGAACTATTCCAGCGTGTGGCTGAACTGGTGCCTTCGATGCCCAGTGAACTGACCAACGCGGTGATGAATATTGAAGACCCGCGCCAGTTGGTTTATACCATCGCCACCTATCAGCGCATGGAATTGGCCGAGGCGCAAGCTTTGCTGGAACTGGACTCCATCATCGCGAAGCTCAAACGATTGTATGCGCTGTTAAGCAAAGAACTCGAAGTGCTGGAATTGGGCAAGAAGATTCAGAGTGAAGCCCAGAGCAACATGGAAAAAGTTCAGCGCGAGTACTTTTTGCGCGAACAGCTTAAGGCCATCCAAAAAGAACTGGGTGAAAAGGATGAACAAGCCGTTGAGGTGGAGGAATTCCGGCAGAAGATTGAAGCCGCCGGTTTGCCGGAAGAAGCGCGTAAAGAAGCAAACCGCGAGTTAGACCGGCTCTCCAAACTGCCCACCGCCGCCGCCGAGTACGGCGTCATCCGCACCTACTTGGATTGGTTAACCAGCCTGCCCTGGAATAAAACCACAGACGATAATTTGGATATCCCACACGCCCGCACCGTGCTGGATGAAGACCACTACGGCCTGAAAGATGTGAAAGACCGCATCTTAGAATTCTTAGCGGTGCGCAAACGCCGCCAAGAACTCAAGGCCGAAACCGCCTCTACCTCCCAATCCGCTTCAGCGGTTGATTACATCCGCAAAGAACGTGAAGGCACGATTTTGTGCTTTGTGGGGCCGCCCGGCGTGGGCAAAACGTCTCTTGGCCAGAGTATTGCGCGGGCAATGGGCCGCAAGTTTATGCGGCTGGCTCTCGGCGGCGTGCGCGATGAAGCCGAGATTCGCGGCTTCCGGCGCACATACATTGGCTCCATGCCGGGCCGCATCATCCAAAGCTTGCGGCGCGTGGAAAGCAAAAACCCCATCTTCATGTTGGATGAAGTGGATAAGCTGGGCGCCGATTTTCGCGGCGACCCGGCCTCCGCTTTGCTGGAAGTGTTAGACCCGGAGCAAAACCGCGAGTTCCGCGACCATTACTTGGACGTGCCGTTTGATTTATCCCAAGTCATGTTCATCACCACGGCCAACACGCTGGAAACCATCCCCGGCCCACTGCGGGACCGGATGGAAATCATTGCCCTCTCCGGTTACACCGAACGGGAGAAGGTGGAAATTGCGCGTAATTATTTGTTGCCGCGCCAGATTAAGGAAAACGGCTTGCGGCCGGGTGAACTAACGCTGAACGATAAAGCCCTGCAAACCATCATCCGCAATTACACACGCGAAGCCGGCGTGCGTAATTTGGAGCGCCGCATTGGCGCTATTGGCCGTAAGGCCGTGACGCGGATTGCGGCGGGCGAGGCGGCTAAAATTAAAGTTGGCCCTAAGGAAGTGGAAACCTACCTCGGTAAGCCGGAATATCTCTACACGGAGGAAGTAGCTGAGCGCACTTCCAAGCCGGGTGTGGCCACCGCGCTGGCGTACACGCCTGTAGGCGGCGATATCATGTTTATTGAAGCCACACACATGCCGGGCGGCAAAGGTTTTCAGCTCACGGGCCAATTGGGCGAAGTGATGCAAGAATCCGCCCGCGCCGCGCTGAGCTACGTGCGCGCTAACGCCGCCGCGCTGGGCTTGGCCGAGGACTTTTTTGAGAAACATGATTTGCACCTGCACGTCCCAGCCGGCGCCACCCCCAAAGATGGCCCCAGCGCCGGCGTAACAATGGCCACCGCACTGACTTCGCTCATCTCTGGCCGTGCGGTGCGCAAAGATGTAGGCATGACGGGCGAGATTACGCTCAGCGGCCAAGTTTTACCCATCGGCGGCGTGAAGGAAAAAGTGCTGGCCGCGCATCGGGCCGGCCTCAAAACCGTTATCCTACCCAAGCGCAATGAAAAAGATTTGGTAGATGTGCCGGAAGAAGTGCGCGCCCAGATTAAGTTCGTGCTAGCAGAAACGGTGGAAGATGTGCTGAGCGCCGCGCTGGAACCGGCAACCCAAAAAACCGCCGCGCCCGCCCGCAAACTGCCGCCGGCCAGCGGCGCAAAAAAAACCAAGCGCGTGGTAGTGCGCCGGAAATAATTGCGGGCCGCCTCAACAAGAAGTGAGTAGATTGTGGCTAAAAATATCTTGATTGTGGATGATGATCGCACCATCACATCCCTACTCCAAATGCTCTTAGAACTGGATGGCTTCTCCGTCAGCGTGGTGGCGGCGGGCGGGCAAGTTATCCCTACGTTGGAAGCCTACCGCCCGGATGCTATTCTGATGGATGTGCATTTGGCCGATGGCAGTGGCGTGGACGTGCTCAAAGCCATTCGCGCCCATCCAGATTTTATAGATCTGCCCGTCATCATGTCCTCCGGCATGGATGTAGAAGAACAGTGTAAAGAAGCCGGCGCCACCGAATTTATTCTCAAACCTTATCCGCCAGACCAACTCTCGGCGGTCTTATTGAAAGTTGTCTCAACAGATTGAGCGAATGTAAAACGGATGAGCGGATAGAAAACATATCCGTTCATCCGTTTCAAGTCCGCATTAAAATTGTATGCCCCCTAAATCAAAAAAAGCCGCTCGCGCATGGCGCGTGATGGATTTACACCTCCACACGCCCGCCTCGAGCGATTATCAAGAACCGAATGTTACCTACCTCGATATCCTGCAACGGGCCGAAGCCCGTGGGCTGGATATAATTGCCTTTACAGACCACAATACGGTGGCCGGTATTCGCCGGCTCAAGGACGAAATCCGTGAGCTGGAATTTTTAGAGCGGTTAGGCCGCATCCTACCGGATGAACAAAGACGCCTAACGGAGTACCGCCGCCTGACTCAAAAAATCCTCATCCTGCCCGGTTTTGAATTTACTGCCACACTAGGTTTCCACATTCTAGGCATTTTTCCACCGGATACGCCGGGCCGTGAGTTGGAACATTTGCTTCTCACTCTCAATGTGCCCCATGACCAGATTGACCTGGGCTCGGCAAACGTGGGCGCAACCGCCGATGTGCTGATGGCCTATAAACTCATCACAGAAGCGGGCGGACTGGCGATTGCCGCGCATGCCAATAGTAGCAACGGCGTAGCCATGCGGGGCATGAGCTTTGGCGGCCAAACGCGCATTGCTTATACCCAAGATGAAAATTTAGCCGCGTTGGAAGTGACCGACCTCGACCGCAAAGGCCGCGGCACTACCAAGGGCTTTTTCAACGGCTCAAAGCCGGAATACCCCCGCCGTTTACACTGCATTCAAGGGTCTGACGCGCACCGCCTGCGCCGCGACCCGCAGAACGGCAAGAACCTGGGCATTGGCGACCGCGCTACCGAAGTCTTGTTAGACGCTGTTTCATTTGAGGCGCTTAAGGAGCTGTTTGCCAGCAACGACTTTGCCCGCACCCGCCCACACAGCGCCACCGCCGAAGCCGAGTTTGACTATGTGCAACAGGCGCGCGAAGAAGGCGCTAACATCGTGCAGTCTTTTCATGAAAGCGCGCAGGCCAAGGGCGGTAAACAATATGCCGTACTGGCAGACGTATGTGCGTTTGCCAACACCAACGGCGGCACGGTGTATGTGGGCGTGAGCGCTGACCCTAAACATGCGCCGGCGGGTGTGCCGGACGCTAAAAGAGTAGCCGAAGAATTGCGCGCCGCCATTGATCAAACGATTACGCCGCATATTGAGTGCACGGTAGATATACAGGAAACCAAAGGTAAGAGTGTCATTCGGATTTTGGTGCCGCGCGGCGAAGAGCCGCCCTACGCTATTGAAGATTACAAAATCTACGTGCGCGATGAAGCCGAAACCTCACAAGCCGTGCGGGATGAAATTGTGCAGTTGGTGTTGCGGGGAAGCGGCGGAAAAATAACCGGTAACCTAACCCCCTTTGAGCCGCTGACCGCGTCTTCATCCGTCTCTCCGGCGGAGGCCGTCTCAGCCAACCCTGCTACCGCCCCGGCCGGCATTGAGCCGCCGCGCACCGGTGTACAAGTCATGGGGACGGAGGAGCGCAACGGTCGTAAATTCCATACCATGCGTGATTTGCGGAATGGCAATGTGGTTAATAATGTAACCAAGGCCAGCGCGCGCAAACTGTGGCACTACGCCATTGCGGAGCATGAGCACCACAAACTTGACCCCAAGAAGTTGAACTGGGTGGGCGACGTGGCCCTTATCAAGAAAACGAATAAGGGCGGCGTCACTCGCTATGACTTGGCGCAAAAAGTGAACGGTGAGGTGCATATATATTACGGGGTTACCGAAGACGGCATTCATGGCGAGTGGAAGAATGTGGTTGGGGTGGAAGAATAGCCGACCCATAAGCAGTGAACGGTGAATATCCGCTTTTGTTCACGGTGCACTGTTCTCTTCCCAGTGTCTCGCCGCACTGAATGGGCCTGCCTCGCCGTTATCCTCCTGCTGGCCGCCGCGCTCCGGATGGGTTGGCCGGAAATCACCGAGTTCAAACGTGATGAAGCCGCGCTTTATTCCCTCGCATTAGATGTAGCTGAGTTCAAAGCCTTGCCGTTGCGCGGCATTGGTTCCTCGGTGGGTTTGCCCAATACTGCCGTTAGCGTTTATCTCTTTGCTCTACCGCTTTTTGTGTGGAAGAGTCCTCTGGCCGCCACACTGTGGGTGGGTTTGCTGAATACAGCCGCCGTGGCGCTGACGTATTTTTTCATGCGCCGCTATTTTGGCGGGCGGGCCGCTGTGCTGGCCGCTCTGCTTTATGCCGCCGCGCCGTGGGCCGTCATCTACTCACGCAAAATCTGGGCGCAAAACGTTTTGCCGGTCTTTGTAGTGGCATACATTTTCACCGCCGCGCTTGCATTTTTAGAAGCTCGCCGCCGCTGGCTTCCAGCCCACTTGCTCCTGCTGGCGCTCATTGCGCAGATACATTACTCCGGCCTATTGTTTTTGCCGCTGACGGGTGCGTTGCTGATCATTTTCCGGCAGAATGTGGATGGGCGCGTGTTAGGATGGGGTGCGGCGCTGGCCGCCATTACGGCGGTTCCGTTTTTGTTGTATCTGGCCCAAAGTTCTGGTGGAAACATGAGTGGGCTTAGCGGCTTGCTTGGCCGCCCGTTTCAATTCTCGCTTGAGTCATTTCAACTGGCCGCGCTGGTGAGCATGGGCACAGAGATTCACTCGCTGGCCGGGCCGCAAGAGTTCCGCAACTATCTGGCTACCGTTCCCGATTTCACCGGACTGCTCTGGTTAGGGGGCGCGCTCACCCTCATTGGCGGGTGGGTGGCGGTGCGCCGCCAAAACATTTCAGCCGTTACTCGTCATTCGTCACTCTTACTCCTTATCTGGCTTCTCCTTCCACCGCTTGCCTTTTTGATGCATAGCACGCCGGTTTATCCGCATTACTTCATTTTGATGTTGCCCGCGCCATGTTTGCTGGCCGCGTTGGCCGTGGATAATTTGCTGACGCGCTTTCAATCAAAGCTGGCGCAAGTGGCGGGCTATGCAATTCCAGTTGGCATAACGGGCGCGCAAATTTGGCTGTTCCTTGCCCTGCTAAATTTTATTGGCGCGCGAGCTACGCCGGGCGCGTTTGGCGCGCCGCTGGGCTACCTCCTGCAAGTGGCGCAAGCCGCGCGCGCCGCACCGGATGTGCTAATTGTCAGCGCGGGCGCTCGGCCGCAGGTGGATGAGACGCCGGCTATTTTTGAAGTTCTACTGCGCGGCGCGCCGCATCGCTTTGTGGATGGCCGCACCACGGCTGTTTTCCCGGCGGGTGAGGCGTGGGTGGTGCTGTGGCCGATGGATGATGCGCTCGCCACAACGGCGTATGAAACGTTGGGGGGGGTTCAGCTTCAAACAACCGTGCCCCTGCGGCAAGGTGAAGGCCAAGTGCGGATATTGGCCGCTAGCGGCGCGGCGGAAAGTGCGCTCACAAAACTTCCTCAGCCGCGCGAAGCCTCGGCTTTGCTGAGTAATTTCGCAGAAATTTTAGGCAGTGGCGGAGATGGGCAAGTGTGGCAATTGTGGTGGCGCGCGCCGGAGGGCGGCGAAGATGTGACCTTGTTTGCCCATGTGTTGGATGCGGCTGGCAATCGCGTAGCTCAGGCCGATGTGCCCACGTACCCAGCTTCTGGTTGGCGCGCGGGCGATGTGGTGATAAGTTTCTTTGCGCTCAGCGGCTCTGGCGTCATCGTGCGCGCGGGCATGTACCAGTCCGGCTCACTTGCCCCCGTTGAAGTTTTAGATGTGAGTGGCAATCCCTCGGGCCAGTGGCTGGAATTTCCACGCGAAAATCCCAATAACAAATAACCGCTTTTCAAGTTCTCCCATTTTCTAAAAATGCCCACAATTCTCATCACCGGTTGCTCTTCCGGCTTTGGCCGCGTTACGGCTTTGCATTTGGCCCAAAGGGGCTGGCGCGTGTTAGCTGTGGTGCGCAAAGAAACCGATGTGGAAGCTTTGCGTCAGCCTAACATTGAGCCGCTGGTGTGCGCCATCACAGATGATGCCCAAGTAACTGAGTTAGGCAAAACGGTAGCCACGCTCACGCCCAAGCTGGATGCGTTACTCAACAACGCTGGCACGGCTTACCCCGGCCCGTTAGAGATTTTGCCATTGGCGGATTTACGCGCCCAATTGGAAATTAATGTGGTGGCGCAGGTGGCAGTAACGCAAGCCATGCTCCCGCTTTTGCGGGCCGCGCGCGGAATCATCATCAACGTTTCCAGCATGGGTGGGCGGTTGGCATTTCCGGTGGCGGGCGCGTACCACGCCAGCAAGTTTGCGTTGGAAGCTTTGAGTGATACGTGGCGCATTGAGCTTGCGCCGTTGGGCGTAAACGTGGTGGTGATAGAGCCAGCCGGAAGCCCAACCGCCATTTGGAAAGCGGGCGAGCAAAATGCCCGCGCACTGTATCACGGTGGCCGGGCGGCGGCTTACGCTCCGCTGATTAAGAATTATGCACGGCTGGCCCATGATTCCGCCGCGCAGGGCTTTCCGCCGGAGCGGTTTGCCCGCTTGGTGGAACAGATCCTCAATTCGCCCAAACCGCGCGCCCGTTACGCTTTACCGTTCCGCGCCAGCCTGTTCATCTTTCTGCGTTGCCTTCTGCCAGATTGGGTGTGGGACGCCATCATTCGCCGCACGTTTGGATGGTGATCCGATCATTCGCCTTTTAGGCTAAAACGTGCCGCGCAATCACCAGCCGCTGAATCTCGCTGGAACCTTCGCCAATCGTCATCAACCGCGCATCGCGGTAAATTCTTTCTACCGGGAATTCGCTGGAATAGCCATAGCCGCCGTGAATCTGGATAGCGTTGCGGCACACGCGTTCGGCCATTTCAGTGGCGAAGAGTTTGGCTTGCGCCGCTTCTCGGCTGAAGGGGCGGCCGTTTTGTTTGAGCCATGCGGCATAAAACAGATAATGGCGGGCAATTTCAATTTCAGCGGCCGCATCGGCCAGCATAAATTGAATAGCCTGATGTTGGGCGATGGCCACGCCGAAGGCTTGCCGCTCTTTAGCATACTTTACCGCTTCCTCAAAGGCCGCTTGCGCCAGCCCCACCGAAAGCGCGCCAATACTGATGCGGCCCCCATCCAACACGGCCAGCGTTTGCGCTAAACCTTTGCCTTCCTGGCCCACCAGGTTGGTTTTGGGCACGCGCACTTCTTCATAGCTCACCGCATGCGTGGGGGAGCCGTGCAGGCCCATCTTTTTCTCTGGGGCGCCAATGGTGAGGCCGGTGGAGTTGGTCGGTACAATGATAAGGCTCAGTCGGTTATCGGGCATGCGGCATAAGGTCACAATCACATCGGCAATGGAGGCGTTGGTTGTCCACATCTTTTGCCCGTCAATAATGTAAGCGTCACCTTCGGGTGTGGCCTTGGTGCGCACGCCGCCTTGCAGATCACTGCCGGCGCCCGGCTCCGTAAGCGCCAGTGAGCCAAGCTGGCCTTTGCCCGAGGTAAGGTGCGGCAACCATTGGCGCTTAAGTTCTTCGGTGGCAAAGTTGGCAATGGACGCGCAGGCCAAACCGTTGTGCGCGGCTAAAGCCAAGGCCGTTGAGCCGCAAGCGCGGCCCAGCTCTTCCATGGCGATGGTGGCGCTAATTACATCCACGCCCGCGCCGCCATATTCTTCCGGCACGGCCAAACCCAACAGGCCCAGCGCCGCGCCTTTGCGCACGGCGTTCCAGTTAAACTCGCCCGTCTCATCGGCATGCCGCGCAAACGGTTTCACTTCTTTCTCACAAAACGCGCGCACGCTCTCGCGCCACATCTGTTGTTCAGGAGTCAACTCAAAGTTCATAAAGCCTCCTCAGGCCAATTGAAGGGAAAAGGAAGATTAGAGATAATAGTCAGTGGAGGTAACCATGCCCACACGTTCACTGACTGCCTCGGAATTACATGAAGCCCAACTCGTCTTTGGCGATGGTTTGGATTATGCCAAAGTTCGCGTGACCGAGGGCGAATACTTTCCGCCTAATTTTATCGCAGACATTGGCGCGTTTTTTCAGGGCAAAAAACGCACCTGGGATAACGCGATTACTTTGGGCAACACGGTTTATTTTCCACGTTTGATTAAGACGGATACCGAAACTATTGAAGTAAAAAAAGAACTGACCGACATTGGCTGGCTGGTGCATGAGTTGACGCATGTGTGGCAATTTCAACAGTTTGGTTGGCGTTACCTGATTAAGACCATCAGCGTGCAGATGCAGTTGGGCATGGCGGCTTACAACTATAGCGGTAAACACGGCTCCAAAAAAGCCGCTCTCAAGGCCGCATATTCTGAAAAACGCCGCTTGATGGATTTCAATTTTGAGCAACAGGGCGATATTGCGCGCGATTACTACTGGGCGTTGAAAGCGAATGATGAACCGGAAACGTGGCGTCCGTTTATCAACGAGTTAAGTAAACAGGGGCGCAAGGTGGAAAGCGCCGGACGCGCTGATGGATAGGGACGGCTTCTTACCTGCATATGCAATTTCCCCGCTATACCGATACTTGGGCCGCTGATGACCCAAACGCTAATTTCAAGGCCGAGGTGGCGCATTACACCCTCGTTGACCCGATGCCCACTTTGGAAGGCCTTAGCCACTTCACCGGTGTGCCAGTGCCAAACCTGATTCGCTATGTGTTGGTGAAATACGCCGCTTCGATGTCCGAGGCATTATTAGCGATGCGGCCCTTAGTGTTTGAGCAAATGGCGCAAGCTATTGAAAAAGCCGAATCAGAAGGTACCGATGAAGCTCGACTGAAAGCCTATAAAACCCTGCGCCAAATTGTAAGTTGGCTGAGGGCAGGCCAAGCGGAGGAAAAAGCCGGCTAAGAAGTTGCGTGTTTGCTCCACATGCCCGTCCACTCCGGCAGGCGCGCCCAGCCGTTGGCCCTAATTTTCTCCGCCATTTCCGCGCCGAAGAAAAACTCAGTGCGGGCTACGGCTTCCTCCACACTGGCAAATTGATAATCTGTAGCAATGGTTTGGCGCACAAAGCCCCACTGATTTTCTAGCCAAGCGTAATACTCTGCTAGGCTAGGCGTGGGCGGCGCTGGCGTGAGTGCGCCGGTGGTAAGCGTTTCAAAAATGATGAGTATGCCGCCCGGCTTGGCCACGCGGTGCATCTCGCGCAGAACGGCCCCGATTTGCGTTTGCCAGTCTGCTTCGTACCAGCCGCGCAAGTGGCCGATGGCCCAACCGGCGGTCACCACATCGGCCCACGCGCTAGAGAGAGCTAAGGCGCGCATATCCGCTTGCGCCAGTAACCCGCCACTCCCCAGCCGCGCGTTTTCTTGCAACATGGCGCGGTGTAAATCTATGCCCACAAATTTTTCGGCTATGCCGGTTAGCAAAAACGCCAGCCGCCCAGTGCCAGTGCCCAAATCCAGCACGCGCTTCCCGGTTACGCTTACCACCTGCTCAATCGCCCGTCGTAGATTACCGTCCACATCCTCGGGCGCGATCATTTGGTGATATTCGCGCGCTTGGCTCGAGTAGATGTGGAGGAAGTGATCCATTTTGTAAATAAATAAGCCCTTCGCTGGTTTCAGGCCTACTAAAATTATTTAGGCCGCGTTCCTGATTTCCTCTACCGCCTGCGGATTTTCCAAAGAGGAAGTATCACCCAGCGGCTGGCCGAGGTAGGCGGCGCGGATGAGGCGGCGCATGACTTTAGCGTTCCGCGTCTTGGGCAGATCTTTGACAAAGCGCACGTCACGCGGTTTGAGCGGCTTGCCCAGCGCCTCGGCCACGCGGGCGCGCAGGGTTTCCCGCAGTTCTGCGCTGGGGGCGTGGCCGGGCCGTAACACGGCAAAGCACACCACTTCACTACCCTTCACCTCATCGGGCACAGCGATGGCGGCGGCTTCAACCACGGCTGGGTGCGCCACTAAAATGGATTCAACCTCCGCCGGGCCGAGGCGCTTACCAGCAATCTTTATCGTGTCATCACTGCGACCCAAGATGTACCACTGGCCGTCTGCATCTATGGCGGCGAAATCGCCGTGTACCCACAGGCCGGGCAGGCGGCTCCAATATGCTTCTTCGTAGCGGGCGGGGTCTTTCCAAAAGCCGCGCGTCATGCCAATCCACGGTTGACGGATGACGAGTTCGCCCACTTGGTTGCGCACAGGGTTTCCTGCTTCATCCACCACATCTGCCGCCATGCCCGGGCACGGCGCGCTAAACGCACACGGCTTGAGGGGCAAGAGTGGGTTGGCCATGAGGATACCGCCGGAAATTTCGGTGCCGCCGGAGTAATTGATGATGGGACGCTTTCCTTCTCCTACCACGTTGAACAACCACAGCCACGGGTCAGGGTTCCACGGCTCACCGGTGGAGGCAAAGAAGCGTAAGGCGCTCAGGTTGTGTTGTTTTATTGGCGCTTCACCAAATTTGATGAGGGTGCGGATGAGAGTGGGCGAAACGCCCATGTGCGTTAGCCCATGCCGCGCGGCCATCGCCCACAAACGGTCTGGCCCGGGATAGTCTGGCGCGCCATCGAAAATAAACATGGTTGCGCCCAGGATGAGCGAGCCAAAGACCAGCCACGGCCCCATCATCCAGCCCATATCCGTGAGCCAGAAGATGCGGTTACCCGCGTGCACATCCGTGCCGAAGGCCATATCTTGCGCGGCTTTTATGGGGAAGCCGCAGTGTGTGTGAACGGCGCCCTTTGGTTTGCCGGTGGTGCCGGAGGTGTAAATGACCATCAGCGGCGTTTCCGCAGGCACAATGGCAGTTTCTGCGAAGCCAGATTGTGACGGCACCACGTCATGCCACCACACATCGCGCCCGCCCTTCATCTCCACTGGGTTGTTGGCCCGCTTCAGCACAATCATTTCGCGTAGCGTTGGAATTTGCGCGGCGGCTTCATCCGCAATGGGTTTCATGGCTACTACGTTGCCGCGCCGGAACATGCCATCCGCCGTAAATAGGCCTACCGCGCCGGCATCATTCATGCGAGAAACGATGGCGCTGGCTCCGTAACCGCTGAACAAAGGTAAAACGATGCCGCCGATCTTAACGATGGCGAGCAAGGCAATCACAATTTCGGGCGTCATGGGCATGAACAAGCCAATGGCGTCCCCAGCCTTGAAGCCCAATTGCCGCAAGGCGTTGGCGCAGTGATTCACTTCACGATATAGATCAGAATAAGTGAGCGTTTGCGTTGCGCCTTCTTCGCCTTCCCAAATAATGGCCGGTAGGTTCGCTGTGTCCGGCTCAGCGTAATGCTTGTCAATGCACGTTTGCACGATATTCATCTGTGCGCTCACACACCATTCCGGCCACATTGGGCCGCGGCTCACATCCAGCACCTGCGTATAGGGTTTGGCAAAGCGCACCTCTAGAAATTTCAGCACCGCATCCGTGAACCAAGCCACGTCCGTGGTAGAACGGCGCATGAGTTCTGCGTAACTCTCTAAGTTGTGTTGGCGCATAAAGCGGGTGAGATTGGCGTTTTTAATATCGTCCGGGGTAGGGCGCCACACCATCTCGCCGCCGAAATCAAATTTTTCCGTCATGTATCCACTCCTGTGCGGGTGAAGTAAAGATAGTATAAACAAAAAAGCCGTGCGCGGGGCACGGCATCACTGGCAATGGAGAATGACAGCGGCTGACTACAGCCTGAGAACTTCAAAAGCTTCAATGGCTTGTATGCGCCCCCGCACCTCTACTTGCCCAATGGATTGCAGGCGGTAGCCGTGGCTTTCCGCTTTTTCAGTGACTTGCTCAAAGGTGTAAGGGCCGACGATGATGCGATTGGGCCGGGCTAAAGTTTGCAGGCGGTTTGCCACATTGACTACATCCCCCAAGACGGTGAATTCCACGCGTTCATCTGTACCTACATAGCCGGCCATTGTTGTGCCGCTATTAATGCCTACGCCCATATCCACATGCTCGCCCTCGGCAATCCGAATAGACTCAAGGCGCTGTAGCATTTCCAAACTTGCTTGAATGGCGCGGTTCTCGGCTTCGGGCTGTTGGCTGGTAACGCCAAAAACGGCCATGATGCCGTCCCCTAAGTATTTGTTCAGCAGGCCGCCGTGTTCAAAAACCACGTCCGTCATTTGCTGATAATAGCGGCTGAGGATTTCGCTGAACCGTTTAGCGCCGATTCTCTCGGCCAAGCCGGTGGAGTCCACTAAGTCGGCGAAGACCACGGTAACGGCCTTCTCGCTCAATGAAGGCAAGGAGCCGGTTTTTAGATAATCTTGTAAGAGATATTCTGCTTCCGGCGGGCTGAGGAAGCGTTGGAGCAGTTGCCGGATGCGTTGTTCCTTACGCACATGCTCCAACAGGCGCGTGCGCTGGATGGTGAGCGAGGCTTGATGGCTAATGGCGACGGCCAACTGTAAGTCGCTCTGGTCAAAAGGCCGGGCTAGCGGGCGCGTCTTGTACACGTAAATCAGCGCCATCACTTTTTCGCCGCTCATCACCGGCACACACATCGCCGAGCGAATGCGCATGAGGAGCGTGCTTTTGCCTAGCTGAGGGTCGGCTTGCGCATCCGGGATAATCACGGCAGAGCGTTGGTCTAAGGCCATCCGCGCAATTGAAATCGGAAACCCCAAATCATGGAGGAGGCTGAAGCGCTCGGAAAGGATGACTTGGCATTTATCGGCGCCCATCGCCACGCGCATTAAATCCGAGACTTCGCGCAGGGCTGTTTCCAAATCAATCACCGTGTTCAGGCGGCTGGATACTTCGTACATCAGCACCGCGTGATGATCGAGTGACTCCAGCAATAAATCACGCGTAAGCGGTTGAGTGCCGGGTAGAGTGTGAGCCGAATTGAGTTTAGGCTCGGTATCGCGCCGGCTGACCGTAAGCACGTGTTGGCCGATGCGGATTTGATCTTCCGGCCCCACACGGCGCGGTTGAACAAGACGCTCACGATTAACAAACGTGCCGTTGGTGCTCCCAGCGTCGCTAATGATGATGTGCTGATCGGTGGGATCGAGCACAATCTCCGCATGAGCGCGCGAGGCAGATTCATCCGGCAGAGGGATATCACTATCTGACTTGCGGCCAATAACGGTTTTGCCGGGTTTCAGAACATATTCGCGGGGTTCCCCTTTGGGGGATCGTATGGTGACAATCCACATAGTGCGCCAAAAATTACGAGGCGAGATTAACCTAATTCTACATTAGGTTAACTTTTCTATGGATAGTGGGAATGGTTGGTAAAGGCCAACTATTGGGTAAGAGTTTGTAAGCCTCAAGGACGAATAACCAAGCTGAGTAAGAGCAAGCCGGTGATAAGCGTGCCCACAAACACGATGGCTGGAGTTATTTTGCTCCTACGGGCGGCTTGGCCATTCATACAACACAACAGGTAATTGCCCAGCCAGAGCGCCATATACGCATTGCCAGTGAGCGTCCACCGCGCCGCCCATCTGAAACTACCCCCGCTCATTAGGCAGATCCATGATGGTGATTGTAATGGGCCGCCAACCATTGGGCGGCGCGGCGCATAAATTCACGCGCCGGCTCAAAATCCAAACGTTCACTGGCCTCCGCTAACGGAATCCAGTGCAGTTCAAAAATGGCGCGGTCCCACTCCGCATCATCATGCGTAGGGAATTCGTCTCGCGTTTCATCCATCAAGTCCATGAGGAAGTAGGTCTCATCGCGCGTAATGCGGCGGTTATTGAGCCAAAATTCAGCCCGCTCCGTGCCCAGATTGGTGAGCACGCGTGGATTACGGTATCCGGTCTCCTCGCGTGTTTCGCGCAGGGCGGCGGCTTCCAGCGTTTCCCCGTCTTCCACCTTGCCCTTGGGGAGCATCCACTCGCCTTTGGTCAACTTCCGGAGTACCAACACTTCCTTGCCGCGCACCACAATGCCACCCGCCGCCCGATAGAAAACTGCGTTCATGGCCGGAAGTATAGTAAAGTTGCCGGAGCGTGGCAAACGTATGACCATATCCTCCGCTATAATCTTTGAGGAAACCGGACGCTATGCAAAAACTTCTCCTCCTGTCACTCATCGGCGCACTCTGCTTGAGTGGTTGCGGCGGCTTGGTGTTGGGCGCGGGCGCGGTGTGTGAAAGCGCCACTTCCCTGCTTACACAAGTAACCGGCGAATGTGAACGCGAGATTGAAGAGTTGGCCGAGGCCGAAACCCAATCCATTGCCGTGCAAACTTCCGAATTTATGCCGTTTACCGAGGTGGAGTACACCATCACCGTAGAAAGCGGCGCGGTGGAGGCGCGGTTTGTAGATTCTAGCGGCAACACTAAAAGCTTTCGCGTTACGCCCGAAGCGCCCCTCACCGGTTCGATCACGGTGCAGTTGGACGCCTTCAACCAGATTAAGTTTGACCTGACGCCGATTGACGGGCCGGCCAAAAATGTGAGTTGGAACGTTGATTTTGTGTGTGAGTGCCTGCCGTGACGTTAGCTGAACTACGTCTGCCTGCCGCGCGGCGCTTGTGGTTGGAGCGCGTCATTCAGTTGGCGGCCCAAATGGCTTGTTCCCTGTATGTGGTGGGCGGTTTTGTGCGAGATTGGTTGTTGGGCCTGGAACCTGATGATTTTGACTTGGTGGTGGAAGGCTCGGCACCGGAACTAGCCCGCGCCTGCGCCCAAGCGTGGGGCGGCGAGGTAAACGTGCACGCGCCGTTTGGCACCGCCGCTTGGCTCACGCCAGATGGCCTTGAGTTTGATTTTGCCAGCGCCCGCACCGAAACCTATCCACAACCCGCGCAATTGCCGGTGGTGCGCGCGCCCGCCGTTATAACCGAAGATATTGGCCGCCGCGATTTCACCATTAACAGCATAGCCCTTGGCCTTACACCGCACTTAGGCCAACTGTTTGATCCCTTCAACGGCCAAGCTGATTTACGCGCCGGGTTCATTCGGGCGCTTCACCCGCTCAGCTTCCGCGATGACCCCACGCGGCTCTTCCGCGCTGTGCGTTACGAACAACGCTTGAACTTTACGATTGCGCCCGAAACGCTGGCCCTTGTCCCGAATGCGCCGTTAGAACAACTCACGCCCGACCGTGTACGCCAAGAATTGGAATTGATTTTTGTGGAAACCCACGCCGCCAAGATGTTGAGGCGGTTGGAAAATTTAGGCGTGCTGGCGCGGTTGGGATTGAAGTGGACGGAAGCCGCCCAAGTCGATTCCGCCATTGTGCCGCAGTTGCCGTTGCCCAGCTGGGAACTATCCACCGCGCTGGAGCCTACGGCGTTGTATCTGGCCTTGCTCCTGCGAGGAGCTGAAGAACCGCGCGCCGCTCTGCAAAAACTGAACCCCTCGCGCACCATCACTGTAGCCGTTACGGAAGCGCTGGCGTTGAAACGCACTTGGGCCAAACCCAGCGAGGCCGTAGCAGTGCTAGATAATTTGAGCGAACTAGGCGTTGTGGTCGCTTACGCGGTTCAACCACCCCTACGCGCCGAACTCAACCAGTATTTGGCGCATTGGCGGCGCATCCGCCCGCAAACCACGGGCGCGCATTTAGTGGAACGCGGCCTCCCGCCCGGCCCGCGCTTTAAGCAAATTTTGTGGCAACTCCGCGCCGCCTGGCTGGATGAGGACGTGAAAACGCAGCGCGAAGAATTAGAGCTGTTGGAAACTCTTGTGGAACCTGAGTAAACAGACGAAGCGGCTTGCATGGCTTATCCATGAGTATCATTTCACCCTCCACTTTCACCATCCGCCCCGCCCGTGAAGCAGATTTGCCCGCGCTAGAGTGGGGTGGGGAGTACGCGCACTTTCGCCGCGTCTTCCGGGTAACTTTTGAGGAGATGAAGCAGGGCAACCGGCTGATGTTGGTGGCCGAGGCCGAAGGACAAATTGTGGGGCAGGTGTTTTTGCAATTACATGGCTCACCCCTTAATCCGCTCAAAAACGGCCAGCGGCGCGGTTACTTGTATGCTTTACGGGTGCGCGGCCCATGGCAAAGGCAGGGTCTGGGTCGGCAACTCATCCATGCGGCTGAGATGGAACTTTTGCGGCGCAAGATTTACTTGGCGCGCATTGCCGTGGCTAAAACCAACGTCGGTGCGCGCCGCTTGTACGAGCGCCTCAATTATCAAATCATCTCGGAAGACGCGGGCATTTGGCACTATCAAAACGCCGAAGGGGAGCATATCCGGGTGGAAGAACCCTCTTTTATTTTGGAGAAGAGTTTGAAAGAGGGAGATAGTTTTTAGCTCTGAGCTAATTTCGCCACCACAATTTGTTGCGTAGAGTCCGCGTGGAATTCTTTCTCCCCATACTTGCCGTATTTGTGCTCAATTTCAAAGCCGTTGTACGCCAACAACGCGTCTAATTCCTGCGGGAAGTATTGCTTCATGGTGAGCGCGAGTTCTTGAGCGCGGCCATTACTAAACTCAAAGCGCCACTTAATGGCGTTAATTTGCGTGGCAGAATCATAGCGGTTTTGCTCCACCAGTTTGAGCGGCTGATTGTGCGCATCAACATACTCGCCCACTACATACCAGCGGTTGGGGTCACGGCTGAGGATGGCGAGCGAGGGGTTAAACACATCCACCACAAAGCGCCCGTCCGGCGCTAAATGCTGGCGCACACACCGGAAGCAATCCTCCACCTCAGCCCGCGTGTGCAAATGGCAGAGCGAATTAATGGGGATAAAAATCACGTCAAACTGTTGGCCGAGATTGAATTGGCGCATATCGCCCAACACAAAATTCGCGCTTACGCCAGCTTGGGTAGCTTTGTGGCGCGCCCGCTCCAGCATGGCGGCTGAAAGATCTAACCCAGTGAACGCCAAACCGCCCGCCGCCAATGGCATGCTCAGGCGGCCTGTGCCACACGCCAACTCTAGCACCCGTGGGCCGATGCGGGCCGCCAACCGTTGGTAGAACTCTAGCTCACCCTTCCATGGGCCAAGATGCACGGCATCATATAATTCCGCCGCCAAGTACACATCATCCATGCCGCTCAAGTTTAGATTAAAGGTTGAAACATGGATAGCATGGAAACCCTATGTCCCTTGGCGCTTCAAACAGTGATATGTTTTCCGCATGAATTTTGATTGGTTGATTTGGCTGGGCGTGGCGTTTTTCAGCGGCAGTGTGCCGTACTCCCCACTGCTGGGGCGGCTGGTGCTGGGCAAAAACATCCGTGAGTATGGGGATGGCAACCCGGGCGGCACCAACGTTTTTCGGGCGGGCGGCAAGTGGGTGGGCTTAGCCGCCTTATTGTTGGATGGCTTCAAGGGCGCTATTCCGGTGGCGATGGTTTATTGGGGCTTGGGGATTCGGGATTGGCGCTTAGTGCTGATTGCGCTCGCGCCGGTGCTGGGCCATGCTTTTTCGCCGTTTCTCAAGTTTCAGGGCGGCAAGGCGGTGGCCATCACCTTTGGCATTTGGGCCGGCCTCACCGGGCCAGAAGCGCCGATTGTGCTGGGCTGTTTGCTAGGCGTGTTTTTTCTCACGCTCAACCTTTCCGGCTGGGCCATGCTGGCAACCCTGTTGTGTTTTGGCCTGCACCTGCTCAACTATCGGCCAGATCCAATTTTCTTGACGATTTGGTTTTTGAACACAATGTTACTGGCTTGGAAATATCGCGCCGATTTGCTTCAGCGCCCAGCGCTGAAAACAGGTTTGGCGCAAAAGTTATTACAAAAATAAGCTTCTAATTTCTATTTTCTACCTGTGCTTCTTCTCACCCTCTTCATCGCCGGCACCCTCATTGTTTTTGCCTTTATCGCCATTCTCAACGCGTTTACCTTTCCGCGCCTACGTTCAATGACCAATACGCCCACTACTCGTAACCATTTCTCTCGTTCTCTTTCGGTTTTGGTTCCGGCTCGCAATGAAGCCCCCGTGATTGGCCAGACGGTGCGCACCTTGTTGGCCCAGCCGGAAGTAACTGAGTTGCTGGTTTTGGATGATCACTCCACCGATGGGACGGCAGAACTGGCCCGTCAAGCCGCCAATGGTGACGGGCGTCTGCGCGTGATTGCGGGCCAACCCTTGCCTACCGGCTGGCTGGGCAAAAACTGGGCTTGCCACCAACTTGGCCAAGCCGCTACGAGCGAACTACTTTTGTTTACGGATGCGGATGTGATGTGGCAACCGCTTTCCATCGCCTCCCTCCTTTCCCAGATGGAGCGCACTTCGGCTGATTTACTCACCATCTGGCCCACCCAACTGACGCACACTTGGGCCGAGCGGCTGGTAGTGCCGTTGATGGCGCTGGTGGTTCATGCTTACTTGCCCGTGTTAGCCGTCCATCACATTCCATGGCGCGTGTTTTCGGCGGCTATTGGGCAGTGCTTGCTCTTCCGCCGCGCCGCTTATGAGCAGATAGACGGCCACACGACTGTGCGAGGAAATATTTTAGAGGATGTGGCGTTGGCGCGGCGCATCAAGGGAGCGGGCCTACGCCTACGCATGGCGGATGCCAACGGCCTCATTGCCTGCCGCATGTACCAAAACTGGGCGCAGGTGTGCGCGGGTTATGCTAAGAATATCTTGGCCGGCTATGGCAACTCGCCATTTTTCTTAGTGCTCACCACAGTCTTTCACTGGGTTATTTTTGTGTTTCCATGGCTAATGTTATTGGGAGAATTAGAGAATTGGGGGATTTGGTTACCGTTGGGTGCGTTGGGGATTTTAGTCCGCGCGCTCACGGCGGCCTCCACCCAGCAAAGAGTTTTGGATGCAGTGTTTATGCCGCTCTCCGTTGGGCTGATGACGGCCATCTCCGTACAGGCGCTTTTGTGGCACTTCACCGGCGGCCCACGCTGGAAGGGGCGTTTGGCGCGTAATCCCTAAACTCACCCATCACCCAACCAAAGCCCAACATAAACTTCCTGCATTCCAACCCACTCCCCGCTAAACTCAGATTGGAGGCCACTATGCTTAACTATCCCCTCAACCTATCCTTCAAAATCATCGCCCTTGCCCCACAGGTGCGCGTCACAGACGCGGGCGGCAATCTGCTGATGTATGTGCGGCAGAAGATCTTGGCGCTCAAGGAAGATGTGAAAATCTTTGCCGACGAAGGCCAGACCCAGCAACTTTTCCAAATCAAGGCGGACCGGATTATTGACTGGTCAGCCGAATACCACATCACTTCTACTACAGACGGGCCGATAGGTTCCGTAAAGCGGGAAGGTATGCGCTCCCTGTGGAAGGCCACCTATCACATTAAGGATGCTGCTGGCAACCAAGTCGGCCTCATCCACGAAGAAAACCCGTGGCTGAAGGTGTTGGATGGTTTACTGAGCGATATTCCGTTTTTGGGCATGTTCATCAATCCAGCCTATCTCATTGAACTGCGCGGCCAGCCCGTGCTGTACCTCAAGAAACAACCGGCCTTCTTTGAGGGCAAATTTACATTGGAGAAGCGCGGCCAATTCTCCGATTCTGAGGAACAATTGCTTCTGGCCGGCATTATCATGTCCCTCATGCTCGAACGTTCACGCGGCTAAAAACTTATTGGGCCATTGAGTCAATGACTTAATGGCCCAATTCCTCAATGTATTCTCGCGTTTTTCTCATCATCCATAACCCACGTTGCCCGGCAGAGGGGGGCCGCAAGTTGAACCAAGTGCTGGGCTGGAATGACCCGGATGATTTAGCCGCGCGTTATATTGCCGATGTGCGCGAGTGTAGCTATGGCCAAGCGGAGTATGAAATTTTAGAGCGCGTGGAAGTGGATGGCTTTCCGGTAAAACAGGATGGCTTTGCTTACACGCCGGAAGGCTACTTACGGTGTTGGCGCGCGCGATCCGGTTTCCACCAGCCGGACGCCGTGAATTATCACCGCTTGATTGATGACTTTGATCTGGTGGGCAAAATCAACCGGGATGAAATAGACGAGGTTTGGTTATTCGGCTTTCCCTACGCCGGTTATTATGAATCTCTGATGGTGGGGCCGGGGGCGGTGTTTTGCAACGCGCCGCCGCTGGCCCGCGCGGATGCCCAACGGCGTTTCATCATTATGGGCTTTAGTTATGAGCGTGGCGTGGGTGAGATGTTGGAAAACTTGGGCCACCGCGCGGAATCGATTCTCAGCCATGTTTTCCGGCGCACGCGCGGCGCAGAAAATTTGTGGGAGCGGTTCACACGCTATGATAAAACACACCCGGGCCAAGCAGAGTGTGGCAATGTGCATTTTGCGCCTAATAGCGAACGTGATTATGACTGGGGTAATCCGCGTTTCGTCCCTTGCCGCAGTCGCGCGTGGCTCAACTTCCCCGACTTGACGGCCACCGCCCGCAAAGTTAACTGTACCGAGTGGGGTAACGGCGACATCCGTCAACATCACTTATGGTGGTTTCGGCATTTTCCACACATGTCAGGTTCTAGCCACCAAATTAGCCATAATTGGTGGGAATATGTCATCTCGCCTGAGAATGTGGCTTAACCCCACATGGTAGAATGTTCACGTTTGGTTAAGCGTTTCCCACTGATGAACCTCATCGTCCTCCACAGCGGCCTTTCCAATGCGTGCACTCTCTTCAGCCTGATCATTTGCGGTTATGGCCTATTGGCTTTTTTCCGTGGCCGGGGCGTAGATGGAACTTACTTAGGCATTTTGGTCGTTGGAGAATTGCTGTACGTGACGCAAGCTCTGGTGGGTGTCGGGTTATTACTTCAAAGTTATAACGCGGCCCGTACCTGGGTGCACTACTTGTATGGCGTGGTGCTGGTGATTAGTTTGCCCGGCCTGTATGCGTACGTGCGCGGACGTGATACCCGCCGCGAGGCGCTAATGTACGCGCTAATGGGCCTGTTTTTGGCTGGTATTTCCTTGCGCGGCATTACTACCGCCACGGTTGGTTTGCTGTTTTAAGATTAAATTGCCTAACACGAAGTATGTCACTCTGAGCGCGAATGTGCTGGCTTGGTTCTCAAGGGTCAGGGCGCGCAAAGAGTCTCTACCGCCTCAAATGAAATCCTTTGCACGATACATGGTTCAAAATTTGTAAACTCGGCATGAGCGGGCAGGATGACATTTGAGCAAAGTCTATAGTTTATTTCATAAAGGAGAACCCGATGCGTAAATTAACTTTATACCGTTTGTTAGTTGTGCCGCTGACGCTCTCACTGGCCGCGCTGGCTTGTGGGGGCGGCGCCTCTACGCCGGAGCCGCAAGATACGGATGAGCCGCGCCCCACCGCCACCGCCGAGCCGGAAGAAGGCGGCCCCATCACTTCTTTTAGGGAAGCAGAAAACGCCACCATTCAGATTGTGGCGCAGGGCACGTTTGTAGACCCACAGGTGGGTGTGCAGGCTAACGCGGCCGGCGCGGGCACGGGGTTCATTATTGACCCATCTGGCTTGGCGGTAACCAATAACCACGTAGTGACGGGCGCGGCGCGGTTGAAGGCTTACCTCAACGGCGAGGAATACAACGCCAGATTGCTGGGCGTTTCGGAATGCTCGGATTTGGCCGTTATTCAGCTCGAGGGCGAGAACTTCCCCTTCATGAGTTTTTACAGTGGTGATGTGGAGGTGGGGTTGGAAGTGTACGCCGCCGGTTTCCCGTTGGGTGACCCGGAGTTCACGCTCACCAAGGGCATTGTGTCTAAAGCGCGGGCTAATGGCGAGAGTGATTGGGCCTCAGTAGAATCGGTGATTGAGCATGACGCCACCATCAACCCCGGCAACTCCGGCGGCCCCCTCATTAACACTGAAGGTGAAGTGGTGGGCATTAACTATGCCGGCAATTCCGGCACCAACCAATACTTTGCCATTAAAGCCCAAGATGCGCGGGGCATTATTGATGAGTTGGCGGCCGGCAATGATGTAGATTCTCTCGGGGTGAATGGTAAGGCCGTCGTTTCAGACGATGGCTCGATTGCAGGTATTTGGGTCAGCTCCGTTAAGAGCGGCTCACCGGCGGATGGTGCGGGCTTGAAGGGTGGAGACATTATCCTGAAGATGGAGGGCTTGGATTTGGCCGTCAATGGCACTATGACGGAATACTGTGACATCATTCGCAGTCACCGGCCCACCGATACGCTTTCCATCGAAGTCCTGCGCTTTGCAACGCAAGAATTGCTGGCGGGTCAGATGAATGGCCGTGAATTGGAAGTCACGTATTCGTTTGCCAACGAGTTGGGCAACGATGTGCAGACCAATACCGGCGGTGACACCCGCTACTCCGGCTATGTTTCGGTGCAAGATGACGCCAATTCCATTACGGTGGAAATCCCGGCTGAGTGGCGGGACATTAATGGCTCGGCCTGGACGCTGGATGATGGGGATGTGATTGGGGCCGCTATCTCCGCCGCGCCGGATTTGCAGGCGTATAATGAAAGCTGGACGGAGCCGGGCATGTTCTTTGGCGTAACGGATGACATTGCCCGCCTCGGCGGCTATGTGCAGGTATTGGATTTGTACCGCGATAGCTTCCGCGAGACTTGCACCTTTGAAAGCCGCAATGATTACGCCGACTCGGTGTACGAAGGCCAGTACGATGTGTTCTCCGATTGTGACGGCTCCGGCAACGTGTTTGTGGTTTTATCTGCGCGGCCCATTAATGACCCCACTGCGTTTTTGGTGGTGATTCAAGTCAACATCATGACTGATGCGGATTTGGATGCGTTGGATCAAATCTATCAAACGTTTGATGTGATTGGCAGTTTGCCGTAATAAATCGTAATAGCAGGAATAGCAGGGGCGGAGGAGCATGCTCCGCCCCTGCTACGGCCCGCATTATTCTGGAGTTTACATGACTCACACCGTTGTTGTTCTTGAAGGCGACCAGACTGGCCAAGAATTATTGGAGGAAGCCCTGCGCGTGCTTCATCCGGACGTGACGCGTGTGCCCACCCACTTTCGGCGTTTTGACCTTTCTTTGGAGAAGCGACGGGAAACAAAAAATGGCGTTGTGTTGGAGGCGGCCAAGGCCATGGCGGAAACCGGCCTGGGGCTGAAAGCCGCCACCATTACGCCGGAGCAAAAAGGCGATGTGGGTTCACCCAACGCGATTCTTCGGGAAGAAATTAATGGCAAGGTCATTCTACGCACGGGGCGCCGCATCCCCGGCGTGCGCCCGGTGGGTGGCGTGTATGCGCCGTGCGCGGTGGTGCGCATGGCGGTGGATGACGCCTACGGCGCGAAAGAGTGGCGCGAAACAGTGGAAGGCGATGAGTGGGCGTACCGCACGGCCAAAATCAGCCGCGCCACCTGCCGTGTGGTGGCCGAGTTCTCGTTTCAGTATGCGGAAAAGGCTGGCGCTAAAGTTTTTGGCGGGCCAAAGTACACAGTGAGTCCGGTGTATGAAGGGATGCTCAAAGAAGAGATGGATGCCGCCGCCAAACGCCACCCTAAAGTGGCTTATGAGCCGATGCTGATTGACGCGATGTTGGCGCGGCTGATTACGATGAGCGGTGAGCCATTGGTTTTGCCCTCGCTCAACCGTGATGGCGACTTGCTCTCCGATTTAGTTTTGCAGATGTTTGGCTCCATCGCCGGTTCTGAATCTTTAGTGCTGGGCATGGATGCGGATACGTTGAAAGTAAAAGCCGTGATGGCGGAAGCGCCGCATGGCACTGCGCCCACTTTGCAGGGCAAGAATGTGGCTAACCCCATGGCCATGATTTTGGCCGGCGCGGCCTTACTCACATACTTTGAAACGCCACAAGCCGATCAGGCCTCGCGCGCCATCTACGAATCGGTTTTCGAAGCAATTTTTGAAGGCCACAAAACGTTTGACTTGGGCGGCCACGCTTCTACCACGGAATTTACGGATGAAGTCATCCGCCGAGTAAAGACCAAGCTGGAGGTGTGGGGGGCGTTGGGGTAAAGGTTGTTTAGAAGCGGTGCGGATGTCCTAACGCAAAGAGCGCCGAAGGCCGCCGGGGTTGGGGTGAGGGTGAGTGGAAGGCATTTACTCGCCCCAGCTCGTGTAACCAAGTCTCAATCTAATCTTTAAGCCTCTTACCTTGTGATTGCTCACAAGTCTCATTACAATGCCGCCTCATGAGGCAGACGACTCCATCACTTGGGCGGTTATGGGTTTGGCCCGGCGCGCGCATTGCCGGTTTCTTTCTCCCTGACCACGACCCGCCCGTTATCCTTTCCTCATTCTTTTATTCTCCCGTTTCTCCATAGTCGTTAATCGGAAAGGAAATCCTATGATCGCAAATAAATTCCGCACTGCCCCGCGCGCTAAGTTCTACGCCGAGGTGCCGGATGAAAAGTGGTATGACTGGCGCTGGCAGATGTCCAATCGCCTGAACACGGTGGGTGAGCTGGCGAACGTCTTAGACTTAAACGAAAGCGAGCGCAAAGCCCTCGAAGCCAAAAATCTGTTTCGTGTGGATGTGACGCCGTACTTTGCCTCACTCATTGACCCGCATAACCCGCATGACCCTATCCGTCAGCAGATTATCCCCACCGACCGCGAGCTGGTGCCTTTCACTTCCATGATGGAAGACTCACTGGCCGAAGACCGTCACTCGCCCGTGCCCGGTCTGGTGCATCGCTACCCAGACCGCGTGCTCATGCTCATTACCACGCAATGCGCCTCTTACTGCCGCTACTGCACGCGCTCTCGGATTGTGGGTGACCCTTCCCAAACCTTTTCCCGCAAAGAATTTGAAGCGCAGATTGATTATCTGGAGCGCACGCCGCAAGTGCGCGATGTTTTGCTCTCCGGCGGTGACCCGCTGGTGCTGGCCCCTAAACTGTTTGAAGAAATCATCAGCCGTTTGCGCGCCATTCCGCACATTGAAATTGTGCGCATCGGCTCGCGCGTGCCGGTGTTTCTGCCCATGCGAGTCACACAAGAAATGTGTGACATGCTCCAGAAATATCATCCGATTTGGATGAACATTCATGTGAACCATGTAAACGAAATTACACAGGATTTAGCCGATGCTTGTGACCGGCTGACGCGGGCGGGTATTCCGCTGGGCAACCAGAGTGTGCTGTTGGCGGGCGTGAACGACTCCGTTCACATTCAGCGCGAGCTGGTGCAAACGTTGGTGCGGATGCGGGTGCGGCCATACTATCTCTATCAATGCGATTTGGTGGCGGGCGCGGGCCACTTCCGCACAACGGTTTCCAAGGGCATTGAGATTATTGAAGGTTTGCGCGGCCATACGTCTGGCTACGCTGTGCCGCAGTTTATTGTGGATGGGCCGGGCGGCGGCGGCAAAATCCCGGTGATGCCCAACTATGTGATTTCCCAAGCGCCGGGCAAGGTGGTGCTCCGCAACTATGAGGGCCTCATCACAACTTATACCGAGCCGGAAGATTACAACCCGCATGCGGTAGCCCCGTTGGAGGCCAATGCCCTCAAGCGGCCCGAACCCGGGCAGGGCGGGGTGCTGAACCTGTTGGAAGGCAAAGAGTTTCTAATTAAGCCCACTAACTTTGACCAAGTGCATGCGCGCGGCGGCGCGGCGCACCGCTTACGCGCCGATGAAACCAAATGGCAACCGCTGGGGATTGGCAGTGCGCCCAATTTGCTGGAAGGCCAAACCGGCCCCACCCAACCCCCGCAACTTGAAAAATCTGCTGAAGAAACGGATGGAGAAGACTCTGCGTGACTGCTGAAATAACCGACTCGCTATCCTCTCAGACCCCTCTTCTTACGGGAGCAGGGGGGCGCAGGCTCCGTGTGGCCGTGCTGTACAATCTTAAGGAGAACGCCCCCCGCCTCAACGGCTCTACCCCACCAGAAGTTTTGGCCGAACTAGATTCTATGCCCAACGTGCAGGAGTACGTGGCCGCTATCCGCGCGCTGGGGCATGACGTGGTGGCGTGGGAGGGCAACGCCGAACTGCCCCAGCGGCTGGCGGAACATCCGGTGGATATTTGCTTTAACACCTGTGAGGGCTTTCGCGGCGACTCGCGCGAGGCGCAAGTTCCGGCCTTGCTGGAGATGCTGGGCGTGCCGTACACGGCTGGCAAAGTGTTGGCGTTGGCCGTAACGCTGGATAAGGCAATGACTAAACGCGTGCTGGCCTATCATGGGTTGCCCACGCCGGCCTTTCAGGAATTCTTCACGCCGGATGCGCCGCTGGAACCCGCTATCCACGCGCGGCTGGAGCAGGGGCAACCGCTGTTCATCAAACCCAACCGCGAGGGCACCGGCATCGGCATCCATGAAGATTCCTTGGTGCGGGATGAAATGCGCCTGCGGGCCAAAGTGGCGCAGATGCTGGCGTTGTACCATGAAAGTGTTCTGGTGGAAGAATATATTGAAGGCCGCGATGTGACGTGCGGCCTGGTGGGCAACTTGCGGCCCGACGGTTCAACAGGCGATTTGCACCTCTTCCCCATTTCGGAGGTGGATTACGCGGTGTATCCGCCCGGCACGGAGCGCTTTTACTCTTACAAGCTTAAGGTGGATTTAGCGGATGCTTACCATGCGCTCTGCCCGGCGCCCATCCCGGAGCCGATAGCGGAGGAAGTGCGCCGCCTGACGATTGAAACCTTCCGTGTGTGCGGTTGTTTGGATGTAGCCCGCGTGGATTTCCGCTTAGACTTGCGTAATAACCTGCAACCGATGATTCTGGAAATCAACGCTCTGCCCGGCCTCACCAGCGTCAGCGACTTAACGATCTGCGCCGAAGCGGAAGGCTGGACGCACCACCAAATGTTGCAGGCGGTGTTTAATGCCGCGGTGAAAAGATATGGGCTTCAATCCGAAACACACACTTCACACTTTACATTTCACGCATCATCACAGGCGTAAAACGTGAAACGTAAGGAGACGAGAGCATGACTAGACTCAAAATCGCCGTCCTCGCCAATCTCAAAAAAAACGCGCCCAAATTCCCCGGCCTAGCCGATGACCATTGGGATGATTTGGACTCCGAAAGCACGGTGGAAGCGCTGGTGGAGGCCATCCGTGCGGGCGGGCATGAAGCATGGTTTATTGAAGGCAACAGTGATTTGGTGCATCACCTCACCCAAACCCGCCCGGATTTGTGCTTCAACATTTGCGAGGGCCACTGGGGCGATGGGCGTGAAGCGCAGATCCCGGCTTTGTTGGAGATGTTGCGGATTCCGTACACCGGCTCTCGTGTGATGACGCTGGCGCTGGCGCTGGATAAACCGATGACCAAGCGCATTATGATGTGGCACGATTTGCCCACGCCGGCCTTTCAATCTTTTGAAGATCCGCATGAGCCGCTGGATGATGACATGCAGTTTCCGCTGTTTGTGAAGCCCTCGCGCGAGGGCACCGGCATGGGCGTGAGCGGTAAATCCATTGTGAACAACGAACAAGAGTTGCGTGAACAAGTGGCTGAAGTGGTGAGCAAATACAAACAAACGGCGCTGGTAGAGCGCTACATTGCCGGCCGTGAAGTGACGGTGGGCTTGGTAGGCAACATCTCCGGCGTGGCCGCCCGCCGTCTGCCGGAGCGCTACTACGTAACTAAGGAGCGTGATTATTCTGAGAGTGGCCTTGCCGCTCTGCGCGCCGGCGGCATCACCTTTCTGCCGCCTATGGAAATTAATCTTGCGCCGTTCAAAGACTCCGATACGGTTTATTCCAATCGGCTGAAGACCGATTTGGCGTACGATTTGGAATACTTGTGCCCGGCGCCGCTGAAGCGTGAACAAGTGCAACAGCTCAATTGGCTTACGGCGGCGGTGTTCCGCGTGCTGGGCTGTTATGATGTTTCGCGTGTGGATTTCCGCTTGGATGAACATGATAACTACAAGCCGTACATTTTGGAGATCAACCCCCTCCCCGGCCTCGCGCCCGGCATTAGTGATTTGGTGCTCGAAGCCGCCGCGATGGGCATCAGTCATGCCGAGTTGGTGAACATGATCCTCAACGCGGCCATTGAGCGGCATGGGCTGGTGACGGGGCGGTTTGTTTCAACTTCCTAGACTCTTGAAGTGTTTGACTGGATAAAAGGCTGACAAGGTGACAGGTGTTTCATCTGGTCAGCCTGTTACCCCTGCGCCTTGTCTCTGATGAATGTAACCCCCTCCACCCCCGAAGACCGCCCCGCCATCCTCGCCGCCGCGCGCAGTGTAGGCGTGTTTAACGTGGAAGAAGTAGAGACGGTGAATGAGTTATTTGATGGCTATGTGCGTGACCCGCAGGCCAGCGGCTACAATTTTTTGAGTTGCAAGGAGGGTGAAGAATTGCTGGGCTTTGCCTGTTGGGGGCCAACCGCGCTCTCCCACGGCGCTACGGATTTGTACTGGATTTGCACGGCGCAGAACGCTCATGGGCGCGGCGTGGCCTCGGCGCTATTCCATGCAGTGGAAGAGGCGGTGCGCCGGTTGGGCCGCTGGCTGATTGTGATTTGGACTTCCAGCCGTGAAGAATATGCGCCCGCCCGCCGGTTTTACCTGCGCATGGGCTGTGAATTACAAACGCAGATTGTGGATTTTTACGACCGGGGCGAAGATTTGTGCGTATTTGTGCGAAAATTAGCTTAGTACACGGATAACGCGGATTGGACGGAGAAGGCGGAAAGCATGAGCAACGACCCACGAGCCGAAATTGAAGCCCTCCGCAAACGATTGGCTGAGTTGGAAGCTTAACAAGCCGCGAGTGCGGCGAGCGGCGTGAGCGTAAGCGGGGCTGAGAAAGTGGATATTGGCGGCGATGTGGTGGGGCGGGATAAAATTTTCATCACGATTAACTACAACTACTCCGGCTCAGACCTCGCCCAAGCGCAAGAGCTAATTGAGCGTTACTTGAAGTGGGTGATTGCCGACTGTGCGCCCCTCCAACTGCGAGCCATAGACTACGGAGCCGCCCGCCCAGACCAAAAACCCTTAGGCCTTACCAGTGTGTATGTGGATTTGAATACCGCTTTCCAAATACCGGCTCGTTTCAAGCTGGCTGATTACATCAAGCTAACTGAGCAAGGCAAAACGGCTACTTTGAATGAGCGGGAAGAATTGCGGCTGGCAAGTGCATTGGAAGTGCTGGCTTACGAGCCATATTTGGTGTTTTTAGGCAAACCCGGCTCTGGCAAATCCACGCTTGGCCTTTATCTGGCGCTTACTTTGGCGCAAGCCGGGCTTGGCCAGAAAGACGCACTGCAAAGACTTGGCGCAGAATGGACACACGGTCCACTCCTCCCCGTGCGCGTGGTGCTCCGTCAGTTTGCCGAAAGTTTACCGGCCGGTTTACCCAAAGGGCGCGCTTCACATCTGTGGATTTTTATTGCGGATGAGTTACAGAAGTGTGGCCTGAAGGAGCGTACAGGTTCGCTGATTCAAGATATAGCGACTAAAGCGGGCGCGCTTTTCCTGTTGGATGGGTTGGATGAGGCCGGCGATGAAATACGCCGTTACCGGGTGCTAGAAGCCGTTTCCGAATTTATGCGAACGGCGGGCGAGAAAAGCCGTTTTCTGCTCACCGCTCGCCCGTATGCCTGGCAGAGTGGGATATTGCTGGCGGGCATTGCCCACGCTACCTATCAGTTGGCCGATTTTGAGCCGAAGCAGATTCAGCAATTTATTGCCCGTTGGTATCAGGCGATTTCGGCCATTGGCTGGGTGAGTGAAAGTGAAGCGAGTGATAAGCGCCTGAGCTTGAAAGACTCGGTGCAACGGGAAGATTTGCGCCCTCTAGCTGAGAATCCTCTGCTTTTAACTCTTATGGCTACCCTGCACACCAATCGGGGCCGTTTGCCCGATGACCGGGTGGATTTGTACAACGATGTGGTGGAGTTGTTGCTCCAGCGGTGGAATGAAAGCACAGGCACAGACCGAGGCTTGTTGGATGCCTTGCAAACCCCAACGCTCAAGCTGGCTGACGTGCGTGAGGTAATTGAACAAGTAGCTTTTGAAGCCCACGCCGCGAACATCGGGCGGGAGGGCACAGCCGATATTGCAGAAACTGAACTGTTGGAAGCCTTTCGTCCATTGTTGGGCGGGAGCCGCGATAAAGCGACTTTGGTGGTGGAATACATTGAAAAACGGGCCGGTTTGTTACTGGGGCAAGGTGTGCGGGGCCGCGTGCGACAATTTACTTTCCCGCATCGCACCTTTCAAGAATATCTGGCGGCTGGTTATTTGATAGGACAGGCTGATTTTAGTGACCGCGCCGAAAAATTAGCAACGGAAGCGCCCGCCCATTGGCGCGAAGTTTTGGTGTTGGCCGCGCGGCGCGCGCGTTCCTCAGTAATGCCAGGCTTGCCCGCTGTGCACGCCGCAGCAGGAACGGCTTGCACTACTCCGGCAGGAGTGGGAGTTTTCGGGTGGCGGTGTCTCCGTTCTTGTTACCCTGAACTCTGTGACTCTGGGCTCTGGCAACTACCGCGTTTTATCTTTTGGGCAGATCTAGCACTATCTTGGCTTAGCCCCTCTTCGTTGCCAGTTCGCCCTCATCCGGCCTTCGGCCACCTTCTCCCGCGGGGAGAAGGGCAGATATATCCAGCGCCACCTCGTGGGTCTGGATTTACCCCGGCCACACAAACGTAAAGGCCGCGCCCTTGCCCGCCTCGCTCTCTACGGTGATGCGGCCACCGTGCGCTTCTACGATGCCTTTGGCGATGGCAAGGCCAAGGCCCGCGCCGCCGGTGGCGCGGCTCCGCGATTTTTCACTGCGATAGAACTGCTCAAATACATTCGGCAAATCTTCAGCGGGAATGCCCTCCCCCGTATCCTTCACTTGCACCCGCACGTGGCCGTGTGCGCGCGTAGCCGATACCTCCACCACGCCGCCGCTGGGCGTGTGTTGCAGGGCGTTGTGTAGTAAGTTTGCTAACACGCGGCCAATGCGTTGCGTGTCCATCTGCACCGGGTCCACATTAGGGGCAAAGTGGCCCGTAAGCGTTATGCTCTGCCGGGCCGCCAACTCACGGAAGCTCTCCAACGTATCGGAAATTAAATCGCCCAAGCAACTCTCAGCCTGATCCAGTTTTAGGCCGCCCGCGTCCAACTGCGCCATCTGAAATAAATCGTCTATCAAAAGCGAGAGCGCTTGAATATCCTTTTGGGCCGTGCGCAGGTAGCGTTGCTGTGTGGCCGCGTCTTCCACCATGCCGTCGGCCAGCGCTTCCACAATAGCGCGCACCGAGGCGAGCGGTGTTTGCAAGTCGTGGCTTACCCAGGCAATCAAATCGCGCCGCAGAACGTCCAGCTCATGCTGGCGGCGCGCGGCTACTTCCAACTGGGCCGCCATGGTGTTAAAAGTGTTGGCGAGGGCGGCCACTTCGTCGCGGCCACTGGTGGGCGCGCGGGTGTGCAGGTGGCCGTGCGCCACTTCCTCGGCGGCGCGCGCCACTTGACGGATACGGCCCGCCAGCGCCTCTGCAAAAAAGTAGCCAAGCGATATCGCAATGCCGCCCGCAAAGACTAGCAAAATAGTGGCCAGCAATAAATCATGCTCGCTAACAAACATCTGCTGGGCGGCCAGCCAGACGTTGAAAAACGTGAACACGACGGAGAGCGCACAATTGCCGAGGATACTCCAGCGCAAACTGGGCGCTTGGTTGAACCAGCCCAACCGGTACGCCGCGTAACCGGCTACTGTGGAACCAGCCGCCGTTAGGCTGAGTAGAAACGTCATCTGACCTAATTCGTTCATGGGCGGGGTCATCATCAGCACAAACAGCGCCAGACCCGTCATCAGCGTCACTATAATGCCGGCCGCAAAACGCAGGGGCAGAGAAGTGGGGGAGGTAGCGAGGTTCATAGATTATTGTGTAAACCGTGAAGCGTGAGAGGAATGCGCAACATGCATGACGTTTTACGTTTGCCGTTTCACGGCTTACGCTTCAAACTTGTACCCTACGCCCCACACAGTCACAATATGTTTGGGGGCGGAAGGATCTGGTTCGATTTTTTCACGCAGGCGGCGGATGTGCACGGTGACAGTGCCCGGGTCAATATACTCAGAGAAGCCCCACACTTTTTCCAGTAACTGGTCACGCGTAAATACTTGGCGCGGGTGGCGGGCCAATACCCAGAGCAAATCAAACTCTTTAACGGTGAGGTTTTTTTCCGCGCCGTGCACGGTCACCAGCCGCGTGATGGGGTTAATGTGGATGGAGCTAAAAGTGAGCGCTTGTTCGCGGCCAGCCGCATGACTTTCTTTTTGCGTGCGGCGGAGCACGGCCCGCACGCGGCTTACCAGTTCTTGCGGAGAGAATGGTTTCACCACATAGTCATCCGCGCCCATCTCCAGCCCGGCAATGCGCTCACTTTCTTCGCGCCGCGCCGTCAGCATGATGATGGGCGTATCGTTCCGCGCCCGTAACCAGCGCGCAATCTCAAAACCGTTCACTTGGGGCAACATCAAATCCAGCACCACCAAATCGGCTGTTTCGGTTTTCAGCCATTCCAGCGCCATCAGGCCATCGGAAGCTGTGACCACGCTGTACCCGGCGCGTTTGAGGTACAAATTTATTACTTCGCGCAGGCTTGGCTCATCCTCCACCACCAAAATTTTGTTATTCATCATAAGGCACTTTAACGCTGTGAAATTACAGAATCCTTACGGGCGCGGCTTCTGGCGGATATCGGATGTATTTTAAGTGTAATGATGAGCGTGAGAAGGAGTCTAAAATGAAGCGTTGGTGGAACATTTGGCTGATGGCGGCAGTAGCCGCCTGCGTAACCGCGCCGGGGCCGTCCGGCGCGCCAACTCAGGAGAGCATGTTGAACAACTATGGCCCGGCGCCGGAACTCACGAACACAATCTGGCTTAATACAGCTGGTCAGGCATTGCGGCTGGCCGATTTGCGCGGCAAGGTAGTGGCCTTGGATATGTGGACGTTTGGGTGTATCAACTGCCGTAACGTCATTCCGGCGTTGAAGGAATGGCATCAGACGTACAGCTCACAGGGCCTCGTCATCATCGGCAACCATTTTCCTGAGTTTGATTATGAGAAGGATTGGAATAACGTGCAAGATGCCGTAGCGCGTTTAGGCATTGAGTACGCCGTGGCGCAGGATAATGACGGCGCGGTCTGGTGGGCTTATAAAACGCGCTATTGGCCCACGCTCTACCTGATTGATAAACGCGGCGATTTGCGCTACAAACACATTGGCGAGGGCGCGTATGAGGAAACCGAAGCCGCGATTAAGGTTTTGTTAGCGGAGCCGTACCCGTGAAGCGCGGCGATAAAATATAAACACTGATTAAGGATTTAGGCATGAAAATTCGTCCTTCTGAAATCACCCCGGAACATGAATACTTCAATCGCCCGCGCCTTTCGCGGCGGCGTTTTTTGCAATGGAGCGCGCTAACGGCTGGCTCAGCCGCGCTGACCGCTTGCGCCGCTCCTGCGCCCGCGCCCACCACCGCTCCAGAAGTCTCTACAGATGAGTTGAAAGATGAATTGGGTGACCCGGCCACCAGCTATGACGCCATCACCCATTACAATAATTATTACGAATTCAGCACGGATAAACAAGCCGTGGCCGCGCTGGCCCAAAATTTCCCCACTAGCCCGTGGCAAGTGGAAGTGACGGGCTTGGTGAACAATCCTAAAACTTATGGGCTGGAGGATATTCTCAAGAGCTTTACGCAGGAAGAGCGCATTTACCGCCTGCGCTGTGTGGAGGCGTGGAGCATGGTGATTCCGTGGGAGGGCTTTTCACTTTCCAATATACTCAATGAAGTGGAGCCGACTTCGGATGCAAAGTACGTGAAATTTACAACGGCCACTGACCCGCTGACGATGCCCGGCCTTTCTAGCCCGTGGTACAACTGGCCGTACACCGAAGGTTTGCGGTTAGACGAGGCCATGCACCCGCTTACAACGCTGGCGACCGGCATCTATGGTCGGCCGCTTCTGCCGCAAAATGGCGCTCCCATTCGGCTGGTGGTGCCCTGGAAGTACGGCTTCAAAAGTATTAAGTCCATTGTGAAAATCGAGTTGACGGCGGAACAGCCCAATACTTTGTGGAACACCGCCGCGCCGACGGAATATGGGTTTTACTCCAACGTTAACCCGGAGAAGTCTCACCCGCGCTGGAGCCAAGCTACTGAGCGTCGTATTGGGGAGCTGGGCCGCCGCGAGACGCTGATGTTTAACGGTTATCAGGAGCAGGTGGCGAGTTTATACGACGGGATGGACCTCAGCGTAAATTACTAGCCGATCGAAAGAGTAAAACCTGAAGCGTGAAACGTAGAAAACGAAGCGACGTTCACGCCCTAAATTTTTACGTTTCACCATGCTCTCCAAATACAGCCTCCCTGCCTTGCATGTGGCCGCGTGGGCGCCCGCCGCGCAAATTGCCTATTGGTGGTTCACGGGCCAAATGGCGTTCAACCCTATTCAGGACTTAACGTTTGCCACCGGTTTCCCGGCGCTGGTTTTTCTGGTGCTGACGCTGGCCGTTACGCCCGCAAACACACTCTTCGGCTGGAAGTGGAGCATCCCGCTCCGCCGTTGGCTGGGGTTGTACGCTTTTTTTTACGCCACTGCTCACATGCTGATTTTTATGGTGCTGGATTACGGCTTTATGTGGGTGGATATGTTTCGGCAGATTGTGGAGAAGCAATACATTCTGGCCGGGCTGGGCGCGCTGTTGCTGATGCTTCCGCTGGCGCTCACATCCACCAAAAGCTGGCAGAAACGGCTGGGCCGTAGTTGGAAGGACTTACACCGGGCCGTTTATGCCGCCGCCATCTTGGCCGTATTGCATTTTATTTGGCTGGTTAAGGCAGATTTAACTCAGCCGCTGATGTTTGCGGGCATTGTGGCCGTTTTGCTCATCATGCGCATACCGGCAGTGCGCCAGTGGTTGAGCAGTTTGCGGCAGAAGGCAAAGAGGCGGCTCGCCACCCCCCAACTAAAAACGCCCACCACCACCCAACCTGCGCCGCCGGAAATGGGGGAATAGCAAGTTAGTGGTTACACCAACCACACTTGTTCGTAGGGGTTTAGCTCAAACTTGCCATCCAGTTGGCAGGTGCGGCCCGTGATTAAGTCGGTGTAACGGTCGCCGGTGTTGAGCGTGAGCGTTTGGGGGTGTTCGCTAAAGTTGCCAAAGAAGATTAGTCGGTCATCCGCATAGCGGCGCTCAAAACCAAACACATGCTCGTTGCCGGTATCCCACACATACATTTGCCCACCGCTCAAAACCGCGTGCGTCTGCCGGATTTCAATCATCCTTCGCAAATCCGAAAATAAGCGGCCTTCCGGCGTGTGCGTGAGCAGGCGGCGTTCGTACTTCTGCCAGTCATAGGCCGGGCGGTGCGCCCAGCGGCTATCGTCCGCTTTAGCATCATCGTTTTTATAGTTGTAATCATTTAGTTGTCCTAACTCATCTCCTAAATAGATGAGCGGGATGCCGCCGATGCTGAGGATAACGCCGTGGATGAGCAAAATGCGGCGCAGGGCATGTTCCCGCAGTAAGCCGCTGTTTTCCGCTAACGCTTGCTCTAGCCCCGCCAATGAAGCGCATGTGCCGGAGATGCGGCAATCGCCGGTTTTAGGATTTTCCTGAAAGGGTAAGCCGCGCGCAAAACTGCCCGGGAAACGTCCGGTGTAAAAATTGTTCAGAAAACGGCGATGGTCATAACCGTTGACGCCCAGGATCTGAGCATCCTCATCGCTAAAAGTCCAGCCAATATCATCGTGCACCCGCACGTAATTTACCCAGGCCGCATCGGGGTGGATGGCAAAGCGGTGGCGCATGGAGTGGCTAAGCAAGCGCACTTTGCGTGTGGCGAGTGAATTCCACAGCAACGCCATAAGCAGTGGGTTGTAAGATAGCTGGCACTCTTCCGGGTGGATGTATTTGTTTACATCATCCGGATGCACAATCGCTTCGGATTTGAAGAGCAGGGAAGGGGCGGCGATGCGGCACACCGCGTTGAAGGCCTGAATCAGCCAGTGGGCTTCCGGCAAATTCTCGCAGACGGTGCCCAGCCGCTTCCAAATAAAGGCTACGGCATCCATGCGCAAAATATCCACGCCGAGGTTGGCGATGAATAACATCTCACCGGCCATCGCCGTAAAGACCGCCGGGTTGCTGTAATTCAAATCCCATTGAAATTTGTGGAACGTCGTCCACACCCAGCCGTCGCCGGGTAGGCCCCATTGCGCCAGCGGGCTAAACGCGCCGGGGTGTTCATCAGGAAAGATCTCGCGCAAGTTGCGTTCGTAGGCGTCCGGCATTTGCCGGTCGGGGAAGAAGAAGTAAAAGTCCGCGTAATCAGGGTCGCCGGCCAGTGCCCGTTTCGCCCACATATGTTCATCGGACGTGTGGTTGAAGATGAAGTCCACGCACAGGCTAATGCCGTTGCGGCGCAGTTCCGCCGCCAGTGCGCGCAGTTCCGCCATCGTGCCCAGGGCGGGGTTTACGTCGCGGTAACTGCTCACTGCGTAACCGCCATCGCTGTTGCCCTCCGGCGCCTGGAACAGCGGCATCAAATGCAGGTACGTTAGCCCCAGTTCTTTGAAGTAGGGGATCTTTTCCCGCAAGCCTTGCAAGTTACCGGCAAACAAATCCACATAGCACACCCCGGCCAGCATCTGGTGGCTTTGGAACCAACGCGGATTTTGTTCACGCTCGATATCAACCGCCTTGAGTTCAGGCGCGCGCGCTAACCATGCTTCTGCGCACGTCTCCAGCAATTTTTCAAGGTGATAGTAAAGGTCATAGCGGCCCTGATAAATCTGAAGTAGTAAGCTCAGCAGGCGTGGGAAGTGAGTTTCCAGCCGCGCTGTAAAGGCCTGCCAGTCAGCCGCTGTGGTGCGCGCGGCATATTTCTCTTTTAAGCGCGGCAATAGGCGGCGCAGGGTGGTTTGGGCTTCACTTAGAGTGGACATACAAGTTGGTATGCTTCACAAAGCGGGTTTGATGATTAGCTGGCCTGCTCCGCCAGCGCAATTGCGCCCAGCACACCGGACTGTGCGCCTAAGCCGGGCGCTACAACGTACTCATCTATCCGCTCTAAAATGGCTGGGCTTTGCACGTAGCCATTGAGTTGTTGCAGTAAATCCTTCCGGATGAGGGGCAACATCTGCGGTTGGGCCGTAACTCCACCGCCGAGGATGATGCGTTGCGGCGAAAGAATGCAGACGTAGCTAGCCAACGCTAAACTGATGTAGTGCGCCTCCAAGGGCCATGCGGGATGGTCAGGCGGCAGGTTTTCGGCGCGCGTGCCCCAGCGTTTCTCCAGCGCCGGGCCACAGGCCAACCCTTCAAAGCAATCCCCATGAAAGGGGCAACTGCCCGGGAAAGGGTCGCGCTGTGGGTCACGCTTTAGCGGGATGTGCCCCATTTCTGGATGCACCAAGCCATGCACCAATTGGCCGCCCACCAAGGCGCCGCCGCCAATGCCTGTGCCAATCGTCAGATAAATGACTGTATCTAAACCTTGCGCCGCGCCCCAGCGGTATTCACCCAACGCCGCGCCGTTCACGTCCGTATCAAAACCCACGGGCACATTGAGTTCGCGGCGCAATGGCCCCACTAAATCGGCGTTCCGCCAGCCCGGCTTGGGTGTGGTGGTGATGTAACCCCACGTAGGCGATTTCAAATCCAGATCCACCGGCCCAAAGGAGGCAACGCCCAGCGCGGCGAGTTGGCCGCGATAGGGCCGAAAAAATTCCAACGCGCGGCCAATGGTTTCATCCGGCGTGGTCGTGGGGAAGCGCGTCTCGGTTAAGTCTCCCGGCCCCGTGCCCACTGCGCACACAAATTTTGTGCCACCTGCTTCAATGCCGCCGTAGAGTTTGCTCATAAGCTTTTAGGGATGTATGAGTTTAAGCCAACGATAAGCGTAGCCAGCCAATGGAAGCGCATGCAGGTCGGTCACAGGTTCATGGGTGAACACATCCTGCCCTGCCGTTGCTCCCAAGTCTGCCGCGCTTAATTCTACTTGTTGTGCTTCGGATGACAAATTATTGATAACCAACAGCCGCTCGCCATTGTATTCGCGCAGATAGGCCAGTACGGCCGGGTTGCGGAGCGCCAGCAAGCGCAAGCTTCCACGCCCAAAGGCTGGATAGTGTTGGCGCACCCGCAAAGCCTGCTTGAGCCAGTTAAAGAGTGAGTTCGGGTCCGCCCTCTGCGCCGCCACGTTCACGCGCTGGTAACCATACACCTCATCCTCAATCAGCGGGTCGGTCAGCTTCTCCTTGGGCGCAGTGGAAAAACCGGCGTTCGGGCTGGCATCCCACTGCATCGGCGTGCGCACGCCATCGCGGTCTTCCAGCCAAATGTTATCACCCATGCCAATCTCATCCCCATAGTACAACACCGGTGAGCCAATGAGGGTGAGCAAAATAGAGTGGGCCACCTGCAAGCGGCGCATATCATTGTTGAGGAGGGGGGCGAGGCGGCGACGGATGCCCATGTTTAGCCGCATGCGGGGCTCTGGGGCGTAAAAATTCCACATAAACTCGCGTTCTTCCGGCGTCACCATTTCCAACGTCAATTCATCATGGCATCGCAGAAAGGCTCCCCACTGACAATTCTCCGGCAGGGCGGGTGTGCGCGCCAAAATCTCCTCAATCGGTGTGCGGTCTGCCCGCGCCAGCGCCATAAAGATGCGGGGCATGACGGGGAAGTGGAAATTCATGTGGAACTCATCGCCATCCCCAAAGTACGGGCGCACATCCTCCGGCCATTGGTTCGCCTCGGAGAGCAGCATCGTGCCCGGCGCATACGCATCCACCAGCGCCCGCAGGCGTTTGCAATACGCATGCGTCTCCGGCAGGTTTTCGCAGTTGGTGCCCTCGCGCTCAAACAGGTAGGGCGGCGCGTCCACGCGGATCCCATCCACGCCCAGATCTAACCAGAACTGCATAACACGGAACATGGCGCGTTGCACAGCCGGGTTGTCGTAATTTAAGTCCGGCTGATGGTGAAAGAAGCGGTGCCAGTAGTAAGCGCCGCGCTTCTCGTCAAACGTCCAGTTAGACGGCTCATAGTCTCGGAAGATGATGCGGGCTTCTGTATAGCGTTGATCTGTATCGCTCCACACATACCAATCGCGGTAGCGGGCATGCTCAGGATGGTGTGGGTCACGCGAGGCCTGAAACCATGCGTGCTGGTCCGAAGTGTGGTTGGGGATCAGTTCCACAATTACGCGCAAATCGCGGCGATGCGCTTCATTGACAAAAGTCTGAAAATCTTCCAACGTGCCATAATCGGGATGGATGTTGTAGTGGTTGCTGACATCATACCCGTCATCTCGCAAAGGCGAGGGGGTGATGGGCAGAAGCCACAAAGCGGTGACGCCCAACTCTTGCAGGTAATCGAGCTTAGCCGTGAGGCCGCGGAAATCTCCAATGCCATCGCCGTTGCCATCGGCAAAAGTCCGCACAAATAGTTCGTAGATGATGGCGTCTTTATACCAGAGAGGGTCTTGGGTCATAAGGTTACACCTCACTAGGTAAGGGCGTTGTTTTGGATAACGGAGCGATACCACTGGGCGCTAAGCTTGGGCGTGCGTTTGAGCGTGGCGTAATCCACATGAATCAGCCCAAAGCGGCGACTATAGCCCCACGCCCATTCAAAGTTATCCATCAAGCTCCACACATAGTAGCCTCGCAAGTTCACGCCCGCCTGAATGGCGGCATGGGCGGCAATAAAGTGCTGGCGTAGATAGTGGAGGCGGGCATGGTCATGGTATTCGCCGTTGGCGTTTGGCGCTACGGAGAAGGCACAGCCGTTTTCAGTCACATAGATAGCCGGGTTGCCGTACTTGGCGCTGATATCCTGCAACATGGCGGTTAAGCCGGAGGGGGCCACTCCCCAATTCATTTCCGTGCGCCCCCAGCCCGGCTCGGAAATCATTTCCGAGTGGGCTTTGAGCACGCCGCCTTCATAACTGTGCGCCACCCGCTCTGCCATGTAATAGTTTACCCCCAAAAAATCAATTGGTTGGCGGATAGTTTCCATATCGCCGGTCTGTACGCGCGGCGCGTGGGGGCCAAGCCAGTCCATCAACAGGGCCGGGTAGGCGCCGTTGTAAATCGGGTCAAGAAAAATTGAAACGGCGTTGGCATAAACCCGCTCGCGGGCGGCGCGGTCTAGCTCACTCTCACTGGCGGGCAGGTAGTGTTGGGGGTTGAGCACAATACCAATTTGCCCCTTCGCTTTGCTGGCGCGAAAGGCCTGCACGGCCAACCCATGCGCGCGCAGTAAGTTGTGTGTGGCCTGGTATGCGGCGGAACTATCGCAGATGCCCGGCGCGTGGTGGCCGTTGCCATAGCCCAAAAACGCCACACACCAAGGCTCATTGTGGGTGGCCCAAAAAGCCACCCGATCTCCGAGTTTTTCAAACATCACTTGCGCATAATCGGCAAACCAATGGGCGCTATCCCGATGCGGCCAGCCGCCAGCCTCTTGTAACGCCTGCGGAAAATCCCAGTGGTTAAGCGTCACGCTCGGTTGAACGCCCGCCGCCAGCAATCCATCTATCAATTGGTCATAGAAGGCCAACCCTTTGGCGTTTACCGCGCCGCGCCCACTCGGCAGAATGCGCGGCCATGAGACGGAGAGGCGGTACGTCTTCAAGCCGAGGTCTTTAATCAGAGTCAAATCTTCAGCCCAGCGGTGATAGTGGTCACAGGCTACCTCGCCGCTCTCGCCATTCTGCACATTGCCGGGGCGGCGGCAAAACCGGTCCCATACGCTCTCGCCTTTGCCGTCTTCGTTCCACGCCCCCTCAATTTGATAGGCCGCTGTGGCCGCGCCCCAAAGAAAGTCTGATGGAAATTGAAAAGTCATAGTTTATGCCTGAATAAGGTGTAAGGTGCGGCTAAACCCGGGGTACTCCTGCGCCGCACGCGGTAAGCCTAACGTCATCAATTCATAACCTGTGAATTGCCACAGTGTTTGCTGAAGATGATTCATCACGGTGTACGTGCTCGCGGCGCGCAAGCCCTTAAGCGGTGCGCGCGGTCGGAAACTTCCAATAGGGTAATCTCGCAATACTTCCGAGTAAACGGCCTGCGAGCCATCGGGCAAAACATACTCCATCACGGAAGCCTGAAACTCTTCCAGCCGCTCTAAGCGATAGAGGCGGCCAGTCTGAATGATCGGCCGAATGCGCTTATAAAAAGCGATGTAGTGCGCATACTCAGTTAATTCGGCTTCGTCTAACTCATTCAAACTAGAACCTATGCCGAGTGCGCCACGCATGGCCACATCAAAGCGTAAACCGAGTGGGCTAACGCGCTGGGTTTGATGGTTGTGTGTGTGCGTCACCCAAGCTTCCATGCATCGGGCCGGGTAAGCCAAGCTGAAACCCTCTTGAATGCGCAGGCGGTCAAGGGCGTCTGTGTTATCGCTCACCCACACTTGATCGGTGCGGGCCATCACCCCCAAATCTATGCGGCCGCCGCCGCCGGAGCAACTTTGGATTTCCAGTTGAGGGTGTTTTTGCCGCAGGCGGTCCATGATGCTGTAAACGCCTGCCACGTGTTGCCGCCAAATGGCCTGCCCGGCCACCGAACCGGGCTCACTTGCCAGCCGGTTCATATCCCACTTAAAAAAGTCAATCGCATACCGTTCAACTAAATGGTTGAGTAAGTTGAAGATGTGTTCCACGACTTCCGTGCGGCCAAAATCCAATACCAGCTGATGGCGCGCCTCCGTGCGCGGGCGACCGGGAAAATGCAGAACCCAATCAGGATGCTGACGATACAAGTCTGAATCGGCGTTTACCATCTCCGGCTCTATCCACAGGCCAAACTTCATCCCCAATTGCTTCACTTCTGCCACCAGCGGCTCTAGGCCTTCAGGGAACACCTCCGGGCTAACCACCCAATCTCCTAAGCCGGCGCGGTCACTGCGGCGCGCGCCAAACCAGCCGTCATCCACGCAGAACAATTCCACCCCGATAGCGGCCGCTTTGCGGGCCAGCGCCGCCTGATGGGCATGGCTCAGATTGAAGTAAGTGGCTTCCCAACTGTTGTATAACACCGGTCGCAATCGCGGTTGGGGCAAAACCCGTTCGCTCGTAAATGCATGTAAACGGCGGCTAGCGCCACCCCAACCGTCAACGCTTACCCCGCTTACGAGGGCCGGGGTGATATGATGCTCATTTGGAGCTAACTCTAAAAGTGCATCAAAAGCGTTGTACCCGGCGTGAACGCGCACGTGCCAGGTGGGCAACTGCTCAAATTGAATTTGCCAACTGCCGCTGTAGGCCAAAGCCCCAAAATACACGGCGCCCGTTTCTTCCCAAGCGTGGCCGGGCCGGTTAAGCATGAAAAAGGGATTGGTGTGATGGCTGGTCTGTAGATTGCGGCTTGCCAGCGTGTGTGTGCCGTGCGGCAATTGGGTGCGGTGCGGCGTAAATTCCCGGGCCCAGGTGCCGCTGACGGAGGTTAACTCGGTTGTGCCGCTGGGCAGGTGGAGCGAGGCAAAGTGGCACACCTCCAGCTTTACCGTTTCCGCGCCGGCGTTTTTTAATTCCAGCCAACGCTCAATAATGTCATATTCGGGCGTGAGCCGATAACAGGCAATGACTTGAAAGGGTTGAACTGGGTCTTGAAGGTGAACGCGCAAGGTTTGACGCGGCGTGGTATTAGCAGTGGGCAGGCCGTGTTGCGCCGCTAGCCCCGCTTGCGCGTCCATTACAATTTCATGGCGGATGTAACGCAAGCGTAAATCTCGAATGGGGAGATGGGCGGCTTCTTCCGGCTGTAATGGAACAGGCAGAGTAGGGAAGCTGGCCTTAAGGGTGGGCTGGAAAGATGTCACCTCGCCATACGTCAGCACTTCATCTGGCCGATACTGCGTGATGAAGCTGAGCGTTGAAGTGTAACTTTCGTATGCGCTTTGGCCTTTGATGAAGTCCGTTGGGGCCGCCTCGGTTGGGCGCGGCCCCCAACCGAGGTGCACTAAGTGTCCGGCTTCATCTACTTGAAAGGCATAGTAACTGTTGGCGAGGATTAGATTGAAGGTGCGGGTGGGAGGATGAAAATGAATCACGCCGGCAAACCGCAAACAGCGCGCGGACGCCCACCAGATCGGTGAAGCGTCCGCGCTGATGAAGAGGTGAGATTAACCTTTGACTGAGCCGGCTAGTAAACCGCGCACAAAGAAGCGTTGCAGAGAGAAAAATACGGTGAGCGGTAAGAGCATTGAAATAAAGGCGCCAGCTGTTAACAGATGCCAATCGGAGCCGCGCGAGCCAACAATTTCGGCTAGCCGTTGGGTCATCACTTGCACGTCCGGTTTCGCGCCCACAAAAATCAGCGCCACCAGATAATCATTCCACACCCACAGGAACTGGAAGATGGCAAAGGAGGCCAACGCCGGAACCGAGAGTGGGATGATGAGGCGCATGAAAATGGTGAAGTGGGAAGCGCCATCGATAAAAGCGGACTCCAAAATATCACGCGGCAGTTGGCTGATGTAGTTGTAAAGCAAATAAGTGGCCAGCGGCAGGCCGAAGCCAGTGTGAGCCAGCCATACGGCTAAGAATGTGCCGTTCAAATCCAGCGCCACATAGTCTCGCAGGATGGGCACGAGGGCAATTTGCAGGGGCACCACCAAGAGGGCCACCACAATGATAAACAAGATGCGGCGGCCCGGAAAATTCATCCACGCAAAACCGTAAGCCGCAAATGCCGCAATCAAAATGGGGATGACGGTTGAAGGGACGGCCACAATCAAGCTATTGAGGAAGGCATTGCCCATATCGTCGCCGCGTTGAATTTGCACCGAACCATCCGGCAACGTGATTTCATACTCTTTACCGGTGAGTACGCTCTCGTAATTCTCCAAGGTGAAGTTGGTGTTGGCCGTCCATTGTTGCTCTTGCACTTCCACGCGGCCTAAGCGGCGATTACCCACCCAGGTGAGCCGTCGGCCATCTGGGGCTGTGATGCCCTCTCGAAACTCTTCAAACGTTCCGGTTGCGCCGCCAATCGTCATCACTCCATTGCGGTCGGCATCCGCCGGGATTTCTACCTCCCCTGTTTTGACCCATGCGCGGTGAGGCAAAACCGTCCACCAACCGGAAACTTGCACATCGGTGCGGTTGCGGAAGGAGGAGATCAAGAGGCCGATGGTTGGGATTAACCACAGCAGACAAATTAAGCCTAACACGCCATTGACGAAGATGGCCCCCAAGAGTTTGCGAGTTCGGTTATCCATTAGAAGGCCTCCCGCTCATTGAACGAACGTAGGTTGTAAATCATCACTGGCACCACGGCAATAAACAAGATGATGGCGATGGTGGCGGCTACGCCAAAATCACGATTGGTGAAGGACTGGCGATAGAATTCGGTGGCAATGACGCTGGTTTCAAATTGCCCGCCCGTCATCACGATTACCACATCAAAAATCTTGAGGGTGAAAATAATCACCGTCGTGGTCACCGTAATAATCGTCCCCATGATTTGGGGAATCATGATTTGGAAGAAGATCTGCCACTCGTTTGCGCCATCCACGCGGGCGGCCTCCAACACTTCGCCGGGAATGCCCTTAATAGCGGCGGAGAAGAGGACCATGGCATAGCCAGTTTGAAGCCAAATTACGATGACGATTAAGAAAAAGCTGTTGAAGGGCGGCGCGATCAGGGCTGTCCAGGCTTGGGGCTCATTCCCTAGCGCTACCCAAATGGCGTTCAGTAAACCAATTTGCTCGCTATTTCTGTCTTTGACTTCGTAAATAAAGTTCCAGATTACGCCCGCGCCTACAAACGAAATCGCCATGGGCATAAAGATAATGGCTTTGGCAATGGTTTCAAATTGGCTCCGGTCGGCCAGCACGGCCACCAGCAGTCCAAAAATCACCGTGAAGGTTGTGCCAAACACCATCCACAATAAGTTGTTGCGGAACACATACAGCATGTTGGGGTCAGTAATCACCTTGAAGTAATTTTCCAACCCCACAAATACCGTGCTATCAAAATTGAACAGACTGATATAAAGCGTTCGCAAAGTCGGCAGGGCAAGAAACCAGGTCAAAATCATCATGGCTGGTCCCACAAACAAAAAGGGTTGCAAACGCCGCACCCATTCGGGAGACAGCTGTTCCACCAGCCAGTTAGAAACAAAGTACAACAAGGCCGCGCCGCCCACCCCCCACACAATCGCCACAATGGCCACAAACCACTTGGGGGCATTGCTGTCGCGCAGGAAAATAAAACCCTGCCATAAACCAATGAACGTCACCAGAGGAACAATGAGAGCCAGCGCCAAACGCCCCATACCGGTGGTAAACCAATCAAGGGCAGAAGGGGTAGAACTGCGGGCTGTTGCCATAGACGACTCCTCAATTGTGCGAAACGAAAGGGACTGAACGCATTTTACTCTAATTCGTCATTATTGACGGGAGGCAGAAGTAGAAACTTCTGCCTCCCGGTTTGCAGACTGGGCCTTGCGGCCTAATCTACGTAAAGCTGACGCCCGAGGCGCTATTCGGGCCAGGAGGCGTCAATGTTCTGAGTAGCGGTATCGAGGTCAACGGTGCCGGCGACGTAGGAGGTCATCTCCTTCCAGAAGGAACCAGCGCCGACAGCGCCGGGCATGAGGTCGGAGGCGTCGAAGCGGACGGAAGAGGCTTCGAGGATGATGCGAGCCACACCGCGGTCAACGTCGTTGGTGTACCAGTCGAGGCTGGAGTCCAGGTGAGGCGAGATCGCGCCGCCGGACTGCACCCAAGTCTTGAGGTGCTCACCGTAAGTGAAGTATTCCAGGACGGCCATGACTTCAGGGCGGTCGGAGAACGCGCCCCAGATGTCACCGGCCACCAGCACGGGGTTGCCATACTGCGGGTCAATGCCGGGCAGATAGAAGAAATCGTAATCCACACCGGCCTTGGCTTCGGCGGGGAAGAAGGACGTGATGAAGTTGCCTTGTTTGTGGAGCCAGCACTTGGGCGGGTTTTCAAACATGGGGGTGGGGGCATCGCCGAAGAACGTGGTGGCGATGGCGGCCCGGCCACCGAAAACATAATCATCGTTGAACCAGATATCAGCCCAGGCTTCAATCGCGTTCTTGACTTCGGGCGAACTGAAGGGCAGTTCACCGGCCACCCACTTGTCATAGTTATCCAAGCTGGTGGTGCGGAGCATCATTTCTTCCGTCCAGTCGGTGGCGGCCCAACCGGTGGCGGCGCCGGACTCGATGCCGACGCACCAGGGGGTGTCGCCATCGGCGACGATCTGGTCCATGAGAGCTTGGAGTTCTTCCCAGGTGGTGGGGACTTGATAGCCAGCGGCATCGAAGTCGTCCTTGGGATACCAGACGAGGGACTTGGCGTTCACGCGATCCCAGACGCCCGCCATGATGGGGCCGTTAGGGCCTTCGATGGTGGCCATGTCAATCCAGGACTGATTGATGCGTGTGGCGACATCGGCGGGGTCAATGTATTGGCTGAGGTCAACGACCTTGCCCGCGCGGACGAAGCCAGCCAGCAAGCCGGGTTGTGGGAAGTCCACGATATCGGGTGCGTCGCCGGCGTCCACGCGCGCGCCGATGGTGGCTTCGAACTCTTTGGTGCCTTCGTACTGGATATCAATGCCAGTGCGGTCTTCGAAGTCCTTGATAGTGGCATTGAACTTGACGGCGTCTTCATCCGTGAACGGGCCGGTGGCCGTCACAATCGTGCCGCGAAACTCTCCTGCTAACGCCCGCGCGATGAACGAATCAGCCGGAGCGTTGGCAATTCCACCGCCGCCGCCAGAGCTGACACCCGTAGTGCCGCCGGGCCAGGAGGCGTCAATGTTCTGAGTAGCGGTATCGAGGTCAACGGTGCCGGCGACGTAGGAGGTCATCTCCTTCCAGAAGGAACCAGCGCCGACAGCGCCGGGCATGAGGTCGGAGGCGTCGAAGCGGACGGAAGAGGCTTCGAGGATGATGCGAGCCACACCGCGGTCAACGTCGTTGGTGTACCAGTCGAGGCTGGAGTCCAGGTGAGGCGAGATCGCGCCGCCGGACTGCACCCAAGTCTTGAGGTGCTCACCGTAAGTGAAGTATTCCAGGACGGCCATGACTTCAGGGCGGTCGGAGAACGCGCCCCAGATGTCACCGGCCACCAGCACGGGGTTGCCATACTGCGGGTCAATGCCGGGCAGATAGAAGAAATCGTAATCCACACCGGCCTTGGCTTCGGCGGGGAAGAAGGACGTGATGAAGTTGCCTTGTTTGTGGAGCCAGCACTTGGGCGGGTTTTCAAACATGGGGGTGGGGGCATCGCCGAAGAACGTGGTGGCGATGGCGGCCCGGCCACCGAAAACATAATCATCGTTGAACCAGATATCAGCCCAGGCTTCAATCGCGTTCTTGACTTCGGGCGAACTGAAGGGCAGTTCACCGGCCACCCACTTGTCATAGTTATCCAAGCTGGTGGTGCGGAGCATCATTTCTTCCGTCCAGTCGGTGGCGGCCCAACCGGTGGCGGCGCCGGACTCGATGCCGACGCACCAGGGGGTGTCGCCATCGGCGACGATCTGGTCCATGAGAGCTTGGAGTTCTTCCCAGGTGGTGGGGACTTGATAGCCAGCGGCATCGAAGTCGTCCTTGGGATACCAGACGAGGGACTTGGCGTTCACGCGATCCCAGACGCCCGCCATGATGGGGCCGTTAGGGCCTTCGATGGTGGCCATGTCAATCCAGGACTGATTGATGCGTGTGGCGACATCGGCGGGGTCAATGTATTGGCTGAGGTCAACGACCTTGCCCGCGCGGACGAAGCCAGCCAGCAAGCCGGGTTGTGGGAAGTCCACGATATCGGGTGCGTCGCCGGCGTCCACGCGCGCGCCGATGGTGGCTTCGAACTCTTTGGTGCCTTCGTACTGGATATCAATGCCAGTGCGGTCTTCGAAGTCCTTGATAGTGGCATTGAACTTGACGGCGTCTTCATCCGTGAACGGGCCGGTGGCCGTCACAATCGTGCCGCGAAACTCTCCTGCTAACGCCCGCGCCAAAAACGAACCAGCGGGCGGGTTGAGAGTGCTATCCGATGACGCCTGAGTGGGAGTGGTTTGAGGGGCGGTGGTGGCGGGCGCTTCTGTAGGCGGGGCCTCAGTTGTGGCAGGCCCCGCGCAGGCCGCCAACACTAGCGCAGAAATTGTGAACAGGCTAGTGATTTTCCAGAGATGCTTTTTCATGCTCTCCTCCATAAAAAATCGGTAGATAACGGTTCGACTCTACGGGTGGTGGGGTAAGGGGTTGCGCGTGCTGGTAATCACCTCCTTTCAGTTTGCATTCAAGCGCGCTGTCGTGCCGCGCACAATCATCTCAACCGGTAATGTTTCATCCACCGGCTCGGTCAAATTGCCATCTAAAGCTTCAAACATTAATTCTGCGCCACGCTTGCCGGAAGCAAATAACAATTGCCGGATAGTGGTGAGGTTTAAGTACCCCGCCACTTCAATATCATCGTAGCCTACCACGGATAGATCACTCGGCACTTGTAGGCCCAATGACCGCGCCGCCTCTAGCACCCCTAACGCCTGCGTGTCGCTGGCGGCAAAAATAGCCGTTGGGCGCTCCGGTAGATTGAGCAACTGGGTTGCCATTTGGTAAGCTTGTTCACGGCCATGTTCGCCCTGAACGCAATACTCTGGCCGGAACGGCACGCCCGCCGCCTCTAACGCCTCACGGTAACCATCAAACCGATAGCGACTGCGTGACGTGAAATTATAAGGGTCTTCAAATACGTCAGAGATGTACCCAATTCGCTGGTGGCCCAATTGAATAAGATGTTGCGTGGCTAAATATCCACCTCGCACGCTATCTTCCATAACAGAGGTAAAAGCAGGATGGCGGGCGTCCACCAGTATCACCGGCACACCACAGGTGAGCAAACTTTTAGTCTGGGCATCATTCGGTGTGAAAGAAATGATGATGACGCCATCAGCGCGATCTGGACGTGGAATTTCACGAAAAGAGCGATCACGGCGCTCTACCGTTTCCACGTTGACAACAATCATATCGTACGGCGTATCAAGTAACGTTTGTTCAATGCCACGTAAGCGCTCTACGCTGGAAGGGCGGGTGAACCAGGGCGCAATGACCGCAATCGTGAGGGTTTTTCCCAGCGATAGCCGGCGGGCAGTAGGGTTGGGGGTGAAGTTCAGTTCTGCTATGGCCGCTTGTACCCGTTCCCGAGTCGGTTGGCTAACCAGAGGGCTATTGTTTAGCACTCGTGAGACGGTTGCTAAACCTACTCCAGCTTTAGCGGCAACATCACGAATTGTCGTGGCCATGGAACCGATTTCAATCCTTGTGGAAGCGGTTTCAATATACTCTGCTTAGGTGATGCAAGTCAATCACCCGCCGTGAATTTTTAAGCATTTTCACTTGTTCCAATTTGGTTTCATCGTAAAGCGAACGTTCGCCTAAGAAGACCCTGATCAACTTAGGCGAACGTTCGCTTTTTTCTTATTTTTGGTTAGTAAAGATGGGTTAGGCCATGTTTCCCCGTTTAGCCTGCAAATACCGCTTAATGGCCTTTACCTTGTGGTAACGGAAAGAAGATAGCAAAGAAGGTAATCATGAAACTACGGCCTGTCATGTTTTTTAAGTGCGGCTAGCAGGTCGGCTAGGCGCACGCCATTGAGGCTAGGGAAAGTAATTTCTGCCGCGCCCACACGTTCTATTTGGCCAAGGCCCACTGAGCGAAAACCGCCCGCCCGCGCCGCTTCGATGCCAGCCGCCGCATCTTCCACTACAACACATTCGGCGGGTTGCAGGTTCAATTCCTTGGCCGCGTACAAAAACAAATCTGGCGCGGGCTTCTGCCGTTCTACGCTATAACCGTCTGCAATGACATCAAACATTTGAGAGATGCCAAGCCGTTCAAGCACATCATGAGCATTCTTGCTGGCTGAGCCGAGGGCTACTTTGTATTCGGCGGCGCGCAATTCTTCCAGTAACTCTTTAGCGCCGGGCAATAAATCCTGCGGTAGGATCTCGCGGATGAATTCCAAATAGTAATTGTTCTTGCGCGCCATCATTGCCTGAATCTTGTCTTCAGGATATTCACGACCTTTGAGAATCAACATCAAAGACTCGCGCCGCGAAACACCGCGCAGGTGTTCGTTATCTTCACGCGTAAACGGCAGACCCTCTTCCTCGGCCAAGCGTTTCCAGCTACGATAATGATACTCGGCTGTATCGGTGATGACGCCATCTAAGTCAAAGATGAAGCCTTTAATGGCTAACGATTTATCCATCGTCAAATCCCGAATTAAGAAGCGAGGGAGACGTCACTCATTTGCCGGTTGCGCCCGAAGCTCTACTGCTTGTAACTGCCCTTTGTAAATGAACTTGAACTTGAGCCGCTTCCAGTGATAGGGCAGGCGCGGTGTGGTAGTCCAGCCGCTCTCAGTTAGGCGAAGGCCGGCAAAGCCAAAGACAATCGTTTGCCAAGTCCCAGCCGCTGAAGCCGCGTGAATACCATCCCCAGCGTTACCGCGCACATCACGCAGGTCTGCCCTTACGGCGCGGATGAAATGCTCATAAGCCGCTTCGGGGTAGCCCATGAGGCAAGCCACAGCCGCTTGAATGGATGGGCCTAGTGATGAACCATAGGTATGGTCTGTGCGCGGGGTGTAGTAGTTGTAATTTACACGGATGGAGTCTTCGCTGTAATAATCCCTTAGGAGATACTGCATCTGAAGCACGTCTGGCTGTTTGAGCACTTGGTAGTGATTGGCGGCCTCAATGCCAAAAATCTCATGCATTGATTTGGTGCGTGGCTCGTAAGCGTTAAGATCCACATCGGTTAGCCCAAAGAAGCCTTCAAATTGCTCAATCAGGCCGTTCGGCTCAATCGGCACATGTATCTTTTCAATTACATCGCGCCAGTGGGCCAAACGTGTGTCTGTCAAATCCAGACGGTTCACCAGTTCAATCGCCTTCTTCGGCGCATTTTTGCGCAACCAGGCTAAGGTATCCAGCCCGGCCTGTAAATTCCATTGCGCTAGGCGGTTGGTGTACGCGTTGTTATTCACATGGTCGTGATACTCATCCGGGCCTAACACATCGGTGTAATCGTAACGGTTTTGGGCGGCATTCCACTCGGCTCGCGCGCCGTAATATTTGGCTGTATCCAAAATCAATTCCGCGCCTCGTTCGCAGAACCATTCATCATCACCGGTTACCTGCCAATATTGGTGCGCGGCAAATGCCACATCGGCTGAAATATGAATGGCCAGATCGCCCGTCCAAACCCGCGCTAGCTTGGTCTTATCATGAAAATCTGGCACCCAAACGGGCGTTACTTCTTCGCCTGTATCCGCGCTTTCCCACGCAAAAAAAGCGCCTTCCGCGCCCTTCTTTTGAGCTTTAAGCCGCGCAGCTGGTAGCGTATGGTAGCGGTAGTTGAGCAGATTCTTAGCAATATGCGGCGCTGTGTATGTGAATAACGGAAGCATGAAGATTTCCGTATCCCAAAAGGCATGACCACGATAACCAAAGCCGGAGAGTGTTTTTGCGCCGATGTTTACGCGGTCATCATGGCGTGGCCCGGCAATAAGCATTTGAAATAAGTTGAAGCGGATGGCAATTTGCGCTTCCTCATCCCCCTCAATTTCTACATCACACCGCGCCCACTCCTGTTCCCACGCTTCGGCGTTGGCTTTGAAGGCGCTTGCCCAATCCGTGATGGCGCTCACGTGTTGGTAGGCTAACTCCAGCGGAAGCTCATGATCACGGGAAGTGGCTAGGCTCACCCATTTATCAAGGATAATGTCATCACCTGCTCTGGCTTCCATCACCAGCACCTCTGTAGGTTGTCCGGGCGCATCCCAAAAGGCGCGGTGGGTTAGCTTGCCCAATACCAGGTGCACACGTTGAGCAAGCGCTACTTCCAGTTTGCTTTTGCGGGTTTGGGCGCGCATCTGTGTTACCCCGGCTCGATGATTTTGCGCCAGCCAATTCCAGTGGGCTAAACCCTCATTATCCATGTGACAGTTAAGACCCAGACGAATTTCTACTTGACCGTTGAAATCCGGCTTTATATGGCATCGAATGAGGGCGATATGCTCATCTGCGAGGGAGCAAAAGCGCTCAAACTTAATGGTGGCTAGGTGACCACCGGGCGAACGCCAACGCACCGTGCGGGTGAGTACACCCGTGCGCAGATCCAGTGAACGGGTAAATGCTTCAACCACGCCGGTGTGGATTGAGAAGGGTTCACCGTTCAACAGAACCGTGATCGGCAACCAATCGGGCGCATTGACCAATTCCGTGACGACGATTGGCGCATCATCAAATAAGCCGTGAATAAATGTGGCGCGGCGTTCACCGGGGTGAAACTCTTCAAATGCGCCGCGCGAACAAAAGTAACCGTTACCGATGGTAAAGATGGTTTCTTTGTGATGTTGTGTTTTAGGGTTGAAAGAGTCTTCAGTGACAGTCCACATAGGTATAAATCGTCAATGACGAGTGACACATGACGCCCGCCATCATCGGCGAGTAGCCATTTGCTAAATTGTTTAGCCTTCCTTTGAGCCGCTCATTGCAATACTTTGTACAAAGTATTTCTGGAAGACAAAGAACAAAATCAAAATCGGTAAGGTGTTGAATAACGAACCGGCCAGCACAATTGGGATGAGCGAGTAATACTCGCCCCGAAACCATTGCAAGCCAATGGGTAGAGTAAACATCTCTGGCGTTCTTAACACCACGAGCGGCCACATGAAGGCGTTCCATTCGCCCTGGAAAGTCAGGAGAGCTAAAGTGACGAGTTGGGTTTGACTTACTGGCAAAATGACGCGGAAGAAGGTGCCAAAGCGGCTAGCGCCATCCATCTCAGCGGCTTCTTCTAATTCTTTAGGAATGCTTTTATAAAACTGCGTCATCATAAACACGCCAAAGGCGGTGCAGATGCCGGGCAGAATGACGCCCATGAGGTTGTTCACCAAGCCAAAGCCCGTGGGAAGTGTTAGGCCACCCAGCTCTAAGCCGCCGCGCACAATGCCCGGCCCAATAATGAGGAAATTGGGGATGAGGGTAACTTGGCCGGGAATCATCATGCTGATGAGCATGGCGGTAAACAGGATGTTCTTACCCGGAAACTCAAAGCGTGCAAAGGCGTAGCCGCTCATGGCGCAGAACAACACGCGCAGAAGCATCACCACAACTGAGATAAGAATGCTGTTAAACAACCAGCGCGGGAAGCGGTCGGCGAAAGTGAATAGAATCTCGCCGTAGTTGCTCAGGGTGAAAGGTGAAGGCCAGTAAATGGGCGGGGTGTAGGCGGCCTCCACTGGTTTGAACGAAAAGACAAAGGTGAAGTACAACGGCGCGAGGCACAGAATGGCCCAGAGGATGAGCACGGCGTAAAATATCGGCTGACTGAATTTTTCCCACAGCTGGATGAGCCGATCCATACCGGAAGGGGCTACAGGAACGGGGGCTTTAATTGTTGTCATAGGTGCCGCCTGTTAAGTGGATGAACCGCTGCCTTCAATGATGCGGCGCTGGAGTAGAGTGAAGGCCAGGATGATGACGGCTAATATAAAAGCCAACGCCGAGGCTTGCCCCATCTTGATGGTTGTGTCTTTGAAGGCCCATTTGTAAATCAGGTAAGAAACCGTCACAGTTGAATCCAGCGGGCCGCCAGCCGTCATGATGAAGATTTGGTCAAAAACCTGGAAACAGCCGATGAGGCCAACCGTAACTACGAAGAAAATGACGGGCCGAAGCATAGGCACCGTGACAAAGAAGAACTGCTGGAATTTGTTGGCGCCGTCAATCTCTGCCGCCTCGTAAATTGCGCTAGGAATATCTTGCAAGCCGGATAAAAATATCAGCATCAGCGTGCCGCTGGTGGTGAAAATATTTAGCCCCATAATGATGTAGAAGGCCGTGCTCACTTCTCCCAGCCAATCCCACTTGAGGCCAAAGAGCTGATTAATGATGCCTTGCGGCGCAAACAACCAAACAAAAATAATGGAAATAACAACCGAGGAAGTAACAGACGGTAGGTAAAAAATAGTGCGGAAAAAGCGCCGCCCACGCAATTTCTGATCCATTGCAAACGCCAACACCAAACTGATTACAGTTTGGATGGGCACTACGATGGCCACATACTTGAGTGTGTTGGGTAGGGCTTTTTCGATAAAGATTTCCTCTTGCAGAACGCGTTGGTAGCCTTCCAAGCCCCAAAATTCTGGCGGACGCAATAAGTTGTAACGGGTAAAAGATAAATAGAAGGCGTATCCAATTGAAAAGACGATGAAAGTGAAGAAGATAAACAACCACGGTGAAAGAAAGATGTAAGCCGTAAGGGCTTCATTGAATTTTTTACGGCGGTAATTGATTGCCAAGCCGCCCGGGGGCGGGGCAGTGGTTTGAGCGGCCATTGAGTGAACTCCTGCGGCCAAGGCCGCGCTTGGCCCTCACTCTCAACTGTCCACAGTTTGTTGAGAGTGAGGGTCATCTACTAAAGTAAAGGAAGGCTGAGGCGTAAGCTACTTACTGGTTTGCAATTGCATTGCGCACTTCTTCGGCTCCAGCGGTGAAGGACTCCGTCGCCGATTGCCCCTCTTTGTAGATGCGCTCCAGAGCTTTACTCATTTGGTCGTTCACATCGGAGCCAACGCTACCCCAAAAGAAGGGCTTAGCGCCTTCCAGCGCGCCGCGGAAGATAGCGGCGGAAGCCGGATTGTTCTTAAGATATTCGCTATCCTGCAGAGAAACGCGCGAGGGCAAGGCGAAGCCACTCTCTAATACTTGTTGTTGCGCGGCCTCGCTAGTGAGAAAATCAATCACTTTCCATGCCGCCTCGGAGTTCTTGGTATTGGCGCTCATGCCCCATGCCACAGTGAAGATCAGGTTACCTTCGCCGCCAGGCCCGGCCGGTGGCACCACCACCCCATAGTTGATGTTTGGGAACGAGGATTTGAGGTAAGGAATTAACCAACCACCTTCGTAAACCATTGCAAATTGGCCCTTGCCAAACACGGTGCCTTGCCAGCCTTCGCCTACATCGCTGGGGAGCGCGCCGCTACCATCGGCCTTGAAACCGGTGTAGAACTCAGCGGCGGCGATGGTCGCATCGCTATCTAACTCGGTATCAGTGAAATCGGCGTTCATGATGTTGCCGCCATTTTGGAAAGCAAAAATGGGGAACCGGCCCGGATCCGCCGGGACGCCCATGCCATACACATTGTTCGCCGGATTAGAGAGCTTGCTTGCGGCGGCCTTCAAATCGTCCCATGTCCAATCATCGGTTGGCTCATCCAGGCCGGCTTGGGCAAACAAGTCCTTGTTGTAAAACAAGCCGAGGGTGTTAAAGTCCTTTGGAATGCCGTAAGTTTTTCCATCAAAGGTGAAGGCCTCAATCAACGATGGGATAAAGGCCCCCTTAGCTGTGCCCGTGCTAGCCATGAGGTCGTCTAGCGGCATCAGTACGTCATTTTTGGCCAGCTCTTGCCACCAAAAAATATCCACGTAGAAAATATCCGGCTCAGTGCCCGAAGCAATCGCAGTGAGCAAGGCCTGTTTGTAATCGCCTGTAATTGGTTCGTACTTAACGGTAATGCCCGGGTTTTCCACTGAGAATTTGTAGAGCAGGGATTCCAGCAGGGCCGTTTCAGCCGGGCTAGAGGCCCAACCTGAAAGGCGCACCACGGTTTGTTCGGCGGGTTTTACCACCTCCACCACTTGCGTTTGCACTACTTCTTTGGGCACTTCCACCACTTGGGTTTGGATAATCGTTTGTGGGGTAGGGGTGGCGGCTGGGGCGCAGGCGGCGGCTACCGCGGCTAAGGCGCTTAAGCCAGCAAAAAATTTGGAAAGCCGTTTCATTTGAGTCTCCTCCAACGTTTAGAGTAAATGGGTTGCTAAACAGAGCAAAACACGGTAAAACGGGGTGTGCCCCGGTGCTTGAGAGTCGATGAGAGAGTCACCTCCTTTAGGGTGAACTTTGGCATGCGTGGATAGATGAAGCGGCGACCAACCATTTTCATCTGACCACATGAACACTTGAGGCCGGGGCACTTGTTTGCCTTATTGCGGGCCTCTCAAATTTTTAGCAAGCGGATTGAGCGCGGGGCGCAGTCCGCCATTCAGACAAGCGCTAAGACTTAACCCGTCTCACGTACAATGAGCTCAGGCTGAAGTAATTCCGATTGGGGCTCTACATTGCGGCCCTCAATCACATTCACCAATATCTCCACGCATTTATGTCCCGCCTCGCGGATCGGCTGGCGGATTGTGGTGAGGGGCGGCCATAGGAAGCGCGCCATCGGCGTATCATCAAACCCAATCACGGCCACGTCTTTGCCCGGCATTAGGTTGTTAGAGTGAATGGCCCGCATTGCCCCAATTGCCATCGTATCGGTTACCGCCACAATGGCGGTGGGCCGCTCGGTTGGCGAAAGGGTTAACCATTGCTCGGTGGCCGCCAAGCCAAACTCGTAGGTGCCCTCGCCGCGCGCAATAAAGTCCGGACGGATGGGTAAACCAGCGGCTTGCAGGGCGGTAAGGTAACCTTCCATGCGATCGTTACCTACGCGACTGTCTTCGGCCCATGCCAACGCCGCAATGCGCTGGTGGCCGCGCTGGATAAGATGCTCGGTGGCCTGACGTAGACCTGCCGCGCCATCTACATCCACATATGGAAATTTGAGCTCCGGATTGGAACGCCCAAAAGCCACAAAAGGGAAATTTTGCGCGGTCAAAAACTCCACACGCGGGTCGTTGTAATTTAGGCTAGAGAGAATAAAACCGTCCACTCGGCCCGTCACAATCAACTCGTTATAGCTTGAAATTAACGCTTCATCCCCTTCACGGTATGGAAAAGGCAGGAGGTGATAGCCCGCCGCCTCAGCCTCCACTACCATACTCGTGAGAAACATGTCCAAAATATGGTGCGCGGGGTCAGCTTTGGCCGTTACCCAAGAATATCCAATCATCCGGCTTCTCTGCGCGCGGAGGTTACGGGCGGTATGGTTGGGGGTGTAACCCAACTGTTTTGCCGCCTCGTGAATGGCCTTAGCTTTGAGGGGCGACACATGATTCTGTCCATTTAGAACTTTGGAGACGGTTTGGTAGCTTACCCCAGCCAGGTTAGCCACATCTTTTATGGAAGCACGTTTTCGGGTCATGGAAATCGTTCGCGCGAACGTTCGCTTTTGATGTAGAGATACAATACACCCAAATAGGTTAGGTGTCAATCGTCAATCACCAAATGATCAAGGGTTTGTATAAGCTTGGGCGTAATTTGTGAGTTAACCCACTCTGGTGTAAACGCAAGAACAAACTGGAGTGTTACGGGAAAGTCGCCCGCCCTCTTCCTGAGCGGATATGTGATAGATCAGCCGGCGAACCCTAGTGGCAAATCGCTCACTTCGCTCATCCGCAATGACCATGATAAAACCGAGCAAATCAACCCACTTTTCTTTTCCCGTTGCCGTGAAGATGGGAACAGGATATGATTGTACTAATGCCGTCTGAGACCCCTTCTAACCTCCAGTGTCCGCAATGCCGCGCCCCTTTGGAAGCACAAGATGCGGTCTGCCCCGCATGTGGGGCCAATATCATGTTGGTGACCCTGTTAGCCGAGTCTCAGTGGTTGGGCCGAGCGAAGACTGGAGTTTTGGGTGGCACAGGCACGCTCACCACAGGCAATTTGCGGCCCACCAGCATTGAACAATTAGTGCCGCGCCTGGGTGATTTTCTGTTGGCGCAGGGCTATATCACTGAGGCGCAGTTAGAGACCGCCCTTAACCGCAAACGGGAAGCGGGGAACAGCCCACGCTTGATTGGGCAAATCTTGGTAGAGATGGGCGCCATCACTCGGGAAACGTTAGACCGCGTGATTGCGCGTCAGATCATCGAACTACAAAATGCCCTGCTACAGGCCAACCGCTCCTTAGAGCGCAATGTGGCCGAGCGGACAGCTGAACTTGAGTCGGCCATTGCACGCCTAACGGAGCTTAATCAACTGAAGGCCAACATTGTGGCCAATATCTCCCATGAACTTCGCACGCCGCTGACGCAAATTAAAGGCTATAACATTCTGCTGGCAGAAGAGGCGCTTGGCCCGATTACGACCGAACAACGGGAGGCCCTGACGGCGGCCGCCTTGGCGATTGAACGGCTGGAAAAACTCATTGTGGATCTCATTTCCTACGCCTCCGCCGCGCGCGGCGAAATGACGCTGAGCCTGCGCCCCATCAAAGTCTCAGATTTGATTGAGGAAGTGATACAAAATATGAAGGTGATGGCCAGCCGCAAAGGCGTAGTGCTCACCTCACGGTTAGCGCCCGATTTAGCGCCCGTGATGGCGGATGCGGATAAACTGAAATGGGCCATGCAACAATTGGTGGATAACGCCGTCAAGTTTACACCGGGCGGCGGCCGCGTCACCATCAGCGCCGCGCCGGATAGCCGCCGGGTGCGCCTCTCGGTGCAAGATACCGGTATTGGAATTGCGGCCAACCGGTTAGATGATATCTTTGAAGACTTTCGGCAGTTGGATGGCTCCTCCACGCGGCACTTTGGCGGCACCGGTTTAGGTCTGGCCCTTGTGCGCCGCATCATCGAAGCGCACGGAGCGCGCATCCACGTGGAAAGCCGGGAAGGCCGCGGCAGTTTGTTCGCTTTCTCTTTACCCACTGCCAACCTCACCACCGAGGCCACAGCCGCTTAATCCATACACGCTTAGCATGTCAGCCAAACGCGTCCTAATTATTGAAAGTGATTTGGCGGCCCTGACTTTCTTGGGCAATATGCTAATTGCAGCTGGCTATTCCGTGCTGGGCGCGCAAAGCGGCCGCGAGGGTTTGATTGAGGCCTGGCGCGAGCGGCCCGAGATGGTGATTGTTGTGGCCGAACTGGCCGATATTTCTGGTTTGGATGTGGTGCGGCGTTTGCGGGCGGACCCGCGCTCCAATCAGGCCCACATCATCGTGCTCTCCAGCCGCAGTTTTCCGCAGGATATCCTGGCCGGCGTACAGGCGGGCGCTAACGAATACATCGTCAAGCGGCCGGGCGCCGATGCCGAATTGCTCGAGCGCGTGCAAGCGCTTCTGCCGCTCCAAAACGTCGAAGCCCTGCATGAGAATGATCCACGCCCTACTGGTAAAATTGTGGCGTTCTTCAGCGCCAAAGGCGGCACCGGCACCTCCTCTTTATGTGTGAACATCGCGCACCTGTTTGCCGAACAAGTGGCGCCAAAAACGGTGGCGGTGGTGGATATGGTTTTGCCGATTGGTTCGCTCCATCACATTGTGGGCGTGGAAACCCCAGACCGCACGGTGATTGCGGCCTCACAATTGGAACCACGCCACATTAACGCGGAACGGATGAGTTTACTGATGACGCGACCCGATGGTTGGAACTTCCATATTTTGCCCGGCGCGCCCGAACCGGAAGCCGCCCAACAATTAAGGGTCGATCGCTTGGAAGCTGTCATCGGTGAGTTGCGCCGCATGTTTGATTACATCTTTATTGATTTTGGGCGCGCCCTCTCGCGGATTAGCTTGCCCTTCATCCGGCAATCCTCCCGCATTGTGCTGATTACCAGCCCAGATGTGGCCACCGTCTCACTCACCCGTATCGCGCTCAACTTTTTTGATACACAAGATGTGCGCCGCAACCGGATTTATTTGGTGCTGAACCGCGCCGTGGGGCTGGAAGGGTTAAGCCGCTCGGAGTTGGAGCGGGTGCTGGGCTTTCCGGTGCGTCAGCTGATCCCGCATATGAGCGGCCAGTTTTCCATGGCCAATAATCAACACCGTCCGGTGAGTTTAAAGTTTCCTAACGACTCGGTCACTTATACCTTGCAGGAAATTGCAACAATGTTGGCCGAGCAATTAGCGCAAACCTCACCGCTAATGGAAGAATCTGAACTTGTAACCCGCTAAGAATCCTTCTGCAGGAGTTGTGCTATGACGAACGTGCGCGTGGATGCGAGAGGCAAAATTTTCACCGATGTGATCCGGAAAAACCGTGTGCCCGTGCTGGTGCAAACCCTCACCAATGTGGTGCATGGATATATGTTCTTGCGCCCGGATGAGCGGTTGAAGGATAACTTAAATGAGGATCGGGAACGTTTTATTGCCATTTCAGATGCGCAGGTGTTTAGCGCCGGCGGCCAGTTGTTGCACCACTCGGAATTTGTGGCGGTAAATAAGGCGCATATTGTATGGGTGCGGCCAGATGAAGACCGCCTTCCTAACGAAGGCCAACCCGCTCAATAAGGCGGGCCGCTATACTTGAGGCCTCGCATTCATTTTCCAGTCTGTATTCGTTATAGAAAGTCGGTCGTCTATGTCGCTCAGCAATCGCTTACGAGAAGTTACCCGCGCTCAAGCTTCCGGCCAACCGCAACAGCCCGCCCAGCCGGCCTCCGGCGGTGGAGGCGGTCAGCCGCCCGCACCCAGCCAGCCGTCGGCTACCGCGCGGCCAACGGGGGTAGCCGCCCTCGGTAATGAGGAATTGCGCCGTCTCAAAAGTTACCTCATCCAACGCATTGCCGATAGCATTGATGACCCGGCCCTGATTCGTCAAGATGAGGCCACTAAAAAAGATATTGAGACGCGGTTGAAGGAAGCTTATGCTCAAACACGCGTGAACCTGCCGGAAACGGCGCGGGCTGAAATCCTCAAAGAAGTGATGAATGAGTTTTTTGGCTATGGGCCGATTCAACCGTACCTCGATGACCCGACCGTTTCCGAAGTAATGGTGAACGGCCCCGACCGGGTGTACATTGAGCGCAAAGGTAAGTTGCAACTTACCAACGTCAAGTTTGATGATGATGACCATGTGCGCCGCATCATTGACCGGATTGTTTTACCCCTGGGTCGGCGGGTGGATTTTGATAATCCGATTGTAGATGCCCGCCTGCCGGATGGCTCGCGCGTTAACGCCATCATCCCACCGTGCGCGATTGATGGCTCCTCTATCACCATCCGTAAATTTGGCAACAAGAAACTGACCATTGAGGATTTGATTCAGTTTGGCTCCCTCACGCCGCAGATTGCAGAATTCCTAAGAGCGTGCGTGGTTTCCAAAATGAACATTGTGGTTTCCGGCGGCACCGGCTCCGGTAAAACCACGCTTCTCAACGTGCTGTCCGGTTTCATCCCCGATGATGAACGGATTGTAACGATTGAAGATGCGGCGGAATTGAAGTTGAATCAAGAGCACGTCGTGCGGTTGGAAACAAAGAAGCCGAATACGGATGGGCGCGGTGAGGTAACCATTCGTGACTTAGTGAAGAACTCTTTGCGCATGCGGCCTGAGCGAATTGTAGTGGGTGAGTGCCGCGGTGGTGAAACATTGGATATGTTGCAAGCCATGAACACCGGCCACGATGGCTCCCTAACAACCTTGCACGCCAACACGCCGCGCGATGCTATTTCCCGGATTGAGACGATGGCGCTGATGGCTGGTATGGATATGCCGCTCAAAGTCATCCGCGAGCAGATTGCCTCCGCGGTGGAGTTGATTGTTCAGCAAACGCGTTTGCGCGATGGCTCCCGCAAGGTGACGGCGGTGACCGAAGTGGTGGGCATGGAAGGCGATACCGTAGTTTTACAAGATATCTTCAAATTCAATGAAGAAGGCATTGACGCCAACGGTAAAGTGGTAGGTCAGATTGCGGCCACCGGTCTGCGCCCTATGTTTACGCCTAAACTGGAGGCTGCCGGTTTTCATCTCTCCGCCGATACCTTTTTGCCCCCGATGGGCCGGGGAGGCCGCGGCAAGGGTGGGTGGTAATAGCGCCGGATGGGCCGCGCCTCCTCGCAAGCGGCTCAATCCGGGAGTTAGCCACACCGCTCACGGCTCTTACCCTACCGCCGAATATCCACCATCCACAGGGATGGCCGCGCCAGTGATGAAATCTGAAGCGGGGCTGGCGAGGAATACGGCGATGCCGGCGAAATCATCAATGGCGCCCCAGCGCCCCACCGGCGAGCGGGTCAGCGCCTTCTCGTTTAGGCCGGGTATTTCGGCGCGGGCCTGTCGTGTTAAGTCCGTATCCACCCAGCCGGGCAAAATGACATTCACCTGAATGTTATCCTCCGCCCACGCCACTGCCTGCGCTTTGGTGAGTTGCACAATACCGCCCTTGCTGGCCCCGTAGGCCGCCGCATACTTCGCGCCAAAGAGAGACATCATCGAGCCGAGGTTGATGATTTTCCCGCCGCCCGCCGCCTTGAGATGTGGATGCGCGGCGCGCGCACATAGGAACGCGCCGGTGAGATTGGTATCCATGACGTAGCGCCATTCATCCAACGTAAGTTCTTGGGGCGGCTTGCGTACCGTAACGCCGGCGTTGTTCACCAAAATATCCAAGCGGCCAAACTGCTGAACGGCTTGCTGTAGGAGGGCGTTCACAGAATCTTCGCTCGTAACATCCGCTGAGATGAAGGTCGCTTGAACGCCGAGCGTCTGCAATTCTTGAACGGCTGAGGCGGATTTTTCGGCGTTGCGGGCGGCAACCACAATATTTGCGCCCGCTTTAGCTAAGCCGCGCGCCATGCCCAGCCCAATGCCGCCGTTGCCGCCTGTGATGAGGGCCACCTTGCCGGTTAAGTTAAACATCATGTGTTCTCTTTCCAGTGAGAGTGTTTTTGGATTGGAGCACCTATTTGCTGATTTTTAGTGCGAAGCCGCTAGGGCGCAAAGTTTGACTTGTGCTTTCGCGCTGTTGCATGATGGGTGAGCGTCCCAGTAACAGTCTGTGCCAAAAATTCACCCCCGTCGCTGTGCCGTGTAGATTCCTACAACGATGATACCTTCTTGCGATTTACACGGAACCCATGTTCCCCGCCTGCGCCAATACTCGTGTGAGTTGTTCCAAGTGGTTGGCATCGTGCCAGGCAATGTGCGTGAGCACGTCCGTCATGGTAAACGGCCCCAAGCGAGAATGTACGCCGGTGCGCGCCCATTGTTCATCGCTCAGCGGCTCAAAGAAGGCGAGGAGTTGGGCGCGATTGGCTGTAAGTTCGGCCAAAGCCTGCGCCACACTGCCTTGATTGTAGGCGCGCTCAGCCGCCAGCTTGTCCGCGTCAAACGTGGGGAAGGGCGGATTATCTTGAGCTAGCACCAGTTCACCGCGCTCACGGAAAATTACATCAAAATCGCGCAAGTGGCAGAGGATTTCCAGCGGCGTCCAGCCGTTTGGCCCATCGCGGAGCGTAGTTGCTTGTTTCGCCGTCACTCGCTGAAAGATATTCTCCAGCATCGCGAGGTTGAGTTTGAGGGTATTGAACGTGCGAGTGTGCAGTCCGGCGAGAGCAGTCATAGAAGTTCCTTTTGAAAGCGAGGTGTAATCCCTTGCCTCTACTCCCTCACGACTTCATCCGTGCGTGTATCGCGCTTTAGCGTGAGCCAGCGGCGGCAACCAAAAACGTGAAACCAGCGTTCGGTTTGCACGCCTTCCGGGTTGTTGCGCATAAAAGCGCGGTCTAAATCAACCGCGTCCGCATCGGTGATGGAGTCCGGCGCGGTGGGGATTTCGCCGTAGATAAATTCTTCCACCGGGCGCGGTCCACAGTTGGGGCAAGGGATGGTGAGGCTCATGATATTTCAAGTCGTTAACGGATGTTCATGAATAAACGAATGCGCCACTCATGTGCGCACCATGCGTTTATTCGTTCCAATTTGTTGACAGTGTTTTTAATTCGTCCCCGCCGAGCCGCGGTCAGCCATCGTTCGGTCATGGGCGAAGCGGCTGAGGGCAAACGGCGCAATTAACTCCGGTGTTTTTCCGGTGGCCACGCATAGCGCCATCTGCTCGCCGCCGGCCGGGATGGCCTTGAAGCCCCATGTGCCCCAGCCGGTAGTGATGAAGAAACCTACCACATCGGTGAGGCCCATAATCGGCGAGAAATCCGGGCTGATGTCACACACACCCGTCCACTGGCGCAGAATCCGCAAATCACGCAAGAATGGGAACAGCGTGAGCGCGCGGAACGAACAATCTTGCAGAAAGTTGTGGCCGGAGCGGTAAGAGTAACTGGGCTGGCGGTCAATTTCCGCGCCAATCAACATCTCACCGCGCGCCGTTTGCGAGAAGTAAAAGAGCAGGGCGGTGGAGGCCACAATGGGATGAAACGTGCGCGCATAATGATTGGTGACGTACGCCTGCAATGGATGCGTGCGGATGGGCAAACGTAAACCAGCCATTGAGCCGAGGGTGGTGACGTGCCCGCCCACCGCGCTCACCACCGCTTTCGTGGCAATCGGGCCACGCGTCGTCTCAACTCCCGTCACCCGTCCCCCAGTCACATTTATGCCCGTCACCGCTGTGCGCTGATGCACGTGCACGCCGCGTTGCATAGCGCCTTCGGCAAAAGCCCACACCACCCGGTCATGCCGCGCTGTGGCCGCTTCTGGATGATAGGAGCCGCCGAGCACCGGCCACACGCCGCCGCCGTTCAAATCCACTTCCGGGCAAATTTCCTTAATTTCTTGCGGCGTTACAAATTGCGTTTTAGCGCCAAAGGCCGTGTTCACCACCGCGCGCGCGCGCTCCGCCCGCAGGCCGGCTTCATTGTGCGCTATCCACAGCAGACCTTTTTGTTTGTGCATCACCCAACGGTCAGTTTCAGCTTCTATTTGTTGATAAAGCTCCACACTGCGTTGATAGAAGCGCACGGCTTCCGGCAAGCCGTAATTACTGCGAATGACGGTGGTGTTGCGGCCACTGTTGCCCGCGCCAATGTAACTGCGCTCCAACACGGCCACGTTGGTAATGTTATGGCGCGTGGCGAGGTAGTAAGCGGTGGCCAGCCCATGCCCGCCGCCGCCCACAATCACCACATCGTAACTGGGCTTTGGCTCCGGCCACTTTAGGCTAATGCGTTTTTCTTGAAACTCATTCATAGCGGTTTTGCATCGAATCCATTTTCGTTTAATTCGTGCCATTCGATGCAGGCATTATCTCAATCGCTCCAGAAAATCTGCGGCGAAGGGCGCTTGCACGATGAATAATATGCGTTCCGGCTCAAGCCACAATTTCACCGGCACGTTGGCTACGGCGCCTTGTGCGAAGGCCGGCCGCGCGACGGGCAACTCCCACGCGCAGGTGCGTTCCAAAAATTCAAGAGCTTCACTCATTGGAAGCCACAAGCCCATGAAACTGCCTTCCGGCTCGATGAGGGCATGTTCATCCGCCGGTAATGAAATTGGCGCCGAGGCGTTGAGCAACAGAATTTCATCCGGGGCGGTGCGGAGCGGCAGGGCGTTTTGCGGCCACTGAGTGCTATCCAGCGCGGTGGGCGCGGCCACAATGCGCATGGCGGTGAGGGTTTCAAGCGCGGGCACGGGCGCCCTCCTGATCATAAAACGGCGCGTTCACGCGGTGCGCGGGGCGGCCCGCAACGGTGACGGTTTCCGGCAAAGCATCATTGAATAGTTTCAGCCACGCCAGCATAACCACTTTGCCTAGCACAGGTGATTGAAAACTGGACGTGACGTAGCCTGCATATTCGCCGTTGTTCCACAATACTTCACCCTCCAGCGGCGCGGGGCCTTCGGCCATCTCCAGCGCCACCAATTGTTTATCCAGTGGAATTTTATTGGTGCGCAAAATGGCTTGCTGGCCCACAAAATAGGGCTTGGTCATTTTGATGGCCCACTCCATATTCACGCGGCGCGGCGTGGAGTCAAAATCTGTATCTTGGCCCACAATGATGTGGCCCTTCTCCAGCCGCAACTTCAACAATGTTTCAATGCCGTGCGGCCTAATGCCCAAATCCCGGCCAAGCTCTAGCAAAGTGCGCCACAGTTTAGTGGAGTGTTCTGAGGGGTGATGCAGTTCGTAAGAAATTTCGCCTGTGAAGCTGAGGCGATACAGACGGCACGGCACACCGGCCACTTCGGTGCGCACATGTTGCATGTATTGAAGCGGCTGGCTGAGGCCTGCACGCCGTAATAATTCATGGGTGAGCGGGCCGGTAACGTTGATGGCCCCGAGGGACATGGTTTGGTTGAGCAAACGCACATCCAACCCCCAGCTCTCGGCCCAATCGCGCACCCACATCTCGGCCATGCTCGCCCCGCCGCTGGTGAAGGTGAGGGCAAAGCGCGTTTCGCTATCGCGGCTAATCAGGCCATCATCCAAAACGTAGCCGCGCTCATTGAGCAAAAGCACGTAGCGTGAACGGCCCGGCTTAATAGTTGAAACTTGCGTGGGATACAGCCGCTCCAACAGCTCCAGCGCATCTGGGCCAGAGATGAGCATCTTACCCAGTGTGCTCACATCCCCAAGCGAAACGGCCTCGCGCACGGCCCAATACTCTTCTAAAAAGTTACCATACGTCCAGGGCCGCCACCAACCGCCCACTCTATCCATGCGCGCGCCCAGTTTACGGTGTTCGGCATCTAGCGCGGTGCGTGGCGTAGCGCGGTGATGCGCCCCGGCGGCGGCCTCGCCGAGCGTGAGTTGCCGCGTGACAGGCCGCGCCGTGAAGGGCGCTTGCACTGTGCCGCCGCGCTCCGCTAGAAAACTGCGCAGGTAGGGCAAGCACGCCGCGCCTTGGCAGGTTCCCGTTCCGGCCAGCGTGGCGCGCTTTACCAATTCCATTTCGCGGAAGCCGCGCTCCCACGCCGCATCTAAATCTGCCACGCTCACACTGGAACAATGACATACGGTTCCGGCGGCAGGGCAGGGCGGCAGAGAAGCGGATTGCGCGGCCTCACCCACCGCGCGCACGTTCAGGCCGTTGCCAATGCGGAGCAACGTATCACGCGGCGTCAGCCCTAAGCCGATGGAAACTGTATCGCACGGCCAACGGCGCTCGGCCCCAGCGGCGGTTTGAGTCACAACCGCTTCTACTTTGCTTTCGCCCTCAAAGCGTAAAAGCGTGCCTTCAGCCAATTCCGCTGGAATGTTTTCAGGCGGCGCGCCGATGGCCACTACGCGGCCTAAATTGATGCCAGCGGCGTGCAGTTGCGCGGCGGCGCGGGCCGTCATAATTCCTCGTAACTCATTGCCCGGCGCAACGGGCGGCAGTTCCACCGCGCCCGTAGCCACAATCACTTCCTGCGCGTGAACGTGCCACATGCCTTCCGCTGTTCGCGCCACCACCAGCGGGCCGAGGTAGATGCCAATCACTTCTTGGCCGTGCTTTGAATCTAGTGCAATTACATTTTTACCAGCCGCGCGGGCTTCATCCGCCGCCGCACGGCCCGCTGCGCCTTGCCCAATCACGGCCACCTCACAATGTAAATTGCGGGCGGGCACTTCCACGTTGTGCGCTGGCGCGGTGGGCAGGGGCGGCTCACCGTTGGCTGGGTGGCGCTGAATAATTTGGCCGGGCCGCGCGGCGGTTTGGCAAGTGCGGGTGTAGCTTACGCCATCCACGGTGGCCAAGCAATGCGGGCAATCTCCGGCCAAACACAAACAACCGCCCGCCGTGGGATGTTGGCCTGCGCGAAGCAGAGCGATGAGGACGCTATCGCCCTCATGAAAGTCTATAGGTTGATTTTCAAAAATGACGCGGGGCATGGCGCAAGTGTAAATGAAAATGGCAGTTTGGAAAACGGATTCTTGCGCCCCATCATGCAACCGGGCGCGCAATTCTGGCGGCTGTGGCTGGACGTAAGTTTTTCTCAAACCGCTCTAGTTGTTCCGCCCAGTAAGCGGGCAAATCAAAATCGGCTGGGCGCTGAAAAGTGTTAGGCTCAACCCGTTGCTCATGGGCGTGTTTCACACCTTCACAACCTCACCTCAAACTCTATCGTCACCTTATCGCCCTCCTCCAGCTTTTCGGCTTTGCGCACACTATCTTTGAGCGGCACCAGATAGCGGCCCTCTTTAGGGATTAAGGATGTTTTCCACTCGGTTTTGCCAATGCGAGCCTGTACCGGAATGACGCCCCAGCCATACGTCACCAATTCTGATATGACTTTGATATCGCGGCTTGGCTTGGCTGGAACGGTGAGGAAATAATAAGGGGCCGGGCCACGCCAGTGCCAAATTTTTCCGGAGAATTTGATGTTCATTGATGATGACATGGATAAGTGATGAGCTTGGGGGGGTAGGCTTGAAAAGGTGAGTATTTAATTGCCGCTGTCTTTTCCGGAGTCATGTAGAGCGGCCAGAATCTCCGCCAGCTCCGGCGTTTCCGCTTGCCCCCGAAACTTGGCCAGCCGCCCATATAACTCGGCGGCGGCCAGATGAAAACCGCCCGGCAGGCCCGCCGCAGTGAAGGTGGCGGCAATCTCTTCCATTTCTCCCGCAAAACGCCAAGCTTTTGCCGTCACGCCTCTCACTTGGCGCGGAGCTTCGTCCGCCAAACCAGACTCTTCGCGTGACCATTGACGTTCCAAATCCCCACGCACGCCCAACGCCTCAGCCACCGCGAGGCTCGCGCTTAGCAGAGCGAGGGTGCCTTTGGTATAAGCCGCATAACACATCTTCAGTGCCGAGGCCTGACCAATTCTTTCTCCAATGATTTCCGTCTGTAGTGGCCCTGCCGAAAAACAATCGGCGACCCGTTGCGCCGCGCGGCCCGATAGATAAAGCCAGGTGGCACCAGCCTTCCAGGCCGGTCCGCCAATAATGCCGCCATCCACAAATTCGGCCCCACGTTCTTCCAGCGCTTGGCTGATGCGCAATGCCCGTTGTGGCGAAATTGCGTTGACATCGGCGTAGAGGCCTTTGAATGAGTGTGCAAAAACCTGTTGGGCAACCGCCTCCGCCGCATGCGGTGGGCAGACGCTGATGATGATTGAGCAGGTTGCACACAACGCTTCAAGCGTGTGGGCGTCCACCAAGGCATGGCTTTGTACACGCTGACGCGTTTGCGGGCTACGCCCTTCTGACGCCCAAAGCACCGTCTGCCCACTGTTCTTGGCCGAGACCGCCACCGAAACGCCCATTTCGCCCGGATGAAGAATGCCTACAGTCTCAATCATGAAATCTTTTTTTCGAAACTAGATTACTCCGGCAACACAAGGCCAAGCAAGCTTAAGCAAAATGGATTGTATGATTTGGGGCGGTCATACATAGGTTGGGTTATAGACCTTCGGGGTTTTCAAAACCCCGAAGGTCTATATATTTATTTAACCGCCTCGCTTACCACGCCCTTCACCAACGCCAGCGCCTCAACTAGTTTGCCCGCATCTTTGCCGCCGGCTTGCGCGAGGGTGGGCTTGCCGCCGCCACTGCCGCCCATCACAGGCGCAATGGTCTTCACAATTTTGCCCGCATCTAGGCCGCGCTTGGTCAAATCTTCCGTGACGCAGGCAAGGAGGGCGGGGCGGCCACCACTGGCTGTGCCCAACACCGCCACGCCGGATGGCACCTTCTGGCGGAAGCGGTCTGCCATCTCGCGCAACGTATCACCATCCGCATGGCTGAGAATGCCGGTGAGCAAGGGCACGCCGTTCACGGTTTCAATTTGCGCCAACAGCGCATCAAAATCTCGTTGGGCTAATTCACGGCGTAGGCGCGCAATTTCCTTGTGCGCCGTTTGGTTCTCATCCAACAAACTTAGCACTTTGCGGTCTACTTCATTCGGGCTGGTTTTCAGGTAGCCCGCCGCCGCTTCCAGAATGGCCGTGCGTTTTTCAATCGCTTCCAACGCCCCGCGCCCGGTCACAGCCTCAATACGCCGGATGCCGGCCGCCGCCGCCTCTTCGGTAGTGATGAGGAACGGCCCAATATCCGCCGTTTCGGGCACATGTGTGCCGCCGCACAACTCAAAGCTAAAGGGCTGTTCCTCGCCAATCTGAATCGTGCGCACCACCTCGCCGTACTTCTCGCCAAACAGCGCCATCGCGCCCGCGTTGATAGCCTTCTCACGCGGCATATATTCCACACGCACTTCGTAATTCGCTAAAATCGCTTCATTCACAGAGCGCGACACCTGAGCGATCTGCTCATTGGTTAACATGCCGGTGTGTGTAAAGTCAAAGCGTAGACGGTCTGGCGCCACCAGCGAACCGGCTTGGCGCACATGGTCTCCTAACACAAACCGCAATTCAGAGTGAAGCAAGTGCGTGGCAGTATGGTTGCGCATAATGTCCCAGCGCCGCTCTTGGTTCACTGCCGCCACCGCGCTATCGCCCACGCGCGGCGCGCCGCTGACCACCTCGCCCACATGCACAATCACGCCTGCCGCTGGTCGTCGCACCTCATCCACGCGAATTTCCCACGCCGGTTCATCTCCCTCGCCCTCAAAGTGGGCAATCAGGCCGTTATCGGCCACCTGTCCACCAGCGGCCACATAAAAGCACGTGCGGCCAAGCAACACTTCCACTTTATCGCCGGCTTTCACACTGTTTACCGCTTGGCCGTCTTTGATGAAAGCCAGTACGCGCTCTTCCACCGCAAGTTCGTTATACGGGTCATACTCTACGCCCTCAGCCCCAAGGCGGCCTTCGCTCTGCAGGCGATGAACAATGGGACGATACACGCTCACTTCTTCGCCGCCCAGCGGCCCCACTTCGGAACGGGAGGCCTCGGCGTGTTCCTCACGCGCCTTCACAAAACCGGCCTCGTCCACTTTCAAACCGCGTTCCTGCGCAATATCACGCGTAATTTCCAGCGGCAAACCATAGGTGGCATAGAGATTAAAAGCGTCTTGCCCGGAAACGGTATCGTGGCCGTGTTCAGTCAGTTCGGCTAACAACCCGTTCAAGTTGCTCACGCCCACGTCCACCGTGCGGGCAAAGCGTTCTTCTTCCTGCGTCAGCGTGCGCGTGATGGCCGCTTTGTGTTTCTCAATCTCCGGGTAAAGTGAGCCATACTGCTCAATCACAGTTTCGGCCACCTTCGCCAAAAACGGCTCCGTAAAACCCAGCTTGCCGCCAAAGCGCGCCGCCCGCCGAATGATCATGCGGCACACATAGTTACGGCCGGCGTTGCCCGGAATTACGCCATCACCAATCATGAACGTAGCCGCGCGTGTGTGATCCGCAATAACGCGATAAGCCACTAAGCCCGCCTGGCGCGCCTCATCGGTGTGGCCTGTCAGTTGCTGAATACGCGCCATGATGGGCGAGAACAAATCCGTATCGTAACTGTTATCCACACCCTGCACAATGGAAGTAATGCGCTCCAACCCCATGCCCGTATCTACGCCCGGTTTGGGCAATGGCTCGCGTTTGCCGTCCGGCGTTTGGTTGAACTGCATAAACACCAAATTCCAGATTTCCAGCATCCGGTTATCTGGGTTATCGTCCAACTGAATCTTTAAGTCGGTTTCGTTCGGCACGCCTAGTTCAGGCCGCCAATCATAATGAATCTCTGCCGTTGGCCCGCACGGTCCCACGTCCGCCATCTGCCAAAAGTTGGTTTTATCGCCCAGCTTCGCCACGCGCTCCGCCGGAATGCCAATTTCCTTTGTCCAAATGTTGTACGCGTCCTCGTCTTGATCATGTACCGTGAAAAATAGCCGCTCCAACGGAATGCCGTACACCTTAGTTACGCAATCGTAGGCGTAGCGGCAGGCCTCGCGTTTGAAGTAATCGCCAAAACTAAAATTGCCCAGCATCTCAAAAAAGGTATGATGGCGTGGGCTGGGGCCAACGTTTTCCAAGTCATTGTGCTTGCCCGAGACGCGCATGCACTTTTGGGAAGTGGTGGCGCGGCTATACGGGCGCTTATCTGTGCCTAAAAATACATCCTTGAATTGCACCATCCCGGCGTTGGTAAATAACAAGGTGGCGTCACCGCCCGGCACCAGCGATGAGGATGGCACAATCGTATGTTGCACTTCCGCGAAGAAATCCAAAAAGGCTTGGCGCACTTCCGCGCCCGTCATTTTGGGTGAACTCATAGTCTTTTTCGCCATTGAAAGCTCCAAACAGGTTTTAGGCCAACGATTATACGCGAGATTAGGTGGAGGAAAAACGGACGCGCGGATTTTTCAACGGATGACATGGATTGATTGGATGGGACTCATGTTTTGCTAGGACTTAAGCGTAATGCGGTCTCGCCCCTTCTCCCGCTGAGAAAGGGGGCTGAAAGATGAGGGCGAATCCCTGGCTTTACACAAACTCAAGCCGAGAAAATGCCGCGTTTCCACCTTCACCTAAAATTGGCTTGGTCATTGGCAATAGCTTCCGCTTCCTCGGTGCGGTAAAATGAATTATTCCAATTTTTGAAGGCTGAACATGACGCTAGACGAACAAGTGGCCCTGTTGATGCAGGGCACCGAATACGGGGATGAAACCCTGCACAAAAATATGGCCCGCGAACTTCGTGAGCGGCTGGCCGAAGGCCGCCCTTTGCGCGTGTATTGCGGCTATGATCCCACTTCCACCGATTTACACCTCGGCCATACCATTTCCATGCGCAAACTGCGCCAATTTCAGGATTTAGGCCATGAGGTGACGTTCCTCATCGGGTCTTATACCGCGCTGGTGGGCGACCCCTCCGATAAAAATAAAGCCCGCCCGGTGTTGACGCCGGAACAAGTGGCCGAGAATTCCAAAACTTATTCGGATCAGGCTTTTCGCATCCTTGACCGTGAGAAAACCAAAATCCGGTATAACGGCGAGTGGCTGAGTGAACTTTCTCTGCTGGACTTGATCCGCCTGGGCCAGAACTTCACTGTGCAACAATTTTTAGTGCGCGAAAACTTTGCTAAACGGCTGGACGCGGGCGAGCCGATTTTCCTACATGAGACGTTTTACGCGCTGATGCAAGGCTATGATGCTGTGGCTATGCACACCGATGTGCAAGTGGGCGGCACCGATCAATTGTTCAACATTATCGTGGCGGGCCGCAAACTGCAAGAAGCGCTCGGCCAAAAGCCGCTGGTGGGCATCATCACCGGTATTTTGCCCGGCACAGATGGCGTCAAACGCATGTCCAAATCCACCGGCAACGTGATCCCCATCAATACTACGCCGGAAGATATGTATGGCAAGGTCATGTCTCTGCCGGATTTTGCCATGCCGTTGTACTTCAAACTAGTTACGCGCTACACGCCGGAACAGATTGCCGCTCTGGAGCAAGGCTTAGCGGCGGGTTCAAAACACCCGCGCGATGTGAAAATGGAACTGGCGCGCGAAATTGTGGCGATCTATCACGGCGCGGACACGGTAGCCGCCGCGGAAGACCACTTCAGAACCGTCTTCCAAAAACACGCCCTGCCGGAGGAGATGGAAACAGTGCCGGTGGCAAACGCGCCAAGCGTGGTTGATTTTCTGGCGGCGCATAAGCTCACGGCTTCCAAGGGTGAAGCGCGGCGATTGGTGGAGCAAGGCGGCGTGAAAGTCAACGGGCAAACGGTGAGCGATATTGCGGCTAAACTGGATTTTGAAACGGAGGCTGTAGTGCAGGTGGGTAAACGTAAATTTGTGAAGGTGGTTCGCGCGTGAATCTTAAAGTAAACTTTCACGGCCCTACAAGACCTTGATGGTTTGGCAACTGTAATGCTTCACTCTTTTCTGCAACAAAGCCCAACTGATTCAACTACGGTTGGGCTTTATGTGTTAATAGTGGTGTTAGCGCTGGCGCTGATCGGCTATCTGCTTTGGCGGCGCTATCAATCGCGTCGGGCGCTGGTGGCGCGGCTGGCGGAACTGAGCCACTTGGCGGAGCTGGGCCGCGCCCTGCAAACGGCGCAACTGGATAGCAAGCGCTTGGCTGAGTTGATTTATCGGCAAGCGGCTGATATTGTGGATACCTCCTTCTTTCAGTTAGGGCTGTTTGAAGGCGACCGTTACCGGATGTTGATCTGGATGTATGACGGTCAGCCGCGCACGCCAATTGACGTGCAGTTAACGCCGGACTCTTTAGGTATTGTCGGGTGGGTGCGCCAACGGCGTGAGTCGCTCATCATCCGTGATTTTGAAGCCGAGCGGGATACTCTGCCTGCCCAGCCGCGTTACATTTCCACTGATCCGCCGCGTAGCGCGGTGTTTGTGCCTGTGCTGGCCGGCGAACGCTGTTTGGGCGCGATGGCGATTCAGAGTCGCCGCGCCGCCGCCTTCAGCGAAGAACATCTGCGCTTGCTTACCATCATTGCCAACAACGCCGCCGCCGCTCTGGAGAACGCGCGGTTGTATGAGCAAGCGCAACAACGCGCCGCCCAATTGCAATTGCTGGCCGAAGTTTCACGCCGCATCAATGTGTTGCAACCCTTGCCGGATTTTTATCGGCAAGCGGTGGAGTTGGTGAGCGCGGAATTTGCGGAATATCTGGTCAATCTCTTTACCTTAGAAGAGAACGAACTCCGGCTGGCGGCCACCACCCGCACCGATTGGCAAGGCCGCGAAATTTCCGTGCCCATTGGCTCCGGCGTGGTGGGGGAGGCGGCCGCGTGGCGGCAAACTTATATTGCCCAAACGTGGCCGGAAGATGAAAACGTGACGCACGCTGACCAGTTAGCCGAGATTGCCGTGCCGCTGATGATTGAGGAGCGCGTGCTGGGCGTCCTAAACGCGCAAAGCAAAACGGCTCACTTTGATGATGCAGTCCGCTCTTTATTTGAGTCACTGGCGGCGCAAATTGCCTTCGCCACGCTAGAGGCGCAGGTGTACGCCCGTGAGCGGCAACGCGCCCAGCAACTCACCGCCCTCGCGCAAGCCTCGCGCTTTGTGGTCTCATCACTCGATATTGAGCAAGTTTTAGACTCCATCCTGACCGAGTTGGAGCGCGTGGTGAAGTACGATGTGGCCTCCATCCTATGGATTAATGATGATGGGCAGATGACGTTGCAGGCCGCGCGCGGCCCGCAAAGCGCGCCCCTGACGACGGCGCTTGGCTCCAGCGTTGGCGTCAACATTTTTCCGCGCGGAGAAGCGCCGGCTTCGGTGGCCTTTGATTCAGTCGATACCGATAACGCCTATCATCATCTGTTGGATTTGCCCACCCCGCACGCCTGCCTCGGCGCGCCGCTCGTTGTGCAACAAGAACACCTTGGCTACTTGGTTGTCGATCGCATCGGCCAATCTGTTTTTCCAGCGCATGAAGTGGAACTTATCACCGCCTTTGCCTCACAAGCCTCCATTGCGCTGGAAAACGCGCGGTTGTTTAGCGCCCAACGAGAGGAAGCGTGGGTGAGCACGGCGTTGTTGCAAGTGGCCGAAGCCATTGCCCAAACATCTCATCTGGAAGATGCGCTGGCGACGCTGGCGCGGGTGACGACGATGCTTGGCGGCGTGCAATGGTGTTTGGTGTTGTTGGCGGAGAGCGGCGTATTCTATATGCGGGCGATGCATGCAGTGGAGGGCTTGGCTCTGCCCCACTTAGAACGCGGCCTAACGTTGGAAGAGTGGCCTCAACTGGCTGAGTTATTGGAAACACAGGATGTGGTAGTGGTGGAGCCGCTTCATCCGGCCCCTGAAATGCTTCAGCCCCTATTGGCGGGCGTCACCTTACTCCTGCCCTTGTGGGTGGAGGGGCAAGTACAGGGTGCGCTCGTGATCGGCGAGGCAGGCGAGGCCGCGCCTTTCAGCGCGCATCAGGTGAGTTTGTTGGGCGGCATTGCCAATCAGGCCTCCCTGGCGCTGGAAAGCGCTTTACATGAAGAAGCGCGGCAGGAGGAAGCCTATGTGAATACAGCATTGCTACAGGTGGCCGAGGCGGTAGCCGGCCAACCCACGCTGGATGAAGCGCTGGAAACAGTCGCCCGCCTTACGCCGATGTTGGTGGGCTTAGAGCGCGTGGCAATTTATCGCTGGAGCGCGGAGGAGCGGCTCTTCCGCCCTTCTCGGTGTATTGGCTTTATGTGTGATGTGAATGAGCTTTCCGCTACGGCTTCGGAATTAGAGATTGACCCGTTCACGCCTGCCACGCAACCGGTGCTGGTGCTGACGCCGCCGGAAAAACTACAACGCCATTTTGACGCCGCGCGGTTGATGGTGTGGCCATTGTGGGCGCGGGGTGAATTGTTGGGCGCACTGGCTGTAGAGCATGTGGCCGATTTGGGGAGGCGGTTGAATATCCTCAACGGCATTGCCAATCAGCTCTCGCTGGCAATGGAAAACGCCGCGCTGGCGCGAGAGGTGGCCGCTCAACAACGCTTGGAACGCGAAATTGAACTGGGCCGGGATATTCAAACCAGCTTCCTGCCTGATGAACTGCCCATGCCGCCCGGGTGGGAAACGGCGGCCCTTTATCGCGCGGCGCGGCTGGTAGGCGGCGATTTTTATGATTTTATTCGGCTTAAATCATCCGATGGCGTAGAACGATGGGGCATTGCAGTAGCCGATGTTTCGGATAAAGGCGTGCCAGCGGCGCTGTTTATGGCGCTCTCCCGCACGCTTCTGCGCTCTGCCGCCCTGCATCGCGCTTCTGCCGGAGCTACGCTTACCCGCGTGAACGAGATGATTTTGGCCGATGCGCGCTCGCCGCAGTTCGTCACCGTGTTTTACGCCGTCTGGGAGCCGGGAACGGGGCGCTTTGTGTTTGCCAATGGCGGCCATAACCCGCCGGTGCTGGTGCGCGCCGATGGCACGGTGCAGTTGCTTAAAGCCAAAGGCGCGGCGCTGGCGGTATTTGCCGAGTATTACTATGAGCAACAGGAAATCACCCTCGCGCCGGGTGACACCGTGTTGATGTACACCGATGGTTTGCCCGACGCCATTAACGAAGCGCAGGAGGATTTTGGCATGGAACGCGTGCGGCAGACTTTGCTCGCCGCCCATCACCAATCGGCGGGCACTATCATTTCTGCCCTAGAGGCCGCTGTGCAACACCACACCGGCGATGTAGAAACCTTTGATGATTTGACGGTGGTGGTGCTGAAGCGCTTGGCTGGATGAACGGGCGGACTATCTAAAAGAAAAATAAACCCCCATCCTTAGTTCGCTACTCATACATCCGTTGTATCATCGTCAGCGCCGTCGCCGCCGCTTGCTTTTGCGCTTCTGCCCAACCTTCTTCGGTGGCCATGCGGCGCAAGTGCGCTAACACGGCGCTGGCTTCCTCATCTTTCAACTCCGTCCACGCCTTGCGGATTTTGGCAGAATCTTCCGAGAGCAAATGCTCCCATAGTTCGTCAATGTTGAACATTCCGTTGCTTTCCTTTGCGTCACATTATGCCAGATGCTAGTGCTCTAATTGCGCCAATGCCCGCACGCCGATGGGCGTAATCTCAAACTCCCGCCCGGCCTGCATGAGCACTTCCCACAAATATACCGCTAAAGATTGCGCGCCCAAAAACTGAAAAGCCAGCACGGGGCCAAAATCCCGTCGGATGAGCAATTGCTTGGTTTTGGCCACACTGGTTTGCGCCGCCGTGAGATTAGGAAACACGCCTTCAGCTACATCTAACGCGCACACTTTGCGAAGCAGGGCGCGCACCTGTGGCCCCATTACCCGAATATCAGCCAACGCGTGTGAAATATCTGTCACCGTCACAAATTCACCAGATTGTTGAACCGCCGTCTGCAAACGTTGAAGCGCATCTACCTCGCGGCCGGGCGGCGTGAGCATGAAAAACTGATCTGGCCGTAAACGGAAAACGCGCCCACCGAGCACATTTACGCCCGCGCCGATGTTTTTTGGCGCACTGCCCAATGCGGCCTGTGTGATTGCATACGCCGCTTGGCCTTCAATTTGAATTTTGCCGTGCGCGGTACTATCCGCAATTGCCAAGCCGTTTTGCGCCGCCGCCACTTCCGCCTCAACGCTCGCGTATTTTTCCGGGAAGCGCCATCCGCCCAGCTCAATAAACGTTGCCCCGAGATTTGAAGTAACGGAATGTAAGGGGGAGAGTTTCTGCATAACCTTTAGTGCGCCAAGTGCGCTGTGCAAGGTGTGATAAGGACTTGGCGTTCCGCGCATTGCACTCAGCTTCTGAGCTTCTTGCCTTCCGCATCATAGAACGGGCCGTGATGCACGTAGGCCGTTTCTAACCCTGCGCCGTTTTGCAGGCGGATGGTAAAGGCCGCGCCATTTTGTTCGGCTATCTCACGCGGGAGCCAACACAGGCCAATGACGGCGTTGAGTGTGGGGCTAAATTTGCACGATGTGAGGTAGCCAATGCTTTCCAACTTGCCGGTGGTGTTGGGCCGCACAATTTGCAAACCTTCTTCCGGCGCAATATCGGCGCGGGCTAATCTGAAGCCCACCAGTTTTTGGCTCACGCCTTCGCGCAAAATTCTTTCCAAGGTGCGCTTGCCGAGAAAATCCGGTTTATCCATCTTCACCGCCCAGGCCATATCAGCCATAATGGGGTCCGTCATTGCATCGGTATCTTGCCCTACAATGATATGCGCTTTTTCCAGCCGCAAAATCCTTTGCGCCTCCACGCCAAACGGCGCAATGCCAAACTCTCGCCCGGCCTCCATCAACGCTTCCCAAATGTGCAGGGCAAAGCCAGAGGGCACATGAATTTCATAAGAGAGTTCACCCGTGAAGCCAATCCGCAGAACGCGGCAGAGCACATCGGCCAGCTCAATGTCTCGCACGGTCATGTACGGAAACGCGGCGTTGGAAATATCCGCCGCCGCTAGTTTTTGCAGAACGGCGCGTGAGTGCGGCCCGGCTAGATTGAAAGCGCAGTATGCTTCGGTTAAATCGGTGCAGTGCGCGCCCTCGCCCCAGCCGGATTGCATCCACCATTGGATGTATTCAAACATTGCGCCCGCGCCGGAGGTAGTGGTGGTGGTGTACCACTCGTGTTCGCCCAGCCGCGCCGTCACGCCGTCATCTAAAATCACAGCTTCATCATTGCCCATAGCGCCGTAACGCACACGGCCCACTTTCACATCTTCCATGCGGTTGAAGTACAGCCGGTTGAGCAAAGCCGCCGCGCCTGCGCCCGTAAAGCGCAGTTTGCCCAGTGTGCTTACATCAATCAGGCCCACACGTTCGCGCACAGCGCGCACTTCAGAGATCACATCACCGTAGTGTAATGGTCTGAGCCAAGCGCCGGCCACCAGCATTTTTGCGCCGTGCGCCAAGTGCCAACTGTGAATAGGCGTGATTTGCGTGGGTTCCATGTGCTGGCCGCGCAGAACGCTAAAACTTATTGGCGTAATGGGTTGGCGGATGGTGGTGAGCGTCGCTTCTCTCAGCGGCTGGCCCATCGCTTGGGCGCATAATGCGGCGGCAGTGAAGCCGCATAGCTTACCTTGGCATGGCCCGGTGCCAAACTTGGTGTAGCGTTTGATGAGTTCAACGTGTTGGTAACCGTCAGCCACTGAGTCAAAAATGTCTTGTGCGGTTACATCTATGCAGGTGCAAACAAATTTTTTGGAGGCTGAAGTGGAAGAAGGGAAACGGGGGAAAGTTTGAGAAAGCGGCGTGCGCCGAACGTTGGCTTTGTGGGCGGCGATGGCGGCGGCCAGCGGCGTGAGTTTTTCAATGCTAGCTGTTAGGCCGAGAAAACTTGCGGCGTGGTAGGCCGCTAAGGCGGCGTCCATTTGGACGGCAGTTTTCTCCGCCACGCCGTTGGCGCTACCGGCCACAAAAATGCCTTCCGGTAAGTACGTAGGTACAAGCTCGCCTGTATTTTCATCCAACGCCGCTTTGCCGCCAGCATGATGCAGAATTTCTAACGCCGGTGAGTAACCCATGCTGGTGATAATCAAATCACAGGCCAATGTTAGGCTTGGCCCACCGCCCACTGGCGCAAGCACGGCGGCCTTTACCGTGTCTGTTCCTTGCGCGGCGATAACGGTGGATTGAGCAAACACTGGCCAAGCGGTGGAGGACGGCGCAACAGCGCGTTCATCCACCACGCCCGCCACTTCAACGCCTGCCGCCGTTAGCGTCTGCGCCACAGCATATCCATCATCGTTTGCCGTAAACACCACGGCCCGCTGGCCGAGTTTTACGCCGTACTGCTTAATTAAGCGTAAAGCGGCGCTTCCCAACACAACGCCGGGTAAATCATTATTCTCAAATAGTGCGGGGCGCTCATACGCGCCGGTAGCAATGAGCGTGGCGCGGACGCGGATTTTGAAGAGTTGATTTTTTCGCACTGCCGCCAGCCAATGATCTTTGTACCAGCCAGTGACGGTGGTATGGCCAAGCACGGTGACGTTGGGATGTTGGAGGGCGGGCGCGGCTTGACTCTCCAGCAAGATTACTTTTGCGCCCTGCGCGGCTAATGTTTGTGCGGCGCGTACACCGGCTGGCCCACCACCCACCACGGCTACATCCGCGTGCCAATATTCATGCCAGGTTTCTTGGTGTGGCGTCCCCAAATTGACGCGGCCTTGTCCATTGGCGTCTCGAAACAACGCATCATACTTCGGCCAATCTTCACGCGAGAAAACATGTTTGTAGTGAAAGCCAATCTGGGCATGTTGTTCTGCCACTGGCGGCAGGCCGGGTAAATCTTCCGGGCCGGGCCACGGCTGATTTTGATGCGCCTCCACCACCAAGCCTTCGCTCACGGGCGTTTGGCAGGCGCGGGCCATCGGTTCATCACCGGCTTGCACTAAACAATGGCCGCAGTAGCCCGCCGCGCATAGCACGCCGCGTGGGCGCAGATATTTAGTAGAAGTGCCTAGCTCACGCACACCCGCCGCCAACAGTGCTGAGGCAACAGTATCGCCCGAATAGGCCGTAATCGTTTGCCCATTAAAGCTAAACGTCACCGTTTGGCTTCGGTCAATGGCTTCGCCGGGTTGAGGTGGGAGGCGTAAATCAGACATACAGTCAACGAATACGAATGAATAAACGAATGGGCCGAGCTAAGGTTGAGAATTGGGCTTTGCCCAGCGTTTGCGCCGATGAGCGGCGATGTGTTTAGGCGGGAAAAGCCGCTTGTATTCCAACCGTGGCCGCCCAAAGTTGAAGAGCAATAACACTTGGCAATCCGAGGCGGCAAAGTAATCAATGCACTGGGCAATCTCGTCATTTGTCAGCGAATAGAAATGTGCCTTGTATTCCACGAGTAATTGGCCCTCTACGCGATGGTCAGGTTTGTAAAAGTTGACTTTGTTGCCCAGTTCATCATAAATCGGCAGTTCTGGCTCAAACTCAGCGGCTAACCCTGTTTCAGCAAAACGATGCGCCATAGCCCGGTGATAAGTAGACTCACGGTGACCCGGCCCTAAATCGTTATGCACCGCCATCGCTACTCCAATCACTTTGTAAGTCAAATCACCCAATGGGTCTTTCACCAGACCGGGTGATTCTCTTCTGCTCATAATCTCTCCCTCCATAAAGAATGCGCTCTGAACTTTTAATTAGGTTGGAATTTATCCCGAACCATTCGTTTATTCGTTCCTCATTCGTTGACGGTATTTTCTCCGTAAAGATACGTCCTCAGCACTTCATTCGTCAGCGTATTCCGTTCTGCATAAAACCACAGGCCACAGCCGTGCCGGTGATACCACCACTCGGTTTGCACGCCGCGCGCGTTGGGCCGCATGTATAAATACGCCGCCCATTCGTCATCGGTCTGCGCTTCCGGCTGGGGCGGGCGCGCGTTTTTTTCTCCGCCAAACCGGAATTCACCGGCGTTGCGAGGGCCGCAGTTGGGGCAAGGAAGGATCAGCATAATTGCTACTTGAAAGTTCGTGAAGCGTAATATGTTATTCACGCTTCACGTTTTACGTTTCACTTATTAGTGTCCCACCGACGCCGCGCCTTTTTCTCCCACCAAGCCGCGCTCATAAAAGCGAGATAAGCGGAACGGCTCAATTAGTTCTGGCGTGCGTTGGGTGGCGATGAGTTGCGCCATAGTTTGGCCGCAGATGGGCGAGGCCTTAAAGCCCCACGTGCCCCAGCCGGCATCAATCAGAAAATTTTTCACCGGCGTAAAGCCCATGATGGGACTGTAATCAGGCGTCATATCACACACGCCCGCCCATTGGCGCAAAATGCGCACATGTTGCAGGGCCGGAAACAACTCCAGCAAGTGCGCCGAGAAATCTTCCAGAAAACTCAACGTACCTTCGCGGCTGTACGCGCCGAACGGCTCCACACTCGCGCCCATCACCAGCTCGCCCTTATCTGCTTGGCTCACGTACACATGCAAACTGCCGGAGACGACAATCACATCCAAAAAACGCTTGAGCATCTCGCTCACGCAGGCTTGTAATGGGTAAGATGAAATGGGAAGCGGCACGCCTGCCATTTGGCTGATGGTGGTGGTGTAACCGGCTACGGCGCTAAGCACCGTGCCTGCCCTAATGAAGCCGCGCGTAGTTTCCACGCCCACTACTGCGCCGTTTTCCACGCGGAGGCCGGTCACTTCCGTATTTTGATGCAGATGCACGCCTAGTTCGTTGGCTCGCAGAGCGTAGCCCCACACTACGGCATTGTGCCGTATCACGCCGCCGGGCGGATGATAAAGCGCGGCAAGGATGGGATATCGGGGCCGGTCACTCACATCCAACAGCGGGCAAAGCTTTTTGATTTCATCCGGCCAGATAACGCGCGAGGGGATGCCCTCCAGCTGATTGGTTTCCGCGCGGCGTAACATGGTGCGCACAGAAGCATCTGTATGAGCGAGGGTGAGGTGGCCGCGCTGGCTGAACCACACGTTGAAGCCGAGTTCTTCGGAAAGGCCTTCGTACAGCTTCACGCTGGCGTCATAAAAGCGAACACCCTCCGGCGTGAGGTAGTTGCTACGGATGATGGTGGTGTTACGCCCACTGTTGCCAGAGCCAAGATAGTGGCGCTCTAATACCGCCACATCGGTGATGCCATGTTCTTTGGCCAAATAGTAGGCGCACGCCAGCCCATGCGCGCCGCCGCCGATGATGACGACATCATAACGCTCTTTGAGCGGATGCCATTGAAAGCGGGGGAAGGTGGAAGACATGTAAAAGAAACGGAGCGTAAAACGTCAAACGTGAGGGCTGACTGTTTACTGCTTACTGTTTACTGGATAAGCCGCAATCACGACTTTCATTGCCTCTAAATGCTCGGCGTCATGATTGATAATGTTTTGCACCTGAAGGGCGAGGGTGGTGGCGCCCATCGTTTCATGCACAGCCGGGCGTTGCCAATCTTCCAGCGTGAGGCCGCCCAGAAGATTGATTAGTAAATCTCGATTGGCGCGGAAACGGGCTACTAAAGTTTCCAACGGCGCATCCGCTTCTGGCTTCGCTACATTCGGCCCAAAGTACGGCAGAAACGGATTGGACTCCGCGAGAATGTGGCGCAAGCGCGCTTCAAATAGGCTTTCGGCGGCGGCCAGGTGCGCTACCGTTTGCGCGAGGCTCCAGTCTTCGGGCTTGGGTTTCCACGTGTGCGCTGAAGGGGGCAGGTGATGAATTAATTCTGCAATGTGTTCGGGAGAGGCCCGCAGAGCTTCAATGAGGGCGCGGTAGGGCATAACGCATTATAACGAGGCGATTATCTGCAAACTACAGCCGATGCGCCAATGATTATGCCGGATGGTTGTGAGCTCGGCACAATATTCGCATGGATGAAGGATTGTTTGGCGCTGGGGTTAGTGGCATGATGTAGATAATCGTCGCTCATTCCCAGCAAGTGCTTGGCCGCGGTGAGCTTCAACCTGATTGGGCTTGTTGTGCTTTAGCGGCCTGTATCCAGCCATACCACGGGTTAGCGTTGCACAGGGCGATAAGTTGCTGTGTAATTGCATCCACGGTGGTTGCTTGGCTTTCTATCACAATTAGCCACTCGCCAGAGCTGAAGGCTGTTGAAAACTCAAAGGTGTTGGGCTCATCCGCGCGGAGCACTATTAGCCATGAGTGATAATGCGGTTGGAGCAGTGGATAATAAGCTATGGCTAAAAGTTGTTGGCGCTCTAATTGTTTTTGGATGCGGGGGCGCCAGTGATGTTTCTGCGCCAGAAAAATATTCTGTTGCGGCGCGCCGCTTTCACCCACCACCGCTCGCGCCGCTTCCTGTGTTAGTATGCCCCAAGTCATGGGCCAGTAAAAGTAAAACGGCCCGTCAAAAATCTCCCTAAATTCTATGGTGGCCCAGGCCCAACGGGCTTGTGGCTCGGTGTGGAAGAAGGCATCAAAAGTGAAATCAGCGGGTATTTGGCCTAAGCGGCTGGCAAAGGCAGGCGTCATGCCTTCCAACGCCGCCTCGGGCGCAAGTCCGGCTTCCAACCAACGTAATAAAATGGGCTGAAGCGTTTCTTGAAGCGAGGAAGAAGCAGGCATTTCAGATTAGTTCGAGGCTTACAATACTTTATTTGCCTAACTGAACTTTTCTCGCCAGCGCTAGCGCATCTTTGGCGTCCGTTACCCGGCCTTCCACTTGAGCCTCGCGGATGGCTTCTAGCAGTTGGCCAATTTGAGGGCCGGGCGGCAGGTTGAGTTCACGCATCAGGTCGTCGCCTGTGATGAAGGGTTTGGGGGCTATAGCGGTTTCGCGCTTCTCAAAATACGCTTCCAGCATTTTGGCGCAGGCGGCCACATGCTCTGCCCACTCGGTTTGCGGCGGTGGGTAACTGCCGGATTTACCCATCAAATCTGCCAGTGAGAGCAAAATAATTTCCACCCCGGCCGGGCCGGTATCTTTGAAGAAACGGTAAATGGCGCGCGCAGATGGCTCGCCTTCACGGCTAAGTTGCCGAGGCCGCATGTGGTGGGCCACAATGGTATGCGCGCGCTTTACTTCATCCGCGCTGAATTTGAGCCGCATAAAAACTTCTGCCGCTAGTTTTGCGCCGGCGGCTTCGTGCCCTAGAAAACGGATGCGGCCATCTTCATCTACCGTGCGCGTTTGCGGCTTGGCGGCATCATGTAACAGCGCGGCCAGCAGAAGTATCCAACGGGTAGGGCGCTCGCTGGAGAGAGCCTCTGTCAGGTGGCGGGTGATTTTGTGGCGATAGCGCCCTAGCCGCACGGAGACCAAACCCAGCGTTAAGTCTGAAGCGGCGTCCATATCATGTTGCGGGCCGAGGATGTAAATCACATCGGCCAACCGCGCCACCACCGTCAGCGTGTGTTCCCACACATCCATGGTGTGAGGGGGGGATTGCGTTACGCCTTTGAGCGCGGCCAACTCCGGCAGGATCATATCCAGCAGGCCCAGCCAATCCAGCGCGCGGAGCGTGGCCGCCGGTTGTGGGCCGCTCACACAGCGCGCCAACTCATCACGCACGCGCTCGGCAGAAACGTTGGCAATTTCCGCGGCTGAGGCTTTGATGGCGGCCCGCGTCTCTTTTTCAATCTTGAAGTTAAATTGCGCCGCCAGCCGCACTGCCCGAAGACCGCGCACCGGGTCAGCCGTGATGGAGTCTGGGGCGCAGGCGCGAATGAGTTTGGCCCGCAAGTCTGCCGCACCGCGCAAAGGGTCTAACAAAGTTTCGGGTGCGGCCAGCGGTACGGCCATGGCGTTCAGGGTGAAATCCCGCGCGGCCAAATCGGCGTAAATATCTGCGCCGCGGAGTTCTGCAAAATCTAAAGTGAAAGGCGGCTCGTCCGCCATTTCTCTCAGAATGATGCGCCCCATGCCGCGTTCGGCGTCCAACGGGTAAAAGGCGGCTTGTAGAGCCTCTGCCACGCGGCGCGCCACGGCCAGCCCATCGCCCTTAACGGCAAAATCCAAATCACGCCCAACGCGGCTGAGCATTGCATCGCGCACCGCACCGCCCACCAGCCAAGCATTTTCCGGCTGTGGTATATAGGCGCGCACGCGCTCAATAATTTCAGGCAGTTCGTATGGAAAATCTTCCGGCACAAAAATGACTTGCGGCTGGGCTTTGGATTGTGAAATCTGCGCGCTGGCGAGAGCTTCTGTCCGTGTGGCCCCCGTGCCCGCCACTTGGCCTTTGATGAGGGCCACCCACCGCCCGGCGTAGGCAGTGAGTGCTGGGGGGATTGGGGCGTTGGATAATGTATCCATCAATCGCCAGCTTGTGTTCTCACCTACTCATCCAATGGTAAAGTCTGGTTTTACTATGCCAATGTAGGGCAGGTGGCGATAATATTCATCCACATCCAGGCCGTAGCCCACTACAAAATGGTTGGGGATGGTGAAGCCCACGTAATCCAGCGGCACATCGGCTTCACGGCGCTCGGCTTTATCCAGCAGGGAGCAAATTTTCAACGAGGCCGGACGACGCGTTGCCAGCAAATCTAACACGGCGGCAATGGTGTGGCCGGTGTCTACAATATCTTCCACAATGAGCACATGTTTGCCCTCAATGTCTTGGTTCACATCTAAATTAATGCGTACTTGCCCGGAGGATTTGCGCGCGCCCGGCGCATACGATGAAATTGCCATGAACTCCAGCGTGTGTAAAACCGTCAAGGAGCGCATCAAGTCTGTGAGGAACATGATGCCGCCGCGCAGGATGCAAATCAACAACAGGTCTTTGCCGGCGTAATCCCGGCTAATCACGGCCCCCAGCTCACGAACGCGGTTTTGCAGTTGTTCTTCCGGGATTAGGATGCCCGCCAACAGGTCTGGTTGGCCGGGCGGCACGGGCTGAGGGGTGGGAACGATAAGCGGGCGGCGCGGCACAAGATGGTGCTCTCGGCACCGCGCCTCATACATCTCGCTTGCGCCCACCACCACAATCGGGTCATCGTAAGACGCCGGCTCGTTATTAATGAGCCGTTGCGTGCGGGAGGCCTCGCCGCCGCACACCGCGCAAATGGCGTGCAGTTTATCCACGCTTTCTGCCAAAGAGAAAAACTGCGGCATAGGGCCAAACGGCTCGCCGCGAAAATCCTGATCTAAACCGGCCACAATCACCCGCACGCCGCGCGCGGCCAGGGCGCGGGCTACCTCCACAATTTCCGGTTCAAAAAATTGCGCTTCATCCAACGCCACCACAGTGGTCTCGGCCTTCACCAGCGGCAAAATCTCTGCCGCGTGGGCCAGCGGTGTGGCTTCAAACTCGCTCCCCGCGTGGGATTTTACTTTTTCAACGGCGTAGCGATTATCAATAATGGGCTTGAAGACTTGCACGTTTTGCTTAGCAATGCGTGCGCGGCGCAGGCGGCGGATCAGTTCTTCCGTCTTGCCACTGAACATGGAACCGGTGATGACTTCAATTGAGCCGTGAGAATGTTTCATAAGCGATGTGTCAGTTGAGGCTGGGATTGGGAAACATTTGAAAATAGATGAATTGGATACGATTGATTTTACAACATCCGTTGAAGCCACTTACAAAAAAAGGGCAGGCACTGTGTCAGTGTCTGCCCTCGGGTGAGGCTAAAGCCCGTTACGCGGCGGGCGCTTCGGCTTCGTCCCTCAAAAAGCCGCGCGCGCGCAGACGCTTCTTAATGTCAATCACATTCTTGCGGCCCATACCGTCAATGGCTAACAAGCTTTCATCACCGGCTTTTACCTTTTCCACCAACTCCGTCACGGTGTTCAGGCCAGCGCCGGTGAGCAAGGTCACCACGCGCTCATCCAAGCCCAAGCTTCCAATAGCCTGTTCCACGATTTGCTTGGCTGTCTCGCGCGCCTGCTGTTGGCTTTGGTAAGTCACCCGCGCTTCGAGTTTCTTGTAGAAGCGATCCACCTGGCCTTCGGTGTCCACAATGCGTTGTTCGCCCGTAAAGAACGGATGGCATTTGTAGCACACGTCGGTGTGAATCTCAGCCCGGGTGGAGCCCGTCGTCCAGGTGTTGCCGCAAGAGCAAATCACCTTGGCATTTTCAAAATATTTCGGATGAATTTTTTCTTTCATGTTGTCCTCTTGCCCCGGCAAAGCCACAACCGTTCCGTCGGCGCCATGATTGGGGGCCGCAACTCACCGCACTCGTAGGAACGGGGCGAAACTCTCCGCCTTTTTGGAGGAGTTAGTTGTTGGAAATATCCAGCGGCAAAACGCTAACTTTCTTCTGACCGCTGGGCAAAGTGTCAAACTTCACCACGCCATCGGCCACGGCAAACAGGGTGTCATCCTTGCCCACCATCACGTTTAGGCCGGGTTTGATTTTGGTGCCGCGCTGGCGCACAAGAATATTACCGGAGCGCACGGTCTCGCCACCATACTTCTTCACCCCTAAACGTTGAGAGTTGCTATCGCGCCCATTACGGCTGGAGCCAGCGCCTTTTTTATGAGCCATGTTTGTTACCCTTCAATTGCTTCAATCTTAACTTGTGTGTAAATTTGCCGGTGGCCGCGGCGACGGCGTTGACGTTCTTTGGCCTTGTAACGGAAAGAATAGGTCTTTTCGCCTTTGGTTTCACCCACCACCGTGGCCTTCACCTGCGCGCCTGCCACATTGGGTTGGCCGACCTTCACGGTTTCGCCGTCAGATATCAGCAAAACTTCCTTGAAGGCGTATGTGCTCCCAGCTTCAGCCGTTAGGCGCTGAACTTCCAATATGGCCCCTTCTTCACAGCGGTATTGGTTACCGCCGCTTTGCACAATGGCGTACTTCATAATTGCTCCTTTACTTCGCCGTTTTCCAGCCTCTGGCCGTACTTACGGGAAAGGGATTATCGGCTTTTGCATCGCATTATCCCAGATAGCCGTTCTCTGAGACAACGGCTAGGAATTATAGCCAGCGGTTGATATTCTGTCAAAACTAGGGATGAAACTCCGTTTGAGACGAGGCTGAGACAAGGCGAATGCCAGTCGCTTACCTGCTCGCTCGGCGGCATGTACAAAAGCGTTATGCCGGAACGTTGCCCAGCCGCGCCCGTTCCTCTGCCACAATCTTCTCTTCTAACTTCTTAAAAAGCGGAGCGGGTGGGCGCAGGCGTTGGCCGGGTTGCAGTTGGCTGGCCTGCCATTGGCCGATGGCCGCGCTTCCATCATACGTTAGCGCATCGTGCGCGCCGAGTGCATCTTGCAGAGAGATGATTTTTTGCTCACCGGCCAATTGCCCGTTATAGCCTAAGAACTCATGCAGTTTTTGTGAGGTGTTGGGCAAAAACGGCGCAAACAGCGTTTTGAGTGAATCGATGGCGCGCAAGGCGGTGTAGATGCTCTGCCCGGCGGTGGCCTTATCCACTTTCACTTGTGACCAAGGGCTTTGCACGTCTAAATAACGGTTCACTTCGGTGGCCAGCGCAACAACTTCTTGTAACGCCGCGCGGAGCTTTACAGCTTCAATCAGCTCTCCCACCGTTTTAAATCCGGCTTCCACTTTGGCCAGCAGTTCCGTATCTTGTGGGCGCAAAGCATTTACCTCCCCCGGCACCACGCCTTCCCAGTGTTTTCCGGCAAACGTCAACACGCGGTTGGCGAGGTTGCCCCACGTCGCCACCAGCTCGTTGTTGTTGTGTTGAACAAATTCCTCCCAAGACCAATCTGCATCTTTGCTTTCTGGCAGAATAGAGGTGAGGTAGTAACGGAGCGCGTCGGCATCGTACCGGCTGAGGAAATCAAGGCCCCACACGGCCCAATTGCGCGAGCCGCTGATTTTTTGGCCCTCCAGATTAAGAAACTCGTTAGCCGGAATATCATACGGTAGGTTGAGCCTTTTGCTCGCATCGGTTTCATACAGCCGTTCCACACCTATTAACTGGGCCGGCCAGATAACGGCGTGAAAGGGGGTGTTATCTTTGCCGATGAAGTACACCGTTTTGGCGGTGGGCGTGTACCACCAATCCTTCCAGGCGTCCGGCCTGCCCCCCGTCGCGGCGTTGGTCGCGCTCCACTCAATGGAGGCGGAGAAGTAGCCAATCACCGCCTCAAACCACACGTACAAACATTTGCCTTCCCAGCCTTCCACCGGCACCGGAATGCCCCAATCTAAGTCGCGCGTGATGGCGCGTTCATGCAACTCAGCGGCTTGCGCCAGCGAGGGATTGACGACTTGTGGCCGCCAGTGTTCTTTATCGGCGCTTAGCCAGGCTTTGAGCGTGGGGGCGGCTTTGGCTAAGTCTAGGTAGTAGTGTTCCGTTTCGCGCAGTTCCAACGCACTGCCGCTGTTTTTGGCGCGTGGCTGTATCAGTTTGGTTGCATCCAGTAAGTTGCCGCATTTATCACATTGATCGCCCCGCGCCTTATCAAACCCACAAATATAGCACGTGCCTTCCACATATCGGTCGGGCAAGAAGCGCTTTTCACTGGGCGAGTACCACTGCGGTTCGCTCTTGGTGAACAGGTAACCATTGTCTTTGAGCCGCAAGAAAATGTCTTGCGAAACTTTGAAGTGGTTTTCGGTGTGCGTGCTGGTGAACAAATCATAGGTAATGCCCACCTGCTTAAACAACTGTAGGAAGCGGCGGTGAAAGTGTTCATACACTTCTTGCGAGCTTTTGCCCTCTGCGTCCGCCCGCACCGTAATGGGCGTGCCGTGCGCGTCTGAGCCGGAGACGACCAGCACGCGGTTGCCTTTTAATCGGTGGTAGCGGGCATAAATATCGCCCGGTAGGTGTGAGCCAACAATGTTGCCCACATGAATATCCGCGTTGGCGTATGGCCACGCGATACAGACTAAGATGTTTTCGGTCATGTTAGAAACTCCCAAAATCAACAATTTTACTTAGATTTCGCCCTTACCCCAACCCCTCTCAGCCCGTTTGGGCCGCAAGCCCGCTGGGAGAGGGGCGACGGGAAAACAAAAACCGCCAGCCGAGGCTGACGGTTGAAACTGCCGGGGTTAAGTTCTATGCGCGCCGAACTAACCCGAAGGTGAGATGGAGCCTCGGCTCCAGCCACTTCGCGGCAGGCCACGCATCAACATAGAGAACGTAGAGCTAAAAGAGTTCATGCGGAAATTTTAGCACAAGAGTCAAGGAAATTGATTTAGGCCGCCCACACTTCATCACCCACTTGAATCTTAACCGGCGCTTCACCCACCAGCCGCAAATAGTAGCCGCGCATACCGTTCTGCAAAAATTGCACACTGGCCTTGAGTGTATTACCATCCACCATCCGGCCGAGTAGGTAGCCGGCAAAGGGCTTGCATGGCTCGGCTACCAACACGTTGGTGAATTGCGCCAGAACGGCCTCCCCGCGTTTGACGAGCAAGCCATTGGCTACTGTGTTCAGCTCCACACGGCTTGCCGTTTCCACAATGATGTTTTCGCCGCCGCTGGCGAAAGGCACTTGCTCCCCAAATTGCTGGCGGATGAGTGTATAGTGATGGGTAAAGCCCACGGAGAGTGAATTTTCGTTTTCGTTGTTGCGCGTTTCTGGGTGGCGAGCATTGTGCACATCCAGCAGAACTTCACCGCTGGGCAAGTGGGCTTCCGCGCCGGTGGGTGTAAGCGTGAGCGTGGGCACGGCTAACAATTGCGCCGGGCTGTAAAAGCGGTTGGGCTTCTCACCCGTTTTGAGCGAGGCGCGTTGAATTTGTAAATGAACAATTTTGCCGATGAAGTGCATATAAATTCCTTGGTCAGGCTTTCGGAAGTGCGCAGAGAAGCTTCAATTTGTGAACGCTCAACCCAGCGCTTCCGAAGTCTAATTGATAAGCCGCTCCACCAATTGTAACGTGAGCGCCTTGACATTGGTTTCTTCTAGCGGCACGGGGCCTACGCAGGCTGGGCAACCGTCTTTGCACGAGCAGGCGCGCACCAAATCACATGCGCCTTGCAGAAGTTCAGCGCGCAGTTCGTACAGCCTTTCCGCCAAGCCCAGACCCTCCGGCGCGCGGTCATACAATGTGATGGTGGGCGCTTGGGTTTCTTTAGAGCGTGGCTCGGCCTGCCAACCCAAATCACGCGGATCACACATCAAAAACAGCGGCGCTACGTTGCTAAGCGCATGGGCCAAGCCGCCTAGCGCCGTTTGCGTGCCGCGCGCCGCTTCCGCCCGCCGGTGACATGCGCGGCAAAGTGTGATGAGATTCTCTAATACATTGGCTTGCAAGTAATTTTCGTTTACACCCGGCACATAGCCAAACGTGCGGAAGGGTTTGATGTGATGCACATCATGCTGGCGGCCCTCACCCCCGGCTCCTCTACCGGTGGGAGAGGGGGGAAATTCGGCTTTACCACACTGGCGGCACTTAAAATCATCGCGGGCGCGGGCGGCGTTGCGCTGTTGCTCCCAATTGGGGCCGTAGTTGTTCACGCCTAGCAAAATGCCTGCCAACTGCAATTTTTTCACCATTTCATCGGGAAACCACAACCAGTAGCCAGTGGTTTGAAATTCTCGCGCGGGTAGGGTGATTTCGCCGTAGCCCAACGTCTCATGCGTGTAGCGGCGCACTTGGCGGTAAGAGGCGGCTTGCGCGGTGATGAGTAGATGCCCCCAGGCATGCGAGAGCGCGGGCGGTGAAGCCTCCGATGCATCGGCCACTTCTACCGCATCAATTTCTACCGCCTCGCTTGCTTCGGTGAAGTAATCCACCTCGGTGGGTTGGGCCTCGGCCAGCGCGTTTTCCCAATCTAGTTTAGTGATGAGGTATTGGCGGCCTTCATGCAAATACACCGCGCCCTCATGCACGCGCACTGGCGCAGTGGCGCGGTCCACTTCACCAATCACGCGCGGGCGGTCTTCGCTTACGTCTTGAATCACCACGCGGTCTTGCGTGGCGGAGCGTAGAGAAACGGCCTCCGCTGGGTACGCCGAGCCCACCCAACGAAAGTCTTTGCTCGTGCGATGCACCTCGCCCTCTTCGGCTAAGGCTTCTAGTAACTCGGCCACATTTTTCAGCGCGCCAAAGTTTTCATCCGGCGCAAATGGCAACTCAAATATCGCACAGCGCAAGTGGCTAGCCAGTAAGCCCAAATTATCCGGGTTGATGAGGGCGTGTTCCGGTGAGCGCTCAAACAGGTAGCGTGGGTGGGTGGCGATGAATTGATCCAGCGGCGCGGCGGAGGCCACCAATACCACAGCCGAAGTCTCACTGCGCCGCCCGGCCCGCCCGGCCTGTTGCCACGTAGAAGCGATGGTGCCCGCATAACCCGCCATCACCACCGCGCCAAGTTGCCCAATATCCACGCCCAACTCTAGCGCGTTGGTGGCCACCACGCCGCGCACCGCGCCCTCGCGCAGGCCGCGCTCAATCTCGCGCCGCTCCAATGGCAAGTAGCCGCCGCGGTAGCCGCGAATGCTTTGAGGGTCACGGCCATTCTTCTGCGCTTCATCTTTGATGTAGCCTAACAAAATTTCCGTGGCGTTGCGCGAGCGGGCAAACACCGCCGTTTGCACCTCATCGGCTAAAAATTGCGCGGCGAGGCGTTGGGCTTCCAATAAATATGAACGGCGCGCGCCCTGCACTTCATCCAGCACGGGCGGATTGAATACGATGAAATGTTTCTCGGCGCGCGGTGAGCCATCTTCATCAATCAACGTGACGGGCGCTTCAATTAATTTCTCTGCCAATTCTTGTGGGTTGGCAATGGTGGCAGAGGCGCAAATAAACTGCGGCTGTGAGCCATAAAACGCGCAAATGCGCTTCAGCCGCCGCAGAACATTCGCCAAGTTAGAGCCAAACAGGCCCCGGTAAGTGTGTAATTCATCCACCACCACATATTTGAGATGGGCAAACAGCCCCTCCCATTTGGTGTGATGGGGCAAGATGCCGGCGTGCAACATATCTGGATTGGTGATGAGAACCCCAGCGGCGTTTCTTATCGCGGCGCGTTGAGAAGCGGGCGTGTCGCCATCATAAATGCGAACGGTGGCTGATAGTTGATGGCTGAGAGCTGAGAACTCATCCGCTTGGTCTTGCGCGAGGGCTTTGGTGGGGAAGAGGTAGAGCGCACGGGCGGAAGGGTCTGCCAATAGTGTGTGTAGAACGGGCAGGTTGTAGCACAACGTTTTGCCGGAGGCCGTGCCGGTCACAATAACCACATTCTCGCCGCGCAAAACAGATTGCACCGCTTGGGCTTGGTGCGTGTAAAGTTGCGGGATGTTTTGCTGATTGAGCGCCGCGCGCAAACGCGCATCAAGCTCCGGCGGCCACGCGCCGTAACGGGCCGGGCGGGCGGGCAAACGTTCCCACGCGGCCACATTCTCCATGAAGTATTTATCTAAACGCAGGCGGTGGAGGGTTTGCACTTCTTTGGTTATTGGTAAATGGTTATTGGAGACCGCTTAATAACCAATAACCAAATACTGCTAAAAACGCTCCTGCCACTGAGCTGATGAAATTCACCCAATCGTTTTCCAGCCAGCGCCAGCCGCGCACGTAGCGGGTGGGTTGGCCGCAGGTGTGCGTGGGCGTGCGCTCAGTTTCTTTGCGGCAATTTTCGCAATAATAAATGCTTTGCACCGTTGCGCCCATAAGTGAATCTATGAGTGAGCCAAGGAGGCCGGATGTGGTGATGGCGAAAAATGCAGGAACGAGAGGGAAAGCAGGGAAAGGCGGGAAAAGGGCCGCGCACAAACTAATGAGGGCGGCCCCGGCAGTGGCGGCGGCTGTGCCGGTGAGCGAGACTCCGCCGGAAGTGCCTACTTCAACAATCTGGCCGGTGGTAATTAAGCGTGGCGCGCTTTGGTTGAGAACGCCCAACTCTGTGGCCCACGTATCTGCGTTTACGGTGGCAATGGCGCCCGCGTACGCCACCCACCACGCCGGGTGCGGCCAGATGACATTACCCAGTACGCAGACCGCGCCCGCGCCGCCGTTGGCCAGCGTTTGCCAAATATCGCGCTGTGAGCCTTTGCTAAATTTCTCCGCCAACTGCGCCTTGCGGCCTTCTTTGAAGTGTGAGAGCGCGCTGGAGGAAACAAAGAACAGCACCAACAACACGCCCCACGGCCAGCCGCCCAAGCCAAAAATGGTTGTGCCTAAAATCACTGCCCCCACCGCGCCAGAAGTGGCCAACGAGCCGCGCCGATGCGCCGCAAACGCAATGGTGCAGGCGAGGAGGAAGCCGAGCAAGATTTGGACGAGTTGGTTCAAGGCTTAGGTGTAGTGTTATTGTGAACGAGCAGAGCGAGTGAAGCAATCTCCTAATCTTTTGGGAGACTGCTTCGGCGCAAAAGCGCGCCTCGCAGTGACATGGTTGGCTTTACTCCACTATAAACTCATACCGCGCAACTTCAGTAGTGAAGGCCGTAGTGCCGGAAACAACAATGGTGGCTGTTTCGCCGCTGTTGAGGGTGAGCGTGAACTCGCCGCGATTGGCGTCATCCAGCTCCACGCGCTCTACGCCAATAAGCCGATTGCCATCTTGCCGAATAACTTGCACGACAAAGCGTTGCTGGAGGGTATTATCCAGCCGCACAAAACCGCTGGTTTCCCAGCCGCCCGCGCCATTTTCAAAATCTTCGCTATAGCCCAATTCTGGAATTTCCACATCATCAATCAGCAAGCCGGGGAAATTGAGGGCGGCATCCGTGATGTACTCAAAACTCAGCCAGATCTTTTGCCCCGCATAGTCCGAAAGGTCAATTTCTTCAGCCTGCCAGTCATCGCTTTGCCCAGTGTAGCCCCAGCCCAAATTTGCGCCGTTAGGGTCTTCGTCCGTGCCGCCCGGCGTCTCTAGCGTTTGCCACGTGCGCCCGCCATCCGTGGAAATGTTGACGTAGCCGTAATCGTAACCTTCTTCAATATTCCACCACGCTTTGTAACGCAAGGTGGCCGTGCTCAGGCCGCTCAAATCAAACTCGCGCCGCATGCCTGTCATGCTCTCATCACTGCGGTGGCTGTACATCGCATACTGGCCGCCCTCAATCTCAGCCGGAACCACATTCACTTCCGCCGCGCCGGTAAAGCTGAGGGTGAATGTGCCTTGGCATTCCAGCCGGTAGTAATCCGCCGCAAACTGGCGCACGGTGGCCTGTTGCTTTACCGGGCAATCAAAAAATGTATCAGTGGTCTCGGATGTGGAAAGATTGGGGCGGGAGGGATAGCCATATTGCCCCTGGGCAAAATCGGCGTCATTGAGGTGATTGGCAATCACCCAATCCGCAAACAATTCTTCAGCCGTTAAGTCTTCCCCGTGTGCGGCCAGCACCTTATCCACCGCCGTCATGCCATTAGCTTCTTCAGCAACCAAAGCTTTGGTCATATCCTCGCCAAACCGGTCTAAAAAGTACACCCAGAACAAATAACCCGCGCCGTAATGCGGAATGGAATTATCGCCGTCCCACGCCGTGAGTTGTAAATCCGGGTCAGCGGTAAAATCTTCGATGTAGCCGTCCGGCGGCGCATCATTCAACGCTTCAGCCAACATCGAAGCGCCTTCATTCATCCACGTTTCTTCGTTAATGTCTTGCGCCCAGTGAATCATGTGTTGAAACTCATGCGCCAACGTGCTGGCTAAATCCGGGTCACTGGGGCTGGTATTGTCCGCATTGATGAAGAAGATTTCTTTCTCGTTGGAGTTCTCGTTGGCCAACCGAGAATACTCGTCATCCGAGGAGTAGTAGCCTAGCAAATTGAAGCCTAAGCCGCGTGCAAACAGAATGTACAGGCGCGGATCGCCATCTACGCCGGGGTTCCACTCGGAGCCAAAAAATTCACGGTTGGTGGGGTAGGTATTGGCTTGAAAATCCTCCATCAATTCCTGAACATCGCGCTCGTTAACGGCCACATCTTCCTCGGCGAAGAAGTAGGCATTCTCAGTGCGGTACACCAGCCGCGCGCGGACGGTGAAAGGTTCATTGGTATCGGTGTTACTGGCCGTAAATTCCACCACATCCCCCACTTGATGGTCAGCCGGTTGGGCGCTGACGGTGGCGGGGATTTCAATGCCTTTGAAGCGTTGCACCAACTCGCGCAAATTGCGCGGCTCAATCACAGCTTCACTTAGCGTTTGGAGCGTATCATCTGCGGGGAGAGGGGTAGGAGTGGATTGTGGGCCAAGCGGTGTGGCCGTAAAAAATGGCTCGGGCGTTCCCTCCGGCGTGAGCAAGTACGGCGGCGTATCAATGTATGGCGGCACATCCTCCAAAAAGGTGCTAAAGCTTGTAGCGCCAATCACAACAAAGCCAGCCGCAAAGCCCACAACCGCCAGCGCACAACAACAGATGGCCACCAATAGCCCAACGACAACACCGGTAATAATTTTTGTATCTCGGCTCATATTGTTTCCTGGATGATTGAAAACAGATAAAACGAACGGTTAAACAGATGAAACGGATGCTTACGCCACATCCGTTTCATTCGGCTAATTGATGGCGTCTGTTTTAGATGAGCCACAACTTTCTCTGCGGCTTGCTCAGCCATTCCAGCCCAGAAGCCGTCACCAGCACATCTTCTTCCAGGCCGATATAGCCGCGCTCAGGCACAAACGTTCCCAACTCCAATGTATAGACTTGCCCGGCTTCCACCAGCCCCAACGGTGAAGCGCCATAGCGGTCCCACTTTGGCCCCAATAGTGTTGCGCCATCATGCGCCACGCGGCCCAATTGGTGGCCTAAAGCGTGTTGATATTCTGGATAGCCGGATTGCGCCAAAGACTGGCGCGCGGCGGCATCCACTTCCCAGCCGGGCGCGCCGGGGCGCAGTTTGGCCGCGCCTGCATCTATCGCCGCCCAACACGCCTCCCACGCTTTTTGCACCTCTGCCGGCGCGCGGCGCTCCCCTTTTTCCAAGAAGTACCACATGCGTTGCAAATCGGAACAGTAGCCATCGCGTTGCACGCCAAAATCCATGTGTAAGAGCGTGCCGCGCGCGGTTTTGAACTTGCCCGGCAGGGTGTGCCCGGCCGGTGACTCTGGCCCGGCGTTAATCGTGGGGCAATACGGCTCATCCCACGCCACGCCCAACTTGAGGCGTTTACGCTCGGTATGCACCATCTCCGCAATTTGGTATTCGCTCAGGCCCACTTTGAGATGGTTGCTCACATGTGCAAAAAGTTTTTCGGTAACGCGCACGGCGGCGCGAATGCGGCTGATCTCAGTGGCGGATTTTTGGCCGCGCAGGCTGGCAATGAATTTCTCCGCCGAAACAAAGCGGCCCGCAAACGGCGTCTCGGCGAACGTGCTTTGAAGCGTGCGCCACATCCCCACCGTCAAACCATCAGCGGCCGGGTCGCTTTCAGAATAATTGATGGCAATGGTCTGGGGATTTAGGCGTTCAATCTGTGCTTTCAGCGCCGGCCGGATGCTCTGGTCATAAGCAATCACTTGGGTGTATAAGCCGCTCTGCGCCAAATTATCGGCATCGTAGCGGCCTACAATAGCAATCCGTTCGCCGTTCCGGCTGACGATAAAAGCCGAGTGCCAGACCATATCTAGCCCGGCCACCATATATAAACACGGGTCGGTCGTCAGAGAAGTCTCGCGCACAAACGTCAACCACAAATCCAACTTGTGCGTCTCTAAAAGTTTTACGGCTTGCGTTAACTTTTCGCGCGTAATGGTGAAATCCATCGCCGTTACTTTTTCCAGTTTGTCGTCATCTGCGCGCTCAGCGCCGCCATGTACAGTTTGTCCAATCGGTTGGCTAAATCTTCACGCTTGCCCTGCCGCATTTGCTCAGCCAGATAGGTGAGCGTTTGTAGAAACTCCGGCGTCATTTCAGCAGAGCGCTTGAACATTTCGGCCTCGGCTTCCTCGTCCGTCTTGAGATCCAAGAGTTGGTTGATGAACTTGATTTCCGGCGGCGCGGATTGCTCCATAAGTTGTTGGATGGTCTCGCTCACCCGCGCCAGCTTGGCGGCCACATCCAGCCGATTGGCCTGCCGCGCGGCGTTGAGGTTCTCCGTTAGCACCGCCATAAACGTATCATCAATTGCCTCGGCGTTTTCAGCAATCGCGCGCTTCAGGTCGGGCGCGTCTATCAGGCGCTTCAGCACTTCGGCGGCGGCTTGCACCCGCGCCTTAGCGGCCTCATCAATCTGTTGCGTCATCGCCAGCACTTTTTCGCGAAGTTGTGTTAGGCGCTCTTTGTCTGCACCCTCGGCTCGGTCAATGCGTCGCGTAAGCGATTCAAAAAAGCCGTAATCCAATAGCGGGCGGCCTAAAGACACATACACCGCCAGCTTGTCATCACTATTCGCTCCCAACACCAGCTCCATCATCTTGTCGGGCGTCAGTTGGTCGCCCAACTCTTGCATTTCACGCATGGCGGCCTGCATCTGCGCTTGTTGTTGCCGCAATTTAGCGCCGTAACTGCTGTGCTGAATGATTTGGTTCTGCAAGTCTGCCATCTTGCGGGCGGCGGCCACGTTGCCGCCCTGCGCTGTGGCTTGGATGGACGCTGAAAGCATTTGCAGGGCGGTTTCATCTAGTTCGGCGTCATGCTCTTGAATTTTGGCGGCTAGTTGCTCATCTGGTGTGTTGATTAAGCTTTGCAGTAAGTTGGCCTTGCCCCGTTGGGCGTCCATCATTTCTTTGGTCACGCCGTCCGCCTCCAAAATTCGGTCCAGCATGCTTTGGAGGGTGAGGGCAGGCTTGGGGTTGAACAAGTAGCCTTTGCGTTTCTCTTGCGGCAGTTTGTTCACAACTTCCGTCACTAATTTGCCAATGATTTTTTCCTGCTCGGCCTGCGGCAAACCGAGCGTCATCGGCACATAGCTCATCAGCAGTTCTTTATCGTTATCGTGATACACCAAAAACGTGCTGGCCTGGCCCTGATAGCGGCAATTGGGGCAGTTAATCAGATTGAATTGGCCGTTAAGAAAACGCCGCTTGGCGCTGGGGTCTTGGGTGACATCAAACAATTGCTCCAATTCCACCTGAACGGGCTGGCGGCATTGCGGGCAAGACATCATGGTACGGATTGGGGGCATAAAGGGCCTTTGTGATTTGAGATAGGTTAATTATAGACGGTGTTAGGCGATGGATACTGAAAGGATAAGGGGTTCTTAATGCGGAGCAGTTTAATGCTGGCAGACGCGACGTTTGCTGGTTGCTGGCAGGTGTTGCGAGAGATAGAGCGCTTCACCCAAGTTAGCGAGGCAGAGAAAACGAAAATTTTGCTCCTAGCCCGGGTTGGCTTTCGGCCCAAATGCGGCCACCGTGCGCCTCTATCACCGCTTTGGCAAGGAAAAGACCAAGGCCGGTGCCCTTTACTCGTTTGGTCAAATCGCCCTCGCCGCGATAAAACCGCTCAAACACCCGCGGCAAATCTGCCGCCGCAATGCCGGGGCCTTCATCACTCACGCTCACTATCACTTGCGTCGGCTCAGCTTTGCCGTTCACGGCCACTTGCCCGCCCTCCGGCGAGTATTTCAGCGCGTTAGAAAGCAAGTTGGTGATGACTTGCCTCAGCCGTTCCTCGTCACCCAAAATGACGGGGAAGTTTTTAGGAAAGTCTACGGTGAGCGTATGTTTACTACTTTGCGTCTTGAATTTTTCCACCAGCCGCTGGGCCAACTGGTCTAGGGCTACTTCGCTAATGTTGAGTTTCAGCGCGCCAGCCTGAAGCCGTGAGGCATCTAACAACTTCTCAATCAAATCGGTCAGCCGGTCGGCTTCTTCCGTAATCACGTCCAAGCTATCCCGCACGGTGGCCGCATCCCATTTGGCATCATCTCGGCGCAGAGTTTCCGCGTAGCCCTTGATGAGGGCCACCGGCGTTTTGAGTTCATGGCTGATGATGCTGATAAAGGTGCTCTTAAGTTCCTCCGCTTCGCGGAACTTGGTGATGTCATGCACATCTACAATGTAGTTCACCAAGTGGCCCTCGCGGTCATAAATTGGCGCGTAACTAACGCCAGCCGGTAAAAGGCCGCCCTCTTTTCTCAGTAAATCTCCTTCAACATAGAGCGGGGTGCTACTGCCCGCCAACGGCCAACCGCCCGCTTCCGCCGCTTCTAAATCCGGCCCGGGCTCACGCCGCGCCCAGCGGATAATGTCCGCGTGTTGTTTGCCCACCGCTTCCGGCACGGGCCAACCAAGGAGTTTAACAATGGCGCGGTTAGAACGCTCAATGCGGTGGGTGGGGCTGAGGATCAGGATGCCGTCGGCGTAACCATCCAGTACGGCATCCAGGCGGCGTTTCTCGCGTGAGACTTGTTGGTAGAGTTGAGCGTTGTGAACGGCAATGGCCGCTTGCACGGCAAAGGAGTTGAGTAAATTGCGGTCATTGGTAGTGAAGGCGGAAGCGTACGCACGGAAAATGAAAATCAACCCTACCACTTCATTGCGCGCCACCATCGGCAGGCCCACGCCTTGCAACAAACCAAGCGAGGTTGCTTCGGCGATGGCCCGCAGGCGACGGTTTACTTCCGGCAGAGCAAAACGCTTTGGGTCACCCTGATCGGGGATATCGGTGAGAAGTTCATCAAAATAGGGGACAGTTTCTTCAGGGATGCCAGCATAGGCGCGCACTTGCCAACGGCCTTCGTCATCTCTTAGCGCAATCAAGCCCGCCTGCCCGGCCAATAGTTCCACTGCCGATTGCAGAATGCGCTTGAGGACGGTGGCGTAATCTAATTCCTCAGTGATGGCGCGCGCGATTTCAAGTAAGTAGTCACGCTGACGGACACGAAAGTCTGGCAACATAGGCAGGAGTATAGCATTGCTCTGTTGGCGAAATGTAAGAGCGCCAAATCAAAACTTTGCGCCTCCATGCGCCGTACGGTAGCACGGCCTAAGGATTGGCGCATAAAAATAGTTGGCTTTCTGCCCTCATCACACTACAATGTTCTAACATGAACCGGAAACCTAACATACTCGTACTCTACAACTTTAACCCGGATTGGCCAGAAAGTGACTTGGCCTGGACGCGGCGCATGGTGCGGCAATTAACGGGCGCGTTGACGTTCACCGGCTATACAGCGCGGGCTTATCCGATTTTTGATACGTTAGCAATTCTAGACCAATTCAATCCCCGTGATTGGTTGATTTGGAACTGGGTGGAAGAATTGGGCGGCCAGCCGTGGACAGACGCTATTATTGCGGCGGAATTAGAGGCGCGCGGCTTTGCCTTTACCGGCTCGCCGGCCGCCGTCTTATCTTTTTCAGTTGACCGGATGAATATCAAACAGCGTTTGCAAGAACTGGGCTTGCCCACCTTGCCCGCGCAACGCTTTAGCCAGCCAGAGCAAGCCGGCGGGTGGGATGTTTTTCCCGCCATTGTTAAGGGTTGTACGCAACATGGTAGTTTTGGCATTGAGCCGGAAGCGGTGGTGTATAACACCACCCAGTTAGCCGCGCGCATTCACTACTTGCGCACGGAGCTAAATAGCGATGCGCTGGTGGAGCAGTTTTTGGATACGCGGGAATTTCATGTGGGCGTTTTGGGCAATGGGCGCGCGGAGGCGCTTTTGCCGGTGGAATATGATTACAGCGCGTTTTTAGAAGAGTCACAACGGTTATTTGCTTACTCTTACAAGCATGATGAGACGTCACCCGGTTACCATGCCGTGAAAATGCACTGCCCGGCCCCGCAGGATAATGCCCAGTGGCGCGTGCGCTTGCAGGAAGTGGCGGTGGGGGCCTTTCAGGCCTTGGGTATTTATGATTATGGCCGAATTGATTTGCGCATGCTAGGTGATGAACCCCAAGTGCTAGATGTTAACCCGAATTGTGATATTGATTTTACCTCGGCCTTTATGCTGGGGGCCAAAACGCAGGGCTTGGCGTATCACCAAACTATTCAGAAAATTGTGGAACAAGCCACTGAACGGATGCCAGTTTGAGTTTACGGATAGCCATTACCCGGAGTGGGCGTGTTAGGCGGCGCATACGGCTCTGGGGTGTTGGTGGCCGGCGGCGGTTGCGGCGTGTCTGTTGGTTGCACGCGCGGGGTGGCGGAAGGTTGTGAAGGCCCGGGTGTGTTGGTGGGCTGATTTTGCTCCGGAGTGGATGTGGGAGGATTGAAAAGATTTGTTGGCGTAGGCGTAAAAGTGGCGAGGGTCGCGGTTCGGCTGGGCCGGAGGGTGTTGGTGCGCGTGGGTGAGGCCAACGGCGTATTGGTGCGCGTGGGGGTAAAAGTTGCAGTATTGGATGGCGTGACCGTAGGCGGAATAGGCGTCTCGCTGGGCGTTGGTGTGATGGTGGCGGTAGTTGTAGCGGATGGCCGCGCTGTGGCTTGGTTTATGCCCGGCTGAGGTGTAAGGGTGGGCACTGGCGTCAGCAACTGTTGTAGGATGGAAGGCGCCGTGGCGGTGGGGTTGTTATTCTCTGGCGATAGGGTGGGGCGCAAATCTTCCAAGGCGTCTTGCACAATTTGCAGGTTTAATGCCGCTATCGGCGGCAAGTTTACTGGGTCAGCGCCATAATCGGCGCGCAGGTTCGATTGCACTGCTACCGGCACAAATCCTTTTGTCGCTGGATTAATCAACACCAACACAATCGCAGTCAACAGGCCGGCTAGCATCACCAACAAAACCGCACTAATCCACCAAGGATACTTTTGGCGCGGCGCGTCAATCTTCGTAACGGTTGGCATTTTGAGTTAATGGGCCGGTAGCCGGAAGTGAGCGCGGCGGGGCCTCACCGGCTAACAGCCGATAAACGGTGACGGCTTGAGATTTGCCCTTGAACATGTGCGCGCCGAGGGAACGTAAATCAAACAACGCTTGCCGGGCGCGCAAAGCCCCGTAAGTCGTTTCGCTAATTACCGCCGCGCTTTCTTGGAATTCGCGCGTGAAGCTCTCAATCCGTTGTGTGGTGTTTACGGCATCACCGATGATGGTGTAGTTCAACCGGTCCGCCGCGCCGAGGCCGCCCGCTGTAACCTTACCGGTGTTAATGCCGATGCCGGTGATGAAGAGCGGCTCGCCGCGCTCAGCCCGGCGGGCGTTGATGCTTTCAATCACCTTGAGCATTTCCAGCGCGGCCAAGCACGCCTGATAGGCGCTCTCACGCGGCGGCATTGGCCGGGGCAAAACGCCAAAGAAGGCTAGCATCGCATCGCCTTCAAATTTATCCACAATGCCGCCATACGCGGCGATGACGGGGGCAAGCTCGCTAAAATACTCATTCAGCCATTTCAGCACGGTGGTAGGCTCTTCGCGTTCGGAGAGGGTTGTGAAGCCGCGAATGTCTGTCATCAACACTGTGGCCGTCACTGTCTGGCCTTCGAGGTGCAAATCGCCGGAGGTGAACGAATCGCGGAGTTGCTCACGCACGGCGGGCGAAACGGTGCGGCCCAACAAATCTCGGTAGATGGAGCCTTCTTGTAAACCGGCCACCATGCGGTTGAAGGAGTGTGTGAGCACAGAAACTTCATCACTGCCATCATCTTGCAGTTTTACTTGGAAGTTGCCGTGCGCCACCTCTTCGGCGGCGGTGACCATGCGTTTGAGCGGGCGGGTGATGTGGTTAGCGATGAGCCACCCCGCTCCCACCACAAACAAAATGCCGGCCACTAATAAAGCGAAGGTTTGTACTTGTGTTATTACGGAGGGCTGGGCGGCAAAATTTTGCGTAATGGCAGACCCCACTAAGCCCAAAGTTTGGTTATGCCGGCTTGTCCAGCGCGCTAGCGCTTCGGCATAGCTGGCGCTGGAGGCTTCTAGGGTGCGGAAGTAACTGGCCTCGGCGGCGCGTTGCTGAATTTGAGCGGCCAGCTCAGCCGTGAGCGGGTCCTCTGAGTTAAATTCGCCCAACGTGGAGACGAGGAGCTGACCATTAGGGGTGTAGAACGAAACATGCGCTAGCGTTTGCGCGCGGATGGCGCGGGCCAATTGGGTGAGAGGTTGGCCCACCAAGGCAACGCCCGCCAAACTGCCATCTGTGTTCAGTATGGGGCCGGCTATGTAAAAATGGGGGACGTTGTTGACGGTGACTAAATCGGCGAATTTATCGCCTAGCGTATCCTGTGCCCGCGCCAAAACTTTTTGCACGATGGGCCATGCGCGGAATACGGTTGCCCCGCGCAGGCTTGTGTAATCACCGGTGGCTTGGCGATAGAGCGAGACTATGCTTACGCCCTGAAAATCTAACACCTCCACCACTTCGGCCTGCGCGTTGACGGCGATGGGTAACACCAACCGCCGCGCTGTCTCGGCGTCTGCGTTCTGTGCGGCTTGCGCCACGCCTTCCGTGTTGGCTACCAGCCGGAGCGTTTCCAACATGGCATTCTCCTCGCGCACCATCCAATCGGCGGTGAGCGTGGCGGCGTCCAACAGTTGGCGGTCAAACCGCTCCCGGATGGAATCCACAACGTACTGGCTGATGAGATAGGCGGCGCTGGCGGCGAACACCAACGCTAGCAGGGCAAAGGGCAGGATAATTTTGAGCCGGACGGGCATCCGCACTTGGGGCAATTCTGTGGCGCGGGGCTTTGCGGTTAGCACGCCCTCGGCCTGTTGCAGGGCGCGCTCAATCCACACAGGCGTAAACGGCTGGCGCAAAAAGGCTTCACACCCCAGTTGCTTGGCCATCAACTCGCGCCGCAAGTCTGGAAATTGATTGGTGAGCAATAGCCGTGTGTTGGGGTAAACGCGCCGCACGCGGTGAATGAACTCTAGCCACTCATTGCCGGGGAAGTGTAAATCTAAAGCAATCAGGTTGGGCTCTACCTCGCCCAGCCACATCATGCCCTCGGCGGGAGAGGTAACCTGAATGACCCGGTCTCCCCGTGCAGTGCAAAAATCCGCCAGCGGCTTGGCGGCGCTTAAGTTACTCTGAACCAGCAGAATCGTCCTTTGCATCTCATTAAGTATAGAAACGGATGAGGGCCGATAGTGTGGGAATATGTTGGTTATTATTAGTTAACTTTCCGTGGGCAAAAGATAGGATTGGGTAGGTATAATCAAATATGAAAGGAAGGTTTTGCATGCAAACTGCAATACGCGCTGTCACCATTTTTCCTGACCGCGCCCGGCTGACGCGGGTGGGTGAGGGAAATTTGGAAGCCGGGGTACACAAAATCCGCATAGAAAACTTGCCGCTGGCGCTTCTGCCTGACTCGGTGCGAGCTACTGGCAAAGGCGCGGCGCGGGCCAAACTCTTGGGCGTGAGTGTGCAGTATGAAGAACTGCGCGAAACGCCAGCCGCGGCAGTACGAGAATTGGAAAATACACTCTTGGCGGCGCAAGATGCAGGCGCTGAGTTGAACGCGCGGCAGGCCATCCTCGAAAAAGAGCATAAAAACCTGGAAGGGCTGGGGACGCAGAGTGAAATGTTTGTGCGCGGCTTGGTTTTGCGCAACCAAAAACCGGAAGAGCAGGGCGCAATTTTTGATTTTGTGCGCCAACGCTTGCTGGCCCTGCAAGCTGATTTGCTAAAGCTGAGCCGTGAGAAACGTGAAAACGATAAGGTGATTGATCAACTCAAGCGGCAACTTCAGGCGCTGAACGCCGCTCAACCAAAGAAGCGTTACGTTGCGGTGGTAGAGGTGGAAGTTCTGCAAGCAGGTGAACTCACGCTAGAGCTAACGTACATGGTGAGTAACGCTCACTGGCAACCGCTGTATGATTTACGGCTGACAAATACACACTTGGAGGTGGGTTATTTGGCGCAAGTGACGCAGAACACCGGCGAAGACTGGCCGAACGTGACGCTCACGCTTTCTACAGCCCAACCGGCGCTGACCCTCACCGCACCGGAGCTTCAGCCGTGGTATGTGGCCCCCAAACCGCCGCCCGTGCCCCTCATGCCGGCCGCCGCCCCGCAGATGGCCCGAAGCAGCGCTTTGATGGCGAAAGCAACAATGTTGCGTGAACAAGCCACGGAAGCGTACGAAGGCAACTCGGCGGCAGACGCCGAACTTGAATTTGAAGCGGCGGTAGTTTCGGAGAGCGGCGCGGCGCTAACCTATCAACTCGCGGCCAAAGCGGACGTTCCGGGCAATGGGGATACGCGCAAGGTGCTTGTTACTGCTTTGGCCCTTAAGCCGGAGTTGGATTATGTGACCGCGCCCCGTTTGCAAGCCGCTTGTTTCCGGCGGGCTAAGCTAAAGAACGAAAGCGCTTATACTTTCTTGCCCGGCCCGGCGCAATTGTTTGTGGGCGATGACTATTTGGGCGCAACGCGGCTGGAATTGGTGGCCCCACAACAAGAGATTGAGTTGTTTTTGGGCGCGGATGAGCGCTTGCGCGTGGAACGCGAACTAACGCAACGCGAAGTGGATAAAAATCTCTTGGGTGATAAACGCCGCATTCGCTATGCTTATCTCATTAAGTTGGAGAACTTGCGCGACGCCGCGCAAACGGTGACGGTGCGTGACCAACTGCCCGTAGCGCGGGATGAACAAATTAAAGTGCGGCTGGAGAGCGCCGAGCCGCGCGCCACCGAGCATGATGATTTGAACCGGCTGGAATGGAAACTCTCGCTTGCGCCCGGCAAGCGCGAAATACGCTATGAATTCACCGTGGAGCATCCACGAACAATGGAAGTCACGGGTCTGCCGTAACGTATAATTTATTTAACTACCGAGGATCAGAGAATCGACTATCTACCGCTGGTAAGCGTTCGCAAAGTTTTTAGGTGAACTTATTGTCTGGTAAATCCCGCTTCTGCTATTGACCATTTGCTATTTTCATGCCTTCTCCAAAACTCACCAAACCACCCGTAGAGCGCGCGTTTCTGGTGGGCATTGAATTGCACCAAACCGAACACTTGCTGGGAATTGAAGACTCTCTCACTGAGTTGGCTTTATTGGCGGATACGGCTGGCCTGCAGGTGGTGGGCGAAACGTATCAGAAGCTCTCTCGCCCAGACCCAAACACGCTGATTGGCTCCGGCAAGGCGGAAGATGTGCGCGCCTTTGTGGAGGAGACGTTAAGTGATGTGGTGATTTTTGACGAGGAGCTTTCGCCCCGCCACCAGCGCGAACTGGAAAATATTTTCGGCGAAAACGTGAAGGTGCTAGACCGCACCGCCCTCATCCTTGATATTTTTGCCCAACACGCGCGCACACGGGAAGGCGCGCTCCAAGTGGAGCTAGCGCAATACCAATACCGTTTACCCCGCCTCACCCGCGCGTGGACGCACTTAGCGCGGCAGGCCGGCGGCGGCGCGGGCCGCACGGGCAATGGCGGCGTGGGCTTGCGCGGCCCCGGTGAGACGCAATTAGAAGCTGACCGACGCGAGATGAGCCGGCGCATTACACAACTTAAGCGGGAGTTGGATAAGGTGCGCGCCCACCGCCAACGCCACCGCGCCCAACGCCAACGAAGCGCAATTCCAGTGGTGGCGATTGTGGGCTACACCAACGCCGGTAAAAGCACCTTGCTTAATACACTCACGGGCACGGAAGAAATTTACGCCGCTGACCAACTCTTTGCCACGCTAGACCCTACCACACGGCGTGTGCTTCTGCCGGGCAAACGGCCCGTGCTCTTTACCGATACAGTGGGCTTCATCCAAAAACTACCGACGGCGCTGGTGGCCGCCTTCCGCGCAACGCTGGAAGAGATTGCCGAAGCAGACTTAATCTTGCATGTGGTGGATGTAACGCACCCCAACGCCCGCCAACAAATTCAGGCGGTGGAACACACGCTGGCCGAGTTGGATGTTCCGGATATCCCACAGGTGTTAGCCTTCAATAAAATTGATGCGCTGACCTCAGAGACCCGGGCGGCGGCAGAAGCCCATTTGGGCGAGTATTTGAGGCAAGGAGTTTTGCTTTCGGCGCGCACCGGCGTGGGCGTGCCTACTTTGCTGGAGCGCGTGGAGCATGCGCTTTATGCCAGCTTGCAAACCATTAACGTGGTGATCCCGTACAAGCACGGCCATTTGATTTCTCTGTTTCATGAGCAAGGTTTGGTGGAGCAAACGGAACATCAGGAAGACGGCGTACATATGCGGGGCCGCGTGCCAGACCGGGTAGCGCCACGCTTCAGGCCGTTTGCGGCGAAGACCCGTAAATTAACCCGTAAGCTCGCCTAACATTTACATCTCTATCTTTCTCTTTTCTACCATGTGGCTCAATACAATCTCCGCTTTCTTCGCTCGTTATAAAGGTTTGCTGGTGCTAGTGGGCATCGCGCTGGTTGTGCTGAATTGGGTTCTGCGCGCGCTCGGCTTGGATTGGCTGACGCCGCAAGACCTGTTTCTGCATTTAGGCGTGGCGCTGGGCCTATTTGGGATGTTGCTGGCGGTGGCGCTCGGATGAGGGCCGGGCCACGCGCGTGTTGGCATGGTAGACCACACCTCGCTCCTCAGCGTTAGCAACTTAACGAGATACTTTGGCTCGGTGGCCGCGTTAGCTGGGGTGAGCTTTGCCATTGAGCCGGGTGAGGTGTTGGGCGTGGTGGGGCAACGCGGCTCCGGCAAATCCACGCTCTTTCAATTGCTCAGCGGCGTTTATCCACCCTCCAGCGGTGAAATTCATTTTGCCGGGCAACGGCGGATGTTCAAGAACCCCGCTCAGGCCCAACAGTTGGGCATTGAGATGGTGCACCAAACACCCAAGTTGGCCGGGAATTTGAACGTACTGCATAACATCTTTTTAGGCCGCGAATGGGGGTGGGCCAAACGTTGGGGTTTATGGCCGCAAGAGGCCTCTATGGTGCAAGTAGCCCAAGCGCTGTTGACGGAGTTTGAAATGCCGCCGGAGTTGGTGTACGAACCGGCTACCCAACTTTCGGCGGAGCAACAACAAGTGGTGGGGCTGGCGCGGGCGTTGTGCCGCCCAGCGCGCTTGCTGTTGCTGGATGAAGCGCTGGCGGGCTTGAGTTTTGAGCGGCAACAGAAATTACTGCACCATATTCAAACTCTGTCTAGTCAGAATGTGACTGTAATCATCAGTAGTGATGACTTAAAACACATCTTCACTGTCACGCATCGGATTCTGGTGCTATATCAGGGCCGGCCCATCACTTTACGCCGTACTTCCGAGACGACGCCGCGTGAAATTGTGGAATTAATTGTTGGGTCTAATCAGCAAGCGCAGATTACGCCGGTGATTTGGGCATTGGAGAATTATCACGCCGCGCAACAACAAGCCGAGGAGTTGCGGCGCGCGCAATGGGCCTTGCGCCAAAGCTTAGAAGCGCAAGGCTCCCTCAACCGCCAACTCTTTGAGCGCTTGCGTGACCAAGTGCAAGCGTTGGATCAGCTCAATATGGCCCTGCAAGATGCCAATCGGCGTTTGATGACGGAACGTGAAGCAGAGCGCAAGGCGTTGGCGCGCGAACTGCATGATCAAATTATTCAAGACCTGCTCAGTTACAACTATCAATTGGAAGAAACCGAAACGGAGCTGAATAATCTGCCGCAGAAGGCTGAGTTGGCAAAAATCCGCGGCGGCATTCGGCATGTAATTGGCAGTTTGCGGCAGTTGTGCAGTGATTTACGCCCGCCAACCATTGATAGCCATGGCCTTTCGGCGGCCATTCGCTCGCTGGCCAATCAATGGTCGGAAATCAACGGCGTGCCGGTGGAGCTAGAGATTGACTCGGGGTTAGGCCGCCTGCCGGAGCCGATTGAACTTTCCGTGTTTCGCATTGTGCAGGAGGGGTTAAGCAATATCCGCAAGCATGCGGCGGCCTCGCAGGTGCGGCTCTCGCTTCAGCGCACGCAGGCCGCCAGCTTATTGGTGAAACTGCGAGATAACGGCCAAGGTATGAGCGTGCCCGTAGATTTGGCTTCGCTCTCGGAGCGTAAACATTTTGGTCTGGTGGGCATCAGTGAGCGCGTTTCCCTCCTCGGAGGCAGTTTACAAATGAAGTCTCCGCCCACCGGCGGCCTAGAGCTAGAGATTGAAATCCCCAGCCCGTATCCTTCAATTGTGAATTGAGGTTGTTTCGGGGCGCACCCGTATCTGCTCGTGCGTGTGTGAAAGATGCGCGAGCAAGTATGACGGCGTCATTGACGCTATCCCCCTAACGCATCCTCCACCACTTGGCGCACGGTAGCGGCGTCCAAATCCTTCTTATCTAAAAAGGCCACCACGCCTGCGTTCAGGCCTAAGCGGCGGAACTCCCGGTCTGGATAGGCGCTGATGAGGATCAAGCGCGTGTGAGGGGAAAGGGCCTTCATTCGCCGCGCACATTGAATGCCATCTTCTTCCGGTAGGACTACATCAATAAAGGCCAATTGTGGATGCACTTGCTTGGTGAGGCGCAAGGCTTCAGCCACATCTTCCGCTTCATACAACGTAGCGGCGTGGTAGGTTTTTCCAATCAACCGCGCCAGTTGTTGGCGGTAGCGGGCGTTATCATCCACCAGTATCACCGTCAGAGCGTTGCTGGCGGCGGGTTTGGGAGATGAAGTTTCTAAGCCCGTGATGGCAAGCAACTCTGGGTGTTGGTTGGCGTAGTTGGTGGCCGCTAAACGGCTTTCCACTCCTAAGGCGCGGTACAAGCTGGTGAGGTGGTTCTCCACCGTTTTCACGCTCAAATCCATCGCCTGTGCAATGCGGCGGTTATCGTAACCTTGCGTAAGCAGACGCAACATTTCACGTTGGCGGCGGGTCAGTTGCGGCGCTACATGATTGGCGGTCGGCGCGCTCTGACGGTGCACCAGCCGTTCTACCAACGGGCTGGAAATCCAGCGTTCGCCGCGCAAAACCCTCTGCGCCGCCAATTGCAAATCCGCCAGCGGTTGATCTTTTAGGTGATAGCCATCCACGCCCGCGCCGAGCAACCCGGTTACATACACTTCATCGGCATATGCGCTTACCACCAAGATTCTCAGGGTGGGGAATTCCCGCCGTACATGTTTTACGGTCTGGATGGGATCAAACTCCGGCATGGCCACATCCATCACCAATAAATCCGGCTGTAGCTTGGTCAGGGCAGTCAGCAAATCATGGCCGGAATCTACTTCACCCACCACCTCTAAACCCGGAAGGTTCACTAAGGCGTTGCGGATGCCGGCTCGCACCACAGCATGATCATCTACTAACAAAACGCGCGTCATAAAGCGATGTCCGATATTATCCTCAATTTTGGTTAATTAGGGGAATTCCCCTAGTGCTTCTAGGGGATGAATAGGGGCTGAGATGGGGGATGATTGATTGAGTCAACTGCCACTTTTGGTTAATATCATTTAAACAACCACCCATCTCTCCCCATAGGAGGTGACTATCGAACCGAATATCTCAGTGCATCTTTCACCGTTATCCAATCATTTCAAAGAGGAAAGAACATGAAGAAGAGTTTGCACATTCTGTTAAGTTTGCTAACCGTATTTGCTCTGGCTTTGGCGGCCTGTTCCCCAGCCGCCACCACGCAAGCGCCAGAGCCTACTGCTCCCCCAGCCCAAGAATTGGCGGTGGGCATTGTACTTCCAACGCGCGATGAGCCGCGGTGGATTCAGGATGAGACGCGGTTTCGCGAGGCGCTGAGCGCGGCGGGTTATGATGTAGAGATTCTGTTCAGTCAAGGGTCTTCGGCCACCGAGAAGGCGAATGTTGAGTCGCTCATCACCAAAGGTGTGAAGGTGATCATCATCACACCGCAAGATGGCGCGGCGGCGGCGGCGGCGGCGGATGCGGCGCGGGCGGCGGGTGTGAAGGTGATTTCGTATGATCGCCTTATCCGTGACACCGAGGCGGTGGATTACTACGTCACTTTCGATAGCATTGCCGTGGGCGCGCAACAAGCGCAATATCTGGTGGATAACGCCACCGGAACGGGCAACCCGCTGTACCTGTATGCTGGTGCGGCTTCGGATAACAACGCCTTCATCTTCTTTGAAGGCGCTTGGGGCGTGCTGCAACCCAAGATTGCGGATGGCACTTTTGTAGTGAAGAACAGCAGTGAAGCTGTGGCGCTATCCAGCAAAGCCACCCTCACGCGTGATGAGCAGGCCCGGATCATCGGCCAAATCACCACCAACTGGGACTTCAACACTGCCAAGAGCTTGGCCGAGTCCAACTTGACGGCCACCACCGCGGCGGACAAGGGCCGGGTCTTCATCTTGGCGCCGAACGACGGCACGGCGCGCGCGATTGCCGATGCCTTTGCGGCGGACAGCGATGTGACCGAATACTTTGTGACCGGCCAGGATGCTGAGAAGGCTTCCGTGCAATACATCATTGATGGCAAGCAATCCATGACGGTGTTCAAGGATGTGCGCACGCTGGTGAACGACGCCATCAACGCCGCGGTGGCCTTGCTGAAGGGCGAGGCCCCGGCCGCGCAGGGTTCTTACAACAACGGCGCGATTGACGTGCCGGCCATCCAATCGCCGGTGGTGACGGTGGATGCCACCAACGTCAAAGCCGCGTTGATTGACTCCGGCTACTATCAAGCCAGCGATTTCACCGGTCTGGATGGTGAAGTTGAGCCTAGCGGTAAATTGGCGGTGGGCATTGTACTTCCAACGCGCGATGAGCCGCGGTGGATTCAGGATGAGACGCGGTTTCGCGAGGCGCTGAGCGCGGCGGGTTATGATGTAGAGATTCTGTTCAGTCAAGGGTCTTCGGCCACCGAGAAGGCGAATGTTGAGTCGCTCATCACCAAAGGTGTGAAGGTGATCATCATCACACCGCAAGATGGCGCGGCGGCGGCGGCGGCGGCGGATGCGGCGCGGGCGGCGGGTGTGAAGGTGATTTCGTATGATCGCCTTATCCGTGACACCGAGGCGGTGGATTACTACGTCACTTTCGATAGCATTGCCGTGGGCGCGCAACAAGCGCAATATCTGGTGGATAACGCCACCGGAACGGGCAACCCGCTGTACCTGTATGCTGGTGCGGCTTCGGATAACAACGCCTTCATCTTCTTTGAAGGCGCTTGGGGCGTGCTGCAACCCAAGATTGCGGATGGCACTTTTGTAGTGAAGAACAGCAGTGAAGCTGTGGCGCTATCCAGCAAAGCCACCCTCACGCGTGATGAGCAGGCCCGGATCATCGGCCAAATCACCACCAACTGGGACTTCAACACTGCCAAGAGCTTGGCCGAGTCCAACTTGACGGCCACCACCGCGGCGGACAAGGGCCGGGTCTTCATCTTGGCGCCGAACGACGGCACGGCGCGCGCGATTGCCGATGCCTTTGCGGCGGACAGCGATGTGACCGAATACTTTGTGACCGGCCAGGATGCTGAGAAGGCTTCCGTGCAATACATCATTGATGGCAAGCAATCCATGACGGTGTTCAAGGATGTGCGCACGCTGGTGAACGACGCCATCAACGCCGCGGTGGCCCTGCTGAAGGGCGAGGCCCCGGCCGCGCAGGGTTCTTACAACAACGGCGCGATTGACGTGCCGGCCATCCAATCGCCGGTGGTGACGGTGGATGCCACCAACGTCAAAGCCGTGTTGATTGACTCCGGTTACTACTCGGCCAGTGACTTTACCGGTTTGCCGTAAGGCGTAAGTTTTTCCTCACAGGAATAGTAGTGGCGCAAGCCGCTACTATTCCTGTATACTTTCCGCGCTTTCAACCTCACACTCGGGATCAGTTATGAATACCACCCCTATACTTGAGATGCGCCACATCACCAAGACCTTCCCCGGCGTCAAGGCTTTGAATGACGTGAACTTTCAGGTGGCGGAGGGCGAAATTCACTGTTTGGTGGGAGAAAACGGCGCGGGCAAATCCACGTTAATGAAGGTGCTCAGCGGGGTATATCCTCACAACCAATACACAGGGGATATTCTGATTCATGGGCGAGTGCAAAAATACTCCGGCATCGCCGATAGCGAAAAAGCCGGAATTGCCATTATTTATCAAGAATTAGCCCTAGTCCCTGAACTAACCGTTTACGAAAATATTTTTCTCGGCCATGAAGTGCGCAACGGTTTTTTGATAGATTGGAACGAGACCATTAAGCGCGCCAAAGAAATGTTGGCCAAAGTGAAGTTGGATGTGAACCCCGCCGCTAAGGTCAAAGATTTGGGGGTGGGCAAGCAACAATTGGTGGAAATTGCCAAAGCGTTGAGCAAAGATGTGAAACTATTGATTTTGGATGAGCCGACGGCGGCCTTGAATGAGGATGATAGCGAAAACCTGCTGAACTTATTGCGCGATTTGCGTAACCATGGTGTGACGTGCATCTTAATCTCTCATAAGCTCAAAGAAGTTATCGCTGTGGCCGATGCCGTGACGGTGCTTCGCGATGGGCAGACAATTTGTACGTTAGACGCTAAGCGCGGTGAAGTGACCGAGATGGCCCTCATTAAGAACATGGTGGGCCGCGAGATTGACAATATCTATCCTAAACGGAAACACAAGGCTTTTGGCGATGTGATGTTAGAAGTGAAGGGCTGGAATGCCTATGACCCGGCTCTGGGCCGCCAGATTCTTCGGGACGTAAGCTTTAATGTGCGGCGCGGCGAAATTGTGGGTTTTGCCGGCCTAATGGGTTCTGGCCGCACGGAACTGGCCCTGAGCATTTTTGGCAACCCGGATGGTTACAAAGTCAACGGTGAACTGCGCCTCAAGGGCCGACCGTGCTACTTTCGCCAGCCGGAGGAGGCCATTAAATCCGGCCTAGCGTATGTAACCGAAGACCGCAAAGGTGATGGCTTGATTTTGATTCAAGACGTGAAGCAAAACATCACGTTGGCGAACCTCAAGGCCATTTCCAAACGCGGCGTGGTAGATGGCAACGCTGAAGTGAAAGTGGCGAATGAATATAAATCCTCGCTCAACATCAAAACGCCGAGCGTGGAACAGCGCGTGTCTAACCTCAGCGGCGGCAATCAGCAAAAAGTGTGTTTATCCAAATGGATGTTTGTGGGGCCGGAGGTGTTGATTTTGGATGAGCCGACGCGCGGCATTGATGTGGGCGCCAAGTATGAGATTTATACGTTGATGAATCGCTTGGTGGAACAGGGGATGAGCATCATCATGATTTCGTCTGAATTGCCGGAAGTGTTGGGGATGAGTGACCGGGTTTACATCGTCGCTTCGGGTCGCATTGCAGGCGAACTCCCGATTGAAGAAGCAACGCAGGAAAAAATCATGCATCTGGCTACCAACTGAGGAGGCCTTTGAATGTTCTTTCAAAATTTGCAAAAAGTTCTGCGCCAGAACATCCGCGAATATGGCATGTACATTGCCTTGTTTGTGATTATGCTGATTTTTACGTTCTCCACGGACGGTATTTTTATTTCATCACGAAACTTGAGCAACTTACTTAATCAAACCGGTTATATTGCGGTGTTGGCCGTGGGGATGACATTGGTTATTGTCATCCGGCATGTAGATTTATCGGTGGGCTTCTTGGCCGGTTTTTTGGGCGCGGCGGCGGCTATTTTGCTGGTTTTCGGCCTAAATATCCCGGTAGCGGAAGCAATCTGTAACCTGGCGCCGGCGTTCTTTTCCGAAACTTGTACCTTACGTTTGTTACCGCCTTTGCCCGTGTATGTGGTGATTCCGATTGTGCTCGGCTTGGGCATTTTGGCCGGTTTAGCCACGGCCTTTCCTGTGGCGCAACTCGGCATTCCTTCCTTTGTGGCCTCGCTTGCCGGCTGGCTCATTTATCGCGGCGCACTCCTGCTCGTCACTGAAGGCACCGGTACGATCGTCATTGCGGATGAAGCGTTCAACGCTATTGGTAACGGCTACATCCCCGATTTCCCGGAGATGGGCTTCCTGCCCGAGGTTCACAAACTAACGCTTCTGATCGGCCTAATTGCAATCGTGCTTTTTATCGTCAGCGAAATCAGCAACCGGCGTAAAAAACAGGCTTATAACTTTGAAGTTCTGCCCATGGATATTTTTGTGCTGAAACTGATTTTCGTTTCGGCAGTGGTGGGCGGTGTAACTTGGGTGTTGGCCGGTTACAACGGCCTCTCGTGGACGATGGTGATCATGTTGGTGGTGGTGGGCGTCTATCACTTCGTCACATCCCAAACTGTATTGGGGCGCCACGTGTACGCTATTGGCGGCAACCCGGAAGCGGCTGAACTCAGTGGCATTAGCGTGAAGCGGCTCACCTATGTGGTGTTTGGCTCTATGGGTTTGCTCTCGGCGCTTTCTGGCATTTTGTTCACCTCTCGCTTGCAATCCGCCACCACCACGGCAGGCACATTGTTTGAATTGGATGCGATTGCGGCGGCTTACGTCGGCGGCGTTTCGGCGGCGGGCGGTGTGGGCAAGGTCACAGGCTCCATCATTGGCGCGCTGGTGATGACGTCACTAACAAGCGGCATGAACCTGATGGGCGTGGGAATTGCTTATCAATATATTGTGCGCGGCGCTGTACTAGCCGCGGCGGTGATTTTTGACGTAACCACGCGACGCAGTGGCAAGTAACCCTGATCGCAAGCTCAAGCGGCCATGCCAACCACAGCGTGGCCGCTTTTTTTGCGCCTTCGCCCCTTCGTGCGGCTCTCGGCCTAAGCCTAGAGGCTTTCATGTTCTAAGAGCAAGCCCGGTTAGTTAGCTTACACAGCATCTGTACAAATAAATTCGGTATTCTTGATTGAAGGCTGAGCAAGGGGGCTGAGTATAATTTCTGACGCGAAATGGAACACATAAATGATTGAAACTCCTCAACCTGCCTTGCTGGCTCTGGCGGATGGCGCCATTTGGCCCGGCCTGGCTTTCGGCGCGCTTGGCGAACGCACGGGGGAAGTTGTGTTTAACACCAGCCTCACCGGCTATCAGGAAATCCTCACCGACCCATCCTATCACGGCCAAATTGTGGTGATGACGCAACCGCACATCGGCAATTATGGCGTGAACGCCGAGGATGATGAATCCCGGCAATGCTGGGTCAGCGGTTTGGTGGTGCGGGCCGCCAGCCCCCTTACCAGTAACTGGCGGGCTAACCAATCCCTGGCAGACTATTTGCGTGCGAGAAACGTTATCGGCATTACGGATGTAGATACTCGCGCGCTAACGCGTCACATCCGCACGCACGGCGCTCAGAACGCCGCTATTTCCAGCATTAACCCTCATCCAGAACACGTCATCGCGCTGGCCCGCTCCGCGCCAGATATGAACGGCTTGGATTTGGTGAAAGAGGTAACGTGCGCCGAGCCGTATCATTGGGAGACCCCTCTTTCCATCGGTGGAGCCGGGGTAAAGGCAAATTCTTCGTTCTACGTAGTGGCGTATGATTTTGGCATCAAACACAACATCTTGCGGTTACTGGCCGAACAGGGTTGCCGTGTAACCGTTGTTCCGGCGCAAACGCCCGCCGCAGAAGTGCTGGCACTGAAACCGGACGGCGTCTTCCTTTCCAACGGGCCGGGTGACCCGGCGGCTTGCACCTATGCGATTGAAAATGTTAAACACTTGCTGGGCCGCGTGCCCATGTTTGGCATTTGCCTCGGCCACCAAATTCTTGGGCTGGCGCTGGGCGGTTCCACCTACAAACTCAAATTCGGCCACCGGGGGGGCAATCAGCCGGTGAAATTCTCCGATACGGCCCATGTGGAAATCTCCAGCCACAATCACGGCTTTGCCGTGAGCGCAGAAAGTTTGCCGGCTGAAGTGGAAGTCACGCACGTCAATCTCAATGATGATTGTGTGGAAGGTTTGCGGGCCAAACACTTGCGCGCTTTCAGTGTGCAATATCATCCGGAGGCCGCGCCCGGCCCGCATGATGCCCGCTACTTGTTCACACAGTTTACGCAATTGATGGAGGCCGCCCGCGCATGCTAGCCCGCCTTGCCATCCCAGCCGATGGCCCGGCCATCGCCCGCATTTACAACCAAGGCATTGAAGACCGGCTGGCCACGTTTGAGACTCAACTGCGTTTGCCGGAAGATGTGTTGAAATGGTTTGATGAGCGGCATCCCATCGTAGCCGTGGAAGAGGCGGGTGAAGTTATTGCGTTTGCGTCCACCTCAACGTATCGCCCGCGCGACTGTTATGCCGGTGTGGCTGAATTTTCCGTGTATGTGGCGCGAGAGGCGCGCGGGCGCGGGGCTGGCCGTTTGGCCATGGAAGCTTTATTGCAAGAAGCTGAGCGGCGCGGCTTTTGGAAGCTGGTCTCGCGTATTTTTGTGGAAAACTCGGTCAGCCGCTCTTTGATGAAACGGCTAGGCTTCCGCGAGGTGGGCGTGTATGAAAAACACGGCCAGCTAGAAGGCGTGTGGCGGGATGTGGTGATTGTGGAATATTTACTGGCGACGAATGTTCGCTAAGAACCCATCTCTAAACCTATCGAATGGAACCGTGTTGACGGTGAAAATGCACCGTATCATCAAACTTGCAGATAAGTTCTGATTTTCATTGGCTTGTGTATGCCCAAACGGACTGATATTCAATCTATTCTTATCCTTGGCTCTGGCCCAATTGTGATTGGGCAAGCCTGTGAATTTGATTACTCCGGCGTGCAGGCCTGCAAAGTTCTGCGGCGCAAGGGTTACCGCGTGGTGCTGGTAAATAGCAATCCGGCCACCATCATGACGGACCCGGAGTTTGCCGATGCTACGTATGTGGAACCACTGACGGTTGAACTGGTGGAGAAAGTTATTGCGGTTGAAAAGCCGGACGCCGTTCTGCCCACGGTGGGCGGCCAAACCGCGCTGAACTTGGCCATGGATTTATGGCGCGCGGGCGTGTTGGAGAAGCACGGCGTACAACTGATTGGCGCGCAACCCGCCGCCATTGATTTGGCCGAAGATCGTTTGAAATTCAAGGACGCTATGCTGGCCGCGGGTTTGGCCGTGCCCAAAAGTGGCATTGCGCGCACGCTGGCTGAGGCCGAGGCGCTGGTGGCCGAGGTGGGATATCCGGCCCTCATCCGGCCCTCATTTACGCTGGGCGGCTCCGGCGCGGGCATCGTTTACTCATCGGAAGAGTTCCGCTTAAAGGTGGAACACGGCTTGCGCGAAAGCCCGGTGCATGAAGTTCTGATTGAGCAAAGCGTGTTGGGTTGGAAAGAATATGAACTCGAAGTGATGCGCGACCGCGCGGATAATTTTGTAGTGGTGTGTTCCATTGAGAATTTAGACCCGATGGGCGTGCACACCGGCGATAGCATCACGGTGGCGCCGGCTCAAACGCTTACTGATCGTGAGTATCAAAACCTGCGCAACATGGCGCGCACGGTGATGAACACCGTGGGGGTGGAAACGGGCGGCTCCAACGTGCAATTTGCGGTCAACCCCAAAAACGGTGAAGCTTTGGTGATTGAGATGAACCCGCGCGTCAGCCGCAGTTCCGCGCTGGCGAGCAAAGCCACTGGCTTCCCCATCGCCAAAATTGCCGCTCTGCTCGCCGTAGGTTACACGCTGGATGAAATCAAAAATGATATTACGCGCGTCACGCCGGCTTCGTTTGAGCCGAGCATTGATTATTGTGTGGTGAAAATCCCGCGCTTTGCATTTGAGAAGTTCCCCGGCGCAGAGGCCGCGCTTGGCCCACAGATGAAAAGCGTGGGCGAGGTGATGGCAATTGGCCGAACCTTCCCGGAGGCGTTGAACAAGGCCTTGCGCGGCTTGGAATTAGGGAAAGCGGCGCTGGGTAAAAGGGAAACAGGCAAACTTGGAACGCCCACCGCGCTAAGAATTTTTGATGTGCTGGAAGCTTTGCGTAACGGCGTTTCGGCTGAAGAGGTAATCACGGCCACGCAATATGACCCGTGGTTTGTGGCGCAAATGCAAGGCATGGTGGCCGTTGAAGCTGAGTTGCGCTTGCACACTTTAGAAACTTTGCCGCGTGAGTTGTTGCGAAGCGCGAAACGGCTTGGCTTTTCGGATGCCCAAATCGCCTCGGCTTTAAATGATAGGATGACAAGGCGGCCGGATGACCGGGTGAGGAGCGCCACCCCTTCACCCCTTCATCTTGTCACCCAATCCGATATTCGAACGCATCGTAAACAAAACAACCTCACGCCTGTTTTCTACCGTGTGGATACATGCGCGGCGGAGTTTGAAGCGTTTACGCCGTATTTATATTCCACATATGAAACGCATGATGAAGCTGAGCCGACCCAAAACCGTAAGGTGATTATTTTGGGCGGCGGGCCAAACCGCATTGGGCAAGGGATTGAGTTTGATTACTGTTGCGTGCATGCCTGCTTTGCGCTCAAAGAACTGGGCTTTGAAACTATCATGGTGAACTGCAACCCGGAAACGGTGAGCACAGACTATGACACCGCCGACCGGCTATATTTTGAGCCGCTCACATTAGAAGATGTACTCAACATTATTGATGAAGAGCAACCTGAGGGCGTGATTGTGCAATTTGGCGGGCAAACGGCCATTAATTTGGCCAAGCCATTACAAGAAGCGCTGGAGACGATGACGACCGACGGCAGAAATCCATCGTCCGTTGCCCGTCGTCCGCCGTCTATCTGGGGCACTTCCTCAGACTCCATTGATTTAGCCGAAGACCGCGTGCGCTTTGGGCAGTTGCTCCGCGAGCTGGATATTCCGCATCCGGAGTGGGGCACAGCGCAATCATTGGAGGCCGCCCGCCGCGTGGCCGCCCGCATCGGCTATCCGGTTTTGGTGCGCCCATCGTACGTCTTGGGTGGCCGCGCCATGGAAATTGCGTTTGATGATGCGTCACTGGCTGAGTTTTTAGCCGCCGCCACCGCCGCCTCACCGGATGGGCCGGTGCTAATTGATCACTTTCTTGAAGATGCGTTTGAAGTGGATGTGGACGCGCTGTGTGACGGCGAGCGCGTGGTGATTGCGGGCGTCATGCAACATATTGAAGAAGCAGGCGTTCATTCCGGCGATAGCGCCTGCGTTTTACCGCCGTGGAAAATCTCCAACTATCACCTGAGCATTATTGAAGATTACACGCAACGCTTGGGCCTGGCGCTCAAGGTGCGTGGGCTGATGAATATTCAGTTTGCCATCAAAGATGAAATTGTGTATGTGCTAGAAGTGAACCCGCGCGCCAGCCGCACCGTGCCGTTTGTGAGCAAGGCCACCGGCGTACCGCTGGCCAAGTTGGCCGCGCAAGTGCTGGCCGGCAAAACTTTGGAAGAATTAGGCTTCACGGAGACGCCGGAAGTGGACGGTTTTTTTGTGAAAGAAGTGGTTCTGCCGTTTAAGAAGTTCCCCGGCGCCGATTACCGGCTGGGGCCGGAGATGCGCTCCACAGGTGAGGTGATGGGCCACGCGGCGCGCTTTGGGCATGCGTTTGCCAAAGCGTACTTGGCCGCGGGCACGCCGCTCCCACACTCTGGCAATGCGTTTCTCACCGTCAATGATTTTGATAAGGGCGCCGTGCTGAAGTTGGCGCGCGATTTACAGCGGCTGGGTTTCAACTTATATGCTACGGCAGGCACGGCGGCGGCCATTGCCAAAGTGGGGTTGCCCGTTACGCCCCTCAAGCGCTTTAGTGAAGGCTCACCCAATGTGGTGGAAATGATTGAGCGCGGCGAGATTCAGTTGATTATCAACACGCCGCTTGGCGCGGGCACGGTGGCCGATATGCAGAGGATGCGGGCCGCCGCGGTTTTACACGGCGTCACTCTGCTCACCACCCTTAGCGCGGCCAGCGCGGCCATCAACGGCATTCAGGCCCTAAAAGCCAAAGCGTTGAGCGTGCGGAGTTTGCAGGCGCACTACAATGTAAATAGTAAATAGTGAACTGTAAACAGTTTACTGCTTACGGTTCACTGTTTACTGCATACAATGAATCGCACCCGCCTTCTTATTCTTGTAACCGTCATCGCTATTCTCGCTGGCGCGGCGTGGTGGTTCACCGCTTCCCGGCCAGCAGAGGTTTGTAGCACCGCGCCGGGTTCCGCGCCCGCCGCTTCATCGCGCGGCGCAACGCCCACCTGCACGTTCACGGTTGTGCGCGAATTTCCGCATGATGCGAGTGCTTTTACACAAGGTTTGCAGTTTGTAGAAGGCGAGTGGATTGAGGGCACAGGGCTGAACGGCCAATCCAGCTTGCGGCGGGTGAATGTGGAAACGGGTGTAGTGGAACAACAAGTGCCGCTTGCGCCGGAATACTTTGGTGAAGGCGTAACTGTACTGGGTGACCGGATTTATCAACTCACCTGGCAATCTCGGGTGGGCTTTGTGTATGACCGCGCCACGTTTGCACAACTGGCAACGTTTACTTACGCCACCGAGGGCTGGGGACTGACGAATGACGGCGCGCAACTCATTCTGAGCGATGGCACAGCCAAGTTGTACTTTTTGGAGACGCAGGGTCTGACGGTGACGGGCGAAGTGACGGTGCGAGACGGCGAAAACCCGGTTACGCAACTAAACGAGTTGGAATACATCAATGGCTTTGTGTACGCCAATATTTGGCGCAGTGACCAGATTGCAAAAATTGACCCACAAACCGGGCAAGTGACCGCGTGGCTAGATTTTGCCGGCCTGCGTCCGGCTGAAACTTTGGCGAACTTTGAAGCGGTGCTGAACGGCATTGCCTATGACGCCGCCGCTGACCGATTATTCATTACTGGCAAACTGTGGCCTAAAATTTTTGAAGTGGAACTGCGGGAAAAACCTTGAACTTGGAAAACGAGCGCTCTACTTTTCAAGCCAGCCTCATTGCCTGCGGCGCGGCGTTGGCCAGTGTGCTGGTGATGGCCGCGCAGGGCAACGGCCTGCAACCCAACGTGCCTGCGCGCCCGCTGGCCGAGTTTTTATTGCCTCTGCAAACTCAGCCGCAAGCGATGTTGCGCTTCTTCACCGCTGATTCTTTGCTGGTGCTGAGCTACGCCGTGATTTTCGTGGGCCTATTTCTCATCGCCGCGCGGCACTCACTGTGGTTGGCGCGGTTTGGCTTGGGCTTTGGTCTTGTGGGTGCCGTGCTGGATGCGGTGGAAAACGCGCACTTCATCACCTACGCCTCGCTCGCCAGCGCGGGTGAAATTGTGGCCGAGCCAGCTTTAGCCCTCATGGCGGTCATCGGCAACCTAAAGTGGATGGGAGCATTTGCGGCGCTGTTGGCGTTTGGCCTCCTGTGGCCGCGCGCCAGCAAACTAGATTGGGTGTTGAAGTTGCTCATGCTAGCCTTCCCCATCATCGGCGTGTTGGGCGTGGCCGCGCCGGAGCTTGTGCCCGTGCGCGGCTTGTTCTTTTTGTTCGGCTTTCCACTCTTTGCGTGGCGCTTCTGGCGTGAAATACATTAGGACGCAGAGGCACGCGGATTGACACAGATAAATTTCTTGATCCGCGTTTATCTGCGCAATCTGCGTCCAAAATATCACATTCACGCTTCACGTTTCACTTCAATCCCTGCCAATTTCTCCAGCGCCTTCACCAGCGCGTGGTTGCCCTCCGCGCCGAGGCCATCATTCTGCAAAACGCGATAAAGATTGAACACGATGCTGGTGGCCAACATCGGCACGCCCAGCCGGTCAGCTTCATCCAACACCAGCCGGACATCTTTTTGTTGCAAGTCAATCGTAAAGCCGGGCCGCCAATCACGCGCAATCACCTGCGGGCCACGGTTGCTTAGCATCCAACTGCCCGCCGCGCCGCCGCTCACCGCCGCTAAAGTTTTCTCCACATCCAGCCCGCCGGCTTGCGCAAACAACAACGCTTCACTTACACCTAACATTGTTACCACCACCAAGATTTGGTTCACCAACTTCACCATTTGCCCCGCGCCATTTTGGCCCACGTGGGTAATGGTTTTGCCCATCGCTTGAAAATAGGGACGGGCGCGCTCCAACTGCTCGGCCTTGCCGCCCACCATGATGGTGAGCGTGCCTTTGGCCGCGCCTTCACTGCCGCCGCTCACGGGCGCGTCTAACATTTCCACGCCGTTGGCCGCCAGCGCCGCCGCCATCTCGCGCGTGGCCGCCGGGCTGATGGTGCTCATATCCACCACCAACGCGCCAGCGCGTGCGCCGCGCAAAACACCGTGTTCGCCCAGCACCACAGCTTGTACATCCGGCGTATCGCTCACGCAGATAAAAATTACATCGCACTGCGCGGCCAATTCCGCTGGAGAAGAAGCGGTGGTGGCGCCCTCCGCCGCCAGCGTTTGCATTTTGCTCGGCGTGCGGTTCCACACGCGCACGGCATAGCCCGCCTTCAGCAAATTTCGCGCCATGCTCAACCCCATAATGCCCAAGCCGATGAAGCCGAGTTGTTCTGCCATGAATACACCTTGAGAGGAGAATAATCTGCTAAACATTTTACCTGAGCGACGCGATACAATTGCCTCAATTCTCTTATTCTCAAATTCTCTGCCACCATGCCCAACCGCCTCTCCCAAGAAACTTCTCCGTACTTGCTTCAACACCAAAACAACCCGGTAGATTGGTATCCGTGGGGGCCGGAGGCGTTAGCCAAAGCTAAGGCGGAGGATAAGCCGATTTTTCTCTCCATTGGTTACGCCGCCTGCCACTGGTGCCATGTGATGGAGCATGAATCTTTTGAAGACCCGGCCACGGCCAAAGTGATGAATGATCTATTCGTGAATATCAAGGTGGATAGAGAAGAGCGGCCCGATTTAGACAGCATTTATATGAACGCCGTGGTGGCGCTGACGGGGCAGGGCGGCTGGCCCATGAGCGTGTGGCTGACGCCGGACGGCCAGCCGTTTTACGGCGGCACGTATTTTCCGCCCACGCCGCGCCACAATATGCCGGCATTTACGCAAGTTCTGTTGGGCGTTAATGATGCGTGGAAAAACAGGCGTGAGCAAGTTTTAGAAGGCGCGCAAAACATCACCGAACATTTGCGTTCATCACTGGCGGCGGAAGCCCTGAGCACCGAACTGCCCACGCGGGCCGATTTGGCCGAAGCGGTGAAAGCCCTGTGGCGCAGTTTTGATTGGAAAAATTATGGCTGGGGGGGGGCGCCCAAGTTTCCGCAGGCGATGACGATTGAGTTTTTACTGCGTTACCACACGCTGACGGGCGAGAGCACGCCGTTGGAAATGGCGACGAAAACCTTGCGGGCGATGGGGCGCGGCGGGATGTATGACCAACTGGGCGGCGGTTTTCATCGTTATTCTGTAGATGCGGTGTGGCTGGTGCCGCACTTTGAAAAGATGTTGTATGACAACAGCCAGTTGGCGCGGGTGTACTTACATGCTTGGCAGGTGACCCATGATGCTGAGTTTAGGCGCGTGGCCGAAGAAATTTTGGATTACGTGCAACGCGAAATGACAGACGCGGCAGGCGGTTTTTATTCCACCACGGATGCGGACTCCGAAGGCGAAGAAGGCAAGTTTTTTGTTTGGTCACAAGCTGAAATTGATACGGCATTGGGCGCAGAGGCCGAGTTCTTCAAGCAATTCTACGGCGTTACGCCGCGCGGAAACTTTGAAGGCCACAACATTTTATTTGTGGCGCAAGAGCCAACGCCGGAAGCGCTGGAGCGTTTGCGACCGCTGAAGCAAAAACTGTTAGCCGTGCGCGCCCAACGCGTGCCGCCCGGCTTGGATGATAAAGTGCTGGCCAGTTGGAACGGCCTGATGTTGGCCGTCTTTGCTGAGGCCGCCACCGTTTTTGGCCGCGCTGATTACTTAGAAACTGCCCGCCGCAACGCTGATTTTCTGCTCAATACCTTGCGCGGCGAGAATGGGCGGTTGGTACGTTCATGGAGATTAGGGGTGAAAGGTGAGGGATTAAACGGCTATCTTGAAGATTACACGCACATCGCCGAAGGTTTGTTGGCCCTGTATGAAACCACGTTTGATGAAAAATACTTCCTCGCCGCGCGGCAGTTGATGGATACAGCTATTGAGCACTTTGCCGACCCGGCAGGCGGCTTTTTTGATACGAGCGATGACCATGAACAGTTGGTGCTGAGGCCGAAAGATACACAAGATAACGCCACGCCGAGCGGCAATGCAATGGCGGCCACTGTTCTGCTCAAGCTGGCCGCGCTGACGGGGGAAAATTCATACCGCGAACATGCTGAGCGCGCCCTCAGTGCGGTTGCGCCGATGCTGGCGCGCTATCCCACCGGCTTTGGCCAATGGCTGAGCGCGGCCACATTTGCCTTGGCGCAACCCAAAGAAGTGGCGTTGGTAGGTAATCCGGCGCAGAGCGATATGCAGGCTTTGTTGGCAACCGTCTTTCATGCATATCGCCCCTTCAAAGTGGTGGCGCTCAAACAACCGGAGCATGTTTCGGCTGTGCCATTATTGGAGGGCCGCGCACAAGTGAACGGCAAGGCCACCGCCGCCGTATGCTTCAACTTTGCCTGTATGTTGCCCGTAACAGAGCCGGAAGCCCTGCGCGCACAGCTAGATGAAAAGCTGGAATTGAAGTGATGCCGGGCCGGCGCTTCCCTTTCTCAGTCCTTGCTCATAATTTGTAAATCGCGCCTAAACATCTTGCTCTTATTGTGGGCCGTGATGGGTTCAAATATAGGAGCGAAAGATGTTTACTTGGAAACGATTTTTTCTTACAGCGCTTTTGGTTCTTACTCTAACGGCTTGCGCCGCAAGCGCCCCTGCCGCGAGTGAAACGACTGTGGTTGTTTCATCGGCGGATACGGTTACACAGGTGAACGTTGAAACGGCGGCTTCAACGGCGGAAGCGCTGGCTGAGAATGCCGCGCCACATGCGGTGGCGAGTGATGGGGTTGTGAATGAGGCGGAGGCTACGGCCATTATGCTTAATGGCGATGCCATTCGTGTTGTGGGCGAGGGTGTGACCGTAACGGGAAAGACGGCGACGGTTACTGAGGCAGGCGCTTACACGCTTAGCGGCGCGCTGGTGGAGGGGCAAATTATCGTAGATGTGGCTGATGAAGGGCTGGTGCGGTTGGTGCTGAATGGCGTGGATATTCGCAACTCATCCGGCGCGGCCATTAACGTGGTAAAGGCGGAGAGCGTGTTGATTGTGCTGGCCGATAACACGGAGAACTATCTCGCTGACGGGGCAAACTATGTGTTTGCCAGCGCTGATACCGATGAGCCAAACGCCGCCTTGTTTAGCGCCAGTGATTTGACGATTGCGGGCCAAGGCGCTTTGACCGTACAGGGCAATTACAATGATGGAATTGCAAGCAAGGATGGATTAATTATTGCGGGCGGCGCGCTAACCGTAACGGCGGTGGATGACGGCATACGCGGTAAGGATTATTTGGTAGTGCAGGGCGGCGCGCTTAACATCACAGCGCAGGGCGATGGACTAAAAGCCGATAACGAAGAAGATGCGACGAAAGGCTACATTTTGGTTGAAGCAGGAACGCTTAATATCACTGCCGGCGGCGATGCTATTGAGGCGCAGACGGATGTGAGCATTGTGGATGGCGCTTTCAACCTCACGGCAGGTGGTGGAAGTAATAGCCGCGTAGCAGAGACCGAATCGGCGAAGGGCATTAAGGCCGGGGTGAGTCTGAACATTGACGGCGGCGCTTTTGTGATTTCCACAGCGGATGACGCCCTGCACTCCAACGCCAGCCTGACGATTAATGGCGGCGTTTACACGCTGAGCACGGGTGATGACGGCCTGCACGCTGACGCGGTTCTAACGATTAATGGTGGTGACATAGCGATTATGCAGTCTTATGAGGGCCTTGAAAGCGCAGTGATTACGGTTAATGCAGGTGAAATTCACATTGTTGCCAGCGACGATGGCATCAATGTGGCCGGCGGCGCGGATGGGTCAGGCCTATGGCCGGGCGGCCAGCAAGGCGGTGGCTTTGGGCAAGATACTTTTACCTACACCGGTGACTATTATCTGTACGTCAACGGCGGTTATATGGTGGTGGAGGCGGCGGGCGATGGCGTGGATGTGAATGGCGCGGTTGAGATGACCGATGGCGTGATTCTGGTCAATGGCCCAACGGCGCAAATGAACGGCGCTTTAGATTATGAGGCTTCTTTTAATTTGATGGGTGGTTTGATTGTGGCGGCGGGCAGTTCCGGTATGGCGCAAGCGCCGGGTTCCGCTTCCGGCCAAGCGTCTGTGCTTATCTACTTTACGGCTACCCAACCGGCGGGCACGTTGGTTCACATTCAAAATAGCTTAGGTGAGGATGTTTTGACTTTTGCGCCTAGCAAGGATTTTCAATCGCTGGTGTTTTCCTCTGCTGAATTGGTAAACGGTGAAACATATGAAATTTACTTGGGGGGCGGCTCAACGGGCGCCGGGGTGGATGGACTGTACAGCGGCGGCGAATATCAACCGGGCGCGGCTTATGCCACGTTCAGTATTTCCGGTGCAGTAACCACAGTGGGTGTGGGTGGCCGTAGCCCCGGGCGGCGCCCATAGCATGCATAAACGCCCCACGAAGCTGAGGGGCGTTTTTTATGCCGTGTAAACCAACTCAGTGGCTTAGCCGATCAATACAAAAACATCGGCTTGCCTAGCATATCGCGCACTTTCGGCTTGTAGGCCGCCGCATCATACAAGCCGGTGACATCCACCCGTTTCTTGCCTGCAATCACCATTTCCAGCGGGACGGTAGTGTAAATGCCTTGTTGTAAAGCTACCATTCGGCCCGTGTGCCCCAGCGCCATCTGGTCGAGCGCCAGCGAGCCATAAGCGGTGGCCACCATCCGATCGAGCGAATCGGGCGCGCCGGAACGCATGATGTAGGCCAACTGCTCATACATGATGTTGATGCCGCTTCGGCTCTTAATTTCTTCAGCCGTGATGAGGCCGATGCCACCCAATTTCTTGTGGCCGTATGCATCTTCTTTGCCCTTTTGCACAACATCTCCGCCAATAAACGTGGCCCCTTCTGAGATGGTGACGATGGCGTAGTTGGATGGGTTGCGGGCGCGGTCTTCCTGCAAAAAGCCAATCAGCCGATCTAAATCAAACGGGACTTCCGAGATGACGGCGCGATCTACATCTGCGAGGTAGGCGGCAAACAGCGAAGTTTCACCGGAGTTGCGGCCAAAAAGCTCCACAATGCCGATGCGCTCATGTGAGCCGACCGAGGTGCGGAAGGCGGTGATGGCCTCCACTGAGCGGGTGACGGCTGTAGAAAAGCCGATGCAATAATCCGTGCCAAAGACATCGTTATCCATCGTTTTGGGAATGGCAACGATTTGCACACCTTCTTGATGCAGGCGGGTGGCGTAGCTCAGCGTGTCATCCCCTCCAATGGGGATGATGGCATGCAGGCCCATGTGCTCCAATACGCGTAAACAGTGGCGGGTGCAGTCAATGGTGCCTTTGGCGTTAGGCGCGCGGTCTTCGGCGCGCACGAACTCCGGCACCTCATCCGGTTTGACGTTGCTGGGATTGGTGCGAGAGGTGTGCAAGATGGTGCCGCCCGTTCGGTCAATGGTGCGCACGCGCTCAGGTGTGAGCGGTAACGTCCATTTATCAAGAGAAGTGGGATCATCGGGGTTACAGTGCAAAACGCCCATCCACCCCCGGCGAATACCGATAATTTCAATGTTGTGGCGTTGAGCGCGGCTGACGACGGCTTTGATGGCGACATTCAAGCCGGGGACGTCGCCGCCGCCGGTGAGGATGCCAATCCTAAGTTTGGCCGACATATCTTGAGCTCCTTATCAGAATGAGGTATGCCGCCGTTGTAACTCCAAATGAGGCAGGCGTCAATTGACAAAAAATACAGGGTTATGCGGTTGGCTGTGGGTAAGGAAACGGTAGCCGAGCAGAGCGATTTGTGCTTGCAGGGTTTGGCGCGCTGAGGGGATACCTTGCGACGCGGCAGAATTAGTTTTGTTTGGAATACCAATTGAGCACGCGGAGGGCGCGGAGCGTATTCCAACGGCTCGGCTGGCCTACACCTGTATCTATTTCGAGTGGCATCCGGCCGGGGTGTTGAAGCTCCAGCGGCCATCGCCCCTCGGCATCCTGTTTGGATGCAACCAGGTTGATGGCCTCGACTACTCGCTCATCGGGCGCAACGCCGGCGCGGCGTAGATACTCAAGCCCTCTCAGCACATCGTAGTGCCACCAGGTGGGAAAGGCGAACTGCATCCAAGATGCGCCGTGCGCCTTGCGGTCTTCAATCACCTCACCCGTTGAGCGGCGACGGAAAAGGCGGCGTTCAAGGAGATACTCTTGCCCCCGTAAACGGGCCTCTATTACCTCGGCGCAGGCCCCGCCGCGCAACTCATACTCAAGCAAGGCTTCCAGCACACAAATTGTTGTGTTGAATGATGACCGGGTTGAGCCATTCTGGGCCTCGCAATTCCAACCGCCGTCTGGCAATTGTTCAGTGAGCAACCGCTCAATAATGCCCTGAACATTTTGGCCAAAATATGCGCCGACCGCGCCTACTTGTCCGTTGATGCACGGCTCCAACTCGCCCGCGAAGAACGGATGATTGTCACATTCCGGCGGGCCGCACCCCTTCCAAGTTACGTGGTCATCAACAAGGCCCACCGCGTGCCGCGCTGGCTCACTCGCAGGATCTAGTCCGAACTCACGTAGCAACATGAGAACGTGCATGGTGGAGTCCCACCCGCGATTCCACGCCGCGCCGCCCCAACGCCCGTCTGCTCCTTGAAGGGCAAGGAGTTGCGCGCCCCAACCATTCGTAGCCACTTTTGCGCGCTCAGCCGCAACTTCTTCGGCGGGCGCATCGGTCAAGTCTTGTAGCGCTTGCCAACGGATTGAAGGGTCAGAATCGAGCAACCAGTCTATAACGGCTGGGCTGGGTGGTTGCGGTGCGCTTGTGTGGTTATGAGGCTTTCTCATCTAAATGCCAAGCATCACGCAAGGAGGTGGGGATGGTGAAAGCGGCGCGTTGGTAGTTGCTGAGTTCAAACGTTTTGCGGCTGATGAAGGATAGGCCAAGCTTATCTACTAAATCTGCCAACACACCGCCGCCATCATCTAGGGTGTCCAAAAACTTTGCCAGCGCCGGGCCGTTCTTAATTAAACCATCCCAATGGGAGCGGGGTAGGCCCACATAATCAGCCACTTGGTCACCTGTGAGATAGCGCATCAGGGCCGGCATTAGCCCATCCAACATTTGGCCGGGGATGAGGTTGGCATGCATTTCCACCAGCGCTTGGGTCATGATGCGGCCATCCTCGCTTGGCCCATGGGCGTGGCGGCGAATGGCCTCGGTGAGTTCTTTAGCTTCTGCAACGGTGTTCGGTAAATACTCGGGCATACACCCTAACATTTCACCCACAATGCGCCACAGGTAAATATAATCTTCTGCTTCCTGCTCGGTGTAATCAATCCCTAGTTTTTTCATGCAATCAAGCACCACGTACGAAAGGCAAGCAACCGTGCCTAACATATCTTCTTGGCAAATGGGCTCACCGCGCCGTTTCACATCCCACTGCCCGGTTTGCAGAATGTAATGGCGGATGGCGCAGTGCATCAATCGTACTTTTTGAATGGCCGCAATGGCTTCGCCGTCGCCATTCGTCAGGCCGCCCGGCTTCATCACCAACATCAGGAACTGGGCCGTTTCCGCCACCCGTCGGTAGGGGTTCTGCCCTAGCCGGTAAGTGGTGGTCATCACCTTTACTCCCAAATGCGCCGCGTAACACTCAACAAAGGAGGCGGTGGCAAGGATGAGAGCGATAGTCACCCCATGATCCACAAAAAACTGCGCGGCGCGGTCAAGGCGGGCGGTATCTGTGCCTTCTGGCAACTTACTGGTCTCGCGGAGCCAGTGTTCAATGTTATCCGGTAAATCGGATGGGATGGTTTGATTATTCGTAATCAGCTCGCGCAGAACACGATTGACGTTGTCTAGCTGACCGGTTTCCACTAGTTCATGGATCACATAATCGGGGGCCGGGTCGGAGATGAGGCGTAAACTGTCGAGGAGTTCGTTGGTGTAACGCGGCATAGGTGTAAAACTATTGAGGCGTGAGTGTATCCAAAGTTTACGCAGGTTAGGCTCACGCCGCAACCGCCAGACGTACTAGTTAGGTTGCGAGGCGTGAGACCATTGGCCTGGCCGAGGCCGCTGTAGCTTTTATTGCCCATCCTCCCCTGCAAACAAGTATCAGGCGGTTTAAGGGCGGACTCCCGCTTTCGCGGGAGCGCCGAGGCTGGGGCTGAATTTAACGTCTTTTAGTTGAATGGCTGATTTACGGTACTTTGATGGTTTTGGCAAAATCTCCGCGGCCCACCGTGGCCGAGACGCTGGCTTTGCCATTAGCGCCCGGCACGATGTAGAAGAGCACCACTTGCGCTGTTGTTACCGCTTTTTGCGTTTTGGGGTTAATGACCGTCACAGAGCCTTTGGCATACCAGGCATACCCTTTGGTGGTGGCATAAGTTGTGTAAACCAAATTCTCAAGACCGGGGAAGGTGGCCTTGGCCAGCGCTAACGCTGAATCGGCGTTGAGGGCGCTAGGCGAACTAACCACCAACGAGTACACGCCCAGACTGGAAGCTTGTACATCAATGCTCACATCACCCGAAATGACGCCTGAGCCGTAGCTCAACGTGGCCGCGCCATTGGTTAAGACGGCCCCGTAATTTTTGAGCGCTAACTTAACCGTGGCCGATTGCGCTGAACTGCCCTTGGGGATTTGCACCTGATCTCGAACGAAAGTGCTGGAAAAGCCACCCGCCTTCTTGATTGTGACTGTGATGCCCAGCACATCCTCCGCATAGGTAGTAATCGCGGTGGCCGCTTCTTCGCTGGGGAGTTTGGTGGATTGGGCAGTGGCGCGCACGGTGGTGGCAGTGGCCTTGATCTTGGTAGCCGCCGCATCGGCTGTGGCTTTAATGGCTGTGGCAGTGCCCACAATGCCGGGCGGGGTGCGCGTGCGGACTTGTTCATCTACAGCCGCGCTGGCGGTAGGTGTGGCCGAAACGGCCAACAGGCCCAGCGCACAGATACCAATGAAGATGCTGGCGAGCGTGGTTTGGATTTTCATTGCAAGGTCACCATCCTTTTATCAAGCAAATATGTTTCCATTGGAGCGAAGATAGACCGTCTATGTAAACGCGGTGTTAAATTCCCTCTTAGTATGCGTAAAATTTGCGGCTGGGCGGTTGGTCTTGGTTGGGCCGCTATAATCCGTTCACCGGAGGTAGCATGCAGACTTTTGAACATACCCTTACCACGCGTGATGGCGTGGTTTTACGAGTTTATGATTGGCGGCCGGACTCAACGTTACGCGGCGTAGTGGTGGCCACACATGGACATGGTGAGTACGGGCTCAAGTACACACATGTAGCGCAAGCCATCACCGAGGGCGGCTATGGCTGGTGGGGCTATGACTTACGCGGACATGGCTATTCCGGTGGGCCGCGGGGGCATGTGCCGCGTTACGCCGCTTACTTAAGTGATTTACAGCAGGTGTTGAATCTGGCGCGGGCAACGCATCCCGGCTTGCCAGTTTTCTTGTATGGGCACAGCTTGGGCGGGCAAATCACGCTTTACTATTTATTGGAGCGTCAGCCGCAAATTTCTGGTTTAGTGCGCGGCGCTATTCTCAGCGCGCCCTGGCTTGTGCTTGCCTTTCAGCCGCCGGCTTGGAAAGTGTGGTTGGCGCGAGCCATGGCCAACCTTGCGCCTACTTTTACGCAGGAGACCGGTTTGCGAGACGCTATCCCTATGACGCATGATAGCGCGCTATTGAACGCCTACCCACAACCACAACTGCGGCATAGTTGGATGAGCGCCCGGCTGGGGATGGAAGCGCTGGCGGCTGGTGAACTGGCCCTGGAACGGGCAGGCGAACTGAATTTACCTGTGTTAATTTTGCACGGCGAGCAAGACGGCGTGTTTGCGTTTGAAGTTTCGCAGACCTTATACAACCGAGCGCGCTCAACCGACAAAACGTTATTAATTTACCCGGGCTACTACCACGAAATTCATAATGAACTTGGGCGCGCTCAGGTTTTTGCCGATATGCGCCAGTGGCTTGACCGGCGGGCCTAAGTTGATGACATTTGTCATGTTCAAGCCGTGAACTATATTACACGCGGGCTGGGCGATTTTATTTCACACTTTCTCAATGCGCCTCTGGCGTCTTTTGTTCCGTTTACCCGCCTCCGCTCCAACCGAGGAAACGACCGGCGCCACCTTACACCGCTTGCGCTGGATGCGGTGGTGGGTGCCCTTGATTCTCATGGCGCTGGTCGTTGCCTATGAATTTGGTATTTCCCGCTTAATCCATGAAGTGTGGGGGAGTTGGGCGCATTACGTGGTTGATGCGCTGGTCTATGGCACCGTTGGCCCACTCTTGGCCTTTGGCTCGTTTAGCTTCCTCATCCGCTGGCTAGAAGAACGCCAGACGAGTGAGTTGCAGGCCAAAATTCTTAAGCAGGCGCGAGAGTATGCGCGCCATCACCATGAATTTACGGATAGCACTCTGCAGTCCCTGTTTGCCACCAGCCTGTTTTTGCAAGCCGTCACAGCCAATCGGCATCACTTGCCGCCCACTGTTGCTAGCCAACTGCAAACCATCCATCAATCCCTGGATGCGACCATCCGGGGTTTGCGTGAGCACCTCCTCCGGCAAGACCCTCAAAAATCAGCAGACCAAAGCTAGGTTACGCCATAATTATTCCTCAGTTACAATTCCTTATAATGTGCCAACGCGTTCGTCATCAGGCAACAATCCATATCGGACTTGTATAGGAGAAGAGGATAATGAAAGTTCAAGGCAAGGTAATAGTGGTTACCGGTGGCGGGAATGGCATCGGACGCGAATTAGTTTTGAATTTGCTGTCTCGCGGCGCCAGCGTTGCCGCCGTGGATATCAATGAAGCGGCGTTGCAAGAAACGGTTGGGCTGGCAGGCCACAAGCACGCCAATATCTCTACCCATGTGGTAAATATCACGGATAAAGAAGCGGTGGCCGCGCTTCCAGAAAAAGTGATGGCGCGGCATGGCGCGGTGGATGGCCTTATCAACAATGCCGGCATCATCCAGCCTTTTGTCCGGGTTAAAGATCTTGATTACGCCGCCATTGAGCGCGTCATGAACGTTAATTTTTACGGCGCCCTGTACATGACGAAAGCTTTTTTGCCCCACTTCCTTGTCCGCCCGGAAGCCCACCTCACCAATATCTCCAGTATGGGTGGATTTTTGCCGGTGCCCGGGCAAACTATTTACGGGGCGGCCAAAGCGGCTGTCAAACTCCTCACCGAAGGCTTGCACTCTGAACTTTTGAATACGAATGTCAGGGTTACAGTGGTTTTTCCGGGCGCTATTGGCACCAATATCGCGGCGAATTCGGGGGTAGGGAACACGTTGCGCTTACCTGAAAACGGAAGTCAGCGGCGCTCAACGAAGCCCCTAGCCCCAAGCAAGGCGGCCCAAATCATCGTTGATGGCATTGAGCAAAACCGGTATCGTGTTCTGGTTGGGCAAGACTCGGCCTTTATGGATTTTATTTATCGCGTCAGCCCCAAGCGCGCGGCCAACTTTATTTTCCGGCAGATGCAATCACTGTTACCGGAATAAAAATAGTTTTAACGCCCAGAATTTGAACAAGGTCATCTATTCTAGAAGCCGGCTGAGCTACCTATCCTATTGGTGAGTCTAGTCTTTGTCTGAAGCGCGTTATGGAGTTTTTTATGCGTCAAAAATCGTTTCTTGCTTTCATCGTCCTCGTTAGTCTGTTGGCCGCATGCCAGGGCGCCCCGGCCGCCTCTACTCAGCCGGTGCCGGTAGAAACCCAGGTGGCCGCCACCCTCACCGGGATTGCTGTAGCGAACACAGCCACCCCCGAGGCCACTCTGACCCCAACCAACACGTTGCCGCCGCCCACAGAAACGCCAGCGGCTACCGCCACACCCGCGCCGCCCAGCGCCACACCCGAAACGCCCGTTCCCACTAATGACCCGAATTGCACCAACCTGGCCACCTTTGTAGAGGATGTGACGATTCCCGATAATAGTTCCGTGAGCCCGGGCCAGACCTTTATCAAAACCTGGCGCATTAGAAATATGGGCACGTGTGTTTGGGGGCCAAGTTATACTCTGGCGCATTATTCTGAAGAGTTAATGGGCGCTCCTGTGCCGGTGGCGTTGGGGGTAACCTTTCCCAATCAAACGCTGGATATTTCGGTGCCGCTCACCGCCTCCACCACCGCCGGGCAACACCGCGGCAATTTTGTGATTCTGAATTCGGCCGGTTTGATTATGCAGATTGACCAAGATTCACGACTGTGGGTGATTATCAACGTTTCCGCGGCGGCGGCCACCAACCCAACTGCGCCGGCGCAAAGCACCACGGCCCCCGCCCAAAACCCCACTACCGCGCCGGGCGGTGGTTCTAGCAGTGGCCCGGGGTATGCCAATGTTACCTGCGGCTTTACGCTGGACGCGGCCAAAATTACTGAGACGATTGCGGCCATCAACAATTACCGCGCCCAAAACGGGCTTAGCCCATATACCGTGAATGCCCGGCTGAGTGAAGCGGCTCAGGCCCATGCCAACGATATGGCTTGTAACCAGTTGTTCTATCACAATGGTTCCAACGGCTCTACACCGCGCACGCGGGTGGCGGCCAGCGGTTATGTGGCCAGCGCCGTGACCGAAAACGTGTATGGCAGTTACCCACCTTTGAATGGCCAAGGCGCGGTGACGTGGTGGATTAATGACAAAGTGGATACCACCCACAACACCAACTTGATTTCTACCAACTATACCGAAATTGGCGTGGGTTATTCTTTCTTCAATAATTACGGTTATTACGTGGTGGTGTTTGCGAGGCCGTGAAGCACTGTTCGCCTCTGCTTGCCTCCCATTGTTTCCCATTTGAATGAGACCGGACGGCTTCTGCAAAAGCTGTCCGGTCTGGGTTTGGGTCTTTAGCGCCGCTCTGGCCCCGGTTCCAGTGTGCCCACAATTTTTACGTACTGCGCGCGCTCAAACGCCGCCGGGAACGGCACAGCCTGCTGACTCAGACTCCCTTGCAGTTGACCCACTGATTCATAATCATGTTCGGCTAGCCAAGCTCGCATCTCCTCTGTCACCACACGCACATAATCAATGCCATGTTGCAGTAACGCGGATGTCATCATCGTGACGCTGGCCCCGGCCATCAACCCTTTCAGGGCGTCTTGCGCCGTATGCACGCCGGTGCTCAGCGCCAAATCCGCGTTGAGGCGGCCATACAAAATCGCAATCCAGCGTAAAGGCAGGCGCAGTTCATCGGAGGTGCTGAGGTGTAAATGCGGCACCACTTCCAAATTTTCAATATCCAAATCCGGCTGATAGAAGCGATTGAACAACACTAACCCTTTGGCGCCGGCAAAAACCAAACGGCGGGCCAAGTTGGGCAGGGAACTGAAGAACGGCGTGAGCTTCATGGCGATGGGAATGGAAACAGTGTTGCGCACATCAATCAGCAAATCGGCGTACATATCTTCCACCGTCTCGCTCAAAATATCGCTATCTGCCGGAACAAAATACAAGTTAAGTTCCAATGCGTCTGCGCCGGCTTCCTCCATCAGCGCCGCATACTTAATCCAATCACTGTGGGAGGCGCGTTGCACCCAGCCGCCGCTGGAAACGCCGTTGAGGCTGGCGATGATGGGAATATCCACCATTTCTGTGGCCTTGCGGATGTGCTCCAGATATTGATGCGGCGAGAGCCGGTAGGCGTTTGGCTCCGGAAAGTAATTGAGGGCTTCGGCAAAACTCTCGGAGCCGCGGCTGAGGTAGTAATCGAGTGAGTGGCTTTCGTGATTGATCTGCTCCTCAAACAGTGAATGCAGAACCACCGCGCCCACGCCTGCATCCTCCATGTGCCGGATGTTGCTGAGCGATTTGCACAGCGGTGAGGGCGAAGCCACCAGCGGGCTTTTCAGGGTGAGGCCGAGATAGGTGGTGGTTAGGTCAGTCATGGTTTGTTTAGCAGGGGAGCGGAGGAGAAAGTGAGCGGGGGCGATTCTCACCTGCTCACTTTCCCACCAGTTCCCCTGTATCCTGCTAGTGTGGCTTAACGGCGGCTAGTTCCTCATATTGCTTCCAGCGGCGTTGCACATCGGCCTGGGCTTCTTTGTACAGTTGCTCGGCGCGGGCCTCATCCGTTTGCGTTAGCATCTTGTAGCGCGTTTCGTTGTAGATGTACTCGCGGAGCGGCATACTTGGCGCTTTAGAGTCCAACGTGAACGAATGGCCCTCGGCGGCGACAGCTGGGTTGTAACGGTAAAGCGGCCAGTAGCCCGTTTGCACGGCTTTCTTTTGTTGGTCTAAGCCGTAACGCAAATCGTAGCCGTGGGCAATGCAGTGGCTGTACGCCAAAATGAGGGATGGCCCCTCATAGGCTTCAGCTTCTAAGAAGGCTTTGATGGTCTGCGCGTCGTTGGCCCCCATCGCCACGCGGGCCACATACACCGAGCCGTAGGCCATCGCCAACATGCCCAAATCCTTCTTGGCCTGCCCTTTGCCCGCCGCCGCAAACTTAGCCACCGCGCCGCGCGGCGTGGCTTTGGAGGCTTGCCCGCCGGTGTTGGAATACACTTCCGTATCTAGCACCAGTACATTCACGTTACGGCCTGAAGCCAACACATGATCCAAGCCGCCGTATCCAATATCGTAGGCCCAGCCGTCGCCGCCCACAATCCACACACTGCGCTTAATGAGCACATCCGCTAAACTCAGTAGGTTGCGGGCTTCAGCTTGGTATTCGCTTTCTGCCCTGAGCAAAATTTCATTGAGCGCATTTTTGAGTGTTTGCACCCGCGTTCGTTGCTCAAGGATGCCAGCCTCATGGGTTTGGTCTGCGCTCAGCAAAGCCGTTACCAAGCTTTCCCCAAGCACACCTGCCAGCCGGTGGAGTAATTCATGCGCGTATTCAATTTGTTTATCCAGCGTCAGCCGGAAGCCTAAGCCAAACTCAGCGTTATCTTCAAAGAGGGAGTTGGCCCAGGCCGGCCCGCGCCCGGCGGCGTTTTTGGCCCATGGGGTGGTGGGTAGATTGCCGCCGTAAATGGAAGAGCATCCGGTAGCATTGGCTATGATGGCGCGTTCACCAAACAGTTGGGTGAGCAATTTGAGATAAGGCGTTTCGCCACAGCCCGCGCATGCGCCAGAGAATTCAAACAACGGCTGGAGCAGTTGTGAATCTTTCACGGAGCTAACGTTGAGCGCGCGGCGGTCAACCTCGGGCAGTTTTTGGAAGAATTGCCAGTTCTCATTTTCAATCTGCCGCAAGTTAGGGCTGGCCCCATTGCCGTTCTCGCTTTGTAACGGCGTCATGTTAATGGCCTTCAACCGCGCTTGGCTCTTGTTCTTGGCCGGGCAGGCCTCCACGCACAAACTACAGCCGGTGCAATCATCCGGTGAAATCTGCAAGGTGTAGCGCCAACCCTCAAATTCCTTCCACTTGGCCGGGGCAGACTTAAAAGCGCTGGGCGCGCTGTCCAAATGTTGTGGTTCGTAAATCTTCTCGCGGATAACGGCGTGCGGGCACACAAATACACACTTGCCGCATTGAATACATAGATTGGGGTCCCACACCGGCACTTCTAACGCGATGTTGCGCTTTTCCCATTGAGTGGTGCCCGTGGGGAAAGTTCCATCTACCGGCATGGCACTCACGGGCAGTTCATCCCCAAGGCCAGCCAGCATTTTGGCCGTCACGTTTTGCACAAACTCCGGCGCTTCGGCAGGCGCTAGGGTGGCGGGTTTGGCTCTCGGTTGGGTCACCTTCAGGTCTGCGGTAGAAACTTCATACAAATGGGCTAGGGTTTGGTCCACGGCTTCAAAATTTTTCCGTACCACTGCTTCGCCGCGCTTGCCGTAGGTTTTTTCAATGGCATGTTTAATGGCCTCAATGGCCGCCGCGCGCGGCAGTATGCCTGAGATGGCGAAGAAGCAGGTTTGCATGATGGTGTTGATGCGCCCCCCCATGCCCGTAGCTTGCGCTACTTTGTAGCCATCAATCACAAATAGCCGGATGGATTTTTCTAGGATTTGCGCTTGCACGCCGGGCGGCAGTTTCTCCCATACTTTTTCCGGGCCGTATGGGCTGTTGAGCAGAAAGACGGCCCCCGGCGCGGCGTTCTTGAGCATATCGAACTTGTTCAAAAAGTTGAACTGATGGCAGGCCACAAAGTTGGCTTGGCTGATGAGGTAGGTAGAATGAATCGGCTTTGGCCCAAACCGCAGATAGGAGGTGGTGGTGGAGCCGGATTTCTTTGAGTCATACACAAAGTAGCCCTGAGCGTGGAAATCTGTTTCTTCACCAATAATCTTGATGGAGTTTTTGTTCGCGCCCACCGTGCCATCTGCGCCAAGGCCGTAAAAGATACAGCGCACCGTTTGCGGGTCTTCAGTGTTGAAAGTTGTGTCAACCGCCAAGCTGGTGTGGCTGACATCGTCCACAATACCAACAGTGAAATGATTCTTAGGTTGGTCGTGTTTCAATTCGTCAAATACCGCTTTGGCCATCGCAGGCGTAAATTCTTTAGAGGACAAACCGTAGCGGCCACCTATCACTTTAGGCATGGCCGCCGTCCAGTTTTCCATCAGCGCGGCCAGCACATCTTGGTAAAGCGGTTCGCCCAACGCGCCCGGTTCTTTACAGCGGTCTAGCACTGCCAGCGCGCGCGTGGAGGCGGGCAGGGCGCTCACAAAATGTTTGGCAGAAAAAGGCCGATACAACCGCACCTTCAGTAGGCCAATCTTTTCACCTTGCGCGGTGAGGGCGGCTACGGTTTCTTCCGCCGTTTCGGCGCCGGAGCCCATCATCACAATCACACGCTCGGCGTCCGGTGCGCCGACGTAATCAAATAAACGGTATTGGCGGCCCGTGAGGTCGGCCAATTTATCCATCGCGTTCTGAACGATAGCTGGGCAAACGTGGTAATACGGGTTGGCCGCCTCGCGCCCCTGAAAGAACACATCGGGGTTTTGGGCGGAACCGCGCAGTACGGGGTGTTCCGGCGTAAGGCCGCGCGCCCGATGCTCACGCACCAGCGCCTCATCAATCATGGCCCGCAAGTCATCATCCGAGAGCGCTTCTATCTTCATCACCTCGTGGGAGGTGCGGAAGCCATCAAAAAAGTGGATAAATGGCACGCGCGCTTCCAGCGTGGCGGCTGTGGCAATCAACGCAAAATCATGCACTTCTTGCACGGAGTTGGCGCACAACATCGCCCAGCCGGTGGCTCGCGCCGTCATCACATCGGAATGGTCCCCAAAAATGGAAAGGGCGTGGGTGGCCAGGGTGCGGGCCGCCACATGAAAAACGGTGGCGGTGAGTTCGCCCGCAATCTTGAACATGTTGGGCATCATCAAGAGCAGGCCCTGCGAGGCGGTGAAGGTGGTGGTGAGCGCCCCGCTGGTGAGCGCGCCGTGTACGGCGCCTGCCGCCCCGCCTTCGCTCTGCATTTCCACCACCAGCGGCGTCGTCCCCCATAAATTTTTTTTGTGCTCCGTCGCCCACTGGTCGGCCCACTCACCCATAGCGGACGAGGGGGTAATGGGGTAAATCGCAATCACTTCATTCAACCGGAAAGCCACCGAGGCGGCGGCTTCGTTGCCGTCTACGGTGATGCGTTCACGTTCAATCATAGAGCACCTCACAGGGGCCAGATATTTAGGTTCAGCGTATTGCAGGCGGGGGCGCAGGAGAAGTGACGGATTACGGAATATCGGATGACGTGTGTCAGGAATTCAGATGGACAGCTACTACGGCTACCCCAGCTAACCGGCGTTCGGCTAAAGAGCGTGGCATCCCCTGATAGGCAAAAAGCATCCGCTCCAGCGCTTGGGCCTCGGTCAGCGGCGCAATTTCGGCGCGGGCGGGCAATTCCTGACCTTGCACGTACACCTTTACTGGCAGGCCCTCAGTTGGGAAGTTTTTGAGCCACGCTTTATCTTTGCGGGTGATTAACCAAAGCGTTGCTCCTTCCCGTTTGTAACTGATGGGGAAGGTGAAAGTTTTGCCGCTCTTACGGCCTGTGTAGCGGCGAGCGTAAAAGCCAAATAACGAGCGGGTTATACCACATATATTTCAGACCGCGCCGATTTCTAACAGCAACTTGCATCGCTTAGACCGGCGCGGTCTGGTTGAGGGGAGCCCCTGGTGCTATCTCAAGTCCGCCTTCTCCCCCAGCGCGGCGTGGGCGGCGGCTAGCCGGGCTATGGGCACGCGGAACGGCGAGCAAGATACATAGTTCAAGCCAATTTCGTGGCACAGCGCAATGCTCTTGGGGTCGCCGCCGTGTTCACCACAGATGCCCACTTCCAACTCGGGCCGAGTTTGGCGGCCCAGCTCCACGCCCATCTGCATCAGTTTGCCCACGCCGTTGCGGTCAATGCTGGCAAATGGGTTTTCCAGCAAAATGCCTTTCTCCAGATATTCCATCAGGAAGCCGGTTTCGGCGTCATCGCGGGAAATGCCAAAGGTGGTTTGCGTTAGGTCATTGGTGCCAAAGCTAAAGAATTGCGCGTATTGGGCAATCCGGTCAGCCACCAGCGCGGCGCGCGGGATTTCAATCATTGTGCCGAATTGATAGTCCACTGCTATGCCTTGTTCCTGCATCACGGCTTTGGCTTCTTCTTCCAGCAATGTTTGTTCTATCCGCAGTTCAGCCGCATGCGCCGTGAGCGGAATCATGATCTTGGGATGAACATCCACGCCCGCTTTGGCGCACTCGCAGGCCGCTTCAAAGATGGCCCGCACCTGCATTTGCACCAATTCTGGCATATGGATGCCCAACCGCACGCCGCGCAAGCCCAGCATTGGGTTTTGCTCGCGCATCGTTTCCACGGCGGCCAGCATTTTTTGTTTCTCAGTCAGTTGGGCGCTCAACAGCTCAATTTCCGGCTGGATGGCCTTGAGCCGGGCTTGCATTTGCTCAATATCCTGTTGTTGCTCAACGTGAGATGGCAATTCTTTCTCTATGGGTAACCCGCTGAAGTAAGCCGTTAAGTCCATTGATTCAATGGCCTCCAAGATTTTTTGCTGGCGCTGGAGCATATCGGCAATGACGGTGGCTTCGCGCTGGCGGCCATGAATCTTGATGCTTAACTCGGTCACGTCGCGGAGCAAATCATCGTGGCTGGGCAGGAATTCGTGTAGAGGAGGGTCAATCAAGCGGATGGTAACCGGTAGGCCGTCCATCGCCTTGAACAGGCCCTTGAAATCTTCCCGTTGAAACGGCAAAAGCTTAGCCAGCGGCTCGGCCCGCTCTTCGGGTGTCTTGGCTAAAATCATTTGTTGTACCAACGGCAGGCGCTCAGTTTCAAAGAACATGTGCTCTGTGCGGCACAAGCCAATACCTTCCGCGCCGTACTTGCGGGCACGCTCGGCGTCACGCGGGTAATCTGCATTGGCCCACACACCCAGCTTGCGCACCTCATCTGCCCACTTCAGGAGTTTAAGCACATACGGGTCATCAAAATCAGGGATGACGGACTTCACTTTTCCGGCAAACACTTCGCCCGTTGTGCCATCCAGTGAAACCACATCGCCTTCTTTGAACAGCCGGTCATTCACTGTGAATTGGCGCTTTTCCAAATCAATATTGATGGCGGAAACGCCCACGACGGCGGGTTTGCCGAATTGCCGCGCCACCAAAGCGGCGTGGCTGGTGCGTCCGCCGCGGCTGGTGAGGATGCCTTGCGCGGCTAACATGCCGTGCACATCGTCCGGCTTGGTTTCTGGCCGCACCATGATGACGCTCTTCTTTTGCTCTTTGGCCCACTTCTCCGCCGTATCTGCATCAAAAGCTAACACGCCGCTAGCCGCACCGGGTGAAACATTCAGGCCGGTGGCGATGAAATCGCCGCGCTCCAAGGCCAGTTTCTTTTCTTGCGGGTCAAATTGTGGATGGAGGAAGAAATCAATATGGTCTGGGCTAACGCGCTTAAGGGCCTCAGCGCGGCTGATGAGCTTTGCATCGGCCATATCCACCGCAATGCGGATGGCGGCCTGCGCGGTGCGTTTGGCCGCGCGGGTTTGTAAAATCCACAGCTTGCCGCGTTCAATGGTGAACTCAATATCCTGTGTTTCCCGGTAATACTTCTCCAGCTTGCGGCAAATTTTCTCTAACTGCGCGTACTGTTTGGGCATGGAGTCTTTCATGGCCGCAATGGGGAGCGGCAGACGGGCACCCGCCACCACATCCTCGCCTTGCGCGTTGATGAGGAAGTCGCCTTCCATCTGCGGCGCGCCATCCGAAACGTTGCGGGTGGTGAGTACGCCGGTGCCAGAGTCTTGGCCCATGTTGCCAAACACCATTGTCACAATGTTCACTGCCGTGCCAAGGTTGTGCGGAATCTTGGAAGCGTTGCGATAATCAACGGCGCGTTTGCCGTTCCAACTGCGGAACACGGCTTCGGTGGCCAGCCTCAATTGTTCTAGTGGGTCAGTGGGGAAGGGGCGGCCTGTGGCCTTCTGCACGATCACTTGGAAAGTTTCCGTGATTGCCTTTAAGTCTTCAATTTCTAAGTCCGCATCATTCGTCACGCCGCGCCGTTCACGATACGCCTCGAGCACTTTCTCAAAATCATCTTTGGGGCAACCCAGCACCACCGAGCCAAACATCTGCACCAGCCGCCGGTAAGCGTCATAGACAAAACGTTCGTTGTGGGTGAGGGCAATTAAGCCTTCGGCTACTTCTTCATTCAGGCCCAGATTGAGAACGGTATCCATCATGCCGGGCATGGAAAATTTGGAGCCGGAGCGGCAGGAGACCAGCAGGGGTTTGTGTGGGTCGCCAAACTTCTTGCCCGTGGCCCTTTCGATGGCCTTGAGGGCGGCCAGTTCTTGTTCCCACAAGCCGGCTGGGAATTTTTCCCCAGCGGCGAGATAGGCGTTGCAGGCTTCAGTGGTCACTGTAAAGCCGGGCGGAACGGGCAAGCCGCCGCGCGCCATATCCGCTAAACCGGCGCCTTTGCCGCCCAGTAGGGCGCGCACCCCCTCCCAATCGCCGGCGTATTTCTCGGCCTGAGCCACTTCACTAAACAGATAAACCCATTTCTGAACTTTAGGCTTGGGCGTGATGGCCTTGGATTTGTGGCGATGGCGCCCATTGGTAGAAGTGTGAGATTTGGCGCGGACAGGTGCGACGAACATACGGCCTCCTATTTATGAGCCGATTGGGCAGAATTTAGGGATAGCCTAATCGCCTTGTAGATTCAGTTGTAGTGACATAGGTCATTGATTACGGCTGGGTCTGTCAGTTTTGCGTTGACGCTGACGTATTCGGCGGGTATACTGTGCGCCGCTCTACCAAGCCCCTATCGTCTAGTGGACTAGGACGCGGCCCTCTCAAGGCCAAAACTGGGGTTCGAATCCCCATAGGGGCACTTGCCTTTAAACGCGACAAGTCAGTCGCGTTTTTGTTTTCCTTTAGTGAAAGTGCCCAAGCTGGGCCTGCGGTAAAATCTTCTTTGATGTTGAATAAAATCCGACCGATTTTGTTGTTATTGTTTGGGCTAGTGGTGGGGTTGGGCCTAGTCTTTGGCGCGGTCATACTTCAGGCCCGTTTGTTTCCGCCCCCGCACCAATGGCAGGGCTTGTATTTAGATGAGCCGCGTGTGGCTTTTGATTTTCAGTTACAAGGCGCGGGCAATGCCCCGGTGAAGTTGAGCGATTTCCGCGGCAAAGTGGTTGTGCTCTTTTTTGGCTACCGTTCCTGCCCGGATGTTTGTCCCCTCACGTTAGCGAACTTAGAGCGCGCCTTAACCACGCTTGGCCCTGCCGCCGCTGACGTTCAGGTCATCATGGTGTCCGTTGACCCGGAACGTGATACACCGGAAGCGGTGGCCGCTTACGCGCAAGCCTTTAGCCCGCAATTTGTGGGCGTTACGGGCTCGCTGGCCCAGCTCACCGAGGTGGCCGAAGCGTACAACATTTACTTTATGAAGGAAGAGACGCCTTCAGCCGCCGGTTACCTGGTTACCCATTCATCCACACTTACAGTTATAGACCAATCAGGAAAAATCCGTTTGGTCTGGCCGTTTGGCGTGGAAAGTAGCGCCATTGCGGCTGACTTGAATGTGTTGTTGGCCCGCTAACGTCAGTACTCACTTGCTATCGCTCAGTATTTTTAGCTGACGTATCATCCCGCCATGCAACCATTTCGCCTAATTCCTGAATACCGTGAACGCGTATGGGGCGGCCAACGTTTGCAGGCGGCCCCTAAACCTATTGGTGAAGCTTGGGTGGTGTATGAAAACAACAGAGTGGCGGATGGCCCGTGGGCGGGCCGCACCCTGGGGGCGATTGCCGCCGCTGAGGGAGAACGCTTACTTGGCAAACGGCCTCTGCGGCAAACCGGCGTGCGCTTTCCTTTACTCATTAAGTTGTTGGATTGCCAAGATTGGCTCTCGGTACAAGTTCACCCTAACAACGCCCAAGCTGTTCAGTTGGAGGGGCCGGGGCAATTTGGCAAAACGGAAGCCTGGCACATTTTAGAGGCCGCCCCTGCCGCGCAACTCATCTCCGGTCTCCGGCCTAACACCACGCCAGAAGCTCTCAACAAGGCCGTTTACGGCGGCTCGCTCATGGAAATAGTGCAATATGTGAACGTCAAAGCCGGGGATACGGTTTTTATTCGCGCTGGAACCGTGCATGCGCTGGGGCCGGGCTTGCTCCTCTATGAAGTGCAACAAACTTCGGACATTACTTACCGTGTGTTTGATTGGAACCGCCCCGCCTCCGCCGGCCGTGAGCTTCACCTAGAAAAATCCTTAGCCGTGATTGACCCTGCCGCTGTGGGCCGCGCCGAGCCAGAACCGGAATTGCAAGCTGGGCAGGGGGTGGCCACGCAATGTGAATACTTTACGCTGGAAATTTTGCGGAGCGCCGGTGAAGCCATCCGGCGCGATACGCGGCGAGAGTCTTTTCATGCCCTCACCATCATTGACGGGCAAGCGCGTGTGAGCGGCAACGGTTGGGAAGCGCCCCTGGCCCGCTTTGAAACGCTCCTTATTCCCGCCGAGAGCGGGGAATATGCAGTTGGGCCAGTAGAGGGGAATTTGCGCGCCTTGTGCTCCAGTGTATGACGGTGCAACTAATAATTGCTAACAACTGATAGCTAGGGGCTGATAGTTACCAGCCGTTTTGCGAAGGTTACAACGTTGATAAAATAACCGGCCCCTCCGGCGTAATCGCAATCGTATGCTCAAACTGCGCCGAGAGCTTGCCGTCCTTCGTCACTACCGTCCAGCCGTCTTTCAACATCTTCCACTCAGCCACACCTTCGTTAATCATCGGCTCAATTGTGAACACCATACCGGGCCGCAACTTTGGCCCTTGGCCGCCCGGCCCGGTATGCGGCACGGAGGGCGCTTCGTGCAAATTGCGGCCAATGCCGTGCCCGCCCCATTCCAGCACCACCTTGTAACCGTGGCTCTCAGCGTGCAATTGAATCACGGCGCCAATATCACTCAAGTAGCGGCCCGGTTGCGCCGCGCGGATGCCGCGTTGTAGGCACTCTTGCGTCACCTCTAGCAACTTCTGCGCCCGCGCCGAAATGTTGCCCACCGGAAACGTCACGCACGCATCCCCACAAAAGCCATTGTGCTTCAGGCCGATATCAATGCCCACAATATCACCCTCGCGCAGTTTACGGCCATCCGGCAGGCCATGGCACACTTCTTCATTCACAGAGGCGCAAATCACGCCGGGGAAGGGCGGATGTGTGGGCGGATTGCCGCGATAGCCTTTGTATAACGGTTGCGCGCCGCGCTCCTTAATCAATTCGGCCACCTGATTATCCAGCTCGCGTAAAGTCACGCCGGGCTGAATGTTGTGTTTAAGCAAATCAAAGCACTGCGCCACCAAACGGCCGGCCTCGCGCATGGCCTGAATATCTTGTGGGCTTTTGAGGATGATGTTCTGTTTTTGGTTGGGGGCAGGGGAAAACACGTTCGCTAATCTTTCTTGCCAATTCATAGCTAACTCAAGGGGCGCTCTTTCAGAATACGCGCATTATACCGTGCTAAAAACGCCCGTCGCCACACTCGTAAAATCAACGAAGTTTGCTATGATTGCGCTATTCCAACTCGTCCCATGATCAGGAGTAGACCTTTGCCGGCTTTACTGCGCCTCTCACAATGGATTGACGCATTCATCGAAAAGCTCGGGAGTCTCAATCTCTACATCGTTCTCCTTACCATCGCCATTGGGGCCATCAACCCCATCTCGCGCTACATTGGCGGTTTCTTGGGCATCAAGCTCACCTCCAACTTTTTGCTCGAGCTTCAATGGTATTTCTTCTCCATCATTTTCTTTTTAGGCTTTGCTTACATCCTCAAACATGGTGTGAATGTGCGGGTGGATTTTTTGTTCAGCAACTGGAGCCCCAAAACCAAGGCATGGGTGGATTTAATTGGAACGTTAGTCTGCCTTATTCCCTTCTGCCTTATTGGCATTTACGTCACTTGGAACCCCGTGCTGATTTCGTGGGGCCGCTTGCCCAACGGCGCTTTTGGTAACTGGGAACTCTCGCCCGACCCGGAAGGCCTGCCTCGCGCGCCCATTAAGAGCATGATTATCGTTTCGTTTCTGCTCTTGTTTCTGCAATCCATTTCTCAGCTTATTAAGTACACCGCCATCATTTTAGGAAGTCGCGAGGTGGCGCAGAAAGTTGCCGAAACGCTGGCGACTGACCAGAGTGATAATGCGCCCGCTTAGCGAGTGTTTTTGATAGCAACGTTTGACGTGAAACCCGCGCCCTGAGTGTGGTGAAGGGTGCGCGCTTCGATATGCCTGTGTAGATCAGCCCGCCTTTTCTGGGAGACACTTATGGGTTCTGAATGGTTGGCGCTACTGATGTTTGTGGGGTTTTTCTTTATCCTACTGAGCGGTTACCCGGTGGCGTACTCCTTTGTTGCCACTGCCCTCGTGTTCGGTTTGGCTGGTTTGGCGCTGGGTGAGTTTAACTTGAACCGCCTCCTGCTTTTGCCCAACATTTGGTTTGGCACCATGAGCAACTTTACGCTCTTGGCCATTCCATTTTTTGTATTTCTAGGCACCGTATTTGAAAAATCGGGCTTGGCGGAAGAACTGCTGGAAACAGTGGGTGTTTTACTTGGCGCTTTGCGCGGCGGCTTGGCTCTTACCGTTGTCATTGTAGGCACGCTTTTGGCCGCCACCACCGGCGTGGTAGCGGCCACCATCATCGTTATGGGCCTGCTCTCCCTGCCTATCATGCTCAAGTATGGCTATGATAAACAATTGGCGGCAGGCGTCATTGTGGCCGCTGGAACGCTGGCGCAACTGATCCCACCTAGCTTAGTGTTGGTAGTGCTGAGTGACCAGATTGGCGTGGGCGTGGGTGATTTGTTCGCCGGTGCGCTGATCCCGGGCCTGATGCTTGCGACGGCATATGGCCTCTATGTACTTGTGGTGGCATGGCTCCGGCCTAACGCCGCGCCCGCCTTGCCGCCGGCGGCCCGCAGTCTCAAGGGGCCGGAACTCGCGCGGCGCGTCATTCGCTCTGTGGTGGCGCCGAGTTTTCTCATTTTTGCTGTGTTAGGCAGTATATTTTTTGGCATTGCCACGCCCACCGAAGCCGGCGGTATTGGCGCGCTGGGCGCGTGTATTTTAGCCGGCCTCACCGGCCGCTTGAATCTAAAAATGCTCAAAGAAGCGGCTAACTCTACCGCCCGGCTCACGGCGCTGGTGGTAAATATTTTGTTCTGTTCCTCGCTCTTTAGCTTGGTGTTTGATGAGTTGGGCGGCAAGCGCTTAGTAACAGATTTATTGGTGGGCATGGGGAGCGCGCAAGGTGTGATTGCCTTTATGATCGTGGCGAATCTCATAATTTTTGTGTTGGGCATTTTCTTGGAATTTACGGAAATTGCCTTTATTGCCATGCCCTTGCTGGCCCCGGCGGCAGTGGCTCTCAACATCCCGCTGGTTTGGTTTGGCGTGGTGATGGCCATCAATCTGCAAACGGCCTTCATCTCACCACCCGTGGGTTTCTCGCTCTTTTACTTACAAAGCGTGGCCCCTAAAGAACTAAGCACGATTGAGATTCACAAGAGCGCTATCCCATTTGTGGTGCTCCAAGTGATTGTGCTCATCCTAGTCATCGCTTTCCCCGAAACGGTCATGTGGCTTGTGCGCGTCTTCAATCAGATATAGTAAGGCTTCCGCTCAGAGAGTTTGTTGAAAGCGAAGTTAACTGTGACCGTATCTACAACCGCAAAAAAACGGCGGAGGCCAATTGGCCTCCGCCGTTTTTTTTGCTCCGGCTATTTATTGACCTAGTCTAGAAGTGAGATAGCGGGACATACCGTTTTCATTGATGTTGTGCCACGCAATAATGCCATCACGGAACTTCTTCCACTCGGCAAAAATGGCGCCAAAATCCGCATCTGCCGCCGCAAACTCATCATACAGTTCAAAGGCCGCGGCTTCGGCCGCTTGCAAAATTTCTTGACTGTATGGGCGTAATTGCGCGCCGCTCGCAATCAGTTCTTGCAGAGCGGTGTTGTTGCGCGCATCATAGCGGGCCAGCATCGTCATGTTGGCTTCGAAGGCCGCCGTCTTGATGATTTCTTGGTAGATGGCCGGTAGTTTATTCCACTCATCCAAGTTGATTTCCACTTCCAGCGTAGGGCCTGGCTCCCACCAGCCCGGGTAGTAGTAAAACTCAGCCGCTTGGTTTAACTGTAATTTCTGGTCATCATACGGGCCAACCCACTCAGCGGCGTCCACCGCGCCCGTGGAGAGTGCTTGGAAGATTTCACCGCCCGCAATCACTTGCACCGTTACCCCTAGTTTCGTCATTACTTGCCCGCCCAGGCCGGGGATGCGCATCTTTAGGCCTTGCAAATCTGCCACGGTGTTAATTTCCTTGCGGAACCAGCCGCCCATTTGCACGCCGGTGTTGCCTGCCGGGAATTGAATGACGTTGAAGGTTTTGGCATAGAAATCTTGCAAGAGTTTCAATCCGCCGCCTTCATACAGCCAGGCGTTTTGTTGTTGTGCGTTTAGGCCAAAGGGCAGGGCGGTGCCAAAGGCCGTTACTGGGCTTTTGCCCACGTAGTAGTAAGAAGCGGTGTGGCCAATCGGCACGGCTCCTTGTGAAACGACATCCAACACTTGCAGGCCGGGGGCTAGTTCACCGGCTGGGCGCGGGTCAATCTTAAACTTGCCGCCTGTCATGGCGCCCACACGCTCTGCGAACACTTGGGCGCCTCCAAAAATGGTATCCAGGCTTAACGGCCAACTGGTAGCCATTTGCCAGCTAATTTCGGGCAGGCTAGTATCTTGTGCAATTTGGGCGGCAGTAGGAGAGGCCGCCACTTCGGCCGCCGTTGGGTTGGCAGGCGCAGAGGTGGCGGAGCTTTGGGTAGCTGTGGCTTCGGTGGCGCACCCCGCTAATCCAATGGCCGCGCCGCTGGCCGCTACCGTCTTAAGAAACTCGCGTCGGTTCATAGACATAGCTCAATTACTCCTTTGTATGATTTGCCCGGGGGCAAGGCTGTGAATGCCTAAATAATAAGGGCGTTTTGGAAGGTGTCAATCTAAAATTTTTCCCCTGCCTAAAGTTTTGAATGCTGCGGCTATTTTACTTAACGAGGCCGCACACGCCAGATTTCAAAACTCTCCTCATCAAACCCTTTGAGCATGGCGGCATCATTGGAAATGACGAGCGGGGTGAAGGGATGTTCCAAAATGGCTTTTACTTCGGGGTCATGCCGCACACTGGCGGAGAGGATCACGTCTTCACCGTTAGACAACTCCACCAACCGCGAGGCGGCGTTGACGGTAGACCCAAAGTAATCCAGCTTTTCATTGAGGGTGACGGCGATGCAGGGGCCGGTGTGAATGCCCACTTTGAGCATGAGGGGACGGGTGTTATTGGGCGGCATGGCCAGCATGCGTTGCGCGCGGATAACGGCTTGCAGGGCGGAGGCTGGGCGCTGAAATACCGCCATGATGGCATCCCCAATCGTTTTGACGATGGCGCCGCCTTCCGCCGCGACGGCGTCTTTCAAGACATCAAAATGGCTCATCACCATGCCAAAGGCCACTGCATCACCCACTTCGCGGTATAGCTTGGTGGAGCCGCGCAAATCCGTGAACAGCACAGTTAGGTTGCCCACAGAAATTTGTTCGCCGGGCCGCAGGGCTTCACTGGCAAACAAATCCCGAAATACTTGTAAAGCGGTTACATCCGCGGCTGTGGTAGATTGGTCACTCCACGCTTGCCGCTCCAAAATGAATAATTGCTCCCGCGCAGTGGCATTGATGAACTGTAAGGTTGGGTGTGGGCTAATGGCCGGTTCCACTTCCGGCCAGCCGTTTGGCTCCAGACGGAAGGCGACTTCCGCGCGGCCATCTGCTTCCACGAGCAGGCTTTGGCTCCCGCGCACATCTAGGGCGCGCAAACGGTAGCGGCCCGTTTCTAGCGCGGCCGTGAGGGTGCGCTCTTCTCCCGCGCGCAAAAGTTGTTGCACGGCAATGTGCGGCGTAACTTGCGGCCCCGCCACGCAAAAGGGCGCAACATTTATGGCGCGGATGGCCGGGTTGGGGTGAAAGGTGAGCTCTACAGACCGTTCAAAATCGGCAGTGTAATCAACGCCGCACGTGTCACAATGGATTTTTTGTGAGCCGCTCAAATCCGCCAATGAGCGGGCTTCAAATCGCGCGCCCCGGCAGTTGGGGCAGAGCACATCCCACTGCAAATCCAACATTCCAACGCGGGTAGCCCGCAAGCACAATTCCAGCACGGCGCGGCGTGGAACGCCCCACGCTTTTGCCAGCGCATACGGGCGTAAGTGGGCCACTAAACTGTCATCGGCGTTCTCAAGTGTATGGGTGAGTTTATCCACCAACTGCTGGTCTGCGCCTTGTTGCAAAAGCTGAGCGCGCGCGGCTTGCAAGCGTTCTCGCCCTCCGGTTCTTAGCTCAACTGTGGCGGGTAATTCCAGCCGGGCGGCCAGCGGCGGAACAGTGGCCGCTACCCGGTCATAGGCGCGGATGGCTTGGTCAAACACATAGCGGCTGAGCAGGCCAATTTGAATGGGGATAGCGATCAGGCCCAACACATTTGCCGGTGTGGCCCAAACCTGATAGCGCAGGTGTGTGCCGCCTTCAGGCCGGGGCGTCAGCTCTGCTAACATGCGGAACTCGCTGAGCGGGTTAAGCAGATGCGGGCGGTACACCCTTTGCACGCCGAACCGTTCCGGGCGCACCCACTCAAACGGTTGTTCCTCAAACTCCAACGGCACACCGTAAATGGTGACGCGCAGTTGGCGGCGGGCATTTTCCAACCGTTGGCCTTTGGGCAGAAGGTTCTTTACAGCCGGGAGGCCTGTATCACGGTTAAACCGGTCAGTGTCTGCAATCAGCGGCCAATAAGCTTCCGGCTGAGCACGCAAATGCCATTCCCAGGCAAAGTGTAGGGGGGCAAAGGCCATAGATGAATTCTACTCACTCCGGAAAAATTTACGCAGTTTGAATGGGTTGGCATTTTGTTTCGGCGGCCAGTTTATAATTTGTTATCAACCCTTAATCTCCTACTCCAATCATATGTTTTTGTGTGGCGGTTATGCCTTATGACCAACTCTCTAAAATTTCAATGGGATGACCCGTTTTTGTTGAATGACCAACTGACGGAGGAGGAGCGCATGGTGCGCGATGCCGCGCGCGCGTACTGCCAAGAGAAGCTTCAGCCGCGCGTGCTGGAAGCCAACCGGCATGAGCGTTTTGATCGGGAAATTATGAATGAGATGGGGCAGTTGGGCTTCCTCGGAAGCACCCTGCCGGAGGAATACGGTTGCGCCGCGCTGAACCATGTGGCCTACGGCTTAATTGCGCGCGAAGTGGAGCGCGTGGATAGCGGTTACCGCAGTGCGATGAGCGTGCAATCTTCGTTAGTGATGTATCCCATTTATGCATATGGCACAGAAGCGCAACGGCAAAAATATCTACCGCGCTTGGCTACGGGCGAGATTGTGGGTTGCTTTGGCCTGACGGAGCCAAACCACGGCAGTGACCCGGGGAGCATGGAAACGCGCGCGCACAAGGTGGCCGAGGGCTGGCGCATTCATGGCAATAAGATGTGGATTACGAACTCACCGATTGCGGATGTGTTTGTGGTGTGGGCCAAAACTTACGGCCACGCTGAAACGCCGGACGGTGAGATACGCGGCTTTGTGCTGGAAAAAAATCTGCGCGGCTTGAGCGCGCCTAAAACGGAGGGCAAGTTCAGCCTGCGCGCCTCCATCACGGGTGAGATTGTTTTGGATGAAGTGCTGGCGCCGGAAGATGCACTCCTGCCGAATGTGATGGGACTAAAGGGGCCGTTTGGCTGTTTGAACAAGGCGCGCTACGGCATTGCGTGGGGGGCGCTGGGCGCGGCGGAGTTTTGCTGGCACGCCGCCCGCCGCTACACGTTGGAGCGCCGCCAGTTTGGGCGGCCACTGGCGGCCAATCAGCTTATTCAATTAAAGCTGGCGAACATGATGACGGAAATTACCTTGGGCTTGCAGGGCGCACTGCGCGTGGGGCGGTTAATGGATGAGGGCAAGAGCGCGCCGGAGATGGTTTCGCTCATCAAGCGCAACTCGTGTGGCAAGGCGCTGGAGATTGCGCGGCTGGCGCGCGATATGCACGGTGGCAACGGCATCGCGGATGAGTTCCACGTGGTGCGTCATATGATGAACCTAGAAGCCGTAAACACCTACGAGGGCACGCATGATATTCATGCGCTGATTCTAGGCCGCGCGCAGACAGGCTTGGCGGCGTTTAGTTAATCGTTGCAGAAGTTGGTTTTGTGATCTGAGAGCGCACTTGTGCCAAACCCAATTAGAAATTTATCCAACACTTTGCTTTTTCTGGCTATAAATGAAGCAATACAAAACAATAGCAAGAAAGCTACTCCAACAACCGCGCCAACAGCCACGCGCCCCACGGGTTGTTTTCAAAGCCAACGGGTTGCGCGCCTGCGCCGCCTGCCAGCCGCAGGGTTGTAACCCAAACTCGGCTCTCGCCCACGCGCCACTCCGCCAAATAACTGCTCCACGTTAACTGCCGCGCATCAAACCGCCGCCAAATATGCTCCCCCTCTCCCAGCGGGAGAGGGGGCCGGGGGGTGAGGGCGAACTCACTTGCTACACTAAATAACCGCATATCGGCAAAACCGGCGTGCGGCACTGCTTCCCAAATTGGGTGCGGCTCAAATGTGTGAATAGCCTCGCGCCAGAAGGGTAGGTTGGCGGTAAGGCGCGTATCTGGCTCAGTGAGCCACAGCACAATCTGGCGTATTCCCTGCTCAGCGGCGGCGAGGGCATCATCAAACGAGTTGGTGAGATACGGTGTGTTGGTTTGGGCAGGTAGGCCAGCCGTAAATTCTGTGCCACGCGCCAGCCGCGCCAAGCCAAAGTGTTGCGCAAAATCTAAGTGGGCAAAATTGCCGCCCAGCATAATTTGCTTGGGGAAGGTTGGGCGCGGCACGGCCCAGAGTTTCCACTGGTTATTAACACCTGTCAGGTGTGTTTGAAGGGTGATTTCAACTGGGCGCACGCCGGGCGGCACAATCAATTTGATGCGGCACACTTCGCGAACTTCACCAGCGGCGGCCTCTATACGGGCGGTACCGCGCGCAACCATAGCTTCCTCCGTAAACGCCTCCCACGTCAGTCCCGCATTTTCAAGCTTCGGCCCACCGTTGGAAATGATGAGCGTGAACTCCGCCGCCTCGTCCTGCCAAAAACTGTACGGGTCACGTGGGGCGGGGCGGTCACCGCCTTGCCAAGCGCGGCGGCGCGGGCGGTCTAGCGTCAGCACCACTTTCGCGTTGAAGCTTTGCCATTCAAGCGCGTTGAATTTTGGCTTACCGGCATCATCCACCACGCCGCTGGTAGTAACGGGCGTATCCGCCCAGCCGGTGAGCACGTAGCCGCCAGTGGCCGTGTGGCGGCGCACCGCTTCTAAAATGTGTTTACGGATGGCCGTGGCCTGCTGGCGGGCAACCTGCGTCAGCGCCGCACCAAAATCCGTAACGCCCGCCGCCGCTAGCCTTTCGCGCCACTCGCGTTGTGGCACGTAATCTGGATGCTCGGTGGTGGCGTCTTTCAGCCACCACGCATTTTGCACGGCGGCGTAATCGCGCACTGTATCCGCATCGCAGAACTCGCCATACAGCCACGGCTTGGCGGGCCGGTAAGCGCGGCTAAAGTGTTGAACCAGCGGCTCAAAGAAGTGTGGGTCCGTGTAAAAATGGTAATCGTAAAAATCGCTCAACGGCAAATCCACGCCGCCGTAGGCTTCAGCGGAGCCGCTGTTATCACACAACAGCGCGTTGGGAAAATACTCCCGCGCCAAACCCCACAGCGCCTGCAAAAAATCGGCATCGGCTTGCGCGTTCAGCTCACAGCCCAAACTCACAATGGCAATGCTGGGGTGATGGTGCAGGCGGCGGAAGAGGGCTTCATACTCATGGAGTGCATGCGCTTTGAACGCCGGTGTGATGTGCGGAAGCCACATTGGCAGTTCCAGCCACAGCCACATCCCGGCTTCATCCGCCACATCAAAAAAGTTTTCCGGCGGCACATACAAACACAACTTCCACAAGTTGAAGCCCAGCACCCGCGCCTGTGCAAAATTTTCCAGAATCTTTTCGCTCGGTAAGTTGGGCGCAATGTGTTCCGCATCCCAGCCCCAATCCAGCACGCCGCGCAAGTGTGGCAGAGCGGAGGGGAAGCCGAAGCGGCGCGAAACTTGCGAGAGGATTTGAGCATTGGAGAAAGCAGAAAGTTGAAAGTAGAAAGTGGAAAGTGGGAACGGTTGCGGATTGGGAACTGTGAGCGTGAGGGAGAAAGTGGGGTCGTCCGGCGTAAATTCGGCGGATGTAATTTGCGCGCCATCAGCGGCGTGAATGGCGACGATGAGGTGCGTGGCCGCGCCAGTGAATGTGCCGCTCACGCTCAGTTGGCCGTTGGCTTGTGGGTGAATGCGCAAATCATTAAACGCGGCGGACTCAAAAGCGCGCAATCGCAAACTTTGCCATACGCCGCCAAACGTCACGGCCACATCCGGCAAAAAGCCGCCCAGCCACGCGCGCGGCGGGTAGCGCTCGCCCAGCTTCCAAACTTCAATCTCCAACGCGTTCTCACCTTCATGCACCCACGGCGTAATTTCAATTTGAAAAGGCGTCCACAGGCCGGTGTGCTCGCCCGCCATGTGGCCGTTCACGCGCACAACGGCGTGGTGGCTAATAGCATCCGCTTCCAGAAAAATTTTCTTCGTGAGCCATTCGGCGGGGATGAAAATTTGGCGGCGATAAAAGGCTGGGCCATCGGTGGCCTTATCTGCCGTGCTAGCTTCCCACGCGCTGGGCACAGTAATGGTGCGCGCCCGCTCACCACCCAACCGAAACTCCCACTCGCTGTCTAAAGTCAGTGTGAGGGCTAGCGTATTTTCTAGAAAATGGTCTGGTGAAGCCAAAGGGATTTTTTCTCGCAAAGCCCGCTAAGTTCGCAAAGATTCCTTGGTGTTCTTTGCAAGAGATTTACTTTCTACTCACTACTTTCTACTGCGGCGGGTCTAAATAGATGCTCATCTCCCACACATTCCCGTCTACATTTTTTCGCACCCGCAGGCCGCTGTTTTTGATGAACTGCAGAATTTTGGCGTTGTTTAGGTGAATGGTGGCCACAAAACGGCGGATGCCGTGGTTGCGCGCATACTGCGTGACGCGTGTGGTGAGCAAGCGGCCCAGCCCTTGCCCTTGATACGTGTCTTCTATCACCACGGCGGCCTCGGCGGTATCTGGCTCGGTGGGTTTCACAATGTTGTAGCGCCCCACGCCAATGATGTGCTCCTCGCCGTCTTTTTCCAACACAGCCGCAATCGCCACCCGCCTCTGCCCATCCACATCACACAAATGGCGGGCTTCTTCGTCCGTCAGCGCCTTGCGGAATTCTAAAACGCGATAGAAGATGCTCTCAGGTGAGAGGCGAGAGAAAAACGCCTTGAGCCGTTCCACATCATCGGCCCGCAACAGGCGCAGATGCGCCCTGAGGCCGTTTTTGAGCGTCACCGGTTCAGGCGTTTGGAGTTCGTGCGTCACGTCATGGATTATAGCGGATGGACGGCTTGTGCTTTTAACGCGAACGTCAGCACTGTATCCATATAAGCCTCAAACTGCTCGTAGCGGATGCTGTGACCCGCGCCTGCAATTTGCGCCCAGCGCAGGCGGGGGTTGAGGCTCGCGGCTTCAGCGGCTTGCTCCGGGGTAATGATGCCGCCGAGCGAACGCTCACCGATAACGAGCAAAGTAGGGCACGGCAACTGCGGCGCCAGCGCCCGCCACGGTGACCACAGCTTGGGGTAGTAATCAAACACGGTGATATCCACTTGCTGTTTAGCGTCCCGGGAAAGTTGTTGATTGGCCAGTGACCAGGTAGGGTGTTCGGCTTGCACGTACTTAAGCGCCTCTTCCGCAGTGCCCGTTTGCTGGGCGCGGATGCGCTCCCGCCAAGTCTGAAAATCTGACCGGCGCTGGGCTTCAAAGGCCGCAATTTCTTCCGGCGTGTGGGTGGCCTCCGGCTCATACCATGCTGGGTCTTCTAACACCAAAAAGCGGGCGCGGGCCGGGTGTTGCGCCGCAAAGAGCGCTACGGTAGCGCCCCCCATGGAATGGCCGATAAGGCCGGGGGCCTCCAAACCTAGTGTGTTCAACACGCCGAGTAAATCGCTTACCCGGTCTTCATCCGCAAAACGCCCGCCGATGCGGTCCGATGTGCCATGCCCGCGTGCATCGTAGGCAATTACCTCAAAATGTTCTGCCAAAGCTAATGCGGCCTGCGTCCAGTAGAGGGCGTTATCTGTAAAGCCGTGCACCAGCACCACGGGCGGCTTATCTGCGCCAGAGCGGTAACAGGTGAGCTTTAGGCCGTTGATGGGGAGCGTAAATTTTTGCCAGTGTTTCATGCTGATTACTGCTTGACGGCGAGAACCCACCAACCCGCGCCCCACCATTTGGAGAACGCCGAGCCGGATAAGTCAAAATCCCGCCACACCTTTTGAAAGGCGGCGGATTTGAAGCCATTGAGCATAAGCGGAGCGATGACGGGCAGGCGGCCTAACGATGTAACAGGCCGATTGCCTAACGTGTGCGTCACGCGCCCACCGTGTTTTTCCACAGCGCGCACGTAAGTTTCCAGGCTGTAATTGTTCTCAAAAAAATCGGCTTTGGTGGCTTGCGCCAGCTCACCCCAGCGGCCTGAGAAAAGTGTCCGGCCTATTTTTTTAAGCGTGGCGGGCAGACGGCCAAAAGTATCCACCGAAAAACGCTCCGTCACAATATCTGCTAAAAACACGCCGCCCGGCCTGAGCACCCGCATTTGCTCGGCAATGGGTTTCTCAATATCCGTAAAGTGCTCCAACAAGCCGAAGCTCATGACTACATCAAAGCTGTTGGTTTCATACGGCAGTTGCGTAGCATCTGCTTTGCGGAAGATGGCGCGCGGCGGCTGGGGCTGGGCGTTCTGCGCAAAATTGCGTTCAGCAAAACGCAAGGCCTCATCAGATAAATCCACTAATTCCACCTCATAGCCGTGCGTGTTATGCAGGTATAGAGAAACGCCGCCAGAGCCACAGCCCACTTCTAAAGATTTCTGCGGCGTGGTGGGTAAAAATTCATTTAGCCGCTGGAACTTTACTGCCTCCCACAGTTCTGGGAAGGTGCGGCTGGCCGCGATGTTGCCGCCGCTATAGAATAAGTTAGTGGAAGCCCAAATCTTTTCAAAAACTTCGTGCTCGCCGGTGTGTTCGGCCTGCGGGAGCTGATGGAAAGTCATAAACTTCAGGGGGTTGTTGTGGGTGTGGGCGGCGGGCCGGGCGTAATCACGCTGGCCGCGTTGGCCGCTTCGGGGAATTCTCGTAACCACTCGTTCAGCCGCGTCACATCAATGGTAATGGGTTGGTTGGGTTCGGCGTTGAAGCCGCGGATGCCGGCCTGTTGCCCCGCCGTCAAGTCGGCAAAGTTGCCGCTGTTGGAGGTGAGGCGACACACACCTTCCAAACAGGTGGCAATGAGGTGTCCGTTGGCAGGATAATATTCCACAGCCATTAATGAGCCGCGCACAGCCGCCACGCCGCTCGGCGTTTTTAGCTCAAAGCTTCCGCTACCCAACTCTTTGGTTACTTGAATAAACACCTTGCCCGCGTCCAGCAAAAACAGCGTGGTTGGATTCTCTAATTCTGGCGAGAGGGTTTCCAATGTGAATTGTGTTTCCGGCGCAACCCGCACAATGGTGCCATCACTAATATCCAAACGCACGCGGCCATTCAGGCCGGTTTTTACGCCGCCGCCGGCCGCCAGTTGTTGGCCCACACTGGCCGTTACCCACTGTGTGTTTGGCGCGGGCAAGGTTTCCGCCGGGCCATTCACCTCAGAGAGCGAGGCGGAACGTATTTCCGGGTTAGGCGCAGTGGTGGCCGGTGCGCAGGCGGCGAGCAGGGTTGTTGTCAGCGCCAATAAAAGTTTACGAAGCATCATTGCGTTGGGTGGCTCCAGAGTTTAGATGGCAGACTCCCCCCGGCGCGGGAGTGATCATCCAAAATCAACCATTCTTATTCAATCTTACCTGCCGCGCGCGCTTTCGCCAAAACTTGTTCGGCGGCCTTCACTACCGGCCTATCCACCATTTTGCCATCTAAAGAAAATGCGCCCAAGCCGGATGCCTGATGTTCTTGCGCGGCCTGCACCACCCTCTGCGCGTGTGCAATGGCGGCGTCATCCGGCGTGAAGGCGGTGTGCACCGGTTCTATTTGGTTTGGATGAATTAACTGCTTGCCGCTATACCCCATGCGCGCGCCCTGTTGGGCTTCGTGCAACAAACCGGCGCTATCGCTGTAATCCACAAACACCATATCCAGCGCTTGCAGGCCAAAGGCGGCGGCGTGCGTTACCACCGCCGAGCGGGCGTAGAACACTTCCCAAGCTTCGCGTGTACGTATCGCGCCAATATCGCCCGCTAAATCTTCTGCGCCGAAAATGAGCGCCGTGAGACGCGGCGAAGCGCCTGCTATTTCTTTGAGATTAATCACGCCGCGGGCCGTTTCCACCATCGCCAGCATTTCTATTTCACCACTTGGCCAACCGTGAGCTTTTTCCGCCGCCGAAATTTGTTCATCCAGCCACTGAAGCGCTTCCGCGTTTTCCACTTTGGGCAGTAACACACTCTCAGGCCGGGCGGCTAACGTGTGCGCCAAATCTTCCACCTCCCAGCCGGAGCCGTACTGATTGACGCGCACCATGCGCTCACTCCGGCCAAAGTTCAGCGTGCGCAATGCTTTGGCAATCGCGTCACGCGCGGCCTGTTTTTGGTTGAGGGCCACGCCGTCTTCTAAATCTAGGCATACGCAATCCGCGCCGAGCGTGACGGCTTTTTCTATTTTGCGGCGGCTATCACCGGGGACGAATAAGAGTGAGCGACGGACGCGCATAAGGAAAGAAGTCATGAATGACGACGGGGATTAGCCTATCACGCATTCTCTTTTTTGAGAAACATCACCGTGCGCTCTAATTCCACCACCACAGTGCCGTCCGGCTTACGGCCCGTTTGCTTCAGCCGCACCAAGCCCGCATTTGGGCGAGATTGGCTTTCGCGTTTTGCCAGCACTTCCGTTTCGGCGTAAATGGTATCACCGTGAAAGGCGGGGTTAGGGTGTTTCACATTTTCATAGCCGAGGTTGGCAACGATGGTGCCTTCGGTTAATTCACTCACGCTCAGGCCCACCACCAATGCCATTGTAAACAAGCCGTTCACAATCCGTTGCCCGAACTCCGTTTTGGCCGCGAAGTCTTCATTGATGTGCAAGGGCTGGGTGTTGAGGGTGAGGGCGCTGAAGAGCACGTTATCCATCTCGGTCAGCGTGCGGCCGGCGCTGTGCGTAAAACGGTCGCCAACATTCAGGTCTTCAAAGTATTTGCCGGGCATAAAAATCATGACCTTTGCGTGATGTACTTGCTTTTCTTCTCTTTTACCCGACGGGCTGGCTCGGACCGGGCAGAATTAAAGGCCACGAGTCTTGCCCAATTGATTTCTCGATCATCACAAAACTCGTTGGCAAACTCAACCGTGAAATTAGTGATGATTTTGGCGTATTCAGCCTGAAATTCTTCGTTCTTTTCTTTTGCTTTGAAGCCTAGGGGCTCAATAATTCGAGTATATAGTTCTTTATCGCCTGATATAAATTCCCAAAAATCTTGCCCACAATATTTGTAGTAATCACCTTTGTCTGGATGAGAGTCTTGTCCATAACAGCAACCATTCACCCCAACTACTTTTGGTTTTTCTTTGGTTTTCTTGAGTTCGGCAGTCGCCTCCTCGAAGTTTTCCCGCATTTTGCGAATTTGGTCGGCATTGCCCCAATTAGGCCCAGACTTAATTGAGACGATATAGTAAATGCCTTCTTTACGAAATTCCAGATCAATACTGGGGCGGATTGATTTCGTGCCTCCATAAATTTGCCCGCAGATGTAAATTGCCAAATTTTCTAGAAACTCACCAAATAACTTTTCTTCTTGAGATGACAAGTGTGCATCCAAAATTAGTTTGACTAAATCCGGTGCAGCAATAATATGCTTGGCTTTGAAAAGATAAGGGTTTTTACGCTTAAGAATAAGGTTTAGTTGTAACTGACGTAGACTGTCCAAACGTTTTTGATGGAAGGCGCCGATGTTGGCTTCAACATAAGCGCGAATTTTGTTTTCTAATACACCATTTCTGCGGGTCATAAAAGTCTTTCTTGCTCGCCGAAAATCTCGTTTTCGGCCAACTCAAAATACTCCGGCAGAATTTCAATTCCTATCGCTTTTCGGCCCAAATTTTTTGCAATGCGAATGGCTGTGCCTGACCCCATAAACGGATCTAGAACTGTATCGCCTTCCTGAGTGAAGAGTTTGATAAACCATTCTGGTAAAGCATCAGGAAAAACCGCACTGTGACTCCGATTTTTCGTCTCGGTGGCTAAGTGAAGAACGTTCGTTGGATATACTTTATCGCGGTCTATCCAGTTCGCCACCCGTTTTCCAAAGCCACTACCCACTTTTGAAGTATCACGCACTAAATCTGTTCGGCTGAGATTCTTAAGCCGTTTCTCGGCCCAGTTACCCATGGGAACCATGACTTCTTTCTGATACATCTTGAACTGCCTACTCTTATTAAATTGTAACAACCGTTCCCATGCATCTCTAAATCGATTGGGCCATTTTCCTGGATAACAATTTTTCTTGTGCCAGATAAACTCCTCCGTCCACAACCAGCCCTGTTTGCGCATCTCCAAGATAAGCTCAATCACGTAAGTATGGCGTTCACCGTTGACGGCTTTCTCTTTGATATTGAGAATAAATGTGCCATCCGGTTTTAACACCCGCAGAAGTTCAGCCGAAATGGGCAAAAACCAATTGACGTATTCATCTGGGCCAACACCGCCATAGGTGTTTTTACGGCTGTCTGCATAAGGTGGGGAGGTGATAATCAGGTCTATGGAATGGGGTGGTAAATCTTTCAAGATTTCTCGGCAATCCCCACGTAATAGTTTAGTTGAGTTTTGCATTATTAATTTATATGTGATGCTATTAGATAAAACTACGTTTCCGCCACTGCTTCACCATCGCTGGCCGAAGCTAGTTTGCCCTCCACTGGTGTGGCGCAATACGGGCACACATTCCAGGGCAAATCCATCAGCTTACCGCACTGGCCACATTCTTTCTTGAGTTTGGTGAGGCAGTTGGGGCACAGGCGCCAATCTTCTTGTACTTGGCGACCGCAACCGGGGCATACCCGCTTTTCTTCAATCTCTTGCAGAAGCGCTTCTTCTTCTAGGCTTTGCTCATACGTTTCCGCCAAAGTTTTAGGTGGGCGGAGGATGAGGTACACCAGCAGGCCAGGCAAGGTGAGCACCGCTACCACCGCCGCCGCCAACAAGGCCGCAAACACATCACGGGAGCGCGCCCGCATATCGCGGTATGTCCAAAAAATCAGGCTGAGCCATAGCGCGGCCAAAAACGCGCCCAGAAAGGCCACTACCAGCAAAACCACATCATTAAGAGAGTTTAGGTTGGGCATAAGAACTTGGGGCGATTATAATTCAGCCATACCCAATTACCAATTCACTTGAACCCAATGACCGACTACCGACCACGCCTTGCCGATTTACCAGCAGATGACCGGCCCCGTGAGCGTTTGGCGTTAGCTGGCGCGCGGGCGTTGAGCAATGCGGAGCTGTTAGCGATTTTGCTTCGGGTGGGCGTGGAAGGCGAAAATGCCGTGCGGCTGGCAGAGCGTCTGCTGAATGAAGTGGGCGGTTTGCCCGGCCTGCATCGCGCCTCTCTCAGTGATTTACAAGCCCTCAGAGGCATTGGCTCGGCGAAGGCCGCACAATTGTTAGCTGCCATTGAATTAGGGCGCCGCATCGCCATCAGCGTACCTGAAGAGCGGCCCATGATTAAGTCCCCAGCCGATGCGGCCAATTTGGTGCTGTATGAACTTTCCGGCTTTGAGCAAGAACATTTGCTTGTAATTTTGCTGGATACCCGAAACCGCGTTTTGGGCAAGCCGGTGGAGGTATATCGCGGCTCTCTCAATACGTCGCTCATTCGGGTGGGGGAAGTGTTTCGGGAAGCGGTAAAAGTGAACGCGGCGGGCGTGATTGTGGTGCATAACCATCCGAGCGGCGACCCCAGCCCCAGCCCGGAAGATGTGGCGGTGACCCGCGCTATTATTGAAGCGGGCAAATTGCTGGATATTGAAGTCCTTGATCATTTGGTTATCGGCCAGCAAAAATTTGTCTCGCTAAAAGAACGGGGCTTGGGGTTCTGACGATGGACGGCTGACCACCGCCGTCTGTCGTCAATCGTCAGTTATGACTTTCCCCCTCACGCCTGATTATCAACTGTTTCTGCTTCCGGCGCGGAACGCCCTAGAAGCGGCCGAGTGGGGGGCGGCGGCCATGGAATACGCCGCCTTTTACCCCGATGTGCATTTTTCTCGTGATCCGGCGCGGGTGGATTGGCGCGGTTATCGGCACGTGACGATAGTGAACCCCGGCTTTTGGCCCGAGGATTTGCCGCTCCAAATTAAACAGGCTAATCCACAGGCCGAACTCGATTTCATTACGGTAGAAGCGCCCGGCGCTCTGCAAACCATCCTGAACGCTCGCACCTTTACGGGTGAGCGTTATGGGCCGCAGGTGGTGTTTGATTGGCAAGCCGTGTGGCCGTTGGGCCGGGCGTTGGTGGGCTTGCATGGCCGCTCCGATGGTGAATTACAAGAAGCAGATTTTGGCATCCTGCAACGCGCCCGTGTTGAAGCGCTCAAAATTCTCTCTTACGCCACCATGAATTCCGTAACGCGGGCGCGAGCCGTGAACCCGGAAATGTTTTTCCTCATCCGCGCCTTTCAGCCGTTTGGGGATGGGCGCGTGATTACGCCGGAAGAGTTCTATGAATTTACCTTTCGGGATGTGGCGCGGTTGTATGATGCTGACCCCGCTCTCCGGTATATTGAACTGCACAACGAGCCCAATTTGCGCGGCGAGGGTTTTGGCGCTAGTTGGCGCGATGGCCGCGAGTTTGGCGAGTGGTTTTTGCGCGTGCGGGATTTGTATCGGGCGCGCTTTCCAGAGGCCAAGTTTGGCTTTCCCGGCCTTTCACCCGGCGCGTCATCCGAGGCGGGCGGGCGCTTTGACTCGGAAGTGTTTTTAGCGCAAGCAGAGTTTGCGGCCCGTGAGGCAGATTGGATTGGCGTGCACGCTTATTGGGTGAATGAGCGTGAGTTGGCCGATGAGCGCGAAGGCTTTGGTTTTGTGCGCTACCGCAACCGTTTTCCTGATAAACTCTTGTTCATTACGGAGTTTGGCAACCCGGAACAGCCCAAAAATGTGGTGGCCGAACAATATGTGCGCTACTACAATGCTCTGCGGCGCGTGCCCGGCCTAGGCGGCGCGTTTGCCTACGTTGTTTCAACTTCTAGCACTGTGGAAAGCCCGCGCTGGGCGTGGCGGGATGAATCTGGGGCAGATGTGGGCATTGCTGACATTGTAGGCCGCCGTGAATGAAAAACTGGAACGAACTTAAGCTGAGAATGAACTATGTCTGAACCGCAGATTGTTTTACTTCCCAAGGCCGATTATTGGACGTGGGTACAGGCCGCCCGTGATTACGTGATTAAGTTTGGTGTGAACGTAACAGCCGACCCCGATGCGGCGGCGCGTTACTTAATGCCGCAACAAACAGTAACGGTGGCGGACGTGCCTAATGGTTACCCGGCGCAAGGCGAAATTCGCGCGTGGTTTGCGCGTAGCTATCCCAGCCTTAAGACTGATTTTGTGCCGGCCAAAACACCGGAAGAACTGCAAGCCGCGTTTAACAAACGGATAGCGGCCAATGACCGTTTTCTACCTATTGCCCCGCCCGCTTTTGATTTCCGCCGGATTTGGGCGGCGGGCAAATGCCTGAGCGGTTTGCATGGCCGCGCCGATGGCCGGATGCAGGAACCGGATTTCGCAGTTGTGCAACAGACGCGCATGGAAGCGGTGAAACTGCTCTCCAGCGCCAACCCGGAAGATGTGAACCGTTTGCGCCAAATTAACCCAAACGTGTTTATTTTGGTGCGGCTGTTTGCCAGCTTTGCCGGGCGCGTGGTAAACCCGAATGATTTTGCCACCTGGCTAACGTTTGATATGGGCCAGTTTTATCAGCGCGGCGTGCGCTACTTTGAAATACACAACGAGCCGAACTTGGTGGGCGAAGGCTGGACGCTAAGCTGGAAAAATGGGCGCGAATTTGGGCAGTGGTGGCTTACGGTGCGCAACCGGCTCAAGGCGCTGTACCCTGAAGCCAAGTTTGGTTGGCCCGGCCTCTCGCCGGATGGCTTCCCCGTGCCGGAGCGTACCAATGATGTGCGCTTCTTGGATGAAGCCGCTGAAGCCTTGAAAACGGCAGACTTTATCTGTTTGCACAGTTATTGGCGGGATGAAGCTGAAATGCTCTCGCCCAACGGCGGCATGAATTGGCAGATGTACCGCCAACGTTACCCGGATAAACTGTTGTTTATTTCGGAGTTTAGCAACCCAGTGGCGGAAGTGCCCACGCGCGCAAAAGGCGAGCAGTATGTGCGTTACTATCAACAGTTGCGCGGTGTGCCCGGTTTGGGCGCGGCTTTTGCCTTTATCGTCTCGGCGTCCTCCAATTTCCCGCATGAAGCGTGGCGTTTAGAAGATGGCCGCGTGAGCGAGATTGCGAGTGTGGTGGCCGCGCGGCCAACGATGGGCTAAGCCATTGGCAAGCAACAACGGATGCTCTACCACTCATTTAGTCCGAAGCTAGCAATTGCACCCGCGCCACACTGCTTTCGTATGAGTGGCCCGCCGCATACACGGTAATGGCTTTCACCACAGTAGCCGGGGCATTGGAGGCGTTGAAGAACTCAATGAGGTTTTGGGACTCATAAGTTTGCCATTGGCCTTCAGACAGCCGTTCATGTTCTGGAACGGCGCCACTGCACTGTACACAACGGGTAGCGCCGGCGTTAGCCCCGCTAGCGGCGCGATAGTAGAAGCCTTGTAAAAACTCGCGTGGATTGCCGTTATTATCCTCATACTCTAAGCGCACGATAATGGGACATTCCGTGCCAAGCGCGCCGCAATTGGTTAAGTCCTGATAGCGGAGCAAAATATCCAGCTGGAGTTGAAGTGAACGGAAATCACGCACATCGCGGTTAATTTCCTGCCGCAGGCCTACTTGGCTCCAACCTTGGCCTAAGCGCAGAAAGCTGGCCGCTCGCCGCCCTTCCACAAATTCAATTTGCACATTGCCTGCATCTTGCGTTGGGTCGCTGGGCGGGCGAATATCGGTTTGCCAAAAAACGCCCAACGGCTGTTGAAACTCACCATCCGTAATTAGGTTGCGTTCCGTGCTTTGGAAGATTTGTAAGGGTTGGTTGGGCGCCACCTCGGCGCGTTGGCCGGGTGTAAGCACCTGCCCGGTGGCTCCCGTCAGTACAGTGGCTTCGCCTTCGCCTACCGTGATGTTACTACCGGTAAAAGACGCATCTACAGCCGCGTTGCTCCCGCGCGTGTTGAGCAAAATAATGGCCGAAGGAGGCGATTGAATAACAATTTCTACTGGCCGAAGCGCTACACCGGTATTAAAAGCCCGCAAACGCCCGGTTTCTAGTCGCAGGCTGAGTTTATGCGGCTCCTGACTCCACCATGTAAACCGCGGGCTATCCGCTAACTCTAAAATTACGCGGCTCTCGCCATAAATCTGAACGGAAGCCAGCGTATCTTGCCTATCTGGCGAGAGGATGGTGAGCGTGGCCTGAGCGTTGCGGGCTGTGGTGATTACTGAACCAACGGGCACAATGGTCAGCCCGGCTTCTGGCGCATCACGATTGGGGCGTTGCACCAGCACGGTGCCGCTACTGGTCAGTTCTACCACTTGCGCTTCGGTGCTGGTGCGGAGCCACCAATCTGTGGCGAAAGGGATTAAGACGCTGAGGGCGCAAAAGGTGAAGAACGCCGTCCACAACACAAACCAGGCGCGTTGAATGGGGTTGGTTGGCATGCCTTACACCCGTACTTCAAACTGCTTAAATTCCCCGCTCGCCGCCTCCCAGTGCGTTTGCACATTCTTAACCTGCGCCAAACGCGGGCCCTGGCGTAAAAATTCCAGCAGTTGTTCTAGCGCCGAGCGCGGCCCTTCTGCCAACACCTCTACTTCGCCGGAGGGCAGGTTCTTAACCCAGCCAGTGAGCTCCAGCCGTTCCGCTTTTTGGAGGGTGTAGTAGCGGAAGCTCACGCCTTGGACGTGGCCGGAAATCAGGGCGCGCAAACGTTGGTGAGGTTCCATCATAGAAAAAGCCATTCCGCGTGAATGGCTTAAGGGATTATATCATTCGGTTGGCGGGCTTACCGCGTTGCCCCAGCAGAAACACTAGCATCAGAAACAACATACTGACGCCGATAACGCCTGCCAACCAAGTCCAGGCGTTTACATCATAGAAGGTGGCTCGGTTGCTTTCCGGCGTAAAGGTGGCTTGCGCCCATTCCTGTTCCAGTTCGCTCAAGCTTAGATTGAGGACGCGGCGCACGCCGGTATCGCAGTCCAACCCATCCGCATAAGCGCGGATTAAGTCATTGAGGCGCCGGATGCCATGCGTGCGCTGGATAAAGCGCACCACATCACCGCTTTGGGCGTAGGCCACAATCGCTTGAGATTGGTCGGCCGAGAAGTTGAAGCATAGCCGCTCCAAAGTGGGTAAGGTGTTGGTTTGCCGCGCGGCTGTGAGCAACTCCGCCTGTTCCGCACCGAAGTTATCTTCATTGAACACGGCCAATCCTTCATTCAACCACTGCGGCAGATTGTTATAGCCGGCTTCCCCGCCGGCCGCTTGATAAATGAGGATGTGGGCCAACTCATGCGGGATCTCTGTGCTTAGGCGGGTGAGGGCGTTTACATCATCTGGCACACTTACGGCGATGGTATTCCATTTGGGAAAGGTTTTGCCATCCATCCAGGCGGGGTCGGCCGGCCCAAATGTAGCGCGGAGCGATTCCACATCCGGGTAAATGTACACGGCAATAGCGTCCGGCAGGGTGGTTTGGAGCAGTTGATTGGCCCGTGTTAGGCCGTCGGTGGCCGCTTGTAACGCTGTTTGTCCAAACCGGTCATCGCCCATCTGCCAATAAACAGTGAGACGGCCATCCGTCAGCGTGCGCCACTGAAAACGGTTATCCACATATTGAAAAGTTTGCGGCTGAGTTGAAATCACACGTTCCTCGGCATCGGTGAAAACCCACCAATATTCCAACGTTGAAAACGCCTCCGCTGACCATTGTTGCATATCCAGTTGGTAGGTTAGGTTTAATTCGGTGCTAGGGTTGCGAAGTTGCGCTTTGCCCCAGTAGGTGCGTTGTTGAGCGTCCGTCATGCGAATGGCTAGTGTGGCATCTACTACTGGAACGGTGCTGGTGGCCGTCAGTTTAAGGGTGATGGTTTCATCAAAGGTGATGACGGGGGCAGGTTGTTCTTTAATCTCCACGCTAAATTCGGCTTGGGCCACGCCGAGGCGGTAAGTAAGCCCAGCCGCGCCAAACGCCAAGCACCCTGCTACTGCGCCGGTGAAGAGGAAACGAACGAAAGCGAGCCAAGCGTTAAAGTGTAAAAGTTTCATTTCTTGATGGATAGTCGGTCGTCGCCCAAACGTGCGCTGGCGGCGCACCGACTGAGTCAGGATACTGTGTTACCGTGATTTATGCAACAAATGTGCCAATTTATTTTGGGAATCTATGTGTAAACTTGCCGACTTGTCTTTCTCCTGCAAAGGGAGGAGAAATTCTAACCGGCGTGTTGTAGGTAGTAAATGAGCGGAGTCAGTGTGAGCGGGCTGAGCAGGGTGGAAAGGATGACGGTTTGCGCGGTTAAGTCCGCATCCAAATCATATTGGATGGCAAGGACGGTGGTGATGACGGCGGCAGGCATGGAGGCCTCTAGCACTACGGCTTGCCATGTGACGCCATTAAGCCCCAACCATTGGGCCAACACTAGTGCGGCCAGAGGCGCGACTAGAAGTTGTAATGCTACGCCGGCCATGAGCGCCCAGCGGCGTGGGCGTGGGTGGGGCGTGGTAGAAGGGGCTTGCGGCTGGGCCATTTGTAAGCCGAGCAAAACCAACATTACCGGAATGGCGGCGTGGCCCAGCAATTCTGCGGCGCGGGCCATATACACCGGAATGCTCCAGTTGAGCAGGCGCGCTATACCGGCCAGTACGAGGGCGTAAAATGCGGGCACCCGTAAAATTTCTTTTAGGGCAATGAAGATGGAGCGCGTGCCTAACGAAGCCACAAAGATGCCCACTGTGTAAACGCTCAGGGTGCTAATCACGTAAAACACTACGCCGCGCGCCAATGCTTCATCCCCAAACGCAAACTGCGTGGCGGCTAGCCCATAGTTGCCGCTGTTTACAAAGGCTGAAGCAATAACCAGGGTGATGAGGGTGCGGCGGTCAAGCCGCAAGGCTAGGCCGGTGAGCCCGGCGCTAACAACCATCAGCCCAATGAAGGCTAGCACAAACAAACCAATCTGGCTGAATTCGATGGCCGGGACACCGATGGTGGTGAGGGAGGCAAAAACGAGACAGGGGCTAAAGATGTAAAACGAGAGACGAGTGACGGAGCGTAAATCTATAGCGAGAACCCGCCCCAGCGCGAAGCCAGCGCCCGCGCACAGAAACACGGGGAGCAGGTTATGAAGGAAGATGTCGAGCAGGGCGGTCAATTCAGCCGGTCTTGTACAGGCGGGACGGGGTCATCGTCCTCGTCAAATAGGCCCAAGTCGTCGTCATCTTCGCTCACGTCCATCAGGGAAAAGTTCACCATGTCATCGTGGAAGGTGAGGTTTTCCAAAGCTTCCTCGATGAAATCACGTTCATCGTCTTCAGCTTCTTGCAGTAAATCTAACAACTTGGCGCGGGCCTGGTCTCCACCCACTTGGCCCAAGCTCCAGATAGCGGCTTCACGGATTTGGATGTCATCTTCGTCTACCAATTGCATGAGGGCTGGCACACCGCTGGAGAGTTCTAGTTCGCCCACAGCCCGCACCGCTTCATACCGCAGTTCCGGGTCATCGCTTTCCAGCTCCTTGATGACGTGTTCTTGCCAGTTTTCATCCGCGCTTCGGCCCATCGCAAAAATGGCGCTGACTTTCATCAGTCGCTCGTCCGAGGCATAAGCGGCCTCCAACACTGGTGGAACTTCTGGGCGGCTGGAGAAGGCAATGGCCTCCACCGCGCGCCGCCGCACTTCCAAATCATCCGGGCCGTTGATGGTATCCAGCAAAGCCGCTTCCACCCGCCTGAGGTGTTTGGCCGGAATTTCTTCTACTTCACCTAGATATACAAACCGGCCCAGGGCGCTGGCCGCCGCCGCGCGCACCTTAACATCTGCGTCTTGGCGCAAGATTTCCAGGAAGGGCGCGATGAGGGTCACATCCTCCGCTTCCCACAAGCCCTTGATGGCCGCCGCTCGCGCTTCTGGCGCTTCGTCCTCTAGCGCCAGTTTGAAGACGGCATCAAAGTTTACTTCGTGATTGGCTTCGCCGACTTCGCTTAAATCATGCAGGAGGTTAATCCGCCGCTCGGCTAGCACGCCGGGCCAGGCTTCCTCTAGCGCTTCTAATTCTTGCGGGCCTAAATTGGAAAACGCGTATAAATCCAACGGCGGTAAGGTTTGGGCAGTATTTTGCAGGTGCGCCAGCACCTGTGCAAATTCCGGGGAAATAGCCATACTTATCTGGGGATGAGGGGGTTGACGATGTCTTGATAGGTGATGATGACCATCAAGCCGAGCAAAATCACCATGCCAATCATGTGCACAAAGCCTTCACGGGCCGGGTCAACCCGGCGGCCCCGAATGGCTTCAATGAGCACAAACAAAATGCGGCCTCCATCTAGCGCGGGCAAGGGCAAAAGGTTGGTGAGGCCGAGCGCCACGCTGATGAGGCCGATGAGTTGGATGATGGGGAACCACTGATTAATTTCCACCGAAGTTTCCACGGCGGCGCGTGTGAGGTCATTCATGCCCACGATGCCAATGGGGCGCGCGGCGGCTAACGGCATTTCGCCGCGAATAAGACGCCCCGGCAGGGCGGCCATTTCTTCAAACTGAAAGGCGATTTCACGCCAAGCGCGGCCAAAGGCTTGCGGCCAACTGTAATCTGTCACCATACTGCGGCTCATGGCAATGCCCATGGGGCCTTGGCCCTCCGGCGTTTGTTCTAGCGTGCGCGGCGTAACGGTGAGGGTTAGCGTTTGGCCGTTGCGGTCAACGGTAATTTCAACCGGCAGGCCGAGGCGCGCATACACCACCTGGCTCACTTGTTGAGGGTAGTGAATTTCTTGGCCTTGCGCGGTGAGCAAAATATCGCCGGCCCGCATGCCGGCCACTGCGGCGGGGCTGTTGGCTACCACTTCGCTAATTTGCACCCGGTCTGGCCAGCCGAGGCGGAAGCCCACCGTAAACACCAGCACAGCAAAAAGCAGATTGAACACCGAGCCAGCCGCCAGCACCACTAAGCGCGCCGTTTTGGAGGCCGAGGCCAGGCCGCCCGCAATGCCCGGGTTATCCTCGCCAGCTGGACGGATGAAGCCGCCGATAGGCAACCAATTGAGGGAGTAAATCGTTTTTGGCCCGCCCAGCTCTTCTGCCGACGGCACGTTCTGCCCCCAGAAAAAGCGGAGCCGATTGTTTTTATCATGCACGGCACCAATGGCCCGCGGCGGGAAGCCAATGGCAAACTCTTCTACATGAATTTTGAATAGGCGCGCGGCGAGGAAGTGCCCGAGCTCATGCACAAAGACCAGCACACTGAGCACGAGGATAAAGAGCGCCACACTGCCAATACCGGAAAAACTAAAGTCAAACATACAAATTTACCTTGAGCATCTCAATCATGTCACCCTGCCTGCGCTAGTGCCGCAGGCGCAGGCGAGCGCGTCAATCATCACCGCTTCATTTTGCGCAGGGTTTGTTCTGCAACGCGAAACTTTTTGCGCGAGAAGACGCGGGCGGCGCATTACTACAAAATTATACCCTTACCACTCTGGCCGGGCCGCCGGGCAGAGCGATGAGAGTTTCATGAATTTCCAATGCGCGTAAGTTTTGGATAAGGGTTTCGGTATGTTCTTGCAAGGTGAGGCAATGCACATTCGCGCCCGCATCTACGGTGAAGCAGACCGGCAAACCGGCGGCCCGCCACGCTCGTATGTGCTTCATCACTGCTAGCGTTTGCGGCTCCCAGTAATACAAGGGCGGATTGGAGGTCATCATCACCGCGTGCATGGTGGTGGAATCGAGCTCCACAATTTCCGCAAACGCGTCAAAGTCGCGCGCCATTAGAGCCATCTTACAGCGTTGTAGCCGTTCCTCAGCCGAAGCCACCCGCGCGGCTTGCAGGGCGCTTGTGCCCGCCAAGGCATGCCCCTCAGTGGAGCCGGTGGTTTTATGGGTTTTGCTGATGACAGCCACCACATCGGCCAATGGCCAGTGTTCCGGCCCGGCTAGGCTGGTGGCAAAAGAGTCTTCATCGCCAGTGCCCATGTGCCATTCCACGAAGCCGCTTGGTATAGAACGTGAGGCCGAGCCAGAGCCGCGGCGGGCTAGGGCGCTGAGTTCCGCCTCTGAAAGCGTTAGCCCAACGGCGGCGGCGGCGGCCACGCTGAGCGCGGCAAACGCCGAGGCTGAGGAAGCAATGCCTGCGCCGGCTGGAAAATTGTTATTGGAGGTGACATGCGCTTTGGTGTTGACGCCAGCGCGCGCGCGGAATAAATCGAGATGGGCGGAGACTCTGTGTTTGGGCCAGCCGCTTTGAACTTGGTTGCCAATCACCACTTCATCCTCTGCTAATTCAGCATCAAAAGTGACGGTGGTAACCGTTTCTAGCCCGGCCAGATTCATGGAGAGTGAAGGGTTAACAGGCAAGCGCAAATTTTCATCGCGGTTGCCCCAATACTTGATAAAAGCAATGTTGGGATGCGCGAGGGCGGTGGCGGTGTGGGTGGGCATGTAGGTAAGTATATCAATTGCCAGACCCTAAGGGTTTCCTCTTGAAAAGTTGTTGGTTGGGTATGGAAACTCTTAGGGTCTTTATTCCTCCCTACTTCCCTTAGTTTAATCCGCCGCGAGGGCGGGCTGGGCGGGCATATCCCGCGTGGCTACCACATCCGCGCCGGTGCCTAGCACGTCTCGTAGGAGCACCTCGCCCAGTTTAACCGGCGCAGTTAAGGTAAGTGATTGAATCACGCGGTTGACGGCCAGCACGCTATTTTTAGGCACGGGCTGAGTGGTTTTCACTGGCAAGCGCGCCCACAAGCCGTTGTGAACATTGATGGAGGTGGTCACCATCCGGCGCGGGTCAGCGTGCTCTTGCTTGGCATATTCTTGGCCGCGTTTGCAATCATAACCACGCACTTCCACAATTTGGTGCGCTTCGTCCTCCTCCACTTCTAAGCGGCAACCCAGCGGGCAACCGATGCACAAGTAAGTGGTTGTATGCATGTTTGCGCCTCCTTTCTTCACTCGCGCGGCACAACGTCCACGCGCAACGCCTCGCCGTGAAACTTTTCCAGAAAGCGCGGGCGCAGGGTGACGGTCACTGTTTCTGGCGGGGAAACGTAGCGCACTTTCTTTTCGTAGGCTTCGCCAAAACGGATACTACTTTTCTCCAGCGGCTCCTTCACCCGCAGATAAACCGTATGCTCTCGGTCAGTGCTGAGGGTGTGCGGCACACAGTAAGCCACGTTTTGGCCGGGGAGGAGTTTGACGTTATCGGCGGGGCGTGTTTTTCCCACCACATATTCGCCCGCACAGCGCCCGGCCAAATCCGCCTCTTGGCTGACGAAATCCACTAAATCATGAATGTGCACCACGTTGCCACAGGCAAACACGCCGGGCACAGTGGTTTGCATGGTGCTATCCACTACTGGGCCGCCCGTCACCGGGTCTAACCGTGCGCCCAACTTGCGCGTCAGCTCATTTTCAGGGATCAGCCCAACAGAAAGCAGTAACGTATCGCACGGCACTTCCCAGCTTTTTTCCATTTGGGGTTTAAGTTGGGTATCCACCGGCGCAATGGTGACTTTGTTCACGCGCTCCGTGCCATGAATGTTGACCACGGTGGTGGAGAGGTGGAGCGGAATATCAAAATCTTGTAAGCACTGCACCAAGTTGCGGTTTAGGCCGTTGGGGTGCGGCAGAATTTCGTACACGCCTTGCACTTCCGCGCCTTCCATCGTCAGCCGCCGGGCCATAATCAGGCCAATATCTCCAGAGCCGAGAATGACCACGCGCTTACCCGGCAGAAGGCCAAACATATTCACAAACTTTTGCGCTAAACCGGCGGTTAGCACCCCGGCTGGCCGTGCGCCCGGAATGCGAATGGCGCCGCGGGTGCGTTCGCGCGCGCCCATGGCCAACACAATGGCTTTGGCGGTAATGATGCGCACCCCATACATCCCAGACATGAGCACAAGGCGCTTGTGACTCTCTGCCTCGGCTTTGATATCGGCGATGAAGGCATCGGTGAAGACATCAATCTCCCGGGCTGAAATATCCTGCAAGAAGCGTTGGGCATACTCCGGGCCGGTCAGTTCTTCTTTGAAGTAATGCAAGCCAAAGCCGGTGTGGATGCACTGGTTGAGAATGCCGCCCGCCTCGCGTTCGCGGTCCACCACCAAAATTCTCTCGGCTCCGGCGGCGCGGGAGCCGAGCGCGGCGGCCAGGCCGGCTGGGCCACTGCCCACCACCACCACATCATAGTGGGGCCGTAAATGGATGAGTCTTCCTGTTAGCATGGCATTACCTCCGGCGCCAGCGCTTCGGCCAATTCTTCTTCGGCCTCTGGTTGGGTCACTATCCAGGAATCACCGCCGCGTTTGGTCACCATCGCCATCGGCACCCCGGCCTCGCGCTGGAGCAACTCCATACAGCGCCATGTGCAAAAGCCGCCTTGGCACCGCCCCATACCGGCCCGCGTGCGGAACTTGATGCCATCGAGTGTGCGCGCGCCGTAATGAATGGCATCCAATACTTCGCGCTCGGTGATGTGCTCACAGCGGCACACAATGTGGCCATAGCGTGGGTCATCCTCGCTCAGCCGGATTTGCGCCTCCGTGGGAAGTTTGGCAAAGCGCACCGGCTTGCGAAGCGTGGGCACGAAGTCATCGCGCAAGACAAGCCTTAAGTCCTCGGCCTGCAAAATCTCCGCCACCAGTTTGGCAATGGCGGGTGAGGCGGTGAGGCCGGGCGATTGAATGCCCGCCACATTGATAAAGCCCTTAAGTTGGGTCGGGCCAATTACAAAATCTTCGGTATCCGCCACGGCGCGTAAACCCGCAAACTCAGCAATCACATCGCGCTCGCTCAGGCCGGGGGCCAGCCGCTTGACGGCCGCAAAGATTTCCTCACACCCAGCCGTGGAGGTGCTTAAGTCAGTTTTATCCGGTGTAGAGAGCGCCGTTGGCCCAACCATCAACGTGCCATCAAACGTGGGGATGATGAGGATGCCTTTGGAGACGGGCGTGGGGCACGGAAACACGATGCGTTTTACAAAACCTGTGAGTCGCTTATCCAGCATGTATTCTTCGCCCTTGCGCGGCAGAATGGTGAAATTCCGCACCCCGGCCAAGTCGGCAATTTCATCGGAATATAAACCGGCGGCGTTGACGACGAAGCGGCTGTAAAACACTTTATCGGTGGTTTGCACTTCCAGCACGCCGTCCGGTACGGCGCGCAGGCCCGTCACCCGCTGGTTCAATACCAGCCGTAACCCGTTGAGGTGGGCGTTTTCTAATAAGGCGAAGCAGGCTTCGTAGGGGTTAATCACACCGGAGGTAGGCACATACAACGCCGCAATTAAATCTGGGTTGAGATTAGGCTCCTCCTTCCGCAGGCGCTCGCGGTCCCACAGCTCCATGCCGGGCACGCCTTTTTGGTCACCTTGCCACTTGAGATGTTCCAGCGTTTTGATTTCTTCTTCAGTAAAGGCTACGGTAATTTCCCCCACGCGCTTAAAGCCAAAGCCGAGGTCGCGGCACAGCGCATCCCACAAGGGGTTGCCCGCCCACTCTAAGCGGCCTTTGAGCGTTTTGGGTGAAGCGTGGTGGCCAGCGTGGATGATGCCGCTGTTGGATTTGCTGGTGCCAAAACCCGCCTCGCAATTTTTTTCCACCAACAACACATGCAGGTGATAACGCATCAGCTCCCGCGCAATGGCGCACCCGACGATGCCGCCGCCAATGATGATGACATCATAAATCATGGCCTAAGTCCTTGAGTCAACGCCGATATCAAAGACTATAGGCTGAGCGCCGACGGCGTGCGAGTGCTGAAGGTCACTTCGGGAGAGGCGGGTTGTCAACGAGAGAAGGAGAGTTTGTAGAGGGGTTTAGTCAAAAATAAATCAATCACTCAACTTACGCGGGCCGTCCGTGCGTAAGAATTTCCCTACCCCTTGCCTGAAGGTGAATTTTGCAATCTTACTATTTCATGGCGCGGGGCGGGTGGTTGGGCCGATGGGATTGCCACCCATCCCACAGAAAGATGAAGCCCGCCAAAGTCGGCGGCAGACTCAGCGTCACCGCGCCTAGCCAACTACTGGCGAAGGGGTAATACTGAATCGTGGCGAGGCCAATGGCCACCAGCAAGGCCCCGCCCACTGTTTCCCAGCGCCACACAATGGCGGTGGCGAGCAAAAATATGCCTCCGGGCACAAGGGTGTGAATAAAAACACCCAGCCCATCCAGCCCTTCCCCCAAGCCGGAGAGCAAACCGAACAACGTCCACCAAATCGCCCATACACTCACAATCATGCGTGCAATGGTTTTCGGTAACATATAGCACCTCCTATCACCAGAGGCGCGGCTACGCCAACTCTGGCGCTTGCCACGCCGCGCCGCGCCGCAATGCTTGTTGATTGGCTTCCAATAAATGACGATGGCGCTCCGGCAAATGGTTGGTCAGTGCGGTTTCTACAACGTTCACTGGCAATCCCTCAAGGTTAGCCAACAAAGCGCCCACCAACACAATATTGGCTAACTTGCTGTGGCCTAAATCCTCCGCAATCTGGTTGGCCGGCGCCGGGATGAAGCGAATATCCGTGCGCCGCGATGTATGGGTGATGAGCGAGGCGTTGACAATGAGCACACCGCCGGGGACCACCAGCGGCTCGTATTTCTCAAAGGAGGGTTGGTTGAGGGCCAGCACCGCCGTGGGATGCCGCACCAACGGCGAGCCGATTTCATCCGAGGAAATGATGATGGTGCAGTGAGCAGTGCCGCCCCGCATCTCCGGCCCGTAAGACGGAATCCAGGTGACGTGCAAGCCAGCATCCATCGCCGCGTAAGCCAGCACTTGCCCCGCAAACAATACCCCTTGCCCACCAAAACCGGAGATGATGATTTCTGCGTGCATAATTGCATCAGTAAACGGATAACTGTTTACTGCCCTGGCTTAACTTTGTAATCACCTATTGGATAATAGGGAAGCATTTGCGCCTCAATCCACTGGAGCGAGGCCGCTGGCGAGAGGCCCCAATTGGTGGGGCAACTGGAGAGCAGTTCTACAAAAGCAAAACCTTCATCTGCCAATTGCGCCTCAAACGCCCGCCGCACAGCTTTTTTAGCTTTGATGATTTCTTTGGCGTTGTGCAAACTGCGCCGCACGGCATAAGCGGTGCCCGGCAAACTGGCAATGATTTCAGCCATTTTCAGCGGCATGCCCATCCGCGCCACATTCCGCCCACACGGGGAGGAAGTGGTTTTTTGGCCGGGCAGGGTGGTGGGGGCCATTTGGCCGCCCGTCATGCCATAGATGGCGTTGTTTACAAAAATGGTGGTGAGGTTTTCGCCCCGCGCGGCTACGTGCATAATCTCGGCTAAACCAATCGCCGCTAAATCTCCATCACCTTGATACGTAAAAACTACATTCTCAGGCCGCACACGTTTGATGCCCGTAGCCATTGCTGGCGCGCGCCCGTGCGCGGCCTCGGTGAAATCCACATTGAAATAGTTGTACGCGAAAACGGCGCACCCCACCGGCGCCACGCCGATGGTGCGCTCGGCAAGGTTAAGTTCATCAATCACTTCGGCCACCAACCGATGCGCCACGCCGTGCGTGCACCCGGGGCAATAGTGCGTAAAGGTTTCGGCCAGCGCGTGGGGCCGTTCATACACCAAGCTCTCTGTAAGATTAAGTTTTGCCGTCATCATGGCCGGCCTCCATACATGGGTAGGCAACTCACCGGTGAGGGGTGTGGCAAAGATATTTTCTTGTCCGTCATCTGCCAGAGGGCGGCGAGCACTTCATCCGGCAGGGGCACCACGCCGCCCATCCGGCCAAAGAAATTCACGGGCGCGCGCCCATTCACCGCCAGCCGCACATCTTCCAGCATTTGGCCAGCGTTCATTTCCACCACCAAAAATCCACAGGCCTTCTGCGCCAACTCGGCTAAGCGCCGCTCTGGAAACGGATACAAACTAATGGGCCGATGCAGGCCCACTTTTAGCCCTTGCGCGCGCGCTTGTTTCACCGCCGTTTGTGCTACGCGGCCCGCCGTGCCAAAGCCCACCACAATCCATTCCGCGTCATCTACTTCATATTCGTAATAACGCACCTCATAGCGTGCCATTTCTTCAAACTTCACCTGAAGTTTGTGATTGAACGCTTCCTCATCTTCTGGCTCAAGGTGGATGGATGTAATCACACGGCGGGGGCGGCTTTGTGCGCCCGTTAACGCCCAAGCAGGCGCTTCGCTTTGTAAGGGTTTCATGGGCGGCAGTTCGGCGGGTTCCATCATTTGCCCCAAACTGCCATCTGCCAGAATTACCACGATGGTGCGGTATTTCTCAGCCAATTCAAACGCTTGATAGGTGAGATCAATCGCTTCTTGCACCGTGGCTGGCGCTAACACTAACAATTTGTAATCGCCGTGCCCGCCGCCTTTCACAATTTGAAAGTAATCGCCTTGCGCGGGAGCAATGTTGCCCAAACCCGGCCCGCCTCGCATCACATCAATCAGCACCATCGGCACTTCGGAACCGGCAATGTAGGATAAGCCCTCCATCATCAAACTCACGCCCGGGCTGGAGGAAGACGTGAACGTCCGCGCGCCCGCGCAAGCCGCCCCATACACCATGTTAATGGCGGCCACTTCGCTTTCGGCTTGTAGAAATACCCGGTTGAGTTCTGGCATCCGGCGGGATAGGTATTCCAACAATTCTGTTTGCGGGGTGATGGGGTAGCCAAAGTACGCCGTTGCGCCCGCCCGGACGGCGGCCTCTGCTATGGCTTCATTTCCTTTGAGAAGTTGCTTGCCCATGCGCTTAATCCTTAGATCTGTTTGGTTTTTGGCCCATCAGATGCAGGCCGGGCCTTAAAACGCGCACGATGACGACGGCGATCAGGCCAAACACGGAGAATATCAACCACACCATCGCTGGCCTTTGTAGCGCCTCATACAGACACCTTTTGCGGCGGTTGGGCCGCTGGTTGATGTCTAAAGACCGTTAAACATACATCCGGGCAAACCACTGCGCACAAAGCACAGCCTGTGCATTTGCCCTGTGGGTCAACATATTGAACGGGATGATAACCGCGCCGGTTCAAGCTTTGTGGATGGATGGCAAGCACATGTTGAGGGCAGGCCAGCACACATAGCGCGCAACCTTTGCAGTGGTCTTCGCGGATGACAACATGCCCTTTCGCCATTTCAGACCTCCCATATCCACATTCACTGACTGAGCTTACCCAAAATCACCATAGGCTCGTCGCCCGTTCAAACTCAGTGACGATTGTCATGGGCTGAGATGACAAGCCTCCTAAAAAACATCCAGCTTGCTCCGATATGACATTTCTGCCGCGCTCAAGACGTATGTGACGCCGGGCAGTGAATATCTGGCTCAAAGTTTTTTAGTTTGATGACGGCTTTTACTAACGGTGTACCTCTGGATTCTGTGACATTTAGTACTGCGTTGGAGTGAGCAATTGCCGCACACTTTTCACTGGAGATTTGCCAAAAGCTATGACCACCCCGTGGACGCACCGCTACGCTCAACGCACCCACACCCTCACCAGTTCCGTCATCCGTGAATTGCTCAAGCTCGCCCAACAACCGGATGTAATTTCATTTGGCGGCGGCCTGCCCGCGCCGGAATGCTTCCCCATCCCGCACATTCAGCGCGCTTGCGAACGCACATTGAATACGCATGGCCGTTTTGCCTTGCAATACAGCGCCACGGAGGGTTATCAGCCGCTTCGGGAGATGATTGCCCGCCACGTCTCCCGCTACGGCCTCCACGCCACAGCGGATAACGTCCTCATCACTTCCGGTTCTCAACAAGCCTTGGATTTAATTGCCAAGTTGCTCATCAATCCGGGAGACCGGATTTTGGTGGAGGCGCCCACATACCTGGGCGCTCTGCAAGCCTTCAATGTGTTTGGCGCAGAGTATGTTAGCGCGCCCACCGACGCCGATGGCTTACAGACGGCCCATCTGGAAGAAGCATTACAAGCCGGCCCGAAATTCATGTATATCCTGCCGAATTTTCACAACCCAGGCGGCTTTACATTGGTGCACGACCGGCGCAAAGAGTTGGTGCGGCTGGCCGATAAATACGGCGTGCCGATTGTGGAGGATGACCCGTACGGTCAGTTGCGCTATGAAGGCGAGCACCTCCCGCCGTTGTTTGTGTTAGACCGGATGACGCGCGGCGTGCGGGCGGATAACGGCTATCACTTAGGGAATGTGATTTACCTGAGCACTTTCTCCAAAACCCTCACGCCCGGTTTACGTTTGGGCTGGATCATTGCGCCCCGGGAGGTGATTGCCAAACTGGTGCAATTGAAGCAAGGCGCGGATTTACACACCAGCACCTTTACCCAAGTGGTGGCGTATGAAACGGCGCGCGGCGGCTTCCTTGATCAACACATCAAGTTTTTGCGAGAGGTGTACCGTGAGCGCCGCGATGTGATGTTGACGGCCTTAGCCGAGCGCTTTTCGGCTTCTGTGAGCTGGACGCGCCCCGCCGGTGGGCTATTTGTGTGGATGCGGCTTCCCAGAGGGATGGATAGCCACGTTTTTCTGCAAGCGGCCTTAGAGCGTAAAGTGGCCTTTGTGCCGGGTGGGGCCTTCTTTGCGCCGGATTGGCCCGGTGAGGAAGCGCGCCGCTACTTGCGCCTGAATTTCTCCAGCACGCCGCCCGAGAAAATCCGCGCTGGGGTTGCGCGGCTGGCGGAAGCGTTTGCCGCCTTGCCCTCAACCGATGAGGAACCGCTCATGGAGTGGGCGTGATCCATTGCCCCTTGCTTTCTCCCAGCGGGAGAAGGTTACGCCCGCCCCTCCACCACGGCAATTTCTTCCGGTGTGAGGCCGTATAACTCATACACCAGCGCATCAATCTGTTGGTCTGTAGAGTCAATCAATCTCTGCAGGCGGGTTTGCTCCGCGCCAGTTGCCGCCGCCTTGCGCTTGTGCAACTCCAGCATTTGCTCCACCAACGCCACCATGCGGTCATGGCGGGCTTTATCTTGTAAATTTTCTGGGAAAGGCAAAGCAAGAACGTCTTTTATTGTGACTTGTGGGAAATCATCTTTTGTTGCTTGTGTGACCTGATTGATGTAAAGATATGAAATCAATCGGCTGTTGAGGATGCCGAGAATAGCCTTGAGATTAAAAGGCGAATCAGCTATTGGTAATACACTGTATAAATTTTTGTTAGTAATGAAAATTTCAGATGCGAAAGTGGACATCAATCTTTGCCTGCGATTGACGAGCCTTCTGAGAAGCAGACGTGGTTTATCAAACCAAATCATTTCTCTTGGACGCTCTTTCATTTGGTCATTAAACTCAATCCAGTTTTCTGCAATGAGATTCAATTCGTAGCGATAAACATCTCCCTCAAAGTATCGAAAACTAACGGTGGATGATTTCTTTCTGGTAAGAAGCCCTTTGTCAAACAAAACCCCGCGCTTTATTTGGATGATATTTTCAAACTTAACAGGGGATTTGCCTTTGAGTTTTTCTAAAATTCGCACAGCGCTTGGGTTTAGAATGATTTTTTTGTCATCTGAAATTGACCAACCAGATTGTTGAATTGCTTGATAGTCATCATTATTAAGGTCAATAGTTGATAACTTGACTTTCTTGTCAAAAGAAAAAGTGTAGACAATTTGGTTATCAGGCGGTGTGCCCTTGTGTGTTACAAATACCACTGTATCTACGTATGCATCTGCAAAAATATCAAAAGGTAATAGCACAAAACGCTCAAGCTGAGTTCGCAATAGAAATTCACGAAGATTCTTGTATTCTGGGCCACCAAGCCAAGCAGACGGGACAATAAACGATAGAGGGCAATTCTGACCCAGTAGCTTGACGCTCTTTTCAATAAACAGCGTGTAAACATCTTTTACGCCGCTGAAAACATCATAAGTTTGCCGAAAATAAGCCGCTTCTTTATCCCCAAAAACTGCCCCATACGGCGGATTGCCAATCACACAATCAAAGCCCGCGTTTCTGCCGCTAAACACTTCGGGGAACTCCGCCGCCCAATCAAAGGGGTTCACGCGCTTTAGCTCATCCGCATCGGGCAAAAGCTGGCCGTCAAAATAATCTGGCCCAATCAGGCTGTTGCCGCACTTAATGTTGCGGTCTAAGTTGGGCAGGGCGCGCTCGCGCTCGGCTTCTTCAAACATGCTCAGTTGGCGGCCCATGCTCTCATCGTTCTCAGTCTCCAGCACCTTCAGCAATAGCGAAAGTTTGGTCACCTCCACCGCCTGCCGGTCAATATCCACGCCGTAAATGTGCTCGGTCAAAATCCGCTTCTTCTCCGCCGTGGTCAGCCGCCACGCCTCGCCCATTTTCCACACGGCTTTGGGGTGCTTCTCCGGCGCGTTGGCCGTGTACCAGCCTAAGTAATAATCTAGCAAATATTGGTACGCACCCAACAAAAAAGAGCCGGAGCCACAGGCTGGGTCTAGCACGCGGAAGCCCTTGAGTTTCGCGGGGCTTTTGCCTTCAATTTGTTTGCCCAGCGTGTTTTTGACGATGTACTCCACAATGTAGGCTGGGGTGTAGTAAACACCGCCCGCTTTCTTCACTTCCGGCTTTTCTTCAATCTTGGCTTGGTGGCCCGCCGTGAGTCTTATCACCTTGCCCAAAAACTGCTCATACACGTTCCCCAAAATCTCCACCGGCAAAACGCTAAACTCATACGGGGATTGCGGGAAGTACAAGCCGCTCAAAATTGGCTTGAGCGTTTTATCATCCAGCTTCAATGTGGGCGTCAGCGTGTCTCCGGCTTTGGAGAAGTCAAACAAGCCGGAGTTGTAGCGCGCATCGGCCAGCTTAAACAGCTTCACCAAGCCGCTGTAAATGTTCTCGCCTTCCGCCAACCGCGCCAGCCGCCCGTAATCTTCAATGCCCCGGTCTTCGGCCATGCGCAGGAAAATAATCCGGTCAATAATGCGTTGCACAGAGTCGCTCAGTTCGTCCGCGCCCAAGCGGGGGTTGCGCAGAGCCAAGTTGCGGGCAAAGGCTTCGCGCCAACTCTCAATCTCTTTCAAAAACTCGGCGTCCACCTCGCTGGTGCCGCGCTTGCCTTTGCTGGTTTGCGTGTATTGGTCAAAAGAGCCGCCATACACCGCCTCGCGGGAGAACACATCCCACAGCTCACGCCAGCGGTCAGCGTATTCAGAAAAGTGGTAATAGTTGATGCGGCCTACGGCGGCTTTATCTTTTTCGGTGGGGCGGGCGCGGCAGTCGTACACGGCCAGTTCTTCAAAATCCGTGAGCAAGGAAAGAGGGAGTTTGGCCGTCCAAGCGTAGCGGCGTAATTGGTAGGCGGGGCGCGCATCGTGTTTCAAATCCACGCCCGGCTTTTTGGCCTCGGCAAAAAACTTGCGCTCGCGCCCCACACGGAAAACGTAATCCGGCGCTTTTTTCTGGCCTTCAATTTCCAAAGAGTCTTCAAACACCACTTCGCGGTAATCGGGCGCGGCGCGTTGCTCGTTGCGCACATCCCAGCCCAGCGCCACAAACAGCGGGTCTATAAAATCTTGGCGGGCGTGGGCTTCTTTGTAGGCCGGGGCGCGGTAGGCGGCGCGGTTGGCGGCAAACAGCTTAACCAGTTGAGCCACGATGTCTTTGGATTGTTCAAAGGTGAGGGGCATTGGTTCTTGAAACCTATCAGGAAATGTAGGCCCGCATCGCCTGACAGGTTTAGTCTAGCTTGGTGCGCGGATTATAACTATCTGCGCCTCCTTGGCAAACGCATGCGCGGCCACAGGTTGAACGCGGGGCGGGTGGGTGTGGCCCCTATTGACAAACAAAAGTGGGCATGGTAGTTTAGTTCTACTACTTTTGCGCCCGAAATGATTAGAAAAGCGATTTTTCGTTTTTTTTATCTCCTGGAAGTGAAACGTTTCACTTTTAGGGAGCTTAAATTCGAAAGAAAGGATGTGCTTATTGACTTAAACCACGCTCAACCCCTTTTATCAGCCCCAAAACTATAAAGAGGAGATCATAAATGAAACCCTACGCTAAATTGTTTAACGCCCTGACCAGCGCGGTGTTGATTACAGGGCTGGTGGGATGCGCCCCAGCTACTACGCCTACTGCTGAGCCAGTGGCCACCCAGCCGGCCCCCACAGCGGTACCGGCTACTGATGTGCCGCCCACTGAAGCGCCCACCGCTGTGCCCCCCACCGAAGCCCCGCAGGCCGTTACCCTTCGCTATGCTAATTGGAATCTAGGAACTGAGGAAGAAAACAACATTCAGCGCCAACTGGTTCAGGCGTATATTGATGCTAACCCACATGTCACAGTGGAATTTGTTGATATGTCGGCTGAGGGTGGTTGGGATGCAGTTCTCACTTCGTATGCCGCCAAAGGCGAACTGCCGGATGTCTTCATGGCCAACAACGTCCCGCTCTATGTGCAAAACGGCTGGTTAGCCGACTTAACGGAGTTGACGAGCGCCGATGCCGATTGGGCTGATGTTCCGCAGGTATTGAAAGACAGCGTGACTTACAATGGGAAAGTTCTTGGTTTACCGGCGGCCCAGTTTATTATGGGATATTTCGTCAACAGAGATTTGTACGAAGCCGCAAATCTCGATGCGCCGGAGTATGGCATTTCACCGGAAGAATTTTTTGAGACGGTGACGGCTCTCAATAATATCCCTCAGGGCGTTCTTGGGCTGGATGAAATGGAATTTGTCATGGGTTGGTATGCCAGCACACAGGATAGTAACCTGAAATGGTTCAGCTTTGATGGAACCAAGATGAATTACAACTCCGCCGCCTTCAAAGCCGCGGTGGCGCAGGCTGGCGAAATTAAGCCTTACACGTGGCAAGGCCTCACCGATGAGCAAAAGGCGAATTTCAAATCCACCGGCCCATGGGAACTGTTCCTCAATCAGGAAGTCGGCGTGCGGTGGGATGCTTCTTGGTCTGTGCCTAACTATGTGCAAAGCGCAACCTTTGATTGGGACTTTATCGGCATTCCGGGTGGTAATCAGGCTCTGGTGGCCGATGTGATTGTGGTCTCCAAAACCAGCGCCAACATTGAAGAGGCCTATAAGTTCGCCAAATGGATGACGTTCTCCTCCGAGGCGTATGCGAAGGAAGCCGAATTAGCCCGCGCGTTGGGGTCTGCTCCTAAGATGCCCGTTTCGGTAAATGAGGCTTCTTTGGCGTTGTACACCGAATTTGTGGATAAACCCGGCATTCGCATGGCTTTGGAAAACCTAGACAATAGTTTGATTGAGTCGCTTGCGAAAATCGTTCCCGGCTATATTAATGCGCGCTGGGAAGGGAAGCCGGGGATTGATGTGGGTGAAGATAAAGACGTGAACATGTGGTTTATGTTTAACTTTGCCAATGATGGCCGATACAAATATGAGGACTACTCGGCTCAGTTGGAGGAATTTGCCAACAATATCTTGGCCGAGGCTGCCGCATCATTAAACCCATAAGCGCGGTATTCATCACAGGGCGTTGAAAGGTGGCAACGCCCTTTTGTGGGAGTAGCGCTAAGACTGACGTATAAGCCCAAGCGGAACTTTAACGCCTCACTGCGGAAACTTCAGACCCGTTTATGATTAGGATCATCCCCACGGCCTGACTATGACACTGCGCTCTATCACCCTCTTGAGGTTGTTAGGAGCTGGGCTCATCTTATGGATGATGATGCGGCCGCTCTTCGCGCGCGCCATGCGGGTTGAACAGCCGTCCACCGCTTCCGCCTCCTTATATCATCAGCCATCTTCGCCGGTTAACCAAGAAGCTTCAATTGAAATTCAGGCAGACGCTTTTGGTCTGCCGCTTTCCAGGCACGAAGTTGCGGGCCAGTATGAAAAACCCAGTGTGCTTCTCCAGCCCAATGATCGGGTTCAGTTTAGTGTTGTGATTGAAACAGCTGGATCATACACCCTTGCTTTTGATTTGGCCGCCCCTGAGGCTTTCCTTAACGCTCCGGAGGGGCAACTCTTGGTGGATGGGGCTTTTCCCCTCCCGGATGCCCGACGTCTGGTCTTTCCCGTTTATTATCAAAACAGCGCCGATGAATTTCCCCTCGATCGATATGGAAATGAGGCGCTGATTCGTCAGCAAAAGCTGGTTCGCTGGACGAGGGTTGCGTTGCGCGATGCAAATTTCAGCCAGCAATATCCCCTGCAATTTAACCTCACCCCCGGCGCTCATGTATTTGAGTTTAGGGTAACTGAAGAAACAATCTTGCTGGGAAGCGTTTATCTTGAGCCGTTTGCGGCTTACCCGCCTTACGCCTATTACGCGCAAAACACTGCCGCCACTGATGTGGACGGGGTATTGATTGAGATTGAGGCTGAGCACCCAACTTACAAAAACAGCACTTCTATCCGGCCGGCGAATAATCTTAGTCTGGCCGTAACGCCCTATGACACTTACCGCCTGCTGTTGAATACTTTAGGCGGCGAAAACTGGAAAAACAGCGGGAGCGCCGTCTATTACGAATTCACGGCGCCGGCGGAAGGCCTATATTGGATTACGTTCCGCGCGCTTCAGAACACTAAAAATAATTTCACCGTTTTTCGGCGCATTACGCTCAACGGCGCCATCTTGTTTGACGAGCTCAATCAGGTGGCCTTTCCATACACCTCGGAGTGGACGAACTTCACCTTGGGGGGAGATACACCTTATAAGATTTACTTGAAAAAGGGCGTGAATGTGTTGGGGATTGAAGCAACCAGCGCGCCCTACAATCGCGCCATAGAGAAAATCAAGAAAGTCCTAATTGATATTAATACCCTCGCGCTGGAAATTAAAAAGCTTACGGGCAATCAGGTTGACCCGTTTAAGGAATGGGAACTTTCGGAATATATCCCCGACCTTGAAGCCCAATTGCTTGCGATTGCTGACGATTTACAGAGCGATTTGAATGTTCTAACTGATCTCAATCCGGGCGGCGGATCACAGGAGATTCTGGCCTATCAAATGGCGATTGATAACATCCTGTTTCTGGCCCACGAGCCTGATAAGCTCCCCACACGACTGAACCGTTTTTCGGAAGGCTCGGGATCGGCGGCCCAATTGTTGGGTAGTATTCTCCCTTCTCTGCAGAGTCAGCCGCTTGCGCTGGATAAGATTTACATTCATTCCCCGAACACCTTGCCCCCGCCGGTTGAAGTTTCTTTCTTGACTTCCCTGCTGGAAGGCTTTAAGCGCTTTCTCTACTCTTTTCAACCTGACCCCTATCAATCGATTGGAGCAGGAGCCGATGAGATTGAAGTATGGGTAAACCGCCCGCGGCAGTATGTGGACTTAATGCAGTTGTTGACCGACCAATCCTTTACGGCTGAGACCGGCATTAAGGTCAAATTTTCAATTATGCCGGATGAATCCAAACTGGTGCTTGCCAACGCCGCTGGCATCCAACCCGATGTGGCCTTAGGAGTTAGCACTGACCGTCCGTATGAGTTGGCCATCCGTAACGCTTTGAAAGACTTGCGCTCATTTGATGATTTTGACGCATTTATTAATATCTATGCGCCCGGCTCACTGCTGAGTTACATCATCAATGACTCCGTCTACGCCATCCCCGAAACACAAGATTTTTGGGTGACGTTTTATCGGCAGGACATCCTCAACGCGTTGGGTATCCCCGTCCCGCATACTTGGGATGAAGTGATTGAGATTTTGCCTGAACTCCAACGCTATGGGATGAATTTCAATACCCCGCTCTCCAGCGGGAGCGGCACTAAAAATTACATTTTTACTTCTCCCTATATCTTCAATTTCGGCGCGCAATTGTACAGCCCGGACGGATTTTCAACCGGGCTGGGGAGCGATGAAGCGATTAATGCAATTAAGTTCATGGCGGAGAGTTTCACCATTTATGGCATGCCGCTTACAACCTCGAGTTTCTATGATAGCTTCCGATCTGGAAGTTTACCCATCGGGGTTTCGAATTTTGAGACCTATCTCAAGTTAGTGACGGCCGCACCGGAGCTTGAGGGCTTATGGGCCATTGATTTGTATCCGGCTATTGTGCGAGAAGATGGAACCTTAGCGCGCTATGCTACCGGCTCCGCTCAGGCGGGCATCATGTTTGCGAATACCGACCATCCGGAGGAAGCCTGGGAATTCATGAAATGGTGGATGTCTACAGAGACGCAGGTGGATTTTCAAGAGCAGTTAATTCTCGGCTATGGTTTTGAGTACTTGTGGAATTCCGCCAATACCGAAGCGTTTGCATTTTCGCCGCTACCGGAGGCGCATAAGGCAGTGATTCTGGCGCAATGGGAATGGTTACAAGAACCGGTGAAATTGCCCGGCAGTTACATGCAGGAAAGAGAGTTGAGTAACGTCTGGAATAAGATTGTGTTTGACGGGGTTAATCCCCGAGTGGCGATTGATAACTCCATTATCATCATCAATCGTGAGATTGCGCGGAAAATGGAAGAGTTTGGCTATCTTGAAAACGGGGTCAAAGTAAAGGAATTTAAGATCCCGACGATTGAAACGGTTGAGCAGTGGATGGAGGCCGAGGAATAAATGTTGACCAGTCCGATATCGGCTTTCAGGCGCTGGATCCAGCGGGAAGGAAGCGCCTACGCCTTCATTTCCGGCTATGCGTTTGCGTTTATTGTTTTTATTGTGACGCCGGTGTTGGTGGCCTTCTTTCTATCTTTCACATTCTTTGACACTATTCAAGCGCCAACCTTCAATGGCCTGCGGAATTACATTGTTTTGTTGACGCAAGATGAAGTCTTTATGCGGTATGTGTTGCCGAACACGATTCAGTTTGCAGTGATCGTTGGGCCGGGGGGGTATCTCCTATCATTTTTATTGGCTTGGGTGTTGGCTCAGCTCCCTAAAATCCCGCGCACCATTTTGGCTTTGATCCTCTATTCCCCCTCGATGACTACCGGGGTGGCGATGACGGTGGTCTGGAAGACATTCTTTAGCGGCGATCAGAACGGTTACTTAAATAGTTTCTTGCTAGAGCTGAATCTTATTCAAGAACCCATTCAATGGCTTCAATCCCCACAGTACTTAATGACGATTATGATCATCGTTACCTTGTGGAGCAGTATGGGGGTGGGTTTTTTGGCTATGTTGGCCGGTATTCTGGAGATTAATCCTGAGCTGTATGAAGCCGGTAGTTTAGACGGCGTTAGCAATCGGTTCCAGGAAATTATTCATATCACCATCCCGTCCATGAAACCGCAGATGTTGTTCGGAGCAGTGATCTCGCTTGTCTCCACCTTTCAGGCCGGGGCCATTGGGGTGACGCTGTCAGGCGCTAACCCTACGCCACAATACGCCGGGCAATTAATTGTTAACCATATTGAAGACTTTGGGTTTCTGCGTTACGAAATGGGATATGCCGCGGCGGTTTCGGTTGTATTGTTGCTTATGGTGCTGTTCTTTTCACGGCTAGCCAATCGGCTTTTCGCCAGTGATGATTAAAGACGTATGGTGCAACGAAAATTAACGCGGCGTTTCTCCGGCCTCCGCAACCGCGGGGTAAACCCTAGCGGGTTTCACACCAGTCAGATTAAGTTCTACATTCTTCTGACGCCCATCACGCTGTTTATGCTTCTGCCGATTATTTTCATTTTCTCTCATGCTTTCAAACCGCCGGATGAACTCTTTGCGTATCCGCCTCGCTTTTTTGTAACCAACCCCACGCTTAAGAATTTCACGGACTTGTTTGCCAAATTGTCCACGTCGGGTGTTCCCGTTAGTCGGTATTTGTTCAACAGCGTCTTGATAACGGTAACCACTATTGTGGCTACAACATTGGTTTCTACCACTGCCGCTTACGCATTATCGAAAAAACGCTTTAGGCTCAAACAGACTTTGTTCGCCGTCAACACCGTCGCGTTGATGTTTGTCCCCATCGCGGTGACGATTCCGCGGTTTTTGATCATCGAAAAATTAAGCTTGATGGACACGTTTTGGGTTCATATTCTGCCGGGCTTGGCCATGCCCGTTGGGCTGTTTTTAATCAAACAGTTTATTGATGGTATTCCGACGGAAGTCATTGAAGCCGCGCAAATCGATGGCGCTTCAGATGTGGCAATTTATGGGCGCATTATCCTGCCGATGATCCGGCCGGCGATTGCCACCATCGCGATTTTGACTTTTCAGGCCGCCTGGAATAACGCCGATACCTCTACGCTATACGTCAACAGCGAAAACCTGAAAACCTTCGCCTTTTACCTGACGACGTTAACCACTACCACTACTGGCGCGAATGCGGTGGCCGGTCAAGGGATTGCGGCGGCGGCGTCATTAATCATGTTTTTGCCTAACCTCATCATTTTTATTTTCCTGCAGAGTCAGGTCATGAGCACCATGTCTCATTCGGGCCTTAAGTGATGAAAAAGATTTCTCTGCTGGGCTTCGTTGCCGCGCTGTTTTTGCTATCTGCCTCTCGCGCTCAGGCCGAAGCGCCTTATACCACTTGGGCGGTTGGGCCACGCGGCTGGCTGTTCATGACTCAAGACGCCTATACCCCGTTGACTGAAGTGGATTTGCCCATCTCCGAAGCTGAAGACATGTTTATCACTTCCGATGGCGCGATCTATGTGGCAGATACGGGGAATGGCCGAATTGTGAAATTACAAAACTTTGAAGTGGCGGCTGTATATGGTGAAGGCATCTTGGGCGGCCCTACCGGACTGTTTGTGGATGAAGAAGGCGTCCTTTATGTGGCTGACGCCGAGCAAAACACCATCGTCATCTTTGCCCCCGATGGGAGCGTATTGAACCAATTTGGACGGCCTCAGGAGCCTTTGTTCGGTAAGAACCGCGAGTTTCTGCCCCGCAAAATTGCCGTGGATGCGCGCCAAAACCTTTACATTATTAGCGAAGGCTCCGTCAACGGTATCGTTCAGATGAATACCAATGGCAATTTCATTGGCTATTTTGGCGCTAACTCCGCCACCATGTCTCTCAAGATGATTCTACAGCGGATGTTTTTGACCGCTGAGCAATTGGATCAGTTCATCAAGAATCAAGCGGCTTCCCCATCCAATATCGCCATTGATCAACAATCGCTTATTTACACCATCACAGCCGGAACCGCGGACGAAAAAAGCATCCGCCAGTTTACGGTCTCGGGCAAGAATATCTTCCCCGATACGATTGGCTCTACTACCTTCCGTGATATTGACGTTAGTGAAAATGGATTGATCTTAACGGTTGACGGCGACGGCGTCATTTTTGAATATGACTTGACCGGGACGCTGTTGTTTGCGTTTGGCGCGCGTGATGCGGGTGATCAGCGGCTGGGCACCTTGCGCAACCCAACGGCCATTGAACGCTATCAGGATAACATTTATGTTCTGGATAAGGAAAAAAATGCGATCGTGGTCTATCAGACAACAGCTTTTGCTCAATTGGTACACAACGGCGTGCGTCTATATATGGAAGGGTTCTACGAAGAGGCGAAACCTTATTTTGAGCAGGTTTTAAACTATAACGGCTCGTTTTTGATGGCCTATCAGGCCATCGCCGATGCTTATTTCAAGGCCGGCGACTATACCAATGCGCTCACAACTTACAAATATGCTGAAGATCGGGCTGGCTATTCGCAGGCTTTTTGGGAGTTGCGCAATCTCGTCCTCCAACAGTACTTGGCCCAGGCAATTTTAGGGCTCATAGGTTTGTCGCTTGTTCAAAGCGGTCTCAACCACTTAGACAAGCGCTATAAATGGTTTGACCCTCTCCGCGCGCGATTGGCCGATTTGCGGCGCATTAAACTGCTCGACGACTTTGTATTCATGTTTCGCTTCATCCGACGCCCCATTGATAGCTTCTATTACATCAAAAAAGACCTGCGGGGCAGTTTAGCGTTTGCGTTTCTAATCTATGGCTGGGTCATTGCAGTTAGGGTGCTTTCTCTGTATGTGACCGGTTTTCCTTTCAGCCCTTATGCCTCTGTCACGGATATTCGGGTTGAGGACGAAATTGTCAACACCCTTGTTCTGCTGGCGCTGTGGAATGCGGCCAATTATCTGGTCTCAACCATTAGCAATGGGGAAGGGCGCATTCGTGATGTGCTGATGGGGAGTGCGTATAGTTTATTCCCTTATGCCCTGTTCGCCTTGCCGATTGCCTTGCTCTCCAACGTTCTAACCCTCAATGAAATCTTCATCTATTCATTCTCGCTCAACTTAATGTGGGCTTGGGTAAGTGTGATGTTGTTTATCATGGTTAAGGAAATTCATAATTACTCATTTTCCGAAACGGTCCGAAATGTTTTAGTGACATTCTTTACGATGGCGTTATTCGTCCTGACGGGCTACATCTTGTACGTGTTGTTTAATCAGCTGTTTGACTTTATTTCAGCCATCCTTCAGGAGGTTCGGCTACGTGGTTAATCCACACAAACACACCCTGAATTGGCATGGCGGCCGTTTTGTTCGGCGGCTGATCTTAGTCGGCGCGCTAGGGATTATGCTTGGCGGTTTGTTGGTTAGTCCCCTCAGCGCTAAAAGTTTGGATGATCAGGCTGCCTCGGTTGCTTCCCTTCAGCCGCATGGGCAATTGCCGCAGGAAATCCCCGCCGGTTTTGAGCTAGTAGGGGAAAATCCCACTTTTCAATTGTATGCCAACCGGGCCTCGCTTGCTTTCAAAGTAGTGGATAAGCGTAGCGGCTACATTTGGCACTCGAATTTGGACGAACGCGGGGAAGATGACCGGCTTAACCGAACTTGGACCGCTTTTGCCCAAAGCGGTATTAGCATTGATTATCTTGACCCCAAAGCGGTTGATGAACGCGCCTCCATCACCAACTCGGAAACCGTTATTGATTTTCGGGTGGTTCAGCAAGGCTTTGAAGCGCGGATTACGTTTTTGGAGGCCTCCATCACCCTTATGCTTCAGGTTACCCTCGAACCCACTGGGGTTCGGGTATCTGTGCCTTTTGAGACCATTCGTGAAGATAACCCGGACTATAAGCTGGGCTTGTTGTACGTTTATCCATTTTTTGGCGCAACACGCGGTGATGCCATTCCCGGTTATATGTTTATTCCCGATGGCTCGGGAAGCTTGATCCACTTTGCCGCAACGACAAAGGCCAAAAACATGTTTTATGGCCGGTACTATGGCGCTGATTTAGGCATGTTGACGGCTCTATCGTATGACCCCACAATCAATCGGCCCTATCGCCTTTCTATTCCCGTTATTGGGATGGCGCACATCGAAAAGAAAAATGCCTATATCGCCATCGTGGAAGAGGGGGCATCGTATGGAGAGATTCACGCCCATCCGGCTGGGATCATTACCAATTTTAATTTTTTATACAACGCTTTTGTTTACAACGAGAGCTACTTCCAAGCCACCAATCGCTCCGGGGCGGGGGTGACCACTCTGCAACCCCAAACCAATCGGTTTAACATCACGCTTCACTATCGCTTCTTAACAGGCGCCGAGAGCACTTATGTGGGAATGGCGAAAAGCTACCAACAGTATTTGGTGGAGAGCGGCGTTTTGCGAAAGTGGGCGCCGACTGACAACGATATCGGCATCCGGCTTGAATTTTTAGGCGGCGAAAAAGAAAGGGTTCTGTTCTGGCACCGTGCCATCCCCATGACAACTGTTAGCCAAATGGATAACATCCTTGCGGACCTCACCATCAAACATCCCGACGTTGTCTATTATGGTTGGCAACCCTTTGGCGCTTCCACCATGCCGCCGCGAACCCTGACTCTTGATTCAAACCTCGGCAGTGTTTCGCAACTTCAGTCACTGGTGAGCGAAATTGAAACCGAGGGCGGAAATTTCTACTTGTACTTGGACCCACAAGCCGCTTTGCGGGATGAGGGCGGTTACTCGGCGCGCTATGATCTAGCGATGTCCATTACCAATCTCAACTTAATTGGTTTTAACCGCAACAAATTGAATTATTATCTTAATGCGGAAGCTGTGCGTGATCGTTATTCCAGTCTCAGTGCGAGCGTGTTTTCAAATCCGGGCATGGGCTTGGCTCTGGATGGCATCGGCTCAATGCTCTATAGCGATTTTAAGAGCCAACACTTCCTAAACCGCGAAGACGCCATTCACCTATATCAAAACTTAATCGCCGAAAACCAGGGACAAGTTGCGTTCTATCGGCCCAATGATTACATGTTTGAGTGGATGAGCGCTTATTATGATATACCGCTGGGCAATAGTGGTTATATCTACACCACTCAAGCGGTGCCTTTTTTACAGATTGTGCTGGCCGGCTATGTTCCCCAGTATGGAGCCGCCTTAAACTTTTCCTCTAATTTTCAAGAAGACTTACTACGGCATGCGGATTTCGGCGTTTATCCATCCTTTTTTCTCACGCATGAAATCACCGCCAAAATCCTAAACACCCGTTCAAGCTGGATTTATACCTCTGCCTATACTCAATGGGCGGATGAGGTTGAACAGGCTTACCAGTGGTTGAACGCGTTGTTAGGGCCAGTGAAAGGGCAAACGATTACGGCGCGTGAAAGCCTCGCGCCGGGCGTTTTTGCCACAACCTATGAAAATGGCAAGCAAATCATTGTGAATTTCAACGATACGCCATTTACACTGGGCGCTCTGGTGATTAAGGGGCGCGAGGCCCTGCTACGCGAGGTGACCCCATGACAGCGCATCCTAAAACACGGCGGAAGGGAATTGGGCCGCGGGTCCGAGAGGCCTTGCACGGTTATGCGTTCGTCCTGATTTGGATCATTGGCTTTGCTGTCTTTACTTTAATTCCCCTTCTGCAAACTTTTTTCTACAGCCTGAATCAGGTGACTGTTTCCGCAACCGGTATTGATTTGAGCTTTGTGCAATGGGAGAACTACACGCGCGCTTTGTTTACTGATCCCACCTTTGTGGAGCTATTGATTGAATACGCCATTGAAACTTTAGTCTCGGTGCCCATTATCCTAATTTTCTCGCTCATTATTGCTTTGTTCCTGAATCTAAACTTTCGCTTCAAGGGCCTTTTCCGAACCATCTTCTTTTTGCCGGTGGTCATCACCAGTGGCCCAGTAATTCAGGAACTCACTGCGCAAGGCGCTACCTCGGTTCCGGGGATTGCTATCTCTGCTACCGTTGAGGAGTTTTTAGCCGAATTGCCAAGTTATTTGAGCAACCCAATTGAATACTTGCTGACTTCTTTTATCCTCATTCTTTGGTTTTCCGGCGTGCAAATTCTGATTTATCTCTCCAGTTTGCAGAAAATTGATAGAAGCATCTATGAAGCGGCGGCGATTGATGGCGCTTCGGCGTGGGAGTCATTTTGGAAGCTCACCCTGCCGTCTTTGGCTACCACCAACTTGGTTATCGCAGTGTACACCATCATTGCTCTATCACATTTTTCGGAGAATAAGGTTGTTAAGTATATTTATGGGCAAACTTACGCAGTGGAAGGTGGGATTGGGTACGCCAGCGCCATGTCTTTCCTATATTTCTTAGTTTTGATTGGACTTCTAGTGCTGGTGTATGCTGTCTTGAACTTTCAGGCCAAGCGAGAAGTGGCCTAAGAGACGCACTATGGTCAGAGGTATCACCCGCGAGACGATCAAGAGCTTTCTGCTGGGCAACCGCACCAGCCATGGCTTGCTTTTCATGGTTGTTGTATATCTTTTGCTCATTGCCATTGGCTTTGTTTACCTTTATCCCTTGCTCTTCATGTTCGTAACAAGCATGAAAAGCCCCGAAGATTTGCTAAACCCAATGGTGCAATGGATTCCCACCGAATTTTATGTGGGCAACTATCTTAAGGCTTTTCGGGTCTTGGATTATCCAAACACCTTACGCGCCTCTATCTTAATTAGCGTTTTACCATCAGTTATTCAAACGGTAGTCTGCTCGTTTGTGGGTTATGGGTTGGCGCGTTATCGCTTTTGGGGAAAGAATCTCATTTTTGCCCTCATCTTGGCTACTTTTATCATCCCGGCGCAGAACACCGTTATTCCTCAAATGCTCACATACCGGGATTTTGGATTGCTCGGCAATATCTCTGCTCTACTTTTGCCGGCCATCATGGGGCAGGGCTACAAAAGCGCCATCTTTATTCTGATCTTTTATCAGACTTTTCTTTCATTACCCAAAGTTTTAGAAGAAGCCGCCCGGCTGGATGGGGCTTCCGATTTGAAGATTTTTATTCAAATCGCGCTCCCAGCCGCTATCCCTTCATATATTATTTCAATTATCTTCTCAACCGTATGGTATTGGAATGAGACTTTTTTGACTGTTATCTTTTTGGAAGGGGGAATTCAATCTCTGCCAATGCAACTCTCTAAGTTCGTTCAGGCATATGAGAATTTGTATCCGCCCGGCGTGGTGAATATCTTTGATCGGCTGAATGAGGCCGTTAAGCTAAGCGGCACATTCTTGAATATTTTGCCTCTGTTGGTAATGTACTTTGTACTACAGAAGTGGTTTGTGGAGTCTGTTGAAAGGACGGGGATTACGGGTGAATAAATTTGTGGCGCACGTATTATTGGTTTCGCTCCTGATGGCTGGCTGTTCACCTTCAACCGAGGCAACCCATAACTTTGCAACGGCATCTGTATCGTCAAGACCTTCTTCAACTGCTATGCCGACTCCAACTACAACGCTGCCGCCGTCCCCCACAGCCACGGTTGCGGTTTCGCCTACGCCTGAACCGGTTGATTTTGACACGGTGCTGGCGTTTGAGATGAAGGGCGCTTTTGATTTCTTCTGGGAACAAGCCAATACTGAGCCGGATAGCCCCGGTTATGGCCTCATACGCGACCGGTATCCGGGTTCGGAAGGGATTGCCAGCATTGCCGCCGTGGGCTTTGGGCTAACCGCTTACCCAATCGGTATTGAAAAAGGTTACATTACTTATGACGAAGGCTATGCCCGCGCCGCGCAAACGTTAGACACGTTGTTACGTATGGAGCGCACTGAGGGTTTCTTTTTTCATTTTGTGAATCTTCACACGGGTGAACGCGCATGGGAAAGTGAAGTTTCCAGCATTGATACTGCCATTCTGTTAATGGGTGTGCTTTTCGCAGGAGAGTATTTTGGCGGGGAAGTGGCCGCCAAGGCGCAACACCTTTACGCTACTGTGAACTGGCCATGGTTTATAGATGACTCGCGAAATATGTTTTACATGGCCTATCGTCCAGAGAAGGGCTTTGAGGGGCATTGGGATTTTTACGCCGAACAACTCATGTTGTATGTGTTGGCGGCTGGCTCGCCCACTTACCCAACGGATGAAACGGCTTATTACACTTTTACTCGGCATTCCGCTCGGTTTGGCGAAGGAAAACCCTTTATTCATTCCTGGTTTGGTTCTATTTTCACTTATCAATTCAGCCATGCCTGGATTGACTTCCATGACTACACCGATCGGGAGGGAGTTAATTGGTTTAATAACTCAGTGGAAGCCTCGCTGGCGCACTATAACTTTGCGGTTTTGATGGATAAAAAATACGCCACTTTAGGCCCAACGGCGTGGGGATTGACCGCAAGTGATGGCCCAAATGGCTATAACGGCCTGTATGGCGCGCCGCCGTCGGGGTTTGATAATCGAGCACATATCATTGATGACACAATTGCTCCGGCGGGCGCCATTGGCTCAATCATTTTTTTGCCGGACCAAGCCCAACAGGCTATGCTGAACTACTACTCTCTTGATCAATTGAAAGGGCCCTACGGTTTCTGGGATGCCTACAACCAAACCGAGGCTTGGTATGCCACCGATGTAATCGGGATTGATAAGGGCATTTCATTGCTCATGCTGGCTAACTACGAAAACAAGTTTGTTCATACGGTGATGATGAAAAATGAGTCGATTCTAGCTGGATTGGCCCGATTGCAACTCACGCCGCTTAAGTAAGCCGAATGCTATGACCACTATTAAGGACGTTGCCAAACGGGCGCGCGTCAGTATTACCTCCGCTTCTTATGCCCTCAATAATACGGGCACCATTGGCGAGGCCACCCGGCGACGAGTGTTGGAAGCCGCCGAGGAACTGAACTATCACCCCAATGCGTTTGCCCGAATTTTGAAAAATCGTAAAACTCGCACCATCGGTGTGTTCATTACCCGGTTTGGCGGCTCATTTTATGAGGAAATTCTTGAAGGCATTCATGATACGGTGCTGAAGACCGACTACGAATTGATTGTTTGCCCCGAAAGTCACACGAAACGAAAAATCCTGACACACCGACAGGTGGATGGGGCCATTGTCTTTGACTCGAAGGTTAGAAGCGAGATCCTCGTCAAACTGGCCTCTAAAAGATTTCCGATTGTTGTCCTCGACCGTCATTTGGAAGTAGATTATTTACTGCCATTATTAGTGGACAACCAACAAGGAACGAAGGAGGCTTTTTATCATTTGTATGATCAGGGCGCTCGCCGCCTCGCTTTTGTTTCAGGCGCCGCCGACTCTTTTGACAACAAAGAAAGACGCAAAGCTTTTTTGCGCGAAGCACATCGCCACAACCTCACCGTGGCTTGCTACAACGGCAATTTTACCGAGGCATCCGGCTATGAAGTAGCTCGGGCCATTATCCAAGCGGGTGATTTGCCCGAAGCCGTTTTTTGCGCCAATGATCAAATGGCCATCGGCTTTATCAAAGCGATGAAGGAGAACCATTTGCAGGCGCCAAATGATATCGCCGTTGTGGGCTTTGACGATATCCAGATTGCCAAATATATGCAACCAAGCCTATCCACCATTGGCGCCTCACGTTTTCTGTGGGGGTCATTAGCCGCCAAACAGCTGATTGATTTCCTGGAGAATGAGCGCCCCTTTCAACCCCAACGCATTCCTACTCAGCTGATTCAGCGGGCCTCCTCACTCAGAAACTTCAAGGCCGCTTAAGGCAAAGCAAACTTTTATGAATGTTCAAGATCTTTTACAGCGCGAGCTGAAAGGCTCCTTTGATTTTTTTGTTGACTATACCAATCTCAAGCCCCATAGCCCCGGATTTGGTCTGACGGTTGATGCGACCAAAGCGCCGGCCATTTCATCCATTGCTTCGGTGGGCTTTGCGCTTACAGCGTGGGTCATCGCCGCCGAGCGCGGCTACCTCAGCCAACAGCGCGCGATTGAAATTACGCGTGGAACTCTGCGTACTCTGCTTGAGCGCGTCAGCCAGCATCGCGGTTTTTTTGCTCACTTCCTCGATATTGAAACCGGCGTTCGGCTTCGCCAGTGCGAATATTCCACCATTGATACAGCCCTTTGCCTAAACGGCGTTATCACCGCTTCAGCCTATTTTCGGGATGCGGAAATTGCGCATCTGGCTGAAAGTTTGTTACAACGAGTGGATTGGCAATTTATTATTTTTGAGAAAGCGGGCAAAACTCTTTTCCGGATGGCTTATAACCCCGATAAAAATGGTGATTATGTGACCGGCGAACCGGGTTACATCTATCAGTGGGAAATGGCCGCCGAGCAAAAGATGATGTATTTGCAAGCCGCCAAATACGTCGAACCTTCCATTGCTCAAAGCCTCTATCAAGGCTTCACCCGCGATATCGGCCTTTATGAAGGGCAAGAAATCATCATTAACCCGGATGGCAATTTATTCGCTTACCAATTTAGCGAAGCCTGGCTGGATACCAAAAAGTATCTTGACCCGAACGGGGTGGATTGGTTTAACAATACGCGCTTGGCAACCTTGGCCAACCGCCAGTTTTGTATTGAGCAATCTGGCAACTTCAAGACGTACCATGCCAACAGTTGGGGCATTAGTTGTGGCGATAGCCCGTGGGGCTATGATGTTTCTGGCGCGCCGCCGGCTTTGCGTACCCCTAAACCCAATGGCACAGTTTCCATCTATGGCGCGCTGGCGTCTTTACCCTTTACTCCTGAATTGACGTTGGAAATGATTAACTATCTTTATCAGCGCCATCCGCAAACCTGGGGGCCGTATGGCTTTTTTGACGCCTACAACTTGGCAGTTTCACCGGCCTGGTATAGCAACGCGCTGTATGGCATTGACAAAGGATGCTCCATGATCATGATTGAAAACTATTTGAGCGGGCTGATTTGGGATGTGTATACCAACAGCGATTACATCCAAACCGCCTTGCGTGTCTTGAAATTCACCGAACGTGGGGAAGCACAATGAGCAAATTTTATGCCCGAAACGGCCAGTTTTGGCTCGATGACCAACCGCAACTGATTCAAGCCGGAGAGTTTCACTATTTCCGCACCCCACAAACCGAGTGGCGGCATCGTCTTGATCTACTCAAGGCGGCTGGGTTCAACGCCGTAGCCGCCTATATCCCGTGGCTTTGGCATCAGCCGGAGAAGGGCGCTTCTGACTTTGATGGCCACAGCCACCCGATGCGCAATCTGGCGGGCTTCTTGGATTTAGCGGCTGAGATGGGGCTTTTGATTATTGCCCGCCCCGGCCCGTATATTATGGCTGAGACAATTAATGAAGGCATCCCGCCCTGGGTGTTTCAAAACTTCCCACAAATCGCCTTTGTGAGTCAGGATCAAAACCCTCAAAACCTTGCCAGTTATCTTCACCCTGATTTTTTAGCTTGTGTACGGCAATGGTATCGGGCTGTCTTTGAGGTGCTAACCCCGCGGCAGGTTACGCGCGGCGGCAAAATCATTATGATTCAGCTAGATAACGAGATGGGGATGCCGCAATGGGTGCGCAACATCTTTGATGTTAATCCGGATACTTTATCCAGATTCGCCATATATCTGCGCCAGACGTATGGCCACCACCTGTCCGCGCGTTACCCCGCCGAAGACCTGAGCGCGTTTTTGCGCGCGAGCCTGATTACGCCTACGGCCCCGCACGCCGTAACTGTGGTGGAAGATTACCGCCGTTTTTATCGGGCCTATCTGCGAGAGTACACGGCCTTTCTCTGGGCGGAAGCGCAGGCAAATGGTATGGATGTGCCGCCGGTGGTCAACATTCATGGTTTTATGAATGGCGGTAAAACTTTCCCCATCGGGCTCTCCCAACTCGTATCGGCGCTGGAAATCGAAGGTGTGATAAGTGCTACGGATGTTTATCCCATCTTCATTAACACCGGTAACTTTCATCAGTTATTGATGGTGAATGAGACCACAAAAGCCCTGCAAAACAAAGACCAAGCCTTGTTCTCCATAGAATTTCAGTCTGGTGGAAATTATGATTTTGGCGCGGGCGAAACCTCCCTCTATGACTTGCACAGCCGGTTGTGCATTTCCACCGGCATGCGAGCCGTCAACCACTATCTGTTTTTTGACGGCGAAAATGATCCCATCCTTAGCCCGGTCAGGCGCCATGAATGGGGTCACCCGGTTCGCAAAGATGGCTCTCTGCGCAAACACTATTTCCGTTATCCGCAACTTTCCAGCGTTTTGCAGGCCTACGGCGACGACTTAATCCTCTCGCGCCCGCAGACAGTGACGACCATTGGCTTTTTGTTGGATGATTTTATGACCGAAGTGAACAATGGTTTGACGCAAAAAGCCACTGACATCCTGACCTACCAGCGTGAAACGATTTTGTTTGACTTTATTGCGCGCGGCTTGGCGCTTACCCACCGGCCTTTTGAAGCCCTTGAGCTGACGCGGGCGCCCCTTGATGCGCGCCAGACCCCCGTCTGTTGGGTGATGATGGAACAACAATGCCCAGCCGTGGTTCAAGAGAAATTAATGGCGTATGTTCGGCAGGGCGGAAGCCTAATTTTGGTTGGCCGGATGTGCGTGGAAGATTTCCACCATCAACCTTGCACTCTTCTTAAGGAAGCGTTGGGCGTTTCTCACCTTCACAGCGGCCAGCCGTTTACGCCCGCCTTGATGAGCGCGTTCCACCACCAAGATATCCCAGTCAATTTTGTAGAAACCTATGAAGGAGAATTTGACGAAGTTTTTGCCCGGCGTCAGGGCGGCGGGGTAACGGGTTTTATTAAGGCTATTGGAAACGGCAAGGCAATGGTCTTGGGCGCCGCGCTAACGGCGAATACGCTGGATGATTTGGATGTTCTGCATCAGATGGCGTTGCGCATGGGTTGTTTGCCGCTCTTCAAGCTAAGTGACTGGGCCGATGTGCGTTTGAGCCGCGCTGACAAGGGCAGTTTTCTGTTTGTCAACAATTATCTAGATGACCCGCTTGTCACCACGATTGACTACCGAAATGAGACTCTTTTCGGTGGGCATTGGATAGATATTCCAGCGCGGCGGGGCTTAATCCTGCCGCTGGACTGGCAGGTGCGCCCCGGCCTTACCCTCCATTATTGCACGGCTGAAATTAACGCCATTGTGGAGGATGAAACAACCCTTATCCTAAAAACCGCACAAAAAGACTTCTGCGCTGAGCTTTCTCTTACGGGATATATGTGTGATCAAGCGCAACCCGTGAACCAGCGTTTGGTATTGCAGAGCAACGAAGGCCGAATTGTGCTCCGAAAAAATTGACCCAACCCTCACGCTCAATCCGAGATCACTAATGGAAGAAAAAATCGCTTACTATAACCGTCTTGACCCAGCCACCGAAGCCCGTGTGGAAGCTTTATTGGCTCAAATGACGTTGACTGAAAAAATTGGTCAACTTGTTCAGACCAACCCCTTTGCGCCGTTTGACCATGAAGATTATTTGGCGCAAAAGAAACAGGCCGAGGATGCCGGCCAGCCATTTGAATACAATCCTAAGTTGCGAGCCGATATGGAAGATTTGCTCCGCGCGGGACGGGTGAGCTCGTTCCTCAACGTCATGTCGCCGCGTTGGATTAATTATTGCCAAAGAATTGCCGTGGAAGAATCGCGGCTTCACATTCCCCTCATCATTGGCTGTGATGTGATTCACGGTTTTCGCACCATTTTCCCTATCCCGCTGGCGGAGGCCAGCACTTGGAATCCGGCTTTGCTTGAACGCGCCTCCCGGGTGGCCGCCGAAGAAGCCTCGGCCGTTGGCATTGACTGGATCTTTGCCCCGATGATTGACGTGGCCCGCGACCCCCGCTGGGGACGCATTGCCGAAGGCGCGGGTGAAGACCCGTTTGTGGGCATGGCGATGGCGCGCGCGCGTGTGCGGGGTTTTCAGGCAACGGACTTAATCAGTGGCCGCCGTATTGCGGCTTGCCCTAAACACTATGTGGGTTATGGCGCGGCGGAGGCCGGACGGGATTACAACACCACCGATTTTTCCGAGCGTTCCTTGCGAGATGTGTACCTTCCCCCGTTTAAGGCCGCGTTTGAAGCAGGCGCCGGTAGCGTGATGAGCGCCTTCAATGAGATTAGCGGCCTGCCGGCCACTGCTAATCCGTTCATCCTCCGCACTATTCTGCGGGATGAATGGGGGTGGCCGGGGGTGGTGCTGAGTGATTATGAGTCAGTTCGGGAACTGATCCCACACGGCTTTGCCACTGATTTGAAAGATGCCGCGCGGCTGAGCATCTTGGCAGGATTAGACATGGAAATGATTAGCATGGGTTACGCCAATCATCTGGCCGAGTTGGTTGCGGCTGGAGACGTGCCATTGGAATTGGTGGAAGAGGCCGTTCGCCGTGTTTTGCGCCTAAAAATCCGTTTGGGGCTTTTTGAAAATCCCTACGTCGATGAAACTTTGGCGAGCGGGATTTTACTGCGGGACGACTTCCGCGCCTTGGCCTTAGAGGTGGCTCAAGAATCCATGGTGTTGCTTAAGAACGAAGATAACATCCTGCCGCTCTCGCCAAACGCGCGGCTAGCCGTGATTGGCCCGCTTGCCGATAATCGCCCTGATTTGTTGGGCTGTTGGACGCTTGTTAATCACCCCGAAGATGTGGAAACAGTGCTAGAAGGCCTCCGCGTCTATGTGCCAGATGAGGCGCTAACCTATGTGCCGGGCTGTCCTATTCGTGAGCCTGAACCGATAGATATCCCCGCCGCCTTAGCCGCCGCTGACAAGGCGGATGTGGTGCTCTTAGTTTTAGGGGAAGGCGCCGATATGAGCGGTGAGGCTCATTCTCGCACAAACCTCGGATTGCCGGGTCGTCAACAAGAATTGGTAGATGCTTTGGCCGCCACTGGTAAACGGCTCGTGTGTGTGTTGATGAGTGGTCGTCCACTGGTGATTCCCCGTTTGGCAGGGCAGGTGAATGCCTTGCTGGCCGCCTGGCATGGTGGTATCCGAGCAGGGCGCGCCATTGCTGATGTTTTATTCGGCGCCGTCAGCCCATCCGGCAAATTAACGGCCAGTTGGCCCCGGGCCGAGGGGCAAATTCCTGTTTATTACAGCCACAAAAATACAGGCCGCCCTGCCGCTGAGTCTGGGACAAAGCAATTCGCCGAAGTCTTTAAGTCGGTCTTTATGGATGTGCCTAACTCGCCACTGTTTCCCTTTGGGTTTGGCCTCAGCTACACACAGTTCTCTTATTCTAATCTGCAGATTGCTAAGCCGGTATTGAGTTTAGGAGATACCTTGCAGGTATCGGCAACCGTGACAAATAACGGCCAACGTTTGGGCGCAGAAGTGGTGCAGTTATACGTCCGGGATTTGGTGGGTAGCGTCACCCGCCCGGTCAAGGAATTAAAGGGTTTCCAGAAGATTTGGCTCCAACCCGGAGAGTCACAGGTGGTGTGTTTTGAAGTCCCGGTGCGTGAACTAGGGTTCACGGGACGCGATATGCGCTATTTGGTTGAGCCGGGCGATTTCAAAGTCTGGATTGGCCCAGACTCGATGAGTGGGCTGGTTGGCGATTTTCGAGTGGAATAGATTGGCTAAAAAATCAGCCGGAGCGGTGTTCGTGCGGCGCCTGCTGAAAGAATTGGATTGCACGCCAATCCTTTCTTTGTTGAGGTTGGTATGGTGTGGTCTCAGTCTTAGGCGGACTTTCTGGAAACCGCCCTAAAACAAACTCGGCTGGTCTGCCTCATCAGCGTTGGCCTGCCAACCAAAGCGCTTTAAGTCCACTCGGTCTTTCGCGTCAAATTCCACCCCTTCGGCTTCCAACAAGTTGCGCTGGGCGGCAGGGCCAAGGCCGGGGCGGGGGCTGATTTTGCCTTGGCTGTTAATCACCCTCTGCCAGGGCACATCATCAGGCGCATTCGCCATGGCGCCACCCACCCAAATAGCGCCCACCCGCCGGTATTGGTCTGCTGGAACACCCGCGGGAGGCAAAAGCAGAAGGGCAATTTGGCCGTAGGTGGCTACTTTGCCATACGGAATTCTACGCACCAGCGCATACACTTGTTCGGCATAAGCTTTCGGGTTAGGAGGCGATGAGTAGCGCATAAGCCAAGGTCACCCTGTTTCTGGGGTCTCACGTGTTTGGAAGAGCGTAAGTTGCATGCCATCCGGGTCTTGCAAACGCGCCGTGTAATCTCCCCAGGGTGTTACCACCGGTGGGTGAACCAAAGTTGCGCCCTTCGCCAGCAAACGCTCCAAAGCAAGGTGTAAATCCGGCACTCTCAAGGCCAGCCTCACTGCGCCACTCACTCGCCGGCCCACTTCTATTTGGTCAATGGTGTCGGCCTGTTTTTCGTCAAAAATCTCAAGCGTGCCTGCGCCCAATTCCAGCATGGCGGCTTGGCCTTGTCCGTTATCCCAATATTGGGCTGTCTCAAACCCCAGCCCCTCATAGTAGAACTTGAACAGGCGTTCGTAATCCGCCGTGGTCAATGCCACACGTAACTCAAGAACAGGTAATTGAGGTGGGCGTTTCATACATGATCTCTACTTTTAGGTAGTATTTTGTAACCTGCCGGCAGTATAACACGCGCACTTGGTTTGATTTGGCGTATAATCCGCACGTGATGCGCCAAATTAGCGCCTTAAGTTTATCAGCCGTTCTGATGGGAGGTTGCGCCGCGCCAGAAGCTTCTCCCACCCCCACACTCAGTTTAGCGGCTCCGGCCATTAAAGTGCTAGATTTTACGCCCACACCTACCATACCGCCTACCGCCACCCTGTTTCCTACGGAAACTGCCGCACCCACGCTGGCGCCAAGCGCTACGCCAGCCGCAAGGGCAGTTCAACCGCAAAACCCAGCCGCACCGGTTCAGCCGCAAGCCCCGGTTCAAAGCCAGCCTGTGGCGGTGGCTCCACCGCCACAGGCTGATGTGGCTTCTGCCGAGCAGTACACTATTGACCTTATTAATGCCCAACGGGCGTTGGCAGGCGTGGCGCCTTTGGGACGAGATGAAACGTTAATGAACATTGCCCGGGCGCGCGTGGCGGATATGATTACGCGTGAATACACCGGCCACTTAGACCCCGTAACCGGCGAACGTTTGGCGCGGCGCATGATGCGGGACGCTGGTTACACCAGTAACTACCTCGGCGAAAATTGGTACGGAACGATTAACCCGCCGCCTAAAAATGCCGAAGTGGCCATGAACTGGTTTATGACCGATCCGCCCCACTACCGCAATATCCTTAGCCCCAATTTTGTAAGCGTGGGGGTGGGCATTGGTTTTAACGGACGGCAGTGGTTGCTGATTCAGGTTTTTGCCGGAGCTAACTGATTCAACATGTAGAATGAAAATGAGTAAAGCTCAATTTGTGTTTTTCATTTTGTATTCTTCATTTTTTATGATCACATTTGCATGACGAATAAAGAACTTGCTCAAATTTTTGCCACCATCGCCGATTTGCTTGAAATCAAAGGCGAAGTGATTTATAAGATTCTGGCGTATCGCCGCGCGGCGGATACATTCCGTGAGCACCCGCGCCCCATTAAAGACGTGTGGCGCGAGGGCAAACTGCGCGACGTGCAACATGTGGGGCCGGCAATTGCGGAAAAAGTGGAGGAACTGCTCACTACCGGCCAACTGGGTTTTTTCGAGAAACTAAAGAAAGACGTGCCGCTCTCGTTGGCTGAGATGTTGACCGTGCCGGATTTAGGCCCCAAGCGCGTAGCGCAAGTGTGGAAGACGCTCAACATCACCACTGTGCCGGAGTTGGAGCAGGCCGCCCGCAAAGGCAAACTGCGTGATTTGCCCGGCATGGGCGAGAAAATGGAACAGAAGATTTTGGCCGGCATTGATGCGCGCCGACGGGCCGTTGGCCGGATGCCATTGGGCACGGCCTGGCCTGTGGCGCAGGATATCCTGAAATATCTGCGTGTTTTGCCGGGTGTGCGCACGGCGGAGGTGGCCGGTAGTTTGCGCCGCATGCGGCCCACCATTGGCGATTTGGATTTTTTGGTGGCGGCGGCGGACGCTAAGCCCGTGATGGCCGCTTTTGTTACGCACCCTCAAGTGGCTCGTGTGCTGGGGCAGGGCCCTACCAAAACATCCGTTGAGTTAGATTTAGGGGTGCAGGCAGATCTGCGTGTTTTACCGCCGGAGCGCTTTGGCACGCTTCTGCAATACTTTACCGGTAGTAAAGAGCATAACGTTAAAATTCGCGAGTTGGCGCTGGCGCAGGGTTTATCTTTGAATGAGCACGCCTTTGTAAACCAGAAAACGGGTAAGGAGCTTCTGTGCGCCACCGAGGCCGAGGTGTACCAAACCTTGGGTTTGGCGTATGTGCCGCCGGAACTGCGCGAAGACCGCGGCGAGATTGAAGCGGCGCGCCACGGAAAATTGCCGCGTTTGGTGGAGACGCGAGAACTGCAAAGCGATTTGCACGCGCACAGCACTTGGAGCGATGGGCAAAACAGTATTCGAGAGATGGCGCTGGCGGCGCGGGCGCGCGGTTTGCGGTGTTTGGCCATTACGGATCACTCTCAAAGCTTGGGCGTGGCTAACGGCCTCACGCCGGAGCGTTTGCGCGCGCAACGCAAAGAAATTGATGCCGTGCAAGCCGAATTGGGCACCAGCTTCAGTTTGCTTCAGGGCTCAGAAGTAGAAATTAAAGCGGATGGCTCGCTAGACTTCACTGAAGACGTGCTGGAAGACTTGGATGTGGTGGTGGCCTCGATGCACAGCGGCTTACGGCAGGAAAAAGGCCGGGTCACCGATAGGCTCATCAACGCTATTCGCAACCGCCATGTGGATATCATCGGCCACCCCACCGGGCGCTTGCTCCCAGACCGGGATGGCGCGGATTTAGATATGGAAGCGGTTCTGCGAGCGGCGGCGGAGAGTGGTGTAGCGCTGGAAATTAACGCCAACCCACAACGCCTGGATTTGGATAGCATTTACGTGAAGCGCGCTCTGGAGCTGGGCTGTTTACTGGCCATCAATACAGATTCTCACCAAACGGATAGTTTCAACCTAGCGCATTTCGGCGTGGGCACAGCGCGGCGTGGTTGGGCGGCCTCAGAGAATATTCTCAACACATGGCCGGTGGATGATGTATTGCAATGGCTGGAAGACCGCGCGCACTTTCGGCGTTTGCGGGGTGGGGTACGGCCCTTGGAAATCAGCGCCCCAGCGCCTGAGCTGGCTTCCAGCGCGCCCGCCGCTAAGCCCGGCAAAGCCACTAAAATTGCCAAGCGCACCAAACCTAAAAGGGTTGTGGCCCCCAAGCCCGTCGCTCCTAAAAAGAAGCCGGTAAAAGCTAAAACCAAAGCCCAGTCCAGCAAGAAGAAATCGCGCTCATGACTACTGAACTCGCTGGTATTGTCCGGCAAGCGTTCCCCGGAATTAAAGATGATGACGTAGCCGCGTTTATGAATGCGGCCGCGGTGCACACTTACCCGCCCGACCATGTGCTGTGCCGAGAGGGTGAATTGGAGCACACGTTTTACATCATGGTGGATGGGCAGGCCGAGATTACGCAGAAATTAGGTGACGGCTCCAAGCGGGTGATTAGCACCCGCCAACCGGGAGAATTTTTTGGCGAGATGGCAGTGATTGAGCGCCTGCCGCGCACGGCCACCGTGTCCACACTCGCCAAATCTACTGTGTTAGAAGTTTCTGAAGATGCGTTTCAGGAATTGTTGAGCCAATCGCCCAGCTTGGCGCTAGCGATGATTCGCCGCTTTATCAGCAACGTGCGGGCCAGTGGCCGCGCCACCATTACGGACTTGACCAAGAAAAATGAAGAGCTGAGAAAAGCTTATGATGATTTGAAGGCCGCTCAAGCCGAACTGGTGCAGAAGGAAAAGCTGGAACACGAGTTGGAGATTGCGGGCGAGGTGCAACGTAGTTTATTACCCTCGCGCTTCCCACAGGTGAAGGGCTACACGTTTGCCGGCCGCAACTTGCCGGCGCGGCATGTGGGGGGTGATTTATATGATGTGATTAAGATTGATGACGCGCACGTCGGCTTATTAATGGCGGATGTGAGTGACAAAAGCGTGCATGCGGCTCTAATTATGGCCGTGACGCGCACCCTCTTTCTCTCGCACGCGCGGCGGAGCCTCTCGCCGGCGGAAGTGGCCTTGGCCGTTCACAACGGTTTGCTCGAAGTTTCCAGCAATGATGATATGTTTGTGACGGTATTTTACGGTGTGTTGGATGTGAACACCGGCCACCTGCGCTATGTGCGCGCCGGGCAAGACCGCCCATTATTGTTCCGCCCCAACTCGGCAATGCCGGAAGAGCTAGATGCGGAAGGGCGCTTCTTAGGCATGTGGCCGGATTTGAAGTTGGAGGAACGCTCCGTTACGGTGCATTCCGGTGATGTGCTGGTGGCCTTTTCTGATGGGGTGCCGGACGCTGTAAATGCAAACAATGAGGCTTACGGCGAAACGCGGCTCAAACACTTAATGTCTCAGCATCGCGCCAGCGCGCCCAAAACCATTGTCTCGGCGATCTTTAGTGATGTGTTGGAGTTTCGCGGTGAGGCGCCCGCCTTTGATGACATCACCGTGCTGGTGGTTCGTTGTGAAGCTTAGCTAGGCGTTCGCTAAAAATGTCAAGTCCACAAAACCACCGTGCGCGCGCTGTGGGCGTCACCCAATGAAAAATCCCCTCCCGCCGCAGAACTCGTCTTTGTATATTCCGGTGTGGATGCTGGCCGTTGTAGCTGGCGCGTTTAGTGCGCTGGCGCTTATTTTGTTAGGTATTGCCTTGGCCACCCGCACGGCAGATTTGCCGCAACCCACCGCCACGGCGCAAGTGGTGACGGCGGTTGCGCCGGCGCCATTGCCCACTGCCACCATCTTTGTGCCGCCCACGCCCACTGTGGCGCTGATTGAGCCTACGGCCACTTTGCCAATTGGCCCTTCGGTGGGGCAAATTAAAGTGGGGGATTTGGTGCAGATTACGGGAACCGGCGAGGGCGGGATTCTTAATTTGCGCTCCGAGGCAGGTTTGAGCCACCCAGTCAATTACATTGCGCTGGAACGCGAGGTGCTTCAGGTGCAGGGCGGGCCGGTGGAACAGGATGGAATTGTGTGGTGGTATTTGGTGGATCCGGCCAGTAACACCCGCTTTGGCTGGGGCGCTCAGAATTATTTGCAAGTAGTGGCCGGGCAGTAAATTGCAAATGATAGATTGATGATGGTTGCATATCGGCTAAGCTCGTCATGAGCAATTAGCCATCAAAACTTGTAAACTCAAAATGCTCAAACCAACCGGTATTATCCTCGATCGTGGTGCAAAGAAATTGCTGATCAATTGGAGCGATGGCATAACGCATGAATACCCGCTGGATCTGCTCCGCGAGGCATGCCCGTGTGTGGAATGCCGAGGCGGGCACGAAAAAATGGGCGCAAAGCCAGACATGGATAGTTTATTGCTGACCATTCCCCTCGTCCGCCGGAAAAGCTACGAAATAGCCAAACTCACGCCGGTAGGCAACTACGCCCTCACCCCGGAATGGACGGATGGGCACAACGCCGGCATTTACACGTGGCGCTATCTCTATGATATAGGCCGTGATTTGAATGAAGCTCTCAAAAAGCGCGATGAGGCGCTGTATAAGCCGTTAGACAGCTAATAACCCCTCTCTCGACCTCTCGAAGAGATATGAAAACGTATCGAATCGGCAAGTTGGTAGAAGGGTTCTAATTGCCAAAGGAGAATCTCTTGCCAACCCGTAAACCCCTCTCTGCCGAAGACCTGTATGCCCTGAAGTTTGTGGAAGATGCACAGATTAGCCCGGATGGTCGGCATCTGGCCTTTGTGAAAGTGGATGTGGATAAGTTGGGAAATAAATATGAACGGCATATTTGGCTTGTGAGGCTGGGCGAGAAAAACGCCAAGCCGCGCCAATTCACTTTTGGCGCTAAATCCGATTTTGCGCCGCGCTGGTCGCCGGATAGCCGGCGATTGGCCTTTATTTCTGCGCGGGGCGGCAAGCCGCAGATTTATCTCATTGGGCTAGAGGGCGGTGAAGCCCGCGCGCTTACCTCTATGCCCAACGGCGCGGCTAACCCAGTTTGGAGTCACGACGGTCAGCGCATCGCTTTCTTTTCGGATGTAAATGCCGAGGAGCGGGCAAAAGAGGATAGCGGCCAAAGCGAGCCGCCGCCAGTGGATGCGCTGGAGGCGAAGCATCGCGGCGAGCGTGAGGAGCAGAAGGAAAAGGAGAAGGCGGACCCGCGAGTGATTACCCGCTTACCGTACCGCACGGGCACAACGTATTTAGATGACCGCCGCACACACATCTACATCATAGATGTGGCGGAAGACGCCAAACCCCGCCGTCTTACGGAAGGCGATTTGGATTTTAATGCGCTTACCTGGACGAAAGATGGCGCTGCCATTATCTCTCAAGTTTCCCGGGAAGCGGAATATGACCCTTGGAACTTTCAATCACTGGCGCGAATTCCGGTTGTTGCCAAAGGCCGCAAGCCGTATCAAATTATTTCCAATACGGGCTTTGAATATTTTGGCCCGCAGGTTTCGCCGGACGGCAAATGGATTGCGGCTGTGCGTATGCCAGACACCGGCTCTTGGGGGCAGATGCAACGTTTGGTGATTGTGCCTACCGCGGGCGGCCCGGCGCGCGAGCTCACTGCCGAGTTTGACCGCCTGCCCACCAATCTTACTTGGGCGCCTGACTCGCGGGCGGTGTATTTTCTTGCTAATGATCGCGGCAATTCTCATATCTACCGCGCGGACTTAACGGGCGCAGTGAATTTGGTGGTTGGTGGGCGGCGAATGGTGCTGGATTTCAGCTTGGACGCCAAGGGGCAGATTGCCTTTGTGGCGCATACGCCCACACAGCCCACTGATGTATATGTGGTAAGCGGCAAAACCGAGAAACGCCTAACCGATTTCAATGACCAACTCTTGGCGGAGCGGCAAATTCAGCCGATTGAGGAGGTGTGGCATACCGCGCCGGATGGCCGAAAGATTCAGGGTTGGGTGGTTAAGCCGGTGGGCTTTAAGACTGGTGGGCGTTATCCATTGGTATTGAACATGCATGGCGGGCCGTGGGTGATGTGGGGTCCTAGCACGCCGGCCGTTTGGTTGGAATGGCAACTACATGCGGCTAAGGGTTATGGCGTGTATTTCTGTAACCCGCGCGGCTCCGAGGGCTACGGTGAAGAACACGCGCTCACCATCCGTAACAATTGGGGTAATTACGTGATGCCGGATATCTTGAGTGGCTTGGAAAACGTGGTGAACCGTGGTTGGGTGGATACAAAACGGCTGGCGATTACGGGCGGCAGTTATGCCGGTTATATGACGGCCTGGATTATCAGCCATGACCAACGCTTTGCGTGCGCGTGGGCGCAACGTGGCCTTTACAATATGATTTCCTTCTTTGGCACGAGTGATGTGCCGCAGTTGATTGAACGTGAGTATGAGACCTTTGGCTTTGATGAAATCTCACGTTTGTGGGCGCACTCGCCGCTGGCCTACGTTCGCAACATTCGCACGCCGCTGGCGATTGAACATCAGGATAATGACTGGCGATGCCCACCCTCTGAAGCCGAGCAATTGTACGCGGCGCTCAAGCGGCTCAAGCGGGAAGTGGTTTTTATTCGTTACCCACGCGAGGGGCATGAAATGTCTCGCTCGGGCGAACCAGCTCACCGTGTTGATCGGCTAAATCGCATGGTGGCGTGGTTTGATAAGTATTGCCAACCTCGCCAGAGAAAAAAGAAGTAATTGCAAACGTCAGGTGACAGTTACCCCGCGTTTTGTGACTGTCACCTGCACATTACGTTTGCTTTAATTGTCTTTCGGGTTGCGGTTGAAACCGGTTGATGAGTTGAAAAGCGACCGGGTTGAGCGTGATAGATAAGAGCGCTCCGGCCAGGATAAGATTTTGGCCTTCTACTGGAAGCAGGCCGAGGCTTACGCCTAAACTGGCAAGGATGAACGAGAACTCACCGATTTGCGCGAGGGCGGCTGAAATGGTGAGGGCCATTTCGGTTGGACGGCGGAGCAGGCGCACAATGCCAAAAGCGGCCAGTGATTTCCCGATGACGATGATGGCAACGACGGCCAATACCTGAAAGGGTTGCCGCACCAGAATCGCCGGATCAAATAACATCCCCACCGCCACAAAGAACAACACCCCAAACGCGTCCTGAAGCGGCTCCAGGTGTTCAGCGGCATGGCGGCTGGAATCTGACTCATTTACCACCACCCCGGCAAAGAATGCGCCTAACGCAAAAGACACACCAAAGAGTTGCGCCGAGCCAAACGCCACGCCGAGCGCTAAAGTGATGACGGCGAGAGTGAACAATTCTCGTGAACCGGTGCTTTCCACCCGCGCCAATAGCCACGGAAAAATCCGTTTGCCTACTACCAGCATTAACACCACAAACAACACGACCTTGCCCAATGTCAAGCCCAGCGTTATCCACAAATCAGTGGCTGGCCCGCCATGCGCCTCATCTAAAGCGTGGCCGCCGAGTGAAGGCGCCAACGCCGGAAGCAGAACCAGAGTTAGCACCATGATGAGGTCTTCAACAATGAGCCAGCCTACTGCAATGCGCCCCTCGCTTGAGGCGAGGTTGCCTTGCATTTCCAGCGCGCGCAATAACACCACTGTACTGGCAACTGAGAGCGCTAACCCGAAAACCAGGCCGGCCCCTAGTGACCAGCCCCAATAGGTGGCCACCCCTACACCTAACAAGGTTGCTACAATGATTTGGGTGATGGCGCCGGGTATGGCGATGGCGCGCACCGCCCATAAGTCACTTATGGAAAAGTGCATGCCTACGCCGAACATGAGCAGAATAACCCCAATTTCAGAAAGCTGGGGGGTAATTTCTGCATCTGCTACAAAGCCGGGGGTGAAAGGCCCAACGGCGATGCCCGCCAAGAGATAACCAACAATGGGGGGTAAACGCAAGCGAATGGCGATGAAGCCGCCGACAAAAGCGAGGGTGAGGCCAATAGCAATTGTGGCAATTAATGAAGTTTCATGTGGCATTTTGTTTGGCCCTTTCTTTCCCCTTGCGTTACAGATTTTTATTGCCCCATTTATAAGAAAGTTGTATTTTACCCTAGAACACCTTGTGAGGCGCTAAAACGCCTTAAGTTGGCCCGTTCAGGTTATCAATTCTTGAATCAAACGCTATTGAAGCAATGTTGCCCGGCGCAAAGATGCTGTTAAACTGCGTGACTGCCTCAAGCCGGGCCGCTTCACTGCTTTCCGGTGAAAAGAAAACTTCTTCGGCATACGCCCCCATCTCTTGCACCGCCCAAGCGTAGCGGTAATAGGTAAGCGTCCGTAAGTCAATCTCGCTGGCGCCATAACCTTGCAGAAAGCATTGTGTTTGATGCGGGCTGACCAGGCCGTTAGCAATTCCACCGATTACAAACATCAGGTCTCTCTCTTTTGGCGCTAACATCCCCTCATCCCAATCTACAATCCATAATTGCTGAGATTCATCTACCAGCACGTTCCAGGTGTGGATATCCGCGTGGCAAAGTACTTCGGAGAGCGTCCTCTGCCGGAGTTGGCTGGCCAAATGGTCAGAGCGTTCAATCAGCGTGCGGATTTCAGTTTGCCGCTCACGCCAAAAGGCTTGCAATGCCAGTTGCGCTGAGTCAATTAAGTCATTGCGGTTAATGATGGGCTCAAGTTTATCCAGCGCCTCGCGCCGCCACGGAATGTACGCTTCACGCGGAACGATGGTCTGCAACTCGGCAGTCAGAGGGCTGGCATGAATTTGCCGCAAAGTCTTGCCAAGCTCTATCCAAGCCTCATCTGACAAGCCGGCGTCATAGGCGGTGTGTGTTTCTAAAAATGGGTACAGAATGAAGACAAACTTATTGACCTCCACCCATAAGGCCTGAGTGCGTGTCGGGAGCGGCCTCAGCATGTGGGCCAGACCTTGATCAAATAAAAAGCTCGGAATGAGCACGCTAGACGCTTTAAAGCCGCGGCGAGAACGAATTTTTAGGAAATAGCTTTTGTCATCTGCGGCGAAAGCGCGATATACAAAAGTCGCTGAGTCATTTCCGATGGGGAGAAAATTCAGCGTCTGAACGGACAAGCCGTAATGGGTAAGCAGGGTTTGTTTGATAACGCTCGCTGTGAGTTGAGGCGGCTCATGCATGGAAATTAATTTGTGAACAGAACGCCTTTCAGCAGAATTTTCCGTAAGGTTTCATGCTCATCCTCGGTGAGTGGAAGCAGGGGTGGGCGCGGCGGGCCGCCGTAATAACCGAGCATATCCATAGCGGCTTTTAGCCCGGCCACGCCAAAGCGGGCGGTGACGGCAGTGTTCACTTCAATGAGCGGCAGTTGTATAGCGCGTGCTCCCGATACATCGCCCGCCTGAAATTTTGTGTAGAGCGTGTGCAGTGGGCGGGCGGCGATGTTGGCGGTGGCCATGATGCCGCCCACGCCGCCTAAAACCAGAGTGGCCAGCAAAAAGCCCGCTGAGCCGGCCACTATCTGAAAGTCAGCCGGAACCTCGGCCAGCATGTGGCCTATTTTCACAATATCTCCGCCGCTATCTTTCAGGCCGATGATCTTGGGATGCGCGGCGAGTTTGATGACGCTGGAAGCGGGCAGATCTACGTTGGTGTTGGCCGGGACGCTGTACAAGATGATGGGCAGGGGTGTTGTGTTAGCCACTTGGGTGTAATGGTTTTCCAGCGCGGCAGAAGTCATCTTATTGCGGAAGTAGCCGGGCGTCACCACTAACACCGCGTCTGCGCCTAACTGCGCCATTTTTGCGGTGAGTTCAATGGTGCCGCGTGTGCTTTCTAAGCCGGAACCAGCGATGAGTAAACGGTCTTTAGGGATGACTTGCCGCGCGGCCCGCACCACTGCCAGTTTTTCTTCAATTGAGAGCGAAGAAAATTCACCATTGGAACCACCCACCACATAGCCGGCTAGCGGCTCGGCGTTGAGCTTGGTGAGATTGCTTTGAAGCGCGTCTAAATCTAAATCACCGTTCGGCTTGAAGGGTGTGGGAATGGGTGGGAAGATTCCGGCAAGGCTTAATAACGGCATAGAACATCATTGTAACGGCATCAAAACTCACAGCTTCACGAAGTTCCTAATGAACCGGGTGAATGGAATTGAGCTGTTCATGCCGCCTGTTTTACCACATCTTGTTTGTAACAGGGCTTTGGGGTTTGGTGGTAGCAGGGCGCAAAAAGCCCTAAAATAGGGACAGCGTCAATATGAAAATCAAAACTCTTATCCTCCCATTTGTTATCACCTGTGGAGCGTTGTTTCTCGCCGCCTGCGCCGCTCAGGCGGGTAGCGCCGCGCCAGCGATTCTGGAATATCTTAAGGCGCGCGTAGCCAATGATTTAACCGGCATGATTAACTGGTCCTGCCCGGAGTGGGAGCCACAGGCGCAGATTGAAGCCTCCACGTTTCAAGCCCTGCAGGCAAATTTAGAAGGCGTGACGTGCGAAGATGCGGGCCAGGATGGCGAAGCGGCGCTAGTGGCCTGCACCGGAAAAATTGTTACGACGTACAATGGTGAACAACGTGAGTGGGATTTGAGCGCTCGCCAATTCCGTGCCGTGCTGGATGATGGGCAGTGGCGGATGTGTGGGTACAAATAAAGTGGGGTAGGCGGGAAATTGGAAAAGGAGTTTTAGCATGCAACAATTATCCATTCGGCTTATGGCGGGCTTGGTGTTGTTCACGTTGATAGCCTCTCTCTACGCGCCAGTGGCCCGAGCGCAAACGGCCACGTACACCGTGATTGTGCAAAGCGCCTTTTTGCGGCCCGCGCCAGACCTTTCTCAACCGCGCCTCTACTCCGTATTTTTTGGTGAAAGTTACGCCATCACGGGCCGCACGGCAGATGGCAAGTGGGCGCGGATAGATTTCCCCGGCGCAACCGAAGAAGCCTGGATACTGATTAACTTTGGTGAGATTACGGGTGATTTTGCCAGCGTGCCCATTGCCACCGGCTCACCGAAGCCGGTTACGCCCACTGCCACGGTAGGTGGAAATGCGCCGCCCGGCGCCGCCCCGGCCAACGCCCGCTTTACCGTAGATGTGCAAACCTTGCGGGTGCGGGCCGCGCCTAGCCTTACAGCCAACGTGCGCAGTTTGGTAGCGCAGGGCACCGTGCTGGTGGTGCGGGGGCGCTCCAATGATTCAGTGTGGTTGCTAGTAGATGTGCCGAACTTGCTGGGTGAAGCTTGGGTGTGGGCTTTTGGCGGCACTTTGAATGTGAGCATTGCCAGTTTGCCGATTATGATTCCGGGGGCCACCGGCATCCCTGCCGCGCCCACCGCCTCTGCGCCAACGGCTGGCCCGCCCAATCCGCTCGGCTTCACCGCCTCATCACTGGAAAACGCCCGCGCTATTTATCAACGCGGCCTGAAGTTAGGCGTGAATCCGCGCGCCTTCTCCCGCGTGGGAGATTCCAATAGCGAAGGCTCCAGTTTTCTCTCTGACTTTGACGGCGGCGCGTACGATTTGGGTGATTACGGCTATCTAATTGATACACTCAACTATTTCAGCGGCTCGTTTCGGCGCACTGGCTCTGCTGTGCAGGGCTTTACCACATGGGGTGTGTTAGACCCGTTGTACGCTGACCCGCGCCAGTGCCGTAAAGAGGAGAGCGCCTTACAGTGTGAACTGCGCCAACAACGGCCCAGTGTGGTGCTGATTATGATTGGTACGAATGATGTGTGGTTGCAAGGCTCAATCCCCTCGGCGCCTTATCTCACCAAAATTGTGCAAACAGTGAAGGATAGCGGAGCGGTGCCGGTGCTTTCCACTTTTGCATGGAACCCCAACAGCACCTACTACGCTTCGGCGGGCAAGGTCAATGAGGCCATCCGCAGTGTGGCCGCCGCGCAGAATGTGCCGCTGTGGGATTTTGCGCGTTCGGCGCAAAGTCTGCCCAATCAGGGCATTGGCAACTACTCTTGGGACCCACATGCCCACCTGAGCGAGGAGCCGGGCAACAAGCCGTTTACGTTGCGTGAGCCATATTTGCAGGCTGGCAAAACGCGTCACAACTTAGAAGCGCTTCAAGTTTTGCATACTATTTTGAAAAGTGTGATTGGGCAGTAGTTTTGAAACGGATGGAACGGGCGGGAACGGATGAAATTGCAACTAGAAGAGATTTATTTTCTCTTTTTGGCCATTGGGCCAATTACCAGCGGTTTTGTTGGATTCTTAATAGCGCGGCAACTTCGCGCTTTAGACGCTACACCCTTTGTGGGCCTGCTGTTCGGCAAGTATCGCTGGCTTTTTAGCCTTTTGATGGGGCTGGGGCTAGGCGGAATATATTCCATCATTGTTTTTGGTGGAAGTGAATTTCAGGTTTGGAATATCGTTCGCGCGATGGCTTTGTGCTTGGCCATATCAATCTCTTATCATTTAGGGACGGCGCTAGGCTGGAAACCAATGGGATTTGGGGAAGAAAAATTGCCAAGCACAGCCCAAGTTCCACTCGGCAGTCTTCCTAATAACTTGACTTTAGAAGACATGCCACAGCTAGTAAGAATTTCCATCAAGACAAACAAGAGATGGGTATGGTTCTTTTTAGCTCTTTTTCAGTTTGTCATTTTTGCCCTTGTCACTTTTTTCTTGGGCGGACTTGTCCTCGTGGCGCTTTTACAAAATTTCCTGCCAGAAAGCCTGCGCTTTCTGAGTTGGATTATGGCTGGCGGGTTAGTAATGTTTTTGATATACAAAAACTTTCAAGGCGTCATCGAATATGTCTTTGATACTGAAGTGATTGAAATCAACCACGAAGGGATTATGATCGAAAAATCCGGGTTGGGTTTTAGGGATAAGAAACGATACCCAGCTGACGCAATTAAACACTTGGCTTCCTTGTTCGTTATGCCTAGTCAGTATCAGATAACGCGGCGTTCCCCTTTTTCTCATTCCTTGCCTGTGTTTTCGATTTGGCTCAACCGTAGTTGGGAAAAGACTTATTCTTTTGGGCGAACAGTTGATTTGGCAGATGCGCAAAACATCTTAGAGATTATTTACAATCGTTTTCCACAATATAAGCCCGCTTCATCTGTTCCCGTCCGTTCAGTCCGTTGACTCTACTGCTCGCCAAACAGCCTCTAACGCTTGGAGCGTCACCAAATTCCGCACCGTAAAGCCGTATTGCAGATTAGCCTCGCTAAACACATCCACGCGCCCGTCCGGCGGCACGCTGAGGTGAATTGTATCGTTCGGGTCAACACCGTGGTGCGGCAGAGGCTCCAGCGCGCGGTTTAGGTTAATGAGCGGCACACCGTAATCCAGCGCCACCTTAATCACAATTTGGTTGAGTAGCTTGGATTTGGCCTCATCCTCTGGCCGGGTGGGAAAGGTGCTGAGGAGCGGCACAATGTTGTGGTTAAGCGTTTCCGCCACCAAACTCCGTAGGTAAAAATCATACGTGGCCGCTTCGGTATATTGCACATCATTGGTGCCAAACATGATGACGGCGAAGCTGGGTTGCGCCACGCGGTACTCGCAGGCTAACGGATTTTCATTCCCTTCACACCATTCGGGGTTGGCCCACGTTACATCAAATGGCCCCACGATGTTGAAGCCACCTGCCGCCGCGAGGCCGATGGTGGCGAAGGAATCTTTTTGCCAGTTTTGGCCGGTGCGCGCCGATGTGCCAGCAAAATGTTTCAGCGTTTCGCCAAGTGAGCTGTACGCGCCTAAATCAAAATCACCATCGCTGAACGGCGCGAGGAAAAACTCATTCTCCGTCATACAATCCCCTAATTTAGAAAACACGTTGGGCCGCAAGCCTTGCGCCAAACCCGCCTGATACACCGCTCGCATTTCCGCGCTCACAGTTTCCGGCACCACGGCGTAATCTTCAATGTTGATGTCTTGCACACTGGCCGGGTCAAAACTCCCCAGCGCAGGCAGGGTGGGGCGCGGCGCGGAAGCGGGTGTGGCAGATGTAACTGGGGCACAGGCGCTTACCATGCCCAGCAAGCACAGGCAGATGAAGTTCTTAATGAGCGGGGATTGAATTTTTGGCATACCACACGTAACGGTATTCACCTAGTACATTGAGGGTGCGCGGCGGGGTGGGTTGCGTCACATCAAATAGCGCCAGCAATTCCGGTGTGACGGCTTGCGCCGTTATCGCCCGCATCATTTTGCTATTTGCTTTTAGTGCCTATCCATACAAATCCATCCGCAATGCGGGTGGGCCACGTGCGGAGCTTTTGCTTAGGCCGCAACGCACCAAACACAGCGCCCAAGGCGGGCGGCCACGGCGCCCACTTACGCACTTGGCCACTGTTCAAATCAAAGGCGCTGTGATGCCACGGGCACGTCAGCGTTTGGCAATCTTCACTGACGGAGGCGGTGTTGAGGGGGAGGTTCATGTGTGGGCAACGGCTTTGCACGGCAAATATCTGCCCGCGTCGGTGTAGAAGCAAAATCGCCGTTTCGCCCACCTTTACCACGTTATGAGCGTTGGGTTGGAGTTCGCCTTCTGCCAATACAGGTATCCACTGCATGCCAGCCTCCACCCGCGCCGTAGCTTTTACTGGTTGGTTGGAGGCTTGCTGGAGGCCGGTCACTTCAAATAACGGATATTTACCGGATTTACCTTTCACTTCCACGGTTACTGTTTTGCCCACTTTGACTTGGTCTTTCACCTGTTCATAAGCGGCTTGTGAGATGAGAAAGCGTGTGCCGGCTTCCTTATTGGCAGACTCAATTCGGCTGGCTAAGTTCACAGAGTCGCCAATCGTGGAGGGCTTCTGGCTATCACCGTAGCCCAACGCGCCTAACACTGCCGGGCCATAGTGAACGCCGATGCCAATTTCAAAACTTTTGTGATATGTGGCCTGCAGATATGGCTTGAAGTTTTCTTGCGCCTCCAGCATTTCTAAACCGGCGCGCACGGCGTTGAGCGTGCCGTTGGCTTCGTCCTCTACCCCAAAAATCGCCATCAGCCCATCGCCCATGTAGTTATCAATGTAGCCGTGATGCCGATAAATGGCTTTGCCCATCTGTTGAAAGTAGCGGTTGAGCACAAACATCACATCATACGCCGGCAATGATTCGGAAAAGCTGGTAAAGCCTCGAATATCCGAGAACAAAATGGTGACGAGTTTTTGTTGGCCCGCCACCCCGGCTGTCTTGCGGCCCAATTGGTTGATGATTTCAAGGTCATCATCATCCAACACCAGACGGCGCAGTTTTACCGGCCCGCTCACCGTAAGCTGGCAAGCCAGCCGCACTTGGTCTGGCAGGGCGAGTTTCTCGGCAATTTGGCGTTCACGGGTGGTGCGCTTCCGGCAATTCTCCAGCCCTTCCAGCACCCACACACGGCAGGTGGAACATTGCGCTTGCCCGCCGCAAGCGTGCGCATGCGGAATATCGCCGCGCAAGGAAGTTTGCAAAACAGTTTCGCTCGCCCGGGCCTCTATTTTCTTTTCGTCCGGTAGAAAATGGATTTCGGCCATCGTAAAGTTATTATGCGCGAGGCCATGCAGGCCTTCAACTAACTTTGGATAGGTTTTCGTTACAACACAGGCCGCCCTCGCTTAATCACCTGCTTAACTGGATTGTGGCCGAGGCGGTAAATCACATCCTCCAGCGTTGGCGCGTCCCACAGTTGCAAATCCGCCAGTTGGCCCGGCGCAATTTGGCCCCGGTCTGTGAGGGCGCAAGCGCGCGCGCCGCCCACCGTGCTGGCGAGAATTGCCTCCTCCGGTGAGAAGCCGTGCTGGCGGCAGGCGAACTGCATGACGAGGAACATGCTCTCCACCCAGCCGCCGGGGCAAATATCGGTGGCGAGGGCCAGCGTCAGGCCCGCTTCACGCATGGCCTGTGCATCAAATGGGCGCGGATGTTTCACGGCAAAATCAATGATGGGCATGAGCACGCCCACCACGCCCGCTTCCGCCAAACGGCGCATGGCCTCCGGCGGCGTGTAATTCAAATGGTCAGCGGAAACTACGCCGAGTTCGGCGCACAACTCTGAGCCGCCCAACGCCGAGTATTGATCTACATGTGCTTTGAGCTTTAACCCGTGCGCGCGGCCCGCTTCTAAAATCCGGCGCGTTTGCTCCAGCGTGTAGTAGCCGTCATCGCAATACACATCGCAAAACTCGGCCAACTTTTCTTCGGCTACACGCGGCAACATTTCGTGGATGATTAATTCCACATAGCGTTCGCGTTCCATCTCTGGCGGGAAATCATGCGCGCCGAGAAACGTGCCGATGATGTCCAGCGGCGTTTCGGTTTGCAAGCGCGCGTTTACGGCTAACATTTTTAGCTCGTCCACCAGCGTGAGGCCGTAGCCCGTTTTGCTCTCCACGGTGGTGGCGCCGTGCGCCAGCATGCGCTTTAGGCGTTCGCCGGCGCTAGCTGTGAGCGCTTCTTCACTGGCCGCTCGCGTCATGTTCACCGTAGCCAGAATGCCCGTAGTTAGCCCTTGCGCTTGCAAATATGCCTTGGCCTCGGCTGGAGTGCGGGTGAGCTTGGCCGCATATTCCTTCACGCGTGAGCCGCCAAACACCACGTGCGTGTGGCTATCCACAAACCCGGGGGCCACAATTAAGCCGCTGGCATCCAAGATAGCTGCGCCCGCTAAATCAAACTGCGCCCGCAAATCTGCTTCCAGCGCAACCGCCATAATTTTCTCCCCTTCAATCAAAATAGCGGCGTTGGTTATCCTGCCGGCTGGGTTGTTGGGCGCGGAAATGCAGGTAATGATTTCGGTGGCATTGGTGATTAAGAGCGCCATGTGCGATTTTTGAAACACGGATGAACAAGGAATTTAACGGATTATGCGGAAGTTATCCGTGTAATTCCGTCATCATCAACGCATACCGTTGTTTCAAACTAACGGTTCAATTAGTTGTGCAATCTTCTCAATTTGTGTGGCTAACTCCCGGTCATGCTCCATAAACGGCGCTACAGCTCGAATTTTTTCATAAACGGCGCGGGTGCCCTCGCCCAACCGCGCAGGGCCATCGGGGCGCAAATCTATGGCTTGCGCGGCGGTGAGCATTTCGATTGCAATGATATGCCGCACATTATCTAGGATTTCTAACGTGTGGCGAGCGGCATTGGCTCCCATACTTACATGGTCTTCTTGGTTGGCGCTGGAGGGGATAGAGTCCACACTATCTGGGTGCGCCAGCGTTTTGTTATCGCTCACTAAAGCGGCGGCGGTGTATTGCGGCATCATTAGCCCGCTTTCCAAACCGCTATGTTTCACCAGCATGGGCGGCAGGCCGTTGCTCAGCTCCGGTGTTAAGAGCCTAAATGTGCGCCGCTCGGAGAGGTTGCCCACCGCCGCCAGTGCAATGCTCAAAAAATTTAGCCACAGACTTGGCCCTTGCCCGTGAAAATTCCCGCCGGAAACTTTGCGGGGGTTTTCGTCCTCCACAAAAATCAGCGGGTTATCGCTGGAAGCGTTCAGGGCGGCGGTAAAACGCTCCCGCAGAAATTGCACCGCATCTCGGGCTGGGCCAATCACTTGCGGCGTACACCGGAGCGAATAAGCGTCTTGCACGCGCGTTGGGTCAGAGTCCACCAGCCGGCTATTTTTCATCAACGCCCGTAAACGGCGCGCGGTTTCCGCTTGGCCGGGCTGGTTGTTGGCTTCGTGCAAAGCCGCATCAAACGCTTCACTCAAACCACATAACGCTTCAATGGAAAGCGCGGCGGCGGCTTCCGCTTGCTCAATTAAATTTTCAGCCTGATGTACCGCTAGCGCGCCCGCCGCCACCATAAACGTGGTGCCATTGGTGAGCGCCAAACCTTCCTTGGCTTCCGGCACCATGCGCTCTAACCCGGCGCGCCGCATGGCTTCTGCGCCGCTTAACAATTCGCCTTTGAAATAGGCTTGGCCGCTTTCGTCTCGTTCTGGTTCTTCATCGCGCGTGAGCACCACAGAGAGGTGCGCCAGTGGCGCTAAATCTCCACTGGCCCCCAGCGAGCCTTTGCTGGGGATGTATGGTGTGACGCCGCGATTGAGCATTTCAATGAGTAGTTGCCCAAAAGCTGGGCGGATGCCGCTGTGCCCGCGTGCAAACACGTTGGCCCGAATGACCATCATGGCCCGCACCATTGGGATGGAGAGGGGCGCGCCCACACCGACCAAACATTGCAGGATGAGATTCCGGGACAAACGGCGTGTATCTTTGGGCGCAATGTTTTGCTTGGCCAGCGAGCCAAACCCGGTGTTTACACCGTACACCGTGCGCCGCTCGTTTACTGCTGTGTCAATCCAACGGCGGCTGGCCTCCATGTGCGCTAATACTTCTGGGGAATACGGCGCTACGGTTTGGTGGCTGTACGCTACGGCAATGACATCTTCAATCGTCAAGTTCTGGCCCGTTAAGGTGAGCATAGGGTGAAGTGGCCTCGCGGGTAAGGATGACTTGCGATTGTACCGCACTCAAAATTAGCGCTGTACATGCTACAATTGGCCGATTCGCTATGCCTACAACTTTTCATGGTCTGTGGATGCCGGGTGAGGATGCCCGGTTTGGTGAATTCTTTCTATGGGCGGAGGATGAAGCTATTGCGCGCCGTAAAGGCCATCCGGCTGATCATCCTTTTGCGCTCTCGGCTTCACAGATTGTTCATAACCTCTGGCAACTCAGCCGTGAACTGCCTACACAGCGCTTGCAGGAAAACGCGCGCCGTTACCCATTAATTTTGCCGTCCGATGAGCGATGGCCTCGCCTCTCCCCTCAGGCTGGAAAAGCGGAAGCGTCCGGTGAAGGGGCGCGCCGCAAACGCAAGCCAGCGGAGCCGCATTTACGGCCTTGGCGGGTGGAGGGCGTGCGCCTCAACCCAGCGTTAGCGCTTACGTTTTTGTTGGGCGCACAAAATCATTCACCTTACTACCGTTACAACTTTGGCCCGGATTTTGCGTTTTGGCAAACGGCGGCGCGCTTGGCGGCATTGATCTTAATGCGCGGCCAATTTTTACCGACGGCGGATGAAGCGGGCAAAGGTTATTGGCGCATGTTGCTGGCGGATACTGAAATTGCGGAAGCGGCAGTAGGGCTGGCCCGGGTGATGCCGGTTTCCGCCCGGGCGCTGGCCCGCCCTCTGCCCGCCGCATTGGATTTATTACACAGCTTCCTTGCGGATGCGGTGGCCGATTACGTTCAACAAAATTACACGCCCCAGAGAAGCCCGTTCTTTGACCCGAAGAAATATCAACCCAAACCGCACATCCCCACACCGGCTGATTTTTGGTGGATAGATTTATTTCCACGCCAACGGCACAACTTAAGCACAACCATCCGCAATGTGGGCGAGCAAACTGCCTTCGGTGAACGGGTTCGCGCCTGGTCACTCAGCGCCTACGCCTATATCGCCAGCCCCATGCGTGTGGCCTTTCGCTTGGAGCCGCCGCAAACTTCCGGGGCGCTGGATGAAGCCGAATGGCGGCTCTCCTTCCATCTGCAACCTAAAGACGCCCCTGAGACATTGTGGGCCGCTCGCGAGGTGTGGGAAAACCCGCCTCAGGCTGAGATGCCGGATTGGTTGCGGGCCGGTTTAGCGCAGGCGGCTAGCTTCTACCCACCGCTCATCGAAACCATCAACCATCCTCATCCAGAAGCGCTCACGCTTTCCACGCCTCAGACCATTACCTTTCTGGAGCAACATGCGGAAGTGTTGAGCGCGCGCGGCTTTGGCGTGTTGGTGCCCAGTTGGTGGAAGCAACGTAAACGGCGCCTCTCGGTAGGCCTCGATTTGGGCCGCGAAGGTTCCGGCTTGTTGGGCATGGACACGCTAGTAGACTTTAACTGGAAAGTAGCGGTGGGCGATAAAACGCTCACGTTGGATGAATTGACCGAACTGGCGCAAAGCAAAACGGCGCTGGTGCAAGTGCGCGGTGAGTGGATGCAGTTTGACCCAACCGAAGTACAAGCCGCCCTTAAATTAGCGCAACGGCATCAGAAACAGAATGGCAAGCTGGCGTTGGGCGAAGCTTTGAGTTTGGCGTTGGCTGGGCCGGGGGAGTGGGAGGGCCTACAGATTGAGTCGGTTAAGACGGATGCGTGGTTTGATGAACTGCTTAAGCGCCTGAGCGGGCATACCCCCTTAGAGAGGCTGGAACAACCCACCGGCTTTGTGGGGCAATTGCGGCCTTACCAAATCAACGGCCTTTCTTGGTTGGCGTTTTTGCGGCAATACGGTTTTGGCGCGTGCCTGGCAGATGATATGGGCCTTGGAAAAACAATCCAAGTTTTGGCCCTGTTGGCAAAAGACTATGATACACAGGCGCTGAAGAAACCTGTTTTACTGATCTGCCCGACCACAGTGGTAAATAACTGGGTGCGTGAGGCGGCCAAATTTGTGCCGCAACTAAAGTGTTATGCGCACCATGGCCCCCAGCGGCTCAAAGCTGAGAAATTCATTGCGGGCGTGCAGGATTATCACTTGGTGATTACCAGCTATGCCCTTTTACCACGTGACGCTGAGTTTATTGAGAAGGTGCAGTGGGGCGGTGTGGTGCTAGATGAGGCGCACAACATCAAAAACCCGGCGACTAAACAAGCGCAGGTTTCGCGGCGGCTAAAAGCAGGGTACCGCTTTGCGCTAACGGGCACGCCGTTGGAAAACCGCCTGCAGGATTTGTGGAGCATCCTCCACTTCATCAACCCCGGCTACCTCGGCTCGGCGGAAGCTTTTCAACGGAATTTTGCCGGCCCCATTGAGCGCGGCTTAGATACTTCCGTCAGTGACCGTTTGCGCGCGCTCACCGGCCCCTTCATTTTACGGCGGCTCAAAACGGATACCTCCATCATCAAGGACTTGCCGCCTAAGAACGAGATGAAGGAATACTGTGGCCTCACTAAGGAGCAAGCCGCGCTGTACCGTGCTGTGACGCAAGAATCGCTGCGGCAGATTGCGGCCTCCAATGGCATTCAGCGCCGCGGCATCATCCTCGCCACCCTGACTAAACTCAAGCAGGTATGCAACCATCCACGGCACTTGTTGGGAGATGGCAGTGAATTGCGCCACCGCTCGGGCAAACTTAATCGCTTGATTGAAATGTTGGAGCAAGCTCTGGCGGAAGATGACCGCGTATTGATTTTTACGCAATACGCGGAAATGGGCGTATTACTAAAGGAAGCGCTGACGCGCGAGTTTGGCGAAGTATTGTACTTGTACGGCGGCACACCGGCCACAAAACGCGCCACCATGATTGAACATTTCCAAAATGGCGGGCCGCGGTTGTTTGTGCTGTCGCTCAAGGCAGGCGGGGCCGGCATCAATCTTACCCGCGCCAATCGCGTCTTTCACTATGATCGTTGGTGGAACCCGGCGGTAGAAAATCAAGCCACCGACCGCGCCTTTCGGATTGGACAAACCCAGACCGTTCAGGTGCATAAGATGATTTGTCGCGGAACGTTGGAAGAGCGGATTGATGAGCTGATGACCCGCAAGCTGGCGTTGGCCGAATCGGTGGTGGGCGCGGGAGAAAACTGGCTGACGGAGCTTTCTACCGATGAACTGCGCGATTTGTTGATTCTGCGCAAGGAAGCTGTGGATGACTAAGCCCATGCCTGAAACGCTGGATGCCCTTCTGGCGCGTTATGAATTGTATGAGCCGGAACTGGGCCATTTGCTTCGCGCCTCGGAGCAAATGGCGGCGCTAAGCGCCGGGCGCGTTCAACTGTCTGCGTGGCAGTGCTCGGCGTTGGCGCACGCTCCCCACACCGAGCCGGGCCGCCGCGCCTTCCGCGCCGTGGTGGAGGGCTTTCATTTTCCCGAAGCACTGCAGACAGCGCTGCTGCGGGATGAACAACCAGACCGCTATTTTTATTATTGGAACACGGACATTTACGAACGGGTGGAAAGCTTAATCATCAATGGCGCTACCCTTGAATTGCGTTTTTCCAACCGCAAGGGCCGCTATTTGCTAGAAGTAAAAGCGCCGCTGTTAGGTCAGCCGGCCCGCGATGTTGCGCAACGGTGGTTACGGCACTTGCCGCATTTGGGAGATTTAGCGCGCGCTGCGCCCCTGCCGCCTGAGACGCTGACGGCTTTAGCCTTGGTGCCGCCGTGGGGCGAGTGCGCGGCCCGCATCACCAATAAAACCGGGCCAGTGCTGGAATTGGCGATTAAGTTCTTGTGCCGGACGCTCTCTCTCAACCCGGCGTATCTTTTTATTTTGCGTGGGCTGAGCGGTGAAGCGATTTTGCGCGCCGCGGTGGATAGCGAGTTGAGCCGGAGCCAAGCCGATTTTGAACAAGCCGCCGCCCAATTGCCTAGCGCGCCGGAAAAGTTTTGGGCCGCCACTGAACTGCCTCAATTACCCCTGCCGCACGAAGTTTCCGCCCATTTAGGGCTGGGCGCGCATTTGCCAGTGGCTAACTTTTGGCCGCGCGCGGAAGATAATGCGGTTTTGGCTGAGACGCTGGCTAAAGTTTATAAAAATATTCCGCGCAAACTTGCCAAGTTAACACAACCTATTACGCCGCGCCGTTGGTGAAAATAAAAAGGCCGCTAACCTTGTTAGCGGCCTTTTTATTTAACAAGTTATGCAACCCGGTTTAGAACCGGTTACCGCCTCGGCGGTCGCCGCCGCGCCGATCACGGCCACTACGTCCACCACCGCCGCCGCGCCCGCCGCCAAAGCCGCCGCGGTCACCGCCGCCAAAACCACCACCACCCCGCGGGCGGTCTTCTTTAGGTCGAGCAATGTTGACGGTAAGTTCACGCGTGTTCACGCTCATGCCATGAAACTTGCGAATGGCTTCCTGCGCTTCTTCTTGTGAGCCCATCTCCACAAAGGCAAAACCTTTGGAGCGGCCCGTGTCTCGATCTTTGATGATGGTGGCCGAGACCACTGTGCCCGCTTGCCCAAACAGCGTGCGCAGTTCGTCCTCCGTGGTGGAGTACGATAAATTCCCAACATACAGCTTGCTTTCCATGACTCTTTCTTTTCCTTTGGGCCGCTCAGAGTGGCCGCCCACAAACGTGCCAGCGTCAAAGCGCCGGGCACCTACACAAATGAATAATTTAGAGTTAGAGAGAATTCACACAGAGGGGCAAGCTGGAGGATTTGGCTCAGGCGGGAATAAGGCCGGAAGCTCATCAAAGCTCAACGCACTCACAAGCGATATCACTCTAAATTCCGCATAACAGTATATCACACGCAAACGGGATTACCAGCCAGTTGTATAGAACTTTCACCGTTCGGCCAGCGCGGCTTGCACGGCGGCGTAGGCATCTACTACGCCCGCGCCCACCGAGTTACTCGCGCCGCAATCCGAGTTGGCTACGCCTGTGAACGGTTTTGCAGTCTCGCGCAGGAGTTGCTCGGTGCGGTCAATGGCCCCAATTAGTTGCGGGTTAGCAGACCACATCAACGCCACCACGCCCGCCACATGCGGCCCCGCCATCGAAGTGCCACTGGCATACTCATAGGTGTTGCCGGGGTAGGCGGACAGCACCTCCACGCCCGGCGCCGTAATATCCGGTTTGGGGCGTTGACTGCCATCTGCCGTGACCGGCCCGCGACTGCTGAAATCAGCTAAATTACCAAAAACATCTACCGCGCCCACACTAAAGGCTTCATCATAAATCGCAATTGGGTCATTCACGCTGGAACACAGAGGGCCTTCATTGCCTGCCGAGGCCACCACAAAAATCCCGGCGGCGCGCAAGGCGCTCACCGCAGGCTGGAGGACAGTGGCGTCACAGCCTTCCAGCGGCGGACATCCCCAAGAATTGTTCAGCACATGCGCCGCGCGGGTTGGGTCACCCTCGGTGAGAGGATTGCCATTTTGCGGGAAGGGCGCCAGCATAAACTGCATACAATCCAAATACAACGCCGCATTGGCCAAGTTGCGGGCTAAATTCACACAGCCAATCCATTCTGCGCCGGGGGCTACGCCAATGCCGTTACGGCCTAAAATTGAGCCCAACGTGTGCGTGCCATGCCCGCCAATATCCGTGGGGCGCGAAGTGAAATTCCACGGGTCAAGCCAGTTGTAATCATCGCCGCTTTCGCGCCCGCGGTAGCCATCCTGCAAGGCGGGGTGATCGCCTTGCACGCCGGAGTCTGATTCGCCGATGACGATGCCCTCACCCGTTACGCCAAAGTCTTCCCAAACTCTATCCGCGCCAATGGAGGAGATGTTCCATTGTGGCTGGCTCGGCGCGGTGGCCGTGCCCGTGGAAGTGGGAATGGGGGCGGGCAAGGGGCGTAATCTTGGGCTACTCAACACGCGTTCTACTTCTGGTTGGGTGATTAGGTACAACCGCACCAACGGGCCGCCCTCCACTTCCAGTGCGTTCACCAAATAATACGGTGTGTATTTCACGCCGAATAGATTGAGCCTGGCGCGTAGATTGGCTTGGGTACTGTCGGCGTGTGCCGTTAACGTTTTGTACACAAAACTCAGGCGCTCAACACGGTCTGCAATTTGCGCGGCGGCAGAAACATCGGCCTGATTTTTGAGAATCACAAATAGCCGCTCTCCGTGAAAGCCGGGCTGGCCAATGAAGAAATAAAGCAGGAGGACAAACCCCACGGTGAACGGAATCCACGGAAGGGCAAAACGCGGGCGGGCCACAGCCTCCGCAAACTGGCGGCTGGCCCATAAGGCTAGGCCAGTAAGGGCCGCGCTCAGCCACATGGCGCTAGCGGCCAGCGTGGCCCACCAGGAAATTTCATTGCCGCCCAACAACAGCGTTAACTCTTCAGGGTCAAAGAACATCAGCGGCGCGGCGGCGCTGATGCCCAAAAGCACACTCATGCTCAGCCACGGCGCTTGGGGCGCAAATCGCGCTATAGCCACTGACGCAAAACCCAGCATGGGCCACGCCACCATCAGCAGTAATTGTGAGCCGTTAAAACCAAAGCCGGAGGCTAAAAGCAATAACGCCACGCCCGCCGTCCAGCCGCCAAAAACAATATCCCACCCCGGGCCGCTGGTATGGGCGTTCAACCGCCGCACCAAAAATATCTCTAAAAGCACGCCGGCAAATAAGCCCAAGCTGAAGCCGGCTAGAGCATTGATGAAAGCATCAACGGGTGAGCCAAGCGCGCCGAACATGGCAAACGGAAAGACCACAATCGGTGTTAAGCCAAACGCGCTGAGTAAGCCGTCCAAGTTGGGTATACCCAGCGCCTGTTTTCGCCAGCGGGCCACCCACACCAACACAGCAGTGGCCGCTAACGTCAGCAAAATCTGCATCACTGCGGCAAACTGCTCTTGCAGGCTAGGCACAAAACGCACCATCGCTAGAACGCCGGTAAAGCCAAGGGCTACCCCCCACGTATGGTAAGCGGCGCGGAAGCGGGGCGCTTTTGTGAAAACGGCTAAGGGCAGAATGATGATGGCCAGCGCACCCGCCAGCCCCCATGTGATGAGCGGCCACACCCAGAGCGGCAAGGCGAGGCCTTGAATCATCACCAGTTGATCTGCAAACCAACCTATGAAATAAACAAAAACGACGGTGGCGCTGATGAAAGCGCTAGCGACGGCGAACAAAATGTAGGTGAAGCACCCGGTGGTTTTAGGCGACATGACCAAAGTATAGCGTGGTCTTGAGCAAGCTTGGGCGCGGTGATGGTATTTAGAATGGTCTGAGTAAAACCAGTAAGACTTGCGCCAGAATGATTTTGGAAAGGGTAGCTAAAGGATAAACCGTGGCGTAACCAATGTTAGGCAAATCCGAGTGTGCCTGCTCTACGGCGTAACCCAGCACCGCCGGTTGTGTTTGGAAGCCTGCCAACATGCCAGTGAGCAGACTCATGGGGATTTTGAGCACGCGGTAACCTACAATGAGAAAAACGAGGGCGCTCACCCATGTGATGAGGGCGCCGCCGATAAATAAACCCAACCCATCGCCTTGCGCCAGCGTAGTAAAAAACGCATAACCGGCCCGCGTGCCCACGCCCGCTAGAAAAAGCACCAAGCCAATTTGTCTGAGGGTAAGATTGGCGCTGTAAGGCACATTCCACACGATGGGGCCAAAACGGCCTAAGGTGCCCAACGCCAACGCGGCCAGCAATGGGCCGCCCGCCAGCCCCAGCCGCAGTTCTGCGCCGCCGGGCAGAGGGATGGGCGCGAGGCCCAGCGCTAGACCTAACGCCAGCCCTAAGCTGAAGGCCAAAATATCCACTTCACTGACGGCGCGATAGGAGTCTCCAATGTAACGGGCGACTGCTTCCATGTTTGCCCGCCGTGTAACCACGCGCACCCGGTCTCCCAATTCCAGCACGGTAGCGCCGTGCGGCAGTAAATCAATATCGCCGCGCCGTATACGGGTGATGACGGCCTCAAACTTTTGCGGCAAATCTAAATCCCGCAACCGGCGGCCCGCCAATTGCGGGTTGCTGAGGAACATCCGGCGGAAATCAAATTCGGTGCGGTCTAGCTCAATGTGCTCAGGGCTAGGCTCGCCGAGGGCGAGTGTGACGCGCTCTAGTTCATCTGGCGCGCCTATGATGTTCACCAAATCCCCAAAGCGCAAGCGCGTTTGGCCGGTGGAGAGCATCAGCGTTTCGCCGTGTTTGAGACGCCCAAAAATCACCTCCCAATTATTGGCGCGCACCAGTTCGCTGAGCGTATATTCCAGCGCGCTGGAGCGGGTAACGCGCACGGTGCGGTTGGTGAGGTGCGTATCTACCGCGCCGAGGTGGCGTAAGTGTTGCGCTTCTGCCGCATAATCAATGCGCCACCACCACGCTGTGAGCCGGATGGCGAGGAGCATGCCAATCACGCCTACGGGATAGGCTAACGAATATGCAATCACCGGTTCGGCCAGCAACGAATTCTGCAGGGTAACCGGCGCATTAAGTTTGATGTATTCCAATACGCCCGCGAGCGCGGGGGTGTTGGTGAGACTGCCTGCCAATAGCCCGGCGGTGAACGTGCCGCGCAACCCTAGAAAGTTATGCACCATCAGTGCGAGGCCAAAGGCAAGACCAAGCCCACCCAGCGCTAAACCGTTGGCTCGCAATCCTTTTTCTCGCAGGGAAGCAAAAAACGCCGGCCCACTGCTCAGGCCAAGTGTGTATACGAACAGCACCAGCCCCAGTTGATACACCAGCTCCGGCAGTTTCAAATCTGGGTGCAGGGCGCCAAAAGCCAGCCCGGCAAACAGCACCGCCGCCAGACCAAGCCGACTGCCCGCTATTTTGAGATGGCCGATAGGATATCCCACGGCAATCACCACAAATAACAACAAGAGCGGATTGTTGATTAATAACTCAACCATCGGTTGAGAAGCATACTCGCGGCGAGCAGGGTTTGGCAAGTGACGAACGTCAAGGGGGCGCTGTAAAATTGGCGCTAAGCGAGGAATGTATGCCAAAAACTGTCATTGTGATTGGGGCGGGCTTAGCCGGATTAAGCGCCGCGTTGAATTTGCATCGCGCTGGTTGGCGCGTCATGGTGTTGGAGGCCCGTCAGCGTGTGGGCGGGCGGTGTTACACCTTTCGCGGTTTCGCGGAAAACCAACACGCCGAGGCGGGCGGGGAATTTATTGATCCGGGCCATCAGCGTTTGCGGGCGTTGGCGCGAGAATTTCATCTGACGCTAGATGATGAGCCCAGCGGCTGGAATGCGGATGAAGAGTGGGGTGTGTTTGCGGGGCGCTCCGGCTGGCAGAAGGATAAGGCGGTGTGGGGGCTAGATGTGCAATCTGCGGTTGAGGCCGTGTGGGCGCGGTTGGCGCAGTTGGCCGATAAAGTGCCAGACCCACGCGCGCCTTTGGCCGCGCCCGAGGCCGCCGCGTTAGACCGTCAAACGGCGGCTGATTGGCTGAAGACGCTCGACCTGCCAGAAGTAGTGCGCCTAAACTTTGAAGCCCGCATCCGCGCCGAGTACACAGTGGAGGCCCATCAATTTTCTCTGCTGGATTTGTTTCGCAATGTTTCTATGTACTATCACACGGCTGAAGGGCGCGGCGTTAGCGCCCGCATTCGCGGCGGCAATGATTTACTGCCCCGGGCAATGGCGAGTGTTTTGCCGGATGTGCGATTGGGTGTTCCGGTGGTGCAGGTGGCGCAAACCGGGGTTGGCGTGGCGGTCACTTATCAAACTTCTGCCGGTTATGAAACGGTGAACGGTGATTACGCTGTTTTGGCCGTGCCGCTCACCACTGCCCGGCAAATTGAATTTAACCCGGCCTTGCCGGAAGCGCATTACGCCATGCTTCAGCAATTGCAGTACGGCTCAGTTACAAAAGTGTGCTTGCAATACAACCGCCGGTGGTGGCAGGAGCGCCATTGGAATGGGCACTTAATGAATGATGCGCCGCTGGCCTGCACTTGGGAGCCAACCACGGAGCAGACAGGCGTGGGCGGCATCCTCACCGTTTACACCGGCGGTGCGCCGGGCGAAGCCTTTTCTCAATTGACCGATACACACCGGATAGAAGTGGTGAAACAAGAGTTAGAGCGGCTGTTTCCCGGCTCGCAGAAGTTCTTCATCGGCGCGCAAACGATTGCCTGGCCCAATGAGCCTTTCACCCGTGGGGCGTACGCCGCCTATGCGCCGGGTGATATTACGCGTTTCTGGGCGGCGTTATATTCGCCTGCCGGGCGGCTTTACTTTGCGGGTGAGCATGCCGCCGCCTACCAAGGTTACATGGAGGGCGCGGTGGAGAGCGGGCAAAGGGTAGCGGAGGCGATTAAGGGCTTAGAAAATTAAGCATCTTCACCCCACGGGCGCGGGAGGATTAAGCTTGCAGAGTTTTCTTTGCGCTCCGGAGGGATGAGGGTTTTACACCGCTAAAAATGCGCCATCCTCAGCGCGGGTGGCCGAACGGATTTCTACAATGGCATCCCGGTTGAGGGGGCCGTAGATATGGGGAAACAAATGTTGCGCCAATGGATGATCTGGTGGCGGCGGTGGAATCGGTGGTTCAAATTTAACTGGCGCGGTAATGCGCTCCGAATCTAATACCAGGGTCAAAAAATCGCCGGGGATGTTTCGGTAGATGGTGTTGGCTACACTGAGTAATATTTCTGGCTCCTGCGTGCAATGGATGAAGCCTTCCGTTTCCAGCGAAGCGGTGCGGTACGGCGCGTCAGCCGGTTGTGCGTAAAACTCGGCGGCGGGGACGATGTGAAGAATGGTGGGCAACGTCTTTACCGCCGGATGACAAAAAATTATCCCGCGGCCGGTTTGCGCCCGCGTTCAGCCACCCACGCGCCCGCAATGCTAATGAAATACAAAGCGATCATCGGGAACATGATGACGGCCATGTTGAGCGGGTCAGTGGTGGGCGTGATGATGGCGGCGATGACGGCGATGGCTACTACCGCGACGCGCCACTGCGCCAGCAATTGGCTACTCTTGAGCAACCCCACCGCGGCCAGCGCATAAATAATCAACGGCATTTGGAAGGCCAAGCCCACCCAAAACATCAGGCTGGTGATTAAGTTGAAGTAGGAAGACGGCGTCCAGGCCGTGCTAAAGCCGCCAAACTCTTCTAAGAACGGAATGGCCACGGGCAACATCACAAAATAGGTAAAGAGCACCCCCACGGCAAAGAGCAGGCTGGCAAACGGAATGGCCAGCAAAAGCCGGATGCGGCTCTTGGGAAACAGGCCCGGCGCGATAAACAGATAAATTTCCGTGATGATCCACGGCATGGCCAGAACGGTAGCGGCTAGCAAAGAAACCCGCATCACCGTGCCAATGCCCTCTGCCGGTTCTCGCGTAGTGAGGATTTTGATATTTTGCTGACCCAGCTCTAAAAAACGCGAGAAGCTTTCCGCGGCGGGGCGGCTGGATAAAAGCCAATACTCATTGAGCGCGTTCGTGGTGAGCGGCATGGCCAGCAAAGCCATGATATTGGTGATTTGCCAAAAGCTAAGGCTGGCGCACAACGCCAACACAATGACGGAGCGCATCAGATGGCCGCGCAGGGCTTCTAAATGTTCGGCAAAAGCGGTAACGGTCTCAAAAAAAGACTCGCGGCTTTGCACCGTTTCCACCAACGTTTCTGAGATGGGCGTATCTTCCGGCTCTTCCGTGAAGAAACGTACAAGGCTGGCGCGCAGATTGCCGAAAAAGCGAAACGGCGCAGTGAGTGCAAGCCAGAGTGACCGAACGAAGCGCCCAGCAAGCGTAAAAGGCGAGGTGCGTTGGCTCATGCTTAAGAGGCTGGCGCTTCGGGTTTGTTAGTGGAAGCGGCGGGCGGGGCGGGCAGTTCTTGCGTCCAGGCCGAAAAAGGTTGTGGCGCGGCCGGCGCAGGCTCAGTGACCGATTTTTCCTTACCCTTGATTTCGCTCTTGAGTTCTTGGGATAAGGTTTCGAGTTCGGTTTCTTGCAAAATCTTTTGCGGCAAATTGCGTATCTCTTGCGAGGCCTGCTGGATGGTTTGATACTCTTGTGAACGGGTGAGACGGTTTACCCATTGGCCCAACTCGCGCGCCATGCGCACCAAATCTGTGGGGCCGAACAACAGCAACAACAGCACAAAGATGCCCACCAACTCCAGCGGGCCAATACCGAAAATATTGAGATCCATTAGTTTTTCTCTGCCGCTACCGCGCCCAAAACGCCGTTGATAAACCGCGGCGCGCTTTCAGAGCCAAATTCCTTGGCTAATTCTACCGCCTCGTTGATGGCCACTTTTACGGGCGTGGCCTGACCAATGGTGAATTCCCACAAGGCGATGCGTAAAATACTTCGGTCAACCAACGCCATTTGGTCTAGCGGCCACTCTGGCGCGTGGGCGGAAATTTGCTCATCCAGGCGAGCGGCGTGAGTGAGCACGCCCTTCACTAAATTTCGCATGAAGGCTTCGCTTTCCTTGCCCAGCGGCTTTTCGCTCAGGCGCTCGGTAAGCACCTCTTCCACCGAGTGATTGGCGCACTCGATTTCATACAGGGCTTGCAGGGCCATTTCGCGGGCTTTGCGGCGGTTCTTCATGGGGAATTCTCTAGGCTTCCAGTCGGCAAATGGGAGAATTCGAGACTTAGTGATTGGGTGCCGGCGCTTCCGCAAAGGCCACATCATCCACTGTGACATTAACGGCCAGCACCTGCATACCGGTCATGTCTTGCACGGCGCGGGCCACTTCGGTTTGTACAGCGCGGCTAACGTCTCGCACATTAGAAGTATGGTTCACCACAATGTGTAAATCCACTACCACCGCGTGTTGGCGCACTTCAATTCGCACGCCTTCATTGTTGGGGTGGCGTTGAAAGAGCCGGTCAACGGCCACCGGCGTACTGCTCATGCGGGCCACGCCCGGCACGCTGAGGGCCGAGAGCCGCGCGATGGTAATCAGCACATCAGGCGCGATGGTGACTTTGCCGCGACGAGGTTTTTCACTGCTCATAACGTTATCCCATCACTAAGCCGCCATCCACGCTCAGCACTTGGCCGGTGATGTAGGCGGCTTCATCCGAAGCAAAAAAGGCCGCTGCGTAAGCAATTTCTTCCGGCTTGCCCCAGCGCGCCAGTGGAATTGTTTTGAGTGTGGCATCTTTGATTTCAGCAGGCAAATCATTGGTGAGGGCGGTGGGCACAAAGCCGGGCGCAATGGCGTTTACGGTGATGTTCCGCGCCGCTACCTCACGGGCCAGGGCGCGAGTGAAGCCAATTACGCCCGCTTTGCTGGCGGAGTAGTTGGTTTGCCCGGCGTTGCCCGCAATCCCGCTTACGGAGGTGATGTTGATGATGCGGCCCGCGCGCTTGCGCATCATGGTGCGCACGGCGGCTTTGGAACAATTAAAAGTGCTCTTGAGATTGGTCTGGATGACCACGTCCCAATCGCTTTCGGGCATCATCATAATCAGTTGGTCACGCGTGGTGCCGGCGTTGTTCACCAAAATATCAATGGAGCCAAAGGCCTCTACGGTGGTTTTCACCAGCGCCTCGGCGGCCTTGTAATCAGCCACATCAGCCTGAGCGGCCAACGCTTCTCCACCCGCCGCTTTGATCTGTTCCACAGTGGCGTTCGCGCCGTCCGCGTCTTTGGCGTAGTTCACCACCACTTTCGCGCCCCGCTTCGCCAGTTCCACCGCAATGGCTTGGCCTATTCCGCGTGAGGCGCCGGTGACCAAGGCCGATTTACCCGATAAAGTCATGAAGTTACTCCATTTTTGGTTTCAATTGTGATTATACCCGTAACCATAAAGAGCTATCCACTCAAGACACAACCAGCGCGCAGAAGGGTCAAAGATCAAAGCCTCTCGTGTTTCTCGGTTTTTTGTGTGGGCAACTTAAAACCCATCTCTAAACCTATCGAATAGAACCGTTTCACTATGAAAACTTATCGAAAAGACAAGCTTGTAGATGGGTTCTAAAGCCAATTGCGAGAGCGAAACCACAGCAGCATCACAATCGGCACCAAGATCATGGTGATGATACTGCCCCACATCCAAACGAGGCTATCAAACGGCAAACCGAGGAAGTTCATGCCGAAAAAACCTGCCAAAAATGAGATGGGCAGGAAGAGCACGCTCGTAATCGTGAGCGTTTTCATAATGGCGTTCTGCCGGTTGGCAATGACGGAGAGGTAGGTGTCCAGCGTGCCGCCGATTAAATCGCGCAAACTTTCGTTCAAATCGGCCAGCCGCACCAAATGGTCATACACATCCCGGAAGTACACGCGGTCTTTGGGGTCAATAAACGGATATTCATCGCGGGCGAGGCGGTTGAGTACTTCGCGCTGGGGGCTGATGATGCGCCGCATCTTGAGGACGGCGCGGCGTACCGAGAAAATTTTGTTGAGGGTATGTTGGGTGGGCCTGCCAAAAACTTCTTCCTCAATCACATCAATCGTTTCATCCAGCGCATCCGCCACCGGCATGTAATCCGAGGTGATGTTGTCTAGCAGGTCATACAACAAATGGTCAGGGCCAGAGTCTAGGCGTGTGTGGTTGGACTGGGTGTGCCGCCAGATGCGGTCAACGGCCTCCACCGGCTCGTGATGCAAGCTAACGAGAAAGTTGCGGCCAAAGAAAATATCCAATTCATTGGTTACCAGCTCCAGCGTTTTGGAGTCAAACACCACGTCATGCACGCAGACGTACACCGCCTCGCGCCAGTTATCAATTTTGGGCACATGGTTTTCGCGCAGGGCGTCATCAATCGCTAAGGGGTGAAAGTTGAAAATATCTTTGAGCAAAGGCTCAGCCGTTTCAATGGCTTCGCCCTGAAAATCCACCCAGAGCAGGCCGCCTTCATCCTTGAGCGCCGTGCGCCAGTGCGTGGTGGGGATATCAATTGCGAAGTTGCCCTTGGTGTTGCGGAAAAGAGAACGAATCATTGGGTTATTGGGTGATTAAGTGATTGGGTCATTGAGTCATTAGTAAGTAGCCGTCAGATATCGGCTGTCCGCCGTCTATCATTCGTCATCCGCCGTTTGTGATCTGTCATCTGTATTTTGTTGTCTTAAGGCCGCCACACGTTGGTGTAGTTCATCCAACTCACTGGCTTGTTGTTTCTGCGCCTCGCGCCCGCCCATAAAGGCCTTGCGCCACATGGCTTGCTTATCGGGGTTGGCTATGCGGCCAAACGCGCCGTAATCTGCGCCGCGCAAAAGGGGAATTAAACCGAGCGTGCTGATGAGCAGGACGCCTACAAAGCAAATCACCAATAGCAAGCCAATGGGGTTTTCTAGGAGTCTTTCCATCATTCACCATGTTTGGCCGATGAGGCCGGCCACAATCCGCTCCACGCCCAGCGCATTTTCCGTTTGGTAATCCACGCCGTCTGGCAAATGGCCGTTAGCCCGCCCGTGCGTAATGTGAATGGTGACCATGCCCTGTGCGCGGGCGGCGGCGAGATTGTGTGGCAAATCATCAATAAACACACATTCATCTGGGCGCACGCCTAAAAGTTGTGCGGCGCGTTGGTAGGCTTCCGGTTTGGGTTTGTGGTGTATAAACTCTAGCGCACGCACATCAATAATCTGCGTAAAGTGGCGGGCAATGCCCAACTGTGCCAGAACGCGGCCCGAGTGCGCGGCATCCGAATTGGTGAGGATGGCTTTGGGCAAGGGCAGGCGGGCCAGCATGGCGTTCAACAATGTATCCGGCTGAAGATACTGGGCGATGGGTAAATCATGCACAAAGTTGAGATAGTCGTCCGGGTCAACGGCGTACTCGGCCATCAGGCCGGGCAGGGCAATGCCGTATTGCGTGCGGTAGCGCAGGCGCGCGGCTTCGGCGTCCGCTTGGCTCAGGCCCAGCCGCTCGGTCATGTAGAGATTAATCCGTTGCCCAATCGCCTCCCATAGCCCGGTGCCGGGTGTGTAGAGCGTTTCATCTAAATCAAAAAGTAGGTAGCGGAGCATGGTGGAGACGGCAGACAAAAATGACAGACTACAGACGGTAATTGTAGCTGGAAGGCAGAAAGATAAAAGTGGCTGATTGGTGGATTCCCCTCTAAGTTCGTCATTAATCCCTTTGGGTCTTGATTTTCTTCAGCTCTTCTTCCAGCTTGGCTTTTTCTTCTTTGAGTTGGTCAATCTCGGCTTGTAGAGCGGCTTTGGGCTTGGGGGCCGCATCTTGTCCCCAGACTTTTATGGTGCTTTCGGCCCGTTTCAACTTCCGGCCCCACACGGCCCACCACAGGCCAGTCATTCCAATGGCTACCGGCGCCGCTAAAAGTAACTCAGTCCAAGAGTTCGTCAAGCTGGCCCACAGCCCCATCAGCGCCAGCACCGGCAGAACATAGAAAAAAGCGCCTATAAACCAACGGTTGCGCTCAATTTTGAGCATGACGAAGACGCAGGAAAACAAGGCGGCGGCGAGGAGAAAAACGGTGTTGAAATTCATGTTGCATTACTGATCCGTAAACTTTGGCGCACGCTTCTCTAAAAACGCCGTTACGCCTTCGCGCATATCGGCGCTGAGGAGTAGGGGGCGCACCGCGTAAATTTCTTGCGCCAACCCGGCGGCCATGGGCCGGCCACTGCCGCTTACCACGGCGCTCAGCGCGGCGCGGATGGCGAGGCCGCCCTTGCCGGCAATTTTCTCGGCTAACGTTTGCGCCGTTGGCAAAAGTGCCTCCGCTGAGGTAACGCCGTTGACAATGCCCAGCGCCAGCGCCTCCGCCGCACCCACCGGCTCACCGGTGAGAATCATTTCCAACGCTTTGGCCGGGCCAATGAGGCGGGGCAGGCGTTGCGTGCCGCCCCAGCCCGGGATGAGGCCCAAGTTCACTTCTGGCCAGCCGATGCGGGCCGTATCCACCATGAGCCGCATGTGACAAGCCAGCGCCAGCTCTCCGCCGCCGCCCAGCGCCACGCCGTTGATGGCGGCGATGAAGGGCTTGGGTGCCTCTTCAATTTTGCTGAACAGTGTCTGGCCCAACTGCAAAAATTCCAGCGCCGCCGCCGCGCCCGCCTCACCGCCCTCCAGTTGCTTGCGGAAAGTGGTGATATCCGCCCCGGCCACAAAGGCGCGTGTGCCCGCACCAGTGAGGATGATGACTTTCACGTTGGCATCGGCCAGCACTTCATCCACGGCGGCGCTTAGTTCGGTCAGCACAGCTTCACTAAGCGAGTTGACCGGCGGGCGGTTGAGGGTGAGCGTGGCAACGCGGTTGGTGGTGGAGATTTGGAGGAATTGGTAGTTGGACATGATTTTTTTGACGCAGATGGCGCTGAGTTTCTGAAGGAGCGTCTGAAAATTCAAGGGAGGCGTGCTGAGCGTAGTATAAGCACGCCGGACTATCCTTAGAAAGTCCGAGCACGCACCCTTCGACTGCGCGCACCTGTGCCAGCGGCTCAGGCGCAGGCAGGGTGCTTGGCTTGTATCATAGAAAAGAATCTGCGAAACCTGCCTTCATCTGCGGCTAAATGAGTTGGTAAGAGAAATTTTACAGCTATAATCGCCCCATGCCTATTCGGGTTTTATCAGAAGAATTAGCCTCGCAAATTGCCGCCGGAGAGGTGGTGGAGCGGCCCGCCTCGGTGGTGAAGGAATTAATTGAGAACGCTCTGGATGCGGGCGCGCGGAGCATCACGATTACGCTGGAGGGCGGAGGCCGCAACTTAATCCGCGTGGCGGATGATGGGAGCGGCATTCCGGCGGCGGAAGTGGAGTTGGCGTTTGCGCGGCATGCCACCAGCAAACTCTCCACGGCGGAAGATTTGTTTCAGATTCACACCCTCGGTTTTCGCGGCGAGGCGTTGGCCTCCATTGCCTCCGTGAGCCGCGTGAGCGTGATGACACGGGCGGCGGCAGAAACTACCGGCACACAACTGCGGCTGGAGGGCGCGCAGGTGGTGAGCCGCGCGGCCATCGGCGCGCCGCAGGGCACCGTGGTTTCCGTGGAGAATCTGTTTTACAACGTGCCGGCGCGGCTGAAATTCCTCAAAAGCGAAACGGCGGAGCGGAGCCATGTGGCCGGATTGGTTTCCCGCTACGCCATTGCGTACCCGGCGGTGCGCTTCAAACTGATTTTGGATAATCGCACGGCGTTTCAATCCACTGGCAGTGGCGAGGTGCGGGAGGTGCTGGTGAATGTGTATGGCGTGGAAATTGCCCGGCAGTTGATTGAAATTAACAGTGAGAATCCTATTGTGGCCTCACCCCCACCTGCCGCCGTGGATGATGAAGATGATTTGGCCCTGCGTGAGCCGCGCGGTGAATACGCCGCCCGCAAGCTAATTCAGGTTCGCGGTTTTATCAGCCCGCCCGCCCTCAACCGCTCTAACCGCAAGGATATTACGCTGTTTGTGAATGGCCGCTGGGTGCAAGATATCCGCCTGAGCACAGCAGTTTTGCAGGCTTATCACACTATGTTGATGGTGGGCCGCTATCCGCTGGCGGTGGTAATGCTGACGCTCCCGCCGGAAGAAGTGGATGTGAACGTGCACCCCACTAAAGCCGAAGTGCGCTTCCGCAGTAGCGAAGCGGCGTTCAGCGCCGTTGAGCGTACGGTGCGCAAGGCGCTGATGGAGCGCGCGCCCGTGCCGCAATTTGAAATCCGCCAGTGGAGCGCGGGCGCAGATGATGTGCCCCTACCACGCCCCAGTTTGCAATGGTCTCCAGAGTGGGGGATGTTGAGCCAGACGGCGGATAACAGACCGCAGACGGCAGACGATGGACGGCCGATGATGGCCGTCGGCGGTCAGCCGTCTGCCGTCAATCCGTCACCTACAGAACAACCAGCCTTGCCTGCCACTGAGGTGCCTCTGCTCAGAGTGATTGGCCAAATTGGAGCCGCGTACATTGTGGCTGAGGGGCCGGATGGTTTGTACCTGATTGACCAGCACGCCGCGCATGAGCGCATTTTGTACGAAGCCTTCAGCCTGCAACGCGCCGCCGCGCAAGTGGTTTCGCAAGCCCTGCTAGAGCCAGCCGTGGTAGAAGTGCCGCCCGCCGCCGCCAGCCTGCTCGTTTCCCAAATGGCCGTGCTCAACCAAATTGGCTTTAGCGTGGAGCCGTTTGGCGGCAACCAGTTTATTGTGCGCTCCCTGCCCACGGTGCTGGGCAACGTGGACCCCGCCCGCGCCGTGCGGGTGTTGATTGAAGATTTTGAAGAGGACGAGACGCCCCTGCAAGCCGAGGTAGAAGCGCGGCTGATTGCCCGCGTGTGCAAACGCGCCGCCGTGCGTGCCGGGCAAACGCTCACCGCGCTGGAGATGAACCAGATGGTGCGCCAGCTAGAGCGGTGCCAAAGCCCACGCACCTGCCCGCATGGCCGCCCCACCATGATTTACCTAAGCGTGGATACGCTGGAGAAGCAGTTTGGGAGGAGAGGGTAGGGGATTATCGGCGAGAGTAATAAATTATGAAATCAGATGAAATTGCTTTCTTGATTTTACTTTTCTTAATCAGTCTGTTTGTTTTAATTTCTGCAGTTCGTGATGCGCGAAGTGGCCTACGCTCGGTTCAAAGTGTCCTAACGGAAGTGGTGAAAGATGGTGGAGTAATACTGATTTTCCTTATTGTTTTTGTTTTTGACGAAAAACCCATTTTTCAAGTGTTTGCGTTGTTGATTTTATCAGCGTTTTATGGGTATTCTGCTCTTCAACTTTGGCGAACGGCACAAAATAGAACTGGCAAACTCTACGTTCGATTTTTGATTCAAGTTGGGTTCGCAGTTGGGTGTGCTTTAGCATTGTTGGCGTTCTTGACCCAGATAGAACAAATGGTGACATCGGCGGTGCTCATTTACGGTGTAGCATTTTTGACAAAGCTACTACTACAAGCCGTTATCAAGTGGGAAGAGCAAAGCCAAAATTCGCAAAAGGCAAACGCGCCTAATTCATCTTCGAGCTCGCAAAACAGCCCACCTTCAGTTGGTCAGTAGTTCTCTGTTGCCCCTTTGGCTGGCTCAGGGCAAGCTCTGAGCATGTCTGCCGAATCTTTGATTTATCGGCACGATTGCGCGCGAAGGGTTTGTTTTGAATAAGATGATACTTGGGCGTTATCAGCTAACTTTAGTTGGCTTCGTATTGTCGGCGTGGGTGTTCACACCCGCGCGGCGTGGCATTGCCCGCCCGCTTGTAAACGTTGATGAAGGGTTTGTTGGAGTTTGCTAAATTGAGTTTGATGAGCCTGCGTTTCTGCGTTCACCACTGCTGAAAGATCTTCCTCAACTTTGCCGTTCTTCAAATCTACTAGCACCTTGTAAATGCCGCCGGTGGGACGAGTATCTACCAGCGTCACCACCTGAAATTTGCGTTTGAGGGCCGCGTAATCGGTGGGGTGGTCGGCTTCAATTCTCAACGCCTCTACTGGGATGCCATACTTCTTGGCGATGTGTTTTAACGCATCTTGGGCCGCCTTGGATGGCCCGACCGGGGTTGGCGGCGGCGGCTAATAGGCGGTTCTGGGCTACCGACGGGTGGAGGATAACCATCTTGGGCCGTATTAACCTGAGAATTGTCTGCCATTATGGTGCGTGCGGACATTATTCCGAACAACATAATGGCAACAATCAATAAGATTTTGGAAAGCATTCGTTTGGTCATGCTTATACCCTCCTCGATTTGGGTTTATGGAATATGGTGGGTGGTGGAAACAACAGTGGTTTCGCTGACAACCAAGTTAAATATAATTGTACGCCCCCAATCAGCATCTTTGTAGATTCTTACCAGATGATAGGGCGAAGTAACGATTTCAGCTACGAACGAGTACGGGGGGGGGGCTATAAATTGAGCTTCAAGTCTAAGGGTATCCTTAACCCGGCTTATATTTTCGATTTCAACGCCATAGCCATTGCTTCCTTTTAGGCCCTGAAAAACCGCAACAAAGAAAAATTTATTATAGTCGGCGGACTGCAACATTTGTTGTGATTGAATACTAAACAAATTATCAGCTTCACCCGAATCTGTAATCACACTCAAGCCCGGTTCCCAAGCTTCATATAGAATGCCTGTATCAGGCGTAATCTCTGCTCGCTCCACGGTCTCAAACGGCACGTCAACTTCTTCAGGTGGCGTGGTGCAAGCGTTTAGGCTGGTGATGAGCAAACTTGCCACAACGAGCGAATGCCACCACAAACGTTTTTTAGGGGAAAATTTTCTAAGCATTTGGCCCTCCATAACCTATATGTGAAGCTAGTCCTCCTGGTGGCACATTCATGTTATAGCGGCTTGTTTAGTTTACGCCTTAAAAAAGGTACCATCACCCTGAGCGCGAAAGTTTTCAGACAACTTTAGTTCACTTCGTATTTTCAGCGCGAGCGTTTACACCCTGCGTGAGTGGGTGTTCACGTCCGCGCGGCATGGCATTGCCAGCCCGCCGATGAATCATCGGGCTGAAACAACAAAGCCGCCTGAAGGTGGCTAAAAGATGGTGCGCACTACCATCTGCTAAAACAAAACGCGGCCAGCACTTCTGCCAGCCGCGTTGATTTTTGAATGGGACGGGTGAGGCGGTTATTTCGCCGTCAAATCATTCACATCCGCGCCGCCTGCGTTACTGGCTACGGAGGCAATGCCGCCCGCCATGGTTGCCGCCGAGGCGTACATCTGGCTTTTGCCAATGATTTGGCCGTTGCTGGCGTTCAGCACAAAATAGTGCTTGCCGTTGCTGGCCACCTTGCGTTCAAAGTTGCCATCTTTGGCGGCGTGCTTGCGCACACTTTCAATACCCTTCAACGCACTCTTGCGGTCAGCATACGTTTGGCTGGTCAGCACCACCTGCCCGTTGCTGGCCTTCAGGTTGAAGGTGAATTCCCCACTCTCGGTATGTTTGAGTTCGAACTTAGCGGCCATGTTTGCTCCTTGTGGAAAAGAATAGCCTGACTATACTCCTGATTTGCAAAGATTGGGTAAGGGTGCGCCAATGGAACATGACAGATGCCAAAACGCCTTGTCTTCCTTTTTTCTGATACAGGCGGCGGCCACCGCAGTGCGGCAGAAGCTTTAAGCAATGCGCTCAAAGTCCACTGGGGCGCGGCGCTAGAAACGCACGCCGTAGATGTGTTTCAGGATTACGCCCCGCCGCCCTTTAACCGCTCGGCGGAGTGGTACGTGCGCGCCACGCGCGGCAAGGCGTGGGAGTGGGCGCTTAGTTACACCTTCACCAATTACCGGCTGGGGTATGAACTGTACGCCGCGCTTGTGTGGCCGTACATCACTTCTGCCATGAAACGCTTCTTCCGTGAGCATCCAGCGGATGTGTACGTCTCGGTACATCCCATTCTTTCGCAATTGGTCAAAGTCCTGCGTCCTCAGCCCACGCCCTTCATCACTGTAGTTACAGACCCGGTGACGTTTCACCGCACGTGGTGCCACCCGCAATTGGATTTAGTGATTGTGGCTACGGAGCGCGCGCGGCTATTGGCCCGCCGCTATGGTATGCCGGATGAAAAAGTGCGCGTCATCGGTTTGCCCGTCTCAGAAAAGTTCAGCGCCCTCACCGAAGACCAAGCCGCGCTCAAACACAAATTAGGGTGGGGAGAAAAGCCCGGTGTGCTGATTGTGGGCGGCGGGGAGGGCATGGGGCCGCTGGGCAAAATGGCGCTGGCCATCTCGCGCGCCCGGCTGCAGTGTGAAGTGGCCGTGGTATGTGGCCGTAATGAAAAACTGCGGCAACGTTTGCTAGCCACGCGCTGGAATGTGCCCGTTCATATTTACGGCTTTGCCAAAAACATGCCGGAGCTTATGCGGGCCGCCGATGTGTTGGTGACGAAAGCCGGGCCGGGCACTATCAATGAAGCTTTTATTGTAGGGCGGCCGATGCTAATTTACAGCCGTTTGCCCGGGCAAGAGAAGGGCAACGTGGCGCAGGTGGTGGAAGAGGGCGCGGGCTACTTCACCCCCACGCCGGAAAAGTTGGTGGAAGCTCTGCGCGGCTGGCTTGGCCCGGCAGGTGAACGCGCCCGCCTGCAAGCCGCGGCCAGTGCCCTCCGGCTGGCGCGGCCCAACGCCACCGCCGAAATTGTGGCCGTGCTGAATCAATATCTTTGAGGAACTTTGAAACGGATTTTCGTGGAATCAGTAAAATCCGTTTCATCTGGAAAATTATTTGCTCCATCCGTTTTACAAGCTATGAACACCCAAGATATCTTGGCCACAGCCGCCACATTTGCGCTCTCCCTCATCTGGCTCCGGCTGATTGATGCGCTGGCGCATCGAGGTTTGCTGGAGCAACGCCTCAGCCGCAAAATCATCCATATTGGCACGGGCCCGTTGTTTGTGCTGTGCTGGAATTTGTTTAGCAACGAGCCGTGGGCGCGCTGGCTGGCCGCGTTGGTGCCGCTGGCCATCACCGCGCAATTTGCAGCGGTAGGCCTCGGCGTGATTAAAGACGAAGCTGCTGTGAAGGCGATGACGCGCACCGGCAACCCGCGAGAGATTTTGCGCGGCCCGCTGTACTACGGCGTGGTGTTTGTGATTTGCACCATTATCTTTTGGCGCACCTCGCCGGTAGGTATTTTGGCGCTGATGCTGATGTGCGGCGGCGATGGTTTTGCGGATATTATCGGGCGGCGGTTTGGGGCGGCTAAATTGCCCTTCAGCCGTGAAAAAAGTTGGGCCGGTTCCGCTGCCATGTTGGTGGGGAGTTTTGTGTTTGCCTTTGCCTTCGTCTGGCTGTTTGCCGCGCTCGGTTATTACGCGCTAGAGGTGGGCCGCGTTGCTTGGGCAATTGCCCTCATCGCCCTCGCCGCCACCGTTGTAGAGTCCTTGCCCTTTCATGATATTGATAACATAACTGTTACCATTGTGGCGGTAGGTTTAGGACTGTTCTTGTTATGAGTTAAAAACAAAAGACGAACAACCGTCGTTCGTCTTTGTCTGTGCTCTGTTGTCTGTAATCGGCTTTATGCCGCTTCGGCTTCTGCCTCCGCGCCGCCCTCAGCCTCTGGCTTACGCCCGCCCAGCCTCTGGTCAAGCATCAATAACGCCACGGGTGAGTTGTTTCCCATCTTCAGCCAATCTACCACTTGGCTCACGTTTTTCTCCTCTTCCACCTGTTCATTGATAAACCACTGGAGCATGGTTTGCGTGGCGTAGTCATTCTCTTTAGCCGCCAGCGCGTACAAATTGTGGATGGAGGTCGTCACTTTTTGTTCGTGCTTCAGGGCGGCTTCAAAAGCCTCCAGTGCGTTTGTGAAACTGGCTTTTGGTTCGGCAATCGCTTCTAGCTTTACCGTGCCGCTACGATCATGCATGTGGTCAAACAAGCGCAGGGCGTGCGTCAGCTCTTCTTGATATTGCGTCCGCATCCAGCTTGCAAAGCCCGGCAAGTTGGCGGCCTCAAAGTGGCCGGACATGGCCAGATAGGCGTACGCCGATGAAAATTCGAGGTTGATTTGGTGATTGAGAGCGTCTTGAACAGCTTGGCTCAACATGGGTTTCTCCTTGAAAGTTGCTTTCCAAATTTTATCATTACCCGCTCCCCGCCTTTTTGTTTAGCTTCCGCGCCGAAACGCCTGTGCTATATTCACGAGATGCAGAAACGAATTGAACAACTGAAACCGTGGCTGGCTGAGCGCCGCGCCAAAATCCGTGATGCGGCGGTAAATGTACGCCGCGCGTTTGCGCTGGTTTGGGGCGCGCATCCGCCTTCCGCGCTGGCCATGCTGGCCTGCTCCCTCATTGGCTCTGCGCTACCAGCTTCACAGGCATGGGTGGCGAAATTGATTGTAGATACAGTGGTGGCCGCAATCAATGAACAAACGGGTGCAGTGGCCGGCCTGCAAGCCGCTGGGCCGTATTTAGCTTTGGAGTTTGGTTTGCTGTTACTTCAGGCCGCTAACGGGCAAGCCCGCGCCTTCGCGGAACACATCCTCCACGCGCAAATCAACCTCAGCCTCAACGCCCGCATCATCCGTAAGGCGCTGGAGCTAGACCTAACACACTTTGAAAACGCCGAGTTCTATGACAAACTACAAAACGCGCGGCGCGAAGCCGATTGGCGCGGTTTGCAAATTGTGAACGGCGGCTTTTATTTGGCTCAAAACATCATCACGCTCTTCTCCTTTGGCTTTTTGCTTTTTACTTTTAGCCCCTGGTTGGCGTTGGTATTGTTTGCGGCCACCATCCCGGCCTTCATCGCCCAAAGCCGTTACGCTGAACTCAACTTCCGTGTGCTCTCTTGGCGCGCGCCGGAAGCGCGTAAGTTGAATTATCTGGAGCATTTGCTTACGGATTACGACGCCGTAAAAGAAGTGAAGCTCTTCGGCTTGGGTGAGCCACTGCTGGCGCGCTACACCGGTTTGTTTAGCAAGTTTCTCAAAGAAGATCAGAGCATCGCCCGCCGCCGCAGTTTGGCCTCGCTAGGTTGGGGGCTGGTGGCTACGTTTTCGTATTACTTGGCGTATGCGTGGATTGTGTGGCGCGCCGTAGGCGGTGAAATTTCGCTGGGCGATATGACGCTGTACTTGAGCATCTCGCGCCAGAGCCAAGGGATGTTTGAAGCCATTTTCTACGGCTTGGGCGATTTGTATGAGAACGGCTTATTCATGAGCAACCTATTTGCCTTTTTGGCGCTTCAACCTCAAATGGTAATAACGGCCACGCCGCGCGTTGTGCCCCGCCAATTCCAAAAGGGCATTGAGTTTCGCAATGTTTCGTTTCGATATGATGGTCACACCACGTACGCGCTCCGCAACATCAATCTCCATATTCGGCCGGGCGAGAAAATTGCGCTGGTGGGCCGCAACGGCGCAGGCAAAACCACGCTGATTAAGTTGCTCACACGACTCTATGACCCGACCGAAGGCCAAATCCTTCTGGATGGCGTAGATTTACGGGACTACGACTTGCGCGATTTGCGCCAGCGTATCGGCGTGATTTTTCAAGACTTTGTGCGCTATCACTTGGCCGCCGCCGAAAACGTGGGCTTTGGCCAGATTGAAGCATTAGAAGACCGCCCGCGCATTGTGGCCTCGGCGCAAAAGAGCGGCGCGCATCCCGTCATTAACGCTCTGCCCGAGCAGTATGAAACGATGTTGGGCCGTTGGTTTTCCAAAGGCCGAGATTTATCGGGCGGGGAATGGCAGAAGATTGCGCTGGCCCGCGCCTTTATGCGCGATTGTGAAATGATTGTGCTGGATGAGCCGACGGCGGCGTTGGATGCCGAAAACGAACTGCGCGTCTTTCAGCAATTCCGAGAACTGACGGAAGACCGCATGGCCGTGCTCATCAGCCACCGTTTCTCCACTGTGCGCATGGCGGACCGGATTTTTGTGATTGAGGATGGGCAGGTAACGGAGCAGGGCACGCACGCCGATTTGCTGGCCGAAGGCGGCACATATGCGCGTTTGTTCACCCTGCAAGCCGAGAGCTATAAGTAAACCAGTCGTTACACATCAATTCAGGCCGCTGGTTTAGTGCTCAAGCCCTTGATTTTTTGCAAACAACGCTCGGCCTTTTCACGGATGGTGCGAGCTGGGGCTTCCTGCATCAACCGTTCTAAGATGGGAACAGCGCGTGGGTCATTGATGAGAGTTAATGCATCTAAAATATACGCGCACGTCGTCCAGATAATTTGCGCCGGCTCATCTTCGGCGTACGCATCACTGCGCTGGGGAGCCCATTCTTCGGCGGGCAGGCTGAGCAAACCTTCCAAAGTGGAGATAAGGGCGGGCAGGGCGCGCCCATCTCGTAAACGGCCCAAGGCCCGCGCCGCCTTCCAGCGCGGCACCGGGTGGCCATCGTTCAACAAGACGCGCACCAGCGCATCCACCGCGCGGCGGTCTCCCAACTCGCCCAACATATCCGCCACTTCGGCCCGGATCGCAAAATCAGTATCGTATAACGCCTGAATGAGCGGCTCCACGGCGCGGCGATCATTTAGCTTGCCTAGCGCCAGCGCAGCGGCGTGTTGCAATTTTTCCGGCGCCTGAGGGATGAGAGCCGCCAACTCATGCGCGGCGTAAGCGTCGCCGCAATCGGCCAACAGGCGCGCGGCGGCTAGCCGGGCCTCCAACGCCAGCTCCTGCTGGGAAGGGCCAAAACCTAACAGGCCCGTAACCCGCCGAATCTTAGGCGCAGGGTGCTCACCGCGCACCACTTGCACCAACGCTTCAATCGCCGCTGACCCCAGCTTCCGCAACTCATTTTCCGCTTGCGTGCGGATGCGGTTATCATGGTGATAGAGCGTGTTAATCAAAGTCCCAAGATCATTCATAGGGTATTAACAGTCTTCGCCTTCGTCAGAGTGATTAAGTCTTGCACGGCCAAACGTAAATTGGCCCCACGTTCACCGGCGCTGATGTGAATAAACGGCAGGCTCAGGGCGGCTTTTTCAATGCAAATCTCAAAACCTTTATTGAGGAGCGCCAAAGCAGAAATACCGCCCGTTTGCAAATGCGTCAGCGCCTCGGCCTCGGTTTGGGTGGCCATGCGTAATTTCTTCCTTTCGCCTAAGGTCGCCGCCAGGGCTTTGAGGCTGATGTCCTGCCCGGCGGGCGCCATCACCAGCAACGGTTTCTTGCCTTTATCCTCGCGCAGGATCACCAGCGTCTTGTAAACGTGCTCCGGCGGAACACCCAGCCGGGCGGCTGTTTCTTCGGCAGAAAGTTTCTCTTTGGAAAGTTCAAAAACTTGATATGGTATTTTGTGCGCGTCCAGCAAACGTGTGACATTATTGCGGAAAGCCATGCCAAAGGCAGATTAGCACGCTCGCTTTAGGTACGCAAGCGCGTTGTAGCAGTCTTTACCAACCAACCGTGCTTGACTTGCTTGCGGAGTGGGCTAGACTTGCACAGACGTTTTATGCCGGCTTAAATTTATCTATGCCTAACCCGAAACACATCTCCGCCGCCCCCACCAATCCTCAGGCCAAAATTACCCCTAAAGTTTTTGATGTAGCGGATTTGTACCGTGGGCCGGTGACGGAACCGCAGACCGCGCCGGCCGCCGGTTTGCCTTACGATGAAAAACTGCGGCAGGCGTATTTCTGGGTGGTAAACAACGCCATCATTAGCCCATATTACGATATTGAATACAACGACGGCCCGAATGTTTCGTTTGTGTTGGGGGATAGCAAAACCAAGTTTAATTTACCCAGCGGCCAGAGCTACTCCAGCTTTGTATTACTGCCGTTGTTGAACTTTGCCGTGCGCCGCCGCTGTTTGCTGGTGGGCGGCCCGGGGCGCGGCAAAACGGCCAGCGCCATTTTAATGGGCGTGTTGGCCGGCTACTCCATCAAAGAAGTGAAACGGGCCATGCAACACGGCCAGCCGCAGATGACGATTGCGGATTTGTTGGGCAACCCCTTGCCCGCCGATTTGGTTGGCGCGCAGAGCATGGACAACATCCGCATTGCATGGCGCAAATGGCTGACGATGCGGGTGAAAATTGTAGATGAGTACAACCGCATCCCCACGCGCACACAATCGGCCCTGCTCACGCTGATGGCCGATAACTACGCCGAAATTTTAGACCAAATTTTTGAAAGCCCGGATAGCGCCTGGTACCTCACCGCCAACGATGATGCGGGCGGCGGCACCTACCAAGTCATTGAAGCCTTGCGGGACCGGATTGATATTGTGGTGCGGGCGTTGGCGTTTAACATGCGCTTTTTTGGAGATTTGCTAGACCGCGTAGAACAAGGCCTAAAGCCCGAAGAGGTGGTTCCGGCGCAAATCATCTTCACCCAGACGGAATGGGACGCGATGTATCGGGAAATTCTGGAGGTTGTGATACCCCCGGAAGTGCGCCGCCGCTTGGAATTTTTTGCCAGCCAGTTTGAGTTTTTTGAGCCGGCCGCCGAACAATTAGAATATAAAACCAAGGATACGGCCAAACTGGCGGGCGGCGATTTTCGACGGCTGGCGGCGGGTGAGACGGGCAAAGACAAGTTGAAAGATTTAGGCGCACAAACCAAGAATGGGCTGAGTGTGCGCTCACTGATGACGTTGATTGTGTTCACCAAGGCCTTGGCGTACTTTCGCGGTCACGCCGAAGTTGAGCTGGAAGATTTGCGCCAAATCATCCCCTTCGTTTTACATGACAAGTTTGTGCCGGATTTGGATGCGCCGTTTTTTGAGCAACCCGGCCACGGCGTGTACCGCGCTGACCGCATCGGCTGGATCCGCAAGTTGTTTGACTTGGCGTGCGCGGAATATGACCGGCTGAACCTAGATAAGGATGACGAAGTCGGCAAACTACAAGCTGAGTTTGAGAAAGGCCTAGAAGGGGTGACGGAGGCGGAAGGGCGCGCGCGGCTGGTGAAGATTGAGCGCCTGATAGGCCAGTGGAGCGGCGGGCGTAAACTCTACGGGCATATTTACGACGACTTGTTGAAACTAAAATATTTGCATCAACGCTATAGCAATTATTTGCGATGGCTAAAGTACAAGTAAACCGTGATGCGTGCAACCTGAGAGTCGCGTTGCTTCACACACTTCACGTCTCAACGACGAATGCCTCCCCTTATTTCTGGCCCCTTTGCCGCTGAACTGGAAGCCCAGCGCGGCAAGTTTAATACATTGTTTGCGGAAGCGCGCCGCCAGCGCCCTAAGCTTGAGCCGGCGGTTTTTGCCGAGTTATTAACGAAGACGGTTACGCCCATTGTGGATGCGGTGGCCAAAGAGGCGCCCGCCCGTGTGCCGGAAGCGGCAGAAGCGCTTTACACGCTTGCGCTGGATTTACTGGGCCAAGAACTACTTGGCCCTAACTCACGGTATCCGTTTGTGGTGGAGGCATGGCAGGCGCTCTTCCCTCTGCTGGGCCATTTTGTGGCGGAAGCGCCGCGCCGCGTGGTGGGCGCGCTCACCAACGCGCATTACAACTTATCCGTTACGGCCGGCGCGCGCCCGCAGGAGTGGGCCGGGCTGATGCTGAAATTAGGCGAACTGTGTGAAGACGCCGATACTTTGCTTAAGGCGGGGCAAGTGGCGGCATGGCGGGCTGGCATGGCGCACTTCCGCACGGGGGCGCTGGAGTTGTGTGGCAGTTTACCGCCCGCAGTTGTGCGCGCCGCGCTTGGCTTACCCGCCACCGCTGAGCCTGTTCAGCCCCTCCTGCAAGCCTTGCAAGCCAACTGCTGGTTCAACCCTAATTCTCCAACCTCCAAGCCGGAATTGAAACTCGTAGCCCGCGTGGGCGCTTTTCGCGGTTTTGGCGGCCTGTTCCTCACGCCACCCACCGTGAGCGTGCTGAACGGCCAGTTTTTTGTGCGGAGCGGCGAGGAAACATGGCATCTCCTCGCCGATGCCTTTGGCGCAACTTTTCATCGTGCGGAAAAAGTGGCGGCGGCCACTGCGGTGACGCCCACGCCGTTCAAACTGGAACGGAGCGGCAAAGTAAGCCTCAACGGCCAATCACAAACGCTGGCTGACCTCGCTTCTTACACCAGCGCCGCTTCCGATGGGCAAACGCTGGCTGTGACGACTGCGCTCTCCCACTCTGTATGGTTGGTGGCAGTGGCGTGAAAACAGCTTCACAACTCACAGACTTAAGAGAACAATGGCTGGCGCAGTGGCCGGCCGCGCTGGCCTGCTGGAGCCGCTTCACCAAGCTCAAAGAACCGGTGTGGTGCTTCACGGATGAAGACGCCAAGCGCGAAGGGCTGACGCAGAGTTTTGCCATGATCCGGCTGGATGACCACACCGTGGTGGTGAGCCTCAAGCAGATTCAAGAATCCAAGGTGGAGGCATTTGCGATTGAGATTTTGGCGCATGAGATTGGGCATCATGTGTACGCCCCGGCAGATTTGACGGACCACGGGCGCATGATTGCCCGTATGCGGTGGGGTTTACCCACCAAGGAGCACTTGGCTGGATTGGTGAGCAACCTCTACACTGATTTGCTTATTAATGACCGTTTGCAAAGGAGCAACGGCCTGAAGATGGCGCAGGTGTACTTAACGCTTGGAGGCTCCGCTGACCGGCTGTGGCAGTTATACATGCGCATCTATGAGATTTTATGGAGCCAACAACGCTACTCGTTAGCGGGTGAGTTCAGTGATACGCAAATAGAAGGTGATGCCCAGTTAGGCGCGCGCCTCATCCGCCACTATGCGCGGGATTGGCTGGATGGCTCCGGCAAGTTTGCGGCCCTATGCCTGCCGTACTTGTTAGATGATAAAAGCATGGAGGCCAATTGGCTCAAGCGTTGGCGCGATATGGAAAACACCGGGCAGGGCGGCTTTCCGAGCGGCTTGGTGGAAATTGAAGGCGATGAAATGTCCGGCGCGATTCATCCGGCCTATGACCCCGAACTCTCCGGCTTGGATGAAAGTGAAACAGGTGAAGAAGGCAAAGATAGGCGGGACGGCTCACTGGCCTCTAGCGCCCAAGGCGGCCAACCGGGGCAGGCGCGGGAGCCGTTTCAGTTCGGGGAAATCCTGCGCGCGCTGGGCATTAAGTTGACTGACCATGAGCTAGCCGTGCGTTACTACCGCGAACGCGCCGTACCATATCTCATTCCATTCCCCGAAGAGAAAAAGCCGCAAGCCACCGACCCTCTGCCCGAAGGTTTGGAAACTTGGGATATAGGCATGCCGCTGAACGAGGTGGACTGGCTGGAGAGCGTGACCCGTAGCCCGCGCATTGTGCCCGGCCTCACCACCGTTCAGCGCGTGTGGGGCGAATCGCCCGGCCATGAACCGGAAAGAGAACCGCTGGATTTGGATTTGTATGTGGATTGCTCCGGCTCTATGCCCAACCCGCAACACAGCACCTCATTCCTCACTTTAGCCGGAACCATTATTGCGCTTTCGGCTTTGCGCACCGGCGCGCGCGTGCAGGCCACTTTGTGGAGCGGGGCGCGGCAGTTCATCACCACCAATGGCTTTATCCGGGATGAAAATGAGATTTTGCGCATTCTCACCGGCTATCTGGGTGGCGCTACGGCGTTCCCCATTCATATTTTGCGAGATACATTTCAGGACCGCAAACCGGAGGCGCGGCCCGTACACATCCTCCACATCTCGGATGATGGCATTACCACCATGTTTGAGAAAGATGAAAAAGGCAATAGCGGTTGGGATATTTCTGAAATGGCGCTGAAGAACGCGCGCGGCGGCGGAACGATGGTGCTGAATTTGTGGCAACCGTGGGATAAGAACGCCGATTTGGTGCGCGCCCACCAGCAAGGCTGGCAAATTCACGTCATCAAAGATTGGGCGGATTTGCTTAAGTTCGCGCGAGAATTTAGCCAGCTAAAATATGGCCGGTCAGAGGAACGCTGAAAACGCTGAAGGGCGCTGATAACCGCTGATTTTCCTTTACCTTTAAAGGAGGAACCATGACCAACGTAAAACCACAATACAAGCATAGTGAATTGACGGAGAGCATTATTAATGCGTTTTATCATGTTTACAAAACTTTGGGCTATGGTTTCCTAGAGAAAGTTGGAACAAACGCTTTGGTACATGAGTTACGCAAGCGTGGCTATACCGTGAAAACAAAAGTGCCGCTGAAGGTTTATTATGATGGTGTAGTAGTGGGTGAGTATGAAGCTGATTTGATAGTGAATGAATTGATCATTGTGGAAATCAAAGCCGTTGAAGCCTTAGCGCCGGAACACGAGGCCCAACTTCTAAATTACCTACGTGCCACCAACATCGAAGTGGGCTTGCTGTTGAATTTTGGCCCAAAGCCACAGGTGAAGCAAAAAATTTACGAAACTGCTCGCTCCGCTAAAGTTTAAATCGTCAGCGGAATCAGCGTTACATCAACGTCCTCAGCGTTCCTCTTTATGCTTCAAGAAGGCCCGTACCTAGAAACGCTCACGCGGCGGTTGGCGGAAACCCCGCCCGATTTTTTGACCGAGCCGAAAATTGGCCCAGCCGGCATGGTGCATGTTGACGCCGTGCTGGCGGACATTGTGCGTGAGTTGGGCGGCGGCTCACTGCCGGAAGATGTGGCCCGGCTTTTGAATCCACCGGCTAAGGAAGCGAAGGAGCGGCGGAAGTTTTTGCGGCTGGCCCTACTAGTCGGCTGGCTTTTGGCTGATCCGTGGTTTCGGGGCAAGCCTTTTGCCCAATTGGCATTGGATTTTCTGCGCGGCGCTGATTTACAACAATTGGCGCAAATGCTGGATGCGCCGAAATTAATAGCTGATGCGGAGCGGCGCGAAGAATTAGCGCGGCTGGTATTGAAGGCGTTGAATTTGCGCCCTGCAGGTGAAAATGAAGCGCAGGCGCAAGACCGCTTAATGACCATCAATTCTAGCGAACGTCAACGGGTGATTGCCGCCGCTCGGGCCGCCGAGGAACGCGCCCGCCAAATTCGGGAGGAAATGGCCCGCAAAGCGGCGGAAGAAGCGGCGGATAAGTGGAGCCGGGAGTAAAGTATGAAGGTGACGGATGATGAGTGATGGCAACTCGTCATCCGTCACGCGTCACTACACGTATGTCTGACCAAGAGCGTTTTCCCCTCCTCACGGATGCTGGCCGCGCGCTATTGAAGCGTTTGCGTGAACATCCTTACGCGCCAAAATATACGGCAGAGTGCGGCAATCGGCTTACGGCAGAATATTTAGCGCGTGTGAAAGCATTTGAGAAAGAATTGCAAACCACACCGGTTGGTTGGCCGGTGGGCCAGTATCCAGAATGGCTGGATGGCTTTGTGGAGCTGTGCTTTGCAGAAGTGCCCTTCTACCGTAACTACGGTGAGCGCCCGACGCGCTTTGAAGACATTCCCACTTTTGACCGGGCTGAACTGAGCCGCGCGCCGTGGGCTTTTGTGCCGGACTCGCAGGCATTGGACGGCTTAATCGTCAACAGCACCTCGGGCACGACGGGCCACCCACTCACCGTCATCTCGCATCCGGTGGTGGGCGGAAGTTACACACCCTTACTCAAAGCCGCATTGGCGAAGTTTGGTATCACACTCACCAGCGGCCCCGGTGAAGTGGCCTGTGTGCTTGTGGGCTACCAACAAAAAGCGTACACCTACGCCTCTGTTACGCCGGATCAAAATGACGCCGGTCACCTAAAACTCAACCTCCATCCGGCCGATTGGCGTAACCCTGATGACCGCGCCCGTTTTTTGGATGATCTACAGCCCGAAATCTACACCGGCGACCCATTGGCGTTTGCCGAACTGGCTCAATTACCCCTCACGCATACTCCCAAAGCCTTAATCTCAACGGCGATGACGCTTTTGCCCGGCCTGCGCCAACAACTGGAAACGCGCTTCCAGTGCCCGGTGGTAGATATTTACTCCATGAACGAAAGTGGGCCAATTGCGGTGCAGGTGACGAATAGCGCCTCATCCGTCGCCCGGCATCAGTTATTGCACCATCGGCTGTATGTGGAGATTCTTGATGCCGAGGGCAACCGTTGCCCGCCCGGTGCGCGCGGCGAAGTGACGCTGACGGGCGGCTTTAACCCGTTTTTGCCGCTTCTGCGCTACCGCACCAATGATTATGCGGCGCTGGATTTTTCGGGCGGCGCGCCCACCCTTCTCAACCTGGAAGGCCGCGCGCCGGTGCAGTTCCGCGCCGTTTCCGGCCAAACCCTTAGCCCGTTAGATGTGACGGGCGCGCTTAAGCCGTTTGCTTTGCCGCAGTTTACGCTTCACCAAGATGCGGCTGGCGCGTTGCGAATGCGTGTCCGCGGCTCAAACGCCAACCCGGAAGAGATTCGCGCCGCACTGCTTCAACTTTTTGGCGTAGCGCAAGCTCTTACCATTGAAAAGGTTCAGACATTTGGGGGTGCAGGTGATAAAGTTATCCAGTATTCAAGCGATTTGTAAAATCTCAATTACTAAATCTCAAAATTACTCAATGGCTACCGGCTTCATCCTTGGCAAATTCCTCCCGCCGCATCGCGGCCACCTGTATCTGATTGAACAAGCGCGCCAGCAGGTTGATCAGCTCACTGTGCTAGTCTGCTCGCTGAAGCGTGAGCCTATTCCGGGCGAACTACGCATCAAATGGTTGCGTGAGTTATGCCCAAACGTGAATTTTCAACATTGCACAGACGAAAACCCATCTTATCCACATGAACATCCGGATTTTTGGAACATCTGGATTAACAGCGTACGCAAGTTTTTGCCCAATGGGCCGGAAGTGGTGTTTTCGTCTGAGACGTACGGCGATGAATTGGCGCAACGGCTGGGCGCACGGCACGTAATGGTAGATTTAGAACGCAAGACCTTTCCCATTTCTGGCACAGCGGTGCGCGAGAATCCCTACGCGCACTGGGAAATGCTCCCGCCGCCCGTGCAGGCGTATTACGTGCGCAAAGTGACGTTTGCGGGCGCGGAGTCCACTGGTAAAACCACGCTTTCTTTGCCGCTGGCTGTGCACTTCAACACCGCTTGGTTGCCGGAGTATGGTCGCCTGTATGTGGAACAAGTGCGCGCCTGTGAAGCGCAAGCCGATATGGATAACATTGCGCGTGGACAGGCGCAATTGGAAGATTGGGGCGTGCGGCGCGCCAACCGCCTGTTGGTGTGTGATACGGATTTGCTCGTCACTTTAATTTGGCAGGAGCGCTACTTTGAGCGCTATCCCGAATGGATGAACACATTATATGAGGCGCGGCGGAGCCACCTTTATTTGTTGTGTGATACGGATTTGCCGTGGGTGGAAGATGGCTTTCGCGACTCTGGCACGGATGAACGGCGGAAGTGGTTTCAGCGCCGCTTTATTGAAGAATTTGAACGTCGCCGCCTGCCGTATGTGCTGATTTCGGGCGCGCATGCGCAACGCTGGCAAAAGGCCGTTGAAGCGGTTGAACAACACTTTCCACAGCTTTGCTCTGCTTTAGGACGGATGAAGGGCGAGTAAACCCTCACCCGTCATCCGGTGTTTGATTAATTGGCCCCTCACGATTTGGTCATTGTTTGGCGCGTGACCACAGCCTGTGATTTGACTTGCCCGTTTTGCGCGTATAGCCGCGAACTGCGTTTTCCGCGTGTGCATGTGCCTGCCGCGCAGGTGCTGGGCTTTGCCGATGTTTTACGGCGTGCGGGCCGCGTTGCGCATGTGAGTTGGTTGGGCGGTGAGCCGTTGCTCTGGCCGCCGCTGACCGAAGTCTCCAGCCAACTGCACGCGCGGGGCTTTAGCCTTGGCCTCACCACCAACGGCAGGCGTCTGCTGAGCCGCTTAGACTTAATCATCAATACCTACTCGCTCATCACCCTCAGCCTAGATGGCCCAGCTGATCTTCATGATTTACTGCGCGGTGCGCCTGGCTTAACGGTGGATTTGCAAACGGCGGTATATGCATTAAGAAAGCGCCGGGAAAGTGTTGGGACAGGGCCGGAAATCCGCGTCAACACCGTGCTCATGCGCTCCAACTTGTGCGGCTTTGGTGAGCTTTTGGAGAAGCTGTGCGGCTGGGGCGTGGATGCGGTGACGTTTAACGCGCTGGGCGGTTGGGATAGGCCGGGCGAATTTTATGAGCGCGAGAAGCTTACGCCGGAAGATTTGGCCTGGCTCCGCGCCCAACTGCCGCGCTGGCGTGAACAGTTTGCCCCGCTCAAAATTTACGGCGATGCAAACTATGTGCGCCGCTTAGAACTTTCTGCGTTCCAGATTCCATACCCCATTACCGATTGCCAGCCGGGCCAAAACTTTCTTTTCATTAACGAGCGCGGCCTTGTTTCACCCTGTTCTTTTACCGCGCAGGGGTACGGCGTACCCCTCAGCCAAATTCAGGCGCTTGACGACTTGCCCGCTCTGTTCCATCATCGCCAACAGCATCAGCGCCACACTGCATGCGATGATTGCCGGAGCACTCAAGTTTTTGGGAAGTTTGACGACGGACGGTTGACGATGGACCGTCGTCCGTCATCGGCCGTCCACCCTCTATGACGCACGAAGGCCCTTTTCTGGAAACGCTTACGCGCCGGTTGGCCGAAACGCCGCCGGAGTTTTTGGCTGAGCCAGTGTTGGATGGTAAAGGCGTAGTTCAGGTGGAAGCGGTAGTGGCGGATTTATTGCGTGAGTTGGGCGGTGAACTGGCCGAGAAGGAAGTTACCCAGTTCCGTTCGCATGGCTCAGCGGCGGGCCGTAACCGTTTGCGCCTAACGCTGATTGCGTGCTGGTTATTAGCGGACGATTGGTTTAAGCGCAACGGGCGAGCGCTCGTCATAGAGATTAAGCGGTTTCTGATGGAAGGTGTGCATGAACTGGCGATTTCTGGCGCGGCGGATAAATTCACAACTGATGCTGACCGCCGCGAAGAATTGGCGCGAGTAAGTTTGGCGCAACTGAGCCTACGGCCTGCCGGCGAAACTGAAACGCAGGCGCAGGACCGCCTAATGACGATCAGTAGCAGTGAGCGCCAAAGAGTAATTAAAGCCGCCCGCGCCGCTGAGGAGCGCGCCCGCCACATTCGTGAAGCAATGGCCCGCCAAGCGGCGGAGGAAGCGCAAGCGAAGGCGATGCGAGAATAAGAAGACGGATGATAGATTACAGACTGCCGTTCACTGCTTACTGTTTACTGATTACGACCCACTGGTTAATGATGACTGACGAACTCCGAGACCGTTTCCCGTTGATTGACGCTGAAGGCGCGAAACTGCTCCGCTGGCTGGAGGAGCACCCGCACGCGCCGAAGTGGACGCATCCCGGCGTGGATAGGTTGAGCGCCAATGCGGTGACTAGAACGGCGGAGTTTGCGCGCGCCTGCCGCGAAGATTTTCCGGCGTGGGGAGCGGCTTCTACTCCGAACTGGCTTCCGGCCTTTCTGGCTTACTGCTACCAGCAGGTTCCCCTTTACCGGCGGCGGGGAAGTACGCCTGAAAGTTTTTTAGATGCGCCCACTACCAGCCGCGCCGATTTAGCGCGTGAACCGTGGAGCTTTGTGCCGGATGACGTGCCTGTGCGGGGCATCACGGTGTATAAAACTTCTGGCACCACCGGCCATCCACTCCGCATCATCACGGATGGGGATACGTTGGCGTTGTATCTGCCGCTTCTGCAAACGGCTTTGGCCGCGCAGGGCGTAACGCTGGACGGCGGCGCGGGCCGCGTGGCCGTGATGGTGGCGGCCTATCAACAGCAAACGTACACCTATGCCAGCGTCAGCGCAGTGTTGGGGCAGGCGGGCGTAGTGAAAATAAACTTGCATCCTGCACAGTGGCGTAGCGCCGATGATTGCGCCCAATTTATCTCCGCCTGCGCGCCGGAAGTAATGACCGGCGACCCGATTGCATTTTCTGAACTGCTCCAATTACCCATCACTCATCAGCCCAAAGCCTTAGTTTCAACCGCTATGTCTCTCTCGGCTGGCTTGCGGCAACAACTAGAAGCCCGTTTCAACTGCCCGGTGATAGATATGTACTCAATGAATGAAAGTGGGCCAATTGGGGTGTGCGTGACGGATGATGCGTTTCCCATCACTTTTTCTCTGTTGCAACCCCGGCTGTTTATTGAAATCTTGAATGAGAATGGCCAGCCCTGCGCTGAGGGCGAACGCGGCGAAGTGACGCTGACGGGTGGCTTTAACCCGTACTTGCCGCTTTTGCGTTACCGCACGAATGATTTTGCGCGGCTCATTTGGCGCGCCGGGCGGCCAATGCTTGCGGATTTAGAAGGCCGCGCGCCCGTAGTGTTCCGCGCTAGCGATGGCCGCCGCGTGAACAATATTGATGTGAGCATCGCCTTGCGTCACTTGCCCCTAACGCAGTTTGCCCTGCGCCAAGCGGCGGATGGTACGCTCACCTTTCGCGGGCGTGGAAGCAGTGTGCCGGAAAAACAACTGCGCGCAATTTTGCTCGGCATTTTCGGCGCCGAGGCGCGGCTGGTTTTTGCGCCGTGGGTGGCGGACGATAAAATGGCGCAATATCAGAGTGACCTTCTCTTTGTATGAGCTGGCTTACCCTCATCGAAACCGGCGGCGTTGTTTTGGGCTTGTGCTCCGTTTACTACGCCGCCAAAGAAAATGAACTGACGTGGCCGACGGGCATTGCCAATGTGATTTTGTTTGGGGTCTTATTCTGGGCTAACAAGCTATATGTGAATGTGGGCTTGCAAATCTTTTTTGCGCTTTACAGCGTATACAGTTGGTGGATGTGGCGCTATGGCGGCGTAGGCCGGCAGGCCATGCAACTGGCGCTGACGCCCGACCGCGCTTGGTGGCCGGTGTTTGCCTTTGTGTTGGCGGCCACACTGATGCTTGGCCTGTTTTTTGACTTCAGCACCGACAATCCATTGCCGTACTGGGATGCGGCGACGGTTGCTTTAAGTGTGGCCGCGCAGTTTATGCTGACCCAAAAATGGCTGGAGAATTGGTGGCTGTGGATTGTGGCGAATGTGATTTATATTCACTTGGGCTTGTCCAGCCAGAGTTACCAGTTTGTGGCCTTGCAGGGCGTTTACATCGCGCTTTCCGTGATGGGCTACCGTAACTGGCGGCGCGACTTGCGGCTGGTGGCCCAAGCGCTTCCATCAAATTTGCCTGAATAAGCCCGGCTTAAGTTGGCGCTAATGACCGTTCAATGCGCCAAAGCGGCTCCGCTGATTTCAGAGCGATGTATCAGGTTGCTTGCGTTACACTGCCTCGGCAATTGGGCTAACTAAAATATATTCCACGCCGCCTTTGCGCTCAATCAGGCGGATGCTCTCGCGCAGGGTTTCCATGGAAACCATCACGTTATCCACTGCCACCAAGTGCGTGGCGCCGGTTTGGTGAATGGCGTTGAGCGTCACCTGTACCCAATCCAACGTAATATCCGTGGGCGTCACAATCTGGAATTCCAACCCCTCCGCTTCCACCTTAAGCTTAATATCCTCCACCCGCCGCATGTGCTTGGCGTTCACCACGCGCGGGTCATCCTTGGTGGGTATGATGGTCACGCCAAAACGCTTCTCCAGTGACTCACTTTTGTCCACGCGCATAAAGCCAAAATCTAAAAGGTACACCGGCGCTTTATAAGCGAAAGCCAGACCTAGCACAGTGGGCAGGGCGGCAGTGGTATCGTACAGTGGGCCAATGGGCATGAGGATGCCTTTGCGGCGCTGGCGGCCATACAGTTCAGCATATTCGGCGCTGGTTTCCATGAGAGAGTCATGCGTGCCCACAGCGCGCACGGTGGCATGGCCCTGCGCGTTGCGGCCCAACAGCACAATCTTATCGGCGTTGCGGATGGTGTTGAGGCGGTGGGCAATGGTGATGGAGGTGCGGCCCCGCGTCAGCACATCCAACGCGCGGGAAACGGATTCTTCGGTTTTAGAATCCAGCGCCGAAGTGGCTTCATCCAAGAGCAAAATGGGCGGGTTGGCCAATGCGGCGCGGGCGATGCTGACGCGTTGACGTTGCCCGCCGCTCAGCCCTTGCCCCTGCTCGCCGAGTTGCGTTTCATAGCCGGCTTCTAAGCCCGCCAAAAATTCATCCACACTGCCCACGCGCGCGGCGGCTTCCACTTCTTGCGGGGTGGCGTTGGGTTTGGCAAAGCGCAGGTTTTCTAAAAGTGAGCCGCGCAGAAGCACCACGTTTTGCGCCACGAGGCCCAAGTTCTGCCGCAGGCCGCGCAAACTCAGCTCGCGCACATCGTAGCCGTCAATCGTTACGCGGCCCGCCGTCACATCTGCAAAGCGCGCCAGTAAATACAGCAGGGAGCTTTTGCCCGTGCCGGAGCCGCCCACAATGGCCGCCTTCTCGCCGGGCAGAATTTCTAAGTTGATATTGCTCAAGCGCCATGCGTCGGGGTCATTCGGCGCGTAGCTGAACGTCACATTTTCAAAGCGGATGTGGCCGCGCAATTGGCCCGGGTTGCGCGCGGTTGGCGCTTCGGTGATTTCGGGCGGCGTATCCATCACGCCAAACACGCGCGCGCAGGCTACGCGTAAGCCTTGAATGGTGACCATGGAACGGCTGAGGCCGAGCACAGGCAAGGCGAGTTGCGAAAAGTACACAGCGAAACTACCCAGCACTTTATCTTGCGCCAAGCCGCCCAGCACCAGCAATGCGCCTACGCCGTAAATCAACGCCGGGCCAAAGCTTTCTAAAAATTGATAAGCCGCAAAAGACCACGCTTGCCAGCGGCCCGTGGCCCGCATATCATCTGCCAGCTTTTCCAGTTCGCGGCGGAAGTTTTGGGCGAAGCGCGCTTCTTGCGTAAAGAGTTGAATGTCCCGCACGGCGGCCAAATCTTCATTGAGTTTAGAAGTGACCTGGCCCAGCTTTTGCGCGTAGCGCGCCGTCAGCGTTTGCGTGGGCGGCACAAACACGGCTTGTGTGGCAAAAAACACCAGCAAAATCACTGCCAATGCGCCCAGCGCCAGCCACACATTCAGCGTGAGCATAAATAGCAGAACCATCACAAACTGCGCGCCGCTCTGCACAAAGTACGGCGCGTGCGTAAGTGAGAAGGCGCTGATGGCCTCGGTATCGTTCAGGCCAATGCTGGTGAGCGTGCCGCTCTCGTTGCGGCGGAAAAATTGCAAGCCCTGCCGCAAAAGGCTGGCGTAGTAATCGGCGCGCACATCCACCACCAAATCTTGCCCCAACTGCGTAATGGCCGCGCGCCCCTGCCGTAAAATCAGCGTCCCCAACAGAATCAAGCCCACCATCAGAATCAACAACACCACCGCCCGCGCCCGTTCTTCATTGGGCAAAATGGGGCTGAGAAAGGTGAGCAGGAGTTGATCCGCATAGGAAGGGTTCACCGGGCCGGGCGGCAAAAGCGGAATAAGCCGCGCGGCGAATTGAATGATGAACATGGCGCCAGCTACGGTGGCAATGGCGCCCCCCCAGCGCGCCCGTTGGCGGCCAGTGTATTTCAGCAATCGGCGGAAGGAGCCGGGGAGAAGGGTCATTGATGAGTTTCAGTGAAAAGACGTGAAAGGAAATGTGGGAAACGAGGGAAATGCTTTGGATTTAGTGACTGTCATTGCTCGCTCGCAATGACATACCAAATGTGGTTAGAGTTTCCTTCATTCCCTACTTTCCCGTTTTCCATCACATTACGGCAGTTTAATGCTCTGCACGGAATTATCATCAAAATTACTAATCCACAGCTTGCGTTCATCGGCGGCGTAGAGGATGCGGAACGGGCCGGGGTTTACTGGGATGGGTGGAGAAACCGCGCGGCTCACCGGGTCAATGGATTGCACCGTGTTATCGCGGAAGTTGGCTACCCACACGCGCTCACCATCAAACGCTAAGCCGCTTGGCCCCGCGCCCACAAACACCGTTTCGCTCACCACGCGTTGCACTGGGTCAATAATCGAGATGGAATTATCTTCAAAGTTGGCCACCCACAACGCGCCGTTTACAAACTCCATGCCGCCCGGGTTAGTGCCAACTGGAATGGGGTCTGATATTTCCTGAGTGACGGGGTCAACCATCAGCACAGTGTTGAGGGAAGTGGCCACCCACAAACGGTTATCGGCGGCCAGTAAGTTAAAGGGTGGGGCGCGGAGCGGAATCTCGCGGCCCACTGTATAGGTGCGCGGGTCAATATATTGCAGGCTGTTGCCGCCGCTGTTAATAAACCACATCCGCGTCGTTGTCGGCTCAAACACAATCTCGCGCGCGCCGAGGCCGATATCTAAGGTGATGGGGCCAGCGGCCTGCCGCGCGCCGGGGTTAATGGTTTGTACACTGCTGTTCGCGCCGGAATTTGCGACCCAGAGTTGGCCGCGGTTATCAAACGCCAAGCCGCGCGGCAGTTGCCCCACGCTAATGGCCGCGAGGGCCGTGTTGTTGGCCGTCAGTACCGGCTGAACGGTGTTCGCATCTACATTTGCTACCCATAGCACGCCGTTGGCATACGCCATTGAGCGCGGGTGAAGGCCGAGCTTAATGGCGCCGGTCAGGTTTCCGGCGGCTAAGTCAAAGGCCCGTAAGGTGTTGTCGCTGAAGTTAGCTACCCACAACCGGTCGCCGGCCATTGCAATTGCTTCCGGCAGGCGGCCCGAGGTGAAGATAGCGCCGGATTGCCGCGAGACGGTGTTGAGCACGGTCACTGTGCCGTTGCCCTGATTGCCAATCCATAATTGCTCTTCGTTGATGAACAGATCGCCGGGCCGCACGAGTGAGGCCGGTTTCACAATATCGGCATTGGTCACGCGGCGCGCGCCTAGCGTATCCACGGCCATCAAGTTGCTATCATCTTGGTTCGCCACCCATAGTCGTTGGTTCAAGGCGTCCCAGGCCAGCGCCGTAGGCCGCGCGCCCACAGCCACGGTGTAAATTACCTGCACACCAATCGGGTCAATGCCCATTAGGTTGTTATCATTGCGGTTTGCCACCCACACCACGCGCCCATCATACGCCAGCGCCCACGGGCGGTTGCCCACGGCCACACTGCCTAGCGCGTCGCCCGTTTCAGGGTTGAACACCTGCACCGTATTGCTGATTTGGTTCACCACCCACAGCCGTCGTTCGGCAATGAGCAAAGCAAATGGGCGCGTTTCCGTATTCATCACGCGCGTCACCTGCGCCGTATTAGGGTCAATGGCGGTGACGGTATTGAGTAATTGATTGGCGGCCCAAAGGCGGCTACCATCAAATGTCAGCGCGCTCACGCCCGGGCTGATGGGTATCGTGAAGCTAATCAGACCGGTGGCCGGGTCAATGGCTTGTAGTTCATCGCCGCTTTGGTTGCTCACCCACAAGCGAGCGCCATCGAAGGCAAAGGCGCTGGGGCCGGGGCCAACCGGCACCAAGCCATTGTTACGGAAAAGTGTGGTGAGCGCAGCGTCCTTCTCGCTCAAGCGGGCGCTGGCCTCGGCAGAAGCGGCCTCGGCTGTGGCGCGCACCGCAACTGATTCTTGTTGGGCCAGTTGACGTTGGTTTTCGGCCTCAGACCGCAAAGCGTTGGCATCTGCGGCTTCGGCCTGAGCCGTGGCTTTGAGGCTATTGGCCTCTTCAACTTGTAGTTGGGCTACCGCGGCTTGCGTTTGGGCCGCGGCCTGCGCCTGTTCAGCATTGGTGCGCGCGTTCTGCGCCGTTATTGTGGCCAAACCAGAAAAAACGGCCACCGCCAACAGCAATGCTACAACCCCAATGCCGCCCACCAGCAAGCCCCGCTTACGGCGAAACGCCTGATCGCTTTTGGTTAGCAATTTTTTGGCGGTTTCATTCACCACCAACTCGGCGCGGCGCGGCGCTAGAAGCGCGAGTTTATCTTCACTCAACAACGTGCCAAACTTCTCAAAGTTGCGAACTTCCTGTTCTAAAAGTTCTTGCGCCGCTTTGCGGGCTTGCACCGTCGGGTCAACCGCGATCTTGGTGACAAGATAATCATGGGCCAATTCGTAGCCCGTTTCAGGATGCTCGGCCGTTGGTTCTAAACTTCTCAAAAGCCGGCTGTCCACTAATTGGCTGACTAGGCCGTCAAAGTCTGTAGCCGCCACGCCCAGCGGCGTTACTTCCATAAGCAGGGCGGAGCGCGAGCGAATCACGCGTCGCCCTTCCGAAGAAATTAAACCCTCCAGCAACCGCCGGGCCACCGGGCGACGCTCCACCGTCAGGTCCCGCGTCAGCACGCGCTCCAAGTGGTTGCGTAAAATCCCTTCAGCCTTGCCCAGACCGGCGTACATCTCGCGCGTAATGGTGGAGACAGCCACGCCCTCGCGCTCCGGCACTTCCTCATACAACACGGAGCAAATGAGCTGAATATCCGGCGGCGAGACTTCTTTGGTATGCAGGTCTTGGAGGATCTCATCCACCAAGCCGTCTTCGTACAACACGGCGCGTCGGCGGGCCGGTTCCGTGATGGCCATTTTCGCTTCACCCGGCGTGAGGCGCTCCAAACGGTAATCGTTGGCAAAAGGATCACGCACGCGTGGCCTAAAGCTAGCCAAATTGCCAAAAAATTCCGTGCGCATGCTCAACGCCCACCGCACGTTGAGGGCCTCGTCATCTAAACAATCCGCCAGCTCATTAACAAACTCATGACGGGCCGGCTCGCTCAACTGAGTAAATAGTTCTTCGGCCTGATCAATAAACACATACAAACGGCAATCAGTCCCGAGCACATTCGTCACTTGGCGCAAAAACTCGCGGAGTGGGGCGGTGGCGAGGAGCGGCGTATTTCCCAAATCCGGCAAGAAGGCGCGCTTGATGGCAAGGTTGGGTTCAGTGGTGTACGGGCGCACATACACGGGCAAGTGGCCGCGCCCTAGCAATTGCGGCATTACACCCGCCTGCAAAAGGGAAGATTTGCCCGTGCCCGATTCAGAGTGGATGACGGTGAGGGCGCCACTGCTCAACCGCTCGAGCACCTCTTGGATGGCCTCCGTGCGGCCAAAGAACAACTCTGCGTCATTAAGGCGGTAAGTGAGCAGGCCTTTGTACGGGTTGCCGCGCGTCACCGTGCGTTCAGCTACGCGGCCCTGCAAACGGCGGGCCACCGCCTCCACGCCTTTCGCTAACTCCTGCTGTTCTAGCTCGCGCTCGGTTTTGGCCTCTTCTGCTGCCGTTAACGCGCGTTGGATGATATTTTGGATGTTGTTGACGATTTTGTCGCGCCCAACAACGTCGCCGCTGATGCTCAAATCCCCTTGGGCGTTTAAGTTGATATCTGACACTCTGCCTCCAGCCGATTCAAGCCGATAACAGTCCATTATAGGCAATTATGGCTGGAAGGAAATTCGGTTTAGGTGACCTTAATCTCTGGGTGACTTGGGGAGCGATTGCTTCTGCGTGAGGATTGTTAAGTCACAGCCGCCTTAATGTCTGCCGCCAATTGGTCTGCGCGCTCCACCGCCGTGCCCACGTAATCTTCGGCTTTCATTAGTTCGTTTAGTTTGGCCGGTTGTAGGTAGCGCAAAAGTTCCGTATCAGCGGCTAGGTTGTGAGCCAGTGGGTTGGGCTTGTTCTTGGCAATCATTTCCCACGCCTTCAGGCTATGGTCGCGCAGTTTTTCATGCATGTGCTGACGGTCGGCGCCCGCCCGCACCAGCGCCATCAACACACGTTCGGTAGCCGCAAACGGCCCAAACTTCTCCAGGTTGGCCTGGCATGCGCCCGTATTTACCTTTAGGCCGCGCACAATTTTGAGCGCCGTGATCAACATCTCATCTAGCGCCAAAAACGCTTCCGGGAAGAACACCCGCCGGTTGGCAGAATCATCCAACGTGCGTTCCAACAAACTTTGCGCGGCGTTTTCCCAAGCCACGCTGGGTAACCCGGCCACATAGCGGGCGAGGGAGCAAATTTTTTCGGCGTTGATGGGGTTGCGCTTGAAGGGCATGGCGCTGGAACCCACTTGCTTTTCGCCAAATGGCTCCGCCAATTCTCCAAAGCCGGCAGATTGTAGAACGCGCAAATCAAACGCGAACTTGTGGAGTGAAGCGGCTAACCCGGCCAGCGCGGCCAGCACGGCGTAATCTTGCACCCGCGCATAGGTTTGAGTGGCAATGGTGAAGGCGGGCAAGTCCAGCCGGCCCATTACGTGCGCTTCTAGTTCTTCTGGCGTGCGGCCCGTGCCCAGCAATAGCTCTCGGTAAGAAGCCTGCGTGCCCACCGCGCCCTTTAGCCCTTTGCCCTTCAGTTCCAAAGCGTTGAGCGCCTTCCAGTGGTTCAATAAATCTTGGGCGTACATGGCGAGCCGGTAACCCACAGTGGTAGGTTCAGCCGGTTGTAGATGGGTGTACGCCATACAGGCGGTGGCGCGGTGCGCCTGAATTTGTTCGGCAAAGGCGGCTAACAACGCCTTTAGTTTGGCCAGAAGCAAGCCCAGCGCTTCTCGCACGCGCAGAACATCGGCGTTATCTGTAATATCCGCGCTGGTAGCCCCCCAATGGATGATGCCGCCGCCCACCGCGCATTGTTCGGCGAACGCGCGCACCTCGGCCATCACATCATGCCCAATTTCTTTCTCAATTTCCAAGGCGCGTTTGGTATTGAGCTTATCGGCGTGTTTTCTTAAGTCCGTCACCTGCGCCGGTGTTACCAATTTGGCCTCGGCCTGCGCTTCGGCCAGCGCCACCCAAATGCGCCGCCAGGTTTTGCGTTTGTAGTCATCAGACCAAATGGCCCGCATCTCATCGGAGCCGTAGCGCGCTGAAAAAGGAAAATCCAAAGAAGATGTCATGGGTAAGGTTGATGTTAGGACATAGCAATTGGCAGGGTAAAGGAAAAGGTGCTTCCCACGCCTACTTTGCTCTGCAGGAAAATTTTGGAGCCGTGAGCTTCAATAATGCGTTTTACCAGCGCCAGCCCTAACCCGGTGCCGCCAAAGCGCCGCGTCGGCGAGTTATCCAATTGATTGAAAGGCTCAAACAACTGGGCGGTTTGTTTGGGTGGGATGCCAATGCCGGTATCGGTGACTTTCACTTGCACCACCTCACCCACCCTTTCAAAGACCAGCGTTACCGTGCCGCCCTCGGGCGTGAACTTAATGGCGTTATCCAACAATTGGGCAATTACCCAGGTGATTTTGTCCTTATCAATTAGCATGCTGGGGAGATTGGGCGGAACCACCGTTTCAACTTTGAGTTTGGTGGCCGCCACCGTGAGCGCCGGCTGTTGCATAACAGTTTCTACCAGCGATTGCGCCGAAACGGCTTCCGGTTCAATCACCATATTGCCGCGTTCGACCGAGGCAAACGAGAGCACATCATCAATCAATCGTTTGAGATGTTGCGCCGCTTTCTTGATCGTCGCCACTGACTCAAGTTGCTCTTCATTCAATGGGCCTAAGCGGCCAAGCAAATCAATGTAACCCAAAATATGGGATAGGGGGGTGCGCAATTCGTGGGAAACATTGGCCACAAAATTAGACTTGAGTTGATTGACCTCGGTCAAGCGGTTGAGGGCGTTTTGCAGTTCTGCCGTCCGCTGGGCTACTCGTTGCTGTAACTCTTGATGAGCGCGGCGGAATTGGGTGTAGGTTTCTTGGGCTTGCTGGATACTGGCCTTAATAATCTCATCGCGCGTCATCAGGCCGGTCTCAATCAGTAATTCGCCCAGCCGCTTATCTTCGCCTGCCGCGCGCAGTTTTTTTTGATGGGCCAAGGCCCAGTCTCGTTTCTCCGCCGTTAAGTAACCGTAATGCACTAGAAATTCGCCAAAGTGCGGTAGGTTTAACTCTTGGATGATTAAGGCGTGCGCATCTGAGGCCTCAGCGGCGCGCAAAGCTTGTTTTTCGCGCGCGGCAAGGGCTTTGCCCAAATCCACCTTGCAGTTGGGGCAAACGAGGTCACTGGCCCCAACGGAGGCTTCACACATGGGGCAGGTTAGCGTTTGGTGCGGCAGATCTTTTAACACTCAGACCTCCTTAACTGGTTCAGTCTCTAAAATTGTAGCGTGAGCTTATCGTCCGCGCTACTATGCGCTTTTCAGGTAATCGCTTGCTTAGTCTTAAGTTGGCGCCAAAGGCAAATCAAAAGCAAAAGTGCTCCCCCGGTTGGGTTCACTCACCACCGTAATCGCGGTGTTGTGCGCCGTCAGGATATGTTTCACCAATGTAAGGCCCAGGCCGGCGCCGCCATAACGCCGCGTCACCGAGCCATCAACTTGATGAAAGGGCTGAAAGATTTCGGCCAGGTGTTGTTCGGAAATGCCAATGCCCGTATCTTGCACGGCGATGGATACCGATTGTTTATTCGGCGTCAACTTGAGGGCTACCGAGCCGCCTTGAGGCGTGAATTTGATGGCGTTCTCTAACAGTTGCGCCATCACCCACCGCGTCTTGTCCATATCGGCCCAAACCGGCGGCACACTGGCCGGCCACTCGCCCGTAATGGTCAAACGTTGGCGGGCTTCTAAAACGATGGGTTGTTCCAGTAAATTGGTCGCAATCGGGATTAGCTCCACCGCTTCTGGATGAATGCTAATTTGGCCTTTTTCAATGGACGAAAAATCCAACAGATTATCCACCAGCGCGCGTAACTCCTGAGCCGCTTTGTGGATGGCTTGCACGGCGGAAAGTTGATCGCTGTTCAGCTCGCCCAGTTGGCCGTCCAGCAAATCCGCGTAACCCAGCACACGGGCCAGCGGCGTGCGCAGTTCATGCGTCACGTTCATGACAAAACTGGATTTGAGTTGGCTGAGTTGGTTGACTTGGTTGAGAGCGCGTTGGAGTTCCGCCGTGCGCTGTGAAACCCGTTGCTCTAAATCGGCGTTGGCGCGTTGCAGAATTTCCTGTAGTTGCCGCAGTTGTTCAAAACTGGCGCGGTCGAGTTGATCGCGCGTTACGTAGCCCATTTCCAACAGTACCACGCCCAAATGAGGGGCGGGGCCGGTAAGCCGGATGCGGTCTTGATGAGCGAGGGCGGCGCGCAATTGTTCCGCCGTGATATCTCCACTCTGCACCAGGAACTCGCCCAAGCGCGGTAGTTTCAACTCATCCAACAACGGCGCGGAGGCAGATTGCAGGGTTTGGGCTTCACGCGCAATGGCAAGGTTGACTTGACAATTGGGACAACGCGTATCATTGACGGTGACAGCCACATAACACACCGGGCAACGCCAAGCCGTTTGGGGGCGAGTGGAAGACGTAACCATGCCTTAGTCCCGTTTTTTGTAGCCCATGCGCCGCACTTCGGCTTCTTTTTCGCGCCAGTTTCGCCGCACTTTTACATGAATTTCTAAAAACACTTTTTGTTGCAACATATTCTCAATCTGTTGACGGGCATTCACGCCAATCTCTTTGAGTTTGCTTCCGCCTGCGCCAATTACAATTCCTTTATGCGCTTCGCGTTCCACATACAAGATAGAGCTGATGCGCACCAGGCCGGGTTTGCTGGTTTCATCAAATTGTTCAATTTCAATCGCTACGCCGTGTGGCACTTCCTGCTCCAGCGCAGTGAGCGCGGCCTCCCGAATGAGTTCGGCGGCCAAATCGCGTAGGTGCGTTTGGGTCAACTCATCTTCGGGGTACAGGGCCGGGCCTTCGGGCAAAACATCAATCAGCATTTGGCGCAGTTCCGCCAAATTATCGCCGCGCGTGGCCGAAATCAGCATCCATTTGGCCTCGGGCACTAAGGCGCGGTAGGCCTCTGTGTGTGGGATTACATGGGCCGGTTTTAACACATCACTTTTATTGAGCGCCAAAATTACCGGCGCGGCCCCGGCGCGGTTGCGGATTTGCTCCGCCAGCCGTGCGTCATCTGCGTGGGGTGGGGCGCTGGCGTCCACGATGAATAAAATCGCATCGGCGTCCAACATGGCGCGGGCCGCCGTTTCCACCATATATTCGCCCAGCTTATTGCGCGGCTCATGCATGCCCGGTGTATCCACAAAGATGAGCTGATAATCTTTCTCGCTCAAAATGCCCAATTGTGCGTGGCGGGTGGTTTGCGGCTTGGGAGAAACAATGGCAATTTTCTCGCCGAGGTAGGCGTTCATCAGCGACGATTTGCCCACGTTGGGGCGGCCGACTACGGCCACAAAACCAGAACGGTAAGGAGTTTCGGAAGACAAGGTAATAACCAGTAACCAATAACTTGTAATTCGTTATTAGTTATTGAAGGCTAGCGGATTGAAATTAGTGGTTCGGTCAAAATAATCTTCGTTCTCGGCCCGTTTGAGGAAATTCACCACCTGATAGGTAAGCGGCGTGAATAATACTTCAACGCTCACTTTGAAAACATAATTGGAAATAAAAATTTCCCACAAATCGGCATTGCTCACTGTGCCTAAAAAAGCGATTGGTAAAAATACGGCAGTATCCACCAATTGGCCCACCAAGGTAGAACTGATGGTGCGCGTCCATAATTGTTTGCCCTGTGTCCGAACTTTCAGCTTGGCCAAGATATAAGAGTTGGTGAACTCACCCGCCCAATACGCCACTAAACTGCCCAGCACAATGCGGGGCGTTTGGCCCAGCACAGCGGCAAACGCCATTTGCGAGGCCTCAACGGTGTTGAAGCCGGATAGCACCCAAAATGTAGCGGGCGGCAAGGCCACCACGGCGGCAAACGTCAGCGCCATCAGCACTAAACACGCAAATCCAATCCAAATGACGCGCCGGCTGGTTTTATAGCCGTATACTTCCGTCAGCACATCCCCAAAGATGTAGGCCAGCGGAAACAAAATAGTGCCGCCATCAAATGAAAGTTGCCCCAACTCCAGCAATTTGTTGGAGGTGATGTTGGAGACAATGAGGACGGTAACAAAAAGAGCTGTAATTAAGTCTAGGAAACGATAAGGGCGCATAGAGTGAAACGTAAAACCTGAAGCGTGGTTACGATGTTTTACGCCAACATTGAAACCAACTCCGGCTGTGGCGCAACGGTTTTCTTCACCAGCTTCACTTTGTCCCACATCCGGCAGAAGGAGCAATCACCGGGCGCGGAGGTGGGCTGGCCGCATCGGGCGCAGGGGTGCAAATCCACTTTTTCCTCGGCGTTGGCAAACAGGCCGCTTTCTTTGGCCTGCAAAAAGCTGAGATAAAACTGCAATTTTGCGCCGGGCCGGTCGCCTTCCATCTTGTTGAGAATTTCTTTGTAATAAATGGTAGAAGAGCCTTCGGCGTGTGGGCACTCTTCATAGATGTATTCAATGCCGCGCACCAAGCAATACGCTGTCATCTCGCGCTCGTAGATGCGGCACAGCGGTTTGGTTTTCCGCACCAGCCCATCATGTGCGGGCAACACCGGCGCTTGCCGCGCGAGGTAGCCGCCCGCCCAGTTGAAGGTGTTCTGCATCAGCACGGCCACTTCGTCATCCAAGTTGTGGCCCGTCGCCAGCGCATCAAAACCGCCCTCCAGCGCCGCTCGGTTCATAATGTAACGCTTGTTCAGCCCACACACAGAGCACGGCTTGCCGCGCCCCCGGTTGCTGATGACGCTCAACTCTGGAATGGTAGCGCCGAACTTTTCCTCCACGTCCACAATGTTCAGCGTCAGCCCGCGCTCGGCGGCAAATTGCTCGCTTAGGCGGCGCGAGGAGTCGGAGTAGTCTTGCTCAATGCCTAAGCCAATGTACAAGCCCTCAGTGTGGTAGCCTAGCCGGTGCAAAATATCCCACAGGCCGAGAGAATCTTTGCCGCCGGAGACGGCGACGAGCACCTTCTCCTGCCGCGTGAACATCTTGTACTTCTCAATGAAGCGTTCAATTTGCTCTGGCAACCACTCTAAATAGTGCTCACCGCACAGCGCCAATTTGTGCTGGCGCATGTTGAGGACGGCTTTGCCGCCGCATTTTCGGCACTTCATCTTTCCCCCCCTGTGAGCGCAAACGAACGGGGGAGCAGGCCACCAGACACAACCGCCACCAACTTAATCTTCATCCCTTCTTCAATGATGGTGTCATCGGTCACCAGTTGGCCGTTCATCACCGCCAGCACAGCTTCCGGCTCCAGCCCAATTTTCTTAATCGCGTCGCGCACCGTCATGCCGGTGTTTACCTCGTATTCTTTATCTCGGTACTTGATTTTTACAGTTGCCATTTCTAAACTCGCAGTCAGCGAATTAGGAACGAATAAACGAATGGGCCGAGCCAATTCGTTTATTCGTTTGATATTCGTTGACAGCACTTCCTAATCATTTTACTACAGCCCACCTTATTGACTGTGAGTATAATCGCGCCGTGACCCGAACCAACTTACAACTCCTCATCACCGTTTTTGTTTCCGGCATGACCACATTGGCCGTAGAACTTTCTGCCTCGCGGCTGTTGGGCAACATTTTTGGCACCAGTAACTTGGTGTGGGCCAACATTATTGGCCTGATGTTGCTGTACTTGGCCGCTGGTTATTTCATCGGTGGCCGTTGGGCAGACCACTCACCAGAACCGCGCACGTTCTACACCATCTTAATTGTGGCCGCGTTTCTTTCCGCTTTAGCGCCGTTGGTGGCGCGGCCCGTTCTGCGTTTTGCGGCAGAGGCCATGGCCGCGCTAGATGCAGTGGTGGCGGGCGGCTCCTTCCTTGGGGTGTTGATTTTGTTCTCCGTGCCGGTGACGTTGTTGGGATGCGCCTCGCCCTTTGCCATCCGGTTGGCTGTGACCGATTCACGGCGCACCGGCGAGCTGGCGGGCCGCATCTATGCTATTTCCACGCTCGGTTCACTGCTGGGCACCTTCCTGCCCACGCTCTGGCTTATCCCCACCATTGGCACCACAAGCACCTTTTTATCGTTTGCCGGTTTGCTCTTCGCGGTAGCGTGGCTGGGCCTGTGGAACGCCGACCGCCGCCGCGCCCTCCTCAGCTTAATTTTGCCCGTCATCATCGCTGTGCTGGCGGCTTTTTCTCTTAGCGGCTCACAGCGGCCCATCAACGGTTTAATTCCGGAGTCTGAGGTTGAGTCCGCTTACAACTTTATTCAGGTGGTGGAGGTGAACGGCACGCGCTATCTTTTGCTGAACGAAGGACAAGGCATCCACTCCATCTACAACCCAAACCAATTAGCTACCAACGGCACGTGGGATTTGTTCTTGGCCGCGCCCTATTTTTACGCCGCGCCCCGTGCGCCGGAACGTTTGGCCGTAGTGGGCCTTGCGGCGGGCACTATTCCGCGCCAATATACGGCGGTGTTTGGCCCTCTGCCCATTGATGGCATTGAGATTGACGGCGCCATTGTAGAGATTGGGCGCAAGTATTTTGATATGAACCTGCCGAACCTGAACGTGATTGTGGATGATGGCCGTTATGCGCTCGCCCATTCGGCCCACACCTATTCAGTGATTGGCGTGGATGCGTACCGCGTGCCGTACATCCCATGGCACCTCACCACGCGCGAGTTTTTTGAAGAAGCGCGCCGTAAACTTTCGCCGGAAGGTGTGCTCGTCATCAACGTGGGCCGCGCGCTAGAAGACCGCCGTTTGGTGGATGCGCTGGTGGGCACCATCAGCCGTGTGTTTCCTACCGTGCATGTGGTGGATGTGCCGAGTTCGTTCAACAGCATTGTGTACGCCACTGTTCAGCCTACCTCGGCGGATAATTTGAAAATGAACTTAGCCAACTTGCCCGCTGACGCCCATCCCCTTCTGCGCGCGGCGTTGGAAACGGCGGTGGCCAATTTACAGCCCACGCCCGCATCTGAAATTGTGTTTACGGATGATTTAGCGCCGGTGGAATTTATCTCTAATTCCATTGTGATAGATTTCTTCCTGCGCGGCGGCGTAGAACAATTAGAGTAATTCACCACATAAACACTAAGAAATAAGTCCACGAAGTTTTCTTGGTGAACTTTGCCTCTTGGTGGTTGAGTGATAATAAAATGAAAACTATGCCTGAATGGTTAATAACGGTCTGCCGTTGGGTATTGCTCATTGGCATACCGCTGGCGCTGACGCTGACCAATGTGCGCCTGCTGATGACGCACGCCTTCCCGGAAATTGAGTACAACATCCCCGGCTTCCCGGATGACTTTTACGGCTTCACGAAGGATGACCGGCTGTATTGGTCAAAGCGCTCCATTGATTATATTTTGAGCAACCCTAGTGTGGGCAACGCCGAGGATTGGAAATTCTCCGATGAGGGCCGCGCGCCGGAGGGGTGGGTAGCGCCCACGCCAGAAACCTGCGCCGATTACGGCGATAAATTCGGCCCGCGCGACTGCACCTACTTTTACAATGACCGTGAAGTACAACATCTAATTGACGTGCGCGCCGTCACCTCGGGCGCGTTGAATGTGTGGGCGATGGCAGGGATTTTGAGTTTGGCGGCCATTGGCCTGCTCACTTACTTTGGGCAAACTATGGCTTTGCGCTCCGGCCTGTTGGGCGGCTCGGCGCTGACGTGGGGGATATTGATTGTTTTGGTGGCCTTTATTGGTGTGGGCTTCAATACCTTTTTTGAGCTGTTCCACCGCACATTTTTCGCCGCCGGCACGTACACCTTTTACTGGTCAGATTCGCTCATCCGGCTGTTCCCGCTCACGTTTTGGTTTCACGCCTTTTTGTTTGTGGGCCTTGCCACATTAGTGCAAGCCGCCATTGTAGCCGCTGTGGCGTGGTGGGGGATAAAGTAGAAAATTAGAAAGTAGAAAGCAAGACCCTAAAGGTCTCTAAAACTTTTGGGCCTTTTTATTTATGGGCAACTGCTTGTGCCCAAATACTGCATACATTCCAGGCTGGTGAGGGCGCGAGTGGTTTTGCCGCGCGCTAGTGCTATGAGTTCTGGCGCGGTGGGGGGCAGGGATAAGTTGGGTTCAAGGTTGAGCAAGGCATCCCGCAGGGCGGCCTCCGCGCTGGGTTCTACGGGTGCGGTGAGCGTGGCGGCGTGCAGGGCCAACAAAAGCGCCAATTGCGGGTCTGTGGGCCGCATTAACTGGGCGTTGGCGGCCACCGAGCGGGCCATGAGCGTTTGCGCTTGTTGAAAACGCGCATTTGCTTGCCAGATAAAAATTAGCGCGGCCAACAAGCCTAGGCCCGCCACCACAAAGGCCCCAATGGCTAACGCGGTGCGTTGGCGCGCCCGGTTAAACATGCGTGTCTGCTCAGTGGCGCGGCGGCTCTCGGCCTCCGCCAATCGCTGGGCGGTTTCTAACTCGCGTTGGCGTTGCTTTTCGCGCTCTGCGGTTTCTTTCTCTCGCAAACGGATGCTGGCGCGGATAAATTCGCGTTCGGCCCCTCCAATTTCTGCTTCGCGTTCTGCCAACCAGCCCTCCGCGCCCACCAACAACGCGCCGCGTAAGAGTGCGCCGTCATCACGGTTATTGGCTTCCCATTGTTGCATCATGCCGCGCAAACGCTCCTGCCAAGCGCGGAAGGTGCGGTTGGCCCGCATCCATTCCTGTAAACGGCCCCAACTGCGGATGAGGGCTTCATGCACAATTTCAGCGGTTTCTTCCTGATCTCGCTCGCGGTTGGTCACAATCAAACGCGCGTTGGCCAACTCTTGTACCAATGCCCAATTAGCGCCCAACTCGGTGCGCGTGGCCTGACGGCGCGTATCTTCCGTGTTCTCACCGGGGCGCACCAATTGCACAAACACTGACCGGGCTTGATCTTTCTGGAGTTGCGTAAGCCCCTGATAGATATCATCCGCATAACGGGCGAGTGCGCCGGCCACTTGCCCAATCTCATCATAGGCCGCGTGAGTAAGTTGCCGGGAGGTTTGTTTATCCCACAGCGCCGTGAGAGCAAATTCCAGCAACGGCAAATTGCCCGGCTCATCTGCCACATCATCCAAAATGCGTTCCATCAACCCCGTCTGGAAGCGCACCCCTTGCTTGCGGGCCGGCTCTTCAATCGCGCGGCCCAACTCGCCCCGCGTCATTGGGCCAAGAATGAGCGTGGAGTCTTGTAACCCATCTGCGAAGGGGCGATGAGAAAAGGCTTGGCTGAGAAAGTCTGCTCGCAAGGTAAAGATGATGTGTAAGGCGGGGTTGCGCGCCATGCCTTCCAGCAAAACATCTAAAAACGCTCGGCGCACATCTGGCTCAGCGCCCAACGTAAACAATTCTTCAAACTGATCCACCACCAATAACAAACGGCTGGCATCGGAATGTTGCCCCAGAAATTGCCGCGCGCATGCGCCCAGGTTGCTACTCCCGCTTCGCAAGGCGCCAGAGAGAATTTGTACATCGGTGGCGCGGTCGGGCGCGTCTTCGGGGAGCAGGGCGGCGGCTAACGCCTCAAAGGGGCGAGCGCCCGGGCGTAAATGGGCAAAGGCCCATGCCTGGCCGCGCGCCTGCCGCAAAGTAGCCGCTTGCCGCAAACGCGGTATTAATCCAGCAAACACCACCGAGGATTTGCCACTGCCGGATGGCCCAATCACGCCCACTAATTTGCGGCGCTCCACCACCTCGCCCAGCCGGTCTGTATAATCTTCGCGGCCAAAAAAGAAAGGGGCGTCTTCCTCCCGAAAGGCAAACAAACCCCGATATGGGCATTGGCTGACCATGAGCGTGGGCGGAATGGTGGGCGTGAGCATGGGCGTGGAGACGCCATCAAATGCGCTTAGCGTTGAAGGCGCGGCCACCAGCGGGAGGTATGGCGTCAGCTCTTCCAGCGATAAACTGTACGCTTCGCGCAAAGCTTGGGCCACAGCGTTAGCCGAGGCGTAACGGTCTGCCGGGGATTTGGCCAGCGTGCGCATGATGACATGCTCAACTTCTTCGGGGATATCCGGGTTATACCGGCTGGGTGAGGGCGGCGGGACTTCGGCGTGTTGGCGCATGATTTCGTCCGGCGAGCCGTCTTCAAACGGCACATGGTTGGTCATCAGGCCGTACAAAATTACGCCGAGCGCATAAATATCGCTCAGTTGATCACCGGGCTGGCCTTTGCATACTTCCGGCGCCATGTAAAACGGCGTGCCGGCGGGCCGCCCGCCGCTGGGCAGGTGGCGGCCTTCGCCCATCATGCGGGCAATGCCAAAATCCGTCAGCACCACTTGTCCATCGGCTGTGAACATGATGTTAGAGGGTTTTAAGTCCCGGTGTACCATGTTGCGTTGGTGGGCGTAATCCACCGCGCTGGCTAAGGCGCTAAACAAACTTACCGTTTCAATGGGGGAGAAGGCGGCGTGGATGGTGGGATTGTTGCGGATGCGCTCATACACTTCGGAGGAAAGCGTTGGCCCCTCAATCAACTCCATCACCATGTAATAGCGGCCATCCTCCACGTCAAAATCAAATACCTGCACGATGTTAGGATGCCGCAAGCGCGCGACTAACGCGGCCTCGCGCTCAAATCGCTCTACAAAGCCGCTGTCATCGGCATAATGGGGATATAGCACTTTGATGGCTACATAGCGATCTAAGCCCGGTTGGTAGGCTTTATACACCTCGGCCATGCCGCCCGTGCCTAGCTGAGTGGTGAGCCGATATTTGCCCAGTGTTTCGCCCGTCATGCGCCTGAGAGTTTAGTCGGCGTGGGGCGTTTCGGCAACAGTGAAATGGTAAGTAAGTGTTGGGGTTGAGTGGGGTAAGATTGGGGTAAGAATTATTTATGCGGTTAATTGAGATTGCAAAAACCTTAGCCCAAGAATTTGCTACGCGTGCGGATGAGGCCGACCGCGCCGGGAAATTACCACCCGCAGATATTTCCGCACTAAAACAGAGCGGTTACTTGGCCGCCAGTGTGCCGTCTGCGTTGGGTGGTTGCGGGGCCACATTGCGGCAGTGTGTGGAGGCTCAAATTGAACTGGCGCAGGGTAGCGCCTCCACCGCCATGGTGGCCGCTATGCAACTGCATATCTTTGGTCACGCCCAGGAAACTCGGCTGTGGCCCGATGACATTTTTGCGGAGTTTTGCGCGCGAGCGGTGCGCGGCGAGATTTTCAACTCGGTAGCCAGTGAACCTTTGCTGGGAAGCCCCTCACGCGGCGGCCTGCCGGAAACCTACGCCGAAGCTACGCCGGACGGCTGGTGTTTAACCGGCCATAAAACTTGGACGACGGGTGGCCGGTATCTTGACCATCTTTTGGTGCGCGCCCGCCTTGAAGATGAACCGGCTGTGTTTTGGGTAGAAAAATCTGCAATGGGTATTGAGTGGGCCGAGACTTGGCAACACGCCCTCAGCTTGCGCGCCAGTGAAAGCCATGATGTGTATTTTCATGGCGTGCACTTACGGCCGGAAGCGTTGATTGCGCGTGGCCGCGACGCCGCTAAAAACGCATGGTTCCCTATGCTGATTACAGCTACCTATTTGGGCGCGGCATATGCGGCCCGCAACGCGCTCGTAAAATATGCCCGCGAACGCGTGCCCACTGCGCTGGGCAAAGCCATTGCCACCTTACCTGCCATCCAGCGCCAAATCGGCGAGATAGACATTACGCTACACGCCGCGCGGGCCATCATGCGGGAAGCGGCCGATGAGTGGGACGCGGCGCGAACAAGCGCGACGTATGCGCGGATTGTGGCCGCTAAACATTTTGCTACCGAAGCGGCCAACACAGTTACGGATAAGGCGCTCAAAGTGGCCGGCGGAGCCAGCATCACGCCAGCCCTTTCCCTCGAGCGCCACTTCCGGGATGTGCGGGCTGGGCCAATGCATCCACCCTCGGGTGATACGGCGCTAGAGCTAGTGGGGAAAACGGCGTTGGAGTAAAGCCGAAGCGTGAAATGTGATACTTAATTCGTAGTGCGTACTTTCTACTCCCTACCCTCTATTCTTGGAGTTTTCATGAAACCTTTTCAAATCATCATCATTGGCGGCGGCATTGTGGGCGCGAGCGCGGCCTACCATTTGGCCAAGCTGGGCTGGAGCGATATTTTGGTGGTGGATAAAGGCGGCTTTGAAGAGAATGATGGCTCTACCTCGCACGCGCCGGGCGGCGTGGTGGCGCTCAGCCATAACAAACTCCTCACGCAAATGGGCACCTACGGCTCAGATTTATACCGGAGCCTGGCGCCGTTTGATGCCAGCCGAAACACCTATAACGCTGTGGGTGGCTTGGAGTTGGCCGTAACGCGTGAGCGCTGGGAGGATTTGAAGCGGCTGAATGGCGAAGGGCGCGGCTTTGGCACAGAATCATTCCTGCTTACGCCGCAAGAGACCAAAGCGAAGTTGCCGTTGCTAAACGAAAAACTGCTGGTGGGCAGTTTGTTTGTGCCCAAAACAGCTATTGTGGCCGGCGCGCACGTTGCCAACGCCTTGCTCCGTGATTCTGGCGCGAAGCTTTTGCCCGCCACTGAAGTGCTGGATGTGGAAGTAAAGAACGGGCGGCTGGCGGCTCTGCTCACCAACAGCGCAGAACATCCGCGTTTGGAGTGTGAAGCAGCGGTGCTGTGCACCAATATTTGGGGGCCAGTGTTGGGGGACCGGGTGGGTGTGGCTTTGCCATTGCTAGCCTATGAGCATCAATATGCCATCACTCAGCCGCTGGAAGCGCTCAAGAACTTTTCGCGCACGCGCAAAGAGGATGAGATTATCTGGCCCACCACGCGCTCACTAGACCACGCGCTGTACTTCCGCCCGCACTGGGATAGTTACGGCGTGGGCAACTACCGCCACGCGCCGCGCCCGGTTAATCCGTACGCCGTGGGCCGCAGTGCCTTGCGCCCCTTTACGCCGGAAGATTTTGCGGAGAGCTGGGCGGTGGTGAATGAATTGCTCCCGGCCACGCGCGGCGCGGAACTCACCACGCGCTTCAACGGCATGTTCGCTTTTCCGGTGGATGGCATGCCGATGATTGGCGAAAGCAGCGTGAAGGGCTTTTGGGTGGCGGTGGGTTCATGGCTTACACACGCGGGCGGCGTGGGCAAAAGCGTGGCCGAGTGGCTGACGCACGGCGAAACCGAATGGGATATGCGGCTGTGTCATGTGCATCGCTTCCAGCCGTTCCAAAACACGCGACAATATATTGACGTGGTGTGCAACAAAAACTACGCCGAGCTATACGATATTATTCATCCGCGTAAAGCGCCGTCTTTTCCGCGCAACGTGCGCGTCTCGCCGTTTGCGTCACGCTGGGCCAGCTTGAACGTGGAACACACGGTGTTTGCTGGCCTGGAATTGCCGAATTGGTTTGAAGCTAACGCCCGCTTGCTGGAAAAATATGAGGATCGGATTCCGGCCCGCACCGGCTGGGCCAATGAATACTGGTCACGGATTCAAGGCGCAGAGCATTTGGCTACGCGCGAAAATGTGGCGCTGTTTGATTTGACCGGCCTTTCCATTTTAGAAGTGAAGGGCGCGGGCGCGGCGCAGTTTGTGAATTATTTGTGTAGCAACCAGATGGATAAGCCGGTGGGCCAGATTGTTTATACAACTTGGCTCACGCCCAACGGCGGCGTGCGGCGTGATTTGGCCGTGGCGCGTTTGGCGGCCGATACGTTCTGGATGTTTATTGGTGAAGGCACTTTGCCGCAGGATATAGTGTGGGTGGCGGACGCACTTGCGAAGTGGGGGCAAGGCGGCGTGGCGGTAAATGATATTAGTGATTCTTTCACCGCGCTGGGGCTGTGGGGGCCAAACGCGCGCCAGGTTCTGCAAAAAGTTACGCCGCAAGCTGTAAGCAATGAAGCCTTTCCTTACTTCACCGCGCAGTGGATTGAGATTGGCTACACCCGCGTGCTAGCTCTGCGCCTGAGCTACGTGGGCGAGTTGGGCTGGGAACTGCACATCCCTATGGATGCCGCTGTGCCCGTGTTTGACCGTTTGTGGGAGGCGGGCCGTGAGTTTGGGATGACGGCGGCGGGCATGGGCGCGTTTGACTCTTTGCGATTAGAGAAAGGCTACCGGTTGTGGGGCGGCGATGTTTATACCGAGCACAACGCCTATGAATCCGGCTTGGGCTGGACGGTGAAGCTGGATAAAGGCGTTGAATTTATTGGCCGCGAAGCTAGCGTGAAACTGAAAGCCGCGCCGCTGAAACGCAAGCTGTGTTGTTTAACGCTGAATGATGTGAGCGGCGTGGCGCTTGGCAACGAGCCGATTTTTTCTAATGGGCAGTGTGTGGGCCACGTCACTAGCGCCAATTACGGCTACAACGTGGGCAAATTCATTGTGTACGGCTACTTGCCTATTGAATACGCCGCCCTCGGCACGCAATTGGAGATTGAATACTTCGGCCAACGCTTCCCCGCCACCGTGAGCGCGGACCCGCAGTGGGATGCGAAGATGGCGCGGTTGAAGGCTTAAACGAAAACGCCGACGATGACGAGCGGGACAAGCGTCGCCACCCTCGGCGGGGAGGTGAGATAAATTTTTATAGCGGCTTAGTAATCGTGCGCGACGGCGAGGCGCTCGATACGCTTCTGCAGGTAATGCGAGAAGTAGCCTTTGTAGCGGGCTTGTAGTTCCGGCAGAGTCCAATCGTTGCCCGTCACACGGCGGCGGCAGTTGGCGGCCCCGCACTGGCACTCAAACTCATCGTACGGGCTGCTGTCCGTCATGGCGTAATCAAAGCACACTTCCTCACCGGGATTAATTTCCCGCATCGCCACCACGGAAATCTGGCCGCTGATGCCCGCGTTGGGGTCACACGAGTGATTGATGAAGTCCGCTGGCTCATCGCTCCGCGGTGAAACCAGATATTGGTCTTCATCTACCTGCACACTGCGAATGCGGTAAATCTCGGGTAAAGCTTCCAACTCTGCCTGACTACAAATGTTGCCGCCCCATACCATCAGTAGCTCACCGGCCGGCACGGTTTGGCGGGCAATCACGCCCCAGCCGCCTTTTTCAGGCATTTCCACGCCCTCCAGTTTGGGGTTGAGATAGGCAATATGACTAAACACGGCGTTGTCCTTTCTGGCTAAAAGAATTTACCGCCCAGCCCGAAGTTCACGTGTCTACCATTGAAGGCGACGGCGAGCTCGAGTAGGCGGCAAAGGCCAAGCGCGGTATTTATTTTCCAGCGCGTGCGAAATTTACAACAAAGCGCCCAGAACGCAAGGGTTCTGAGCGCTTATGGAGAAATTTTAAGTTTTGGAAGAGCAAGCTTAAGCGTTCAGCCGGTGTAAACGGCGCAGGGCCAGCTCATTGAGCGAGAGGCGGCAAATAGCTTGCACCTGAAACAACGGCGTCAACTCGCCGCGTTGGTTATCCGGCAGAGCTTCAATCGCTTGCGAAACTTGTTGCTCCACCTCCCGGAGTTGGCGTGAGGCGGCGGCGTATAACAAAGGCGCGCTTTTAGCGTTGGGCGTTGAGACGCCTAACAAACTGCGGGTGCGCTCTAAACCTGTCAGAATGCTGGTGCGGAAGCCTCCCGGCAAGGTCTGGGCATAGCTAACGCCTTCAGTAAGTAAAGAGGTGACGTGGGTGATAAGTTGGCCCGTGGTGTTCATCGTCATGGATGAGTGGGTGAAATAGGGTGGCTCAAGTGGGCCACAACAAAATTTTACGCTGATTTCTGTTTCTGTGAGGGTGAGTTTTGGTAAGCTCTGGTTGGATTCGCCTGCTACAATTTTGTTGCCATGCAAATTGCCCTCAACTTGTTTCGAGTGCCTCAGGTGGTGGCCAACGTTTTTATCTTGGTTGCCGATGGTGGGCTGACGGTGGTGGACGCCGGTTTGCCTTATAGCCACAGGCGTATTCTTGATTACACGCGCCAGCTCGGTTTTGCGCCGGAAGATATCCGCCACATCCTCATTACACACGCTGACCGTGACCACATGGGCGGCGCGTTTCGTTTGCGCGAAGCCACCGGCGCGCGGATATATGCCGGGAGGTTGGAAGGCGAAGCCATGGCGCGCGGGCGCGAGACGCGGCGTTTACGCCTGAAGTGGTATCACCGTTTGGCGTTCAAGATTTTGCGGCCCGTTTTCGCGCGGGTGCAGGCCGTTCAACCGGATGTGCTCGTAGACGAGGGTGACGAGTTGCCGCTCATGGGTGGTGTGCAGGTGCTGGCTACGCCCGGTCATACACCCGGGCACACTTCTTTTTATGCGCCGGTTCACGGCTTTCTATTTGCCGGCGATTCTTTACGGACGGTGGGCGGCAAACTGCGCGTCTCCAGCGGGCCAAACACCTTGGATGAGGCGCAAGCCCAAGCCTCCGCCGAAAAACAACTGGCCTTAAAGCCGCGCGTGATTCTGACCGGCCACGGCCCAGCTTACTTTCTGTGATCAGTTACAACCTTTATGAATGAAGTGGAGGCCGTTTGCATAAAACGCGCTTGGAACTCAGACATATGATGGAACTCAATACCCTGATTCATGAACTTGGCGAGTTGTTAGGGGCAGTAATGAGTGCGCAAGAGTCGCCAGCGCTGTTTCAGACTGAAGAACGTATTCGTTTAGCGGCCAAGGCGCGGCGTGAGGGCGATGAGGAAGCGGCCCAGCAACTGACGGCGGAGGTGCGGGCGCTTTCCGCTGATGATGCGCGAGCCGTAGCCGCCGCTTTTGCTCTGTACTTTGATTTGGTGAACTTGGCCGAGGAAGCCAACCGGGTCCGCATATTGCGTCAGCGCGCCGAAGACGAAAAAGTGGACGAGGATACACTCTTCGAGGCGTTGGCCAACCTGAAGGCCCGAGGCGTGACGCCGGAGCGCCTCACGGCGTTATTGGCCGAATTCAAAGTTGAGTTGGTGCTCACCGCCCATCCCACTGAGGCCCGCCGCCGCACGATTCAATCCAAACTTCAACGGCTCTCCAGCCACATCCGCGCGCTATATTCCAATCAACTTTCTAAACGCGAGCAGGCCGCTGTGCGGGAGGCCATTCGGGCCGAAATCACGGCGCTGTGGCTGACAGATCGTAACCGCACCGCCCGCCCGGCTGTAGATGATGAAGTAAAAATCGGCTTGTTTTTTGTGGAAGAAGTTTTCTGGGAAGCCCTGCCGCGGTTGTATGCGGATTTAGAAGCCGCTTTGGCGCACCACTACCCCGGTGTGCGCGCGCCCACTCACTGGCTAACGCTGGCTTCATGGATTGGCGGTGATCGTGACGGCAATCCCAACGTTACAGCTCGGGTGACGGCAGATACCCTGCGCCTGCATCGGGGTTTGGCGGTGAAGCGCCATGCCAGTAATTTGCATGAGCTGGCCCGCCGCCTGAGTTTTGACCCGCGCCGTTTGCCACTGCCAGACTCGGTGCAAGCGTGGTTCAACGCGCGCGAACTTCCTCCCCACATTGAGTTTCTCAAAACGCGCTACGATGAGCCGTATCGGTTAGTGGCCTCGCTCTTGGCTTCTGATTTAGACCGCGCCGCTGACGAAGATATGGTGGGGCATTTGTTGAGTGAAACTAAAATCCCGCCCCCGGCTAACCCGGCTACCTTCAATGAGATTTTGGCGCATATGGAACAGGCGCTGGCGCCGCGCCACGCCGAAGCCGAGTTGCGCCGCGTGCGCCGCCAGTTTGAGATTTTTGGCCTGCACGCCGCGCGGCTGGATGTGCGTGAAGAATCGCTTCGGCTATCAAGCACCTTGGGAGAACTTCTGCGCGCCCTCAACTTGAGTTTGAACTTTGAGCACGATACGGAAACTGGCCGCTTGGCTACTTTGAGCAATTTATTGGGCAGTGAAAAACCCGCCGCGCTAGCGCCTAACCCCGGCATCACGGCAGATACAGCCGAAACATGGGCGTTGTTCCGTTTGCTGGCGCGCGCCCGCAATTTATATGGGCGTGAACTGCTTGGCCCGTTTGTGATTTCAATGACGCGGGGCGCGGCGGATGTGCTGACGGTGTTGTTGCTGGCGCGCTGGGCCGGTTGCGCGGAAGGATTGTGGATTGTGCCGCTGTTTGAAACGGTGGATGATTTGGAGAACGCGCCTGATATTCTCACCACACTTTTCACCCACGCTGAATATCAACGGCACTTGGCCGCCTGTGGCCGTGAGCAAATGGTGATGATTGGCTACTCCGATAGCAATAAGGATGGCGGCTACTTGGCCGCTAATTGGGCGCTGTATCAGGCGCAGGAGAGGATTGCGCAGGTGTGCCAAGCCCATCAGGTGAAGCTCACGCTTTTTCACGGGCGGGGCGGCACGGTGGCGCGCGGCGGCGGCCCCGCCAACCGCGCCATTCGCGCTCAACCGCCCGGCACGGTGAATGGCCGCTTCCGCGTGACGGAGCAGGGCGAGGTGATAGCCTCTCGGTATGGTGACCCGGATTTGGCGCATCGCCACTTGGAGCAAATTGTGAGCGCGGTTTTGCTCGCGAGTGTGTCCGCCGCCGACGACGAACAGCCGACCGCTGTCCGTCGTCCGTCCGTCATGGCAGAGTGGCGCACAGCTATTTCTGATATGGCCGCCCGCGCTCGCGCCGAATACCGCCAACTGGTGTTTGAAACGCCCGGCTTCATGGAGTTTTGGCGGCATGCTACGCCGATTGACGAAATCAGCCGCTTGCGGCTCGGCTCGCGGCCCACCGCGCGGCGCAAAGGCCCACTGCAAGTGACGAATATCCGCGCTATCCCGTGGGTGTTTTCATGGATGCAAAGCCGCTTCAACTTCCCTAGTTGGTATGGTTTAGGCACGGCGCTCAATTCGCTTATAACCAACAATCAATCGCTCTTAACTGAAATGTACGTGGGCTGGCCCTTCTTCCGCGCGGTGCTGGATAACGCTGAAATGTCTTTGCTCAAAGCGGATATGGGCATTGCGGAGCTGTACGCCGATTTGGTGCCGGATAAAACGCTTGGGGCGGAAACTTTTGCCCGCCTGCGCGCCGAGTTTGACCGCACACGCGACGCCTTACTCACCGTCACCGGCCACAGTGAACTCATGCAACCAGACCCCATCATCCAGAAATCCGTGCGCCTGCGTAATCCCTACGTTGACCCGTTGAACTACATTCAGGTAGAAATGTTGCGCCGCCTGCGCGCCCTGCCAGACCCGGACGCGCCAGAGGCTGAACCCCTGCGCGATGTGATTGTGTTGACGATTAATGGCATTGCCTCCGGCTTGAGAAATACGGGATAATTGCATTGGTTGGCGCTTCAGCGCTGAGAGAGCAAATAATATGACCCCCGAACAAATAGAAATCACGCTTGACCAAATTCTTCCCACCGTGACCAAGCCGGGCCGCTATACAGGTGGTGAACTCAACTCAGTAGTAAAAGACTGGGAGTCTGTTCCGACGCGTGTTTGTCTCGCTTTTCCGGATATTTACGATATTGGCACGCCTAACCTCGGTTTGGGTATTTTGTATGACCTGATTAACCAACGCCCGGATATGTTGGCTGAGCGCGCCTACAACCCATGGAGCGATATGGAAGCGGCCATGCGGGCCGCCCACCTGCCGTTGTACTCACTGGAGACTAAACACCCGATTTATGAGTTTGGTGTGCTGGCGTTCTCCATCCCCTACGAACAGCTTTACTCCAATGTGCTGAACTTTTTGGCGCTGGCGCATATGCCACTGTTGGCCGCCGAGCGCGACCCGCGCCAATGGCCGTTGGTGATTGCGGGCGGGCACAGTACCTATAACCCGGAACCAATGGCGGACTTTATTGATGCCTTTGTGATTGGCGAAGGCGAGGAAGTGATTTTTGAGATTCTGGCCGCGCACCGCGCCTGGAAAGCTACGGCTGAAGATAAAGCCGGATTGCTGAAGCGGCTAGCCAAAATTTGGGGCGTTTATGTGCCCGCGCTGTACGAGCCGATTTACAACGAAGATGGCACGGTAGCCGCCGTGATGCCGCTGGCGCCCGAAGCGCCCCCTAAGGTGCTCAAGCGCATTGTGCCGATTTTGCCGCCGCCGCCCACCAAGCTTATCGTCCCTTACATCAACACCATCCATAACCGCTTTCCGGTGGAAATTATGCGCGGCTGTACGCGCGGTTGCCGCTTTTGCCATGCCGGCATGATTACGCGGCCCGTGCGCGAGCGTAGTGTGGAGCAAATTCTGCGCGCGCTGGAGGAAGGTTTGCAGAGCACCGGCTTTGAAGAGATTGCGCTACTGTCACTTTCTTCATCTGATTATGATGAAGTGTTGGAGTTGGTGCGCCGCGTGGGCGAGAAGTTTGCGGGCAAACATCTCAGCATCAGTTTGCCTTCCCTGCGCATTGAAACGGCCAGCGTGCAGTTGATGGAACTGCTCAAAGATAACAAACGCGGCGGCTTCACCTTTGCGCCGGAAGCGGCCACCGAAAAAATGCGCCAAATCATCAATAAACCGGTGAGCACGGAACAACTGCTGGAAACGGCGCGCGCTGTGTTTGAGCGCGGCTGGACAACCATCAAGCTGTATTTCATGATTGGGCATCCGGCGGAAACGATAGAAGATGTGCAAGCGATTGCGGATTTGTGCAAATTGGTGCGCGACGAAGGCCGCAAAATCATCGGCAACCGCGTGCAAGTGAACGCCGGCGTTAGCACGTTTGTGCCCAAGCCGCACACGCCGTTTCAATGGGTGGCGTGTGATTCAGTTGAACAAATCCGCGCCAAACAAGAGTTGCTGAAGAAGCAACTGCGCGGGCCGGGCCTAAAGCTCAACTGGAACAACCCGGATGAAACGCAACTGGAAGCGTGGTTCTCGCGTGGCGATAGGCGGCTGGGCAAGGTGTTGTTGGAAGCGCACGCGCGCGGCGCGAAATTTGATGCGTGGCAGGAGCACTTCAAGTTTGAAGTGTGGCAAGAAGCGTTTGCGGCGGCGGGGCTGGACCCGCGCTTTTACACCCACCGCCCGCGTTTGATTGATGAAACTTTTCCGTGGGATCACATTGATGTGGCGGTGAAGAAGCAATTTTTGACCGAAGATTATTTGTGGAGCCTGCGCGGCCAAACGCGCGTGGATTGCCGCGAGCGCTGTTTTGCCTGCGGCATTTTGCCCAAGTTCACCGGCCTGCGCCAGCAAACGCCCGCCGAGGCGTGGGAGTGCCCGGAAGTGAAGCCCAAACACTTGCGCGGTGCGCCCGCCAGCCAAACGGTGGAAGTGCAGTTGCCCGTGGCGGGCGATTGAGTTTATTGACGCGCCGATGCTTGAGCCTTACCTCCAGCGTCGCGAAACTTTCACCATTTCCACCGAATTGGCGCGGCTGGATATTGCTTTCATCCATAAATTTCTGAGCGAAGAAACGGTGTGGGCGCGGGGCATTGCGCGGGAAACTTTGGAACGCGCGCTGAAAAATTCACTGTGCTTTGGCTTGTATGAGAACGAGCGCCAAATCGGCTTCGCCCGCGTTATTTCAGATTACGCCACATACGCCTATTTGGATGATGTGTTTGTGCTGGCTGAGTTCCGTGGACGCGGGCTGGGCGCATGGCTGATGGAAACAATTTTGGCCCATCCGCAACTGCAAGGGCTGAGGCGCTTTGGCCTTACCACCATTGATAAGCAAGAATTTTACGCGCACTTTGGCTGGCGGGCGTTATACTATCCAGAACGGCACATGGAAAAAATGCCGCCCGGTTATTATTCACCCAAGAGTTGAGCGCGCATGCAACGCCCGAATTTAGAAAATATCAATCCCGAAACGTTGGCTTATATTGAATGGCTGGAGGCCGAGTTAGAACGCGCCCGCGCCGGAGCGCCCACCGCCGAGGGTGAACCGCGTAGCGAAGAACCGCCGCTGGAGCCGGAAGAAGCGCCCACACCCTTCAACATTATCACCTTGGCCGTTAGCGGCCTGGCCCGCCGTGTGCCGCGCCACTTATATCTGCGCCAGCGGCGTGGCGGCACGGGGAGTATGGATGCGGATTGGGACGCTGACCCCGCCACCGCCATCCTTCACACGCCGGAACGCAGCCACCTTCTCATCATCACCAACCGCGCCCGCGCCTTCCGTTTGCCAGTGTACTTTTTGGATGAGGCCCAACTGCGCGCCGCACCCAAGCCGTTTTTAGAATCCCTGCCGCTGGCGGAAGGTGAACGCTGGGCGTGCGCGTTGCCGGCGCCGGAGAATCCTTCTGGCCATTTAGCGGTGGTGAGTGCGCGCGGCTGGGTGCGCGTTTTGCCGGCGCACATTTTTGGCGAAACCATGCGTGAAGGGATGAGCGTGTTCAAAGTGGAAGAGTTTGATGTGCCTGTGGGCGCGGCGTGGACGCCCACCAACGGCGAGGTGTTCATTGCCACACGGCAAGGCTTGGGCGTGCGCTTCCCGGCCAAAACCGTGAACCCGCAGGGTGGGGTGGGCATTCGCTTGGAAAGCGGCGATGCGGTAGTGGGCGTGTGTGGCGTGCAAGAAACCAGCGGCGTATTTTTGTTGAGCGCGGATGGCAAAGGCACTGTGCGGTTGATGAGCGGCTTTAGTGCCAACAAAGCGCCGGGCGCGGGCGGCAAACAAGCCATTAAGTCAGATGAAGTGGTGGCGGCCTGCACCGTGAACCCGGAGGGTGATGTGTTTATTCTCTCACGGGCGGGCAAACTCATCCGCTTCAAAGCGGCAGAAATTCCGCCTAAAGAAGGCGTGGTGCAGGGCGTAGTGTGTATGTCTTTGCGGGCGGATAAGCCGGTGGCAGTTACGGTGAGTTAGTGTTGAGACTGCTTGAATACAGGTTTGCCGTTGCGAACGAGCAAAGCGAGTGACACAATCTCTTAAAGTTTCGGAGACTGCTTCGGCGGCAGAACGCCTCGCAGTGATGTTTTGATAATGCGCGCGTAAATGTTTAGAAGATGCAAACATGAAAACACAAATCTCTCTCACGCAAATCGGTATCTGGATTTTCTTTGGCTTGGGCATGTTATTGGTGTTGGGGATGTTATTTACGCCTCTTGGGCCAGCAGTGTTGAACATGCCGGAGATGCCAGAAGTAGTAGAGAAAAAACTCACGCTAGATAGCGCCGAACTGGAGCCAATTTGGGCCGCGCTAGAAAAAGTTGACCGCGCCGCGTTGGGCTTTACGCCGTTTCCGGCGCATGCTGATGAAGTGCGCTATGTAGAACTTATTGGTGGGCCAGCGGAAAACGCCGATGTGCATTTTGCTGTGTACTACAGCGGCAAATCGCGTTTGCTGGATTTTGAGCGTGACGGCAACGGTTTGCGCTGGGTAGGTGAGACCGAAACCTTCAACGGGCCAAACAAATACTGGGCCGATTGGGGCGAACAATGGTTTGAACAAATTTCTATTGCGTGCTATTTGGATTGCGCCGCCAACCCCAGCCCAGCCAATTTGCAAATAAGTTACAGCGGCGCTGACCCGCGCTTAATCAATCCAGCTGGGCAGTATGGGGCAGTTCGTTACAGCGGCGCATCCGAACTAACGCTGGAACAAATTAAACCCATTCTGGCTGAGTGGGCCTCTAAAACTCCATAGCAACTCAAACTATGAACAATCTCAAATGGTGGCAAACGGCCGTCTTCTATCAAATTTACCCGCGAAGTTTTGCCGATGGCAACGGGGACGGCATTGGGGATTTCAAAGGGATGACGGCTAAGTTAGATTATCTAAAAAAACTTGGCATTAACGCCATTTGGCTTTCCCCGCATTATCCTTCGCCGTTTCTGGATTGCGGCTACGATGTTTCTGACTACACCAATGTTGGCCCGGAGTACGGCACTCTGGCAGATTTCACCGCATTTCTACACGCCGCCCACGCGCGTGATATCCGCGTGATTTTAGATTTGGTGCTCAACCACACTTCTGACCAGCACCCATGGTTTATTGAATCTCGCTCCAGCCGCGATAATCCCAAACGCGATTGGTACGTTTGGCGAGATGGGAAAGAATCCGGCCCGCCCAACAACTGGGCGTCTATTTTTGGCGGCTCGGCCTGGGAGTTGGATGCGCACACCGGCCAGTATTACTATCACGCTTTCCTCAAAGAACAGCCGGATCTCAACTGGCGCAACCCAGAAGTGAAGCAGGCCATGTGGGCGGCGGCGCGCTTTTGGCTGGATTTAGGCGTGGATGGCTTTCGTTTGGATGCGGTGGGCACTATCTTTGAACATCCGGAAATGCCCAATCACACCCTTGCCCGTTCTGCCGATGCGCTTTTTGACGGCGCTGGACTAAGCCATGCCGAGTGGCAACAACTGATGCAATTCCAAAGCCAACAACCCGGCTTGCATGAACTGATGCAAGAATTGCGCGCCTTGGTAGATGAATATCCGGGTGACCGCGTGCTGGTGGGTGAGGATGAAGATGTGGCCTTTCACGGCCCAGCCAACAATGAGTTGCACTTGGTGTTCAATTTCCCCCTCATGCGGGTTGAGCAATTACAGCCTGTTCACATTCGGGCCAATCAGGCCTTGCGCTTGGCCGAACTACCGCCGGGCGCGTGGCCGTGCAATACGCTGGGCAACCATGATGGGCCTCGGCTGTGGGACCGTTACGGCGATGGCGTTCACAACGCGGCGCTGGCCCGTTTACATCTGGCTTTGATGTTGACGCTCAAGGGCACGCCGTTTTTATACAACGGTGAAGAAATTGGGATGACGAACTTGATGCTGACCGATGCAAACCAATTGCGGGATACGGCGGCCATCAATCTATATCAACGGTTGGTGCACAAGCTTGGCAAACCGCCGGAGGAAGCCCTACGTGTTGTTCAGGCCTCCACCCGTGACCGTTGCCGGAGTCCGCTTCAATGGAGCGATGAACCGAACAGCGGTTTTTGCCCGCCAGACGTTACCCCATGGTTGCCCGTTAACTCGAATTATGCCGCAGGCGTCAATGTGGCCGCGCAGGAGGCCGAGCCGGATTCACTGCTAAACTTTTATCGCCGCTTGCTTCATCTGCGCCCAACCGTGCCCGCGCTGGTGGCGGGTGATTATCACGCCCTACACTTACATAGTGAACAATATCTAGCCTTTACGCGGCACGACGCCGACTCTGGGCAGACCTGTTTGGTGGTGCTCAACTTCTCAAATGAAGCGCAAAATCTCATCTTTGACCTCGGCCACACGCAAGCGCGCCTCATCTTTTCCAGTGCGCCGCGCACCGGCCAGACGCTTAATCTGGCCGCCCTGCCCGTAGCGCCGTTTGAAATCCTTATTGCCGAACTATGATAAGCGCCTAATGCTTAAGTTCCGTCACCTTTGGCTGGCGGCGGCATTGACGGCCTGCGCCACGGCCACGCCTCTGCCAGCCACTTCAACACCGCCGCCGCCCCGCATCTCAACTTCCACACCCACCGCCACGGTTACGCCGCTTCCAACCGCTACGCCCTCGCCTCAGCCCCCGCCTGCAGACCGTTACGCCGGTTGGGCCGCTGAGGCTTACCCGGGCACATCTCAGGCTGAGATGGAAAAAATGTTGCGGCGGATGAAAAACGCGGGCGCCAACTATATTTGGATTGGGCACAACAATCCGGGCGAAGTGGTGGAGGGCAAGGCCGAGCCGGGCCTGAGTTATGCGGTGTGGGCGGCGGCGCAAAATACACAGCACCCTAAACACGCCATCGCGCTAAGCTTCATCGAAGCGCAACACACCATGCTCCGCGCCGCGCAGGCCGTGGGCCTGCCCGCCGTTCTGCCCATTGGCTACCAAATCCACATGGGTGAGGATTGGCGCAATCTGTACCCCAAAGACATGCGCCACGATGCGGCTGGGCAATGGCTGAACATCTTCAACGGCGGCGTGAGCGCTTCGTTTTATTCGGAAAATTATCGGCGTGATATCCGCGCTTACTATGCGTGGATCCAGACCGAATTTGTTCAGCCGTACCGCGATGTGATTATGATGTTGAACTTGGCGGATGAGCCGCTGGGCGGAGACTACTCCGCGCCGGCCGAAGCAGAGTTCACCAAACGCACCGGGCAAACATTTGCCACAGCAGAGGCCGAAGCCGTGGGCCGCTTTCAGGATGAAATGATTGTGGAGTATGCCGTTTGGAGCGCGCAAGAGTGGCAAAAGCTAGCGCCGGATTTGCCCGTCACCATCTCCTTCTGCGGGGCGCAGGGCCGCTGGAGTTACCGTATGCCCAACGTGGAGGCTCTCTTCCGTGAAACGCCGCCCAACTTTGTGCCCACGTTTGATGCTTATTTGCATGATTATTTGCCCTACGAACCGATGACGGAGGCGGAAGTTGGCTCGTTAATTTTGTTCACGCGCACGCTGGGCTATTACTCGCAAAAATATCAGCGTGAGTTTTGGCTATGGAGCGCGGGCAACAGTTGGGGCTTGGCCAATTACGGCAGTTCTAATCCGGGCGGCATCAGTGACGCGCTAGCGAACGGGTATTTACTGGCGCTGGCCGCGCGTTCCACCGGCGGCCATTTGCGCGGGCTGGCAGTGTGGAATTACAACATTCATGATCAAGGTTTGTACGGCGGGCCGGAGACGGAGTACAACCGTGATGAGATGTTTACGCGCGTGAGCGGCGCCTTTGCGGATTGGCGGCGGCTGATGGTGTTGCCCGGCGGCAAAGCAACCACGGCGCTGTGGCTGACGGATAAAGCCGCGCACGCCTACCTCGGCGTTACGCGCAACTCGGTATTTGATACGCCGCTCAAATTTGATGCGCTGATTCCATTCACGCGCCAAGATGTGCCTGCGGTGGTGGTAGGCGCTCTGCCTGCGCTGGATGAGATGGAAACCGTGATTGTGCTTGACCCGACGCCGGAAACTCTTTCAATGGAAGAACAAAATGCCTTGAAGAATTTTATTGAAGCGGGCGGCCAACTATTGGCCTCCGCCGAGGTGCTGAACACAGTGTGGCGTGAAACTGCCGCGCGGCCTGCCAACGCCGTTTCCCTGCCGGGCAATCCTTTCAGCATGCAGGCGGCGGAGTGGGCGGAGGTATTTCCTCGCACCAGCGGCCTGCGCGTTTCCGCCAGCGGCTACACTCTACTCTTTAATCTTGCGCCGCAACCGATTGCATTGCCATCGGCTGAAAACTGGCGGGCCTTTAATCGCGCCGGTTTACCTCAGCCAACGGCAGTACAATTGGCGGAACATGAATTTGCATTGAGCATCCCAAATCAGTGAGTCATAAACGGTTATTGGTGGCTGAGTTGCCAATCACCCAAGAAACACTAGCTAACTCTCCATCCTGAGGCCAAACATGTTTCCTATTGGCGATGATAATCGCGATCGTTATCGAACACCCGTCATCAACTATCTGCTGATAGGCTTGAACATTTTGGTTTTTGTGCTTTTTCAGGGCTTGGGCGAGAACGCGGAATTTACCTACGCGTGGTCAACCGTCCCGGCGGAAATTGTGACTGGCAAAGACTACACCACGCCGGATCAGCGCGTGCGTGACCCATATAGCGGACAACTGTACTTAATCCCCGGCCTGCAACCCACGCCCATCTCGGTGTATCTCACCTTGCTCACCTCCATGTTTATGCACGGCGGTTTGGCCCACATCTTTGGCAACATGCTGTACCTGTGGATTTTTGGCGATAACTTGGAAAACTTACTGGGCCATGGGCGCTATTTGATTTTCTATTTGGTCACCGGCTTGTTGGCGAGTTTGGCGCATGTGTTTTCCACTATTGCTCTAAATGATAACGCCTTCATCCCTAGCCTCGGCGCGTCGGGCGCTATCTCCGGTGTATTGGGCGGTTACCTGCTGATGTTTCCGCAACGGCGGGTGCGCGTCATCATCATCCGAATTGTCACGGATGTGCCGGCCATTGTAGCGGTGGGCTTGTGGTTTGTCTTTCAGGTGGTGGAGAGCTTGGGCATGTTGGGCGGCGGTGGTGGTGGGGTAGCCTACGCGGCGCACATCGGCGGTTTTATTGCAGGCCTCGCCCTCATCAAGCTTTTTGCCATAGGTGTTCAACCGCCGCGCCCGCCCACTTCTTACTATTTGCGTTACTAGCGTTGAGGGGATGGTCATTTGTGCCAACGAGCATATTTTAGGAATTGGAACAGGTGACTGCTCCAGAAATCCAGATTGGGAGTTGAACTTGCATGACCATCACTTTTCCTGAATGGTTGGGATATGCGGCGTCAATCTTAGTGGCAGTCTCGCTGATGATGCGCTCGCTCTTACGTCTGCGCTTAATCAATTTGGCGGGCGCGGTGGCCTTCACGCTCTACGGCTTACTCATTCAAGCGTATCCGGTGGCCGCCGTTAACTTCTTTATTGTGCTGATTGACTTGTATTTTTTGTACCAGATGACGCGCATCAAAGAACACTTCTCGGTAGCGGAAGTGCGGCCTACCTCCGATTATTTACAACAGTTCCTAAAGTTTTATGGCGCAGATATCCGGCGCTTTCAACCGGAGTTTCAGCATGACCCCGCCCGCCCGCAGACCGTGTACTTTATTTTGCGGGATATGGTTCCAGCAGGTTTGTTCATCATTGAGCCGCAAGCCGCCGGGCTAGCCCGCATTGCGCTAGATTTTGTCACTCCGCAGTATCGTGATTTCCGAGTGGGAGACTTTCTCTTCCGCCGTAACCCACATATCTTTCAGAAGAACGGTGTGCACACACTCATCAGCCCGCCCGGCTCACCGGCGCATGAAGTGTATTTACGAAAGTTGGGCTTTGTGCGCGTGGGGGAGGAGTATCAGCGCGCCGTTATCCACTGATTTATCAATTTCTCTCACATTAACTACTATGCTCATGATCGATCTTGAAACAGCGCGACGCTTCATCCTTGGCAAGCAGGGTTTGTGGCCCGGGCGGCGGTGGCGTGGCCGCAAGGGCACGGAGCAAGCCATGCGGGCAATGGAATATTTGCAGTTAGACCCGCTCCAAATCATTGCGCGGAGCCAAGATATTGCGCTCTATGGCCGCGTGCTGGACTACACACCCGAAATGTGGGAAACGGTGACGTACCAAAAACGCCTGTTTTTTGATTGGGGCGGCTGGCTGGCGACTCGCCCGATGGATGAACTGCCATATTGGCGGGTGGTGATGGGCCGTGAGCGCGACGGCCTCTCCGGCGACCCGCGTATTCGCCGTATGGCCCGTGACCATGCTGAGGCCATTGAGGAAATGCGCGCGATTTTGCGCGAACGCGACGCGGTGAGCAACCGCGATTTTGAGACGGCCACTCGCACAAAAACACAAAGCTACCGTGGCCGCAAAGACAGCGCGTTGGCCTTGTATTATCTGTGGCGCACAGGTGAAGTGATGACCCACCACCGCGAGCATTTTGAACGTGTGTACGCGCTGGCCGAAAAAGTTGCGCCTGCCCGCTTTATTTATGAGAGTAGTCAGGCTGAAACTGATCGCTTTCTTGTCAAGAAAGAAATCGGTTTCCATGGTTTAGCGCGGCTGACCCGTGGGCCGGATGGGTTTCACGGGCGGGGCGAGCCAGACCGGGCGGCGAAGAAAATGCTCAAGACCATGTTAGCCGACGGCGAAATCATTGAGGTGCAAGTTGAAGGCTGGAAACAAGTGCATTACGCGCTAGGGAGTGATGCCAAGATCCTAAAAGATTTGAGCGCTAGGCGTACGCCGAAAGCGTGGACGCCGCTAGAGACGACGACCACCGAGGAAACAGTTTTTCTCGCGCCGCTGGATAATGTCAGTGCGCGTGGGCGGGCCAAGATGTTATTTGGCTTTGATTACGTGTGGGAAGTTTACAAACCGGCGCATCAGCGCAAGTATGGGTATTACACGTTACCAGTGCTGTGGGGGGATAAGCTGGTGGCGCGGTTTGATAGCAAGCTGGACCGCACAACCAACACCTTTATTATTTTAGGCTTGTGGCTGGAAGATAAGGCCTTGGGCAAAGATGAGGCCTTTGCCGAGGCCTTGGCGCGCGGCTTCGCTCGCTTCGTCACGTTTCTCGGCGCGGGCAAGGTAGAGGTAAAGGCTATCCGTGAGCGGCTTTTGCGTCAGCGCGTAGGTGAAGCCCTAATCGTAAGATAAGCCGTAGCCAAAGGGGTACAGTGGATTTTCAGAATCATACGGCACATCAGCTTTTTGATGGCGAACGGCTTCCATCGAACTAGGAAGTTCAAAGGGTAATTTGCCCTCTGGCTTGGCCTTCCCAAAAATCACGTCCAACACTGCCGCGTCGCTCGCGCCGTAATCGGCTAGTAAGGCCTTAGCTCCAGAGCTAATTTCAGGGATGACGGCGGGGCGGTCTAGGTACAGCACCACAATGGTGGGCACGGCCTGAAGCAGGGTGAGGATTTCAGCTTTGGCCTCCCCTTTGAAATCCAAATCACCGTGATGAAAGCCTAACGCAAACGGATTTTGGGTTTCAACCGGAATCCATGGCGTCTGCAAGCGCAGAATGGCAAACTCAGCTTCATCGGGTGTCGCCACCACCTCCGCGTACTGGGCCGCGCTGGCTGGCTCCATATTTTTCACAAAGACCTTGGGCCGTTTTTGCAATGGCAGGATATGGTCTTCATTCTTGAGCAGAGTCATCGCGCGTTTTTGTGAATTCACGCCTTCAGCCAGTGAAGCCGGATGGCCCAACACCTGCGGAACGCGGGCCTCATCCACAAACGGATTATCAAACAGCCCCAGCTGAAATTTTAAGCGCAGGAGCCGCCGCGCCGATTGATTGAGCCGCGCCTCGGATAGCCGGCCTGTTTGCACCAATTCCACCACCAACTCCGGGCAACTTTCCCCGCCGAATTGATCCACGCCAGCTTCAAGCGCCTTCAATACCCGTTCCGCCCGCGAGAGATGTTCTACGCCCCAGGCCCGCGCCGGCCAAATGGTATTGGGCATGTGCGCGTCCGTAATCAGCCCCCAATCTGTGCAAACCACGCCATCATATTGATATTTTTCCCGCAGGAGGCCGGTGATGATGGCTTTGTTAAATGACATCGCCACATTTTCATCCGTCTGGTCAACGGGCACGCCGTAGTAAGGCATAATGGCGGCGGTGTTGGCCCTGAACGCCGCCTCAAACGGGATGAGGTGGTAATCAAAATTGTTCCCCGGATAAATCTGGCCCTTCTGAAATTCAAAATGTGGGTCCAACCCTTCATTCTGTGGCCCGCCGCCGGGGAAGTGTTTGGTCATGCAGGCTACGCTATGTGCGCCGAGGCTCTTTCCCTGAAAACCTTCAATGTATGCTTCGGCCAGCCGGGCGGAGAGGTGAGCGTCCTCTCCAAAAGTGCCGCTGATGCGGGGCCAACGTGGCTCAGTGGCCAAATCAATTTGCGGGTGAAGGGCCACGCGGATGCCCACCGCCAGATATTCTTGCCGGGCCGCCTCCGCAAACCGCCGCACCAATTCTGGGTCACCAATGGCCCCTAAGCCCAGCGGCTCACACCATTGCGAAAAGTCCGTGGCCCGCATGGCGAAGATGTTGTGGCTAAAGTGGTTGCGTGGGTCAGAAGCAATAGTGATGGGAATGCCCAACCGTGTTTGTTCGGCAAACCGCTGAAGATTGTTGTGCCATTGGGCCACCGCCATTGCGCCCGGAATCTCCCAGAGGTTGAAATGGCTCATCTTTTGCTCGGAAATTTGGCTTACGGCCCGCCGGGGAAAGGGTGGTGCGTCCGGCTTATCTTCAATGGAACCATCGGCGTTGACGACGGCCCCATTGATAAATAACAGCCCGGCTTTTTCCTCCACCGTCATCTGCGCCAGCAAGTCTTCCACCCGTGCTTCAATCGGCTGGCGCGGGTCTTCATAAATATCCAGGTGGCCGTTTTTGTTCAGGTCACGGAATGAAAAGGCGTTCTCAGTTTTCAGCAAGCCGGAATGTTGGGCGATGAGGGCCTGGTCAGTATTGGCAATCTCGTTGGGAGTTGAGGGCATGGCTAATTTCCTTGGCTCGGCGTTTGTGAAGTGGGGGCATTATATTCCAGACGATTTTTGGCATGATTTCCTGTTATGCTCAAACCATGACCCTGACAGAGTTTGGCAACGTTGTGCCGCCCGGTTACGCCTATTACCCAAAGCTTATCTCACCTCGCGCGCGGCTTGTTTGCCCGAATGCTATCCTCAAATGGTATGACATTCACCCCGCTGACCGTGAGATTTCTGAGGCGGAACGGGCGGAGGCCTGCCGCCATGTGGAAGCCGAAGCACTGCGGCTGGGTTTCCAACAAGAACTAGGCTTTGTTCTGTTCCACCACACCGCCAGCGCACTTCTGTTAATGGTGTGCACTTGGCGCAATACCAATGAGATTTGGGAGTCGGTTTATTTCAAACCGATTGACTCAGCGCAAGGCTATGCTCTTCAGCCGTTTGATGCCACGCATCGCGGCACGTTCTGTGTGTGGGAATTAGCGGCGGTATGGCATGAGCGCAATGCCTGGACGCAGTTTTTATCCTCGCCGCGCGATGAAGCCGCTAAGCAAGCTTATCTTGACTTGCAAGTGGTGGGGGAGTTTTAACCAGATTTTGCCGCCAGCAGTAAGCCCGTTGACCAATTGAGCCAAGTGAGAGTTAAGTCCGTCCGCTGGCGAAGCGTTGCAATAAAGTTAGCAACTTTGGGTGCATGCTCCTCTGGCCAAGAAGCCTGTGGCAGTAAATCATCAACTATGTACAGCCCACCCACGTTGAGCAACCCTAAAGCCACTTCTAAGTGAGTAAACTTCCCGGGCCAAGTATCCGCAAAGATAAAATCAAAGCGGGCGCCTTGCGCTTTCAGCTTGTGAAGAAATTCGCCCCCATCCGTTATATAAAACGTCACCCGCGGGTCATGGCCCAAATGCCTTCGCGCCACTGCGCTGGCGCGTTCATCAGTATCAACCGTTATCAATTTGGAAGTGGCGTCCATGCCATCCAGAATCCAAGCCGTTCCCATGCCGGTTCCGGTGCCAAGCTCCAGAAATGCAGATGCTGGCTTAGTGCTGGCCAACGTACGTAACAATGAACCAGTGAGCGGGTCAGAAGCCATCGTAAATTGCAGAGTTTGTGTGGCTTGTTCAATGGCCTGTAACACGGCGGGTGGGGAAAGTGGGGCGTTAGCTAACATGGACGCTGGCTTCTATTCTGCAAGTAACTTCTCAAAATAAACGCTCAGGGGGTCTTCTTTATATTCTCCAAAAGGGGGCCGCCGCTGAAAGCCGAAGCGCTCATAGAGCCCAATGGCTTCGGTTTGATAAATGCCAGTTTCCAGCCGTAACACGTTCACCTGCCGCCCTTGGGCAACTTCAGCTAGATGCTGAAGGATGGCCTTCCCCAACCCCAAGCCACGGTAACTGGGCCGCACATACATGCGTTTGACTTCACCATACGCTTGGCCAAACACTTTCAGGCCGCCACAGGCCGCTGGTTGGCCCGCCACATACGCAATAAAGAAAACAACGCCCTCGCGCACCAGTTTCTCAACGCTAAAGGCGTGGCGGCTTTCCTGCGGATACGGTTGTTGCCAGAGATGGGCGTCCAGTTCGCTGATGAGTTGCACGGCTTCGGCTGAATCGGGCCGCACTTCGGCAATTGTGATTGACATCTAAATACCTTGGATAGGCCTAAGAGAGTGTGTCTTAAGTCGGATTTATCCTAAAAAAAGCACCCCTTCGGCAGGCTCACATCGCCCGCGCCCTTGCTGTTGTAAGTCAGTGGCATCTTGGAGAGCATCAAGATCGAATTGGTGAACCATTCTGTGAGTGGAGTCAGAAATTGAATCTATGGCAGGTAGCCGCCCAACGGTTTGCGATATCTGCGTGTGGGCGGGCGTGGACTCTGTTTGGGGGCAGGAAAATGCTGAGGCTAGAAAATGCTTGAAAATGCCGCAGAATCCCACACGTCAGGTGCACACTTTGTTAGGCGCATTGTTCGCAAATTACTCACGCCTTCCTGAGATTATAGCCACAATATTAATAACTGTGCGAGTTGCTTCTGAACACAGCGATGCGTCTCGAAAATTTGCTGTCCGTTTATGCTGAAGGTTGTTTGCTAAATCCAGAGATGCTTTAGCATGTCTTCTTAACTCGTCATTGGAATTGCCGGCCATTTCAGTTGAGAAATAATTTTCAAGCATACGTTTAGCATCGGTTTCGCTTGGGGTAATACCGTCGACTGACTTATGGATTTTTGGATTAAAAACTGCTTGTGCTAAAGAAATAAGGGCTTCACGGCAGAGGAGACCAACGACCTGAAAATCTTCTTCGGTTTTTGCCGTTTCGAGTTGGTAGATAACCTTATCAATACACCTGTCCACTCTACTCCAGCCAGTCGGCTCTTTTCTTGGCTCTAGGATTTTTTCGATGCGGTTAATGTCAAGCGAGTCAATTAGGGGTTGATACAATTGAGAAATATAGTTTCGCCTTGATTGATAGGTGGGTAAATCACCGCTACTCCATTTCCCGTACCACGCCCAAAGGTCAGCATATGGATTTGGATCACTAATTCCTAAACCATGTAATTGCAAAATAATCCTTTTTCTTCTTTGTTGGTATTCATCGTTTTTCTCTTGGATTCTCGGACCTCCTGTTGAAACTGCAATCATCAGATTTTTCTGTGCTTCTATCTCGTTGATAAGAGTTACATCTTCGGGTTGTAATGTATTTCCCGCAAGGTCATTGCTTGATATTTCCAGTAAGTCTAAAGCGCATTTGATGCATACATAGTCATACTGCGGCATGGCAATCCGATTTTCACTTGAGAGCCAAGCAGAAGTTTCAGCGTCACCAAGTTGAATCAACTTATTTACAGGTTTTGAACATCGGTTGCAAATATATGTCATAAATATTTCGTTATGCGCCCAACTATATTTCATACAGCCACTGGCTGGGTAAAACCCCAATACAGGTGATTATGCTGTTTGCAGGCTGTATGACTCCCTATGTACAGATTATAAAACCACTCCCATCTAACTAACACCGCCTAATCCATCACCGCCGAAAACGCCACGCGCCCACCTAGCTCAATTTTCTGCCGAATTTCGGTTTGGGCTTGCGGTGAGCGCCACCAGCGTAGGCCAACGCGGGCGCGGAGGGCGGCCAGCCACGCCTCTACGCGGGCCTCCGCCAAAACGTAGCCAGCGGGATAAATGGAAAGCGCGTTTACAAACGGGTTGAGGCGCGCAAAGCCGGGTGGCATGGGCACGCCGCATAATTTCAACATCCACGCGGCGTAGCGTTGCTCAACAGCTTGCCAGTTTAAATTCTCCAGCCAGCCCTCCAGCGCCGTGAGCGCCGCCGCGTTGAGCCAAGTGTTGGTAAGCGTCCGCTTGAAGCGGTGAAAGGCCACCAATTGCTCAACGGTATTATCATCAAATCCAAAATTCTCGCGCAGAAATTCCGGCTCGCCCAGCAAATACTCAAACAGCGTGGAAAACGTTTCGTGTTGGCCGGAGTGAATCCAGTAACGGTCAATAAACGGTAAGTCCGCGCGGATGCTGGAGAAGTGCGCGGCATGGCCGAACTCGTGATAAAGCATATCTAGCAAGTGATGGGCAGAGGCGATGCGAACGGAAACGCGCACATCCTGCGGCGTGGCCACCGGAAAACAAAATGCGCCCGGATATTTGCGCGGGCGGTTTTCCAAATCCACCGGCACATGATTGATGTTGAAGCTAAGTTGCTCAAAGGCTTGCAAAGTTTTTTTAACTGCAGAGAGCGCAAAGGCGGTAGAGTTTCCCCCACGGTTGCCTTCAGTCTCCGTCCCTTTCGTCATCTCTTTCTCTATCTTTCCCGCTAGGGGTTCGTACATGCGGTTGAGATACAACGCTCTCAGTTCCGCCGGGCCGGCCGGGCGGCCAAACACGGTGTGGCTAAGTTCATTGAGGGCGGCCTGAAACGGCGTGCGGCTGGCTTCACCCGCTTGCACTAAAAATGTGTGCAATTGTTCCGGCGTCAGCCCCTCACGCCAGCAAAAGGTGTGGACGGCCGTGGTGCTAAAACGCGCGTAATCGGAACGCCCAGCCGCAAGGCGCTCTTCCAAAATGGGGGCCAGCGCGGCAGAACGTTCTACCAGCCGCTCAAAGCCCTGCGTGAGCGTGGCGGCATCCGGCGCTTCTCTTTCAAACGCTTTCCAATTGCGCCACGTCAGCGGCCCTTCAGAACAAGTGAGTTCATCCACACGGGCATAGCGGTCAAACTCTGCCGTTACTTGGCTTTCCAGCGCCGCGCGCCGCGCCTCAGACCATTGCTCTAGCGCGAAGAAACGGGTGGCCGGGTCTGGGTGATCCAGTAAATCCGCGTACAACTGCTTAAGCGCGGTAGCCGGGGCCACGTAGCCATCTTCCGGCACACCCAAGCCCACGCTTTCGGCGTATAGCCATTTATTGAGGGCGATGGTGTGTGCTTCCAATTGTTGTTCTAGCTGGCTATCCATATCCCTATTATCTCGCAAGCGGGCTAAGCATGTTTTAACGCAAAGGCGCTATGACGCAAATCATTAAATGCTACTACGGCTTTGCGTTAAGAAGCTTGCACCGGAGATTAAGGTGTGCTTTGAGAATCATCGGCTAATGCTAAAATGCGGTGGTGACTAACTCAATCTACTTAGACTATGCGGCCACCACGCCGCTTGACCCGCGCGTTTTGGAGGCCATGCTTCCATATTTGCGCGATGACTTTGGCAATTCTGCCTCGGTGCATAGCTTTGGCCGTGCGGCGGAAAAGGCCGTAGAGGGCGCGCGCCGTACCGTGGCAGAGATACTCAACTGCGCGCCGGATGAGATTATCTTCACCAGCGGCGGCTCTGAGGCGGATAATTTGGCCGTGCGGGGTGGGGCGCTGGCGGCGCGGGAGAAGCGCGGCGCGCGGCACACTATCACCACGCCTATTGAGCATGAAGCGGTGCTGGCGACGGCCCATCAGCTTCAGCAACATTTTGGCTTTGAGTTGACCGAAGTGCCCGTAGAACCAACCGGCCTCGTGAGTGGTGCGGCGCTGGAAAAAGCCCTCCGGCCTGATACGGCATTGGTGAGCGTGATTTATGCCAACAATGAAATCGGCACCATCCAGCCTTTGGCCGAGTTGGCCGAGATTTGCCGCGCGCACAAAGTTTTATTGCACACGGATGCGGTGCAAGCCGGTAGCCAATTAGAGTTGGATGTGCAAACGCTGGGCGTGGATATGCTTTCGCTTGGTGCGCACAAGTTGTATGGGCCAAAAGGCGTGGGCGCGTTATACGTTCGCCAAGGCACGCCGCTTCTGCCCACGCAAACGGGCGGCGCGCATGAGCGCGGCCTGCGGGCGGGCACGGCCAATGTAGCGTACATTGTGGGCTTTGCCGAAGCTTTGCGCCTCACCGCCGAGGAGCGTGAAACGCACAACCAACGCTTTGCCCAACTGCGTGAATATTTAATTGCCGGAATCCTGAGCAATGTTCCCGAGTGCCGCGTCACCGGTCATCGGCTGGAGCGTTTGCCCAATCACGCTTCGTTTGTTCTGCGGCACGTGAACGGTAATGATTTGCTCATGCACTTGGATTTGGCCGGAATTGCGGCTTCGTCCGGCTCGGCGTGTAAAACGGGAGACCCAAAGCCCTCCGGCGTATTGCTGGCGTTGGGCTTGGAACCAGAGTGGGCGCTCGGCTCACTGCGGCTCACGGTAGGCCGCGGCACTACGGAAGAACATGTGGAGCGCGTTGTCCGCCTTCTGCCTAAAATGGTGGAGAAGCTCCGCGCAGAAAATTTGGTGCACGCATAATGGTGAGATACTCAAATTTACAGCTAACAGCTATTAGCTATTAGCTGTTAGCTGTTAGCCAAATCTCTAATGACTAAGAAAATTCGTGTGGTAGCCGCCATGTCTGGCGGTGTAGATAGTTCAGTGGCCGCGGCCTTGCTGGTGGAGCAGGGTTTTGAAGTGATTGGCCTGATGATGCGCCTGTGGGGTGAACCGGAGGCGGACGGCGGGGTGCACAACCGCTGTTGCTCGCCGGATAGCATGGCGCAGGCTCGCCGCGTGGCGGAGCAATTAAATATCCCGTTTTACGCGGTAGATACGCAACAAACATTCAAAAGCAAAATTGTTGATTTCTTTATTGATGGCTACGTGAGCGGCGTGACACCCAACCCGTGCGTGGAATGCAACCGCCATATCCGCTGGGAGTTTCTGCTCAACAAAGCCCTCTCGCTGGAAGCGGATTATCTTGCCACTGGCCACTATGCGCGTGTGCGTGCCCTCACCCTCCCGCAGGGAGAGGGGGAGCGGCAATACCAGCTCCTCAAAGCCATAGACTCTCATAAAGACCAAAGCTATGTGCTGAGCGTGATGGGGCAAGCGCAACTTAAGCACGCACTGTTTCCATTGGGTGAGTACACCAAGCCGCAGGTGCGGGAGTTGGCGCGCAAGTTCAACCTGCCCGTAGCTGAGCGGCCTGAGAGCCAAGATTTATGCTTCCTGGCGGATGGCAACTACCGGCGTTTCCTTACGCAGTACGGCGGTGGCAACATTCAGGCTGGCCCCATCATCCGCACAGATGGCACCGTGTTGGGTCAGCATCAGGGCCTGCCGTTTTACACCATCGGCCAGCGCAAAGGGATTGGCGTGAGTGGCCCAGAACCATTGTATGTTATCGGTTCCCGCCCGGTGGAAAACGCGCTGGTGGTGGGCACGCTAGACGAATTGGGCAATGACCGGCTGACGGTGAGCCGCGCCCACTGGGTAAGCGGTGTAATGCCAACTGAGTCGTTCCAAGCCGAGGTGAAAATCCGCTACAAAGCGCCGCCCATCTCAGCCACTATTACGCCTTTACCCAACCAACGCGCGGAGGTGGCCTTCTCTCAGCGCCTACGGGATATTACGCCCGGCCAAGCGGCGGTGTTTTATAACGGCGAGGTGGTGTTGGGGAACGGCATTATTGAGCGAGAAACGCCATGACCTTGCCAACCTTGTTGTTCGGATTTGTGCTCTCCACCATTTACGGCGCGGGTTTTCATGTGTGGCAGGGCGGGGGCGCGCGACGGCTGTTGTTATATTTGCTGGCCGGCTGGTTGGGCTTTGTGCTGGGCCATTTATTGGGTGAAGTACTAGAAATCCGGCCCATGCTGGTGGGCGCGTTGAATGTGATTCCGGCCACACTTGGGAGTGTGGTGGCGTTGTTTGCATCTAAATTGTTTGCGCCCAGCCGCCAAATGGAAGAGGGCGAATAGCTACCCGCCATTTGCTATAATCTGGGTATGTCCGTAGAGCCACCCAAAACTGAATCAAGCACCAACGGCGCTGTGCCACCCGTGCCGCCGCCCACGCCTGATTCACCTTCCACCCGCGTGGCCACGCCGGAGCCAGAGAGCCTCACGCCCCAACAACGCGCTTACCTGATTGGCGGCGTGATTGTGGCGATTCTGATTTTCATCGGCTTAATTGTCTTTGCCGTATTTCTAGTCAACAACCCCGCGCAAGCGTCAGTGTGGCGCGATGTGTTCATCATTTTCATGGCGTTGGAGATGATTGTGATTGGCGCGGCTCTAGTGGTGTTGATGATTCAATTGGCCGCGCTCACCAACCTGCTGAAGAACGAGGTGAAGCCCATTTTGGAGGCTACACAAGAAACCGTGAATACGGTGCGCGGCACCACCATTTTTGTGAGCGAGAATCTGGCCGAGCCGATTATGAAACTGAACAGCTATGTGGCTGGCCTCTCTAAAATTGTGGAAACGTTGAGCGCGCTGGGCGGTATCTTCCGGCGCATGTAAAGTCAGGATAAGCACCCTGAGCGGAGTGGCGTCCTTCGACTGCGGCCCGCCAAACTTTGGCAGGCCTCCGCTCAGGATGCGCCATCAAATAAAGTAAAGCCGCGTAGTCGAAGGGCGCGCTTAAGTGAGTTTGTAGTAAGGAGATTTCACCATGTCTGACAACGATGAAAGCGATTTTGGCTCTTTCTTCACCGGTTTTATCATCGGTGGTTTGGTGGGGGCGGCGGTAGCGTTGATTATGGCCCCGCAATCCGGCGAGGAAACCCGCGCCCAACTTCGTCAACGCGGTATTGAATTGCGTGACCAAGCTTCGGAAGCCGCTGAGGACGCCCGCCGGCGCGCGGAAGAGTTGGCCCAGCAGGCCCGTGTGCGCACAGAGGAAGCCACCGCCGCCGCTCGCGCCCGCGCCGAAAAACTGGCCGCTGAGGCCCGCGCCCGCGCGGATGAACTGACTGAGCGGGGTAAGACAGTGTTCAATGAGCAACGCGAGAAAATCACCTCCCGCCTCGGCCGCAAAGGCGAAGGCTCCGAGGCGATTGAAGTGCCCAGCGAGAACTAATTTCGCTTTTCGGCCTCTCACAATTCAGCCAGCACGGACAGGCGGTGAGCCTGTCCGTTGTATTTAAGCATCGTGCTAAAATCTGGTAAGAATCAGCATGGTATAACTTGAAATTTTCGATAAGCACCCTGAGCGAAGCGGCGCATCCTTCGACTTCGGCCCGCCAAACTTTGGCGGGCCTCCGCTCACCTGTGCCTGCGGCATTGGCGCAGGCAGGACGCTTGTCCTATCTATCAACCAGCCGCGCAGTCGAAGAGCTTGCCCTGAGTTTATCGAAGGGGCGCGCTCTTATCTCACATAATTAATTTACCTCAAGGAGTAACCTTATGCCTTCAGCTGAAAAAGCTTTAGCCTTCGCGCAACAAAATCAGGCGCAGTATCTGGCCGAGTATCAAGATTTTCTGCGCATTCCCAGCGTCTCCACGCTCTCTGAACACAAACCGGATATGGAAAAATGTGCGGCGTGGGTGGCTGGGCAACTCACGGGCATGGGCTTTAAGAATGTAGCCGTGATGCCTACCGCTAAACATCCGGTGGTGTACGGTGAGTGGCTGAACGCGCCCGGCAAGCCAACGGTGCTGGTGTACGGCCACTATGATGTGCAACCCGTTGACCCGCTGAATGAGTGGACGGCAGGCCCGTTTGAGCCGGTGGTGCGCGAGGACAATTACATCTATGCGCGCGGGGCAAGCGATATGAAGGGCCAAGTCCACGCCTTCCTCAAAGCCTTGGAAGCCTTGCTCAAACATGACGAATTGGGCGTAAACGTAAAGATGATGATTGAAGGCGAGGAGGAAATCGGCTCGCCCAGCCTGCGGGCTTTCATGGAAGCCAACAAAGAACTGTTGAAATGTGATGTGGTGCTGAACGCCGACTCCGGCATTATTGAGAAAAACTTGCCATCCATCATCTATGGTTTGCGCGGCTTGGCTTATTTTGAGCTGTGGGTGCACGGCCCCGACCATGATTTGCACTCCGGCACGTTTGGCGGCACGGTGCTCAACCCGGCGCAAGCGTTGTGTGAGCTGGTGGCCGGGATGCATGACGCTGATGGCCGCGTCACCCTGCCCGGCTATTACGATAAAGTGCGCACGCTCTCTGATGAAGAACGGGCAGAACTGGCGCGGTTGCCGCACACCGATGAGGGCTGGCGGGCGATGACGGGCGCACCTGCGTTGTACGGCGAGAAGGGTTACACCACCATTGAACGGGCGGGCGCACGGCCCACGCTGGAAATCAACGGCCTGTATTCCGGCTTTATTGGCGAAGGCTCCAAAACAGTTTTGCCGGCCAAAGCAATGGCGAAAATCTCGATGCGGTTAGTTCCGTACCAAGATGATGTTGAAGTAGAACAACAACTACGCGCTTACTTAGAAGCCAAAGCCCCTAAAACCGTGCGCTGGGAACTGAAAAACTTAGCCGGTGGCCCAGCCGCCATCATCCCGCGCGATACGGCGGCAGTGAAAGCGGCGGCCTCCGCGTTGGAGGCCACTTTTGGCGTGAAGCCGGTATTTGAACTGGCGGGCGGCAGTGTGCCAGTCGTAGTGCTCCTCAAGCAAATCCTCAATGTGGATTCTATTATGTTGGGGTTTGGCTTGCGCGATGACAATATCCACTCGCCCAACGAGAAGCAATATCTACCCAACTACTATCGCGGCATTGAGACTTATATCCGCTTTTTTGCCAATATGGCCGGGTAGAAAATCTAGAAGACTAATAACAAACAACAGACGTAACATGATCACGATGTATGGCCGTCCTGATTGTGATGATACAGATGCGGTGCGAGCGCGTTTGCAAGCGTTAGGCGTAGACTTTGTGGAGATAAATATTGATGAGGACGCCGCCGCCAATCAGTTTGTCTTGTTTATCAACGGCGGCTTCCGTAGCACGCCTACGCTGGTGTTTAGCAACGGCAAACGTAAGCTTATTTTGACTGAGCCAACGGAAACGGAACTCGATGCGGCGCTAAAAGCGACGTAACCTTCGCTGGCGCCAATTCGCGTGGGCTGGCCCGTTTTAGCCCTCAACGTTTCGGGATAGGAATCTTAATGCAACAAAAAAAGCATTCCAAAATGGGCCGCCGTGCCGTTATTGCTGCTTTGCTCGCCGCGCCGCCCGCGCTGTATTTAGCTTACAAAGGCAATGAATTGGCCGCCGAACCAACGGGTGAGAAAGTGGTGGAGCCGGCTACGCCCGTTGCGCCGCTGGAAACTTCGTCTGTTCAGCCGGCGCCGGCCCTTGCCTGGGAGCAAACAGGCGGCCTGCTCAATGACGCTAGCCACATCAACCCAACGCCCGTGTACGGTGTGGTGCGGATTACCAATGAGGAAGATGTGCGGGCGGCGTTGGCTTTTGCGCGTGACAACGGCTTGAAAGTGGCGTTGGCGGGCGTGCGGCACAGCATGGGCGGGCAGGCGTTTGCGCGCGGGGCGGTGGTGCTGGATATGTTAGGCTTCAACCGGATTTTGCTCAACGAAGCTGAACAAACCATCACTGTGCAAGGCGGCGCTACGTGGCACAACATCCAAAATGTTTTGCATCCTCAATATGCCGTGAAGGCCATGCAATCTACAGACATTTTCTCGGTGGGCGGCTCTATTTCGGTAAACGCGCATGGCATGGATCATCAGGTGGGCGCGCTGGGCCGCACCATCCGTTCCCTGCGGTTGATGTTGGCGGATGGCGCGGTGCAAACGCTCAGCCGCACGGAAAACGTAGAATTGTTCAACCTGGTGGTGGGCGGTTATGGGCTGTTCGGCGTCATTCTGGAAGCCACGCTAGAGATAACGCGCAACGCCATTTATCAAACCGGGCGGCGCTACATTGATTATCAGGATTTTCCTCGCCTTTGGAACGAAGAACTGGCGTCAGATAAAAAACTTGGGTTGATGTACAGCCACCTGTCCACCTCGCCGGATAATTTTCTGCGCGAGATGATTTTATACACGTACACGGAAGCCGAAGTCCCGGAAGCTGAAATCCCGCCGCTGGCGGAGGTGGGCAGTGTGGGCTTGCGGCGTTTTGTATTGAACTTCTCCAAGTTGGGCGATATCCCCATGCGGCTGAAGTGGTGGGCGGAAAAGTATATTGAGCCGCGTATGGAGGCCTGCACCGTGGTAAGCCGCGCCCAAGCCCAAGCGGCGGCGGAGGCCTGCTTTGTTTCTCGCAATGAACCCATGCATGACTCGGTTGCCTATTTGCGCAATAGCCTGCCTCAGGAAACGGATATTCTGCATGAATACTTTGTGCCGCGAGAGAAGTTTTTAGAATTTGTAGATGGCTTACGCGAGACGTTGACAGCCCATAAGGCGAATGTGTTGAACGCCTCGGTGCGGGTGGTGTACGCCGAGGACAACTTTCTGAATTATGCGCCCGTGGATGCTTTTTCGATTGTGCTGTATATCAACCAGCGCACCGACCCTGCCGGGCATGCGGGCATGCAGACATTAACCAGTGAGTTAATTGAACTCACGTTGAAGCTGAACGGGCGCTTTTTCCTGCCCTATCAGTTGTATTACACGGCAGAGCAGTTGGAACGCGCCTACCCCGAAATCCGCAACTTCTTTGCGGCCAAGCGGCGTTATGACCCGGGAGAAATTTTTACAAATACGTTTTACGAGAAATACGCGCCGAGTTTGCAGTAATTAAGTCGTGGCGGCAGGCAGTTCTTCCAGCGCTACTTGTTCGGCCAATGGCAAACGGAGTGTGAAGCGGCTTCCGTGCCCGGGGCCGGCGCTGTAAAGGGTGAGGGTGCCGCCCATAATTTCGGCCAAGCGGCGAGAGATGCTTAAGCCCAGCCCGGTGCCCCCATACCGCCGGGTGCTACTGCCATCGGCCTGCACAAACGGTTGGAAGAGTTGCGGCTGTTTCTCCAGTGGGATGCCAATGCCCGTATCGGTCACAGTGACCACGGCGCTGGCTAACGGTTCGCGTTCTACTTCTAAGCTCACGGTGACGCCGCCAGTTTCCGTGAACTTAATCGCATTGCCGATGACGTTAAGCAAAATTTGCTCCACCTTGTTGGCGTCTGCCCAAATGAGGGGAGGCGGCGTATCGGGCAGGCGGATTTCCAGCCGGAGTTTTTTCTCTTCGGCTTGCCCCCGCATAAACATATATACCTCCGCCAGAATCGGCAGGAGGTCAGTCGCCATCAGGTCTAAATCCAGGCGGCCCGCTTCAATTTTGGCAAAGTCCAGTAAATCGTTGATAAGGTGTAACAGCCGTTGGGAGGCGGCGTGCGCGGTGCTCATTAATTGCGGCTGTTCATTGTGTGTGACAAAGCCCTGTACGATGGCATCTAATGAGCCCATGATAATTGCCAGTGGGGTGCGCAATTCATGTGAGGTGTTGGCGAGGAACATGCTCTTGAGGCGGCTGGCTTCTTCGGCGGCCTTGCGGGCATGTTCGAGATTTTCAATAAGTTGTGCATTCTCTAGGGCGAGGGCGGCTTGCTCGGCAAACACTTCCACAATGTTGCGGGCGCGCTCGGAGAAAGCGTCCACATCCGGGCTTTGCAAATCTAGCACGCCGATGCGGCGCAAACCGGCCATCAGGGGCACGGCCAACTCTGAACGGGTGTGGCCATTTGCCGGTAGATACCGCTGATCTTGCAAGACATCCGGCGCGTAGATGGTCGTTGCGGTGTTAAAAGCGTGCACCGTCAGTCCTTTGCCGGAAAGCGGCAAAAGGGAAGGGGCTTCCAGTTGAAAAGCGCCAACGGTGGCAATGCGCCGCAAAGCCTGCTCCTCTTTATCCAGCAGAAAAACGCTACAGGCTACAAAGTTAAATTCCCGCGTCACCGATTCGGCGATGTGCTGGGCCTGCTGGGAGACATCTTCAATTGGCGCCAACAGTTGGGAGGAGGCCCGATAGAGCGCGGCGATTTCGGCGGCGTTTTGCGCTAGTTGATCTTCGGCCAGTTTGCGCTCTGTAATATCTCGCGCCAACATGATGACGGTTTTGACAAAACTGGAGGAGGCGGGGATGGGGGCCAGCCGGGCTAAAAACCAACGACGTCCGTCGGGAAAATCTAATGGATACTCTATGGTTTCCGGTTGACCGGTGTAGAGTACCCGCCGGATTCTTTCCAATAGCTGGGCGGCAATGGTTGGCTCAAGTACTTCTTCGAGAGAGCGTCCGAGGAGATTATCGGCTGGGCGGATGAGGAGATTAGAATTGCGCGTCCAGATATCCACGTACGTGCCATCGGCGTCAAACTCAAACACAATGTCATCAATCGAACTCACAATGGCCTGAAGCCGTAACTCGTTTTCGCGCCGGGAGGCTTCTAACTGTTTGCGTTCAGTCACATCGCGAACGCTCAACTGCAACCGCCCCTGCCCCAGTTGTTTGAGGGCAACTTCCACGTTAAGGGGCGAACCATTTTTCCGCAACATTCGCCACTCACGCGTGCCGGTATGATTTTCAAGTACTTGCCGTGAAAACGCCTCCCAATCTTCCGATGGAATTAAGTGCCGTAAGGGGCGGCCCAGCAAATCGGCTCGTTCGTAGCCCAATAATTCTATGACGCGCGCATTTAAGTCTTGCAAGGTGAGCCGGGCATCTACGATGAAGATGGCGTCCAGCGTCTGATCTACTAAGGTGCGGTAATACTTGAGGGCGGCTTCTTGTGCGGCGGCTTGTTGTTGGAAGTCATCCGCAATTTGGCGGAGTTCACTGAGCCAGTGGCCCGGCAACGTCACGGATTGGGCGGTGAGGCGCGCCAACAAATAGTTGAGCCGAGCAATAGGGTCTGGGGAGGTATCCATCATGATACGCTTACCGGCAAATGAGAGTGGGTAAGTGGGTTTCGCGGAGCACTCGGTCAACGGTGCTTCCCAAAACCACCTCAACCACAGGCCGGGCGCCATACCCGCCCATTAGGAGCATATCCATTTTTTGGTCTTCCGCCAATGTGCGGAGAGTTTGCGCCACCGGGCTGGCAATTTCCACCCAGGTCGCCGTAATCTCATGAAATTCCAGATATTTCTCGGCAAACTCGCGTGCGGCTTTTAGATCAGACGTTTCGGCGCCGATGGCAATCGTCAACTTCGACCGCCATTCGCCCACTAGATAGGTTGCTACAAACAACGCTTCCTTGGCTTTGCTGCTTCCATCATAGGCCAAAAGCAAATTTTCCATTGGGGTGATTTGACCGGGTACGGCCAACACCGGGCGCGGGCATCGGCGGATGAGGGCGCGAAAGCCGGAGCTAAGCCGTTCTAATGGCCCTTGGCCGGGTGGGTGGGCCAAATGCACCACCACTAAATCGCCTAGCACGGCGCGTTCACAAATGCGGTCACCAATGGGGCCAACTTCAATTGCCAGTTTGCCCGTGACGCCGGCCGCCGCACACCGGTGCTCAAACTCGGCTTTTACGGCGAGCGCGCTTTCACTGTTGAGCCCGGCTTCATCCGCCACCAGGTGTAGGCCCAGCAAATTTGAACTTTCTCGCCGCGCAATTTCAAACGCTTGCTCCAAGGCCGCCCAACTTTCTCGCTCGCCGCTGAGGGGCACCAGCACATCATTGAACAATCGGTTGATATAGCGATCAGTCAACCGTTCTTTGCGCCATTCGCCCACTGTGGGGCCATCGGCCAGCGGGGCGGGCAACGGCAAGCGCAAAAGCCCCTGCCTAAAAAAGCCGGGGTGGCGCGGGCTAAACCGCTGAGCCAAATCTGCTAAGGCGTTCTGGGGCTGTACTTCCCAGCCGAGTTGGGCGCTTAGCTCAGCGCTATGCTCCATTAACCAAATGTATAAATCGGTTTCCGTACGGCCCGGAAAATCACGCAACATGCCGCGTTCGCGTATGATGGCTAGAATGGGCAAGTAGCTGTGATCATACCAATCTAATACGGCGGCCTGCATACCTAAGGGTTGTCCCTGTTCGGCCTCGGCCACATAGCCATGCACCTCAATTAACTCCCGGAGTTTATCGTATTGGCCGGGCTGGCTCACGCTTAAATCCACGTTCGGGCGCAGTTGGTCTAAGCCGGTTTCCTCCAAGAAGGCGGCATACTCGGCTTTGATGATGAGTTCATCGGGTTGCACATCTGGCGTGAGCGGCACCCGGGTCTGCACCTCGGTCACATAGGCAGAGATGGTGGGCGCGCCCATCTGCCGCGCTACTGAAACGCGATGGTGACCGTCGCGCACAAAGTAGGCCTCGCCGATTTTATACACTTGAATGGGCGCTAACCCGGTGGCGTTCAGGTCAGTGGAAGCAGTCTTCACGCGCGCCCAGCGTTGCTCACTGGCTGTGCCACGGGGTAAAAACGTTCGCGTAAAGTCCGCATCTCGGCTTTCTGTGCCCACAATCGCATCTAAGGGAATCTCGCGTAATCCCCTTTCGCTCATGGCAGAGGCGCGAAGCTTGTGACGAACCTCTTCAAACGAAAGCAAAGACACCGATTTACCCGTTAAGCGGGCCATCAATTCTTGAACGGCGGCCTGTTGCCGGGCGCTTCGGAAGTCTTCGAGCGCGGCAATAAAACTTTTCTCATCCATTGTGAACGATCAAACACCACTTGAAGCTAATGGTTAAGTAACTGGGTTAGTGTATTATAAGCCGGTTGATACTTTCTCGTTAACGGATACCCCCCAATGGGGGCCTGAAGCTGAATTTTTGCCGGTTGCCTTTACCACGCGTCTTAACCCACAGCCTGTTGTGGGCCAGCCCGAGTTTTTCAAGTGACAAACGTCACAGTGGAAACCGCCTCTGTCTTTGGCATAACGTTCACTGATGGCTGTGATAAGCGGCCCCGGCGTTTAGCGCGGTGAATGCTTGTGATAGAATCGCGCGCGGTTAAGACATTCCACTTTTTGTTTTACTTACAATTTCAATCATCCCCAAGGAGATGGCCATGCGAAAGAAAATCACTGTAGTGGGGGCCGGCAATGTGGGGGCCTCTTGCGCCCTCTGGCTGGCCCAGCGCGGCATTGCCGATATTGTGCTGGTGGACGCCGAAATTGCCAAAACTGGCCCGGTGGGCAAGGCGCTGGATTTGGCCCAAGCTGCGCCGATAGTTGGTTATAACGCCCGTATCTTGGGCACGGCCAATGGCTCTTACGAAGGCACGGAAAATTCGGACGTTATCGTCATCACAGCCGGCTTTCCTCGCAAACCGGGCATGAGCCGCGAAGATTTGGTGGGCGCTAATCAGGCCATCATCACCGATGTGCTGGGTAAAGCGCTCGAACGAAGCCCCAATGCTTATATTGTGGTGGTGACTAATCCGCTGGATTCTATGACCTATCTGGCCTACAAACTTTCCGGCTTGCCAAAACACCGTGTGATGGGGCAAGCCGGCATCCTGGACTCGGCCCGCATGGCCGCCTTTATTGCGATGGAGATGAATGTTTCCGTGGAAAATGTGACGACAGTGGTGTTGGGCGGCCACGGCGATGAGATGGTGCCGCTTACCCGCTACTCCACTGTTTTTGGCCGTTCCATTAACGAATGGCTCCCGGCAGAAAAAGTGAATGCCATTGTGGAACGCACCCGCAAAGGCGGCGGTGAGATTGTGAATTTGCTCGGCACTTCGGCGTATTACGCGCCGGGTGCGGCGGCCGCCCGCATGGCCGAAGCGATTGTGATGGACTCCAAGTTGATTGTGCCCGCCTCAGCTTATTTGGAAGGCGAATATGGTTACCGGGATATTTATTTTGGTGTACCGGTGAAATTAGGCGCGGGTGGCGTGGAGCAAATTATTGAATTTCCGTTGACGGCCGAAGAGCGGGCCATGGCGGATAAAAGCGTGAGCATCATCCGCGAAACCATGAGCGCGTTGAAGTTCTAAAGGGTGACGGGTGGTGGGTGACGGGTGGACGCTGTAGCGCTTAAGAAACACTCGGCATTCTGAAACTCGGCACTTGGAAATCATGCATCAAAGTAAATACGGCATCTCTGAGATAGGCCTCACGGGCGCCAAGCAGGTTTGGAACCCCTCCCCCACCCACACCATTGAAATGGCGTTGGCGCGGGGCGAGGGCAAACTAACGGCTGGCGGCGCTTTTTTGGCCATTACAGCGCCCTTCACCGGTCGCTCCCCCGAGGATAAATTCATCGTAAAAGAGCCGGAAAGCGATGACAAAATCTGGTGGGGCAAGGTCAATCGCCCGCTTTCGCAAGAGCATTTCAATACGCTGGAAGCGGATGTGAAGGCTTACTTAAACACCAAAGAGTTGTTTGTGCGCGATTTATATGCTTGCGCCAATCCCAAGCGGCGGCTAAGAGTGCGCTTGGTCTCGGAGAGCGCGTGGCACACACTGTTTGCCTACAACTTGTTTATCCGCCCCTATACCGCTGAACTGGATGATTTCAAGCCCAACTTCACCATTTTGCACGCGCCGGAGTTTCATCCTGACCCGGAACGGCATGGCACGCGCAAACCGGCTTCTGGCCCTACGGCAGTAATTGCGTTGAATTTAGCGCGCCGCCTAGTGATTATTGCGGGTACACGCTATGCCGGCGAAATCAAAAAGTCTATCTTTACGGCCCTCAACTACCTCCTGCCGTTGGATGGCATCTTCCCCATGCACTGCGCGGCCAATGTAGGGCCGATGGGTGATACAGCGTTGTTTTTTGGCCTGAGCGGCACGGGCAAAACCACGCTTTCAGCAGATCACCGGCGCGGCTTAATTGGTGATGATGAACACGGGTGGGGCGCGAGCGGCGTGTTTAACTTTGAAGGCGGCTGTTACGCCAAGGTGATTAATCTTTCCGCGGAGGCGGAGCCGGAAATTTACGCCACCCTTTCTATGTTTGGCACTGTGCTGGAGAATGTGGTGATGGATGAAGAAAGCCGCCAACTCGATTTGGATAGCCGCGCCATTACGGAGAACACCCGCGCGGCGTATCCTATCCACGCCATTCCCAATTATGTGGCCTCCGGTTTGGGGAGCCATCCTAAAAACGTGATTTTCCTCACGGCGGATGCTTTTGGCGTTCTACCCCCCATTGCCAAATTGAGCCGTGAGCAAGCGATGTATTACTTTCTATCCGGCTACACCGCTAAGCTAGCCGGAACCGAGCGCGGCGTGACCGAACCAAGCGCCACGTTCTCTACCTGTTTTGGCGCGCCGTTTATGGTGCATTTTCCCACCGTGTACGCCAACTTACTGCGAGACCGGATCAGCGAATGGAACTCTACAGTTTGGTTGGTAAACACGGGCTGGAGCGGTGGGCCGTATGGCGTGGGCCAACGCATGAAAATCAGCCACACCCGCGCTATGGTAACGGCGGCCTTGGATGGCCGCTTGCATGATGTGGGCACGCACGCAGACCCTATCTTCGGTTTGCAAATCCCGGATGCGTGTCCGGGTGTGCCAAATGATGTGCTCAATCCACGCAACACTTGGACAGATAAAGACGCCTACGATACCAAGGCCAGAGAATTGGCGGCCAAGTTTATAGCTAACTTCAAGCAATTTGACGGTCAGGTTGCGCTCGATGTAACAGCTTCGGGGCCAACGGTTTAGCCTATAAGGCGTCAGGATTCAGGCGTTGAAGACGGCTGAATCCTGACGCCCGAATTTTGCATGCCCTTTGCTTTTCCGGGTTACATCCTCCCCTTCAATCAACATTATATTTTGGCCTATGGCCCAGAGGCGCCGGCGTTGGGGACGCCGCTGCTAGAGCCGCCCGTTTTTCTACGGCCCGGTTACAAAGTGTGGTCTGCGCCGGATTATCTGTTGCCACATACGGTGGTAGATGACGTGGGCCAGACGTTTGGCGCGCCGGAAGTTTTTGAGTGGCTGGAGACGCAGGGCGATTTGTTCCCTCGTTCGGATGTGTTTGGCTTTTTATCGTTGGGCGGTGAGCGGGGCGTACTCGTGAAGGATTTGGATTTGGCGCAGATGGCGGTATTTGCCTCCGCTCAGCCGGAAGTTGGGCCGTTTGTGCGTGTGGCGTTGGCAGTGGAGGCTCGCGCCGTACCCGATCATTTGGCCCTCACGCCAGCGCCCTGCCCGGCGTCGCAGTTTGAACGTGCGTTGCCCAGTTATCGCCTTGCGCCGGGTGTGTTTGGGGCGGTAGGCGCGGCCATCCTCAATCAAGTGTTGGCCAACCCCAGGCGCGGCTGGACACTGACGTTTGATGAGTTGGATGAGATGATGGGGATAGATTGATGTTTCCGCCCGCGAAGAGGTGCATTGGCTGTTGAAATTCAAATACCCCATTCGCGGGCTTGCGAAGAAAACAAAAACCAGCCGGAGCATTTGTTCCGGCTGGTTGTGTAAATGGGCAGAACGGCGGACTTATTTCTTGGTCGCCGGCTTCTTGGCGTCGCCAGCTTCCTCGGCGCCTTCCTCTTCCTTCTTGCCTTTTTCCACTACTTCCACCTCGGCGGTGGGGGTGGTGGGCGCGGCGGAGAGGTCTTCTTCCTTCGCTTGGTAGGTCACGCGGGCAATCATTTCATCCGGGTCACTGATGATTTTGATATTGTCCGGCACTTGCACATCGCGCACAAAAATGGCCTGGCCAATTTCCTGAATGGGGCTGAGATCAACCGTAATGGACGGGATGAGATCGGCTGGCAAACACTCAATGCCCAAATCTGTGATACCGCGCACCAACACGCCATTGAGGCCGGTGATGGCGAATGAGGAGCCGGTGAGGTGGATCGGAATAGCCACGCGGAAGGGCTTGCTCATATCCGGCGCGTAAAAGTCGGCGTGGGTGTAATCACCACGAATTGAGTCGCGTTGCAAATCGTGCACTAGCACCTTACGGCTCTCGCCGTTTACGGCCAAATCCACCAACTGCGTGCCCTCAATGCGCTTAATCACGCGCGTCGCCTCACGGGCATTGAGCTGAATAGCTTGCGGCGGAAGGTTGGGGCCATATACCACTGCGGGCAATAGCCCTGAGCGGCGCAGGCGGTTGACCTGCTTGCCTTTGATGGTTCGTTTTTCAGCGTTTAACACTAACTCAGACATTTCTAATTTCTCCCAGAGCGTCTCTCACGCGCCGCCTTGGCGCATTACCTTCGCTCCACTAAACAACGGATGAATTTCCGTTGAAATTTATTTTACCAGGAACCCATCTCTAAACCTAAGATATAGAACCGTTTTGGGCTTGAAATATATCAAAGCGCCAAGTTTGGAGATGGATTCTAATCATTCGCCCTGCTTGCGGCCTGCCAGTGTGCCAATAAGCCACGCCGCGCCAATGGCCGCGCCAGCCAGCAGGCCAAACAAAGCCGCGCCACGGGTATCCAGCAGAGTATAAACGGAGCCGCTGGCCTCGCGCGTCAGCAGAACCAGCGCGCGTGAGTTGCGAAACTCAGCCCGTTCGGCTACCACTACGCCGGCCACCGTATTGGCTAATGAGGCATTGTTAGCCCGCGCAACGCCAACCAAACTTTGATCGGCCACTACGGTTTCCGCTCGGGCAAAAGCTACCGCGCTCAAATCGCCGCGCACTAAATCACTTTCGGCCCAAGCCACTGCGCCCTCACGCACATCCAGCGTTTCCGCATACACCGTGCTGGCCGCACTTCGGTTCATCTCCGCCTTGCCTGCTTTAATAACATAGGCGCTTCCGCCCTCCAGTTGCACGGTTTCGGCGGTGATATGTTCAGCCTCAGCTTGATGGTCTCGGTCAGCCATGATGGACTCCGGCAGTAGGGCACAAAAACGGGACTTCCCGAAAAGGCCCGGAGAAGCCCCGCGAACGGCCAAAATGTTACCGTAGGAGGGTAGTTTTGGCAAACTTTTGTCTAGGGCGGATTAATCGGCGCTGTGTCTCTACTGCGCCCGGCTACTTCGCAGGATAGAGCTTCTTTATAAACCACTGCAGAAGCCTGTAACGAAAAGTGAAATTGTCTCGAGTTACTTCATCTACCTCAGGCCAGGAAAGAAATGCTCGGACAGCCAAGAGCCATATCACGCTTCCACTCACGGCCCCTACTACAAAGCCTGCCAACAACAAAATGGGAAGCAACAGCACGCCTAAGGCCCCAACCGCCAAACTGCGAAGGGCCGGCGCGGCCAACGGCAGAATCATGAAACCAAAGGCGCCAACGAGAATGCCTATAAACTGTAAGACGATAAAAAACCACTTTGCGGCCTTAAGTTTCATGTCAATTTCTTCTTTGTGTGTATCCATCGGACTTTGGATGGTTAACTCAACATCCATTCTATGTGGCCTTTGATTTACAGGCAAACGATCATCAATAACTCTTAACCCCTTATCCCTCTGTCTTTAACCGACTTCGTGCAAACTCTGCTATAACCTGCTTAAACTTTTGGGCAAATGGCCTAATGACAGGCATCACCGCTATCACCTATAGTCAGGTCGCACAATGTTGACCGTTCTCACCTTCATTAGCCTCGTCCTTATTGTGGTCCTGATTAGGACCCCGCTTCCGCTTGGGCTGGTGAAGGTGACAGTTCGTTAGGTCACTCACACTACACACACTCACCGGAGCCGCCCAAAACTGGGGCGGCTTTTTTGTTTTTGCATCAAATTTTGGAGATATAGCTTTGACTGACTTAAAACGCAACAGCAGAGCCATCACAGATGGCCCCAACCGCGCCCCGGCTCGCGCCATGCTCAAGGCGGTGGGCTTTACGGATGAAGATTTGCGCCGCCCCATTGTGGGGGTGGCCAATACATGGATTGAAATCGGGCCGTGTAACTTTCATCTTCGCCGCCTCGCGGCCAAGGTAAAAGAAGGCATTCGCGCGGCTGGCGGCACCCCTATGGAGTTCAACACCGTCTCCATTTCCGATGGCATCACCATGGGCGCGGAGGGCATGAAGGCCTCACTCATCAGCCGCGAGGTAATTGCAGATAGCATTGAGCTAGTGGCGCGCGGCAACCACTTTGATGCGCTGGTGTGCTTGAGTGGATGTGATAAAACCAACCCCGGCGTGCTAATGGCGATGGCGCGGCTGGATATCCCCAGCTTGGCGCTATATGGCGGCTCTATCGCCCCCGGCCACTTTGAAGGCCGTGATTTGACAATTCAGGATACCTTTGAGGCGGTGGGGGCGTACGCCGCCGGGCGCATCACTGAAGAGCAGTTTAAGGGCGTGGAGAACTTTGCCTGTCCGGGCGCGGGCGCATGCGGCGGGCAGTTCACGGCTAATACCATGTCCACGCTCATGGAGTTTATTGGCCTATCGCCCATCGGCTTCAATTCTGTGCCTGCTATGGTTGAAGACAAAGACCGCGTGGCGTATGAATGTGGCCGCCTCGTGATGCAACTCCTCCGGCAAGATTTGCGCCCTTCTGCCATTCTCACCCGTCAAGCTTTTGAAAACGCTATTACGTCCGTAGCCGCTACCGGCGGCTCTACCAACGCCGTTCTACATTTGCTGGCGCTGGCCAAGGAAGCGGGCATTGAACTGCACATTGATGATTTTGACGCCATCAGTGCGCGCACGCCATTGATTTGTGATTTGAAGCCGGGCGGCAAATATGTGGCGGCGGACATGCACGCCGCAGGCGGCATTCCGCTGGTGATGAAGCGCTTACTCGAGGGCGGCTATTTACATGGGAATTGCGTGACGGTGACGGGCCAAACCATTGCGGAGGCCGCTACCACCGCGCAAGAAACGCCCGGTCAGCAAGTGGTGTATCCGCTGGATAAACCGCTCAAACCCACCGGCGGTTTGGTGATTCTGCACGGTAATCTGGCCGAGGAGGGATGTGTACACAAAACGGCGGCCAACAACATCAAACATTTTAGCGGCCCGGCCCGTGTGTTTGAGTGTGAGGAAGATGCCATGAAGGCCGTGACCGAGGGCAAAATCAAGCCGGGTGATGTGGTGGTGATCCGCTACGAAGGGCCGCGCGGTGGGCCGGGTATGCGGGAGATGTTGGGCGTCACGTCTGCTATTGCGGGCGCGGGCATGGCTGAAACCGTAGCCCTGCTCACGGATGGGCGCTTCTCCGGCGCTACACGCGGCATCTCGGCTGGGCATATTGCGCCGGAGGCGGCGCGCGGCGGCCTGATTGCCTTTGTGCAAGAAAATGATGTGATTGAAATTGATGTGGAGAAGCGTGAAATTAACGCCCATATTGCGCCGGAGGAATTGGCGCGCCGTAAAGCCAATTGGCAACCGCCCGCGCCACGTTACAAAACGGGCGTGATGGCCAAGTATGCCAACATGGTTTCGTCAGCGTCTGAAGGCGCCGTCACAATTCTCTGATTCTCAACATTGGAGCATCAGAGAAGAGGAGTATTTGATGGTCATTCGTCCAGCGGTGATAGAGGATGCAGAGGCCGTTGCGCGAGTTCATGTTGCTAGCTGGCGCACCACCTATGCGGGCATCGTGCCGGATGAGTTTTTAGCGGCGCTATCTTATGAACGGCGCGCCGAAGTGTGGCGCAACAGTTTATCCAGCCAAAGCCAAGCTTACTTGGTGGTGGCTGAGCAAGACCGTAAAGTGATTGGCTTTGCAGTGGGCGGCCCTAACCGTGAAACTGAGGCCAATGCCGCTTACGAGGCCGAACTGTATGCCATTTATCTGTTGGCGAGTAAGCAGAAACGAGGCATAGGCCGGGCGTTGATGAAAGCCGTGGCGCAAGAGTTGGTGCGACGCGGCTTCAACTCTCTGATGGTGTGGGTGCTGACGGAGAACCCAGCGCGCAAGTTCTATCAGACGTTAGGTGGCGAGTATATGCGCGAGAAAGATATTGAGATTGGCGGCAAGACTTTGAAAGAAACCGCTTACGGCTGGAAAGACCTTAGGAGGCTTATATGAAATTGACCGGTGCAGAAATCATTTGGGAATGTCTTAAGCAAGAAGGGGTAGATGTTGTGTTCGGTTACCCGGGTGGCGCAATTTTGCCCACCTATGATGCCATGACTAAGTATCCAGACCTGCACCATGTTTTGGTGCGGCATGAACAGGGCGCCACGCACATGGCCGATGGGTATGCGCGCGCTTCTGGCAAAGTGGGCGTTGCCATTGCCACTTCTGGCCCCGGCGCAACCAATATGGTCACCGGCATCGCCACCGCTATGATGGACTCTTCGCCGATTGTGTGCATCACTGGGCAGGTGGGTTCTAAAGCCATCGGCTCGGACGCGTTTCAGGAGACGGACGTCACCGGCGTGACTCTGCCCATCACTAAGCACAATTACCTTGTCACCAAGCCGGAGCAAATTGCCCGCACCATCCGCGAGGCGTTTTACATCGCCGCCAGTGGCCGCCCCGGCCCGGTGCTGGTGGATATCACCAAAGATGCCCAACAGCTCACCACCGAGTTTGATTGGGAGGCCGCCGCGCCGCGTTTGCCCGGCTACCGGCCCAACTTGCGCGCCATGCCTAGTGAATATCAGCGCGCAGTGGACTTAATCAACTCTGCCAAACGTCCGTTGATTTTGGCCGGGCAGGGCGTAATCCGCTCCGGCGCGACGCAGGTGGTGCTGGAATTGGCGGAAAAAGCGCAAGTGCCTATTGCAGTAACGCTGTTGGGGCTGGGTGGTATTCCGGCTTCCCATCCGCTAAACCTGGGGATGATGGGCATGCATGGCGAGGCTTGGGTGAACACTGCCATCCAAAACGCCGATTTGTTGATTGCATGCGGCATGCGCTTTGATGACCGCGTGACGGGCAATCTCAAAACATACGCCCTCAACGCCAAGAAAATCCACATTGAAATTGACCCCTCCGAAGTGAATAAAAATGTGCGGGTGGATGCCGCGCTGGTGGGCGATTTGCGCGAAGTGCTAAGCGATGTTTTGCCGCAGGTGCAACCGAGTGACCATGAGGAATGGCTGGATTACATTCATGAACTCAAGGGTGACTCCGCCGTGCGTGATATTCAGAGTTTGCCGGACTACGGCCATTTGTATGCCGCGCATGCCATTAATGATATTTGGCGTCTGACCCGCGAGGTGGACCCGATTGTGGTGACGGATGTTGGACAACATCAGATGTGGGAAGCGCAATACTTCCGGCATGAACAACCGCGCTCGCTCATCACGTCCGGCGGCCTGGGCACCATGGGCTTTGCCCTGCCTGCCGCCATCGGCGCAAAATTTGCCCGCCCAGAAAAAGAAGTGTGGGTGGTGGCCGGGGATGGCGGTTTCCAGATGACGATGCCGGAATTAGCCACCATCGCGCAGGAAAAAATTAAAATTAATGTGGCCATTATCAACAACGCCTTTTTAGGCATGGTGCGCCAGTGGCAGGAATTTTTCTATGAGAAACGTTACGCCGCCACGCCGCTAATTGGCCCGGATTTTGTGAAGTTAGCGGAGGCTTTTGGTCTAAAGGGTATGCGCGTCACTCAACGCTCTGAAGTGGAAGCGGCTGTAGCCGAAGCGCGCGCTTACCCCGGCACGGTGGTAATGGACTTTCAAGTGGAACAGGAAGACTCAGTATTCCCCATGGTTCCAGCAGGCGCGGACTTGGACGCCATGATCCGCCGCCCCAAACCGGCCAAGGTGAACGTGATGGCCGAGACGGGTGCGGACAGTGAGTGGGAAATGCCGAAATAATTGGGTGATTGAGCTATTTGGCGATTGGGTGATGGCTGATTGAGTCCACACTCACTCAATCGCTCAATAACCAAATCATGAAATGAAATGCCTAACCATATTCTAGTTGCTTACGTTGAAGATTTGCCCGGCGTGCTTAACCGGGTGGCGTCTTTGTTTCGCCGCCGCAATTTCAACATCGAATCGCTCACGGTGGGCCACACCGAGCAACCCGGCGTGAGCCGCATGACGATTGTGGTGGAAGCGGATGATATGACGGCGCGCCGCATTGAAGCCAATTTGTACAAGTTGGTGAATGTTTTGCGCGTGGATGATGTCACGGATAAGCGCACCGTTACGCGCGATTTGGCGCTGGTGAAAGTGGCCGTCTCCAATGGTAAACGCGCCGAGATTCTACAGTTGGCCGATGTGTTCCGCGCCCGCGTGGTGGATATTGAGGAAAAATCCCTCATGCTAGAAGTAACAGGCACAGAAGATAAAATTGAGGGTTTGCTAGGTGTTCTCCGCCCGTTTGGCATTATTGAGATGGTGCGCACCGGAACCGTGGCAATGACACGGGGCGCGGAAGTGGTCAGCGCCAATCCGCCAGAAGTGCCCGCCGAAGTGGCCGAAACGATGCCCACCGGTCTGGCAATGTCGGTGTAATATGCTCACCGCCCGTCAACTCATGCGACAACCGCTTCACACCATTTCCGCCCGTGACTCGGTGGCGCTAGCGATTCGGCGGATGCAGTTGAACCGGATTTCAAGCTTGATTGTTTTGCCGCGGGATGAAGCCGCCGCGTATGGCATTCTGACCAAGCATGATATCTTGAACAAGGTTGTGGCGGTGGGCCGCGACCCGATTCAAGTTCGGGTGGGAGATGTAATGACCAGCCCTCTGGTCAGCGTTGACCCGGATTGCCCGGTGCGGCGGTGCGCGACGTTGATGATGCAAAATCATATCCGCCGTCTGCCGGTGGTGCAGAATCATTTGCCGATAGGCATTGTGAGCGATTCGGATGTGTTTGATGCGCTTTTGAATTTACACACCGAAGCCGCGCTCTATCCGTCTGTATAGTAACCGTAAAAATCTGTAATCTAAACTCATTCATCAGGAGTCTTCATGTCCGCTAAAATTCATTACGAAAATTCTGCTGATCTCGCCCTCATCCGCGCTAAAAAAGTGGCGGTAATTGGCTACGGCTCGCAAGGGCATGCGCATGCGTTGTGCCTAAAAGATAGCGGGGTAAATGTGAAAGTGGGCCTTGCGCCGGAGAGCAAAAGCCGCGCCAAAGCGGAAGCCGCTGGGCTAAGTGTGGGCACAGTGGATGAAGTCTCCGAGTGGGCGGATGTGATGATGCTCCTCGCGCCGGACACGAAACAGAGCCAAATTTATCGCGCCAGCATTGAGCCGCACCTCACCGAAGGCAAAATGCTGATGTTTGGGCACGGTTTTAATATCCGTTTTGGCACAATTGTGCCGCCGCAAAACGTGGATGTGACGATGGTGGCTCCCAAAGCCCCCGGTCACCGCGTGCGGGAAGTGTTCATTGAAGGTGGCGGCACTCCGGCCCTCGTAGCCGTGCATCAAGATTACACCGGCCATGCTCAACCCCTCGCACTGTCGTATGCCAAAGCGCTAGGCCTTACGCGCGCGGGCGTGTTGGAGACCACCTTTGCCGAAGAGACCGAGACGGATTTGTTTGGTGAGCAGGCAGTGTTGTGCGGCGGCGTGAGTGCGCTGGTGAAAGCGGCCTTTGAGACGTTGGTAAAAAACGGTTATCAGCCGGAGATTGCTTATTTCGAGTGTCTGCATGAGTTGAAGCTGATTGTGGATTTGTTCTATCGCGGCGGCGTGAATTACATGCACTACTCGGTGAGCGATACCGCCGAGCATGGCAGTTACACCGGCGGCCCACGCATTGTGACCGAGGAGACGATGGGCGAAATGCAAAAGATGCTGGATGAAATTAAAGATGGCACTTACGCCCGCAAGTGGATTGCAGAAAATGAAGCCGGTCGGCCGTGGTTCAAGGCGGAACGCGCCCGTCAGCAAGAACATCCAATTGAAGTGGTGGGCCGGCAACTGCGCGCCATGATGCCGTTCTTGAACCCGGTAGTAGTGAAACCTGAGGAACAGGGCTAAGAGTGAAACGTGAAACGTAAAACGTGAGAGCTACTTATCACACGTCTACGTTTCACGCTTTACGATTCATGCATGAATAACTACGTCCGCATCTTTGATACCACGCTAAGAGATGGTGAACAGTCGCCGGGGGCGTCCATGACTTCGGCGGAGAAGCTGGAGGTGGCGCGGGCGCTGGCGCGGTTGGGCGTGGATGTGATTGAGGCAGGCTTTCCTGCCGCTTCACCGGATGATTTGGAAGCCGTGCGCCGGATTGCCATTGAAGTGGGCAACCCGGTGGGCATTGAGTTTGAGCCGGGCCAAACGCGGCGGCCCATCATTTGCGGGTTGGCGCGCGCCAACAAGAATGATATTGATAAAGCGTGGCAAGCCGTTAGCCCAGCCGCGCGGCCCCGCATCCATACGTTTCTTGCCACCTCTCCCATTCACATGAAGTACAAACTCAAGATGGACCCGGAGGCGGTCATTGAGCGGGTAGCGGAGATGGTGGCTTATGCCCGTAGTTTGTGCGAGGACGTGGAGTTTAGTCCGGAGGATGCGGGGCGCAGTGAGCCGGAATTTTTGTACGTGGTTTTAGAGCAAGCCATTAAAGCCGGCGCAACCACCCTAAACATCCCGGATACGGTAGGTTATACCACCCCGGAGGAGTATGGCCGGTTGATTGCCGGCATTATTCAAAATGTGCCCGGCGCGGAAAACGTCATCATTTCTACTCACTGCCATGATGATTTGGGCTTGGCTACCTCCAACACCCTGGCTGGCATCCGCAACGGTGCTCGGCAGGTGGAGGTGACGATTAACGGCATTGGCGAGCGCGCGGGCAACACCTCTCTGGAAGAAGTGGTGATGGCCTTGCATACCCGTCGCCCGGTGTTTGGTCTGCAAACGGGAATTGATACGACGCAGATTACGCGGCTGAGCAAGCTGGTAAGCAATTACACCGGCTTTAGTGTGCCGCCGAATAAAGCGATTGTGGGTGCAAATGCTTTTGCACATGAGGCCGGCATTCATCAAGATGGGATGCTTAAGCATAACGAAACCTATGAAATTATGCGGCCCGAAACAGTGGGCGCGCAACACACGCGATTGGTGTTGGGCAAGCATTCTGGCCGTCACGCGCTAAAGATGCGGTTGCAGGAATTGGGCTATATGCTCAATGACGCAGACTTGGATAAGGCGTTTGAGCGCTTTAAGGCGTTGGCGGATAAAAAGAAGGTGATTGCGGACGCAGACTTGGAAGCGCTGGTTTCTGATGAAATCATGCAACCCCATGAGTTCTTCTTGTTGGATGGGATGCAGGTGACGTGTGGCACGATGGGCCTGCCCACCGCTACCGTGCGGCTGATTGGCCCGGATGGCAAGCCCCACATTCAGGCCGCGCTGGGCACCGGCCCGGTAGATGCGGTATACAAAGCGATTGACTTGATTGTGCAAGCCCCGAACACGTTACTAGAATTTGCCATTCATGCCATCACCGAAGGCATTGACGCGCAGGGTGAGGTAACGGTGCGGATTCAGAGCCATGAGGTCTCACCCACGTTTAGCGCGCAGGAGGAAGTTCGGCGGGCGCGCACGTTTGGCGGCTATGGCGCAGATACCGATATTATTGTGGCCAGCGCTAAGGCTTATATGTCCGCGCTCAACAAGTTGCTAGTGACCACTGGCAAGTACATTACACCAGAGAAGAACTCGGAAGTCATTCGGAGTTAGTACACCGTGAACGGTAAACAGTAAGCAGTAAACAGTTGACCTTTCACTGATAACTGTTGACTGCTCGGTAAAAACTATGTCTCAACCTAAAACACTCTTTGAAAAAATTTGGAACAGCCACATTGTGACGCAAGAGCCGGACGCCCCGGCGGTGTTGTATATTGACTTACACTTGATTCATGAAGTGACCTCGCCGCAGGCGTTTACGGGTTTGCGGCAACGCGGCCTCAAGGTGCGCCGGCCGGATAAAACCGTGGCCACCATGGATCACAGCATCCCCACCTATAACCCCGATTTGCCGATTCTGGATGATTTGGCCGCCAAGCAGATTAAGTTCTTGGAAGATAATTGCGCCGAGTTCGGTATCCGCTTGTATGGCCTGCACTCTAAAAACCGTGGCATTGTGCATGTGATTGGGCCGGAGTTGGGCCTGACCCGGCCCGGCATGACAATTGTATGCGGCGATAGCCATACGAGCACGCACGGCGCGTTTGGCGCGTTGGCTTTTGGCATTGGCACGAGTGAAGTGGAGATGGTGCTGGCCTCGCAATGTTTGTTGCAACGAAAGCCCAAAACATATGAAGTGCGCGTGGAAGGCCAGCTCAACCCCGGGGTATCTTCTAAAGACATTATCCTGGCGTTAATCGCCAAAATTGGGGTGGGGGGCGGCACCGGCCATGTGTTTGAATATTGCGGCCCGGCCATCCGCGCATTGACGATGGAACAACGGATGACGATTTGCAATATGAGCATTGAAGGCGGCGCGCGCGCGGGCATGGTGGCGCCGGATGATGCCACCTTTGAGTATATTGCTGGCCGGGAGTTTTCGCCGAAGGGTGAAGCGTGGGATAGGGCTGTGGCGCAATGGAGACAGTTGCCCACAGATGAAGGGGCCGTGTTTGATAAATCTATCACCTTGAATGCTTCTGAGCTAGAGCCGATGATTACGTACGGCACCAACCCGGGCATGGGCATGCGGATTACAGACCGTGTGCCTGACCCGGCAACGCTGAGCGATGTAAACCAAAAACTGGCGCTGGAAAAGGCGCTAGCCTATATGGATTTGCGACCCGGCCAGCCGTTGCTCGGTCACCCGGTGAACACTGTGTTTATTGGCAGTTGCACCAACTCGCGCATCAGCGATTTGCGGCTGGCGGCTAGTTTGTTCAAGGGTCGCAAGGTGGCCGAAGGCGTGCGGGTGATGGTTGTGCCCGGCTCGCAAGAAGTAAAACGGCAAGCTGAGGCAGAGGGGCTGGACAGAATCTTCATGGATGCGGGCGCGGATTGGCGTTACGCCGGTTGCTCGATGTGTATTGCTATGAATGGCGACCAACTGCAACCGGGTGAATATGCCGTAAGCACCAGTAACCGCAACTTTGAAGGCCGGCAAGGCAAAGGTGGGCGCACGTTTTTGGCCTCGCCGCTGACTGCCGCCGCTACAGCGCTTACAGGACGCATCACTGATGTAAGGACTTTGCTTTTATAACCTGTTGACTTGGTGATAAGGTGACGGACTGTTGGTGAGTCACCTTGTCACCTGTTCATCCAGTCAGTATTTCAATGGCTCAATTTACTTCTCTAACTTCTCGAATGGTGGCTTTGCCCATCAATGACATTGATACGGATCAAATCATCCCGGCGCAATACCTCAAGGTGACGGATAAAAGCGGCTTGGGAGCGGCGTTGTTTTCCAACTGGCGTTATAACCCGGACGGCTCACCGAAAGCAGATTTTGTGCTCAACCAGCCGCAGGCGCAAGGCGCGCAGATTTTGCTGGCGGGCGATAACTTTGGGTGCGGATCTTCGCGGGAACATGCGCCCTGGGCGCTCACCGGTTATGGCTTTCGCGCCGTTATCAGCACCTCGTTTGCGGATATTTTCCGCAACAACGCGCTTAAGAACGGCCTCCTGCCCGTGATGGTGGATGCGGCCACTCACGCCGATTTGCTGGATTTAGCCGCCGAAGCGCCGCAGGCCGCGCTGGCGATTGATTTAGCTTCGCAAACGCTCGCCTTGCCGGATGGCCGCGTTGTTCATTTTCCGATTGACGGCTTTTCCAAGTCTTGTTTGCTAAAAGGCGTAGATGAACTGGGCTATTTGCTGAGTTTTGAAAAGCAGATAGCCGACTACGAAACCACACATTGAGTGCTTGAGTGATTGGGTGATTGAAAACAACTGCCCAATCGCTCAATCACCAAATCATCCAATGGTACAGATTTACGATACGACTTTGCGAGACGGCACCCAACGTGAAGGCATCTCACTGTCCTGCGCGGATAAAATCCGGATAGCGCAGAAACTGGACGAGCTCGGGGTGCATTTTATTGAGGGTGGCTGGCCCGGCTCTAACCCTAAGGATGCCGAATTTTTTGAGAAGGCGCAGGATATGCAATGGAAGCACGCGCTGGTGGCGGCCTTTGGCTCCACATGCCGTGTAGGTAGCGGGCCAGATGATGACGCTAATATCAAGGCGCTACTCGAGGCGCGCACGCCGGTGTGCACGGTGGTAGGCAAAACATGGACGCTTCACGTCACCGAAGTGCTTCGGACTTCTTTGGATGACAACCTGCGTATTATTGAACAAAGCTTGGCGTATTTGCGCGCTCAGGGCCGCCGCGTGATTTATGACGCTGAACATTTTTTTGACGGCTACAAGGCCGACCCGGTTTACGCGCTCGAAACGTTGCGGGCGGCGGCGCGGGGCGGGGCTGAAACGGTTGTGTTGTGTGATACAAACGGCGGTTCTATGCCGTGGGAAGTAAGCGAAATTGCGCGCCAAGTTAAAGCCGAGCTTCAGCATCCCTTTGGTATTCATACCCACAATGATGGCGAGTGCGCAGTGGCCAACACTTTAGCCGCTGTGCGAGAAGGGGCTATACAGGTGCAGGGCACGATTAACGGTTATGGAGAACGATGCGGCAACGCTAATCTATGCTCCATCATCCCAGACTTGGAACTCAAACTTAACCAGCGCTGTTTGCCGGATGGCAATTTGAGCCGCCTGTATGACGTGGCGCATTTTGTGGCCGAGGTGGCTAATCTGGCGCCGGATGAGCATTTGGCATATGTGGGCAAGAGCGCGTTTGCGCACAAAGGCGGCATTCATGTGGCCGCCATGCGGCGGAGTGTGAAAAGCTACCAGCACATTGACCCGGAATTGGTGGGCAACCAGATGCGGGTGGTGGTGAGTGAACTTTCAGGCCGGGGCAACCTGCTGAGCAAGGCAGAAGAATACGGCCTGGAATTTGAGCGCGGGGATGAAGTGGCTGACGTGCTCAATGAAATTAAACAGTTGGAAGCTCAAGGCTTTGCATTTGAAGCGGCGGAAGCCTCCGTGGCGCTGATGATGAAACGACAGGAGATGTATTACCGGGCGCCGTTTGAGATGATTGACTTCACTGTGAATGTGGAACATCGCTTGGGGCGTGGGATTTTTGCCGAAGCGACCGTAAAAGTGCGGGTGCCCGGAGTGGATGAAATTCTGCATACGGCGGCGGAAGGTAATGGGCCGGTGAATGCATTAGACACGGCCTTGCGCAAAGCGTTGGTAGCGCACTATCCGGTGCTTAAGCATTTCCAACTGGCCGATTACAAAGTGCGCATTTTGGATGGCAACAATGGCACTGCCGCCACCACCCGGGTGTTAATTGATACCCAAAACGGCCACAAACGCTGGACGACGGTGGGCGCTAGCCCGAATATTATTGAAGCCAGCTGGCGCGCTCTGGCCGATGCAGTGGAATATGGATTGACAATGGCATAATGTGAGTGAGCAAAAAAAGAAACATGGGATATATCCTCAGCCTGCTCACTTTTCCCAGATTGATAAGGAGACAGTTTTGGACTTCAAAATCGCATTAACCCCCGGCGATGGCATTGGCCCGGAAGTGGTGACAGAAGCGGTGCGCGTGCTAGAGGCCGTGGCCTCTAAGCGCGGCCACACCTTCGAATATACCCGGCACTTAATTGGCGGCTGTTCTATTGATGCGCATGGCACAGCGCTTACCGATGAAGTGCTGGCGGATTGCCAAACCTCGGATGCGGTGTTGTTGGGTGCGGTGGGCGGTCCCAAATGGGATGACCCGCAAGCTAAGGTGCGGCCCGAGCAGGGCATTTTGGCGCTTCGCAAAGGGCTGAAGGTATTTGCCAATCTGCGGCCCGCCAAAATTCACCCCGCCTTGTTAGACGCCTCGCCCATCAAGCCCGAACGTTTACAGGGCGCGGATATTTTAGTTATCCGGGAATTGACCGGTGGCTTGTACTTTGGCGAGAAGAAGCGTGAACAAGTCAACGGTCATACGCGGGTAATTGATACGCTGGAATATTTTGATTATGAAATTGAGCGGGTCGTGCGTTTAGCTTTTCGGCTGGCGGCGGGGCGCAGGAAGAAAGTTACCTCGGTAGATAAAGCCAATATCCTGGAGTCTTCACGCATGTGGCGGCAGATTGCGGCGCGTGTGGCGGCGGAAAACCCTGATGTAACTTTTGAAAATATGCTGGTCGATACCGCTTCTATGCGGCTGGTGACCAGCCCGGCCAGCTTTGACGTGTTAGTGACTGAAAATATGTTCGGTGATATCCTCACCGATGAGGCTTCGGTTCTGGCCGGTTCAATGGGCATGTTGCCTTCGGCTTCGCTGGGTGATAGCGGCCCGGGCTTATACGAGCCTATTCATGGCTCCGCGCCGGATATTGCCGGCAAGGGCTTGGCAAACCCACTGGGCACTATTCTTTCCACTGCCCTCATGCTCCGTTATTCACTCAAACTGGAAGCCGAAGCCGAGTTGATTGAACACGCGGTGGATGCCGCCATCGCCGCCGGTTGCCGCACTGCCGATTTGGGCGGCGCGCTCAATACCCGGCAAATGACGGACGCAGTGATTGCTCGCCTCCCGTAAGCGGGCTTGCGTTCTAACCGCAAAGCAATCCTATGAAAGTTGCATTTCAAGGCGAACGCGGTGCTTACTCCGAAGCCGCCGTTTTGGAGCACTTCGGCGCAGAAACCGAAACCATGCCCTGTGAGTCTTTTGATGCAGTGTTTGCGGCGGTGGAGGCCGCTCGGGCCGATCTGGGCCTGGTGCCGGTGGAAAATTCGATTGGGGGAAGTATTCATCGCAACTATGACTTGCTCATGCAACACCCGCTTTCTATTGTGAGTGAATATCATTTGCGTGTGCGCCACTGCCTGATTGCGCATCCCGGCGCGCAGTTGAGCGAAATCCGTAAAGCCATGAGCCACCCACAGGGCTTAGCGCAGTGCGAGCGTTATCTCAAAGCCCATGGCATCCAGCCCGAAGTGGCTTATGACACAGCCGGCAGTGTGAAGCTGTTGAAAACTATGCCTAACCGTGAGGTGGCCGCCATTGCCTCACGCCGCGCGGCGGAAGTTTATGGGATGCACATTTTGGCTGAGGGGATTGAAGATGATGCGGCCAACTACACTCGTTTCCTCGCTATTGCCCGCCAGCCCATCACCCCCACCGGCGCGGCTAAAACCAGCATTGTGTTCACGCTCAACAATGTGCCCGGCGCTCTGTTCAAAGCCCTCAGTGTGTTTGCCCTGCGAGATTTAGATTTGACCAAGATTGAGTCTCGCCCGTTGGTGGGCCAAGTGTGGAATTATCTGTTTTATGTGGATTTCGCGGGTTCTCTGGCGGATGAAACCACGCGGCGCGCCCTAGACCATTTGGGTGAGTACGCCACCATGCTCCGTATCCTCGGCTCCTATCCCCGCCATCAGATGTAACCCGGTGGGAACTCTCAACTGTTTTTGCGCGTCTAAAATTTAGCGGCTTTCCAATTCTCATAGAGGTAAATATCTGATGCACCCCAAAATGCTTGGCCCATTCACTTTACTATTGAGCATTGCGCTAGCGGCCTGTGCGCCTTTGCAACTGCCCAGCCCCACACCCGAAGCGACCGCTCCGCCGACTGAGTTTGTTCAGCCATCTCCTGAGCCGACGTTGGCTAGCGAACCGGCGGCCACGGCTACGCCTGAACTAGCGGCTACCGAGGGCATCCCAGTTTTACCCAGCCTGCCGGATTTTCTAGTGCCTGTCACACCGTCGCCTGCCGCTGATGGCATCGTTGGCCCACTGCCGGAGGCGTTGCAAAATCAACTATTGGCAGATATCACCCAGCGGTTAGCGGGTAGTGAGGGCGCGCGGATGAATCTTACGTTGGTGCGCGCCGAACCGGTTACTTGGCCAGATGGCTCGCTAGGCTGTCCACAGCCGGGCGTGTTTTACACGCAGGCGCTTGTGGAGGGCATGTGGGTTGTGTATGAGGTTGGCGGCGCGGTGTTTGATTATCGCGTTGACGAGCGTGGTCGTTTTTTCTTGTGTGAGACCGCGACGGATTGGCCGCGCTTTGACCCCAATCAACCTACACCGGTTTTGCCCAGCATCCAACCGTAATTCGGGCGAAGGTAAACTAAAATGCCGCCCCTGAATTTTCAGGGGCGGCATTTTGTTTTGCGGTTGAGAAACAAATGAGGTGATTACGGAATAATCACGCTATCTGATTCTTCACCGACCGGTGCATCGCGGTACAAGAATAACAAGCCAGCTTGCGTGGAAACAGCCGTCGGGTCTTTGCTGTAGCCAACGCTAATGGTTCGGTTCTTGGGTACTTGCGGCGCAAACGCGGCCGTGAACACGCGCGGGTCTGAGAAGTTGAAGGTGTGATAGTCACCGCACGCAAACGGTGAGCAATCCCACAGACTGCCGGTGAAGTACGCATCAAACGCCAACACAAAGAACCTGAAGGTGCGATGGCTATTGATGCCCACCGCGGCGGCGGGCACGGGTAGGATCCAGTTTTGGGAGTTGAAGTCCGTATTAGCGTAGAAATACGGTCTGAGTGGTCGCGTCCCGTCTGTTGGATTGACGTCCGCCACAAACACTGCGTTACGGCCATCGCCGCCCGTCAACGCCACATCGTAGTTAAACACCACATAGTCATTCGTGCCATCGGCGTTGCTGTCGATGTAGATGTCAAACTCAATGGGGAAGTTGTGCGAAGCGCGATAGGGCGCATCATACACCGTCAGACCAAAGTCAATCACCAGATCATTAATGGTGCCATCCGGCTCAGCGGGGAAGCCCAACGCGCCATTAATGCCGGGCACAACGTATGAACGCAGGCCGACTTCGTTGATGTCAATGGCTGTTGTGTTGATGCCGGGCAGAATACCGGGCACATAATCATCTTCCACACAACTACCGCCTGAGGAGACGATTTCACAATTGTTCACGCTCTTCTCTATCAACGCAAACACGTCCACATCACCATTGGTGTGGTTGGAGGTGTTCTTGAGTTTGATGGAGGAGCTGGAGACGCTGTTGACGTGCGTCCGAGCCGCGCGTTTGGGCAGAACTTGCCATGGCAGGCGCATCACTTGGCCGCCGCCCGCATCTACGCGCAGGAAGCCGTCTTGTTCAAACATGGTTAGCGTCGGACAGCCATTTTGCGGGTTCGGGTTGTTGCAGAAGATGTTGGTGCCAAGGTTGCCATTGGCATTGCTCAACGTCCACGGCGGCAAATCCTTTGCCCGCACGGTCAGTTGAACGTCCACCACCTTTAGCGAACCGGCGGGAACATGCACGCTGGAGGGGATGGCCTTCACGGTTACGGAGTTGGTGGCCTTATCATCCGCATAGCGGAACTCGGTGCCGAACTTGTAAGTGCGGGCCGAAGTCCCAAGGTTGAGCACCACAATCTTACGTTTCTCAGAACCATTGGCGGCGTAGCCATCATAGCCGAAGGAGAGACTACCGGTTTGTGCGTTCCAGGCGTTGAATACGCTGTTGCCAAACGGATAACTGGCGCACTCAGGTGGCACTCCGATATAGGCGAACAATAACACATCAATCATAGGGTAGATGTTACAGCCTATTGATCCCGGATCTAATGCCAGGAACTCCGTTGCGTCCCAAACCACGCTATCAGCGTTGACGGCCGCGAGGATATCTACCCGGCCAGCGCCTTGCAGGGTGATGGGGGCAAGGAAAGAACCGCCAATAAAGGTATCCTTTTTGGCGTTGTTCATAAGGATGGATTTGACTACCGGCGAGAATGAGAAGGTGGTGGCGCTCCCTAGGCCGGGGTCGCTATCCAGCAAGCCCGCATCTTCCAGTTTCTCAATGAGCAGGGCCGCCGCGCCAGAGACCATGGGGGCCGCACCCGAGGTGCCGCCGAACGCCGTCTTGCCCGTGCCCGTGCCCACTTCCGCCGAGACGCTCGCGCCGGGGGCGGCAATATCAGGCTTGATATCGCCATCCGCAATGCGTGGGCCGCGGCTGGAGGAGGCCACAATATCATCCTGCCGAAGCGCAAAGCTGGTTGGAGAGGTGGAGGCTGTTTGGCCAAGCGCACCGGCTTTAAGGGCGTTGCCATCAACTTGCGTCAACGTTAGGGCAGGGATGGTGATGGCTGAACCACCATCAAAGCTAAAGGATGGCGGCGTGTTGGCAACTTGGTTGTTCGCAATGAGAATCAAAACCGCGCCGGCGTTTTGCGCGTTACGAGCTTTGGCCGCAACGGCGCAGGTGCCGCGGTCAACCAGAACTACTTTGCCCGCCAAAGAGCCGGGCGTCCAGCTAGCTGGGGCCGCGCCAACATCGTTTGAGCATCCAATGCGTGTGGCGCCGCTCGTGGTGTCATACAGCAATGGACCCGAAATTGGGCTAGCCACGGCTGGGCTCCACGGTTGAAGCACGCCACCCACTGATACACTACCAGCCGTCACAACATACACACCATCGGAAGGCACGGTGCTTTGCGCTACGCTCACCGCCGCCGCCGCCGCAGACGGCGAACCTACAATGTAAGGCTTATCGCCGCTGTTGCCTGCTGAAGCAACCACCAGTGAGCCGTAGTAGGAAGCAATATCTGAGAACAGAGTTAAGTCATCTTCAGGTTGGCCATAAATTGAGCCGAGCGACATGTTAATCACGTCAGCCGGGTCATAGGCTAAACAACCCGGGTCTAGGCCGGGCGTACAGGCGCCATAATCTGAGTCGTCTAAGTCCATCGCATCGTCCAGTGAGAGCAAAAGCGCGAGGCCATTGCAGGAGCTGGAAACGGCTGAACAGGCTTTGAACGCCCAGATGCGCGCGCCGGGGGCCACACCTTGATCGCCGGCGCCGCTCGCGGACTCTAAACCGGCGATGATATCGGCTACGTGGGTGCCGTGACCTTCAAAGTCAATCGGGTCAGGGTCGCTATATTGTGGGCCGAAGGTCGGCCAATCCTCGCCCACCCAGTCCCAGCCACCTGCGACTTTGGCATTGGGATACAGGGCGCAATCGGCGATGCTATCTGGATTGGAGTAACAGGCGGCGTAATCGGCCAGTGAGCCGGTGCCGCCCAGTTTGATGTGGGTGTAATCCACGCCACTGTCAATCACAGCCACATCCACGCCATCACCCGTTATGCCGGCGGTCTGCACGGCGGCGGCGCCAATCCAGCCTACCGTCTCGGTGAGGTCTAGCGCATAATCGGCAATGCCGCGCACGCCGACCACGTTGGCAATGCCACGTAGATTCTCCACCCGGTCAGCATCAATCGTCACAGCGAGACCGGTGGAAAGATGAGCAAAGCGGCCCACAATCTGGCCGCCGGCGGCTTCTACTTGCGCGGCTACTGCATCTTGCGCGGCGCGAATCTCGGCTACATACGCAACGCGTTGCTCGTGGCTCCAGCTACGGCCTACCATAGCCAGCGGGGCTTTATTGATGTGCACCACTAGCTGAACAGTGCCGTTGGCCAGGGTGCCGGGCTTAACGTCCCAGACTTGCCCTTCTGCCCCGGTCACCAATTCCAAATGGCTTGGTAAATTGAGACCTGAATTGGCCTGCGCGGCGGGCGCGGTGGGGCCTAAACCCACGGCGCTAAGGGCCAGTGAAAGGCCGGCGACGCCGCGGATAAATTTTGAAAACAGTGAAGTCATAAAAGTCTCCTCGGTCAGATGTATCACGAGTAATTAAGTAAGCGCAAAACTTAGTTGGTTTTCTCGCGTCAACGGCCGGCTCCAGTAGGGTGGAGCAAGGTGTTGGGGTAACGGCTCCTTTCTGGCTAACGCCCATAAACGCGCACATCGGCGCGCCCAGTGTGCGGCGGGCGCACACATACCGAATAACTGCGTGTGCGGTCTCCTAAAACTTCAAAGGCCGCCCCACCGCTAAAAGCTTGATATTCAAAGTTCACGAGTTTGTTTTGCTCGTCATACACACTGGCAATGATGACGAGTTCATTTTGTAAGCGTTCGCCGTTGTTGCGCACCCGCCCTTCAAAACAGCGGTATCCATCAGAGTTGATTTGCTCGCTCGGTTCTTGTAAAACCAGATCCGTGCGCGTCACAAATGGGCTAATATCCGTGGTCACCGTCACCGTGGAGCTATGCAGGCTCGTCACACCTTCTAGCTCAAAATAAAATGGCACTGTGCCGCCCACTGGAATAACTTCTTGCGGATAAAACCCCGTGATGTTGGCCTCGCTGATGACGACGCCGGGGGCGCTGTAAAAAACCCCGTCAACGGACTCAATCAATTGTTGGACGTCGGTGTTGTTCGTCACTTCACCTACAACCTGTACGAGATTGAGTTCGCTATCAAAGTACCAACTGGTGCTTCCCACTACAATCCCTGCGCCCGGTGGCGTGCTGGTGGCCGTGGCGGTAGGAGTGACGGTAGCCGCATTGAGGGTGGGTGTGGGAGTGATGTTGGCGGTGGCCGTGGCAGACGGCGTAACTGTGCCGCCGCTGTTAGTTGTGGGGGGCGTGGTTGTAGGGGTGGCGGTGGCCGCGTTGCCGCCTGTCGAGGTTGGCGCTAGCGTAGCCGATGCTGGCGGAGGCAGGGTAGCGGTGCTAAGCGCAATTTCGGTAGCTAAATTTGCCGGGGTACTGGTGGTGGAAACCGCTGGACTCGCCGCCGGGGCAATCGGCGCCTCAACTGTTGGCGTAAAAGACACTAGCGCCTCTGCCACGGTGGGTACAGGCGCCTGCGTATTGACTAAAGTGGGCAGAGCATCTGTTTGTGAATTGCGATTGATCACCAACATACTTATCAGCCCAACGCCAACTATAAGTGGTAAGGTCACCATTACAACCGCGCCAATTACCATCGCGGTAGAGGGTGGTTTTGAGTGCGAGTTTAACTTCATCCAAGTTTCACGAGTCGGCTTAAGACGCTTTTGCCGTTCGACCTTAGATCATAAATTGAAAGCGCAAAATGCAGAACGCAAACTCATCAACCACTTTAGGCAAAGTAATTTGATTGATGACTGGCTGGCCAACAACGAAGAACAAGTTGTTTCCAGACCTGAGCCGCAAAAGAAAACGGCTCTGAAGAATTAGGCCAGTTTTGCTACTGGCTCCCCGAGGATGTGTTAGTAGAATGTTACTAACGAGCAAACAAACTCATCTCTCGGTTCACTGCCGCCTTAATAAAAATTACTAAGGCTATTTATCTGAAAGTACTTATTATACAGCGTATAAGGAAATGTTAGATGGAGATTAATGGGCTGTCAAGATAACGCCTTATATAAAAGCTCGTATTTGGTACTAACGTACCAGCTTATAGATTTTTCCCTTCAAACTTTCTATTGAGATTGTTTAGGCTAAATTTAGGAGTGCCTCGGTAAGAATTGTAATTGCACGTTGATATTCGCTCAACAGAATATGTTCCTCAGGGGTGTGATCAAGAGCAGAATCCCCGGGGCCATAAGCCAGAATGGGCGTGCGCCACGCCGGCGCAACAATATTCATATCGGAAGTGCCGCTCTTAACGCTGAAGCTGGGGTGACCGCCATTTTGGCGAATGGCCGAAAGAAAGGCCCTTACCAACGGGGTATTCTTTTCACCGCGATAAGCCGCAATACCTTCACTCATCTTCAACTCGGCTGAAACCACAAGGGGTTGGAGGGCCTGGTTGAGTTCAATAGGCGTGAGGCCGGGGGGGAGGCGTAATCCAAAGTTTAGCTGGGCGGTTTCCACAAAACCATCTGAGCTGGAGTTCATACCGCGCAAGGTAGGGATGACGCGTTCAAACATTTTGGCGTTTTGGCCGTTATAGGCCGCCGCCCAAGCCGTTACTCGGTTCCAAAAAGTTACCGCCGCTTCGCACGCACTCTCATTCTGCGCCGAGGTGTGCGCTAATGTGCGGGCCACGTTATACTCAAACCACGCACTACCTTTATAGCCCAACGTAATTTTTTCCCAGCCGCTCGGCTCGCCAATGACCGTGAAGTCTGGCCGATATTGGTCTCTGATGAAGCGTGCGCCGCGGCTATCTCCTTCTTCAGCCACTGCGCCTACCACGATAACACGCATTGTTTTCAACGCGGCTTGAGCGCGCATAGCCGCGCAAGCAAACGCGGCCAGCGGCCCTTTGGCATCTACCGCGCCGCGTCCGTTTAATCGGTCTCCCTCTAGCGTCACGGGGATAAAGCCCGGAACGGTATCAATGTGGCCGAGGAGCATAATCGTTTTTGGCCCATCCCCTGTTACGCCAACTGCATTGCCCATTTCATCTACATGTGCTTTCAGTCCGCCCGCTTGCATTTGCGCTACAAGGTATTGGGCGGCTTCGGCCTCTTGGTAGGAAGGGCTATAAATTTTGAGTAAGTTTTCTAGGAGGGTGATTTCGTCCATTGAAGCATATGAGTTGGGTAAGAAGGTTTGGTGTCCAAATTATAGGCTAAAGAATCAAATTGGCCTGCGACGCTTCTTGCCACAGGCCGATTGAGCTTAACTGATAGACGGCTACAGACTGAAGTAATTATTGAACTGAGTTATGGAAAACGCACCGATTTAGCTCTTGAATCCTAGCATCCGGCGCAGGGCTAACAATTCAGAAGGTAACAGGTCGCGCCATGAGCCAAGTGGTAAATCACCTAACGTCAGCGGCCCGAGGCCCACTCGCACCAGCCGCAAACAAGGCAAGCCCACGGCCGCCGTCATTCGGCGTAATTGGCGCTTTTTGCCCTCGCGTAAAGTTATTTGCAACCATGTAGTGGGGTGATAGTTACGCACGGCGCGCGGCGGCAAGTTGGGCGGTGCGATGATTTTTGCCTCGGCGGGCTTGGTGGCCTCACCCTTCAATATTACGCCGCGCCGCAGTTGTTCCAGTTGCGCTTCCGTGGCCACGCCCTCCACTTGCGCGTAGTAAGTTTTCGGATGGTCAAACTTTGGGTCAGTTAAGCGGTGATTGATTTCGCCATCGTCAGTCAGCAACATCAACCCTTCGCTGTCATAGTCTAAACGCCCTGCTGCATACACATTGGGCGCCTCAATAAAATCTTTCAACGTACGCCGCCCATCTGGGTCAGTGAAGCTTGGCATCACTTCATAAGGTTTGTGAAATATGATGTAACGCATCTACAATGGATTGAGCGGGTAAAGACGGATGGAACGGATAGTATCACTCACCAATAACCAATAACCAATAACCAATTACCAATTACAAATTACTGATTACTGCTTTCGTCACCTGTTGTGTTTGGGCTGTCCCGCCCAAATCCTTCGTCAGCACACCGTCTTTTACGGTTTGGTTCACGGCGTTACGCACTCGGTGGGCGGCGGCAGGCTGTTGAATATGTTCCAATAACATCCCGGCAGTGAGAATTGCGCCGAGCGGGTTGGCCAAACCCTGCCCAGCAATATCTGGCGCGGAGCCGTGCACCGGCTCAAACACGGCGGCGCGTTCACCAATGTTGGCCGAAGGCGCCACACCTAAGCCGCCCATCAGCGCACTCGCTTCATCGGAGAGAATATCCCCAAACAAATTGGTGGTTACAATCACATCAAAGCTTTCCGGGTCACGCATGAGCCGCATCGCCATAGTATCCACCAACAATTCCTTCACGGGCACGTCCGGAAATTCCTGCGCCACCCGCAAACAACTCTCGCGGAAAATTCCATCCGTAACTTTTAGCACGTTGGCTTTGTGAACAATCGTTACATGAGAATTGGAGGATTGGAGAAGCGGAGAATTCTCTAATTCTCTAATCCTCTTTCTTTTTGTGGCTTGCTCAAACGCCACCCGCGCAATCCGTTCCGAAGCGGCTCGCGTAATCACCCGCTCGGCAACGGCAGTTTCGCCATCCGGCTCCAGCCGCTCACGGCCAGCGTACAGGCCCTCGGTATTTTCGCGCACAATCAGCAAATTTATCTTGGGCCGTGAGAACGAACCGGGCAGGGAGAAAGTAGGGCGCAGATTGGCGTACAAATTCAGCGCCTTACGCATGGCGAGAATGGGTGAGCGATAGCCAGCAACGGGCGTGGAAGGAGACGATGTTGCGCCAAATAACGCCACGCCAGTGGAAGCAATCTCAGCTAGCGTTTCATCGGGAATAGCGTTGCCCGTTTTCTGAAAATGCTCAAAGCCGGCCGGCGCTTCTTGAAATTCCAAACCTAAGCTTAGCGCGGCTAAAACTTCGGCGGCGGCAGGGATTACTTCACGGCCCACACCATCGCCGGGGATTAGTATGATTCTGGTCATGTTGGTTTTTGAAAGGGTGAGGGGGTGAAGGGGTGACAAGATGAGCATCATGTCATCTTGTCACCCCTTCACCTTGTCACGGAGTCAGTCAGCCAGCTTCACTTCATCCGTTACTGTGATGCCCAACTTTTGCCGCACATGCGCAATCAGGCCGCCGGCTTCAATCATACCCAATGCCGTAGCCGAGAGCGGCGGAAAGCTGTAACTGCGCCCGTTGTGCCGAATTTGGCTGTTAGCTAAATCAATTTCCAGCGTCTCGCCCATCTTGGCCGCATCCACCACTTCTGGGCAGGTGATGAGCAGTAAGCCCTGATTGATGCCGTTGCGAAAGTAGATGCGGGCAAAAGATTTAGCGATGACGGCGGCCACGCCGCGATACTTCAGGCACGTCACTGCTTGCTCGCGGGAACTGCCGTTGCCAAAATTCTTGCCCGCCACAATTACATCGCCCGGCTGGGCGTTTTGCGTGAAGTTGGGGTCTAAGTCCTCCAGCGCGTGCGCGGCAATTTCATCCGGCTCCCGCAGAGTGTAAGTGTACTTGCCCGGAAACAGTACATCCGTGTTTACGCCATCGCCATATTTCCACACTTTGTGCGAAGAAGTAAGTTGGTGGATTGAAAAATTCGGCATAGTGATTTCTAAATATCTAATTCCCTGGGATCCGTAATCACACCCGTTACTGCGCTGGCGGCCACCACTGCCGGGCTGGCGAGGTAAATATCTGCCTCTGGCTGGCCCATGCGGCCCTTAAAATTGCGGTTGGCGGAGGAGATACACACCTCGCCCGGCGCGAGCACGCCCATATGGTTGCCCATGCACGGCCCACAACCCGGCGTGCCAAACATCGCGCCCGCTTCGGTGAGCGTTTGCACGTAGCCCAGCCGCATGGCGTCTAAATACACTTCCGAAGAAGCAGGCACAATCAGCAAGCGTGCACCCGCCGCCACGCGCTGGCCCTTCACCACTTCCGCCGCCAGCGCAATATCTTCCAGCCGCCCGTTGGTGCACGTGCCAATAAAGGCTTGGTGAATTTTTGTGCCACGCAAAGCTGTGAGCGGCTGGGTGGCATCCACGCTGTGCGGGCAAGAAACGGTCAGCTCAATTGAAGCGCAATCAATCGTGTGCCGCGCGGCGTACGTGGCATCAGCATCTGGAAATAAAGCCCCTGCGCGGATTATTGATAACCACTCAGTTTTCTGCCGTCCGCCATCCTCCGTCTGCCGTCTCACTTTGCGTTCGGCTAAATACTCAAACACCGCTTCATCCGGCGGCAGGTAAGCATTTTTTGCGCCGAACTCAGCCATCATGTTGGGAATCACCATGCGGCTTTCCAGCGAGAAGGTGCTGAGCGCCGGGCCGGTGAACTCCACAGACATATATAAGCCGCCATCCGCGCCGAATTGGCCGATGAGGTGCAGGCACAAATCTTTAGTAGTGATGCCTTTGCCCAGCGCGCCGGTGAGCGTGAACTGAATGGTTTCCGGCACGCGCAACCATAACTCACCCGTGGCCCACAGCACGGCCACCTCGGTGCGGCCTACGCCCGCGCCAAACGCGCCCAGCCAGCCAAAATGCGGTGTGTGTGAGTCTGAGCCGAGGATGAGTTGGCCGGGCAAAATAATGGCTTCTTCGCTGTGCACTTGATGGCAGATGCCGCGCCCGGCTTCAAAAAAATGCTGAACGCCAAATTGCTTCACAAACTCGCGCACTTCGGCGTGGTTGCGGGCGTGCAGGGCGGTGGGCGCGGGCACGGCATGGTCAAGCGTAATCGCCAGCTTTTGTGGGATGGCCACTTTTTCCACGCCAATGCTTTTGAAAATTTTGTAGATGGCCGCCGTGTTATCGTGCGAGAGCACAATATCGGGCCGCGCGTCCACCACTTGCCCGGCCACCGTTTCTTTCAGCCCTGCCGCGCGGGCCAAGGCTTTTTCTGCGAATGTTTTAGCCATCGTTTAATCTCTCGCAAAGAACGCAAAGCACGCTAAGGGTCGTTGGGGTTACGAAAGAACGTTGTGTTCCTTTCTATAACAAAACTTAGCTTCTTGGAACTTGCGGCTTGAAAATAGCCATATTTCTTTTAGCATTCTTGAGGAAATCTCTAAGTGCTTGTTGGTAGGCGTTTTGCTGAAATACAAAGTTTCTTTTTGGCTCTGGTTCACTCACAACCCAAAAAACTTTTTCATCACGATGCTCTACTTTGATACCGCGTGAAATGCCCGCACAACCAGCATCACCGCACCAGCAAGTGATGATGAAAAACGAACCATTGAGCTTTTCACTAACTCATGTAAATCAATAGCGTAAGAGGCGAAGTTTACGAGTGGCTGACCATTGACTGTTAACTCGGTCACCAAATAATCTTCAGGCTCATCAAATGTGTGTAGTTTTAGGTTGATGGCGATTGTATCCATAGGTTTTGGCTTGAATTGAAGCCTTTGCGGCCTTAGCGTGCTTTGCAAGAGATTACCTCCCCCGCCCATTTACTGTAATCCCCGGCGTACCCTGTGCCACCGAACGTGTTGAGTCTGAATCTAGCCGCTGAACGACGGGGTGCAAAGTTTCTGGCAGGGCCAGCCGCGCCAAGCCAAACTCACGCTCCGCTAACTCCAACAGCACTTGCTCTGGCGAGCCGCCGGACGGCATTTTATAAATGCGTTCTTTGAAGGCCGCCGCCACTTCTTTGGCTGTGCTTTCATCAATCTGAAAATAGCGAATTTCTTTGAGAAAGTAGTGAATGATGTTCCAGCCGGAAAGTGGCCCCAACAAAATCTCGCTCTCGCTCACGCCGAATTGATCCAACGGGTGCGCCTCGTACGCCGAAGAATCGCGAAGCACGGCGTTTTGATGCACGCCTGCCGTGTGCGTGCGGTTGGTGAGGCTCACCGGCTCGCGTGAGGGCACCAGCATCTTCAGCTTATCTGCCAGCAACACATTCAGCGGATACGAGCCGCGCAGATGGTAGCCCTCCAGCTTATCGTATTCACGTTCAATGTGTAAATTGAAGAGCAGGGCGGTGAGCGAGGTGATGCCGGAGCGTTCGCCAATGCCCAAAATTGTTGTATCAATAAACCGCATCCCACTTTTCACCGCTTCTAAAGAATTGATGAGGGCAAAACCACGGTCATCGTGGAAGTGGCCCTCAAAATCTAATGATGGGTAGCGCTGGCGGAGGGCAGACACGCGCTGATTGACCGTTTGCGGTGTGGCAACGCCCACCGTGTCTGGAAGCCCCAGCCGATGAACGAACGGCGCAATTTCGTCATACACTCGGTAAAGGTCGGCCTCGCGCGTGCGGAAGGCATCTTCGCCGGAGAAGCGCAGGATTAACTCAGGATGATGGCGGCGCACATCTTCAATCAGCGTGCGCGCTTCTTGTGTGAGTGTGGCAATATCGCGCCCGTGGTTAAACGCGCGGCTTTCGGCTGAGGTGCCGATGTAAAAGTTCAGCCCATCCGCGCCCGCCGCCAACGCCGCTTCCACATCGCGCGGGTGGCACCGCACGTGCGCCAACAAAAACGTGTAGCCTTTTTGCGTGATCAGTGAATCGCGCACAGCTTTGAGCGCGGCAAAATCTTCGCGTTCCTGCGCGCTTACCACCGGCGAGAACAGTTCCACAAATTTCACGCCGTAAATAATCAGCGCGCGCAAAATCTCTTCTTTATCCGTGCGCGTAAAAAAATACTTGTGGTGGTCATGCAACAGCGAAGTTTGCTGGCCCTCGCGGAGCGTGGTGTCCACAATTTCTAAAGCGCGGGGGGTGTAATGGGCGAAGTGACTCATGGTTTTGACAAAGTGACTGGGTGACCGGGTGACTCGTTTGTCACCCGGTCACCCTATCACCTTGTCACTCTATCTCGGTTATCACTGTTTTTATGGGTTGCGTCAGCACCGCCTCTACAGCCTCGGCGGCGCGGGCGAGTTGAGCTTGTTCAATTACCAAGGGCGGCAAAAAGCGCAGAACGGTCATTCCAGCCGGCAGGGCTAAAACACGGTGTTCCAGCATTAAGGCTTGCAAGTACGGCGTTACTTTCTGCTTCAACTCAATGCCCACCATCAACCCTTTGCCGCGCACCTCGCGGATGAGGGGCGATTGAATTTGCTTAAGACGCTCCATAAACCATGTGCCCAGTTCGGCGGCGCGGTCAGCTAAGTGTTCGCTTTCAATGTAGCCAATGGCGGCTAGAGAAGCCGCGCAAGCCAACGGGTTGCCGCCAAACGTGGAGCCGTGCACCTGCGGCGGTAGTTTGCCCACGCGCTCATTGAACAGCACAGCGCCCATTGGTAAGCCGCCCGCAATAGATTTGGCCAAGCACAAAATATCCGGTTCAAGGCCAAAGTGCTCACTGGCAAACATAGCGCCAGTGCGGGCGAAGCCGGTTTGCACTTCATCAATAATTAACAACGCGCCGTGCTGGCGGCACAGCTTTTGCGCGCCTTGCAGAAATTCCGCCGTGCCGGGCCGTACTCCACCTTCACCTTGAATCACTTCCAAAATAACGGCGGCGGTTTTCTCGCTGATGGCGGCCTCCAGCGCGGCCAAATCATTGTAGGCAATATGCTTGAAGTCCGGCACCAGCGGCTCAAACGGTTCGCGGTACTTCTTCTCCCAAGTGGCTGAGAGCGCGCCCATCGTTCGGCCATGAAAGCCGCGCATGGCTGCAATAATCTCGCGCCGGCCCGTTTGCACCCGCGCAAACTTAAGCGCCGCTTCATTAGATTCTGCGCCGGAGTTGCTGAGAAACACATGCTTCATTGAGCCGGGTGCAATGCTCACCAATTTTTCCAGCAGGGCGGCGCGTTTATCGTTGTAAAACATCTCCGGCACAGAAATTACCGTGCGCGCTTGCTGGGCAATGGCTTCTGCCACTACTGTATTGGCATGGCCAAGGTTGCCCGCGCCTTGCCCGCCCACGCAATCTACATACTCATGGCCCTCGCTATCCCACAGCGTCGCGCCTTCACCGCGCACAATGGCAATAGGGCGTTTGGTGTACAGGCCGGAGGTGAATTGGTTTTCAGTGTCTTGAATAGTCATTGAGGCATTGGATTATTGGGTCAGAAAGTCATTTTTTATAAAATGACCCTCTGACCCAATGTATCAATTAAGAAATAACAGTGCCTTTACCCGCCAGCGCCGCTTCAATCGGTTTCTCCACGCGGCCATCCGCAAATACCACTTTGGGCACGCCGAGTTGCGTAGCTTCGCTCGCGCCGAGGACTTTTTTCTTCATGCGGCCTTCGGCAAATTCCAGGGATTGTTCCACTTTATCTTTATCAATGTGCTTGATAAGTGAGCTTTCATCGGGAAAATGGCGCAAGAGGCCCGGCACGTTGCTGAGGATGATGAGCTGTTCGGCGTTTACAGCGCCGGCCACCATCGCCGCCGCGCGGTCAGCGTCCACGTTCAGCGCATCGCCCTCGTGCGAAATGGCCAGCGGCGCAATCACAGGTGTGTAGCCAGCGTTCACAAGTATTGCCAGCAGTTCACCGTTCACTGTCTCTATTTTGCCAGTGTAATCATCGCGCAACATCCGCTGTTTGCCGGTTTGCGGGTCAATGATGCGGATGGCTTCTTTGCGCTTGGCCACCATCGTGCGCCCATCCACGCCGCTCAGGCTAAAAGCATTCACGCCCAGCTTTTGCAGGCGCTCCACAATCAACGTGCTGATTTTGCCGCTCGTTACCATCGCAAAAATCTCTAATGTGGTGCGGTCAGTGTAGCGGGAGGTGAAGCCGCTCGGCGAAGTGACCATTTGTGGTGGGTGGCCCAATTGCTCACTAATCGCGTTGGTCTCGCCGGAGCCGCCATGCACCAAAATAAGTTTTTGCCCGGCTTTCACCTGTGCGGCCACATCGTTCATCACCGCTTCAAAGTTTACGCCGTTCGTGCCGCCAATTTTTACAATAATCATTGATGCATTGAGTGATTGGGTGATTGGGTCATTGTGTGAGTGCGTAATTGCCAATCACGCAATGACTTAATGACCCAATGGTTAAATAGGATGAAGGCCCGGAAATTCCAGCCCCGCCGTCTCTTCAAACCCGCACATAATATTCATGGCTTGCACGGCGGAGCCACTCGCGCCCTTCATTAGGTTGTCAATAGCGGCCAGTGAAACCACTCGGCCACTCTCCGCATCCAACTCAAAGCCCACATCGGCGAAATTACTGCCGGCCAGAATTTTTGGGTCTGGCACGCGGTGAATGCCCGCCCGGTCTTTCACAAGCCGCACAAAAGGTTCAGTGTTATAAGCGGCGCGGTAGGCTTTCCACAAATCTTTTTCCGTGGTACCCGTTTTTACAAAACCATGCGCCGCCGCCAGCACGCCGCGCACCAAATCCACCGCCGTCATCGTCAGATGTATGTTGCTGAGGCCGAGTTCCTGAATAACTTCTGCGGTATGGCGGTGGCCGGTGGCCGCGTACGTGCGTACGCTGTGTGATTTTTCCGGGTGGTGCGAACCGGCGTTCACGGTGGCGCCGCCCTCGGAAGAGCCGGTTTTTACATCCACAATTATGGGCTTCTCCGTATCCAGCAAACCGGCGCGCACCAGCGGCAGGAGCGCCAAGTTGCTGGCGGTGGCGTTACAGCCTACGCCACTGATATAGTTGGCCGTTTTCATGGCCTCACGTTGTAGCTCCGGCAGGCCGTACACAAACTGGTTGAGATATTGCGGCGCGGCGTGTTGTTCACCGTACCATTTTTCATACAAAGCCGCGTCACGCAGGCGGAAATCCGCCGCTAAATCCACGATTTTGGGTGCAAGCGTAAGATAGTGTTCAATTTTCTTTTGGCTCTCACCGTGCGGCAAAGCAAGGAATAGTACATCACACGGCTGGAGCGCTTGCTGGCTTACAAATTGGAGTTGTGTCCGCTTGCGGAGATTGGGGTGATGTTGGTAAACATACTCGCCCGCCTTGCTTTCGGAGGTCGCTTGCGCCACTTCCACATGCGGATGAAACAGTAACAGCCGGAGCAACTCACCGCCGCCGTAACCACTCGCCCCAACGATTGAAATTCGCAACTTATCCATTCTCATCTCTTGCAGAGCACACCAAAACGTTGAGCGAAGGCTTCTTTACGGGCTTTGCGTTTTTGGCGAGAGGATTAACTTTCTTCATCCGGGAATTCACGTGGCACCGGGTGATAGTGACTCTTAAACTCTGCTTTATGCTTGCCCACATCAATCACATAATCAATCACAATGCCCGGAATGTCCACGCCGGTGGTTGGCACGGTCGTATGGAATTCCATCGTGTGATTCACTTCGTTAATGAGCAGGCCGCGGTCGGGGTCTTCCAGCACATCAATGGCTAGCACGCCGCCCCCTACCGCTTTAGCCGCCTTCAGGCAAATTGCATGTAATTCCGGCGTAACCGGGCATACACTGCCTTTGCCGCCGCGCGCCGTGTTTGTAATCCAGTGCGGGGAGGAACGGTAAATGGCGCAGATAGTTTCTTCGCCTACCACAAATGCACGAATATCGCGGCCCGGCTTCTTAATGAGTTCTTGAATGTAGAAAATGTTTTGCTGGTAGTTGCCCAACGCCTCGCGGTGTTCCAGCACTGCTTCCGCCGCATCACGGTCATTGATTTTACTGATCATGCGGCCCCAAGAACCAATGACGGGTTTCAGCACCACCGGGTAGCCCAGCTCTTCCATCGCTTCAATGGCGCTCTCCGGCGTAAAGGCCATGCGCAGTTTAGGTTGCGGCACACCGGCTTTATGCAGAGCGGCAGAAGTCCACAGCTTATCGCCGCAGGTATCGGCTACGGCGGCAGTATTCACGGTGGGGATGCCCCATGCGTTGAGCACTTTGCAAGCGTATAGGCCGCGTCCGTAGCTGATGCTTCGTTCCAGCACTACATCGTACTGCGCCCATGCGCCCGGGTCTTCCAGAGAAAATTTCACCCCACGGTCATCAATCTTGTCATAGCTCACGCCGCGCTTTTCAAGGGCCTCAAACAGCCATTTTTCTTCCACACGCACGCGGGAATAGAGAACGCCAACTTTCATAATAAGTTTTTAGCTATCTGATAGCTATAAACTATTCGCCCCAATCTTCCGCTTCTTGTGGGGCAAGGGAGAGGGTGATGGGTTCAAGGGCAGTGACTTCTAAATCTACGCCGCAATCCGGGCAAACAACAATTTCACCCTGCATCACGTTGCTCAGGCTGAGAGTGCCTTCACATTCAGGGCAAACGGCGGAAGTGGTGGTGGTGGGTAACATGGAAAATCTCCTGTGAAAATAAAAAGGCCTCTCAGCGGGTGAGAGGCCTTCAGGCTTACGTTGCGGTGCGCGGGTGCTTTACCGTTTCAAACGCAAATAGCCGAAGACCTGCTCAGGTTTCGGGAAACGACGCGCACGCTTTAAACCGGGTAAAAAGTTCATCGAGATGGCATTATGACCAATAATCGTTAAGCCGTCATTAGATGAAGCGCAACAATTTTTGAGCTGATGTTTGGGCAGGTTGTTGGCTTGGGGATATACGCCAATAAGAATCTTTTTCGGTAGCGCCGCCCGGCCCACTAAACAGCAGGCAGATTTATAATTAATCGATAGGGAATATACGGCCTCGCGGTTGTATACCTCCAGATTAGGAGCCGCCATGTGCACAAGCTTTGTTTTTCGTAAGAACGCCGTATTTGTTGGAATGAACTTTGATAATGATGGCAAAGAATATAGAATATCCGATATGGGCGGAAAGGGATTTCTGCTGACAGTAAAAGTGGGGGGTAGTTTTTTTCCCTCCGTTGGCGTCAATGCACAAGGGGTATTTGTAAATGATCAAATGGTTGATCCAAATGCTAACGGTGTGTACAAGCGACAAAACAGTAAACGATGGGTCACTTCAAAGTGGGTGGACACGATTCTAAAAACCAACATGGATTTTTCGGACATCACAACTCGCCTAGGCCAGATTGAGATTGTGAACACGCCCCATTCAAGCACGCATAATCTGATCGTTGATCGAAACGGAGATGTTTGTGTTGTTGAACCGGGGAGGAGGAACCTTATCTCACGGCGTGAAGAGTCTGAGTGGTTTATTCTGACAAACTTTCCGATTTCGGAGTACAACAGCTTGACGCCAAAGAAAGTGACCGGTAGTGGAAGCGACCGCTACATGCAAGGCGCGGTTTTATTAGAAAAGATGAAAAGTCGGATGACGATTGAGGCTGGTTTTTCCATCCTAAAAGATTTACAACAAAATAATTCGCATTGGGTTACCGAGCTTTCGTTGATGTATGATGCGCTCAATCGGGAATTATATTTTTGTCAGGATCGCAATTTTGAAGTTATAACAAAGCTTAGTCTAAAACATCATGGATAATATCACCTGACCAAGCGTACGCCAGACTATCCATCGTTTGGCGCAAATCGCACGATGATGCTCGTCACGGCTCTGATCCAAAACTTACCATTGCATATGAATGAGGCGCGATGAATCGACTAGTTGCTGTCACAACCCAAGATGATATTTTTGTGGAATACCGAAAAACGCCCATTGAGTTGCTTTTGGCGTATCACAACCTCAACCGCTCTTTGGATAGCTACCTAACCGCGCAACTGTTGGTGGGGATGTGTATGGATCATCGCAAACACCTGCGGATACCGGATAACTTTGCTTACATCATCCGAAGCGGCGGCGCCAATCTGCGGTATAGCGAATTCAAGGTTTCCTATGCTATTGCGGTGGGCGGCGTGAAGGCGATTGCCCTCATCGGACATAACCAGTGCGGGATGGTGAATCTGATGGCCCGGCGCGACCTGTTCATTCAAGGGTTGGTGGCGAATGCCGGCTGGGAGAGTGAATGGGCGACAGAACACTTTATGCACTTTGCGCCTATGTTTGAAATTGGCAATGAAGTGGATTTTGTGTTGAGCGAGGCCAAACGGCTCCGCTTGCGGTATCCCAAAATCCTTGTTGCGCCCCTCATGTATCGGGTTGAAGATAATCTTTTATATTTGGTTCGCGAGGGCTGAACGCCGAGACCTGAACAAAGCTTATGGGCCTAACCGGTTTTTAGCCTGCGCCACTTGCGCGCGTACATGGGCGGGGGCCGTGCCACCCAGCGCCATCCGCCGCTCCACCGCCGCTCGGAAATTAAAAACCGAGGCTACATCCTCAGCAAACAAGGAACTGTAGTTTTTGAGACTGGTGAGGGGCAGTTGCCCTTCTGCCTGCATCCGGCTTTCTTCCTCCTTCACAATCCGCCCCACCACGTGATGGGCCTCCCGAAACGGCAACCCTTTTCGCACCAAATAATCCGCTAATTCTGTGGCAAGGAGCGATGGCTCCAGCGCGGCTTGCATTTTCTCCGCGTTGACCGTGAGTGTTGCCACTGTGCCGGCTACAACTGGGAGCATCAGCGCCAGCGTATCAAACGCGGCGAATACGGCGGGCTTATCTTCTTGTAAATCTTTATCATACGCCGAGGGCAACCCTTTGAGGGTGGCGAGCAGGCCGGTGAGCAAACCGATGAGCGTTCCTGCTTTGCCGCGCGCCAGTTCCAACATATCCGGGTTCTTCTTTTGCGGCATGATGCTGGAGCCGGTGGAATAAGCATCGGCCAGCGTGATAAATCCAAACTCAGCTGTGGAGAACAAAATCAGCGTTTCTGCCAAGCGGCTGAGGTGCACGCCGGTAAGTGCGGCGTTGAACAAAAACTCAGCGGCGAAATCGCGGTCAGCAATCGCGTCCAGTGAATTTTCGGCGGCGTAGGCAAAACCTAGCGCGGCGGCTAACGCGGCCCGGTTGATGTTGTACGCCGTTCCGGCCAGCGCGGCGCTCCCTAGCGGGCATACATTGGCCCGCTCTCGGGCGGCCTGCCAGCGGCTCACATCGCGTTCCAAGGCCCAAAAATGACTCATTAACCAATGCCCAAACGTCACCGGCTGAGCGCGTTGAGTATGGGTATAGCCCGGCAGAATAGTTTCCGCGTGGGTTTCCGCCTGAGCCACCAAAGCGCGTTGCAAAGTGCGCGTGTGTTCAATCAACTGCGCTTCGGCCTTCATCACCCACAACCTAAAGTCCGTGGCTACTTGGTCATTGCGGGAGCGGCCCGTGTGTAATTTGCCGCCTATCGGCCCAATGAGTTCGGTGAGGCGGCGTTCTACGGCAGTGTGAATGTCTTCATCGCTCGGCGCAAAGGCAAACGTGCCCGCAGAAAACTCGGCGTGAACGGCTTGCAAGCCACTCACAATTTGCGTAGCTTCCTCGGCTGTTAGCATGCCGCCAGCCGCCAATGCCTGCGCCCACGCCACACTGCCCTGAATATCCTCACGCCACATTCGCTGGTCAAAATCCAAAGAAGCATTCAACTGATGCGCCAGTTGATCAATTGATTCTGAGAAACGTCCGCCCCAGAGTTTGTTATTGGGTAATTGAGTCATTTGGTCATTGAGTGATTGGGTCATTTGCGGTTTTGACGTGCGGTTTTTAGAGAAGCTGACATGATTTTCAGAATTTGTTCCGCTTCGTTGATTAAGTCTGCTAACTTTTCGGCTTTGATGATTTCTGCATCTCGAATCATTTCTAACCAGTAGACTGTTTCATCGGCTTCTTCAACCACAATAGACATTTTGTGTAAAAAAGTTGGACGCGTAGTCGCATTACACGCCGCCCGATAATTAGCGCCAACGGACGTAGCAGAACGCAAGACCTGTTTACCTAGCACATCCGCTACAGCGTTTCTAGGCAAAACCTGGACCATCTTTACCACCCGCAGGGCGAACTTACGCGTACGCGCCCGTAATTCATCGGCGTTCAAATTCAACCTCCTTAGATTGGGCCATTGGCCCAATATCCCAATGGCGCAATATATCAATCTCTTTTGAATTTTGAATAGTCCGGCTCAGCGTAATGCGCACCCGCTTTGCCATCAATGTTCAACAGGGCGGTCACTTTCATGGGCAGGCCAAACAAGCGGATGAAACCCGTCGCATCACTTTGGTTATACACATCTTCTTGGCCAAAGGTGGCAAAATCTTCACGGTACAGACTGTAGGCGCTCTTGCGGCCCGCCACCATCACATTCCCTTTGTACAACTTCAGCCGCACTTGGCCGTTCACGTGTAGTTGAGTCTGATCAATAAAGGCTTGCAGGGCCACGCGCAGAGGATGATACCACTGCCCGTTGTACACCATCTCGGCGTAACGCGCGGCGATGAGTTCCTTATAGTGCAAAGTATCGCGGTCTAAACAGATGGACTCAAGCTCGCGGTGCGCGTCAAACAGAATGGTGCCGCCCGGCGTTTCGTACACGCCGCGGCTCTTCATGCCCACCAGCCGATTCTCCACCAAATCTACCCGGCCAATGCCGTGCTGCCCCCCGATTTCATTCAGCTTGAGAATTAAATTGGCAGGCGAGAGCGTTTCGCCGTTTACGGCTACGGGCGCGCCTTGTTCAAAATCAATCTCCACATATTCTGGTTTATCCGGCGCTTTTTCCGGTGAGACGGTGAGCTGATACATGGCCTCATCCGGCTCGGTAGCCGGGTTTTCCAGCCCGCCGCCCTCATGCGAGAGATGCCACAAATTGCGATCACGCGAATAGATGGATTTGAGCGTGGCGGTGACGGGCACGTTGAATTCGGCGGCGAACTCTAGCGCATCCTCGCGTGAGCGAATTTTCCACGCTGGGTGCCGCCACGGCGCAATTACTTTTAATTTGGGGTTGAGAGCGGTGTACGTCAGTTCAAAGCGCACTTGGTCATTCCCTTTGCCGGTGCAACCATGAGAAACGGCATCCGCGCCCTCGGCTTCGGCCACCTTCACTTGATGTGTGGCGATGAGGGGGCGGGCGATGGAAGTGCCGAGCAAATACCGCCGCTCGTACAACGCGCTGGATTGGATGAGTTTGAAGAGATAATCTTTGGCAAACTCTTCCCGCAAATCCTTTACCACACACTTCACCGCGCCGGTGGCAATGGCCTTCTCGTTTAGGCCAGAAAGTTCCTCCCCTTGGCCAATATCCGCCGCAAAGCAGATGACTTGCGCGCCCGGATACTGATGCTTGAGCCACGGCACAATCACGCTGGTATCTAAGCCGCCGGAATAAGCGAGGACGATTTTGTTGACTTCAGACATAGGAGACTCCTTGTTAGAGATTTTTGAAAAGCGACAGAGAAAACAAAAACGCCCTCCGGTGGGAGGGCGTTGCGGGTGCGTAAACGAAACCTGAATGCGCGAACAGCCAACCTACCGAAGCGAACGGTGGGATAAACGACGGCTGTAACGACGAAACAGTTGAAACATCCTACTTGAACTTTAGCCGCGCGGCGCGGCGTGGTCAATGGGCGAAGTGCCAAAAAACGCGGCGGAAAGTTGTGACGTGTTAGTCAAGAGATGAAACAGGTTGAGTGGCTGTTTTTGTTTTTAGCAAGATCAACAAAATCTCATGCACTGCAATCATCGCCAGCGCGAGAGTTATGAGCACCACACCCACCATTTCCAAGGAGAAGCGTTCGGCGAGAAAGCCGGTGAGGGTGGGTAGGCTAAGGATGCCCAACGTAGCCGCGCTGGTTTGGAAGCCGACCAAGTGGTGCGAGGCGGCCTCGCCAAAGCGGCGCGGCGTGAGGGACATGAGGCAGGGGAAGATAGGCGCCAACGCAAAACCCAGCCCAATCAGCCCCGCGGCGGTGAGCGGCGTGGAAAACGTTTGGGCGATGAGGGCCGCGCAAATCACCGCCAGCGCCATGCTCCAGCGCAGAACGCGCTCGGCGCCAAAACGCTCCACAATAAAGCCAAAAGCAAAGCGCCCGGCGGCGTGGCAGGCCCAATATGCGCTGACTAATGCGCCCGCCGTTGTAACGTTCAGGCCGCGTGATTGCGTGAGCAGGGAAAAGCTCCACTGCCCGGCCACCACCTCACAACTGGTGTAAATAAAAAAGGCCATAATCTGCAACCACGGCGGCGCTTGCCCCAGCAGTTGGCGCAAATTCCGCGGCGCGTGGGCGGCCAGCGGCGGCGCGGAATCATTCCAGCGTTGGCGCGTGAGCACAAAGGCGATGCCGAGCGAAAACATGAGCAAGGCCAGTGCGCCAATGCCCCAGCGCCACAACAGCCCGGCGCTGAGCACAGCGGTGAGCACCACCGGCCCCAAAGTTGCGCCCACGCTGTAACAGCCGTGCAACCAATTCATGTGCTTCTCGCTAAAGTGGCTGGCGGCGTAAGTGTTGAGGCCGGCGTCAATGGCGCCGGAGCCAATACCGGAAATAAAGGCGCTGGCTAGGAACATCGCCCAAGAATTAGCGAGGCTGTAGCCCGTGAGCGCCGTGACCATTAAGAGCGTGCTAGCCGCCAGCAAATTGCCCACGCCAAAACGCTTAATCAGCGCGCCGGCCAACAAGCTGGAGGAAAGATAGCCCGCTGTGCCAAACACCAACACCAAGCCCAGCGCACTTTGCGGCAAAGTAAATTCCGTGCGCAGGGAGGGCCAAATAATCCCTAAAGTGGCGTCGGGCAAGCCAAGGCTGATAAAACCGAGATAGGCAAGGAGTAAAAGTAAAATTGGCATAAGGCTGGATTATAATCGGACTACTTTCGAAATGGGTGGTGGGGATGGAACGAAAAACCGTTTACGGGCTATTGTATGGGTTAGTGCTAGCCCTCGGTGTGGCGGGAGTTTTGCTTACGGCGGCGCGGCGGCCAGTGGGCCAGGCCATCACTTTAGCAGAGCCGCCCACAGAAACACCGTTACGCGTTCACGTTACGGGTGCGGTGCACAACAGCGGTGTATATGAACTGCCGCGCGGCAGTGTGGTGCAAGAGGCCATTACGGCGGCGGGTGGCTTGCTCCCTAACGCAGATATAAGCGGCCTAAATTTGGCCGAGCCGCTGACGGATGGCCGCAGGCTAGATGTACCGGAGATTTTGCCCACCGCCACGCCGCGCCCACCTACGGCCACCGTTGGGCCGGGCACGCCCACACTCACCCCGCCGCCGGAGCCAACGGCCACTCAACCACCCAGCCGTTCATCCGGCGTGGATATTTCAACAGGTAAGGTTAACATCAACACCGCCACGCTGGCCCAGCTAGATACCTTACCCCGGATTGGCCCAGCCATCGCCCAGCGCATCATTGATTACCGCACCGCTAACGGGCCATTTAAAACGATTGAGGAGATTCAAAACGTGCGCGGCATTGGCCCGGCCACGTTTGAGCAGTTGAAGGATTTAATTACAGTGAATGAGTAATCACGTTTTACGTTTCACGTTGACTCTTATGAAGCGTAAAACGTGAAACATGAATAAAATGACCAACACCCTCCACACGAACAAACGTCTATGGCAAAAACATGTGCTGGCTGAAAATCGGCGTTCCATTGAAGGCTTGCTGGAGACGTTATGCGCTGAGCCGGTGTATGAGTTGCTGGCGACGGGTGAGCGTTATCTTGGCCGGGAAGGCGTGACTCGCTTTTATAGCGGCCTGTTTGCGGGCATGCCGGATGCCAATTTTGAACTCGTCAGCGTGACGATTGGTGAAACGGGCGTGGTGGAAGAATCCGTGCTGACGGGCACGCACACGGGCGAGTTATTTGGGATGCCGGCCAGTGGTAAAAATGTGCGCTTGCCGCTGGTTATTATCTTCCCTATTCAAGATGGTCTGTTTACTGGCGAGCGCTTGTATTTTGATTTAGGCACATTGCAACGGCAACTTGGCTGATATTGGTTGCTACTTCCTCCCGAATGGACACTCCTTATCATATTGAAATCCTAAAGCGGGCGCTGGGTGAACGTGTTTCTGCAAAGGCGCTGGCCGCCATGACCCAAGCCAACTTGCGGCAAGATCGGCCAATGGGGTGGCTTCATCCGGAGTTTCATTTTGATGATAGCTTGTTCGATAAAGCTTACGCCTATATTGAAGAAAATCGCCAACAGGCCGTTAACAGTCCCAATCCAGAAGAAGCTTGGGCGGCTTTTGGCCGCCTCTCCCATGCTGCGCAGGATTTTTACGCGCACTCCAATTATGTGGCGCTGTGGATTGAAAGCCTGCCTGCTCCCAACGGAGGCGAAGCTGGAGATTCGCGCCTGCAACCAAGCGCAATCAATGCGCTTGACGCCAACATTCTTGCGCACCCCCACCTAATTTCCGGCAAAGTGTATTGGCCTATTGAAGCGTTGTGGGCTATTCGCGCTCTACAACCGTTGGTGAAGAAGTGGACGCCTAAAGACTCACATGCATGGATGAACTTAGATACGCCAGAAACCAGCCCGCTGTTCCCGTTTGCCATTGAAGCCGCTGTGAAGCGCACCGTTGTAGAATTTGAGCGTACACTGGCGCTGATTGGCGAGACGCGCGGCGAAGCGGCCATGCAAGCGTTTGTGGGAATCAGTGAGCAGTAAACTGTTCACTGACTGAGTGCTACAATCTCAAAACTACAGGAGTCAACCCAATGCCATTACCTTCCGCGCAACGTGGCTTGTACTTTGAAGAATTTGAAATCGGCCAGAAGACCAGCACTGTTGGCCGCACCGTCACCGAGGCCGATGTGGTGAGTTTTGCGGGCCTATCAGGTGATTTCAACCAAATCCACACCGATGGCGCTTATTCGGCGACAACGCCGTTTGGGCAGAGAATAGCGCACGGTCTGTGCACCATGTCCATCATCTCCGGCCTCATCACCCGCACGGGGGTGATGGAGGGCACCGTGCTGGCTTTCCGTGAAATTCTGGAGTGGAAGTTCTCCAAGCCGGTGTTTTTTGGGGATACCGTGCGCGCGGAAATTGAAGTGCTGGAGACTAAGCCTTTTCCCCGTCTCAACGCCGGCGCGGTAACGATTAAGATTGACGTGAAGAATCAAAAAGATGAAGTTGTGCAGACGGGCAAATGGTCGGTGTTGATGCTGAGTAAGCCACAGAGCTAAAGAAAACTGGCGGAGTGGAGAAAAGCGGTTTTTACGATACGGTCTCTCTGCTTGCGCGCCAAAACAAACGGGCCACGAATAAACCTCGTGGCCCGGTGTTATTTTGTGGGTTTTTGCGAAAAGCTACTTGGCAAACTCTGTCGCCCGCGTTTCGCGAATGACGGTCACCTTGATCTGACCGGGATACGTCATGGTTTCTTCAATCTTCTTCGCCACTTCGCGGCTCAACTGTAATGCGGCCAAATCATCCACCCGATCTGGCCGGACGATAATGCGCACCTCTCGGCCCGCTTGCAGGGCGAAGCTCTGTTGTACGCCCTCAAACGAGTTGGCGATTTCTTCCAAGCCCTTGATGCGCTTAACGTATTGATCCAGCGACTCACGCCGTGCGCCGGGCCGCGCGCCAGAAATCGCATCGGCGGCCTCCACAATTACAGCTTCCACCGTTTGTTGTTCTACCTCGTGGTGATGCGATGCAATCGCATTGACCACCTTGGCATTCACGCCATAGCGTTTGGCGTATTCCGCGCCAATGGCGGCGTGCGTGCCTTCCACTTCATGGTCAAGGGCTTTGCCGATATCATGCAGCAGGGCGCCCGCCTTGGCCAGGGCCACATCGGCGCCTAGCTCTGCCGCAATAGCGCCCGCAATCAGCGCCGCTTCAATGGAGTGCGCGTGCTGATTTTGGCCATAGGAGGTGCGGAACTTTAAGCGCCCCAACAGCCGCAAAATTTCCGGATGCAGGCCGGGCACGCCCGCTTCAAAGGCCGCCTGCTCTCCCGCTTCCTTAATCACCGCTTCCACTTCCTTTTGCGCATCATGCACCAGCTTCTCGATGTGCGCCGGATGAATGCGGCCGTCCACCACCAATTTGGCGAGGGCGCGCTTGGCCACTTCGCGGCGAACAGGGTCAAATGAAGAAATGGTGACGGCTTCAGGCGTGTCGTCCACAATCACATCCACGCCGGCCGCCGTTTCAAAGGTGCGAATGTTGCGGCCATTTCGGCCAATGATGCGGCCCTTCATTTCATCGCTGGGCAGGGGCACCACCGAGACCGTGATTTCTGAAACGTGTTCGGAGGCAATGCGTTGGATAGATGTGGCAATGATGCCACGCGCGCGGCGATCGCCTTCGGCGCGGGCCTCTTCTTCAATCTGGCGGATGGTACGGGCCATATCACCGCGCGCCGTCTTTTCTACCTCGGCAATCAGCGTTTGGCGCGCCTCCTCCTGGCTCAAGCCGGCCACACGCTCTAGCTCCGCCGTGCGTTGCGCCAAGAGTTTGTTAAGATCATTCTCGCGCTTATCTAACATGCTCTGGCGTTTATCCAATTGGGAGCGGCGTTGGTCATTTTGCTCAATCTTTTTATCCAAATCTTCGCGGCGGCGGTCTAGCCGTTGGGCCTCGCGGCTCAGTTCACTCAACCGGCGGGCGGCTTCAGCTTCTGCTTCGTCGCGCACCTTAATCGCTTCGTCCTTGGCTTTAAGCAGGGTCTCGTTGGCGCGGGCTTCGGCCTGTTGAATGATGTTGCCCGCCTTTTGTTCTAACTCGCGCGCTTGTTGCTCGCTCTCGCGTTGATGCCGCATGTAACCCAATCGTTGGCCAAGGAACAGGCCAATCGCCAGGCCGGCCACTAACGTCAGTATTTCAATAATGACTAGCGTCAAAGTATCCATATTCGTTCTCGCTTTTGTAACTACTCAGTTTTCAACGTTCGATGCCTCATAAACCAAGTAGCTACCTCACTCTTATCGCGCCTTATCTCAATCGGTTTTCGGCTTTTTTTGCTCTTGCCACACACGTTCCACGATGGTTTGGGCCGTGTCATAATCAAAACCGCGCCGCGCCAGATATTCCGTCAGTTTGCGGCGGAACTCTGGGCGGGGCAGGGCGGCCAAGCGGCGCGCTCGGCCCACAGCCAACCGGTACGCACTCTCTTCATCATTCGTAGCGGCTAACGCCGTCTCTAGGGTTTGGCCAGTGATGCCCTTGCGTTTCAGTTCGGCCTGCAGGGCGCGTTGACTGCGTGGCCGGAACGTGGCTCGGTTTTCCACCCAGAGCTTGGCAAAGGTTTGGTCATTCAACCAGCCGGTGTGTCTTAAGCGTTCAATCTCCTGTTCAATCAACTCTTCTGGCACGCTATGCTTTTTTAGGTTGGCGCGCACCTCGGCCTCAGAGCGGGGCCGCAGGCTAAGAAACTTCAGCGCCCGCTCATGGATTTGTTCGCGGTCATCGGCCTGTTTGAGCTTGACGATGGCGGCCTCATCCAGCTCTTGGCCCACCCTTAGCCGCGCGGCTTCCAGCTTCACCAGCCCAAACGCAAACTTGCCATCGAGGAAGACATTCACCCGATTTTTGTTGCGGGCCTGCAATTTGAGCGCCGTAACTCGCATGCCATCAACCTGTTCATAAAATAAAAAAGCTGTGCCTCACCAAACTGATGCAGGTCACAGCCAAGGAAACTGACGCTAAGTTGTGAATTGAAATCTGAAACAGCAAACAAGCGACTAACTTGGGCTAGCCGCGCTCATAACCCATTGCCAACCGCCACTGTTTACGGTTCGCTTCAGACATGGCTGAAGGGGGTAGGGTGAAGGCCGTTTCTGCATTTCAACTCTTCACACCGGCATAGGCCGGTGATGACACAACTGTACCAATTTCTAGCTAAATCCGTTAACTCAATCATCGGATTCAGCCTCGGCTCCGGCGCCTAGGGCAACTTTACCGGTGCCGCTCTTTTGCCGGATTGCCTGCTCAATTTCACTAACCAGCTCAGGTTTGTCCTTGAGAAAGTTCTTGACATTCTCACGGCCCTGGCCCAAACGGGTGTCATTGAAAGAGAAAAAAGCACCACGTTTGGTGATAATTTCCAAGGTGGAGCCTAAGTCAATCAAATCTCCAATCTTAGAAATACCTTCTGAGTACATTATATCAAACTCAGCTTCTCGGAAGGGTGGGGCCACTTTGTTTTTGGTTACCCGCACCCGCGTCCGTGAGCCAACCACATCTTGCCCGTCCTTAATTGTTTGGATGCGGCGCACGTCCAGCCGGACGCTGGCGTAAAACTTCAGCGCCTGCCCGCCCGTGGTGGTTTCGGGGTTGCCAAACATCACACCGATTTTTTGGCGCAGTTGGTTGGTGAAAATAACGGCGGTGTTGGTTTGCTTAATCGCGCCCGAGAGTTTACGCAGGGCTTGGCTCATTAAGCGAGCCTGCATCCCCATTGTGGCATCGCCCATGTCACCTTCAATTTCAGAGCGCGGCACCAGCGCGGCCACAGAGTCTACCACCACCACGTCCATTGCGCCGGAACGTACCAGCGTTTCCGCAATCTCCAACGCCTGCTCGCCTGTATCTGGCTGGGAGATGTATAGGTTGTCCACATCCACCCCGCACCGCGCCGCATAGGTAGGGTCAAGGGCATGCTCCATATCAATGTACCCGCACACGCCGCCCATCCGTTGCGCCTCGGCCACCACGTGCTGGCAAATGGTAGTCTTACCGGAAGACTCCGGCCCATAGATTTCCGTTACCCGCCCGCGCGGAATGCCGCCCACGCCAATAGCTAAATCTAAAGAAATGGAACCGGTGGGGATGGCTTCCACTGCCAAATGGCTGGCTTCGCCAAGCCGCATCACGGCTCCTTCACCAAACTGCTTTTTGATTTGTGATAAGGCCGCATCGAGGGATTTATCTTTGCCGCTGGCCATTGTGTCTTTCTCCAAGTGCTGAGTGGCGCGGAGTTTACTTTATTGAAGAAAGGCGCGCAAGCAAAAACTGTAAGCTTCTCACGCTAGTATGCAAGGGTGTAGAACATGCTGACTGGCTTTGCGTCTTTGTGTTGAGAAATCTTCTTCAGAAAATTGCCCCCTAATGCCCAAGCTTGTTATACTTCCGGCATGCTTTTTACGCGCACGCTCAAAGCGCGATTGGCAGGCCCGGCAGACCGCTCTGCCATTCAGGCCCTATGCCGCACAGAAGAACGCGTTCACATGCATTTGGATTGGAAGCCGGTAGAAGATTGGCTGGGGGAACAACCGTTTGTGTTAGTAGAACGCGGGAACCGCGTGGTGGCCGCTCTGGCCTGCCCGCCGGATTTGCCGGAAGTGGCTTGGGTGCGTTTGCTGGCGCTGGCCGATGGTTTATCTGCGCTGGAAGTTTGGGCATTGCTCTGGCCCATAGCACAGGAAGAACTGCGCCGCCGCCGCGTGGCCTCTGTGGCCGCGCTAAACCTAGAGCCGTGGTCGGCGGAGTTGTATGAGCAGGCGGGTTTGGCGCGCACACATGATGTAGTCGTGTTGAGCCGGACGGTGGGCCGCGCCGCACCCTTGGTTTTAGGCCGCGCTCATCCGGCGCTCACCGTGCGCCGCGCCACACCTGCTGAATATGCCGCTGTCATTCAGTTGGATACGGCTGCTTTTACCTCACCCTGGCAACTTTCCCCTGCCATGTTGCAATTGGCTATTGCCCAAGCCGATTATCTGACCGTGGCCGAAGCGCCGGACGGCAACTTGTTGGGTTATCAGCTCTCTACCGCCAATCGCAACAATTCCCATTTGGCGCGTTTGGCCACGTTACCTGCCGCGCAAAGGCAGGGGGTTGGCTCAGCCTTGGTGGCGGATTTGATTGCCCACTATGCATCGCTAGAGGGGCGTGAACTGACCGTAAATACGCAACACAACAATCACGCCTCGCTGGCGGTGTATCAGAAATTTGGCTATACCCTTACGGGCGCGCGTTTTCCCGTATATCAAGGCCGAGTCTAGAGCGGGACAATGCGGATTTTGGTTTTGTGTGATGATTATTGGCATCCGGCGCGTGTGCCCCGCGCCGGTTTGGGCGCATTGCCCAAGCATGAATTTGAGTTTGATTGGATTGAAAATGCGCGCGAATGGTCAGCTGAGCGCATGACCGAATATCAAACAGTGATTTTGACCAAATCTAATCACATCTCTTCAGCCGATAAAACCGAGTGGATGACGGAGGCAGTTCAAACCGCTTTTGCAAACTATGGGCGTCAGGGGCGCGGCCTTCTCGCCATTCACTCCGGCTCGGCGGGTTACCAGCAAACGCCCGGGCTTCGCGCTTTACTGGGCGGGGTCTTCCTCCACCATCCTCAACAATGCCCCGTGACGGTTTTGCCCTTGGCTACGCATCCGCAGCGCGCCTTTCACTTTAGTAGATGAGCATTACTTCATGGCGTTTGATGACCTGCAGGCCGATATATTTGTGACCACGCGCTCTGAACATGGCGAGCAACCTGCCGCCTGGCGGCGAGATGAGGAGGCGGGGCGGGTGGTGGTGCTAACGCCGGGCCATAACCCGGAAGTTTGGTTACATCCATCCTTTCAAATTCTGGCGCTCAACGCTCTGCGTTGGTGCGGGAAGCTGATGTGAAATCTTCTATTTCAAATCACCTTCTCCAATTCGTCATTCTCACATGGCTTACGGCCAATTTTAGCCACATCTAGCCAATCCCCATTGATTTTGGCCCGCACCACATCCGCTGTAAAGTCCGTCACCGTCTCGCCGTGATTATCAAACAGCGATGAGCCAACAGCGTAAATATCCACCGGCACGGCCAACTTCTCAAAGCGCTTGATTTTCTCTGGCGTAAAGCCGCCGCTCACCACAATCTTCACTTTGCGGCAGTAAGCTTGCGCCAACGTTTGCCATTCGGGGCTAAGTTGCCAGCGCGTCCAAGCGTTGTTCAGCGCCTCGCGCATAATAAATACTAGCCGCGGGTTCACGCCCAAATCTAATGCCGGGTCACCCAGAGGCGGCACGCTCGCATCGCGCAAGTTTCCGCCTGTATCCAGCCGCACGCCGTATAGCACATACTTGCGCGCTTCGGTTTCATCACCCGCGTCCAGCGCTTCGCGGTAGCGAGCAAACATTGCATCCAGCGTGGCTAACGCATCGCCCACACAATCGTTGTTGAAATCTACCAGTGCAATGCGGGGGATGTGCGGGGGACGGGTGCGGCAGAAAGCTAACATCGCCTCCGCCGTATCGCCAAAAAAACAAGCGATGGCCGCATGGGCCACCGTGCCGCCGCCTGCGCCGCCCCACCAGTCACCTTGCGCATCCGTAGAAACAAACGCGCCCAAATCTTGCGCGAAGTCTTGATTGAAGCGTTGCAGGGCTACATTGTAAGCATAGCCGTCTGCGGCTTGCACCTCGTGCAAGTCAAAACGCGCCGGGAAGAACAACACCGGCTTGCCGCGCGCGGCGATGAAGGTGTTATATACATTGGTAGCTACGCGCGAGGCGCGGGTGAGGATGCCGAGCGTGGGCGTTTCTAACAGCGCAAAATCGCGGTAGCGGCCCCGTACGCGGATGACGGGTTGTACGCGCGTTGGGTCGCCATCGTATTTCACCAGCGCGCCATCATGCACTGCTTCCACTTCTAGTTGGTCCCACGTGCTTACAAACTCTTCATTCCAAAAATAGCCGGAGCAGTGCCGCAACATTTCCACGCACTTATCTACGCCCACCACCAATGTAGAGCCGGGGCGGCGCGTGAACCATTGCATCTCCACCTCTAGGTTGCCGGTTTCAACAGCGTGTAGATTTTCATGCGCCAGCCGCGCCGCACTGCCCGCGTAACGGTAACCGCCCGCCGCCAAGTGCGTCAGCATCGCGCCGATGTTTTCAAAATACTTATCGGAATACCAGCCGCGCCGCATCCGTTCCACATCTAGCTTGAACGTTTCATTCGTCAGGCGTTTCTTATCAAAGATGGTCATATCTGTTCTGAAAGTTAATGACTAAAAGCTGATCGCTATTCCGGAAACTCAATGAATTCTACCGGAACGGCGCGGGCGAGGAAGTGCAGGGGCTCCGGGGCGTGGAAAATCACTCCGGCGTGGTGGGCGGCCAGCGCGCGGATGGTGAGAAGGATGGGCTGGCGCGTGCGGCGGCCAGCCACTTCGGTGGCGCGGGCGGGCGTAGTGGAGAGGTGCACATATTGCCGGTTCATGGCTTTCAGCCCCTCGCGGCGGATGTGTATGAGTGCGGGCGCGTGGGTGCCGTGATAAAGAATTTCTGGCGGCTCAGCGGGCGGATATTCCACCTCGGTTTGCAAATCCAACGAGTGGCCGTACCGCGCCCGAATGAGCTCGCCACGCACTTCAAAGCGCTTCTTCGTATCGGTGCCAGCCTCCACCACGCGCACAATTTCTTCCAGCGTGCCGCCTTTATGCTCGGCCACAATCTGCGCCAGCGAGGCCAGCGGCACAAAACCTTCCGCATCCGGCGTCAGCCCAAATTCCCCCGCGCGGTGGCGGAGGATGAGAGACATGAATTTGGAGAGTTTTACGGGATGCATAAATTTTCACCGCAACTACCTGAAGATTGTAAGCCACGCAAAAGGTGCGAAGGAAAGATTGCTTTGCTAATCGAAAATTGGCAATTGGGTGATTGGGTCAAGTTCACCCTCGAATTTTTTGCCGTAAAAGCGAGCCACAACTTCAATTTTGCCGAGAATGTACCGATTGAAATTTTCTAGCTCTTCGGCTGGAATCCAAAGCTCTTGGTGTGTTTTGTTGCCAACTACATGTACTTCAAATTTGCGAGCGTATTGTTCTTCAACTTCAAACTTCGTCACGAAACCTGCATAAGAGGACGATTTGGTATTCCAATCACGGGCGATTTGCTCCGCATATGCAAAGTTCAACACCGGATAAAAGATGGGTTGTTCTGGCAAACGCGGCGGAAACTTTGAATAGCCGCTTTCGGCGATTAATTTTAATTCGGTCAAACCTACAGGGCGATAGAGAATCATTGTTTAGCCCGCAAGCGCAAGTAACTTTTCTGCTAAATCTTCAATTGTTGCCCGCATCGCCAGTTGTTCGCGCCATTTGAGCGGAATAGCCCCTTCGCCGTAAAACGCGCCGGCCAGTTGGCCGTAAATGGCGGCAGTGGTATCCGCGTCTTCGCCCAAGTTGGTGGCGCGCAAACAGCCACTTTCAAAATTATCTGTGTGATAAAACGCCCACAACGCCGCTTCTAGTGATTGCACCACATAGCCTGTGCCGCGAATTTCGGGCGGGTGTTTGCGTTTGAAAGAACCCTCGGCAACAGCGGCAATTTGCGGATGAAGCGGCGTGGCTTGCCAGGCGTTGGGGTAGGGCGTAAAACCGGCGCTCAACAATTCGGATTTTTCTGCGCCATCGAGCGCGCCGAGAATTAGCCCGGCAAAATAGCGGCAGGCGTCCACAGCGGCTGGGGCGGCATGCGTGGCGTGTGAACTTTCGGCGGCGTATTGAATAGCAAGTTCTGGTTGTTTTCTGAAAGCCAGCGGCACGGGGGCCAAGCGCATTAGTGAGCCGTTGCCCGCCGCGTTGGGGTCAGCGGAACCGGCGAGCGGCTCACCCGTGGCTTCAAACTTTTGGAGCGCGGCCCGCGTGGTGTTGCCAATATCAAAACATATGCCCGTGCTGGAAAAATAGCCCTCCCGCCACCACCGCACATAGCGGCGCATTTGGTCAGCCGCTTCAAACTTTTGGGTTTCCACTAAGCTGGCGGCCAAGCACAGGGCCATGGAAGTATCATCCGTCCACTGGCCTGCTTGCAGGTTGAATGGCCCACCACCCGCCATATCTGTGATGGGTGTAAAACTGCCGGGTTGGGTAAACTCTAACGTGGTGCCAACAGCATCCCCCGCCGCCAAGCCCAGCAAACAGCCGCGATAGCGCTCGCTCAAGTTAATCATTCATCCTTACCCACTGCCGTACATACTCTACCTGCGCGTCTGTTTGTGGTGAGCGTGGGTGTAACCAGGCTTTGGCCACGCCGCGCCACCAGTGCGCAATTTGTCTTAAGGCTTGGTCGCCTGTCATTCCGTTTTGGGCCAAGTAGCATCCCACCACCGTGCCCGTGCGTCCAATGCCGCCCCAGCAGTGAACGTACACATTGTATCCCTCAGCCAGCGCCGTTTCCAAAGTGGTGAGAATCTCACGCATATAAGCTTGCGGCGGCACATCCATATCACGGATGGTCATTTGCTCATGCTTCACAGTGCGGCCCAACGCGGCGGCTTCGGCCTGAAGCAACTCGGCGTATGGCATCAGCCCATCACGCGGGTCGGTCAAATCTAAAAAGAAGGTGATGCCCGCATCCAGATGGCCGCGCAGTTTGGCCCGGGCCGCTTGTGGTTCACTGGCGCCCGGATATTCTCCGGCCAGCAGGCGGCCCGGCTGAACCCAGTAACAGTTACGGTGTGGGCGTGGATACTCTTTCACGCTTACCGGGTGAGCAACATCACCATGATCACCATCACCAACCCCGCGGCGGCGGCCAACATGGGGCGCCACTCTTGGGTGGCCGGTTTTTCTACCAACGTCACGTTCGTGGCGCGCAGGCTGGCGATCACCTTTCGGCTGATGTGCAATTGTAAATGCAACCAACCGATGTACATCATTAACCCCCCGACCACAACGCTCATAAATTCGCTCATGGCTTTGTCTCCTTTCGGTCACGGGTCACCGTGACGCTGAAATTGCTTACTGTAATGCCCGCACAATCTCTACACCGTTCTGGTGCATGTTGTAGAGAAAAATCAAATGCAGTAAATCCGCCGGGTGGGGCAGTGCGCCGATTTGTTGCGCCGTTTCCACCGGCAGATCAAACGTATCCACACACTCAATCGGTAAAATTACCCGGGTCTGTTTTTGATGGGCATTCGCCCGCAGGCGCAACGCCATCGCCAGCTGATGCGTGCATAAATCCGTGCAATCGCCCACCACGATGAAGGTGTTCACTTCGGGGTGGCTCTTCAACCAACCGTTGAAGCCGGTTCCAATGGTAGAACTGATGGAGTTTTTCGGGAACGTCAACATGGTCTCGTAAAACGGCAGGGCCTTAAACTCGGGCACAGCTTCGGATTCATGTGAGCCGCGCACACAATGGGGCGGATACTGAGCAAACTCTACTGCGTCCGGTTCATGCGTATCTTGCGTGAGGATGAGATGACGCACGCCCAACATGTGAGCATTCTCAAACAAGCGCACAATTGGCGCGATGATGCCTTTGACGCGCGGCGAGGCCAGCGGCCCACTATGGCAGAAGCCATTAATCACATCTACTGAGATGATGGCGGTGCGGTCGGGATCTGTTACGACCGTTTGCAAGTTGAGGGTAGGCCGGGTTGCCTCCCAATTAATCAGCCAATGGAAAAATGGTTCGCTGTGTGTGAGTAAAGTTTTGGCGTCCATGGCGTTACGCTCCTTTAGTGTTCTAGTTACACGAAATCTGGCTAAAAGTGAAAGGCGCGAACGCCTTTGGTGTAACTATGACACCAATTCTAGCCCAAATCTGAAATGAGTCAAGCGGGCAATCGCTTATCAGCATGATAAGTTCCTGACTTTTACGGCTTGGCTAAGTTTATGGAAACAGCCGCCGCGCCTTTACCTGGGTGACGGCATTTTTCTTGTAACGAAATAGTTGAGCTGGCCGCCCTTGGCCCTCGCCTTCTTTATAACGGCTGGTTTCGGTCAAAATGCCCGCCTCGGCAATCCGACGGCGGAAGTTGCGCTTATCCAGTTTTTCACCCAGCACAATTTCGTACGCCGCTTGAAGTTCGCTCAGCGTAAACTCGTTAGGGAGCAGTTCAAACCCCACAGCGGTATATTCCAGTTTGTAGCGCAGGCGCTGTAGGGCATAGCGCACAATTTCAGCGTGGTCAAAGGCCAGTGCGGGCAGGGCGTAGGCCGAATGCCACTCGGCGGAGGCCGCATCGGAGCCAGCCTGCGCCACCACAGTCTCTGGCACCAGCGCCACATACGCCACTGTTACCACACGCCCGCGGGGGTCACGTTTGGGATCGCCAAAAGTGTACAACTGCTCCAGATATACGTCGCTGACGCCGGTTTCTTCTTGTAGCTCACGCCGTGCGGCTTCTTCCAAGGATTCACCCACCTGAACAAAACCGCCAGGGATGGCCCATTTGCCCTTGAAAGGCGCAGAAGCGCGGCGCACCAACAGAACCTTCAAATCTTTCTCGCGCAGACTGAAAATAACGGTGTCGACGCTCAAGTTGGGGCGTTCGGTGGCGTGGGGGAGATAACCTTCTGACATAGCTTGGTATTCTACCAATACGAAGTTTAACCGACTTTGGAAAGGTTGGGCGATTTCTGCGCCTCCCCCGAAACTCGGGCTCTGGCGTAAAATTCGGCCTTGCGTTATAGCTCTATGTTTCTCCAACTCGCTCAACTCTGTTACACCCGTCTGTTTGTTCGTCACGCCCTGTTTTTAGTTTGCACGTTGATAACGCTGGGCGTCTTGGGCTACCACTTTGGCACGTTTGACCAGTTTGTGCATATTGCCTTTCTGAAAAAATATGCCGATCCCACATTGTATGCCAATGATGCCTTTATCAACGCGATGTGGACGGAAAATTATTCATACTTTTGGTATTTATTTGTGCCCTTTCGGCGGGCCGGGATTTTGGAGCCGGTGCTGTTTGGGGTGTATGTGCTGACGACTTATTTGGCTTTTTGGAAGCTGTGGGATTTGAGCCTTCTACTTTTCAATTACCCCCCGGCGGCCCTGCTGAGCACCTTGGCGTTTGCGATGCCACATTTGGGCTTTGCCGGCTTCCCCATTTTTGAGTTTAGTTTGCTCAATCGCACTTTTGCCCTGCCGTTTACGCTTTGGATTCTGATTTTCTATTTAAAAAAGCGCTATGGGTTGGCGTTTGCATTGGCCGGCTTGCTGTTTAACTTCCATGTGCTCAGTGTCAACTTTGTGATGGCAATGATGGTTGGAGATTTGGGGTTGCGGTTTTTACAGGACGAGCGGGCAGGCGGAGAAGCGCCCCTTCGCCTTTTTTCCCCTTCAAGAGCCAATACCCTCTTTAACTTAGTGAGCGGTTTCCTCATCTTTCTTCTCTTGGCCTCGCCTGTTCTCCTTTGGCGTTTTACCAGCCCAGCGGCAGAGGCCGAATTAAACCCGGAGTGGTTTAGCGTGGTAGCGCGCGGTTCGTTGTTCAACCTTTTTTACCTGATTTCGCCCCACGTTCACATCATTTTTGTCACGCTTTCCGGCCTAAGCACGCTGGCGTTGTATTTTTTAGCGCGGCGTAAAACACAGGCGCACTCCCCAGAGCATGAGCGTTCTATTCGGAATTTTTTGGTGGTGGTGGTAGTAATTTTAGCTGTGCAGGCCGTTACGGTGTTGATTTACCCTATCAATATCATCAACCAACTTCAGGTGATTCGGGTGGGCATGTGGGCCACCATCTTTAGTTATCTGTATTTTGGGCATTACATTGTGCAACGTTGGCAAGCCGGCCGCTGGCAATTGGCCGATACCGTGACGCAGGCGGCCGCGTATGTAATTTCTCCGTTGCCTTTTGCGCCGTTGGTGGTGTGGGGGCTTTTGCATTGGGAGCGCTGGCGGCGCGCCCGCATAATGCTTAGTCTGGCGGTGTTGGGCGGTTTGTTGGCGGTTTCCATTGGCATTGTTCTAAACTTGCGGTTGTGGCAACCGGGTATTGCCATCTATGGGCCTAACACCACTTGGGAGCAAATCCAAATGTGCGCGCGCGCCCAAACACCCAAAGAAGCTGTGTTTTTAGTGCCGCCGGAAAAATGGTGGTTGTATACCTCCGAGTGGCGGGTTTTCTCGGAACGTTCAACCGTGGTGACCCATTCCGAACTGTTGATGATTGCTTTAGCGCCCACTTACTATGATGAATGGAAAAATCGCTTTGTTGAAGCGGCCCCGGGCGTCATCGAAAAGTTTGACGGCGATTTTTTTGCCAATCAGCGGATGGTGAAGGAAGCGTTTTACCGTTTGCCGCCCGAAGCATGGTTGCGGCTGGCGCACACCTATCGCGCGGATTATATTGTGCTGGAACAGCCGCATACGCTAGATTTGCCCGCATTGAATTGCGGCAACCCGGACTACACGATTTATGAAGTCATTCAATAACCGTCTCGATCTTCCTGGGGCGAACTGGAAAGCCCAAGCCCCTCACGGCTCACCTTTACCATGGCCCACTGCCCATGCTATACTTTAGCGCATGAAAACAAAACGGTTGTGGTTGAAAATTGGCGCGAATAACCCGAAAGATGATAATGCCATACTCTCTTACCGGGCGCGCACTCTTGCTTGCTAACCGTTTACGGTTTATGCACATCCCACCGCCCGGCTGAAAAGCTGGGCGGTTTCTTTTTGGAGACGAGCCATGTATAAAACTCACACCTGCGGTGAATTACGCGCCGAACATGTGGGACAAACGGTGACGTTAGCCGGTTGGGTGAACACTCGCCGCGACCACGGCGGCCTGATTTTTATTGACTTGCGTGACCGTTACGGCCTAACGCAAATTGTGGTAGACCCTAGTCATGCGCCCGCCGCCCACGCCACGGCTTCCTCGGCGCGGAATGAGTATGTGTTGCAGGTAACGGGCTTGGTGCGCGCCCGCCCAGCCGGCAGTGAGAACCCCAAGCTTGCGACCGGCGCTATTGAAATCGAGTCTCAAGCCATTGACGTGCTTGGCCCGGCTAAAGTTTTGCCTTTTCAAGTTCATGAAGAGAACAATGTGGATGAGCAAGTGCGGCTGAAATACCGTTACTTGGATTTGCGCCGGGAACGGATGCAACGCAACCTGATTCTGCGGCATAACGTGGTGAAGTTTATGCGCGATTACATGAGCGCCCACGGCTTTATTGAAGTGGAAACGCCCATCATGTTCAAAACCACGCCTGAAGGCGCGCGAGATTACATCGTGCCCTCGCGCCTCCATCCGGGCGCGGTTTACGCTTTGCCGCAAAGCCCACAACAACTCAAGCAACTGCTCATGGTTTCCGGCATGGAGCGTTACTTCCAAATTGCGCGTTGTTTCCGCGATGAAGATTTGCGCGGCGACCGCCAGCCGGAGTTCACCCAGTTAGACTTGGAAATGTCCTTTGTGCATCGCGACGATGTGCTAGCGATGGTGGAAGGTTTGTACACCGCGATGCTCCCGGCTGTAGCCCCGCATAAAAAACTTGTCTTTGCGCCGTGGCCTAAAATTCCGTACCGCGAGGCCGTAGCCCGCTACGGCTCTGATAAGCCGGACTTGCGTTTTGGCATGGAGCTTTATGACCTCAGCCAGATCATGGCCGCTAGTGAGTTCAAGGTATTTCAAGCGGCTTTGCAAAGCGGTGGGGTGGTGAAGTGTATTGTAGCCCCGGGATGCGCGGGCTACTCCCGCAAGGAAGTGGATGACCTGACCACGTTCTCTAAGGAACAGGGTGCAAAAGGCTTGGCCACGCTGGCGCTCACCGCAAGCGGCGTGGAAGGCACGGCCAAGAAGTTTATCAAGCCGAACGAAGTAGAAGCCATCCGCCAGCTAACGGGCGCGGGTGAAGGTGATTTGGTGCTGTTCGTGGCCGATTCAGCGGCGGTGGCGCACAAAACACTCGGCGCACTGCGGCTGTTGTTCCGTGACCGGCTGAAATTGGCAGACCCGAACGCGCTGGCGTTGGCGTGGATTGTGGACTTCCCGATGTTTGCGTGGAACGAAGAGGAGCAGAAATGGGACGCCGAGCATCATCCATTCACCATGCCCAAGCAAGAGCACTTGGCGCTGATGGATACCGATCCGGGCGCAGTGCTGGCCGATGCGTACGATATGGTGGGCAACGGCTATGAGCTGGCTTCCGGCTCCATCCGCATCCATCGGCGTGATATTCAGTTCAAGATTTTTGAGCGGCTGGGCTTAGGGCAAGAGGAAATTGAGAAGAAGTTTGGCCACATGCTGGAGGCGTTTGAATACGGTGCGCCCCCACATGGCGGCATGGCCCCTGGCATTGACCGGCTGGTGATGTTGCTGGCTGACGAACCAAACATCCGCGAGGTGATTGCCTTCCCCAAGAACCAAGCTGGGATTGATGTGATGGCCCAAGCGCCCTCCGCGCCAGAGCCGCGCCAACTAGCCGATTTGCACTTGCGGTTTGTGGAGCCGGAACCTAAAAACGCATAATGCTTGATATGCACGAATTGCACTCAGCGAAGTTCGTGTTGTTAAAATGTCATTGCGAGCCGCGCTTCGACCATGCTCCGGACAAGCTCCGGGGCGGCGAAGCAATCTCCTGAAGTTTAGGAGACTGCTTACCCTAAAGGGCATGCATCGGCGGCGGGCCGCCTCGCCGTGACATTGAAATAGAATTTGCGATTGCTAGGTTTTGCACGAGCTTTCTAATGTCCCTCAACTCTTTCATCCGCGCCATGCCCAAAGTGGAGCTACACGTTCACGTGGAAGGCTCCATCCGGCCAGAAACGCTGTTGAAGTTGGCGCGCCGCAACCAAGTAGAACTGCCAGCGGATACAGTGGAAGGTTTACGGCAATGGTACACCTTCACGGATTTTCCACACTTTGTGGAAATCTATATTGCTCTCACCAACTGCATCCGCACGCCCGAAGATCTTGAGCTGATTTTCCGCGAGTTTCTGGAGGGGCAGGCCGCGCAAAACATCCGCCACACGGAGGCTACATATACGGCTTTCACTGTGTTTGAACTGAGCGGCATTCCATTTGAAGTGCAAATGCAGGCCATCAACCGCGCGCGTGAGTGGGCCAAGCAGGCATTAGGCGTAACGCTGGCGCTGATTGTGGATATTGCGCGCGAAGTGGAACCGGCGGTGGGTATGGTGACGGCGGAATGGGTGAAAGAGTGGCGCGGGCGCGGCGTGGAAGCGCTGGGCTTGGGTGGTTATGAAGTGGGCTACCCGCCAGAGCGCCACACTGAAGCGTTGAAATTAGCGCAAGCCGCAGGCGTGCCGTGTATTTTGCACGCCGGAGAAACGGAGGGGCCGGCCAGTATTTGGGGCGCGCTCAAAGCTGGAAAATCCATCCGCATTGGGCACGGCGTGCGCTGTTTGGAAGATGAAGCGTTGGTGGCCGAATTGCGCGCTCGGCAAATTCCGTTGGAGGTGTGCCCCACTAGCAATGTGTGTTTGAAAGTAGTGCCCACGTTAGCCCAGCATCCGTTGCCGCGTTTGCTGAACGCAGGTTTGTATGTGACGATTAACAGCGATGACCCGCCAATGTTCAACACCACATTGACGGATGAGTATGTGCGCGTGGCGGAGACTTTTGGTTTTGGCGCGGCGGAGTTAGAGCAATTTGTGTTAAACGCCCTGCGCGCTTCACTTTTATCCGAAGCGGAGCGCGCGGCGCTAGAAGCCGAATTTGTGGCTGAGTTTACGCGTCTGCGGGAGGAGCACTTGGCTTGAGACTCAGCTTTCGCAAAGAACGCGAGGCCCGCGGAGAAACTTTATACAGATATGTCACTCTGAGCGCGAATGTGCTAGCTAAGCTTTCGCCGAGCCGTTGCGCGCGAAGAGCCTCTGACTGTTTAGGTAAGATCCTTCGCGCAGTATGAGATGCAAAAATGGATAAGATATTCTTCACCATTGGAAGTTTGTTGGCTGGTTTCTCGGTGGCGCTCGGCGCGTTTGGGGCGCACGCCCTGCGGGAGCGGCTGGATGAGCGGATGCTGGCCAACTTTGAAACCGGCGCCCGTTACCAGATGTATCACGCGCTGGCGTTGTTGGCCGTGGCGTGGGCGGTGAGCCGCTTTCCAATATCTCAATTACCCGTGTACGCCGGCTGGCTGTTTGTGGCTGGCGTCATTTTATTTTCGGGTAGTTTGTATCTCATGGCCTTCACCGGCCAACGCTGGCTGGGCGCCGTAACGCCGTTGGGTGGCGTGGCGTTTATGGTGGGCTGGGTGTGCCTGATTATGACCGCGCTTAAAAATTAGGAGAATTAGAGGAGTAGAGAATTCTCTAATTCTCCAATTCTCTCTCTTTGGAGTTACTCATGACGATCAATTTTCATTCTGAAGCCGAGAAACTTTTCCCGTGGATGGTGGAACGGCGGCGCGATTTTCACCGCCACCCGGAGCTGGGCTTTCAGGAGTTCCGCACGGCAGGCATTGTGGCCCAAGAGCTAAAAGCGCTGGGCATGGAAGTGACCACCGGCGTGGGCAAAACCGGCGTGGTGGGCCTGATTGAGGGCGAGCGGCCCGGCCCCACCGTGCTTTTGCGCTTTGATATGGATGCCCTGCCAATTAACGAAACCAACAAAACGGATTACGTTTCTGAAACCGTGAACGTGATGCACGCTTGCGGCCACGATGGGCACACCACTATCGGTTTGGCTGTGGCCAAAATTTTGTGGCCCCTGCGCCAGCAAATGGCCGGTACGCTGAAGCTGGTGTTTCAGCCGGCGGAGGAGGGCTTGGGCGGCGCGGAAGCGATGGTGGCCGATGGTGTGCTAGATAAAATTGGCCCGAAGGTTGACCGTTCGCTCTCACTGCACTTGTGGAACGATAAACCGGTGGGCTGGGTGGCGGCCACCAACGGCCCAGCCATGGCGGCCTCCGAGCGTTTCTACATCAACATTCAGGGCAAGGGCGCGCACGGCGCTTCACCCTATCAGGGCAAAGACCCACTGCTGGCCGCCGCGCACATCACCACAGCGTTGCAAAGCATTGTGAGCCGCAACACCAACGCGTTGGATGCCGCCGTGGTAAGTGTGACGGTTTCCAAAGCAGGCGAGGCCTTCAACGTGGTGCCGGATACGGCTTTTATGGGCGGCACCATTCGCACATACAAACCGGAAGTGCGTGAGATGGTGTTGAAGCGCATTGTGGAAATTACGGAAGGTGTGGCTCAGGCCATGGGCTGTAAGGCGGAAGTGGACTTGAAGAAGATTACGCCCGCCACGGTGAATGAAGCCGGTATGGCCGCCCGCGTGCGTGAGTTGGCGCATAGCATTCCGGGCGTAACGGCTGTGGCCGATGATGAGCGCACAATGGGCAGTGAAGATATGGCGTATATGATGGAAACTGTGCCGGGCTGTTACTTCTTCATTGGCTCGGCTAACGCGGAAAAAGAGCTGAATTTCCCGCACCACCACCCGCGCTTTGATTTTGATGAGCGGGCTATGGTGACGGGCGCGGCCCTCATGGCCACCGCCGCCGCCGATTACATGCTGAAATAGTTTTGGGTCTGGACTAAAAACGAACAGCGCACCTGTGGGGAGGTGCGCTGTTTTATTCTAATGACCCCTGTCGTGCAACAAGCACCCTGAGCGGAGGCCCGCGCTCTAACTAAGGGCGCGAACATGGCCGAGAACGCATCCTTCGACTACGCTCAGGATGCTTATTTTCAAAAGAAACTTTTAGAGCGTCTTGAAATACCGCGCTACGGAGAAAAGCTCAAATCCTGCTTTTTCGTAAGCGCGGCGGGCGGGGGCGTGGCCGGGGTCAGCACCCGTCTCAATCATGGCAATCGTCATGCCTGCCTCCTTCATCCACGCAACCGCAAACTCTACCAACGCGCCGCCGATGCCGCGGCCCTGAAACTCGGGGTCAACGGCCACCATGTAGATTTCCCCCATCTTATCCGCCGCGTGCAATTTTACGGCTACAAAGCCCATAGTGGCGTCCGCCTCGCGCGCTACCCACACGTGCGCGTCTTCCGCCGCGCAAACATCCTCCACAGCTTTTTGCTGGCTCACGCGCCAATCATCAGGATAGAACGCCTGATACAACTCGGCGCTAAAGGTTTTCTGGAGCGAATCAAAAACGGGCGCCCATGCCCGAAGCGAAAGACTCACCACGGCCTCGCGGTGTTGGGGGGTGTAAGGTTCTATATGCACTTTGGTATAGTAACAAAAACCTGTGGACTTTGCTCGGCTCAACTGTTGCGGACGGTTCCTTTGTAGCTACTGCTACTGTTGATTGTGTATTGAAATGACCTTGGGCCTGAACTGCAAGTAAAAGCGCACCTGTGGGAGGTGCGCTTTTACTTGGTTTGATATACCCTATTGTTGCTGTCTGCGTTGTTTGAAGTCAATCAAAATATTAAAGGACTCTTCAGCGTCAGGTTCTTTCTGATTTAGATTGGTGGTTTGCGTCTTTTCTCAATCTCATTAACAAGTTCGTCAAGAGTTTTTTTTCCAAAAAGCTTTTCACGCTCTAAGGTGTAATTTCCATAGCCTGGCGTGAATTGTTTCAAAAAGCGAACCGCATCAATCACGCCTAACTCTTTGTACAACAAGCTGATAGCTTGCTGATTGATTTCAATCAATGGTCTTGTCTCGGTTAGCATTTTCAATCTCCTGAATTAATTCAACAGGATTGATAACAGTTGTTCTTAGGGTTGTGATGCGCTTTGCATTCCGTAGCAACTTATCATCACAGGTACAAAAGTAATCTGCCTTACCTACTTCTGCCGAAGCTAGTGAAGAGCATCTAACGGATTTATGCCTTGCAATGTTAGGGGCACTGCAAGTAGTTTTATGGTTTCAGTGTTAGTAACAAAGGTTTTTGCTTTTGACAATACTGCAAAGGTGTGTTCTGTTCGGATGGGCAATGCACTTTGTTCACCTTCATAAATCAAGACTTCTGATGAAAGCAATTCCACTTGCCCACTGTCACATAATGCGATAATTCCAAGAACCGCCTATGCTTCTAAAATGATACGTACCTGATCAGGTGTATCCAGTGGCCTTTGAATTGCACATAAATCTAAATAGATTTTCACATTTGTATTTTACATCATCACTGCCGTAACTAAGTGATAATCAATGTTATAGAGAGGGATTAAGAGTCACCCGTTCAAAATACTTTCAATTCTCCCCAACTCCTCCGCCGAAAATGTAAGTTGGTTGAGCGCGCCCACGGCATCTTCAATCTGCGCCACACGGCTGGCGCCGATGAGGGCGGAAGTCATTCCCGGGTGGCGCAAAACCCACGCCAGCGCCATTTGGGCTAATGTTTGGCCGCGCGCCTGCGCTAGCGCGTTCAGCTTGTTCACCTGCGCCAACTTCTCATCCGTAATCTGCGCGGGCCGCAAAAAGCCATGCGGCTTAGAAGCGCGCGAGCCATCCGGCACGCCGCTGAGGTATTTATCCGTGAGCAAGCCTTGCGCCAGCGGCGAGAAGGCAATACAGCCAATGCCTTCCTCCGCCAGCACCCTCAGCAAATCCGCTTCTATCCAACGATCAAACATGCTGTACTTGGGTTGGTGAATGAGGCATGGCGTGCCTAAGCCGCGCAAAATGCGGGCGGCCTCCCGCGTCTTATCCGCCGGATAATTGGAGATGGCCGCATACAACGCCCGCCCACTGCGCACCACGTAATCCAGCGCGGCCATCGTTTCTTCCAGCGGCGTTTCCGGGTCTGGGCGGTGGTGATAGAAAATATCCACATATTCCAGCCCCATGCGTTTTAGGCTTTGGTCTAGGCTGGCCACCAAATACTTGCGGGAGCCCCAGTCACCGTACGGGCCGTTCCACATGGTGTAACCGGCTTTGGAAGAGATGATGAGTTCATCGCGGTACGGCTTCAAATCTAGGGCCAGTATCTTGCCAAAATTTTCTTCGGCGGAGCCGGGCGGCGGGCCGTAATTGTTGGCCAAATCAAAATGCGTAATGCCCAAATCAAAGGCGCGGCGCACCATCGCGCGGCCATTTTCAAAAGTATCTACGCCGCCAAAGTTGTGCCACAGCCCCAGAGAAATGGCGGGGAGCTTTAGGCCACTGCGGCCAGAGCGGTTGTAACGGATTGAATCGTAGCGGGTGGGAGCAGGAAGATAGTGCATAAATGGATGATACGCCGAGATGGCTCAATCTACAACTTGGCAGTTTCCTGCGCGCTCTAAGATCTAAGGTTATAACGCGCAGTGATTGAGGCGGATTAAGTGAGGCCATCTATAAGCCTCACCTCGTCACAAGTGCCAACAATAAGCCATCATAAGCTTTGCTCCCTACCGTTTGCAGGGCGGTGGCGCTCACACGCCGCTCAGCGGCTAGCATTTCCGCCAGTTGGCGCACGCCATGCACATTTGGGTCAGTGCTGGCGGCGTCCGCCACCGCGCCGTTCCGCACCACGTTATCCACAATCATCAACGTGCCGGGCCGCGCCAGTTTCAGCGCCCACTGAAAATAATCTGGGTTGCTCGGCTTATCCGCATCAATAAAAATCAAATCAAATGGCCCATGTCCTTCGGCGGCCACCTGCGGCAAGGAGTCTATGGCGCGGCCCACGCGCACCTCCACCACACCGCTTAAACCGGCGCGGGCCAAGTTAGCGCGCGCCACCTCGGCGTGTTTGGCGTCAATCTCCAACGAGATGAGGCGGCCATCCGCGGGCAGGGCGCGGGCCAGCCAAATGGCGCTGTAACCGCCCAATGTGCCAATCTCTAAAATTTTCTTAGCTTGCATGAGCCGCGCCAGCAAGTGCAAAAACTTGCCTTGGTTAGGCGCCACCTGAATTTCAGGCAGGCCCGCCGCTGTGCTAGCCTTGAGCGCCGCCTCCAGCGCTTCATCGGGTGGGATGAGCAAATGATTGAAATAATCGTCCACTGCTTGCCAAGTTGTTTGTGTCATTTTTCCTCGTCTTGAGATTTTGTTGCTTACACGCTTCACGTCCGCGCAGGCATAAATGCCCGCGCTACAACCTACGCCCACTGAAGCGGGCTTGCGTAGCTGGGCCAGTTCACGCGGCGCATGCAGAAATGTGGCTACTTTATAGAACGTCTCCACATTGGTGAAGCCTAACGCTTCAAACGCCGCGCAAAGCTTCCATTTTCAAAAAACGGCCACCCACGTTAATGGCGCGGAGAAAGGCGATGTATTGGGGCATCAATTAGATTGTAGTGGAGGTTGCAAAGAGCCGCTAATATATAAACGGGATCAACTTTCGCACGCGACGTTGATACTCCGCATAGCGGGGGAACTTGGCGCTCAGCCATTGTTCCTCGCGACGGGATTTTATATCAAAGAATAGGAACAGGCTGACGGCATAAAGGAGGGTAAGCGGGCTGGCTACGCTGAGCGCCCAGCCGAGGGCGGCCATTATTAAGCCGCTGTAAATGGGATGCCGGACGAAACTATACGCGCCAGTTTCTACCAGTTCGGCGTCATCTTTGGGATGCGGCAGAGGGGTGAGGTTGCGGCCCAAGTTCAGCAAACCGGCCAGCCCCAGCAGGCCGCCCGCCCCCATCAGCGCCAGGCCGGGCAGAAATGTAGCGGAACCAAACGGCGGCCCCCAACGCGTTAAGCCAAAAGCCTCTTGTGGGCCGAGCGCCACCACCAGAAATAGAAGGCCTTGAACCACCACATACCACTCACCGCGCTCACCTTTCCACCACGTATTGCGGGGCATAGCTACTTTAGCCCAAAGAGGGTGCGCAATTGCTCCTCGGCCTCCACCACCCACATGGAAATGCCGTTGCTGGCCGCCAGTTGAGTGATGGCTGTGAGTTGGCCGCTGGCGAGCAAATAGCCTACTCCAATCAGCAATATGCCGCTGATGAGACTGGTGGTGTGTAGATATAAGGTGTGACCGGCTACTTTAACTTCAAACCCACGCCCTTTGATGAAGCGCCAAAAGGCGGTGCCTTGCCCCAAGCGGCTAAAAAATGTGGAGATGAGGATGAGCGGCGCGCCTAAACCCAGCGCGTACACAAAAGCGAGCACCGCGCCTTGTACAATGCCCACGCCTTGAGTGGCCAACAATGTAAAAATCGAGCCGAGGATTGGGCCAACACACGCCGTCCAGCCCAGCGCAAAAGTGGCGCCATACACGTAAGAGCCGAGCAGGGTGGTGGCCGGGCGTTCTTGCACTTGTAGGCCGGCAAAACCCTTGCCCAGCAGATTCATCACGCCAAAGCCCATTACTACAATGCCACCAATCACCGTCAGTTGCGGCAGATAATTCCACAGCAAGTTGCTCAGGGCGGTGGCTGTGGCCCCTAGCAAAATGATAGTAGTGGCCAAGCCGAGGAAAAAGGTCACCGTCATCAGCACTACATTTTGCCGCTTGGCCTGAAAGCTGAAGGCGAAGTAAGCAGGCAGAATGGGCAGGGTGCACGGCGAGAGAAAGCTGAGCAAGCCAGCAAAAAACGCGGCCGGCAAGAGAATGCCTAAACTCGCATTAATGCCCGGCGCTTGGGCCTGCCCGCCATTTAGACTGAGCAGGATGATGAGCAAAGCCAGCGCCACACCTAGTATCACGCCTGCCAGCATCAGGCGCGAGGGGCGTTTGGGGGAAGCAGTTTCAAGTTGGTCTAGCATAAACACCTATCAAGAGTTATTTTAGCGCTTCTTCAATCACGCTCGTCATCACTTCAAAGCTTTGTAGGCCAAACAAACGCTGACCGTCAATCTCAAAAATGGGCTGGGAGGCAATGCCCCGTGAGCGCTGTTCGGCGTCAGCCGCTTGCAACGCCGCCAGTGGGGCGCGGTCATTCACACATTGGGTAAAGGCCGGTAAATCTAGCCCATCCAACTCTGCGGCGTAACTCACCATCAAATCCACCAGCCCGTTGCTCCCAAAACTATATACATCATCTTGCCGCTCAAACAATAGCGCATGCATTTGCCAAAATTGGCCTTGCTGGCCCGCACAGCGCGCCGCTTCGGAGGTGCGCAAGCTATATTCACCGTGGTTCAACACATCGCGGAACACTAACTTTACCTGCCCGGTCTTTACAAAGGCTTCCACAATCTGCGGTTCAACCGTTAGCACGTAACGGCGGCAAGTTGTTCAGAGAAAATCCGAGTAGTCGGTCAACGTTACCGGCGCATCCGCCCGGCCCAAATAGTGGAAGCCGTCCGCCGTCAGGCCTTGCTCAATACCGTTGTAGGTCAGCGGTGCGGCTGTTGGATTGGTCGTGGTCGGCGCAGTGGTGACGGTGGCCGCTATTTCCGGCGTCACATCGCTGGCAGACGAGGTTGGCTGTGGTGCATTGTTTTGGGTGATGGACGGCGGCGGCAAGGTGGGCGCTTCCGGAGTGACAGCTGGCGCGCAGGCCGCCGCCCAGCATAACCCTATCAGGAGTAAGCGAAGTTTCATAGACGATGTTTCTCCATGCTTACCATAGACTACAACTATTGCGAGTATATTACACTTGGCTTAGGGCGGCGTGAGCGACGCGCTGGAGATTAAGGGATAGTTGAAGGCCGGCCAACCGATGAAGCGCAGAAAAACAGTGGGGGAGGTGATCCATCCACGCACAATAACTTGATTGCCATCCGAAACCACCTCAGTGAGCGCTACGCGGCTGACGGCTGGGCCAAGCGCGCGCTCCGCCAGTGTGTACGCCGATGGTTGATCCTCAGTATCACTCAACCGTAGTTCTAGAAGCGGCCCCCCCTCACTCTCCACCACCTCCACCGCGGTGGCGGCGGCGCGCGCGGCTTCATCTAAAGCGGCTTGGGCAATGCGGTGGTTGCTAAAGGCCAAAATGCCCTCCACCATTAAGCCCAAGATCAGAAGCGCGCCTACGCTTAGCACCAATGGAAACAAACGATTTATGACTTTCGGCATTGTTGTATTCTATCGCGCCGCCTATGCCGCATGCTAGAATTTATCCGTATGTGGCTTACACTTGTTAGCCTCGTGTTGTTCGCCGTTGCGCTTTGGCTGGGGTTATATCTGCTGGCGCGGGATTTCCGCAAGGCGCATTTGCTCTGGTCCGGGTTGGGTTTGGCGGCGTACGCGCTCGCCATCGCCGCTTATTCCCTGCAATTGGCGGCCAACGGCAGCATTGTGTGGGCGCGCATTCACACCGCGTTGCTGATGTGGCCTGCTTGTTTATGGCTGGGGAGTGTGGCCGCACTTGCCCCCGCCGCTTGGCCGCTCCGCGCGTGGCGGCTGGTTGGTGTTCCGGCGGCAGTTTTGCTCACTGCCCTCATCCTGTTTTCGGACTGGATTTTTGGCCCGCTGTTCTTAATTTATGGGGCGCTGGTGGTGGGTTCCGCCCTGGCGGCTCTGCTCCTTGCCGTTTGGATTTTCCGCACCACCCGCAATCGCTCGCTCAGCTTTCTCAATGTGGGTGCGTTGTTCTTTGCGCTCAGCTCCGGCGCACTGTTCCTGCAGTTAGAGTGGTGGTCTCCAGAATGGACGTTGATGTTGCTGGGCTTAGATGTGCTGTGGTTGGGAGTGAGTATTGCGGCGTTTGATGCTTTTGATGAAGGCGAAACTTTACTGCCCGATATGCTCCGTTCACTGGCGGCCTCAGCTTTTTCGGCGAGCTTGTTTGGCGGGCTGATGGCGCTGGCCGTGTGGCAAACGGGCGGCCTTAATTTTATCGGGCAAGTTTTGATTTTGATTACGCTCGCCGCCGCCCTTACCACGCAGGTTTTGGCAGATGGTGTGCAGGCCGCTTTGGATGCGCTGATTTTTGCGCGGCTCCCACGCTTGCGGCGCGCCCGGGCGGATTTACGCGCCGTAGCCAACGCTTTGCCCCGCATTGAACCGGAGTTGAATTTGGCGCAATTGGATGAAGCCGAGTTTGCCCGCCTCACCCGCCGCGCCCTCAGCCACTTGGGGGATTTGCCGCGCTTGGCCGCCAGCCCGCTGATGGCTCTGCCCGCCCTCAACCAAGCTGAAAACGCTTTGGAGCGGGCCGCCCAGTTGAAGCAATTGCTCACCGCCAGCATCCAACAGCTTAAGCCGCCTGGCCCAGCGGAGTTTGGCACCAGTGATGAGTGGCGGCATTACAACGCGCTATATTTTCCGTACGTGTGCGGCCTCAAGCCTTACACCCGCCGCGCAGAGCCAAACGGCCACTCCCCCGCCAGCCAGCAAGCCCTTGCGTGGTTTCAGGCCTCCGTGCCGGAGCGCACCCTCCACAACTGGCAAAACGCCGCCGCCAAACTGGTGGCCCGCCACCTCCGCGAAACCGGTTTTTGAAAGGGTGGCGATTTCAGAAACGAATGGAAGAGATAAGGGCGGATGAAACGAAGTTTCTGAAAGTTAGTACACGTCTGTTTGCAAATGGCACCATTTGGCAGTGTTTTGCCTTCACTTGGCAGTTCTCCATTCACTAAACTGGGGGTAACTTTTTAATTTATGGAGAATCTTATGCGACGCATTTTGTTAACCGTTATCTTGCTGGCCTTCTTGGCGCTCACAGCGGCGGCGCTATGGCAACACGGCTACTGGGGCATCTTTGAGCCGCTTCTGCAAAGTTTGGCGGGTTGGCAAGTTTTGGCTGACCTTGTCATCGCCCTCAGCTTGTTTTTAGTATGGATGTGGCGCGATGCGCACGGGGCGGGCCGTAACCCGTGGCCGTGGCTTCTACTAACACTCGCCACTGGCTCCATTGCGCCGCTCATCTATCTGCTTATCTATAAATCCGGCTCTAAATCCTCCTAGCTGAAATGGGAAGGCCACAGCGCGCCCGATGAACAACCATTTTTTCTTTTTTATGGCGCTCGCCTTCATCTTGACGCATGAAATGGATGCGGTCAAAGCGCGGGAGTGGGTCATTTTCCCTGGCCTTTCACGGCTGGATGATAAAACGGGCTACTGCGTGTTTACGTTACTGCATGTTCCTCTATACCTGTTGTTACTCTTGGGTGTGTGCAACCCAAATGGGCTGAACGCCACCGTCATCCGCGGGCTGGATGTGTTTTTTATCGTTCATGTGTTTCTGCACACGGCGTATCTCAAGCATCCCAAGAACGAATTCAAATCAGCGCTTTCTTGGCTCTTAATTTTAGGTGCGGGGGTGGGCGGTCTTTTAGATTTGTGGCTCTGAGTGAGCATAGCGGTAAAATGCGCGGCATGGAGATTCCAGCCGCGCTGATACAAACCCTTCGCCAAACCAAGAAGTGGGCCGTGCTCACCGGCGCCGGCGTCTCAGCAGAAAGCGGTGTGCCCACTTTCCGGGATGCGCAAACCGGGCTGTGGGCCAAATACCGGCCAGAAGAATTGGCCACGCCGCAAGCCTTTCGGCGAGACCCAAAATTGGTGTGGGAGTGGTACGCGTGGCGGCGGGAGCTGGTGAGCCGCGCAGAACCAAACGCGGGTCACTTGGCGTTGGCGCAATTAGAAGCGTGGGCGGAACAATTTACGCTCATCACCCAAAACGTGGATGGCCTGCACGCCCGCGCCGGAAGCCGGAACATTGTGGAGTTGCATGGCAACATCACGCGCGCCAAATGTTTTGAGTGTGGGCGCTACGCTGAAACTTGGGCCGAAGATGGGAGTGTGCCACCCCAATGTGAAAGTTGCGGCGGCTGGCTCAGGCCGGATGTGGTGTGGTTTGGGGAGGCTTTACTGCCCGCCGCACTGAACGCCGCTTTCCACGCGGCGCAAACGTGTGAAGTTTTCTTTTCCATTGGCGCCAGCGGCTTGGTTGAGCCGGCCGCCTCTTTACCGTGGGAAGCCTTGCGCGCCGGGGCAGTGGTAGTGGAAATTAACCCCAACCCTACACCTTTGAGTGAAGCGGCCACCTATGCGCTGAACGGCGCGGCAGGCATGGTTTTGCCCAAAATAATAAAGATACTGGCTGTTTGATGTGTCATTGCGAGCGAGTAATGCGAGCGAAGCAATCTCCTAAATTTGAGTTGCCTTTGCGCCGTGGGCTGGCCCGAATTTGCTTTTCACGGGCAAAGGCTGTCTTTCCATCGCCTCCACACTCAAAATGCACCACATTCTGGCGGTCATACGCCCCGTCACCGGCCACACTGGCCAGGGGGCGGTCCAATTGCGTGAGCAACAACGGTGCGGCTTCGGCGTCATGCACACTCGCTTCGGTCAGCAACGCCGCTTCAATCTCGCCCGCGTCGGCATCCACGGCCAGATGGATTTTGTGCCCGGTGCGGCGTTTGCTGTAGCCATGTTGCTTGACTGTCCATTCGCCGTCGCCATAGCCTTTCAGGCCACTGCTATCCACTACCGCGTGCAACCGGCCCGTCCCTCGGCGGGCCAGCCGCACGCGCACTGTCTGACCCCGCCGCGATAGCGTCGTGTGATCGGGCACGTCCAAAGCTAAAATAACTGTGCCTGGAACATAAATATTTATGCCATAAGTCTATGTATAGTAAGTTGGCGCTAGAGTAGTTGCCCCATCTATAAGGTTCAATTTGGTTGATTGAGCTACTGTAGCCGACTCCCACCATGTAAAGCAGATATTGGTTTGCGGGTCACTTTGGGTTCCTAGAATTTTTTTGTTGGCTCTGTTTTTTTTGTATAGATGGATTGGGTAGGCAATAAAAGTGTATAATAAACAAATCTCCCCCTCTCCCAAAAAAATTATCGAAGTTACACAAGTTGATTGAATGTCAAGAAGAAGCAGTAAAGAAGTACTGCCACTATGAAATTCTTACTTTTGAAATCAACAGTTTTTGTTAATAATTTTGCGCTAAGATAGAGCCATGAATTCACGCAGAAACTTTTTGAAATGGACGGGGGCCACGCTGGCGGGCGCGGCGTTGCTACGGAGCGGCGTGCGGGCCGCCCGCGCCCAACTGCCCACCGGCCCTGATGTGTGGATTGGCCGCGTGGCCTGGCCGTGGGGTGTGTACATCCACAGCCGCCCACGCCCCGAGGGTAACAAACTCCGCACGCTGTACCCTGAAGATTTAGTGCAACTGCGGCGTGAGGTGGTGGGTTACGGCTTTATGCCGCACAACCATGTGTGGTATGAAACCGATGAAGGTTACATTTATGCGCCGCATGTGGTGCCGTGCCGCAATAACCCGCAAACGCCGTTAGCCAGCGTGCCCGCCGAGGGCGTGTGGGCGGAAGTATTTGTGCCGTACGTGGAAGGTTATGCCCAGCCCAATCCAGAGTCTCGGTCTCTTTACCGCTTGTATTACAGCGCCGTTTATAAAGTTTCAGAAATTTTGCAGGTGAACGGTGAGGCGTGGTATCACGTGGGGACTGAAGTGACGCCCAACATGTACGCGCCCGCCTCAGCCTTCCGCATCATCGCGCCAGACGAGATCACGCCCATCTCACCCAATGTGAGTGATAAAAGCGTCGTGATTGATCTGAGCCGCCAAACCATCACGGCGCTGGAGGGCAAAGCGGAAGTGTTCCGCGCCAAAATCGCCTCCGGCGCGCAATTCTTTGGGGAAGATGGCCGAACGCTTACAGGCGGCACAGGCTTGGGGCAACGCTTCATTTGGCACAAACGCGTTACGCGCCAAATGCAGGGTGGCACACTGGAAGCCGGTTATGATTTGCCCGGCGTCTCTTGGGTGTCTTACTTTTCCGCCATTGGCGAGGCTCTGCACACGGCGTACTGGCACAATGATTTTGGCCGCCCCAAATCGCGTGGATGCATCAATATGCGGCCCGAAGACTCAAAATGGTTTTTCCGCTGGACGCTTCCTCAGGTGGCGTATGACCCGGGGGAGATCATTGTGAACTGGGAGAATCGCGGCACATTGATTGATATCCGCGTGGAGGCTTGATGGACGCCGCCTCCAATTCCTCGCGCGCCATGTGGGTGATGATGGGCCTCGGCCTGCTGATGGGCTTATTGGCCGGCTTGGTGATTTTTGTGGGTTGGCCGGGAAGTGGTGGGGTTTTCACGCCGAGCGCCCAAAACACGCCGCAAACGCCGGCCCCGGCGGCGGTGGTGGGCGCGCCCGCGCCGGATTTTGTGCTTACAGACTTAAACGGCCAAACACTTCAACTTTCAGACTTACAGGGCAAGGTGGTTTTGCTCAACTTTTGGGCCACCTGGTGCGCGCCCTGTGAGGCGGAAATGCCCACACTAGAAGATCGGTATAAAACTTTTTCCGGCAACGGCTTCCAAGTGTTGGGCGTCAACGCTGATGATGAAAAAATTGAGACCATTCAAGGTTTTCTGGAGCGTGTGCCGGTGAGTTTCCCCATCTTGCTAGACCCGGGCCTGACGGTGAGTGATTTGTACCGTGTGCGCGGCTTACCCACTACCTACCTGATTGACCGTGAAGGTGTGGTACGCGCCGTGCAAGCCGGATATTTATCGGATGGTCAGCTAGACCGTTATCTTTCTGAACTTGGGTTCCCTAGTCAGTAATTTTTATTCACTCACCCCCCTAACTTTATAACCCGAACTTCAAACGATCACCCGGAGTTATTTTGTAAATGACCACCTCCAATCCGCCTGCGCCGTTTACGACGGCTGACCGCTTGGTATTGGGCTTTGCCCGACATTGGCTGTTGATTTTCAATTTGTTTATTGCCGTCTATGTAGGATTGCCGTTTGTAGCGCCTGTGCTCATGCGGGTTGGCCTCACTGGCCCGGCTAAAGTGATTTACACGATTTATAGCCCGCTGTGCCATCAACTGGGTTACCGCTCGTGGTTTTTGTTTGGTGAAGCAAGCAATTACCCGCGCCGCATTTTCCAACAAGCTACCGGCATTGACCCGAATGATTTGTGGAGCGCGCGCAACTTTTTAGGCGATGAGCAATTGGGCTTCAAAGTGGCTTTTTGCCAGCGCGATGTGGCGATTTATGGCGCGATGCTGGTGGTGGGCCTGATTTACAGTGTGCCCTTTGTGCGCGCGCGCCTTAAGCCCTTGCACTGGATGGGTTGGGTGTTAATCGGTATTGTGCCCATTGGGTTAGATGGCTTTTCGCAATTGCTCAGCCAGCCGCCGTTGAGCACAGTGATTCCGCTTTTTAGCGTTTTGCCTCAACGGGAAAGTGATCCGTTTCTGCGTACACTCACCGGCTCGTTGTTTGGCTTAGCCAATGTGTGGTTAGCGTATCCCTATGTGCACGAATCCATGCGGGACGCGCGCGAGGAACTGGAGCGCCGCTTGGCGCGGCAATAATGGCTTGGTTGCAACCGGCCCGCCAGCCTCGGGTTGCGGGGCTGGCGGGCTATTCAGGGGAGATGGCTACTTCAGCGTAAGCAGATAGGCAACTAAATCTGCCACCTCTTGTTCAGATAAGTCTTTGGCGTAGTTTGGGTACATCACACCCGCTGTAAACCCATCCGCCACGTGCGCATCGGGGTTAACAATTGACTCATGGAGATATTGCTCGGCAGATTGACCTTCTACCGCCGTGGCCGCCCGCGTACCCACATTGGCCTGACTGGGGCCAACCAGCGTCACACCTGCTTCTAATGAATGGCAAGTAACGCATCCGGGGGCATTGTTCGCCCCAATCGTCGTTTGCTGGAAGAGCGCTTCGCCCCTGGTGGCGTCACCCGTTAGAGTGGTGGGGGTATTTCCGCCTCCGCACGCCGTGAGGAGGAGAGCAAACCCGGCAAAAAATACAAGTAACTGACGCATACAAGATTCCTTTCTGAGCTGAAATACGAGTAAACCGAACTGAAATGGATAAGAGTTAGATGCTAAAATGATGATCTGTTCCTTTTGAGTGAATTCAATGATGAATCTCCTTCGCTTTCTCACTTACCTGTTGTGTTTGATGTTGGCGACCACCGCCTGCACCACGCGGGAGCGGCCCACCCACCGAGGCGCTGATGCTGACCCTGCTGCCGTGCCGGATTTGACCGGCGAGTATGTGGTAAATGGCGTTGATCCACGCGGCACCGAGTACAGCGGCACGCTTATCATTAAGCCGGGCGCGAGCCCAACCGAGTACGAACTGCAATGGATTATTGTGGGTAGTTTGCAGGCCGGCACCGGTAAACTGAGCGGCAATCAGTTGTTGGTGGAGTGGCGCGCTTTGGAGGGCACCACGGAGGCTCGGGGCACGGCGGTATTGACCGTGACTGTAAACGGCGAACTGTATGGCACTCGGCGGGTGGAGGGCCTGGACGCCGAAGGCACTGAAACGGCCTTCCCCAATAAATAATAACGAGCGTGAAGTTCTCATCTTTACTTCAACGTCAGTAGAAAAGCCACTAAATCATCCACTTGCGTGGGCGTGAGCACTTGCCCTAGGTTGTTAACCATCTGCCCGGCTGGGAAACCGGGCACTATATACGCCTCCGGCTCAAGAATTGATTGGCGTAAATACGCTTCGGCGGATAAACCCGGAACGCGCGTGCGGGCGCGGGTGGCAACGCCGGCGAGGGAGGGGCCAACCAGAACTTCATCCGGCGTGAGGGAATGGCAAATGCGGCACGCGGCATTCGTCCCCAAAGACATTTCGTAATATAACCGTTCTCCCGCCAATGGGTCACCACCCATACTTGCATCGCGATAGGTCAACGTTAGTATTTGTCCGGCTTGCAGGGTGAGCTGTTGGTTGTAAAGCATTTGCGGTTCACTTTGAGCCGGACGGTCATACATCAACACGCGGATATGATATTCACCCGCTGGCAGAGTCACTTGCTCAAACGCCACTGAAGCGCGCTCTAAGCCGGAACCCTGGGGCGCATAGGTTTTGTCTAAAAGCTGTTGGCCGTTTGCCTCTAGCACCAATCGCACTGCCTCATCTAGGCCAAGTTGCGGCGGCAGATTGTTATCTGTGCCAATCACCGGATACCCACTGCGATGGTGCAGGGTAAGCGCCAACACAGCGTTTTGACTGGGGTACGGCTGAAACGGCCACTGGCTTAAACTCAGTTGCACCGTCAGGAAAATAGCCAACAGCGCCGCCGCTCCCAAACCGTTTCGCCCAGTAAAGGATTTGAGAGTTGAACCATAGGCCGTGGGCCTGTGGGGTAAGGTGGGAGGGAGGGTTTTGCCTGCCCATTCACCGGGCGTCAGCCAGTGAGTGGTGATGCGCGCCGTAGCAAATTCTGGGTGAAGTTTGGGCAGGCGCTCGCGGCTGAGGCGCTGTTGCATCCACATATTGCCCTCGCGGTTGGTGCAATCTTCAGCTGGGCAACCCACAAAATTTACTTCCGCCGCGCCCGCGCGCAGGGTCTGCTCTGCTAAAGCGGGGTGCGCCATGCCAATGCAGGTGAGGGGCACAAGCCTTATGGTCGTTTGTCCATCTGCCCACTGGCTAAGGCCGTTGGATAGGTGCCTTTCACAGGCAAATACCACTTTTACTGGCCGGCCGGACGGGGCGTTCACGGCGGCGCGGGTGGCTTCAAACAACTTATCAACTGGTGTTTCACTCAGCGAGAGGGCGTTCTCTGGGCAACTGCCCACGCACACGCCACATGCCACACACAAGGCTGGATTCACGACTGCTTCATACTTCGCCCGCATGCCATCGGTGCGGCCTACCATACGAATGGCTTGATATGGGCAATCCCGTTCGCATAAGGTACAGCCATCGCATAAACTCAGATTGACTTTCACGGGGGGGAGCGGTTGGCGGGCCTGCCAGCCGGGCGCTAGCGCGGCCAAAACCATCACTGCCAAGGTTGTTCCCCAAAATACGCCCGCGGGTAAGTTCAACGCGCCGGGCAGATAGAATAGATAGAATAAGTCAATTGGCACAGTTAGCGGGCGGCGGGTAGGGTTGATGGCAGGCAACATCCTCACCGGAAATGCCAGCGCTAAAAGCGTTAGCGCCAAAATCGCTATCAAAATCCAATGTTGCGGCGGCAACCACTTAGGGCGGCTGAGGCGTTTGAGGTGCCAATATAACAACACCCCTACTGTCACCGATAGGCCGAGATGCATTACAAACAGGATCAGCATAAACGGCCAGCCCGAGCCGGCGGCTTCACTCACCACAAATTGCACTAAAAATGCCGCGCCAAGGGAAGAGGTTTGTAAAAGATTGAAAAATGTTTGGTTAAGAACTTGGGCGCGTTCATCCCAAATCAGCCAATAGCCCGTAACCCCAATGAGCCACACCACCACAGCCAATACAATTCCCGTTATCCACGCCAGCCAACGCGGCCCTCGAAAACGATCCTGAATGAACATGCGCCAGCCATGAAGCATGGCTAATATAATCGCGCTATCGGCGGCGTAGCGGTGCAGGGCGCGGATGAGCCGATTAAAGAAGTGCGTTTCCATACGGGCTACGGCCGTATAAGAAGCTACAAATCCAAACTGATAAAACATCGTCAAATAAACACCGGTGACCAGAAGCACAAGCAGGGCGAGCACTGTTAATGTGCCGGTGTGATACAAGGGGTTTAAGCGCTGATCTTGCACCAAGCGTGAAATGGGTCTTTCAACGGCCAACGTCAGCCGCTCTAACTGGACGAGAAACCGGCGCATAGGGGAGCGCAACCGCAAGGCCCAATCCACGGCGGGGTTGGCTGATTGCAGTTTTTGTATTTCCGGAGGAAGGGCAGGAATAGGCTTTGGCACACTAAAAAACCGGTCACTCAGTTCATGCAAACTGAGTGACCGGGCGCAGAGGCATTACCAGACGCGGAAACCCGGAGAAGTGAGCGAGATATTGATGATTTGCTCGTACAACTGCGGGCCATATGCCAGCGCAATCAGCGCCAAGGCGCCCACCACCCACGGCGTCCAGCGGTCTAGCCAAACGGGTGTAAGGGTGGGGTCTTGCATGGCTTCTGCTACAGGGATTTCCACCTGTTCGGAAGCGCTCGCTGTCTGTTTTTTGGAAAAGGCAGTAACGGCCACAATCACCACATATAAATACACGCTCACAAATAGGATGGCGCCGCCAATGCCCACCCGCAAAAGGTGGCCGCTCCACTCCTCGGGCACGTAAGGCGCTAAGCCCAACGGCGTGCGGCGCGGCGCACCCAACAAGCCCACCACATGCATAGCATTGGAGAAGATGAGCATCCCAATAAACCACAGCCAGACTTGGATATTGGCCCAGCGTGGTTGCCATAGTTTTTTGCCGGTCAGATAGGGAATCAACCAAAACGAGATGCCCATAAAGGAGAGCGTGACTGCGGAGCCGACCGTGAGATGGAAGTGACCGGGCACCCAGGCCGTGTTGTGTAAGACTAAGTTAACGTTGTAAGAGGCATTGGCTAAGCCGCTGATGCCGCCGAAGAAGAACAATATGCCCGCTAGCAATTGCGCTGTGACGGAAGGATTGCCCCACGGTAGAGCGCGAATCCAACCCAGTAAACCCTTTCCACCGTTTTGCCGCCCGCCGTTTTCCAAAGAAGCAACCACCGTAAATGCCGTTAGCATGGAAGGAAAGAATACGGAGTAAGTCAGGATAGCGTGGATGTACTTCCATGCTGTGGGCACTCCGGGGTCAACGTACTGGTGGTGGAACCCCAGCGGCACCGAGAGCACGAGGAAGAGCCAAAAAGCCAGCCGCGCAAGCGAATCGCTGAAGAGTTTACCGCCCACTTGCTTGGGCAACATACCATACCAAGAAATATAGGCGGGCAAAAGCCAGAAGTACACCAACGGATGGCCCGTAAACCAAAAGTATGTCCGGGCCAATTGTGGATCTACACCCTCGAGCAGGCCGAGAGACCAAGGCAGGAGCATGGTGAGAATTTCAATCGCCACGCCGAGAGTGGCGATTTGCCACATCAACATAGTGATCACTGAAGCAAAGGCCATGAAAGGTGAGCGCACGCCCGGGTTATCTTTGCGCCACGCGGCATAAGTGAAGAAGAAGCCATAACCTTCAATCCAGCTTCCCACCACCACCAACGTCAGTCCTAAGTAAAAGGCCCAGTGAGCTTTCATCGGCGCATAAAAGGTATATAGCACCGAGGCCTCATTAAGCAGAAGTGGAATAGCCGTTGTGATGAGGCCCACCACCATCACCCAAAAACCTACGGCGTTGAGTTTGGGGTAGCGCAAGGGGCGCTCTAAACCATGCGTGACTGTAAGGGTGAGAAAGCCTGTGATAAAAAATGTCGTCCACACCAATGCATTAAGCACGCCGTGCAAGGTCAGGCCCTGGTAGTAGGATTGGAACAACGGCTTGAGATAGGGGTACAAATCCAGTCCGGCGTGTTCAAAAGCCTGAAGTGGGCCAAACAAACTGCCAATGGCCAGCGCCAGGATGCCGATGAACAGATGTAAGCCAATGAAGCGTTTTTCGGAGTTGGAATGGGTGTAATTCGGTAGAGTTGCTGACATGCGGTTTTCTCCTGTCTTTACTTCACCACCACGGTGGCAAACATGGCCGCGTGTCCTGTGCCACAGTATTCATGGCAGATAAAGTCATAGCGGCCCGCTTGGTTAAAGGTGTAGGTGAGTTTGGCCACCTGGCCCGGCACCACCTGTACGTTGAGGTTGGTGTTTTGCAACAAGAAGCCGTGTTGCACATCTTTACTGGTGATGTAAAAAGTCACTGTTGCGCCTAAGGGCACTTCCAACTCTTTTTGGGCGGGTTGCTCGCTAACGCTATAGCGCCAGATTTGGGCTAAGATATAAGCGTCATATTCTTTGCCCGGCACCACTTCACGCAGACCCGGCTTTGACCAGGGGCTATTGGGGTCGGTATCAACGGTTCTGGGATCTACCCGTTGTTCAAAGCCCGGCAATTGGATGCCCATCGCCAAGCCGGCAACCGTAATCGCAATTGCAAAAGCCGCCAGTAAGCCCAAGCTAAAGTACATCCACCCTCGTTCGTATGGGTCAATTTGGAGTTTAGGGCTGGAGGAACTCATTGGGTTGCTCCTCTCTGTAAGAGAATCAGATAAACCGAACCCCAAAGTATGATGATGGTGATAACGAAAATCGCAAGAATCGCAATTGTGCCCCTTGGCTTGAAGTGATCATCATGCTCAGACATAAAGCCTCCTCCGAGATGTAAAGGACTTTCACGGCGCATAACACAAGAAGTAATGCGCCGCTTCATACACATATTTCGTTAGGCCGTGGCTGTTGCGCACTTCCTCGGCCAGCATGGAAAGATGCCGGAGAATCCGGCTAGCATTGGGCGCTTCAGTTTGGTAGCGATATTCCCCGCGAATCACCCCTAAGCCATCCACCAGCACAAACACCGGGTCAAAATCAAACGCGCCCGAGCTGTGTGGGGAGTAGTACACGCCAAAACCTTCTCCAACTAGAGTTTTGAGCCGGTTAGCATCTGAGGCGCTGACAAAACGCCATGTTTTTGCCTCCGCCCCCAGAGAGGCCGCAAATTGGCTTAGAACGGCTGGGCGATCATGCTCGGCGTCTATTGAAACAATGATGAAGTTGAAGGGCACTTCACCTAACTGGGCCTCTGGCAAGCGTGTATGGATCTCTCGCAACGTTTGCCACTGCGCCTCGCAGGCCGCCCCACACCGCGTATAGGCGAAGGTGTACAACGCCAATTGGCCGCGCAGGCTTCCCGAGGTGAGCGAAGCCCCGGTTTGATCTGTTAGCGTAAAAGTAGGCGCCAACTGTATCCGCGGTAAAACCCGAATGGGTTGAAAGACTTTGAAGCCCACCACGCCTCCGACTAATAACCCAATCAGCACATAACTCACTGACCAAAGCGTGAGGACGGGGCGTTGGCGAGGGGCTGGCGCTGGAAAATATGAAAACATCGGCTCTGACGGTTGAGCTTTCATTGGCGGTTACTATAGTTTCTGGAGCGGCTTTATCGCAGTGACATTTGTCACCACATCTCTAGTCAAAAGAAAGCCGATAAAGTTAGCCGGATTTCTTCTGCTCCCTTGACGATAAGGTTTAGAGGTAATTAAGAGCCTTTGCTTGCCGAGTGAGTTCATCCCGAAATTCGGGCGCGGCGATGTTAATTAGCGCCTCAGCCCGTTGGGCGATGGTTTTGCCGTACAACTCTGCGGCGCCATGCTCTGTAACCACAAACCGAACGTGATTGCGGCTGGTGGTGACGCCTGCGCCCGGTTTGAGTGTGGGCACGATTTTGCTCAGCCGCGCGCCATCTTTCTTTACCAGTATGCTCGGCAGGGCAATAATCGGCACGCCGCCTTTGGCCCGTGAAGCGCCGTAAATAAAATCCACTTGGCCGCCCACGCCGCTGTAAAACCGATGGCCGATGCTGTCCGCGCATACTTGCCCGGTTAAATCCACCTCAATGGCAGAATTGATGGCCACCATCCGTTCATTCTGTGCGATGATGAAGGGGTCATTCACGTAATCCGTTGGATGAAGTTCCACCATTGGGTTATCGTGCACAAAGTCATACAAGCGTTGTGAGCCGAGTAAAAAGCCGGCCACCATCTTGCCTGCGTGCAGAGTTTTGCGTTCGCCCGTAATTACGCCCTTCAGCACCAAATCAATCACACCATCTGAAAATAATTCCGTGTGGATGCCTAAGTTGCGGCGGTCTGTGAGGCGGCTGAGCACCGCATCTGGAATGGCCCCAATACCGGTCTGCAGGGTAGCGCCGTCCGGAATCAGTTCGGCCACATAATCGGCAATCTGCGCCGTAACCGGATCATGGTTGCCCGCCATTTTCACTTCCGGCAGGGTGTAATCTACCGGCACCATCACATCAAACTTGGAGATATGGATAAAAGAGTCGCCTAGCGTGCGCGGCATGCGCGGGTTTATCTCGGCAATGACGCGGCTGGCAGATTGGGCGGCGGGCTTGGTGATGCCCACTTCTACGCCAAAGGAGCAAAAGCCGTGTTCATCCGGCGGTGAAACTTGAATCAGCGCCACATCCAGCGGTAGGCGTCGGCTTTTGAATAAGTTTGGAATCTCAGATAAGAAGCACGGCGTGAAATCGGCGCGGCCTTCGTTCACGGCGGCGCGTACGTTATCGCTAATAAACAAGGTGTTCACGCGGAGATGCCCAACCAGCTCTGGCGCGACGTACTCGGCTGAACCTATGGTGAGCACCTGTACAATTTCTACGTTAGTCAATTGGGGCGCGCGGGCCGTTAGGGCGGCCAACACCATGCGCGGCACGGAGCAGTTGCCGCTCAGAAAAATCCGTTGGTTTGATTCAATCTCCAGCGCGGCTTCCTCGGCAGTGCGGATGCGGTCTCGGTAAAGATGAAGCCAGTTCATAACGTTGATTTCCTATGCAACAAAATTACAGCTGTAGCCCTTCGGCCAAAACTTGGCCGGCCCGCGTTACCGTTCCGCGCGCTAACGCCGGCTGTTTGTCCAAGGCCGCTTCTAACCCCGCAGTGGCTACTTCTAGGATGAACGGCCACGTAACGTTGTTCAACGCATGGGTAGCTGTGCGGCCCACCGCGCCCGGCATGTTGGGCACGCAGTAATGGATGATGTTCTCTTCAATAAAGGTGGGGTTTTGGTGGGTGGTAGGCCGGCTGGTTTCCACGCTTCCCCCTTCGTTGATGGCAATATCAATAATCACCGAGCGGGGCCGCATCTCTTGCACCATCTCTCGCGTCACCAATACCGGCGCGCGTTGACCGGGAACGAGCACGGCCCCCACCAGCACATCTGCAAACCGCATTGCTTTGCGTAAATTGGCCGGGTGAGAAATCATCGTAATCGCGTGCGGCGCTCGCTCACTAAAACGCTCCAAACGGCTCAAATCTTTATCAAGAACATACACGCTAGCCCCGGCCCCCACAAACGCTTGCGCCGCGCTTAGCCCAGCCGTGCCCGCGCCGAGAATCACCACTTGGGCGGGTGGAATACCTGCTTGCCCACCCAACAAAATGCCTTTGCCGCCGCGCTCATTTTGGAGAAGGGAAGCGGCAATGTGGGCGGCCATGCGGCCCGCAATCTGGCTCATGGGGCGCAGGACGGGCAGTTGGCCATCCTCGGTTTGAATGGCTTCATACGCAATGGCCGTGATGTGGCGTGCTTGCAAAACTTCCAAATTATCCGGCGAGGCGGAGGCCAAGTGCCAAAAAGCCATCACCATCTGCTCTGGCCGAAGCCATTGCAGTTCCTCCGCGGTGGGCCGGGCTACTTTCACCACCAAATCCGCCCGCCCATAAGTTTCCTCGCCAGAGTAAACAATTTGTGCGCCAGCGGCGGCGTAATCTTCATCACGGAAATCAATGCCTGCGCCCGTGCCGCGCTCCACGTAACACTGATGACCAGCCGCCGTGAGTAATTCCACGCCGGCAGGCGTTAGGCCCACTCGGTTTTCATCGGGCCGCCTTTCACGGGGAATGCCAATGTTCATAACACTCTGACTCCTTGCCTATCTTTAGGCAGTGTAAGGGGCAGGCGCTTTACGCCAAGTGACAATTCTCCCCAATGCAGTCAACTTTCGTAATGCGTCGCCGCGCATGACGTTTATCCGGTATTGCAGGTGATGTTGTGCACTGCGCGGAGGCCGCAAAGCGACTTATTGTGTATGCACTTTCATTTATGCGCTTATGCGAATACATAGCAGGCCAACATGAACCACACCCTCGAACGCGAAATTGACCAACTCCACGCCCAGATTTGCGCCGGCTTGGCTGAACCCACGCGGATTTTGCTTTTGTATGAATTGGCGAACGGGCCGCGTAACGTTACCGAGCTGGCCGGAAGCCTAAAACTGAACCAGCCGCTGGTCTCGCGCCACCTCAAAGTATTGCGGGAGCGAGGGATGGTGACGGCTACGCGTTTAGGGGCGGCGGTGGAATATCAATTGGCCGATCACCGTTTGATTGAAGCTCTGGATGTTCTCCGCGCCGTTCTGCGAGATACGTTGACGCGGCGGGCGCAACTGGTGGACGCATTTTCTGAACTTTGAGTTTTAGAGGAGTCATCGCCATGAAAACTTTTCTCATCCTTGGAGCGGGCACAGGCGGCACCATCATCGCCAACAAAATGCGTCAGCGGCTAGACCCGATGGAGTGGCGCATGATTGTGGTGGATAAGGATGCCACGCATTATTACCAGCCCGGCTTTTTATTTGTGCCGTTTGGCATCTATCAGCCTTCAGAAGTGTATCGGCCCAAGCGCCATTACTTACCGTTTGATGTGGAGCTGATTTTTTCTGATATTGAAGTGATTGAGCCAGACCGCAACCGAGTGAAGCTGACCAAGGAGAACCGCATCATTCACTATGATGAATTGGTGATTGCCACCGGAAGCCGGATTGTGCCGGAAGAAACACCCGGCCTGAAAGAGGCGGGTTGGCACCAAAACATCTTTGATTTTTATACCTATGAAGGCGCTACCAAGTTGGCGCAAGCTTTGCGGCGCTTTGAAGGTGGGCGGCTGGTGCTGAATGTGGCCGAAATGCCCATTAAGTGCCCGGTGGCCCCGCTGGAGTTTGCCTTCTTAGCGGACTGGTATTTCAAGGAGCGCGGCCTGCGGGAGAAGGTGGAGATTGTTTATACCACGCCCCTATCCGGCGCATTTACTAAGCCGCGCACCTCGGCGGTGATGGGCGCTTTGTTCCAAGAACGCGGCATCCAGTTGGAAGCCGATTTCAATTTGATGGAGGTGGATCACGCCCGCAACGTTATTGCTTCCTATGATGAGCGCGAAGTGGCCTACGATTTGTTGGTCACCATCCCGGTGCACATGGGCTCAGAAGTTATTCAACGCTCCGGGTTGGGCAATGAACTGCACTTTGTGCCTACAAATAAAAACACACTGCAAAGCCAGAACTGGCCAAATGTATGGGTGATTGGCGACGCCACCGATGTGCCCGCGTCTAAAGCTGGCTCTGTAACGCATTTTGAAGCGGACGTGCTGGTGGAAAACATTCAACGCCATATTGCCGGCCTTGAGCCTGAGCCGAAGTTTGACGGCCATGCTAATTGTTTTATTGAGAGCGGTTACGGCAAAGCTTTCCTGATTGACTTCAACTATGACACCGAACCTCTGCCCGGCAAGTTTCCCCTGCCCGGCGTTGGCCCGCTCGATTTGCTCAAAGAAACGGAAGTCAATCACTGGGGCAAGCTAATGTTCCGCTGGGTGTACTGGAACTTATTGCTCAAAGGTGTGGAAATCCCAATCGAAACTCAGATGACGATGCTGGGTAAGTGGAATTGAGGTGCGCCATGCAAGACGAAATTGCCGCCTTAAATGCAAAAGTGGATGCGCTTACGCAACAGATTTCAGCGCTTACAGCCTTGTTGGAAGAACAACGCCAACAGCAACGGCCAGTAGAAGAGTTGGTCAGTGAGGTTGGCTCCATCGCCAACTTGGCGCTGAAGAATCTCACGCATAAGCTGGCGGGGCTGGAGGGGCAATTTTCGCTGGAGATGTTAGCGGCTTTTGCCCAACGGCTAATAGTGAATTTGCCGCGGCTCAACCGATTGTTGGATTTGCTGGAGGCCGGAACGGATTTACTGGATGAAGCTGGGCCATTGAGCAAACCTCTCATGGCTTCTGTTGCAACCACTCTCACAGATTTGGAGCGGCGCGGTTATTTCGCTTTTGCGCGCGAAGGCCAGCGGGTGGTGGATAGGGTGGTGACGGAATTCAGCGCTGAAGACGTGCGCGCGCTGGGTGACAACATTGTGACCATTCTGGCTACCATCCGGAATATGACTCAGCCAGACATTATGGCGCTGGCTAACAACGCAATTGACTCTTTGCATGCGCCGGAGCCAAGCCCAGCCGAAGCTACACCCTGGGCGTTGATGCGCGAGATGAATGACCCCCAAGTCCGCAAGGGCCTGGCGCGGCTTCTGCGGATGGTCAAAACCTTCGCTGAGCCTGCCGAGCCGGTGCACCGTAATTGATGATTTCTGCCCATCGGTGGATGCGGCAGTCTGAAAGGAGAGATGGAAATGACAACTAAAGTAATTGCCAATATCCCGGTGGAAGTGAACGCGGAAGGGTTTATGACAAACCCAGCCGAGTGGACGCGGGAGATTGCCGTTGAATTGGCTCGTGAAGAGGGAATAGGTGAGTTGAATCCCACGCACTGGAAGGTGATTGAGTTCTGCCGCCAGAGCGCCGTGAATTCTGGCAAAGCGCCCACCTTGCGCACCATCACCACCGGCACTGGGCTTTCCACCAAAGAGCTGTTCACCCTGTTTCCCAAAGGGCCGGCCAAGAAAGTGGCGCGGATTGCCGGTTTAGGCAAGCCCGAAGGCTGTGTATAGACAAGTTTTGTCTGCACGTTATCAAAGGATGGTTCTATGAACACCAATGGCACTCACACGCTCATGCAAGAGCAAGTTTTACCGGCGGCTACAGCTCCGCAGAATCGGCACATCGCCTTTATCTGCTCTAAAGGCACGCTCGATATGGCTTATCCGGCGTTGGTGATGGGCTGGGCGGCGCTAGGCAACGGGATTGATGTAACGATTTTCTTCACTTTTTGGGGGTTGGATATTATCAATAAAGCCCGGGTTGATCATCTGGAAATTGCGCCGGTAGCCAATACCAGTATGAAGCTGAGTATGCTGGGGGTTAATACGGGCAACCTCGGCATTCCTAATCTGATGGGTGTTTTACCTGGGATGACGGCTTTTGCCACCTCGTTGATGAAGGACAAAATGGCGAAACTAGAAGTGCCGCCCGTGCGCGAGTATTTGCAGATGCTGGTGGACGCCGGCGCGAAATTGTATGCCTGCAAAATGTCTGTGGATATGATGGGCCTAAAGCAAAGTGATTTTGTTGACGGCGTGCAAGGGATTGTGACAGCGGGCGATTTTATGGATATGACCGACGGCGCGCAACTTGTGTTTATCTAAAAATATCGAAGGTGTGTGGTAGCGCCCTGGGGGGAATCTCCTTGCTAAGCCCACTGTGTTTCACGGTGGGCTTTTGCATTGAAGTTGGCCTTCTTGAGAGAATTTTTGGTGAAAAAAGACGCAAAAAATTGGAGTGAGTAACGTGACATTCTGCGCTCAGACATGGGAAAGGTGGCAGTTGGCGAAACTGTTGGCCTCCCCTACCTTAAGCATGAAAGGAGATGCTGACCATGAAAACTCAACTTGTACGAGAATGGATGACGCCTAACCCCATTTGCGCTACCCCTGACATGACTTTGCCCGAAGCCCACAAAATCATGTCCGAAAAACGCATTCGGCGCTTGCCGATAGTGAAGGACGGAAAATTGGTGGGGATTGTGACTCAAGGCGATGTGCGCGGCGCACAGCCCTCCGAGGCCACCACCCTTAGCATTTTTGAACTCAATTATCTGCTTAGCAAGTTGACGCTTGACCGGATTATGACTCCGGCCCCCGTGACCATACGCCCTGATGAGACAGTCTATGACGCGGCGCGACTGATGCTTCAAAAGAAAATTGCTGGGCTACCGGTGGTGGATGGCGAAAGGGTAGTAGGCATCCTGACGGAGTCTGATATTTTTCGCATGATTGTGCGGTTGTGGGAGCAAGAAGCTACAGAAGCGCTTGAGGCTTTGTAACCCGATTGGGGTAAGCGCATAGGAGCCATATTATGAGCGCGGCTGATATTTCTTTGGATGCTTTGCTTCCGGCTGAGATGGCGAGCAAGGCGGAGACCATTGGTGTGAAGAAAGCTCATATGAATGCCGTGAGCATGTTTGTGCTGGCGGTGCTGGCCGGGGCTTTCATTTCGTTAGGCGCAATTTTTTCCACTACAGTGATAGCGGGGGCCGGAGAGTTGCCGTATGGCGTTGCGCGGCTTTTGGCCGGCTTGGTGTTTACCTTGGGCCTCATCCTGGTGGTGGTGGGCGGCGCCGAGCTTTTTACCGGCAACAACTTAATTGTGATGGCGTGGGCGGATGGCAAAGTCAGCGCCGGCCTTCTGCTCAAGAACTGGATAATTGTTTATTTAGGTAACTTTGTGGGCGCGTTTGCCACTGCCGGGCTGATGTTCTTCACGAGGCAGTATTCCTTTGGCGGTGGCGCAGTGGGCTTGGCCGCGCTCAATACGGGCAACGCCAAATCCGGCTTAGATTTTGTACAAGCGTTGGCGTTGGGGGTGATGTGCAATGCTTTGGTGTGCTTGGCGGTGTGGCTGACATTTAGCGCGCGCACCACCACCGACCGGATTGTGGCCATTATCCCGCCCATCACCGCTTTTGTGGCGGCGGGTTTTGAACATAGTGTTGCTAATATGTACTTCATTCCTGTTGCCTTATTCATCAAGGCGGGCGCGCCAGATACGTTTTGGTCAGCCATTGGCAAGACGGCGGCGGACTTTACTAACCTTACCTGGGATAAATTCTTCCTGAATAATTTGTTGCCGGTGACGCTGGGCAACATACTGGGCGGCGCAGTCTTGGTGGGGGCGGTGTATTGGTTTGTATATTTGCGCGCCGCACCCAAGCCCGCCGCCAAAATGTGAAGAAAGTTAACTATGACCACTGCCGCCAAAACCCCTAAAAAGTTTGTGTATCAGGGCGACCCGCTCGCCGCGCCGCCGCCCCTTGATTTGCAACAAATTCTCAATCGCCACCGCTCTCAGCCGGATGCGCTAATGGCTGTGTTGGAGGAGATTCAAGACCACTATGGTTACTTGCCCAAGCAACAATTGCAATATACCGCGCGCGAGCTGGGCTTTCCGCTGAGCCGCATTTATGGCGTGGCGACGTTTTACAACCTGTTTCGCTTCAATCCACCGGGCCGCTATCAGGTGCGGGTGTGCCGCGGCACAGCTTGCCATGTTAATCGTTCGCTGGAGATTTTGGAGGGCTTGAAAAAGAAGCTGGGCATTCAAGAGGATGAGTCTACCGGTGATGGCTTGTTTACCCTGCAAACGGTGGCCTGCATGGGGGCGTGTAGTTTAGCGCCGGTGGTGGTGGTGAATGATCACACCTACGGACGGATGACGCCGGACAAAACCGAAGCCATTGTTGATCACTTGCAGACTGAAGCTAAAGCACAGACTGGAACTGCTGAAGCTGTGAACGGAAGGTGATATGAAACCCATCATCCGCATTGGAACTTCCACCTGTGGTTTGGCGGCGGGGGCTGAGGCGGTGGTTTCTGCTGTGCGCGTTTATCTGGATCGGCGGCAACTGCCTGCCGCCATTATCCGCACCGGTTGTTTGGGGGCTTGCCATCGTGAGCCTTTGGTAGAAGTGAGCGTGGACGGTGATGCTTTCTTGTATGGCCCCGTTACGCCGGAACGTGTTGCGCCGCTGTTGGATCAGCACTTTGGCGCGGGCAATCGCGGCGCCTCACCTGATTGGACGCTCAGCCGCCGCACCGATAAAGCTGACTACAGCTTTCTAGCCCGCCAAGTGAAAGTTACCACTCAACTCTGTGGCGTGATTGATCCAAACTCATTAGACGATTACGTTCGAAATAGTGGCTATCAGGCGCTCCGTTTGGCGTTGGCAATGAACCCGGATCAATTAATTCAGATCATCAAAGACTCGCACCTGCGCGGGCGGGGTGGGGCGGGCTTTCCCACGGGTATGAAGTGGGACATTATGCGCCAAAAGGCCAGCCGCTATAAGTATTTAATTTGCAATGCTGATGAAGGCGACCCGGGCGCGTTTATGGACCGCACCATGATTGAGGGTGATCCACATCGTCTGATTGAAGGCATGGTAATTGGGGCGTGGGCGATGGGGGCGAATAAAGGCTACTTATATGTGCGGGCTGAGTATCCACTAGCCGTTAAGGCCCTGCGGTTGGCGCTTCAGCAAGCGCGTGAGAATGGCTATTTGGGCAACAATATTCTGGGGAGCGGGCTGGATTTTGATTTGGTGATCAAAGAGGGAGCGGGCGCGTTTGTGTGCGGCGAAGAAACTGCCCTGATGCATTCCATTGAAGGGAAACGCGGCGCGCCTCGTATGCGGCCGCCCTATCCAGCCGAGCATGGTTTGTGGGGTTACCCTACCAACATTAATAATGTAGAAACCTTTTGCTCGGTGCCCAGCATTTTGCTCAATGGGCCAACTTGGTTTGCCAAACTCGGCACGGCCAGGAGCGGCGGCACCAAGGCCTTTGCCCTCACCGGAGCCATTAAAAACTCCGGTTTGGTGGAAGTGCCGATTGGGATGCCGTTGCGTGAGATGTTGTATGACATTGGTGATGGGTGCAAAGATGGCCGCGCACTGAAGGCGGTGCAATTGGGTGGGCCAAGCGGCGGCTGTATTCCGGCTTCCTTGCTTGAAACACGCATTGATTATGAAGACTTGAAGGCCACCGGCGCCATTATGGGCTCTGGCGGGATGGTGGTGGTGGATGAGACGACCTCTATGGTGGAATTTGCCCGCTATTTTCTCACGTTTACTCAGGATGAATCATGCGGCAAGTGCGTGCCATGCCGGGTAGGCGCGCGCAAAATGTTGCACTTGCTAGATAAGCTGCTGGCGCGCAAAGCCACGGCCACTGATATCGCCCGCCTGGAGCACTTGTGCCAGACGGTGCGGACGGCCTCGTTGTGCGGCCTGGGCCAAACTGCTCCAAACCCGGTGTTGACCACGTTGAAGTATTTTAGGAATGAGTACGACGCATTGCTAATTCAGTAAACAGTGACGGGTAAATGGTTAGCGATGAAAACACTGCTGACCATTCACTCCACACTGCCCACTCCACCCAACTATGCTCACTCTCACCATTGACGGCCAGAAAATTGAAACTCAACCCGGCGCGACGGTGCTGGAAGCGGCGCTGGCAAACCACATTGATATTCCGCGTTTGTGTTACCACCCGGAGTTAACGCCTTCCGGCGGTTGCCGATTGTGCATGGTACAGGTTGAGGGCCGGCCCAACCCGCAAGCCAGTTGCGGCTTACAGTGCGAAGAGGGGATGGTCATTCAGACCCACACCCCCACATTAGATGCGATGCGCAAGGATATTTTGGACTTGTTTGTGTCTGATCACCCGCTACGTTGTGTGGTGTGCGATAAAAACGGTCACTGCGATTTGCAGAAGTATGCGTATCAATACGGCTTATCTGAGACCAGCTACGATTTTGAGCTCTCGCGCCCGCTCCGGCAGGATGACAACCCGTTTTTTGTGCGTGACCATCAGTATTGCATCTTGTGTGGCAAATGTGTGCGCGTGTGTGATGAAGTGGTGGGCGTGAATGCGATTGAGATAGCGGGACGCGGTTTTACCAGCCGGGTGGCGACGCCGTTCGATGAAATCATGCTCAACTCTGATTGTGTGTTTTGCGGCAGTTGTGTGCAGGTATGCCCAACGGCGGCGCTATTGCCGAAGTCTCGGTTGGGGCAGGGCCGCGAATGGGAACTCACGCGCTCCCGGACGATTTGCGGTTATTGCGGCGTGGGTTGTTCGCTAGAGTACGCAGTTAAGGATGGGCGCATTCTGTACGCGCAAGGCTACCCGCAAGCGCCTGTGAATGGTGAATTTTTGTGCGTTAAGGGCCGTTACGGTTGGGATTTTGCCGCCAGCGCTGACCGGCTCACGCAACCCCTCATCCGCAAAGATTTAGCGTTTGAGCTAGGGCTGACGACCGAGCCGTGGACGTTGCCCACCCAATCTGTTTTGCAGATGGCGGAGGGCGCGGCGCTGGCGCACTATGTGCCGGTGAGTTGGGAAACAGCTTTGGAAGTAACGGCTAATAAATTAGCCGATGCGGCTAAAACGCACGGCGCGGCTGCGGTGGCAGGGCTGGCCTCCGCTCGGTGCACCAACGAAGAGAACTATCTTTTCCAAAAATTAATGCGCGCCACCTTAGGCACCAACAACGTGGATCACTGCGCGCGGCTCTGTCACGCTTCGTCCGTAACCGGTTTGGGCATGGCCTTTGGCTCGGGCGCGATGACCAACCCGATTAAGGATATTCGGCATGCGGATTGCGTGCTCATCACCGGCTCCAATACCGCGGAGTCTCATCCGGTGATTGGTTATGAAGTGGTGCGGGCTGTGAAGCGGGGCGCGCACTTGGTGATTATTGACCCGCGCCGTATCCCACTTGTAGATCACGCTACGCTTTGGCTTCAACCCAAACCCGGCGCGGATATTTTCATTTACTTGGCGATGGCGCATGTGATTGCGCGCGAAGGCTGGGCGGATAAAGACTTCATCGCCAGCCGAACGGAAGGCTATGAGGAATTTCTCAAAGCGATTGAGCCGTACACGCCTGAAATGGCGGAACTAGAGTCTGGCGTGCCAGCCGAAGCGATTGTGAACGCCGCGCGGATTTATGCATTGGGCGAGCGAGTGCGCGGAACATCCGTTTATGCCGCCGCTTCTCAGCATGGGCATTCAACTATCTTGTACGCAATGGGTATTACCCAACGTAGCAACGGCACGGAGTTGGTGCTCACGTTGGCAAACCTGGCTTTGCTAACGGGGCAGATTGGTAAACCCAGCACCGGCGTAAATCCCTTGCGCGGCCAAAGCAATGTACAGGGCGCGTGTGATATGGGCGCTTTGCCCAATGTTTTGCCCGGCTACCAACCCGTCACCGATGAAACCAAACGCAAAACGGTGGCTGAGAAGTGGGGCGTGCCCGATTTGCCAAACAAACCCGGCCTCACAGTGGTGGAGCTCATGCAAGCCGCAGAAGCCAAGCAAGTGCGGGCGTTGTATGTGATGGGTGAAAACCCGATGCTTTCTGACCCGAACTTGGGGCATGTGGAAAAAGCCCTGCGGACGCTGGACTTTTTGGCGGTGCAGGATATTTTCTTGAGTGAAACGGCCCAGTTGGCGCACGTGGTTTTGCCAGCCGCCGCGTGGCTGGAGAAAGATGGAACCAAGACGAACACTGAACGGCGGGTGCAACTTTTACATCCCGTTTTGCCCGCGCCCGGTGAAGCAAAGCCGGATTGGTGGGTGGTGGCTGAATTAGGCCGCCGCTTAGAATCAAAGCTAGGCCACATCGAACACACACGTTGGAATTTCAGTTCTACCGCCGAAATTGCGGATGAGATTGCCGCCGTCACGCCTTCGTATCGGGGCATTGTGCATCGCCGCTTGCAGGGTGAAGGCTTGTGCTGGCCATGCCCTACCGAAGAACATGCCGGCACACCGATTCTGCATACGCAAACATTTACGCGCGGCATGGGCAAATTCTCGCCCATCACAGCTAAGCTCCCGGCGGAACAGCCGGACGCAGAATTTCCGTTGATCCTTTCTACGGGCCGAGTGCTATACCATTATCATACCGGAACCATGACGCGGCGCAGTGAACCGCTCGTCTGGCGCGAATCACGTGGTTGGGTGGAGATTAATCCGCAGGACGCCGCTCAGGCTGGGGTAAGAGATGCCACTGCTGTTGTTGTCCGTAGTCGGCGCGGTCAAGTGCGTACCCAGGCCCGCCTCAGCCGAAATGTGCCGCCGGGCGTAGTTTTCCTTTCCTTCCATTGGAAGGAAGCTCCGGCCAACCTGTTGACGCAGGATCACGCGCTGGATCCGTTTGCCAAGATTCCTGAATTCAAACTGTGTACGGTGCGGCTAGAAAACCCACGCGCCACTCATTGACTAAGAGATTCTTATGGACGCCGAGATGTAGAAGCCGAGCGCTTTTTGTATGCTATGTGTTTTTGGGAATCACAATCGGCCCCTCAACAATGAGGGGCTGATTGCGAGGTGGTTGACGCTGGCCGAAAGTGAGCGGTTGCCTAGGTCGCTACAGGGATTTGGGTGACTGGCCCAGCTTGTGTGAGCTGGTCAAAGGTGGTTTGGCGCAGTTTATTCACCAACAGCGCATGGGCTTCGCACCAAACCGGGCGGAGCGGGCAGGTATCCGTCAAAGAACAGGCGTCGGCGTCGGTCACGCACTCATTGAGCGTAATTGGCCCATCAATGGCTTCCACAATTTCCAGCAACGTAATTTCGCTGGCCGGTTTTGCTAGCCGCACGCCGCCTCGCGCGCCCCGCATGGCTTGCAAAACCCCTATGGCTGAAAGTTGTGACACAATTTTGGCGAGGAATGTGGCGGGGATATGTTCTTCGCGGGCGATTTCGGCTGTGGCGATGCGGGCTTGGGGGTCGCTTCGGGCGAGATACAACACCGCTCTCAAAGCATAATCCGCTTGACGGGTAATTTGCATACCAACCTCCTATACTCCTAAAATCATCCTAGCTTGCCCGGCTAGCGGCGCATAGTGACAAACTTCCTCCTAATTGAGTGTTTATTGACGCGGTTAGTCTTTAGGTTGGGGTAGGGCGTTGGCGGGCGGCCTGTAGAGCCTTTTCTAAATCATGCCGCTCAAAACCAGTGAGCGTGCTCTTTGCCAGAACTTGCTCTAAGGCGGAGATATGCCGCTCATCACTCACTTGCGCCAAGGCAAACTGCGCCGAGCGACGCACGGCATAAATTGGGTCAGTTAGGCAGTGCAACACGGCTTCAAAGGCGCTTGTATCACCCAATGCGCCTAGCGCTAGCACCGCCGCATCGCGGATGATGGGTTCAGGGTCTGTTAAACTCTCTAGTAGCAGGTGGAGGGCTGGCCGATAGCGGCGTTTGCCCAAAATGATGAGCGCCGCCGCGCGGCCCCGCAGGTTGAGGGAGGCCATGTGTGAGATGAGGATTTGCTCCACGGGCGCGTTAAGTTGCGTCAGAATCAGCCGCGCATAATCGCGGCTATCTGCTTCCTGTTCCAATACATGCATCAGCCGTTGAATATCATTGGCGCTCACGCCCGCGCGGTGATAAATGGCTAACAGCGCGTCAGCGGCTAAATCGCTTACGGGCGTATCTTGCTCAAAAAAGCCGCCATCCGAAGTATCGTTTAGCGCGGCTTCCAAAGCGGGAATGGCGCGGGCATCACCCAGCTTTTCTAGTAGGTGTGCGGCGGTGGCGCGGGTGGCCCGTTTAGGGTGCTGGCGCAGAATTTCAATTAATGGCTCAACTGCCTGCAAGTCTCCCGCGCGGGCTAAGGCAAAGGCTGGGGGTTCAACTTCATCGGTGGTCACAGCAATCTGCGTCCTTAGGTGATTTGAACTACAACGCCGCCCGCACTACTTGCGCTAACCGTTTAACGCCTTCGGCTAATTCGGCGGGTTTATATAAACTAAATGCCAGCCGCAGGGCGTTTTGGCCGCGCCCATCCAAACAAAATTTGTGGCCGGGGATGAAACTGACTCTTAATTCTTCGGCGGCAGGAAGCAAACTGGCGGCGTTGAGTTTCTTCGGCAGGGTCACCCAAACAAAAAATCCGCCGGCGGGTTTTGTCCACGTTACATCAGGAGGCATGTGCTCTGCTAACGCCGCCAGCAATGCATCGCGCCGCGCGCTATACTCCTGCTTGAACAGCGCCACTTGTTCGTCAAAATCGCCCGCCAAGCACAGCGCCCCCACCACCATCGCCGTGTAATGGTTTAGGCCGCCGCCGCTATCTCGCAGGCCGCTATCCACCATTTTGCGGAGATGTTCCGCCGCGCCGGTAATAAAGCCGAGCCGCAGGCCGGGCGCGAGTGATTTGGCAAAGGAGCCTAAGCGCAAAATTGGGCCGCTGGGCGCTAAACTCCAGAGTGAAGGCGGGGCGCTCCCTTCATAAACCAACTCACGATATACATCATCTTCCACAATCAAAAAGTTTTCTTCTTGCGCCAATGCCGCCAAAGCGCGGCGGCGTTCTGCGGCCAAGCTCAGGCCTGTGGGGTTGTGAAAGGTGGGAATGGTGTACAAAAGTTTAGGCGGTTTGCCTTCACGTTTCAGCGCGGCGAGTGTGGTTTTGAGTGCCTCTAAATTCAGGCCGCCTTCGTCTAAAGGCACAGGCCGGATGTCCAAACCGTGGTCGTGCAAAATTCGCAGAGCTAAATGATAGGTTGGTGATTCCACCAACGCCACCTCGCCCGGTTGGGTGAACAGAGTGCAGATTTGATCCACCGCATCGGAGTTGCCTGCCGTGCTGATGATTTCGTCCAGCGAGAGTGTTACGCCTTCTTTTTCGCGCACACGGTTGGCGGCCCACGCCAACAGCGGCCCAGCCCCAGCGGCGGCGCCATAGGCCAACATCTCCGCCCCAAAACGTTCTAGGGCTAGCGGTGTGGCGCGGCGCAAAGCCTCCACCGGCAATAAATCCGGATCAGGCTGGCCCCAGACAAACTCAATGAAGCCGGGGCGCACTTCCATTTGGGTGGATTGAGGGGTGGCGAGGGACATGAGGTTAGTGTGAGATTTTATGCGCGTGAGCGCTTCCATTAAAGACCGGGGTCATATCTTGCGCGTCACCCGGCGGGATGCGGCGGCGGCCAACCATGTGGTCAATCAGAATGTTCTGAAAACGGTGAAGCGGTTCCTCAAACTTATAACACATGCGCCCGCCGGTGTAAGCCGTTGCCGTCTCTAGCCCGCGTTGCACCCGCTCCACAATTTCAATGTCCTGCACATTCACCAGATCCCAAAACTTCATCAACTTATCTAAACCTTTGGCGGAGTCGGATGGCGCGAGAGATTCGGGGTGACTGAGCAAAAATGTTTGCTCCTGCGTGTGGTTGGGCGCGGTGGGCGTAAGGAACATGGCAAAGAGGTGGTTGGGCAAGACCGAGAACGCGAGATTGGGAAAGAGCATGATAAACCGGCCGCTCACCGCATCTGCGGCGTTCAGCCGTTGAATTGGCGGCAGGCTTAGCCAGCCACCCTCTTCCGTATCTGGCGAGACGGGGGAAGTGGTCATGCCGGTGTACAAGCCCGGCCCTTGCCAGCGGTAGTGGTCTTCCATGCGAGAAACTTTCACCAGCTCAGGATGCACCCAGGGCAGGTGGTAATACTCCATGTAATTCTCAGCAATCAATTTCCAGTTGGCATGGATGCTGTAGGGTTTACCGCGTTGCACTGTCCACTCCTGCAAATCATAACCGGCAAAGCGGCTGGGCAAATCGCCGAGACTTTCACTGAGCGGCGCGGCTTCGGCATCCAAGTTCACAAAAATAAAGCTACCCCACGCTTCCACGCGCACTGGCAGAAGTCCATAATCGGCTTTGTTGAACTCCGGCACATCGCTCATATCAAACATGGCTTGCTGTTCGGGCGGGATTTCTGAGCCTTCAAACAGCGGTGTGCCGAGGCAGACGCCATCCAAGCCGTACGCCCACGCATGATATGGGCATCGGAACATGCGGCCTACATTACAAGACTCGGTGACGAGCCGTGCGCCGCGATGACGGCAGATGTTGTAAAACGCGCGTAGGTTTCTGGCTTTATCGCGCGTCACCAGAATCGATTGCCCGGCTACGCTGGCCACCAGCACCTCACCCGGCTTTTCAATTTGAGAGGTGCAACCCACAGCCACCCAACTATTGGCAAACACGCGCTCTTGCTCGAGCGCATAAAACTCAGCGGAACGGTAGGCGTCTGGGATGAGGGTGAGGGCGCGTTCCACCGGGAAACGGGTGCGGCGGTAAGTTTCCTCCCGCCCGTAATCTTCGCGGGTAAATTTTTGTGGTCGGTAAGGGGCGAAGGTGGTCATGGCTGGCCTTTCAATGTGAAGTGACCGTCACTTGCGCGTCCGATATTGACTCGTCACTCGCCCAAGTGACCGTTGTCATGGAATGCAAGGATTATAGGCCGCACGGCCCAGTCAGCCTATAGCGCGCTTGCCCAATTTGCTGTGTGGATTTCGGGCGCTAGCACAGATTGGCCGCTATAAGTTTGGTTTGCCCATAACCCCAACATCATAACCGCCAAGGTGCGGGCGGGTGGTTGCGTCCACCACAAGTGGTCAAACAACAGGGTGATGGCAACGCCCACCAGCGCGGCGGCATAAATGGCCTCGGGCACACGCATCACCATACGTCGCCGCCACATTTTCAATGCAAGGGCGCCGCCTAAAACTAAGGCCGCGCCGGCGCCCGCCACGCCGGTCTCCGCCAAAATCAAAAGCGGCACATTGTGAACTGGCTCAAAGGGCAAATCTATGCCTACATTTTGTGCCGCCCACTGCACAAAGCCGCCAACGCCAATGCCAGTAAGCGGGCTGGCCTGCCAGGCCTGCCAGCCATATTGAAGTAACAGCGTGCGTTCTAGTATCGAAGCAGACTCTAATCGGTTAGCTTGGCCGCTCACGCCCACGCGGTTGAACACAAAATCGCTGAACGGCAAAAGCACTAACGCGGCGGTGAGGGCGCAAACGGCTATTGAAAGTTTGACTTGTGGCCGAAACACAGGCGGCGCGAAAAAATATGCCGCCCACATTCCACCCGTTAGCCCAAGCCACACCGCCCGTGAAAAAGTTAAACAGATGATAACAGTTGTGATGATTAATAGGATTGCGGCAAACCTTCGGGGTTTTGCTAAATTGGCCAGTGCAATGCTCAAGAATACTACCAACATTGCCCCCAAAACATTTGGATGAGAAAAAGCGCCATAGGCCCTCAGCCAGCGCACGCCCTCAGCATTTTGAACCACGCTAGCCCCCGGTTGGGCGGCGGTGATAAAGCCCGGCCACGGCAATGGCCAATGGATGGGAACGGCGGTGGTCTGGGTAAAAACTTGGAGCAAGGCCCACGCGGCCTGAAAGAAAATAAAGGCGCTAAACATTACGATCAACCATCGTTGTGACGGCGGGGCATAACTGAGCATTACAAACAGGCCAACCAGTAAACTCCAATGCAGAGCCGTGGCTAAAGTCAGCTCAACATCAATTGCTTTGAAGGCGGAGAGAAAAAGCGGAATGAGTAAAAGAGAAGAGAAAAGAGAAAGTTTAGGAAAAAAATGCGGACGATAAATTGTAATTTGGGCCAACCAAACAACCAGCGTCAGTATCAGCGTTATATCACTGGCGAAAACCAAGATGCTCTCGTACACAAAATAAATGCGCGCATAATCCGTGCGGGCGGGGCGTATGGGCCACACCCACCAAAAGTTGAGGAGGACTACCGTGAGCGTTAGTAACCCCAACCGTGCCCTTTCCAGCGCGGCGGCCAATTGCGCGCGTGTGAAGCGGATGCGCCACGCCACCGCCGCGCCGGATAACGCTAGAATGGCCAACGGCGAAATTCCCCACCAGCGCGCCGCCCAGTCATTGTGCGGTGGCGGTTCAAGCATGACGGGTTGTACCTCCGACTGTTCCCACGCCTGCACGTTGCCCACATCAAAACGATAGCGCCAGCCGGTTGCTTCCAGAACGGGCGCATAAGCCGGGTGGTTTACAAAAGCCCAGCGCGCGCCATATTTTTGGGTCTGCTCCAAAAAAGGTTGGAGCGCCCATACCCCTTTAGGGTTCCACACCGCGGTATCCAACGCGCCGAGGCCGCTGGCCCGTAGTTCCGGCAGGGCGCGGGCGGTGTGATAAGTGCCATCCGGCGTTCCATTGCTGACCAGCGCGCTGAGTTTTGCCAGTTGATCTCCAAAGCCGAGGGTAAAGTAGCGATAGGGTTTCTGCTCTGGCGCATTGAGAAAGTTGACCAGTGGAGCGAGGTTGACGGCGGACGGCTGGCATTGTGTAAGCGCGCAGAGCGAGGCGCTGGTGAGGCTGGTGAGCGCAAGGCTGATGAAAATGCCACGCGCCATAAAAATACCGCGCGGCGAGCGTGAGTTGACCAACATCCATGCTCCCGCCAACGGCGCGAAAGCCACGCCTGCCCACAGGCCAAATCGGTCATACGTCAGCCACTCCCAACCTGCGCCGAAAAATAATTGAGGCAAAGGCGTTGTGCCGCCCAAACTCAAAATAAATAACACGGCCCAAGCCAGCATGAGCGGCCAGAATTTTTTTCTTCGCCACACAAGCCATAACCCAGCTGGAATGAGAAGCAGTAACGGCCCATGCACCGGCCAGAAAAAGAAGGCGGCGGCAGGCCAACTTTGCAAAAAGTTATAGCGGCTGGGGTGGTCAATCGGCGTTTGTAAGCTTTGCCCGTTGCTCCAGGCTAAAAAGGGCCACAGCACAGCGGCCACCGTAAAGGCGGAAAGAGCGGCCCAGAGGCACAAACGCACCAAGCCAGCCCGCACTTCAACTTCTTTTCTAAAAGGTAGATAAAGCAAAGCCGCGCCGGCAAATGGTACAAACAAAAATACACCATGATGAAGTGCGGCGGCGAGGCCAGCCAACAAAACGGCTCGGGCTAAGCTCAACATCTGGCCGGCGCGTATAAATTCAGCGCCGTGGGTGAGCGCCAATAAAATAATTGTAGTGGCCGCCAGCGTGGGTAATTGCCCAAACGCCCAGCCCGTAAGCGAGAGGGCAGGTAGAAAAACAGCAAGGGTGGCCGCCCAGTTGGCGGCGCGTGGGCCAATAAAAATCCGCGCCCACGCCCGCATCGCTAACGGGAAAGAGCATAGCACTGTAAGCAATAGCAGGGTGTAAGCTATTTCTAAGCTAAGCAAATTGTGTTCGCCCGCAAACTGCTCTGGACGAGGCGCGAAACGCGCGCTGAGGCCCTCCAATGGCCACGCCAGAAGCGCGATAAGTTGGTGGATTAGCGGCGGATAGGAAGCGGTGGAGAAGCCTAAATACCAGCGCGGTTCCCACAAGTTGAACCAAGTGCGTTGATAGTGGCTGGCCAGAAAAATGTGAACGTAAGTATCAAAAGCGTGTTGATGAAGCCCCCACACAGCCAACGGCAAATTCAACGTTAAGCTGAGCGCCACCCAGCCGCGCGGCGTTTGTAGATGAGGTAATAAACGGAGCATACGGCTCTTATGCCGCGTGGGCGACTTGCAGAATCAATTCAGCGTAACGGCGGCTGGTGGCTTCTAAAGCTAAGGGTCGCATGGCCTGTAGATTGTGCGCGGCCTGCGCTTCCGCCAGGGCCGGATTGCGGAGTAAGTGAATAAGCCGTTGCGCTAATGCGTCTGCTTCGCCGGGCGGCACAAACTCGGCCTGTAAATTGCTGTCTTCGGCGGTTGCGCGTAAATCGGGTAAATCACTAGCCACAATGGCCCGCCCGGCCGCCGCCGCGCGATGTAATACAGATGAAGCGCCGCTGGTGGCGAGATAAGGCAAGACCACCACGCGTGTTTCGGCTAACGCCGTTTGTAGCTCAGCCTCTGTTTGTGGCCCGCGCCAGCGCACACCGGTCTTGTCTTGAGTGGAAGCCCTGAGTTGCGCGCCGTATCCCGGATAGCGCGGGTGGTCACTGCCCGCAATCGTCAACGTAGCGCGGGGCAGGGCGGCCTGCACATGCTCAAAAGCCTCCAGTAACACATTTAAGCCGCGATGCGGCGCAAGGCTGGTGAAGAACAAAATGTCTGCTGGCGGTGCGTGCGGGGGGCGTGGTAAAGGTTTAATATCGGAAAAAGCGCCATGTGGAAAATGATAAATAGTGCGGACGCGATAGTGTTCATGAAGTAAAGCAATATACCGGCTTAGCGTTACGCATACCGCTTCGCTCTGCAGGAGAAGTTGGGTGGCTGTATGCGCTCCCAAATGCGTGAGAGCGCCGTTTTGTAACCCTAAAGTTGTCAGCCGCGCCGCTTCTGCCACTTCGTGTAACGTGATGACGACGGGTATCCGCCGGCGCCGCAAGAACCATGGTAGAAGCAAGCCCAAAAAATTCACGGCGCGCGTTTGGCCAAACATGGTTAGGCCAGCGTTGAACCATACCGCATCTGGGCGCGCAGCCCACACGGCTTGTAGGAGTCGCGCCAAATCCTTGGCGCTGTCTCGCCGCCATATTCGCTCTACCTGCAAGCTGTGGTGGCATGGTGGATGGGGCCGAACGCTTGGCGGCGCTTGCTCTGCCCATACAGTAATAGTGTGAAATAGGCTTGTGGCGGCTAACCCATGGGCAACATGCCAACCATATTGACCTACGCCGGAGTACTTGGGTGGGAAAGGGGTGATGATGCCCAGATGCGTCATGGAGATGACGCCGATTGTAGCACTGGAGTTGAGCCGTAGTTAAACGCGAACGGGCTGTGTAGTGCGGCACAGCCCGTTCTGGAAAAAGATGGGAGATGAGTGGCAGGTTATTTCTTGGGCGGAATAGTGACCACTAGAGTGTAACTGCTAGAACCGCTGGCTACGGCCACGCTAATGCGGTAATCACCGTCCGCATTCAGGGCGCCCGTCCACTTACGGTCTTCGTTTTCCAACCGCTTGAGGGGTTGTCCATCCGGGCCAACCACGGCAAAGTTGGCCTTGTTATCTTTGGAAATAATCTCAACTGTCATGGTCTGGCCCTTCAACGCGCGCAGAACAAACTCTTGCCGGGCGGGCGCCGTCACCGTTCCCTGCACGGAGCCGGAGATTGCATCTCGCGCAAACGTGATGCGGGTTGGGGCCGGTGTGGCGGTGGGTTGCGGTGTAGGCGTGCTATGAGCTTTGCCCGGAATGCACAACACCTGCCCCGTTTTGATTTTATTGCCATTGGCGATATTGTTCGCCTTCGCAATTTTGTCCCACGTCAGGTTGTATTTCAACCCAATCCGGTATAGCGTCTCGCCAGCTTGCACAGTGTGATAAGCTCGACATTCCTGAGCCGCAAATGTTGGCCCGGCCAATGCGAATGCGTTGAAAATGACCGTCATGAGAAACAAACTCAATGTGAGACGGCGGACGATGATGAACATGATGTGATACTCCTCTTTATCGAAGCATGACGATTTCGTGCAATGCTTCGGTTGATTGCCGTTCAAATAACCCCCATAAACTGAACAAGATGAAGAGCGCCCCAATGGGCGCAATGAACAAAACCACAACTAACATGGATATGACCTTTCAGCTGACCGCTGGGTGATACTGTTCAAACGCTGAAGGAAGGGGTTGGGTTCCCCGCTCCGCCGAGACTTATCTGGCGCTTAAGTGGCAAACGGCTGAACTTAAAAACTAAACCGGAATATTAAAACGCGTTATACTATCCGTAATTTTTGAATCAGGTGATTTTCAAGGCGCATACCATTACAAACACCAACAAAGTTTTTCGCTTCAGCTCATTTCTTCGATAACATGAATCCTTTTCAGGCGTATATCCCCATTGACCGGCGGCATTCGCTGGCGCAGTGGACGAGTTTGCCAGACCGCGCTCAGGGCGCTACCCTGTTTGCCGATGTGTCTGGCTTTACGGCATTAACGGAAGCGCTGGCGCTGGAGTTTGGCCCACAACGCGGAGCAGAGGAAATCAGCCGCCAGTTGGCCAGAATCTTCGAAGCTCTCATTCAAGAACTGCACCGATATGGCGGCAGTGTGCTAACGTTTAGCGGAGATGCGATTACATGTTGGCTGGAAGGTGATGACGCGGGTTGGCGGGCGGTAACGTGCGCGTTTGCCATGCAAGCCGCCATGCGCGCTTTGCCCGAACATCGCACCAAGACAGGCAGTGTTTTCTCTCTGGGTGTAAAGACCTCAGTGGTGAAAGGCGCTGTGCGGCGTTTTGTAGTGGGCGACCCTGAGCGGCAGTTATTGGATGTGATTGCCGGCTCCGCCTTAGACCGCTTAGCTGAGGCAGAACAACAAGCCAGACGGGGGGAAGTGATTGTGGATGAGGCCACCTTTAACGCTCTGGCCGAAAAAGTGGAATTGGCCGAATGGCGCATAGATGAGGCCACTGGCCAGCGGTTTGCCAGTTTAGCGCAAGTGCGTGAGGCCGCGCCGGAAGCCCCGTGGCCGGCTTTGGAGGACGAAGCGTTGTTGCCCGACCAAATGCGGCCCTGGATTTTGCCCTCTGTGTTTGAACGGCTGAGCCGTGGGCAAGGCGAATTTCTGGCCGAACTCCGCCCTACCGCCGCGCTCTTCATTAGCTTTTCCGGCATTGATTATGAAGCTGAACTCGCCGGTTTGAAGCTGGATGTATTTGTGCGCCACTTACAAGCGGTGTTAGCGCGGTTTGATGGTGCGCCCTTACAAGTTAACATTGGCGATAAAGGGAGTTATGTGTACGCCGCATTTGGTGCGCCAATCGCACACGAAGATGACGCCGTACGAGCGATTTCGGCGGCGCTAGAACTCCGCGCCACGCAGGCCAACTTTCCAGAAATTGCACAATTACGCATGGGTATTGCCCAAGGCCGTACCTACACTGGCGCATATGGTTCCACGGAGCGCCGGACTTACGGAGTGTTGGGTGATTCAGTTAATTTGGCCGCGCGCTTAATGCAGGCCGCCGCGCCGGGGCAGATTTTGGTCAGCCGCCCCATTTACCGCCAGGGGCAACATTTATTCCGGTTTGAGGAATTGCCCCCCATCAGCGTAAAAGGCAAAATGGAACCGATTGCCGTTTATGCCCTGCAAGAGTATACCGGGCGGCGCGCACAGGTGGTGGGCGAAGCTCAATATGCTCTGCCGATGGTGGGCCGGGAAGCGGAACTGGCCCTGCTAAAAGAAAAGATGAATTTGGCCTTAGGCCGGCGTGGGCAGATGGTGGCCATCACCGGTGAAGCCGGAATGGGCAAATCTCGTTTATTGGTGGAAAGCATTCATCTGGCGCAAAACGCTCATTTTAGTGTTTATACCGGCGCTTGTGAATCCTTCGGTGCAGACACCAGCTATTTAGTTTGGCAAGAGCCGTTGCGGGCTTTGTTCAAGATAGATAGTAATGCCCCAGCCGCGCAACAACTGAACGAACTGGAAGTCAGCTTGCGGGCCATCAACCCGGCTTTTGTTCACCGTTTGCCGCTGTTGGGCGTGGCTCTTAATTTACCCATCCCGGATAATGATTTAACGCGCACCTTTGACGCCAAACTCCGCAAAACTTCCTTAGAGTCTTTGTTGGTGGATTGCTTCCGCGCCTGGGCCAAAGCTGGGCCATTAACGGTGGTGCTGGAAGATTGCCACTGGATTGACGCGCTTTCTCTAGATTTGCTGGATGCTCTTCAGCAGGCGATTGCCAACCTGCCCATTTTGATTTTGGTGGTGTACCGCCCACTTTCTACGCCGGCCGCGCCCTGGCAGAGAATGCGTCAACGCCCTTTTTTCACCGAAATTGTGCTGAAGGATTTTACGCCGCAAGAAGCCGAACGGCTTATTCAGCTTAAGCTTCAACAAGTGTACGGCGTAGAAACGTTCACGAACGCCAATTTGGTTGAGAAATTTATGAAACGGGCGGAAGGCAACCCATTTTATATTGAAGAACTGCTCAATTATCTGCGTGACCGCAATATTGACCCCAATGACCAGGCAACCTTAGCTGAACTGGATTTGCCCGCGAGTTTGCACAGCCTGATTTTGAGCCGGATTGACCGCCTCACCGAGGAGCAAAAGCTTACGCTCAAGTTTGCCAGCATCATTGGCCGTTTGTTTACGGCGGCGGCGTTGTGGGGCGCATATCCACAGTTGGGTGATAACCAAGCCGTGCTGGCCAGTTTGCAACAACTCAGCCGCATGGAATTAACTGTGGTGGATTCTGAGCCGGAACTCACCTATCTGTTCCGTCATATTGTGACGCAAGAGGTGGCATACGAAAGTCTGCCGTTTGCTACTCGCGCCGTATTGCACAGCCAAATCGGGCGTTTTATCGAAGAGCAATACGCCGCCGAAGCGCCGGAGCAGTATCTCGATTTGCTGGCTTATCATTTTGACCGTAGCGATGACGAGGCAAGAAAACGGATTTATCTATTGCGGGCGGGTGAAGCGGCGCAGGCCGCTTACGCCAATGGCGCGGCGCAAAACTATTACCGGCGGCTTTTGCCGTTGCTGGAGCCATTGGCGCAAATACCTGTTATCCAAAAATTGGCGCAAGTGCTAGAGCTGGTGGGGGATTGGTCTGAAGCGCGCACTTTATATGAGCAGGCCCTGGCGTTAGCAGAAGCGAATGGCGACCCGCAAGCGGCGGCGCGCTGTGAAGCCGCCATCGGCGAACTATCGCGCAAGCGCGGCCAGTACGCTGAGGCCCAACAGTGGTTGGAGAAAGCCCGCCTCGGTTTTGAGGCTTTGAATGACCAGGCCGGAGTAGGGCAGATTTTACATTCGGCCGGCACGTTGGCGGCGCAACAGGGGCAGTATGAACAAGCCCGCGCCGCCTATGAGCAAAGCCTGGTTATCCGGCGGGCGTTGGATGATAAGCCGCAGATAGGAAGTTTGTTGAGCAATTTGGGCATTGTAGCCCGATACTTGGGTGATAACGCTTTGGCGAAGACCCTCCACGAAGAAGCCCTGGATATCCGGCGTAGTTTAGGCGATCGCTGGGCGATTGCCGTGTCACTCAATAACATCGGTAATTTGGCGCTCGATTTGAAGGATTTTGCCTCCGCCCGCGCTTCGCTGGAAGAGGCTGTTGGGCTCGTACGCGTCATTGGGGATAAACGCGTGTTGGCTACCTCCCTCAATAATTATGCGAATGCGGTTCGGCATCAGCAGGATTTTGCCGCCGCGTTTGATCTGTACCGTGAGAGTTTGCAAATGTACCGCGAGTTGGGAGACCGTTGGGGGTTGGCTTATTTGCTGGAAGATATGGGCATCCTGGCGGCTTTGGAATCTAAGGCGACTCGCGCCTTTACGCTCATTGGCGCGGCTTCTGTACTGCGGCAGGAAATCGGTTCCCCGCTTTCTGCCACTGAACAAACAAAACTGGAGGCCGCTTTAGCTCCGGCCCGCGCTCAACTGGGCACTGAAGCTGAGCTAGCGGCATATGGAGCTGGCCGCGCCCTCTCTCTGGATGAAGCCCTGGAACTGGCGGCCAGCGGCAATTAGCTTGCCTTACAAACAGATTTCTGACGACGCTCCTTCGCTAAAGGGGTTCTTTCGCTTAAAATCCAACTTCGGTACTACTGCTGTTATGTGTTTTGTAAACTAGACTGATTTTGTTGAGTCTTTACGTCCTTTTTTACTGAAAAGTTTCCGTAAAGATTCACACCACCACTTCGGAGCGTTTCCCCGCCGTGGCGGTCACTCATTTGCTTGAAAATTTTATACGTTCTGCCCGTCCAGTCTTGGACCAGGAGTAATGTGTATGGTGCACAATCGCGGATTTGAAGTGAATGCGACGGCAACTCGCTGGATGCATGGCTTAAGTGTGGCGCATGTGTTTGTGCTCAGCCTGTGGGTATTGGCTAGTTTGTTTGGTGTGGGTATTCAGCGCGCCTCAGCCGCCACCATCACGGTAAATTATCAAGCGGATGATGATTATTACGCGAATGATGGTCAATGTTCTTTGCGTGAAGCTCTTCAAGCCGCGAATACCGACTCGGCTGTGGATGGTTGTTTGGCGGGAAGCGGCGCCGATATCATTGTTCTTCCAGCCGGAACTTATCCGCTTGACTTCTCCACCGGCCCGGCTTTGGCCATTACCAGCAATTTGACGATTGACGGCGCAGGCGCTGACGTAACAATTATTGACGCCAGCGGGTTGAATAACCGCGTCTTCCATATCTCAAATGCGTTAGCGACGGTGACGATTGAAGGCGTTGCCATTACGAATGGCAATGCCGGGGGAGATGGCGGCGGTATTTATAATGAAGGCTCGTTGAGCCTCAACACCGTTCGCCTGAGCAACAACACTGCTGGGGGTGATGGCGGTGGTCTGTACAATTATTTGGGCGCAGTCACAATTCTCAATAGCTTGCTCAATGGCAATAACGCTGGCGGCGGCGGTAATGGCGGCGGTATTTATAATGATGATGGCGTTGTCACAATCGTCAATACCACCATTACCGGCAATAGCGCGCCTTTCAATGGGGGTGGGATCTATGAGTATGGTTTTTCCGGCGAAACGGTCCATCTCAATAACGTCACAATCACCAATAACACCGCCGTCACAGGCAACGGCGGTGGCGTTTATAACAATAGCGGTACAATCACGGCTGAAAACACCATTATTGCCGGTAATGACGATGTTGGCGGTGAGGCTGAGGATTGCGCCGGCACGCTCACTTCTGCGGGCTACAATCTCATCCAAGATGTTGCGGGTTGTCTCATCATAGGCAATACCACCGGGAATATCACGGGTGTAAGCGCCAACTTAGATACGCTGGAAGCCAATGGCGGCCCAACCGCCACGCACGGCTTATTAGATGGAAGCCCCGCCATCAACGCCGGCGACCCAACCGGTTGTAAAAATTTCAGCGATGTAACTTTGACAACTGACCAGCGCGGTTTTGCTCGTCCGGGTGGCGTTCGGTGTGATATCGGTGCGTATGAATTGCTACCCAATATCTTTACCGTGGATGTGACAACCGACGATGATGACCTGATATGCGTTGCCGGTTTTGGGGATTGCACTCTGCGGGAGGCCATCAACGCCGCCAACAACCAGTCCAACAATGCGGCTGGCCCAGATGAGATCCGTTTCAACATACCCGGCGCAGGGCCTCACACCATTCTTGCCCTCTCGGCCTGGCCGGCTTTTACAGAAGCGGTGATTGTTGATGGCGCCACTCAACCGGGCGCAAGTTGCGCCGCCTGGCCGCCCACACTCAAAATCGAATTGGATGGAGCGGCTACCATTGATGGTGAAAGCGGGCTGACTTTGGGCAGCGGCTCAAGTGGGAGCACTATCAAAGGCTTGGTTATTCATGGCTTTGGTGAACCGCTTGGCATACTCGATGCACAGATTACACTGGACTCTAGCGATAACAACACGATCCAATGCAACTTCATTGGCGCCAGTGTGGCCGGCACGGGTGGTTTTCCGGTTAGCGGCAATGGCCTCTCAATTTATAACGGATCCGATAACAACCTCATTGGCGGTTTGCTCTCTCGCCAACGCAACCTAATTTCCGGTAACGGCGCGCACGGGGTGGATATTGCTTTTTCTTCTAATTTGAACACATTGCAGGGCAATTATATTGGCACGGATGTAGCCGGCGCCGCCGATTTGGGTAATGCGTGGGCGGGGGTGTTGATTAACTATACTTCGAACGATAATGTGATTGGCGGCGCCACCGCCAGCGCCCGCAATGTGATCTCTGGCAATGATAATGCGACGGTGGGAGGGGTGACGATTGAGGGAGATTCGAGCAATAATCTTGTGCAGGGAAATTATATTGGCTTAGGTGCAAATGGCGCGGTGGCGCTTGGCAACGCCGGCCCGGGGGTGCTAATAACGGGCGGCGCCAGCAATAACACGGTGGGTGGCCCAACTTTAGCCACCCGCAATAGCATTGCCAATAATGGCGGTGATGCTGTGGTAGTGAGCGGGGCAACTTCAACGGGCAACGCAATACGCCTTAATCGGTTTTTTGATAACGCCGGTTTGGGAATTGACCTTGAGGATGATGACGCAACAGCCAACGATGCGGATGACCCCGACAGCGGCGCGAACAACCTCCAAAACTTCCCGATACTCATCTCCGCCGCGATTGATGGCGGGGATGATTTGACGGTGGAGTTCAGCCTTGACTCGTCGCTGGCTAATAGCGCCTATGACGTGACCATTGATTTTTATAAGGCCGATAGCGCCGCCAGCGGCGAAGGCCGCACCCATCTAGGCAGTGAGACGCTTTCCGGCCCCGGCGCTTACACCTTTTTTACAATTGATGTAGGCGAGACGGGTTTGTTTGTGGGTGATTACATCGTTGCGACGGCTACCGACGCGAATGGCAACACCTCCGAGTTCAGCGCGCCTATTCTGGTAACGTCCTTGGGCGGCACAGAATTTACGGTGACGAAGACAGCCGATACCAACGATGGGACTTGTGACGCTGATTGTTCTCTACGGGAAGCCATCATCGCCGCTAATACTACATCCGGCGCTGATACGATCACCTTGCCTGCCGGAACCTATCTCCTCACTATTGCGGGTGCGGGCGAGGATGACGCCGCAACGGGCGATTTGGATGTAATTGAGGCCCTAACGATTAATGGCGCTGGGCGCGACCTCACCGTGATTGATGGTAATGCGCTAGATCGCGTATTGCATCTCGTGAACCCAGAATTGCTGACTGTGGCGGATGTGACGGTTCGGAATGGGAGTGTGGGCGCGACGGGCGGCGGCGCAGTGCTGGCGGTTGGCGAGTTGAGCGCGACGAATGCGCGCTTTAGCAACAGCGCGACCACGGGGAACGGCGGCGCTATTTTCGCGAATGCATCATTGACTTTTGATAATGTTGAAGTTTTGAGCAATCTTGCTGGTGTGCGCGGCGGCGGCGTCTATGCGCTGGATGTTGTCTCAATCCAAAATAGTTGGTTTGAAGATAATCAAGCGAATGGCACGGCGGGCGCCGACGGCGGCGGCGGATTGTATGCCACTGCCTCGACTTACATCACCACTACCACTTTCTTCACCAACACTGCTTTTTATGGCGGCGGATTGTATAGCGACGTGGAAGCCACGCTGTTGGATGTGTTTGTGAACGAAAATTTCAGTACTAATTCGGGTGGCGGTGTGCGCGCGTTTGGAAACTTTAGCATGACCAACGGCGCGCTGTTTGCCAATGTAAGCGATAACCCGGGCGGCGGTCTTTCCATTGATTCTGGCGCGGCAACCCTCGACAATGTCAATATCTATGACAATGTTGCCAATGGCTTAGGTGGAGGTGTGCAATTTGGCCCCAATGGCGGCTCACTGACCATTAGCAATAGCTTCATCTACAACAATGTTACCAACAGCAATGGCGGCGGCGTGGATGCAAGCGGCGGGCTGGTAACCCTGACCAACGTGCAAGTTTACGGCAACCGAGCCGCCTTCAGTGGCGGCGGCGTGCGCATTGATGATGGCTTGCTAATCATCTCTAACTCAAACATTTATACTAACAGCGCCGAGTCCCTAAGCGGCGGCGGGTTAGATGTTGCGAACACCGGGGAAGCGGCGATTACGACCACTCGCATTGGCGACAATTACAGCGCCCTGGATGGCGGCGGTCTATTCAACAATGGTGTTGTCACCCTCACCCGTAGCACGTTAGATAGTAACGTGGCCGACCGTTACGGCGGTGCAGTAGCCAATGTGGATACTTTCAGCGCTTTCGATAGCACCTTGAGTGACAATCGCGCTGATAACAATGGGGGCGGTATGCTCAATCAGGTGGGGGCGACGGCGACTTTAACCCACATCACTCTGGCCGACTCCATTGGTCGGGGCCTTGTTAATCAAGGGACGCTGACCTTACGCAATAGCCTGATAGCGAACAATGGCACAAGCGATTGCGCCGGTGTCATCACGGCGCAGGGCGCTAACTTGGATACCGATGGCACTTGTGATGCCTCACTTACGGCCGCGCCGAATTTGGATGTGTTAGAAGCCAATGGCGGCCCCACCCAAACGCGCGCGCTCTTGGCCGGTAGCCCGGCGCTGGATGCGGCGTCCGGGGCTTACTGTTCCGCCACCGATCAACGTGGTATCACTCGCCCGCAAGGTGCGGCCTGTGATCTTGGCGCTTATGAGGCAGTGGTTAGCACCGTTAACGTTTTTACTGTCACCAACACTGCTGATAGTGGCGCTGGCTCCCTGCGCCAAGCGATTCTGGACGCGAACGCCACGACCAATACGGCGTTTGGCCCGGATGAAATCCATTTCAACATCCCCGGTGTTGGCCCTCACACCATTCAACCGGCCACCGCCCTGCCGGTCATCGCTGAATCTGTAGTGGTGGATGGCCTAACGCAACCCGGCGCGAGTTGCGCCGCATGGCCGCCCACACTGAAGATTGAATTGGACGGGAGCGCGACGACGCTCTCCTACGGCTTGAATTTCAATGTGTTTGGCACCGATAACAGCGTGGTGCGCGGCTTGGTCATTAACCGCTTCTTTATTGGCCTGAACATGCCCTTTGCCACCGGCAATAAGATTGAGTGTAACTTCATCGGCACAGATACAACCGGCACCGTGGCGTTGGGCAACACCTCAGATGGCATTTTCATTCAGCAAACGGCGGAAAACAATACCATTGGCGGCCCGTTGGTTTCTCAACGCAACCTCATCTCAGGCAACGGTGGCTCCCAGATTACTTTCTCCAGCTTTAGCTCAGGGTCAGTGCCTGCCAACAATCTAATTCAGAACAACTATATCGGCACGGATGTGAATGGCACAGCGGCGCTGGGCGGCGGGCCGTTTGGCGCGCTGTTCCTCTTTGGCGCGCAAAACAACACCATCCGCGATAACGTAATTGCGGGTAACGTCGGTTACGGCATTTACATCGCGGGCGATGGCGCTCGGCCTTCTAGCGGCAATATCATTCGCGGCAACCACATTGGCGCCAACGCCACCGGCACAGCGGCAATCCCGAATGGCTCAGTGGGCGTTTACTTAAACAATAACACCTCTGGCGATACGATTGGCGGCCTCACAGTGGCCGAGCGCAATATCATCTCGGGCAACAGCGGCCAAGGCATACTGATTTCTGGCGCGACCAACACGCTGGTACGCGGCAACTACATTGGCGTGAATGCGGCGGGCACAGCGGCGTTGCCGAATGGCGCGCACGGCGTATGGGTAACGGGCGGCGCTACCGGCGTGGTGATTGGCGGGACGAGCGCGGGCGCGCGTAACGTCATTAGCGGCAACCCCGTCAGCGGTGTGTACGTTTCCGACGCTAGCACCAGCGGCGTGATCATTCAGGGTAACTACATTGGCGCCAACGCCACCGGCACAGCCGCTATTGCGAACGGTGATGGCCTCGATGGCGGTGTCGCGATTGAATATGCATCCAATACAGTGATTGGCGGCTCGGCGGCAGGCGCGCGCAACGTCATCTCTGGCAACTTTGGTGATGGTGTGGGCGTGTGGGAAAGCACGGCTACTAACACCCAGATTTTAGGCAACTATATTGGCGTGGCCGCGGATGGCGTAACGCCATTGGGCAACATCAGCGGAGGCGCGGGCGGCGGGGTGGCTGTGCGGAATTTCGCCAGTGGTACAGTGATTGGCGGCATTGCGGCAGGCGAAGCGAACATTATCGCCAACAACTCCCCTGCCGGCATTGCCATTTATTCCGGCTCTGGCAACGTGGTGCGGGGCAACTCCATCTACAACAACGTGACTTTAGGGCTTGATTTAGATGTAACTGGCGTGAATGCCAATGACGTGGGCGATGGTGACGCGGGCGCGAATAACCTGCAAAACTTCCCGGTGCTGTTTGCGGCTGTGCCGGACGCTGGGGATGTGGAAATTACGGGCCGGCTCAACAGCACGGCGGGTTCAAGCTTCACGCTTGATTTCTACGCCACCACAACCTGTGACGCCAGTGGTTTTGGTGAAGGCCAGACCTATCTCGGCTCAACCTTGACGAATACGGCGGATGATGGCAACGGCACTTTCAACGTCACGCTCGGCGTGGCTGTGCCTGAGGGCCAGTTTGTAACGGCCACGGCCACTGATGGGGCCGGCAACACCTCCGAGTTTTCACAATGCGTAACCGTTGGAGACGATAACACCTCTTGGCCCAGTGCGCGCCGATTGGTTCTGAGTGGGCCTTTATCCGAGCAGACGGCCTTTGTTGAGCAGTATTTAGATAAACTCGGTCAATCTCGCTGGTATAAAGTAGAAATCACACCCGGCAGTCGTGTCATCGTCACGCTCAGCAATCTGCCGGACAACTATGATTTGACGTTGTACCGCGATATAGCGGCTAAGTTTGCCGAGCTAAACAACCCCACGCCAGAGGATGTGGTGAAGCTTCAGGCTGAGTTTGCGCCGGATGTATTCTCGCCGGATGTATTCAGCCCGGATGTATTCTCGCCGGATGTATTCAGCCCGGATGTGTTTTCGCCGGATGTATTCAGCCCGGATGTATTCTCGCCGGATGTATTCAGCCCGGATGTGTTCTCGCCGGATGTATTCAGCCCGGATGTGTTTTCGCCGGATGTATTCAGCCCGGATGTATTCTCGCCGGACGTGTTCAGCCCGGATGTGTTCTCGCCGGACGTGTTCAGCCCGGATGTGTTCTCGCCGGATGTGTTCTCACCTGAGTCATTCTCGGTGGCGCAAACGGCCAGCCTTTTGGGCGCTTCCGGCTTCAATGGCACAGCCAGTGAAGGCATTAGCGTTTACACCTGGGAAGCGACGGGAGATTTTTATATTCGTGTGCGGGGCCGCAACGGCGTATTCAATACGGCCCAGCCGTTCCAGCTCAATTTCACTTTGCTGGCCGGTGATTGTGGTGACGTGAACCCCGGCGCACTGCCCGCGCATACGCTCATACCTACTGCCAATGGTTATCAATCCATCATTTTGGTGGATTCTGCGCGGTTGCCCGGCACGGCTTTAGAAAATGAAGCGTTGCTGGATCGCCTCGAAAGCTTTGCCGCGCGGCCAGAAGTAGCCGGTGTGGTGGTGGATGTGAGCCAAGATGCGCGTGTGGTTGCCGCCAATGCTCAGGCCGATGACCCGGATAACGTAGGCTGTGTGTTCGCCAAGAATCAAGTCGCTTACACCATTAAAGAGCTGGTGGATGGTTACCGCGCCCTCAACCCGGCCATGCGCTATGTGGTGATTGTGGGCAACGATCATGTCATCCCCTTCTTCCGCCATCCCGACCAAGCGATGTTAGCGCCGGAGCAAAACTATGTGCCGCCGGTGCTAGATGCTACCGCTTCGCAGGCCAGTCTACGCTTGAACTATGTGCTCGGCCAAGACCGCTACGGGGCCAGCACTGAAATTCTGATCAAGGACGATACCCTTCCCATCCCCGATTTGGCCGTAGGCCGGATTGTGGAAACGATAGACGAAATTAATACAATGCTGGATGCGTATGAAGCCACTACCAATGGCGTGGTGGATACGCCTGATAGCGCGCTGGTGACGGGCTATGATTTCTTGGTGGATGCCGCCGAAGGCACGCAGGCTGAATTGCAAGCCGGCCTCGGCTCAACCACGGTGGTGGATACACTCATCACGCCGCGTGATGTCTCGCCCCAAGACCCACAATCTTGGACGGCGGATGATTTGCGCGCGGCGTTGTTGACCGAACGCCATGACCTGATTTACCTCGCGGGGCACTTTAGCGCAGGAAGCACGCTCGCCGCTGACTATGCGACGCGCTTCTTGGCTTCCGAATTTGCCAATTCAACTGTGGACTTTACCAACGCCATCATCTTTAGCGCGGGTTGCCATTCCGGTTACAACCTCGTCAATGAAGATGCCGTGTCCAATATCTCGCCGGAGCCGGACTGGGCGCAAGCCTTTGCCCGCAAGGGCGCCACCTTTGTGGGTGGCACGGGCTATCAATATGGTGAAACCATCTTGTTGGAATATGGCGAGCGGCTCTATCTCAATTTTGCGAACCAACTGCGAGCAGGCACTGGCCCAGTCTCTGTGGGTGAGGCGCTGGTGGCCGCTAAGCAACAATACCTGGCTGATACGCCCGAACTGCGCGGCATCCATGAGAAGACACTTTTACAAGCCACCCTCTTTGGCTTCCCCATGCTAAGTGTGAATATGCCCGACGGGCGCGGTGCTGGGCCGAGTGATGGCTCCATTGTGGGCGGCACCTCTGGCTTTGCCACTGACCCCGGCCTCACGTTGGACTTAGAGTTTGCGGATGTGAACTTAATCACCTCACTTACGCCCATCACTGAAACGTTGGATGATGTGGTGAACAATACGCAGGTGGTTGCAACTTACCTCACCGGCTCCAATGGGTATGTTGCAAATCCCGCCGAACCCATTCTGCCATTGGAATCTCGTAACGTGACCGTAAACGGCGCTATTCTGCGCGGGGTGGGCTTCCGGGGCGGGGCTTACACTGATGTTCCAAACATCCTGCCGCTGGTAGGTGCGGCCACAACGGAAATCCGGGGTGTGCATGTGCCCTTTACCTCGGATGTGTTCTTCCCGGTGAAACCCTGGCGCATTAACTACTTTGATGCGCTGGATGGCGATAACAGCGATGTTACCCGTTTGTTGGCGCTGGCGGCCCAATATCGTTCGGCTGGCCCGCTCTCCGCCACGGGCACATTGCGGCAGTTTGAGAATATGAGCTTCCGCTTATATTACAGCAGTAACCTCACGGAGTATGGCGGCGGAAGCATTCCAGCGCTGTCTGGCCCGCCCTTTATCACGGATATTCAGGCTACCACCGATGGCCTCACCGTGTTCTTCAGCGCGCGCGTGACCGGTAACCCGGCGGCGGGCATTCAGGAAGTATGGGTGACGTTTACGGATCCCACCGCCGCCAACCCTGAGTGGCAATCCCTCAACCTCACGCAAGACGCGGCTGAATCGACGCTGTGGACGGGCCAAATGCCGCTCGGCGCGTTTGATCCGGAGAACTTTGTGTTCATGGTGCAGGCCGTCAATGGCGTGGGCTTGGTGGCCTTAGAAACCAATCTTGGCAGTTACTATAAGTTGATGGGAGATGAGCCTCTGCCGCCGCCCGCCGCCAGTGAAATTGAGCTGTTGGCTCCGCCCGCCTCAGGCGCGTATAGCACCTCCGCCTCCCTGAGCGCCCGCCTCACCGATGCCGCTGACGCGCCGCTGAGCAACAAACTGGTCTCGTTTAGCATTGGCGCGCTCAGTAAATCTGCTATCACGAATGCCAGCGGTGTGGCCACGGTTTCCATTCCGCTCTTTGCCACACCGGCTGATTACGTTTTGCAGGCCGCGTTTGCGGGTGATGAAGGCTTCTTGGCTTCGGTGGATACAGCGCAGTTTGCCATTACCGAACAGCCCACCACGCTCACCCTCACGCCCACTTCGCAAACCGTAGGTTCCGGCGCCGCCGCAGACTTTACGGCCACGCTTACGGATGTGGATGGCGACCCGTTGGGTGAAAGCCCGGTGCTCTTTGTGGTTGGCCCATATGCCGAAGTAATCATCACCGACTATGCCGGGCGCGCGCGCTTGCAAGGGGTGCCGCTGGGCGTAGGCACTTACCCGGTAACCGCCTACTTTGGGCAAGATGTAACGCCGCCCGGCCAAGGCGAACCCTTGGCGCTGGATGATGTGAATTATGGCCCAGCTTCAGATACCGCCACGTTAAACATCATCGTGGTGAACACACCCACGCCAACGCCAACAAATACGCCGACGGTGACGCCAACCAATACACCAACGCCAACCCCCACGAACACACCGACGCCGGTTGGCCCCATTACGCAGATGGCGATGATTAACGCTTCCTCCGATGACGTGAATGAAGATGGGACGGTGTTTACGGATACGGCCAAGACCGTTTGGATTGGCACCGGGCAAAATGTGAACGCCAGCTACACCGGCCTGCGCTTTAATCTGAATGTGCCGCAAGGCGCCACCATCACGGGCGCGCATTTGGAGTTTGCCGCGAATCATAATCAATGGATTACGATTAAGCTGACTATGCAGGCGGAGGATGTGGGTAACTGCTTGACGTTTACCAAGACCAATCGGCCATCCCAACGCTTGCTAACCACGCAGGTGGTGAACCATCATAGCAATCAGCTCTGGCTGGCAGACCAATACTACGCCCTAAACGATTTCAGCACGGTGGTGCAAGCGGTTGTGAACCGCACAGATTGGAACGCGGGCAATGCGTTGTGCGTGATTCTCAAGGGTAGCCTAAAAACACAATGGGGCCGCAAGTTTGTGCATAGCTTTGATGGTAACCCGGCCCTAGCGCCCAAGCTGGTGGTGACGTACACCGGCGGCGGCCCAACGGCCACGCCCACCAACACGCCGTTGCCGACGAACACAGCGACGCCTTCTAACACGCCGTTGCCCACCAACACGCCCACGCCCAGTAATACGCCATTGCCCACCAACACACCTACACCTACAAACACGCCTTCCAACACGCCCACGCCTTCCAATACGCCGTTGCCAACGAACACGCCGACGCCTACCAACACGCCGCTTCCCGGCCCAGTCACAGAGCAGGCCACCGTCAACAGTTCGGCGGATGATGCCAATGAAGACGGGACCACGTTCACGCTCTCCGCGCCAACGGTGTTTATTGGCACTGGCCAGAACACCAGCGCCAGTTACGCTGGTCTGCGTTTTACGGATATTGATGTGCCGCAGAATGCAACAATTACGGGCGCGCGGCTGGAGTTTGCCGGGCCAACCAACCAGTGGATTAGCATGAGCTTTACTATCCGGGCGCAAAACGCGGGCAACTGCGCTACCTTCTCAGCAAGCAGTAAGCCCAGCCAACGCGCGCTCACAGCGCAAACCGTGAATCATTCCAGTAACCAATTTTGGTTGGCGAACCAATACTATGCCCTGAATGATGTTTCATCGGTAGTGCAGGCAGTGGTGAACCGCGCAGATTGGGCCAGCGGCAACAACTTGTGCTTCATCCTGAAGGGCGCCGGCCCGCAGTGGGCGCGCAAGTTTGTGCATAGCTTTGATGGCAACCCGGCCTTGGCGCCCAAACTGGTGATTACGTACACCTTACCCTAAAACTAAAAAACGAACAGATCGGTTTTCCAATCACGAGCGGCTGACCAATTCTCAGCCGCTCGTTTATTTTCTCGAGGTATAAATTTTAGGGTCTAGGCTGTAATTTATACACTCTAGTTCAGGTAGTTTCATCCATTGATATAATCCTTTGCATGCCCTTTTTCTTGATTAAGCGTTTAGGGTGGGTGGCGTTCGTTTTGGCTTTGGCCGCCTGTTTGCCGCCTCTGCCGGAAGAAACACCCACCCCTGATGTAACGCCCACGCCAACTTTCACGCCCTCCATTACGCCCACCTTTACCCCCACCCCCACCGCCACGCCAACGGCCACTCCTACGCCCATCCCCGGCACTCGCGTGGTTTTTTCGGTCAGTGATGGACGGGACGATGTGAACGAAGACGGCGCAAAGGTCTTCTTCGCCGACCGGGCCCTGTGGTTCGGTAACGGTGAAGTCATCACCCAGAGCGTGCTGGGTTTGCGTTTTCAAGCTGTTACCCTTCCGCCGCAAGCCATCATTCATTACGCCCAACTAGAGTTTTTTACCCCAAATGAAATGTGGATTGGCATTCAACTGAACATTGCGGCTGAAGATGCAGGCGATAGCGCGCCCTTTACGCTGGAAGCGCCGCCCTCAAGCCGTTCTTTAACCACAGCAACGGTTGAACATGAGTCAAATGAACGTTGGATTGAAAAAGAATGGCACTCCCTGGCGGCGGTTGGCCCTTTGGTGCAAGCAGTGGTGCGCCGCGCCGATTGGGTCAGCGGCAACAGCCTGAGCTTAATTGTGACCGGAACCGGCACGCAATGGAGCCGGAAGTTCGCCGCTAGTTACGATGCTGACCCACAATTGGCCCCGCGCTTAGTGGTTTATTACGCGATGCCATAAGTTGTTTGTTCGCAGGAGAAATGTCATGCTACAGCGCCTGTTTCGTTTGAGCGTCCTATTGATTTTGCTGACCTCGCTTTTGCCCCTGACCCGCGCGCATGCGGCGGATACGCCCAACCCTGAGCTGGTGGTTATCCCCGGCACGATTCAAAGCGTGTTGGGTTGTTCCGGGGATTGGCAACCGGATTGCGCCAAAACCAGCTTGATTTACAACGCGGAGAAAGATGTCTGGGAGGGCGCGTTTGAGATTGCGGCGGGTAGCTATGAGTTTAAGGTGGCCCTCAACGGCAGTTGGGCCGAAAACTATGGTTTAGACGGTTTGCGCGATGGCCCCAATATCCCTTTGGTGCTGGACGCCGATAGCACGGTGGTTTTTACTTACGATCACAACACCCATGTAGTAACAGCCCGCACGGGCAACGCCGAAGGCGTGCCGGCCGGTGGCGTTACTGTTGTGCTTGGCCCGGATACGGTAACGATTGCCGGCACATTACAAAGCGAGTTGGGCTGTTCCGGAGATTGGCAACCGCCGTGTGAAGAAACTTTCCTTACCTATGATGCCGAAGATGATGTCTGGCAGGGTACTTTCTTGGTGGAGCCAAACGATGATCAGGATGCCCGTGGCCCACGCTACAAAGTGGCCTTGAACGGCGGCTGGAGTGAGAATTATGGCCTCAACGCTCAACCGGGCGGGGCGGATATCCCACTCATTGTGACGGCGCCCACCGCGGTGAAGTTTTACTATGACCACAAAACAAAATGGGTGACCGAAAACATTAACAGCGTGATTGCGGTGGCAGTGGGCGATTTTCAGGCCGCATTGGGTTGTGCGCGGGCCGGAGGGGATGCGGGTTGCTTGCGCTCCTGGTTGCAAGACCCTGAAGGTGATGGCACATATGCCTTTACCACCAATGAAATTCCGGCGGGAACGTACACGGTGCAGATAGCGCTGAACGAAGATGATGCCCAACGCGTGGGCGAAGCGCAAACCTTCACCGTGAAAGCGGATGGGGACATCACTTATTTCGGCTACAACGCCGAGAGCGAGGAGTTAACTGTGAGTACGGATGGCGCGCCGCGCGGCAACTTGCAGGCTACCCAAGCGCATTGGGTTAGCCGCGATACGATTCTGTGGAATATCCCCGGTTCTCCCGGCAACCGATACAGCTTGCACTTTAGCCCCACTGCGGAATTGAAATTGGTGGCCGCTGGTATTGAAGGTGGCGCGGCCATTCCATTGAGCTTTGCGGGCGGCGGGCCGGGCGCGGAGATTTTGGCGCGTTTCCCGCATCTCACCGGCTTCACCACACTCAAACTACCTGCCGAGGCGCTGGCGGCTGTGCCGGAAATTTTGCGCGGACAGGCGGCCGTTACGGCGCTAGACCCTTCTGGGCGCGTGATTGATTCCACCGGCTTGCAACTGCCCGGCGTGCTGGATGATGTGTACTTTTATGACGGGCCGCTAGGCGTGAGTTGGGAGGCCGGGCAACCCACAGTGCGGGTGTGGGCGCCCACCGCGCAAGATGTGAAACTGCATCTATTTGATGACTCTACTACCGCCACCAATGAAACCGTAACCATGACGCGGGATTCGGCTAGCGGCGTATGGAGCGTTAGCGGCGCGGCGGATTGGAAGCATAAGTTTTATCTGTTTGAAGTGAAAGTGTATGTGCCCAGCACAGGCCGCATTGAAACCAACCTCGTCACCGATCCCTACTCATTCAGTTTATCCATGAACAGCACCCGAAGCCAACTGGTGGACTTGAATGACCCGGCCTTGATGCCGGAGGGGTGGGCGGCCATCGCCAAACCGCCGCTGGACGCGCCGGAAGATATTGTGTTGTATGAATTGCATGTGCGTGATTTTAGTGTGAGCGACGCCACCGTGCCGGAAGAATTGCGCGGCACCTTCAAAGCTTTCACCGTGATGAATTCTAACGGCATGCAACACCTTAAACGGTTGGCCGCGGCTGGGCTAACGCACGTTCATCTCTTGCCCGCCTTTGATATTGCCAGCGTGAACGAAGATAAATCTACGTGGAAAACGGTGGATGAGGCCGCGCTGGCCCAACTGCCCGGCGACTCTGAAGAACAGCAAGCCGCTGTAAACGCCATTACGAGCGAGGACGGCTTCAACTGGGGCTATGACCCGTATCATTACACCGTGCCGGAGGGCAGTTATTCCACTGAACCGGATGGCCCCACGCGCATCAAAGAATTCCGTGAGATGGTGCAGGCACTTAATTCCATTGGCCTGCGAGTGGTGATGGATGTGGTGTACAACCACACCAACGCTAGCGGCTTGGCCGAGAAAAGCGTGCTGGATAAAGTGGTGCCCGGCTACTATCACCGCCTGAACAACTCCGGCAACGTGGAGCGAAGCACTTGCTGTGAAAACACCGCTACCGAGCATTTGATGATGGAAAAATTGATGATTGACTCGGCGCGGACTTGGGCCACAGCGTACAAAGTGGATGGCTTCCGCTTTGATTTGATGGGCCACCATATGCTCAGCAACATGGTGAACTTGCGCGCCGCGCTGGACGCCCTGCCGGACGGCGAAAAAATTTATGTGTATGGCGAGGGCTGGAACTTTGGCGAGGTGGCCGATAACGCGCGCGGCGTAAACGCCACACAGTTGAATATTGGCGGGAGCGGCATTGGTGTGTTCAATGACCGTTTGCGGGATGCGGCGCGGGGCGGTGGACCGTTTGACCCTCTAAATTTGCAAGGCTTTACCACCGGTTTGTGGTTTGCGCCCAACGCTCTGGAAAACCGCTCCGCCGATGAGCAAAGGAGCATCTTGCTCAATTATATGAGCTGGATTCGGGTGGGCCTGACAGGCAATCTGCGTGAGTATCTCTTCCCGGACGGCGCCACGGGCGTTGGCATCAGCTATAACGGCGTAGTGGCCGGTTATACGCGTGACCCGCAGGAAAATATTGTGTACGTTTCCGCGCATGATAACGAAACATTGTGGGATGCGGTGCAGGCCAAAGCGCCCGCCGAAGCCACCCTGGCCGAGCGTATTCGCATGCATAATCTGGCGCTGGATTTGACGATGTTGGCGCAAGGCGTGCCATTCTTCCATGCCGGCGATGAGCTTCTCCGCTCAAAATCTTTAGACCGCAACAGTTACAACTCTGGCGATTGGTTTAACCGGCTTGACTTTACTTACACCACCAACAACTGGGCGGTAGGCCTGCCGCCGCGCGGCGATAACGCGGATAAGTATCCCCTCATCCAGCCGCTGTTGGCCAACCCGGCGCTTAAAGTTTCCCAAGCGGATATTCTCAGTTCACTGGCGCATTTTAAAACAATGTTGCAAGTGCGCAAAAGTTCTGTGTTGTTCCGCCTGCGCACCGAAGCCGAAGTGAAGCAACGGATGAAGTTCTTCAATGTGGGCCGTGAGGCCGTGCCCGGCCTTGTGGTGTATCAACTGAATAACGCCGATGCCAACCGCCTGCCGGATCATTTTGACCAAATTGTGGTGTTGTTCAATGGTTCGCCGGAAACCATCACGTTTGCCGATAGCGCGTTTGCGGGCGGCGCTTATGAACTCCATCCGGCCTTAGCCGCCTCAACAGATGAAGTGGTGAAACAGGCTACTTTTGAGGCCGCCAGCGGCGCGTTTCGTGTGCCGGGCCGCACCACGGCTGTGTTTGTGGTGAAGAACGCCGCCTTTGTGGAGCCAGAACCTACAGCCGTTGCGGCTGAACCCACGGCTGAGCCGCAAGGTGGTGAACCGCCCACTTCGCCCGCCCAGCCGTTGAACTTGGCGTGGCCGGTAGCTTTGATTGTGGCGGCTGTGTTAGCCGTTATGGCCTTCGCGGCGCGGCGGCGCTCCTAGCCGATGACGATTGACGAGCTACAAACATGCAGGCTATGCGGCGGAACGTTTACAATGCGCGCCATTTTAGAAGCCGCTGAGAGTTATTGGCCCGCGTTGGACGTTGTGTTTGCTGTGCGGCCCTGTTGCGGCGCGCGAGATGAAATGCAACTCCAACCCAACACGCTCTGGCATGGCTATGTGTATGCGGCGGGCGCGCCACATTTTGCCGGTATGGACGAATATGCCGCGCCTGGCTTGTCGGTGCGGGCTGGCCTTGACGGTCTAACGTTCACGTTAGATAGCCGCGCTTTTCATCTACCGGCAGTATGAATCCGCCGCCCGTTTCCATTGCCCTCACTAAATTGGGTGTACCGCACCGCATCTTTCAGCATCCCGGCCCGGTGCATTCGCTGGAGCAGGCGGCGGCGGAGCGCGGCCAAACGCCCGCGCAAGTAATCCGCAGTATTGTGTTTCGCTTTGCGGCGGATGAGTTTGTGATGGTGCTCATCACAGGCGCGCGGCAGGTTAGTTGGCCCGCGCTCCGTAAGTTTTTGGATGCTAACCGCGTAACGCTGGCCAAGCCTGAGGAAGTATTGCAAGTGACGGGCTATGAAATTGGAGCCGTTGCGCCTTTTGGCTTGCCGCAACCCGTACGTGTGCTGGTGGATGAAAGTATAATTCGGCAAACAGAAGTTTCCCTCGGCTCCGGCCAAAGAAGCGTCACCATCATTTTGCAAACGGCAGATTTATTGCGGGCGTTGGGAAATGCGGATGTGGTGAACTTAGGCTGAAGACTTTTGGGCCGCTGGTGGCGCTGTAATTCGCTGAGTGTGCTGATGGTTTGAGTAGCGAAGGCATTATGCCTTCGCTACTTCGTTTGCAAGCGTCCTCAGCGGCTTGTCTGCGGTTTCAGCGCTCCCCCTGCCTCACACCAAGCGCCTCGGCACAGTTTCCAGCCAACTCTTCTGAAAAAACACATTGCCATTCAGTTTCACCACTAATTCAATATTCAAGTGAAAATCCGTAGCGGTGCTTCTTAACATGCCCGTGGAGCGCGTGTGAACTTCGTAGCCTTTTTCCGTCAAAATATAATTGCACTCATTAGAAAATTGCGCCTGCGCTGGGTCGGCGCGCCATGCCGTCATCACCAGCTTTTCATCCGAAAACAGCTGCGTGCCATCCGGCAAAACCGTTGTCCCACCCTCGTAAGAGTTCACCGTCACACTTCCGTTCAACACATCCTCCACAATCTCCCATTTGGATTCTTCATCTGAACCGCCGCCAATGCTTTGCGTTTCCGGCGGCGTGGTTTTGAACGTGGGCGGCGGAAGTTGGCTGGCTGGCGCAAGGGGCAGAAGCAGGCGTGAAGGATGTTCCGGCCCGCTGTGCAGGGTCAGTTCACAAGGGTAGGGGGAGGGCCAGATAAAAGGCCAGTGCCCGCTGGCCGCCGTAATCCGCACCCGATGGCCGGGCAACCAACGGTAACCAATGGCCTTGAATGGCACGCGGACTTCGTAAATTTTTCCCGGCTCCAGCGGCTCCGGCTTGGCGTGCGAATGGCGATGGGTGAGATTGAGAATGCCAAACGTTACCAACGCCGAAGCGCCATTGGGGTGAACATCTGCCAACCGCAAGCTGATATTGGCCACCGGCGCACTACAACTCACATACAAAATAGCTTCTGCGTTGCCTAAAATTTCTAATGGCTCGGTGAGCGGCTCTCCGGTAAAGTTCGCCGCTAGCGCTTCATCGGGCCGCAAATCCCGCGCAAGGCCGTTGGGAGAACCGCCGCCCCCAGAGCAAAAATTACCGGCTGTGCCCCATGTTGGGCGGTGCGGGAAGCTGTGTGACTGGCTAACGGCTGATGGCTGATAGCTAAGTCCTGATTCATTCAAGTGAAACGTAAAATGTGATGCGTTGGGGATGGGGAAGTTTGTGTAACTCCGCCATTCACCGGGCCAATGTTTGGGGAAGGCTTCTGGCTGGCTCCATTCGCGCACATAGGCGGCGAGCGCCGGCTCATCCATCACGCCGTTTGGCTTGCCCTTCAGCCAATAATCAAAAAAGCGCACCATCTCATGCAACCAATCCAAGTTGGGGCCGGGCGCGCCGCTATCGGGGTAATCATGCCCCCAGTTGCCCACCAGTGCCTTGCGCGGCGCGTTCACACACTGCGCTTGCATGCGGAAAACGGCATCCGTGTAACTATCCACCCAGCCGCCAATGTGCAGGATGGCGCAGGTGATTTTCTCGTACTCCGGCGCGAGTGAGCCGCTCCGCCAGTAAGCGCCATCCGTTTGTTGCCTCAGCCATTCAATCAGCCACGGCGGCGTGTTTTCCAATCGCGCCTTCCACGCCGCCGCCCAATTTTCTTTCAAGTAGTTGGCTTTCGGGGGTAGGGCGTTCATCGCCACCATCGAGACGGCATACTGCGCCAGTTCGCTTGCGGTCAGGCATCCGCCGTGATAATGCACATCGGTGAGGTAGCGGTCATCGGTGGCGTACATGGGCACAATGGCTTTGAGCGCGGGCGGTTGCAGTTTGGCAATTTGGATGGCCGTGAAGCCGCCATAGCTAATGCCCCACATGCCCACGTTACCATTGCTCCAATCTTGTGCGGCCAGCCATTGCACCACTTCGTAGCCATCTTGCGTTTCTTCCGGCGTGTATTCATCCCGCGCGAGGCCGCCGCTACTGCCCGTGCCGCGCACATCCACCCGGCAACCCACATAGCCCCTCTGGGCCAAATATGTCATCCGGCTCATATCGCTGTTAAAGCGCCAATCATCCTTACGGTACGGAATCAATTCAAGCACCGCTGGAAATTTCTCGCCCGGCTCCCGCGCCACCGGAAACCACATATTGGCGGACAGTTCCACGCCGTCACGCATTTTGATTCGGATATCGGGTTGGAAGTGAGTTTGGTAAAGGATCATATTCATGAGCATACCACTGCTGAAATTTCATAATGTGAAATGTTGGGCTTTGCCTACACGTGTAAGGCCCAATAATTTGTTAATGCGGCTTTGGCCTGCCCGGGCGTTCCAGGGTCTGGTCTAATACTTGCTGATTGCTTTGGCTTGACAGTGTTCCTTTTGCTTCTATACTTCCCCCATCACGCCGGTTGCAAAATTATCAACCTTGCCAAAACGTAATTTCACCTACATTGTGTTAGGGCTAGGCGGCCTCGGCAGTGCGGCGGCCTATTGGCTGGCGCGGCGGGCTGGCGCAGAAGTGCTGGGCCTAGAGCAGTTTGCGCTTGGCCATGATAAAGGCGGCTCGCATGACCACTCGCGCATCATCCGGCTTTCATATCACACGCCTTACTATGTGGAGCTAGCTAAAGCCGCCTACCAAGCTTGGGCGGAAGTGGAAGCCGATGCGGGCGAGCGGCTGATTCTCAAAACAGGCGGGTTGGATTTGTTTCCGGCGGGCGGCGCCATCCCCATGAAAGATTACACGGGGAGTTTACAGGCGGCAGGCGTGCTGTTTGAGCTATTGGACGCGGCGGAAACCATGCGCCGCTGGCCGCAATGGCGCTTGCCTGATGATGTGCAAGTGTTGTATCAAGCTGAGAGCGGTATTGCGCCCGCTAACGCTTGCACCGCCACCCACCGCCGCCTCGCCCGCGCGCACGGCGCAACGCTGATTGATAACGCCCCTATCTCTCAGATTCAGCTCTCCAATCATTACTACACTATCACGGCTGGCGGCCAGATTTACACCGCCGAAAAATTAATCATCACGGCGGGCGCTTGGTCAAACCATTTGCTGGCTCACTTCGGCGTCAAGCTACCGCTCACGGTTACGCAGGAGCAGTTGACGTATTTTGCCACGCCGCACTTTAATGAGTTTGCGCCGCAACACTTCCCCATCTGGATTTGGATGGATGAGCCTTGCTTCTATGGTTTTCCGGCTTACGGCGAGCGGGCAGTGAAAGGCGCGCAAGATGTGGGCGGGCGAGAAGTGACCGTGGAGACGCGCACTTTTGAGCCGGATGAGACGGCGTACAACCGGTTGGCAAACTTTTTTGCCAAATATTTGCCGCGCGCGCACGCCCCGGCGCTGTACACCAAAACCTGCCTGTACACCCTCACGCCCGATCGGGATTTCATTATTGATGCGCTTCCCGAACACCCAAACGCGTTTTATGCCATTGGGGCCGCGCATGATTTCAAGTTTTCATCGGTGATAGGCCGGATTTTGAGCGAACTCGCCATAGATGGCGCAACCGCGTCTGACCTCACGCCGTTCAAAATCACTCGGCCAGTTTTGTGGATGGAGAATCCCCCGAAGAGTTTTATGGTTTAACCGCAGAGGCCCGCCGCGTCGGCAAAGCGGCTGTGTCTTTGCGTAGATGTTTGGAGGAGAATCATGTTGAAGAAAATTTTGCCCGCTTTGGTTAGCTTTGCGCTTGTGCTTGCGGCGTGCGCTGGGCCGGCTACCGGCACACAGGCCCCCGCCACCACCGCGCCGGAAAGCACTGAGCCAGTGGTGGCCCGCATTGGCTGGGCCAGCGATGTAGATACCATCAACCCGGCTTATGCCTTTCTCGCCACTTCCTATGTGATTTTTGACTTAACCTACAGTTCATTGGTGAAGGAAGGGCCGGACGGCAAATACTATGGTGATTTGGCGCAATCTTGGACGCACTCCGATGACGGCCTGACGTGGACGTTCACGCTCAAAGATAACATCAAGTGGCATAACGGCACGGCGCTGACCGCTGAAGATGTAGCGTGGAGCATCAACGAAATCAAGAATGACCCGGAAGGCTGGGCCACGCTGGTGAATTACACCAACGGCTTTGCCGAAGTGACTGCACCGGACGCTAAAACGGTGGAGATTAAGCTGGAGTATCCCATCGGCAATATGGAATATCGCGTCTCGTTTTTGTACGCGCTGTGGCGGGCCGATTATGAGCCGCTGGACACCACCGAAGCCTTGCAAAATTTCACCAATGAAAACTTAATGGGCACAGGCGCGTTCAAAATTAACACGTTTGATAAAGAACAGGGCGTGATTATTTTGGACGCCAACCCGGATTTTTACGACGGCGCGCCCAACATTGATCAGGTTTTGTTTCAGCGCTTTGATAATGATGATGCTATGGTACAAGCCTTTCGAGCGGGGGATATTGATATTTTATACACTGTGCCCAGCAGTGCGTTTGAAACGGTGAAAGGCCTGCCCAATACCACGGTGGTTCAAGCGCCGTCGCGCTCGTTTGATGAACTCATCATCAATGTGGCGCCGCCGGAACGCGTGGAAACCTCCACCGGCCACCCTGCTTTGCGTGACCCGGAAGTGCGCAAAGCGCTGGCGCACGCTATTAATAAACAGGATTTGGTGGATGTGACTCTGCAAGGACTGGGCAAGCCCGGCTGGTCTATTGTGGCGCCCGTTTTGGGCGGCGGTTTTTGGCATAACAAGAGCCTCACGGATTATGAGTTCAACCCCGACCGCGCCAACGAAATTCTAGATGCCGCCGGTTATGCCAAAGGCGCGGATGGCATCCGTGAGAAAGATGGCCGCGCTTTAGAGTTCCGGTTGCAATTTGATGCGGACTCTGCCGAATACGCCCGCAATGCCGATTTGATTGCTGACTGGCTGGAAGCGGTGGGCATCCGCGCTACCCCGGAAGCTATGGACTCCGACACGCTCATTGCCAACACCACCGGCGTGGGTGACTTTGATTTGGTGATTTGGGGGTGGGGCGGCGACCCAGACCCGGATTTCATCCTCAGCATCATGCTGTGTGATCAGTTTGTAGTGGGGGGATGGAGCGATAGCGGTTATTGCAACCCTGACTATGACCAATGGTATCTAGACCAACAGCAAGCCGTTGACCCGGCCCAGCGGCAAACCATCATCAACCAAATGCAGGAAGCCCTGCTCCGCGACTTGCCTTACATCGTGCTGTATAACTATGACTCGTTGGAGGCTTATCGCTCCGATCGGTTTACCAACTTCCCCAATTACATTGCCAACCCATCACTTACGGTCTCGCTGGTCTCATCATTTGTGTTGCGCGAGATTGAGCCGGTCAATTAAAGTTAGGTGGCTGAAGGCGGAAGGATGAAATTTGATCCTTCCGCCTTCTGATTTTAGCCTTTCATGGAACGCCGCGATTACATCATCCGCAAGCTCTTCATGGCCGTGCTGACGCTGGCTGTGGTGGTGGTGGTGGATTTTTATCTCTTTCGCGTTTTGCCCGGCGACCCGGTGCGGGCTGTGATTGGCCGCAACGTCCGCATCTCGCGCGAGGCGCAGGAAAACTTGCGGGTGCAGTTTGGGCTGGATAAACCCTTACACGAACAGTTTTTCGCCACCTTAGGGCAGTGGGCGCAAGGCAATCTGGGCATTTCTTGGTCACTGCGCCAGCCGGTGAGCGAAGTATTGCTAGCCAAATTACTTAACTCGCTCCTGCTAGTGATTTTGGGCCAAACGTTTTCTATTGTGCTGGGCATTGCTTTGGGCTTGTTTGCGGGTTGGAAACGCAAAACGGCAGTGGACGTGGGGGCGCTGGCGTTCTCGCTCACCATGTGGGCCACCCCCACCTTCTGGCTGGGCATTATTTTGCTGGTGGCGGGCAGTTCCTGGCTGGGCTTGCCCACGGGCGGCACGCTTAGCCCGCAGAACATCAATAAACCGCTGTGGGAGGTGTGGCCGGATTTAGCGCTCCACCTCATCTTGCCCACACTGACGTTTACGATTGTGTACCTAGGCGAGTATATGCTCATCATGCGCTCCTCCGTGCTGGAAGTGTTGAGCGAGGATTACATCCTCACCGCCAAAGCCAAAGGCATGACGCATTGGCAGGTTCTGCGGCGGCACGCGCTGAAAAATGCCATGTTGCCCATCGTCACGTTAGTGGCCCTCAATTTAGGCTTCACCGTGGCCGGCGCCATTTATATTGAAACGGTCTTTTCATACGATGGATTGGGCAAGTTGTTTCAAACGGCGCTGGAAAAGCAGGATTTCCCTCTGCTTCAGGGCGCGTTTCTTTTATTAGCGGTCTCGGTGATTACGGCTAACTTCATCGCGGATGTGGTGTACAGCTATTTAGACCCGAGGGTGAAGGCCACTTAAAGCGTGAGCCGTAACGTGCGTCACGTTTTGCGCTTCATGAAAAATGTCTGAACGCTGGCTTCTCTTCAAACGCAGTGCAGGCGAATTTTGGAATACGTTCCGCCGCAACCGGCCCGGCTTGCTGGGCGCGTTTCTATTGCTCACCGCGCTTGCCCTGGCGGTGTTTGCGCCCGTCTTGGCCGGGCGTGACCCTTCGGAAACCATTCGGGATGCAGATGGCCGGCCCTTTACCTTTGCCTCCCCAGCCGAACATGCGCCGCTGGGCACGGATGACGCCGGGCATGACATTTGGGCGCAACTGGTGTATGGCGCGCGCATCTCGCTGGCGGTGGGCTTTCTGGCCGGTTTTCTATCCATGTTTATCGGCAGTTTGTTGGGGATTTTGGCCGGGTATTTTGGCGGCTGGACAGATACCCTACTCATGCGGCTGACGGATATCCTGCTCGTCATCCCGGATGTGCCGTTGATGCTGATTTTGGTTGCCAGTGTGCGCCAATTGAATTTAGGCATCTCGCCGTTGGTGATTATGATTGGCGTGATTGGCTTGTTGTATTGGACGAGCACTGCGCGGCTTATCCGTTCGCAGGTGCTCACCCTCAAAGAGCGCCAGTTCGTGGCCCGAGCGCGCGCCATTGGCGCCGGTCATGGGCACATCATCCTCAAACACATCATTCCGCAAGTTTTGCCCCTCATTGTTGCCAACACCGTCCTCATCGTCTCCACAGCTATTCTTGTGGAATCAGGTTTGGCTTTTCTGGGATTGGGCGACCCCACTCAACCCTCGTGGGGCACCATGATTAACTTTGCCTTTAGCCGAAGCGCCATCTCCAACGGCGCGTGGTGGTTTTATCTGCCGCCCGGCTTGGCCATTGTGTGGGTCTCGTTAGGGTGTGTGTTGTTGGGCAACGTGCTGGAAGAAATACTCAACCCGCGCCTGACGGCCCATCACCTTGAAGGGGATGAAAAAATGGTGGCGCGCCAAGAAGCGCCGTCCGCCGAAGCCTCTTCCGCTTCCAGTCACTTATGATTTCTGACTCAACACCTCTGCTCAGTGTGCGCGGCCTCCATACGGATTTTATTGGTCTGGATGGAACGGTAGCCCACGCATTGGAAGACGTTTCCTTTGATGTGCACCCCGGCGAAACGCTGGGGCTGGTCGGCGAGAGCGGTTGCGGCAAAAGCACCACGCTCTTTTCGCTCATGCGGTTACTGCCTTCGGCGGGCCGCATTACGGGCGGGCAAGTGTTGTTTGACGGCACAGATTTGCTGGCGCTGACCGACCGGGAAATGCGCGAATTCCGCTGGAAAGAAATGGCAATGGTGTTTCAGAGCGCCATGAACGCCCTCAACCCGGTTTACACTGTGGGCCACCAAATTCGCGAAGCGATTCTTTTGCACTTGCCGGTGGATAAAGCCGCCGCCGATAAGCGCGTGGAAGAACTGCTGGATTTGGTGGGCATTGCCAAAAGCCGTAAAGAGCAGTATCCCCACCAATATTCGGGCGGCATGCGCCAACGGGCCATGATTGCCATGGCTTTAGCCTGCCAACCGCGCCTGCTGTTTGCCGATGAGCCTACCACGGCGCTGGATGTGATGGTGCAAGCGCAGGTGCTGGAATTGCTCAAGCAAATTCAGAAGGAGCTGGGGTTGGCCTTGGTGCTGGTGACGCATGATTTGGGCGTGGTGGCGGAGGCTTGTGACACGGTGGTGGTGATGTATGGCGGCAAGGTGGCCGAGTATGGCTCCGTTGACCGTGTGTACAACGCGCCGCAACATCCGTACACCCAGCGTTTGCTGGAGGCCTTCCCGGATTTGAACGCCCCAAGTGAGAAGTTGGCCTCCATCCCCGGCGCGCCGCCCCGCCTGAATAAATTGCCGCCCGGTTGCCGCTTTGAGCCGCGATGCCACAAAAAAATTGCCGTCTGCGCTACCGTTGCGCCAAAGTTGATGGACGTTTCCCAATTGGATAGCGCAATCACGCCAGCAAACGGTCAATCGTTGGCGGGCAACAGCGAAATTTCTCCGCTTCACGCTGTGCGCGTCATGCCTCACTTAGCCGCTTGCCACCTGTGCGCCGAGCCGGGGGAGCGCGCCGTATGACCACACCGCCCATGCTTGAAGTTCGCCGCCTGATAAAACATTTTCCCGTTCAACGGCCCTTGGTTGATATATTCACGGGCAAACCGGCCAAGGTGGTGCGGGCGGTGGATGAAGTCTCTTTTACGCTGGGGCGGGGCGAGGTGCTGGCGCTGGTGGGTGAGAGCGGGTGCGGCAAAACCACCATTGCTAAAACCTTAATTGGGCTGGAAGAGCAAACCGACGGTGAGATTTTGTTCAACGGCCAGATAGTGGGCGCGCAGGCGCGGCGCACGCGCGCGGCCATGCTAACCCTGCAAACCAATCGGCGCAATCTCGAAGACCCTAAAAGTATGCCCGTGCGGCTGGCTATTCGCGCCTTGCGCCAGCGCGCGCAGATGGTGTTTCAGGACCCGTATGAGTCTCTCAACCCACGCGCCACGATTTTTGACATCGTATCTGAGCCGCTGGAGGTGCATGGCGTGGCCCGCAAACGCCGTGAGCGTGTGGCGCGGGTGAAGGCCGCTTTAGAAGATGCCGGTTTGCGCCCGGCTGAGGATTATTTTTTGCGCTATCCCCATGAATTGAGCGGCGGCCAGCGCCAGCGGGTGGTGATTGCCGGCGCGATGGTGCTTCAGCCGGAGTTATTGATTGCCGATGAGCCGGTTTCTATGCTGGATGTCTCGGTGCGCGCTGAGATTCTCAATCTTTTGCGTGAATTGCGCCAAACGCGCGGCATCAGCTTGTTGTTTATTACGCATGATTTGGGCACGGTGGCTTACTTTGCAGACCGAATTGCGGTGATGTACTTAGGCCGCATTGTGGAGCTTGGCCCCACGCGCGAAGTGCTGAAAAACCCGCAACACCCGTACACCAAAGCGTTGCTCTCGGTGGTGCCGGTGCCTAACCCGCGTTTGCGCCGCCAGCGCGTCATCCTGCAAGGCGAAACGCCCAACCCCATCAACGTCCCCAGCGGTTGCCGCTTCCACCCCCGTTGCCCGATGGCCGAGGCGCGGTGCGCGCAGAACGACCCGCAACTTATTGAAGCGGCCCCCCAGCATTCGGCGGCTTGCGTGCTGGTTGGGCCTTAAGTCAGCCTTTGAAGCAATGCCAATCGCCCGCCTCAATTTAGCGCCAAGTTCTAGGCGCTAGCGTCGTATGGGTCTTTCTAAATCAAGCGGGGAATTTGTTGCAGTCCGTGCAACACTCGCCTCCTAAACTTGGGCAAATTCATTGGAGGCGCACATGACTTCTCAATCTAAACTCCAAGAAGTGGCTCAACGGATTGCCGATTTGCTGACGACCCAACCGGCTTTGTTACAAACGGAGATCGCTCAGGCTTTGGGCGAACATGACTCAACTATCATGCGGGCCTTACCCTGGGCCGAGGCGTTGGGACTGCGCTTGGCCGAAGACGAGGAAGGCCGGATTTCCTTAGCTGATTAACCAAACTCTAAAGATTTGAGCGTGGTCAATTTGCGGGAATCGCTCTTGAGATTTGTTATGCTGTGTGCAGAATCCGCACAGTATCTAAGGAGGTTTAATGCCGGATTGGCCCTCAACCGATGCAATTAAGGGTTATGCCCGTTTGCGCCGCGTGGAGTTTCTGCTCTATCGCGCCGGCGATGAGGGCATCTCGTTGACTGAGATTGCCAAAGACTGCGGCGTGAATCGTTCCACGATCTTCCGCGACATTCGCAAGCTGGAAGAAGATGGCGTGCCCCTGCAGGTGGACAAAGGCCGGTACAGCCTAGATCGGACGCGCTATCTGCCGGCCATTCGCTTCAACCTGCACGAGGCCATGGCCTTGTTCCTGGCCTCCCGCCTGCTCACCCGCTACGCTGATTCTCATCATCCCCACGTGGCGCACGCCATTGACAAACTGGCCGCCGTGATGCCTAAGGACCTGCTCCAGCGCCACATGGTTCGCGCCGCCGAACTGGTGCGGGCGCGGCGCGGCCTGCCCGACCTGACCCGGGTGCTGGAACAACTGACCGAGGCGTGGGCCAACCGCCGCCGGGTGCGGCTGTGGCAAAAAGACTCGGACAAAGGCCCCAGCCGGCCGCGCCTGTTCGAGCCGCACTTTTTGGAGCCGTCGGGCGTGGGCTTCTCGCTGTACGTGATCGGCTACGATGTTCACAAGCAGGCCTGGCGCACCTTTCACCTGGGGCGGTTGGATCGGGTGGAGATTCTGCCGGAGCAGTTTGAGCCGCGCACCGATTTTGACCTGTACACTTTTCTCAAACGGGCCTGGGGCATCAACTGGGGGAGCGGTCAGGACGTGATCGAGGTGCGCCTACGCTTCCCGCCGGGGCGCATCACCGCGCGGGTGAAGGCCAGTGAGTGGCACATGTCCCAGCACATTGAAGACCTGCCCGACGGCGGCTGTGTGCTGGCGGTGAAGATCGGGGACTACATCGAGATGAAACCCTTCATTCGGCAGTGGGGCAAAGATGTGGAAGTGCTGGCCCCGGAAACGTTGCGCCGCGAGATTGCGGAGGAGATGCGCGCGGCGGCGAGGTTGTATGACTAAACCACTTCGACCCTGCATGAGTGAACACTGTATGCACTGAAATTTCATAAGATGGTCTCAAATCAGGTGCCGTATGTCTCAACGCCAGCAACTTGAACGCCTTATGGAAATTGATCGCCAGATTCGGGCGGGCTTGTACCCCAACGCCACGCGGATCGCTGAGAAGCTGGAGGTGAGCAAGCGGGTAATTTATCAGGACAAGGCCTTTCTGCGTGACCGGCTGGGCGCGCCCATCAAGTACGACCGCGAGCGAGGCGGCTGGTGTTACACCGACCCGACGTGGGTACTGCCAAACATGTTTGTCACCGAAGGCGAACTGGCGGCCTTCTTTCTGAGTGTGGAAGTGGCTCAACGCTATCTGGGCACAGCTTTCGAAGCGCCCTTGCGTTCGGCTATCACCAGATTGGCCGGCAGCTTGGGTGACCGCGTGCCGGTGAGCCTGGAACAGTTGCGCGAGCATTACACTTTTGCCGCCCCCGACGCCCCCAGCGTTCATCTTCAGATTCTGACCGACATACACCGTGCTATTCAGGAGAAGCAGCAGGTGCTCATGCGTTATTACACAGCCAGCCGTGATGAATGGAACGAACGCACCGTCAATCCGCACCACATCTACAACCTGCGCGGCGATTGGTACGTCTTTGCCTACGACGAAAACAGGAAGGAGATGCGCAATTTTCATCTGGGGCGGGTAGCGTGGCTACAGGTGCTGGCCGAGGGCTTCGAGCGTGTGCCCAATTTTTCGCCGGAGGATTGGATGCGCACGGCGTTCCAATATGAACGCGGCGGGGAGCCACAGGATGTAGCCATCCGCTTTGACGCTTATCAGGCTCGCTGGATTCGGGAGCGGCGCTGGCATGAGACTCAACAACCGCTGGAGGAATTGCCCGACGGCAGCGTGATCTTGCGTTTTCGCACCGGCGGGCTGGGAGAAGTGAAGCGCTGGGTGATACAATACGGCCCGCACGCTGCGGTGCTGGCCCCCGAAGCCCTGCGCCGTGAGATTGCAGAAGAATTGAGGGCGGCGGTGCGAATTTACGAGCCGTCGTCCTGAACATCCAACCCTAATTTTCAAAAGGAGAAACTGCCATGACTCAAACACTCACTCTCGACATTGTGAAACAGGCCGTCGCCGGCACTGCCGCCGCCTTCCGGCGCGTGGTGGAACTGGAGCCGGCCGGCGGGCCGGGCGCGAAGGTGTTCCCGCCGACCTATGAAGGCGGCAAGTACGCCACCGAAAAGCGCCGCATCAACGGTGAGACGGTGGACTGTGTCCTGCTCGATTCGGTTCAATCGCAGGCGAATCGAATGGAGCTGGCGTTGCAGGAGGCCGTTGATGAAAAGCCGCCGCGCATCTCTCTGCCGGTCATCACTGTGGATTTCTCCGACACGGAGGCCTCGTTCATCGGCAGGATTACCAGCCTTGAAGCTCCGCACCGCATCGCCGATGCGATTTTGCGCGACAGCGCGTGGGATGATGGCGCAGGCAAGAAAGTGCCGTTTCGCAAAACGCCTGCGGGGGCGGCTTTGGACACTGCAAGCCTGCAAGATGCTACAGCTCTGTTTGAGCATTGTCCAACCGCGCTGGTGTTTGGCATGTGGGACTCAACCGGCGCACGCGGCGGCCTGGGTGTGAAGTTTCCGCGCGCCATTGTCTCGGAAATCATCGGCACTGGCGCATTGCCGGGCCAGCGCACCGGCGGTCGTCTCGACCCACTGCAAATTGCTTTGAAAGCGGGGCCCGTTTATGAGACCGAAGACGGCGACTGGACTCTTGACCCTGCCAAAGCGAAACAAAAAGACGGCAAGCCCGTCCTGTATAGCAAGAAGGGCAGGCCCTCGGAGATCAATCACGGCAACGTAACGCCGTCCCTGGTGGTTCAGAAGGACAAAATGGGGAATCCTCTGGACAAAAGCGGCGCTCCCACCAAGCGAGCCGATGAATGGATCCCGATTGGCGGCTTCACCATTGACCGCGCCCAGCAAATTACCGTGATTTCACTTCCGGCCCTGCGGCGTCTGCGCTTTCCGGCGAACGGCAACAACAACTCTGAGCGTGACCTTGCGGGTCGAACAGCGCTCACCGCGCTGGCGCTGTGCGCGGCAACGTTGAGCGGCGAGAAAGGCTACAACCTGCGCTCGCAATGCGATCTGTATGTTCCCTCGGGTGTGCCGGAGTGGGAAATTCTGGGTCAAAACGAGGCCTTCCCTTTGAACGCCGAGGATGCGGTGAAGCTTTTCGATCAGGCCGTCGAAGAAGCGAAGAGTGCCGGTTTGCCCTGGAACTCGGCTGGCATGAAGTTGACTCCGCGCGCCGATCTGGTTCAGATGGTTGTTAACAGTCGTGAGCGCGGCGGCGCGGAGCAGGATGAGGAGGAGGCCTGATGTTCTCCATCGCCATCCGTTATCTGTGCGGCTGGGCCTCCGCCGCATCCAACAAGAAAGAGGAGCCTGAATGGCCCCCACACCCTGACCGCGTGTTTATGGCACTGGTGGCGGCCTGGGCCGAAACGGACGCGAACGAAGCCGAACGGCAAAGCCTTTTGTTCTTGCAGCAACTGCCCGAGCCATGTCTGAGCGTTTCGCTGGACTCTGAGCTACACGCCGCTATCTCCGTCTTTCAACGCAACAGCGATGTGGAGGAACATGTACCTGTGCCTGTGTACGTACCGACACCTATCAGTGATGAGGAACTTCGCAAAGGGCGAAAGAGCGAAGACCTCCTCAAAGTTTTGCCATCGAGACGTAAGCGCGACAAACGCCACTTCCCCGCCGTCATCCCCGAAAGCGACACGGTGTACCTCATCTGGCCGGACGCGGAACTGCCCGCCGAGCACCGCGCCGCGCTGGAGCGGCTGTGCGCCAAAGTGGGCTATCTGGGCGATACGTCCTCGCTGGTGCAGATGTGGATGGAGGACAACCCGCCGCCGCCCACGCTGGTGCCGACCGACGAACGTCACTACTCCTGCCGCCTGCGCGTGTTCTACCCCGACAGACTCAAGGTTTTGCAAGATGTCTATCAGCGTGACATGGATGCCGGACAATACATGCCGCGTGAGTCCACGTTCAAGTGGGGCTATTACCGCGAACCGGAAGTGGAGAAGCCGCCGACACCCACATCGCACTTCACCGACCTGCTGGTGCTCCGCCGCACCGCCGGCCCGACGCTGGACATCACCGATACGCTCTGGCTGGCGAAAACCCTGCGCGACGCCGCCATCGGCCTTTGGGATGAACGCATCGGGCCGCCCGTCCCCGAATGGCTCAGCGGCCACACGCCCGAGGGCGAGCGCAGTCGGCGCGAGAACGGCCATCTGGCCTTTGTGGCTCTGCCGAACGTGGGCCACCAGTACGCCGACGGTGAACTGAAAGGCATGGCGCTGGCCATGCCGCAGGACGTGACCAAAGATGAACGGACTTTGCTGCTGGACGCGCTCTTTCCGTGGGATGAAGAGAGCAGCGAAGCCCGACCGCTGGAACTGCCTCTGGGCCGCCTCGGGGTGTGGCGGCTCGAACAGGAAACCCGCTCGTTCCCGCGCATGGTCACGCTTCGCAAGGCCGTATGGCTCGGCCCCGCCGAACGCTGGGCCACCGTCACGCCCATTGTGCTCGACCGCTATCCGAAGAACGGCGAAAGCGAAGCCGAGGAGATGGCGGCGGCGGCCTGCGAACGCATCGGCCTGCCGCGCCCGCGCGAAGTGGTGCTCATGCCCGGCTCGCTCTTTATCGGCGTCCCTCCGGCCCGGCGCTTCCCGCCTCTGCCAAAGAAGTTTGGCAAGACGCTTGACCAGCACACCCACGCGCTGTTGATTTTCGATCAGCCGGTGCGCGGACCGATGCTGTTGGGCGCGGGGCGCTATCGCGGCTACGGCCTGTGCCGCCCCTGGCATTCAGGAGGTGAGGCATGACGAATCTGACTTCTGGACGCTTTGAAGCGTTTTTTACCGAATTGCACGGGTATTCACCGTTCCCGTGGCAGAAACGGCTTGCCGCGAAGGTGATGGAAGGAGAATGGCCCAAAACAGTGAAACTGCCCACCGCCAGCGGCAAGACGGCGCTGATTGATGTGTGGGCATATGCGTTGGCGGCGCAGGCCGCTCTGCCCGCCGCTCAGCGCACTACCCCGCGTCGCATGGCCTTCGTGGTGGACCGGCGCGTGATTGTGGACGAGGCGCACAAGCGGGCCGAGAAAATTGCCAGACGTTTGAGTGAAGCAGATGGCGGCATCCTGAAAGAAGTGGCGGATGCCCTGCGCCGACTGGCCGCGCCGGACTCGACCGTCCCCCTCCAGTGCTTCCAACTGCGCGGCGGTATGTACCGCGACGACGACTGGGCGCGCACACCCACCCAGCCCACGCTCATCACCAGCACCGTTGACCAGATCGGCTCGCGCCTGCTCTTCCGCAGTTACGGCTTCGTCAAGGGCTTCACCTACCCCATCCACGCCGGGCTGACGGCTTTCGATATGCTCATCGTGCTGGACGAGGCCCACTGCTCCCAGCCGTTCTATCAGACTGCTACTGCGATAGAACGCTACCGCGCGTGGGCGAAAGTAACCCTGCCCGGCCCGTTCGGCTTCGTCACCATGACGGCCACACCGCCCAAAGATGCCGGCAAGCCTTTCGAGCTGGACGATGAAGACCGAAACCACGAGATTCTTTCGCGCCGCCTGAATGCTTCCAAGCCGACGCTCCTGCTTGCGCCGGTGGGCGATGTCAAGGATGACAAATCAAAACTGCGTGAAGCGCTGGTGAACGCGCTGGTGACGCAGGCCGAGGGGTTGGCGAACAAGGGGCTGAGGGCCATTGGCATAATGGTCAACCGCGTGGCGACGGCCAAAGACGTTCACACCGCGCTGGAAGCCAAAGGCCATAAGTCGCTCCTGCTCATCGGGCGGATGCGGCCCTTTGACCGCGACCTCGTTCAGCGCGGGCCGGACTTCGAGCAATTGCTGGCCGATAGGAGCGAGACGCGCCAACTCGATGCGCCCGTGTTCGTGGTGGCAACGCAAACGCTCGAAGTGGGCGCGAACCTGGATTTCGACGGGCTGGTGAGCGAGTGCGCCAGCCTCGATGCTCTGCGACAGCGCTTTGGCCGCCTCAACCGCATGGGTCGCCAGATTCCGGCGAAAGGTGTGGTAGTGATTCAAGCCGACCAGGCCAAAGACTCCAAAGATGACCCCGTGTACGGTGCGGCACTCGCGGAGACCTGGAAATGGCTGAAGAATCTCCCGGCTTTACGTGAAAAGCCTGTCAAACGCAAGGATGGCAAAAACCCAGGAGCGACCAAAGGCGACAAGCGCGTGGATTTGGGCATCACCGCGCTCCAGCCGCACCTCGACTCGCTGGACGATGAAACCTGCGACGCACTGCTGCAGGACTCGCTCGATGCGCCGGTGATGCTCCCCGCCCACATTGACGCCTGGGCGCAGACCTCGCCCATGCCCCTGCCCACGCCGGATGTGTCCATCTTCCTGCATGGCCCACAGCGCGGCCTGCCCGAAGTGCAACTTGTGTGGCGGGCAGACCTGCCCCCGTTGAGCGGGCAAAACGAAGACCTGTGCATTGACACGGTCGCTCTCTGCCCGCCGACCTCGGTCGAGGCCCTGCAAGCACCGCTGTATCTGGTGAAGCGTTGGCTGCGTCAAAGAGATCGCGCCGCCGATGACCGTCTGGCCGACGTGGAGAGCAGTGTACAACCGGCTGACGACCGCGACTCGAACAAGCATGGCCGCTCCGTGTTGATCTGGCGCGGCCCGAAGAAAAAGAAGCGAGGCCGCGCACAGCAGAGCGGCGTGGATGAAAAGAAGGAAAGCCGCGTCACCAATGACCCGGACGACATCCTGCCCGGCGACACGGTGATTGTGCCGGCAGAGTACGGCGGCTGGGAAATCTTCGGCCACCTGCTCAACCCCGATAAGCCCGACATCGCCGAGGCCGCGCGCTTTCAGGCCCGCCGCCAGTTGGTCTTCCGTCTGCATCCGAGCCTGCTGACCTATCTGCCCGACGGCCCGGCGCGGAGCGCATTACGGGAAGCTGCCAACGCCGAGGACAGGCCCGACCTTGAAGAAGTCAAAACGGCTTTTGAAGAACTGGCGCAATCCGGGCCGGAACACCTGCGTGAACTATTCAAGGCGCTGGCTGGCGCGAGACTCAAAGCCGAGGAATATCCGGCCCGTGATGAACAGGCCGTTCCCGGCTGGGTGATCACCGGCAAACTGCCCGATGCCAAAGCCGAGGCGGAAACCGAACCGACTCCGGCCGATGAGGATGATGAACTCTCGCTCAAAGGGCTTGTGACACTAACACAGCATGTTGACGGGGTGACGAACTTCGCCGTGCGCTTCGCCGAGCAGTGCGGCCTGCCGCCCGAACTGGTGAACGATTTTCGGTTGGCCGGGCAATTCCACGATGCGGGCAAGGCCGATCCGCGCTTTCAGGCGTGGCTGTATGGCTGCATGAACCGTCGCTATGTGCGCGGGCGCAGTGAACTCATCGCCAAGTCCGAGGCCAAAAGCGAGGCCCGCAAGTGGGAGGCCAAAGCCGAGAGCGGCTACCCCGAAGGCTCGCGCCACGAACTGCTCTCGGTCAGCCTGATTCAAAACAACGAACAACTGAAAGCGCAGGCGCACGACTGGGATCTGGTTCTGCATCTCATCGTCAGCCATCATGGGCGTTGTCGCCCCTTTGCGCCGGTGGTGGATGACCCCAACCCGGAGACGGTGGAAGTGGAACTCTACGGCCAAAAACTCACCGGCACGACGCGCACCGGCCTGGAACGGCTGGACAGCGGCGTGGCCGAACGCTTCTGGAAACTGACCCGCAAATACGGCTGGTGGGGGCTGGCCTGGCTGGAAGCCATCTTCCGGCTGGCCGACCATCGCCAGAGTCAAAAGGACATGGGCAGGTGAACCATGGCAACCGTTGAACTCACCCTCACCGGCCCCGATGGGGCCAACCCGCTGGGCTTCCTGTGCGCCCTCGGCGCGCTCCGCACCTTGAGCAATGCCTGGCCCGACTCCGAAGTGAAGATGAAATGGGAACAGATCGGCGCGGCCTGGCGGCCCGTTCTGCGCGCCAATCATGCCGATTTGGACGGTAAGGATGAGGCAGACCAGAGGGATGTGATTGTGAACGCCATCTTCGAGGAGTTGAAGAAGATGGAGGGGCATCCGGCGTTTGCGTTCAAAGACAAAGATGGAAATGAGTGGGTCACGACAGAAGTAGGCCTTGATGAATACCAGCGCTATGCGAGGGAGGCAACGGCTGAAGTTTCTTCTCTCCATCTGCGATGGATGGAATTCGTTGCCGCCTTTGCATGTGAGTCTCTCGGCAAGTCAAGCGCCGTGCAAGACACCGAGTTTCGTTTCTTGGGCGGCGGCAAGCAACGGTTTATGGTTGCTATCCGCAATCTGGTCGCAAATACTCAGCCAAGACATCTGCTGGAAGCCATGTTTGGCCCCTGGCGTTACGAAGACCCAGGCGATGGAAACATTGCTTTGCGATGGGACCCGGCAGATGATCGTCGCCATGCTCTACGCTGGACTGATCCAACCCAACAAACGACCAAGGTGATTCAAGGCAAGAAAAAGTCGTCAAAAATCTGGACTGTCATCGGCGCCAATCGCCTGGCAGTTGAGGCCTTACCGCTTTATCCTGCATTTCCTGCATCAAATAGATTGGCAACAACGGGATTCAAAGGCGGGCGCAGAGATGGCAAATTCTGGACCTGGCCGATGTGGGATGCCTTTCTGAATGTTGAGGCTGTTCGGAGTGTGCTTGCGATTTCTGAGTTGCAGGCAGATCAACCGGATCGTGCTGTACTAGCGCCACGAGGCGTAGTTGAGATTCATCGCGCGCAGAAAATTGGTGTTGGAAACTACAAGAACTTCACACCTGTCCAGCCTGTTTAGAGTTTCTTTCCGCTACGCCTGCCACTTTGGCCTCGGCCTGTTTGTGCCGGCCTAAGCCTATGACCACACTCACCCTCACCCGTTACACTCTCCGCGCCTCTAAGCCGGTGGATGTGCGCCAGACGCTACGCTTTGGCGAACAGGCCCGCCGCGCCGCGCAGGCCGTCTATGGCCGCCTGTTTGCCGGGGCCGCCTCGCCCACGCTCTCCGGCAAACAGCCCAACGGCGAGCCGCTGGCCGGCCACGCCCACGCCTTCTTCCTCCCCACAGATGAGGACGGCGATGGCGCGTTGGATCACCTCACGTTGTATTGCGCCGCCGGCTTCGGCCCGCAGGAGCAACAGGCGCTGGCCGCGCTGGATCAGGTTTATCTGCCCGATGACCGGATTCAGGCCGTGCTGGAGCGCCGGCCCGGCGCGCAACCGGCCGATTTCCCCGCCGCCCCATTACTGGCTCGGAGCGCGCGCTGGCGCTCGGCCACGCCCTTTGTGCTGACGCGGCACTACAAGGAGCGCGGACAAAAGCGCGACCGCTTTCCGCCGGAACAGTTGCCGGAGACCAACTTGCGCGAGGAAGCCGCCCGCCGTGGGTTGCCGCCCATCACCACCCTAACGCCGCTGGAAACTGGCGCGCTCTGGAACCACAGCACGCGCCAACCCACCGGCCCGCGCCCGCTGTATTGGGCGGAGTTCCATCAGCGCCGCGCCTTTGGCGAGGGCCGCCACGGCCATGACTTGGGCAGAGGGTTTGAGATTGAGTTCGCCGAAGCCGTGGGGGGGCCGATTGCGCTCGGCTACGCCTGCCACTTTGGCCTTGGCTTGTTTGTGCCGGCCTAGACCCTAAATACCTATCTCTAAACCCTAAGGGTCTTAGAGACGCAAAACCAATGAGGTTTAGAGATAAGTTCTAAAGGTCTTGAAGACCCTTAGGGTCTCGCCTTCCACCTATGACCGACCTTGCTCCTGCCCTTGCCCTCCCCGACGCCGTGCCCGCGCGCATGGTGAACGAGTTCGCCTACTGCCCGCGCCTCGCCTACCTTGAATGGGTGCAGGGCGACTTCGAGGACAACGCCGATACCGCCGATGGCCGCTACAAACACCGGATTGTGGATAAGGAGGGCGGCCTGCTCCCCTCTCCCAACGGGAGAGGGGACGGGGGTGAGGGAGAGACCATCCACGCCCGCTCCGTCTGGCTCTCTGCGCCGGAGGAGTGGTTAACGGCGCGCATGGATTTGATTGAGGGCGAAGGGCTGGATGTGACGCCGGTGGATTATAAGCGTGGGGCCGCGCCCGATTTGCCGGAAGGGGCGTGGGAGCCGGACCGCGTGCAGTTGTGCGCTCAGGGGCTGATTTTGCGCGCCAACGGTTACCGCTGTGCAGGCGGGGTGATTTACTACATCGAAAGCAAAACCCGCGTGCCGGTAGCCTTTGATGAAGCGCTGGTGGCCCGCACCCGCGAGCTGGTGCAAGGCCTGCGGGCTATGGGCGCGCGCGCTCAAATCCCGCCGCCGCTGGTGGATAGCCCCAAATGCCCCCGTTGTTCGCTGGTGGGCATTTGCCTGCCGGATGAGACGCGCTTCCTCACGCTGGGCGGCGAAACGCCCGAAGCGGAACGCGACCCTGAAGCCGAGGCCGAAGCCGAAGAACGGGTGCGCCGCCTTATGCCGGCCCGTGATGATGCTTTGCCGCTGTATGTTCAGGAACAGGGCGCGCGGGTGAGCAAAAGCGGTGAAGCTTTAGAAGTGTGGCTAAAAGACCAGCGCCTAGGGGCCAGCCGCCTGTTTGAAACTTCGCAAGTGGCCTTGTTTGGCAGTGTGCAAATCACCACTCAGGCCCTCAGTGAGGCGCTTGACCGTGATATCCCGGTATTGTTCTTTAGCATGGGCGGCTGGTTTAAGGGGCTGGCGCACGGCATGGCGCACAAAAATGTAGAAATGCGGCTGGCGCAATACCGCGCCGCCCAAGACCCAGCCGCCAGCCTAAAGTATGCCAGCCTGTGGGTGGCGGCCAAAATCCGCAACTGCCGCACCCTCCTTATGCGCAACCACCCCAACCCGCCCGCCGCCACGCTGGAGGCCCTCAGCCGTTTGGCGCGCGACGCCGGCCGCGTGGATAACATGGCTTCGCTCTTGGGCGTGGAAGCTTTAGCCGCCAAACATTACTTTGCCGAGTTTAGCGGGATGATAAAACGCAAGCCCACCGGCGGCGAATGGCGTTTTGATTTTAATGGCCGCAACCGCCGCCCGCCGCGCGACCCGTTGAACGCGCTCCTTTCTTACGGTTATTCTTTGCTGGCGAAGGAATTAACCGTCACCGCGCTGGCGGTAGGCTTTGACCCATTTCTGGGTTTTTATCATCAACCGCGTTATGGCCGCCCCTCGCTGGCGCTGGATTTGATGGAAGAGTTTCGGCCGCTGATTGCGGACTCGGTGGCCCTGAACGTGATTAATAACGGCATCCTCACGCCCGATGATTTTGTGCGGCGCGGCCCGGCCTGCGCCTTTACCTCGGAAGGCCGCCGCAAGTATCTGCGCGCCTACGAAGCCCGGCTGGATACCCTCATCACCCACCCAATTTTTGGCTACAAAATCAGCTACCGCCGCGTTTTGGAAGTGCAAGTGCGTTTGCTGGGGCGGGCGCTGGCGGGGGAAATCCCCGCTTACCCGCCGTTTGTGACGAGGTAGTAAAACAATGCGGCTGTTATATGTGGTGACGTATGATATCCGGGATGATAAACGCTGGCGCAAAGTGTTTAAGCTGATGCGCGGCTATGGCGACCATGTGCAGTACTCGGTTTTTCGGTGCGAGCTTTCCGAACGTGAGCGGGTGGAATTGATGGAGAAGCTGACGCAGGCCATTAAAGCCACCGAGGATCAGGTTCTGCTGTTTCCGTTGGGGCCGGCGGGCGGCCAACGGGAGCTGAACGTGCATGCAGTAGGGCTAACTTATAAGCCGGTGGAACACGGCGCAGTGATTATATAATTTAAGTCGTTCCGCTAGAGTTGTTTTGAGCCGGAAAACCTATCGGACGGCAAGTTTGTGGATGGTTTTCATGCGCCACTCAAACCGGTTAGGTTTGGGCTTAGCACATTAACAAGGGTTTGCTCTTTTTTTGAATTTTGCGCCGCGAGCGCGGCGGCGGCCCCGCCGCCGCGCTGAGCCGCTCGCAAGTTTGACTCTAATGAAGGCCGATTGAATTTTGCCTTTTGGCAAAAGAAAGCATAAGTACATCATGCCCCAAAAGCCATTGCTCTCGCAAACTGCGCTAAAATGTGCTTGGATTGTAGGCTTTGGAATAGGCGGCGTTTCCACGCTTGAAAAAGTGTGGCCCCATTGAAGCAACCTATCTCGGCAAGTTTGCCAGCGGCGCAACCGGCGGTTTCCACGCTTGAAAAAGTGTGGCCCCATTGAAGCATACCAGTGACTTCAACACCAACACAGATGGTTGGAATGTGTTTCCACGCTTGAAAAAGTGTGGCCCCATTGAAGCCTTGCGGGGAGGTGGGGAGGTGGTGAGCTTTTGCCTATGTTTCCACGCTTGAAAAAGTGTGGCCCCATTGAAGCACGCCCGCGAGTTGGGCGGGCTTGACACAATCTATAGTTTCCACGCTTGAAAAAGTGTGGCCCCATTGAAGCCAGTATGAGCGCGTGCAAGCATTGGCGCAACGCTTCGTTGTTTCCACGCTTGAAAAAGTGTGGCCCCATTGAAGCCCATCGTAACCGAAGTGGAGAAGTTGTATTTGGTTTCCGTTTCCACGCTTGAAAAAGTGTGGCCCCATTGAAGCGCACACCGCCGAAGATGCCGGTTGGGGCGATATACGCGTTTCCACGCTTGAAAAAGTGTGGCCCCATTGAAGCGTAGAAAAGCGCACCAGATAGCCGCCCACCTTGCCATCAGTTTCCACGCTTGAAAAAGTGTGGCCCCATTGAAGCTGTGCTAGTGGTGATAACGCTCGTTACGCCCATTATGTTTCCACGCTTGAAAAAGTGTGGCCCCATTGAAGCGCCCGCCGTACCGGATGACGTGGACGATGAAGCTGAGTTTCCACGCTTGAAAAAGTGTGGCCCCATTGAAGCACCTGTAACCGCCCGTAAGTGTTGACCCGTTACCGCGTTTCCACGCTTGAAAAAGTGTGGCCCCATTGAAGCGCGGCTATGTTGCCAGCGGTGCGGACAGTATAAACAGGTTTCCACGCTTGAAAAAGTGTGGCCCCATTGAAGCCGCCATCTGCATTAGGCCCGCACTTTTGCCGCCGCACACGTTTCCACGCTTGAAAAAGTGTGGCCCCATTGAAGCCGGCGGCTACTCAAAGCGAGCCGACCTTTGGCGAAGTGTCGTTTCCACGCTTGAAAAAGTGTGGCCCCATTGAAGCTACGGTTGCCAAAGCCACATTTATGGTACTCGGATGCTCCGTTTCCACGCTTGAAAAAGTGTGGCCCCATTGAAGCCCAGTAACCAGAGGTGAGCGGGTTTTCCTCTTTTCGTTTCCACGCTTGAAAAAGTGTGGCCCCATTGAAGCCAACGTACCGCGCACGCGCTATCCTGCCGATGACGGCAGTTTCCACGCTTGAAAAAGTGTGGCCCCATTGAAGCATAGTCACTAGCCCAAGCATCACCCAATCTCGGATAGGTTTCCACGCTTGAAAAAGTGTGGCCCCATTGAAGCTACATTCCTAAATCGCTTTCTGCATAAACGGCTCATAGTTTCCACGCTTGAAAAAGTGTGGCCCCATTGAAGCTATGTCGGCGAAAACGGTACGGAGCCAAACACGCCGTTTCCACGCTTGAAAAAGTGTGGCCCCATTGAAGCCAACATTACCCAGACTTCCGCTAAAAAGAACAAGACAGTTTCCACGCTTGAAAAAGTGTGGCCCCATTGAAGCTCGACCTGTACAAAATCGGGCGGGCGAACTACCTGCCCAGTTTCCACGCTTGAAAAAGTGTGGCCCCATTGAAGCCCTATACGGATGTGTGGACGTTTCCAACGGTGCAAGCCGTTTCCACGCTTGAAAAAGTGTGGCCCCATTGAAGCCAATCAGTAACGTATCGAGCGGGATGCGGCTGTCCGCAATGTTTCCACGCTTGAAAAAGTGTGGCCCCATTGAAGCACCTACATTGGCGCGGCTCCCGACATGGGAGCGAACGTTTCCACGCTTGAAAAAGTGTGGCCCCATTGAAGCTTGCTCATGTCGTCAGTATATGGGCTAACGCGGATTTGTTTCCACGCTTGAAAAAGTGTGGCCCCATTGAAGCTGCCCCTCAGCAGTGATGGCACCGCTGGCAGAGAGGTTTCCACGCTTGAAAAAGTGTGGCCCCATTGAAGCCACTCAAAGGAGAAACACGCAATGGAATTTATCAGTTTCCACGCTTGAAAAAGTGTGGCCCCATTGAAGCGCATTACTTGATTAACTCCGGTTGTTCTGGCTGTTGGTTTCCACGCTTGAAAAAGTGTGGCCCCATTGAAGCAGGAGCGGTGCTGTGCGGGAATCGTTTGGATGACGCTGTGTTTCCACGCTTGAAAAAGTGTGGCCCCATTGAAGCCGCCAAGTGGGTGGGCGGTTTAGCGGACGGCACAAGCGTTTCCACGCTTGAAAAAGTGTGGCCCCATTGAAGCTGCTTGCGCTTCCGTCAGCCGCACGGCATGGCGGCTCGTTTCCACGCTTGAAAAAGTGTGGCCCCATTGAAGCTAGGAACTTGCCGCAACGCTCGTGCCGTCACCATTCGTGTTTCCACGCTTGAAAAAGTGTGGCCCCATTGAAGCTTGGTGCTGATTGACCCAAGCCGCTGATAACTCAAAGTTTCCACGCTTGAAAAAGTGTGGCCCCATTGAAGCCGCTTAGTGGCTTGACGACACCAGCGCTCTTGAGAATCAGGTTTCCACGCTTGAAAAAGTGTGGCCCCATTGAAGCCACATTCACTTCGGGGGCTGGCGTTGGTTGGTCAGTCGTTTCCACGCTTGAAAAAGTGTGGCCCCATTGAAGCAGTAACCGTTGCCACAGCTCACCTATTACGGCGTACCGGTTTCCACGCTTGAAAAAGTGTGGCCCCATTGAAGCGGCGTAGGTGCGGAAGCGGTGCAAGTGACGGCGGCGGGGTTTCCACGCTTGAAAAAGTGTGGCCCCATTGAAGCCTGTTGACCACGCTTGACTTGATGCGCCCTTACCGCGTTTCCACGCTTGAAAAAGTGTGGCCCCATTGAAGCTAGTAAATTTGCACGCCCACGCGCCCCTTCACTGAAAAGTTTCCACGCTTGAAAAAGTGTGGCCCCATTGAAGCCGACACAACGTTGGGCGTGTTTGGGCTAATCGTTAGCGGTTTCCACGCTTGAAAAAGTGTGGCCCCATTGAAGCGCCGTGCAAACCACAACGGGCGGCGCACTTGTGCAAGAGGTTTCCACGCTTGAAAAAGTGTGGCCCCATTGAAGCGCGTTCCGTTTTGGTAGCTCTGCAAAGCGTCATACCGTTTCCACGCTTGAAAAAGTGTGGCCCCATTGAAGCCCTTACCGTCACGGTCTGCCAGAGTGGGCATTACTGTGTTTCCACGCTTGAAAAAGTGTGGCCCCATTGAAGCATGTTGATTGTGATTCCGTTAGTCATAAGCGCACCGCAGTTTCCACGCTTGAAAAAGTGTGGCCCCATTGAAGCCCCGCTTTGGAGCGGGCGCGGTGTGCGGTCTGCTATTGGGTTTCCACGCTTGAAAAAGTGTGGCCCCATTGAAGCACTTTGCACAACGGCGATTGTCTCGAATACCTTGCATCGTTTCCACGCTTGAAAAAGTGTGGCCCCATTGAAGCACGATGCGTTTGCAAAACTAAAACGCCTACTAGATAAGTTTCCACGCTTGAAAAAGTGTGGCCCCATTGAAGCGTCACCCACCGCGCCGCCGTCTAGCGCGTTACTCGCGTTTCCACGCTTGAAAAAGTGTGGCCCCATTGAAGCGCCCTGTGCGGCTATCAAAGTCTGCCGTCAGCGTCACGGTTTCCACGCTTGAAAAAGTGTGGCCCCATTGAAGCCTGGCGGGAGTAACGCCGTCACCTTGCGCGGTGCTGGACGTTTCCACGCTTGAAAAAGTGTGGCCCCATTGAAGCTGTTTGGTCTGTCGGTTAAAAAGTTTTTTGATTTTAGTTTCCACGCTTGAAAAAGTGTGGCCCCATTGAAGCCACCGTTACGCTGGGCGAGTTGAAGCCGTGGGCGGAGTTTCCACGCTTGAAAAAGTGTGGCCCCATTGAAGCGGTGATGGTTACGGTCATGGCCGCGAACGCGCCGCCGTGTTTCCACGCTTGAAAAAGTGTGGCCCCATTGAAGCTTACTCCGTGGTGACCGGCTTAGTCGGTGGCGCAACAAGTTTCCACGCTTGAAAAAGTGTGGCCCCATTGAAGCGCACTCCGTCAATGGCGAACCACTCCCACGGCTCGGCGGGTTTCCACGCTTGAAAAAGTGTGGCCCCATTGAAGCTTTGTTAGGGTTGCAATCTCGCCCAGCGCGGTGTCGTTTCCACGCTTGAAAAAGTGTGGCCCCATTGAAGCTGGCACTGTAGCCGATATACACGCCGCCGCCCTTGCGGTTTCCACGCTTGAAAAAGTGTGGCCCCATTGAAGCCGCACTTCCGCCGTGTGCTTGCGCCACTCATCGGCGTTTCCACGCTTGAAAAAGTGTGGCCCCATTGAAGCCCGTAATCCGCGAATACCTTAGACGGCGATTGAATGCCGTTTCCACGCTTGAAAAAGTGTGGCCCCATTGAAGCCAATTTGTCGTGCGCCAACAGACTCACGCCAGAAATAGGTTTCCACGCTTGAAAAAGTGTGGCCCCATTGAAGCAACGGCTCATCTTCGGGGAGCATGGCGACAACGGTGACGTTTCCACGCTTGAAAAAGTGTGGCCCCATTGAAGCTGACGTATCGCTGTCCGGCTAACTCGCTTGGATACTTGGCGTTTCCACGCTTGAAAAAGTGTGGCCCCATTGAAGCAACGTTGAGACGATGATTTATCAAAAATTATCACCGTTGTTTCCACGCTTGAAAAAGTGTGGCCCCATTGAAGCACATTGCCATTTGGAAGCAGTAGAGTGTGCCACTTTGTTTCCACGCTTGAAAAAGTGTGGCCCCATTGAAGCGAAACGCCATGACGCGCACACTCCGGCGGGCAAGTGTTTCCACGCTTGAAAAAGTGTGGCCCCATTGAAGCGAGAGAGCCGCCCGTGAAGCCGGGGCACATGATGTTGTTTCCACGCTTGAAAAAGTGTGGCCCCATTGAAGCCGGGTGGTTACGGGTCAACACTTACGGGCGGTTACGGGTGTTTCCACGCTTGAAAAAGTGTGGCCCCATTGAAGCCGAAGGAGATGAGCAAATGACGGCCGCCGCAGACCGTTTCCACGCTTGAAAAAGTGTGGCCCCATTGAAGCAGCATGTCGGTGATAGAGGCCGCGCCGCGTGTGCCAGTTTCCACGCTTGAAAAAGTGTGGCCCCATTGAAGCTCAATCGCGCCGTTGCGTGGAAATTGCACCGGGATGCCGTGTTTCCACGCTTGAAAAAGTGTGGCCCCATTGAAGCTTGGATAACGTCACCATATCCACGCCCGTACCGTCTGTTTCCACGCTTGAAAAAGTGTGGCCCCATTGAAGCGCGGCATGATGGATGCTCAATCAGCCACATTTGAAGGCAGTTTCCACGCTTGAAAAAGTGTGGCCCCATTGAAGCCCAGCGGGGCAGGTGAGTACCCCGCTGGCGTTACGGCTGTTTCCACGCTTGAAAAAGTGTGGCCCCATTGAAGCATGGGCAGTGGCGCAACAGGCAAGGCGGCGCTAAAGCGTTTCCACGCTTGAAAAAGTGTGGCCCCATTGAAGCGTTGTTTCAAGGAACGGGAAGCGAAACAATATATGGGTTTCCACGCTTGAAAAAGTGTGGCCCCATTGAAGCTGCGCTTCCCAGTTTTTTATCCATGCGTTCATTCGCGCCGTTTCCACGCTTGAAAAAGTGTGGCCCCATTGAAGCTCTGGCTCAGGGCTATCTTCGCCGTCCGGCGTGTACAGCTGTTTCCACGCTTGAAAAAGTGTGGCCCCATTGAAGCACCTTCGGGCGCGGGCGGGTATAGCACCATCATTCCCAAGTTTCCACGCTTGAAAAAGTGTGGCCCCATTGAAGCCGTTGATGGTTGCATCGCCCACCACCCACACCACCACGTTTCCACGCTTGAAAAAGTGTGGCCCCATTGAAGCGCCAGCGATGGGGAGTAACCGTTCTGTAATCGCATCGCGGTTTCCACGCTTGAAAAAGTGTGGCCCCATTGAAGCGCACTACGCACCATGCGCGGGTGCTGGGCGTAGTTTTGTTTCCACGCTTGAAAAAGTGTGGCCCCATTGAAGCCATCGCCCACCACCCACACCACCACGCCGCCGGGCTTGTTTCCACGCTTGAAAAAGTGTGGCCCCATTGAAGCCCAAGAAGGACGGAAGCACAGGCACAGCGTTTGAGGTTTCCACGCTTGAAAAAGTGTGGCCCCATTGAAGCGAGTCAAAGCGCCGCCAGAACGTCCAGCCTACAGCCGCACTCGTTTCCACGCTTGAAAAAGTGTGGCCCCATTGAAGCCGCTTCGTGACGCGATACACAACAGCCAACCGCACGGCGTTTCCACGCTTGAAAAAGTGTGGCCCCATTGAAGCGCTCAAAAGCCATCCCGTTAGAGTGCGGGCTTGAAGTTTCCACGCTTGAAAAAGTGTGGCCCCATTGAAGCTGACCGCTACTGGATTTACGACAAGGGCGACTGGCTGTTTCCACGCTTGAAAAAGTGTGGCCCCATTGAAGCGGTTTATGCGCATGTGGAGGGCGGCAAGGTGGTTTAGTTTCCACGCTTGAAAAAGTGTGGCCCCATTGAAGCTGACCGCTACTGGATTTACGACAAGGGCGACTGGCTGTTTCCACGCTTGAAAAAGTGTGGCCCCATTGAAGCAATGGTCACTGGCCCAGATGTTTTTGCATCTGGCACACGTTTCCACGCTTGAAAAAGTGTGGCCCCATTGAAGCCGGCGGTGCTGGGCTTTCAAGACCCGGCCAGCGTGACGTTTCCACGCTTGAAAAAGTGTGGCCCCATTGAAGCCGAACCAAGTTAGTGCTAGCATTTCCAACAACCTGACGTTTCCACGCTTGAAAAAGTGTGGCCCCATTGAAGCTTTTTGTTTGGGTGCACTCACTAATTTACGCCGCCAATGTTTCCACGCTTGAAAAAGTGTGGCCCCATTGAAGCCGCCCAACCCAAGCCGTGCCCAGCGTGAGTTTATTGCGTTTCCACGCTTGAAAAAGTGTGGCCCCATTGAAGCCACCACGCCTATGGGCCGGATGATGTTTATACAGTGTTTCCACGCTTGAAAAAGTGTGGCCCCATTGAAGCTGCAAAGCGTGCGCGACCGGCGGCGCACGGCGGTGGTTTCCACGCTTGAAAAAGTGTGGCCCCATTGAAGCGCCCGTCAGTGGGCCATTAAGTAGGGCGAAGCCTTTCACGTTTCCACGCTTGAAAAAGTGTGGCCCCATTGAAGCGGCTTGATAGGGTCGCAGTGGCCGGCGGAGCCAGGTTTCCACGCTTGAAAAAGTGTGGCCCCATTGAAGCCGGGCCGTTCGTTCACGGCGCGGCGCAACAAACGTTTGTTTCGGTGGTGTGTAGCCATTGGCCCGCCCGCACAATCCGTTTCCACGCTTGAAAAAGTGTGGCCCCATTGAAGCCGGGCCGTTCGTTCACGGCGCGGCGCAACAAACGTTTGTTTCCACGCTTGAAAAAGTGTGGCCCCATTGAAGCTCACCGCGCCAAAACTAAATACTTACAGCTTGCGAGGTTTCCACGCTTGAAAAAGTGTGGCCCCATTGAAGCGCTCCAGTGTGGGGGCGGAGGGTTGGGTAACAACGGGTTTCCACGCTTGAAAAAGTGTGGCCCCATTGAAGCGATGTGACGCGGACGTTGGTCAGCTCCAAATAATGGTTTCCACGCTTGAAAAAGTGTGGCCCCATTGAAGCCCCATCCCATGCCTCAAACGCTATAGGTATATTGGGCATGTTTCCACGCTTGAAAAAGTGTGGCCCCATTGAAGCGAGCCGCCCAGCATCACACCCAGCGGCAACCTATTGTTTCCACGCTTGAAAAAGTGTGGCCCCATTGAAGCGAGTTTAATCATGCCGTATTGCGTATCTATTTGGCCAGTTTCCACGCTTGAAAAAGTGTGGCCCCATTGAAGCGCCGAGGTGTGGAGCCAAGGGCCGGAGGGCACGCAGTTTCCACGCTTGAAAAAGTGTGGCCCCATTGAAGCTTCGAGGCGCGCTTGCTCTTCGGCCAGCTGGGCTTGCGTTTCCACGCTTGAAAAAGTGTGGCCCCATTGAAGCGGCGAGAGCACGGCCAGCGTGCTATTGGCCGAGCAGTTGGAGTTTCCACGCTTGAAAAAGTGTGGCCCCATTGAAGCCGCAATGTGCGGCAGGAGGCAAGCTGGTGAACCTAAAGTTTCCACGCTTGAAAAAGTGTGGCCCCATTGAAGCCGCAGGCAATTGAGCGGATTGCGGAGCGGTTAGCAAGTTTCCACGCTTGAAAAAGTGTGGCCCCATTGAAGCGGTTTATGCGCATGTGGAGGGCGGCAAGGTGGTTTAGTTTCCACGCTTGAAAAAGTGTGGCCCCATTGAAGCGCTTATTTGCCAGAGCTGGGGGCGCGGGATGGGCAGTTTCCACGCTTGAAAAAGTGTGGCCCCATTGAAGCTTCTTGTTGCGCGGGTTTTCCCGCTGGCACGCGCTTGGGTTTCCACGCTTGAAAAAGTGTGGCCCCATTGAAGCTTCATCACCCCCAACGCATTCGCCAGCGTGCCTAAACGTTTCCACGCTTGAAAAAGTGTGGCCCCATTGAAGCTGGGAACATGCCCCGCCGCTGTGCACGATAGATATGTTTCCACGCTTGAAAAAGTGTGGCCCCATTGAAGCTCTCAATCTTCGCAATAACATTCTTGTATCCGCCTGCCAGTTTCCACGCTTGAAAAAGTGTGGCCCCATTGAAGCGGCCGCTTCCCAAAACAACCGCTCGCGCGGCGTGAGTAGTTTCCACGCTTGAAAAAGTGTGGCCCCATTGAAGCCATCCGCCCACGTCCGGCCCAGCCCCCCACCCGCCGGTTTCCACGCTTGAAAAAGTGTGGCCCCATTGAAGCATCTGCATCGCGGATAATACGCGGACTATCGTGGGGTTTCCACGCTTGAAAAAGTGTGGCCCCATTGAAGCCTTTTCGCCAGACTTGCGCGGCTTGTCCGCGCCATGTTTCCACGCTTGAAAAAGTGTGGCCCCATTGAAGCGCTTCCGGCCCACGTCCGCGCCCCCGCCAAACGCGGTTTCCACGCTTGAAAAAGTGTGGCCCCATTGAAGCACGAAAATGGAGTAATTTACGATGGCACTGAATATGTTTCCACGCTTGAAAAAGTGTGGCCCCATTGAAGCTTTGCGCTCAGTCGGTTCACCCAATGCCCCTTATCGGTTTCCACGCTTGAAAAAGTGTGGCCCCATTGAAGCCGGAGCGGCCTGAGCGGCCCCCTGCACATCCCTGCACGTTTCCACGCTTGAAAAAGTGTGGCCCCATTGAAGCCGGGAAGGGGTACAAGGGGAAAGCGGCCCACAAATGTTGGTTTCCACGCTTGAAAAAGTGTGGCCCCATTGAAGCTGATTAGCCAGCGCGCGGGAGAGACGGGGCTAAATCAGTTTCCACGCTTGAAAAAGTGTGGCCCCATTGAAGCAGGGCAGACGACATTTCAATCGGCTCGGTTTCTGGCGAGTTTCCACGCTTGAAAAAGTGTGGCCCCATTGAAGCGCCATCCAGCCGCCGCGCCCGCCGCGCGTGTGGCAGGTTTCCACGCTTGAAAAAGTGTGGCCCCATTGAAGCTAGGATGGCGTGGGCGATGGCTTCGGCAAAGGCAATATGTTTCCACGCTTGAAAAAGTGTGGCCCCATTGAAGCCCCGCGTTGTCCTGTCGCGTCCCAGTGGTAAAACAAAACGGGGTTTCCACGCTTGAAAAAGTGTGGCCCCATTGAAGCAGCGCAATCACAGGCGAACAGGCGAGCATTGCGCTGTTTCCACGCTTGAAAAAGTGTGGCCCCATTGAAGCCGTTGGCGTTTATGGCGCTTACCGCCGCGCCCAAGTAGTTTCCACGCTTGAAAAAGTGTGGCCCCATTGAAGCCCACTGAGAAGCACTAAAATAATGCTGCGCCATTCCAGTTTCCACGCTTGAAAAAGTGTGGCCCCATTGAAGCCTCTACGCACCGCTTGATTTTATCTTCGATGTCGGGGATGTTTCCACGCTTGAAAAAGTGTGGCCCCATTGAAGCGATCAGGTGGAGGGTGTGTAATGGCCGGTGATACGCGTTTCCACGCTTGAAAAAGTGTGGCCCCATTGAAGCTCTCTCGCACGTGCCAATACTGGGTCACACGTTGGGTTTCCACGCTTGAAAAAGTGTGGCCCCATTGAAGCTCGCGCATTGGGCGCAATTGCAGCAAGCCGTTGAGCGGGTTTCCACGCTTGAAAAAGTGTGGCCCCATTGAAGCCTGGCGTAGTTTTGCGCCACATTCAGAAAGTGATAGGCGTTTCCACGCTTGAAAAAGTGTGGCCCCATTGAAGCGGCGTAGGCGAAGAAGCGGAATGGGCTAAACGCTATGTTTCCACGCTTGAAAAAGTGTGGCCCCATTGAAGCACAATCTAACAGAAAGCAAAGTTGTAGCTTTGCCAGAAGTTTCCACGCTTGAAAAAGTGTGGCCCCATTGAAGCCGCGGGCTGGACGTGTTCATCGTGCCGTCACTGTTCAGCGTTTCCACGCTTGAAAAAGTGTGGCCCCATTGAAGCAAGCCCTGCGCCAGATGAAATTCTGTGCGCCCATAGTGTTTCCACGCTTGAAAAAGTGTGGCCCCATTGAAGCTCGGCGGCGTGTCGCCCATCGAGCCTTGCAATTTCTTCGTTTCCACGCTTGAAAAAGTGTGGCCCCATTGAAGCTGCGTCTTTGGGCGTCAGCTCTTGCGCACTTCTCAACTCGTTTCCACGCTTGAAAAAGTGTGGCCCCATTGAAGCATTTTCTTTCCCTCCGCCTTATCTATTCGGCGGCAGGGTTTCCACGCTTGAAAAAGTGTGGCCCCATTGAAGCTTGACCAGATCCGCCCGTCGCACAGTAGGCAGACCAGTTTCCACGCTTGAAAAAGTGTGGCCCCATTGAAGCGCCCACTAGCTCAGGGTCAATATCCGGCGCGATTCGATGTTTCCACGCTTGAAAAAGTGTGGCCCCATTGAAGCCTTTGGTACAACGACCCGATTAGCGCCGCGCCACAAAGTTTCCACGCTTGAAAAAGTGTGGCCCCATTGAAGCCAGGTGTTCGTCGAAATGCAGTTGGGAGGGTAGGAAGAGTTTCCACGCTTGAAAAAGTGTGGCCCCATTGAAGCAAGAAGTCAAAATAGACGAGGAAAAACGCAAAAAAAGGCGTTTCCACGCTTGAAAAAGTGTGGCCCCATTGAAGCATCGCGCTTGAGGTGCCGCGACAAATCGAGGATCTTTGTTTCCACGCTTGAAAAAGTGTGGCCCCATTGAAGCTCTGCTACCCACAGGTACATGGCCTGTAGGGTATCATGTTTCCACGCTTGAAAAAGTGTGGCCCCATTGAAGCTAGCCCACACTGCAAATATCCTCGCGCTAGACGGGTAAGTTTCCACGCTTGAAAAAGTGTGGCCCCATTGAAGCTGATTGCGTGAAAGTGGAGTAACGAACATGGCTAAGTTTCCACGCTTGAAAAAGTGTGGCCCCATTGAAGCCCTGCGCCGCCAAGCGGAGCTCTCCATGGGGCACTAGTTTCCACGCTTGAAAAAGTGTGGCCCCATTGAAGCAACATGGGATTCAGCCTGAAAAGTAATGACCGGATAGTTTCCACGCTTGAAAAAGTGTGGCCCCATTGAAGCGTTCGGGTTGGGGTGTAGGAAGGCGTGCGCGTCACACAGTTTCCACGCTTGAAAAAGTGTGGCCCCATTGAAGCCCAAATGGCAACCGAACGAGAGAAAAATCTCCACAGTAAGTTTCCACGCTTGAAAAAGTGTGGCCCCATTGAAGCGGGAATAACGCCCGCAAGTCATCGTTGCTCACGTAGTTTCCACGCTTGAAAAAGTGTGGCCCCATTGAAGCAGGCCAATCCGGAAAGTCTAAAGCGTCACGAACCTGGTTTCCACGCTTGAAAAAGTGTGGCCCCATTGAAGCGCCGAGAAGGCCAACCGGGCTGGAGCGGGGATGTGATTAGTTTCCACGCTTGAAAAAGTGTGGCCCCATTGAAGCCAACCCCAGCTTCCCAGCCAACCGGCTTATCTTCTTTGTTTCCACGCTTGAAAAAGTGTGGCCCCATTGAAGCTAAGTAGCCGAGGTATTGCCCACGGTCATAGCTCCACAGTTTCCACGCTTGAAAAAGTGTGGCCCCATTGAAGCTCACCGCCCGCTATCGAGCCCAACTTGTAAAGCGTTCAGTTTCCACGCTTGAAAAAGTGTGGCCCCATTGAAGCTTGTACTTGTAGGGGTTCTGGGAATTTCGCGGGTCGAGTTTCCACGCTTGAAAAAGTGTGGCCCCATTGAAGCCTAATCAATAGCAAGCCAAAAAAGAAGGGCAGGTCAAGTTTCCACGCTTGAAAAAGTGTGGCCCCATTGAAGCCGGATTATACGGCGGTCATCAGTCGCCGCACCCGACTGTTTCCACGCTTGAAAAAGTGTGGCCCCATTGAAGCTGGAGGCCGCGGAAGTCTGAGACGCCTACGGTGAGGGTTTCCACGCTTGAAAAAGTGTGGCCCCATTGAAGCTTGATCGAGTATTGCCGTGAGCGCGGCGCTCATGAGCAGTTTCCACGCTTGAAAAAGTGTGGCCCCATTGAAGCTCCGCAAGGAAGGCAAGCGGGATGTCAGCCGAGAAATCCGGTTTCCACGCTTGAAAAAGTGTGGCCCCATTGAAGCGTGAACACGGCCCGCTCACCCTCACGCGCAATGCGGGTTTCCACGCTTGAAAAAGTGTGGCCCCATTGAAGCGATGAAAATGACGGACTGGAGGCCGAATTATCGAACGAGAGTTTCCACGCTTGAAAAAGTGTGGCCCCATTGAAGCTGCGCGTCCACATGCTGGGGTCGGCGTAAGTGACGCCGTTTCCACGCTTGAAAAAGTGTGGCCCCATTGAAGCACAGAACAAACCGACTCGCACATTCCGCAGGCCATGCGCCGTTTCCACGCTTGAAAAAGTGTGGCCCCATTGAAGCTGGGTTATCGCTGTGGCGATTGGCTGGGCTTACTCTTGGTTTCCACGCTTGAAAAAGTGTGGCCCCATTGAAGCTTGGCGGACGCTGGTGGGATGCCAGAGTCCAAATGGAGGTTTCCACGCTTGAAAAAGTGTGGCCCCATTGAAGCAAAGTGCGCTGGAGGTGGCCGTACTTCGGGGTCAGTGCGTTTCCACGCTTGAAAAAGTGTGGCCCCATTGAAGCTTGATTGGCGCGGAGGGCGAAGGCTGGCTGACGCGTGGTTTCCACGCTTGAAAAAGTGTGGCCCCATTGAAGCGATGCCGGGCCGTATTGGTACGATGAAGCCTTTAGCGGTTTCCACGCTTGAAAAAGTGTGGCCCCATTGAAGCAAATTGAACTGGGTTCAACGGGTGGGCCGCGCAGTGCGCGTTTCCACGCTTGAAAAAGTGTGGCCCCATTGAAGCTACGCCGAGAAAGTCATTCGAGGGGCGTCGCATCAGGTTTCCACGCTTGAAAAAGTGTGGCCCCATTGAAGCGGCAGATTACGTATGGCGTGTACCGCGCGGTGAGGCAGTTTCCACGCTTGAAAAAGTGTGGCCCCATTGAAGCACCCCAAGTTGGCCGTGCTGAATGTGGAGAAGCCCACCGGTTTCCACGCTTGAAAAAGTGTGGCCCCATTGAAGCTTCGGGCCGGGCTTCATGCCCCCTCGCGTTTATCGGTGTTTCCACGCTTGAAAAAGTGTGGCCCCATTGAAGCCCGTAACCTTGTGGCGTCGTACCGTCCGCATTCAGGAATGTTTCCACGCTTGAAAAAGTGTGGCCCCATTGAAGCTGCAGTTTTGCAGATTGACTCATTGACCCAATCACTAGTTTCCACGCTTGAAAAAGTGTGGCCCCATTGAAGTTTGTTTGGCCTTTTCTGCGTCCGCGTGGAGTTTTTCGTTTCCACGCTTGAAAAAGTGTGGCCCCATTGAAGTGTGAGATCATCAACGCCCAACTCTGCCGTGCGATTAGTTTCCACGCTTGAAAAAGTGTGGCCCCATTGAAGTGTTGCCTCTGCGCGGGCTAGTTCAATAAACCCTGCTAGTTTCCACGCTTGAAAAAGTGTGGCCCCATTGAAGTTAACGCCTTGCGCTCGGCCTCCCGCGCCGCTAGTTGCTGTTTCCACGCTTGAAAAAGTGTGGCCCCATTGCAGGCATTTGCCGTCTTTTGTCTGCCCACTATTATTTGCGCAGGTCTCTCTGCCATGAAAAACGCCCTCTACAAAAAGTAAGGGGCGTTTTAGTTTGGGTACATCTTGGGCGGTTTAACGCCGACTCGTTGTGCGGGGCTAACTGACGAGAGAATGCCGCCATTCCAAGACTTCAAACTTCATCTTGGCGTCCGGGCTTAGGGTGGGAACAGGGTCAAACCCCAACTCATAATCCGCCGGGCTGAGCCTGAGCTTGCCATAGTGAAATAGGGTGGCAATCACCAACCCCATCTGTATCTCGGCCAGCCCCTGACCGAGGCAGAGATGCGGGCCTAAACCAAAGGGCGCATATACGCCGGGGCGGCGGTGCTCATGGCGCTCTGGCGTGTAGCGGCCAATATCAAACTTTTGGGGGTGAGGGAAATACTCTTCCAGATGATGCGGAACGGTGGTAGCAATGATGACGCGAGACTCTGCCGGAATCCGGTAGCCTGCAAACGTAAACGTTTGCGCGGCGGTGCGGGTAAGCGCGGGCGCTATCGGCCACAGCCGCATGGCTTCCATCGCCGCGCGGTGCGTCACATCTAAATCACGGAGTTTTTGTTCGGTTGGCCCTTCATCGGCAAACAACCTATCCGCTTCCGCCGTTACTTGCTCCGCCAAATCCGGGTATTTGAGCAAGGCATAGAGAATAAAAGCGGAAGTGCTGGAAGCCGTATCTAAACCGGCAATAAATGGCCCCAACACCGCCGTTGCCATATCTTCTCTGGGCAAAAAGTCTGGGTCTTCATGGTGTAAGGCCACCAACGCATCTATCAAATCTGGCGTTTCGCCTTTGCGCTGGCTGGGAAGGTGGCGGGCCAAAACTTCTTCTTCTATTTGCATCAATCGCGCTTTGGCTCGCCGGAAGTTGGGCAGTAAGCGCAAGAAGCCGGGGCGTTGTTGCGTTACCCGCGTCGCCAGAATGGTGCGGACTGCCGTGATAATCGTATCTAGATCTTGCTTGCCGGAGTAATTCGCCGCAATCATGCTGAGTTGTTCGGTGATGATGCGTTGAAGCGAGTATAGAGCCGGAAGCGGCTGGCGCAGGGGCCAGCTGGCCATTTCCGTTTTGGCAATGGTGATGGCGGTTCCCAATTTGCTAAAGAGAGCCGAGCGGGCATAACCGGGGCGCTGGACTTTGCGGAGGCGCACATGCGCCTCGCCATCCATGCTGATTAATGAGCGCTTCGCCCCAAATTCGGCGTCCTGCGCTTGCCAAAACTCCTTAGACCGGAACAGGTTTTTGCCTTCCTCCGCGTAAAACAGATTGGCCTCCACGCCCGCGAGGACGATGAATTCCCGATTGAGCGCGCGCACGCGAAAGACCGGCCCAAGTTTTTTGTATTGCTCGGTAAGAAAACCGCCGATATTTGTGGCCATGGGTTGCATGTTGCCCAAAATCGGCAATCCGGCCGCCAGCGGGATTTTTGGAACAGGTGGGTTTGTTGCCACAGTCGTCATAATCACTTCCTAGGGCTACTGATTAGGGCCGATGCTACCACATCTGTCTTGAAATGCTTTTCCACTGCTTACCTTCTAATGTCACAAGACGATGTCAGCTTCCTGTCCATTGACGAAATACTCAACCTCGTATATTCTCTTGAAACTAGTAAACAAATTAGTAATTTTCTGTTTATGTCCGTTCGCTTTGCTCTGCTGGGATTATTGGCTCAACGTGCGCGTCATGGCTACGAACTGCACTCCGCCTTTGAGGCGTTAGTGGGGGGCCAAGACCATTGGGATGTAAAGCCCGCCCAAATCTACACCACGCTGGCCCGGCTGGAGGAAAGTGGCTGGGTGGTTTATGAGGGCTCTGAACAAGAGGGCGGGCCGGAGAAGTACATTTACGCTATAACGCCGGAGGGGCGGGCGGCGTTGGTAACGTGGCTGTACGCCGGCATTGAGCGCCAACACAGCCGCGATGAGTTCTTTCTTAAGCTGATGCTGGCCCTGCTCACGGGCGAGGCCAAACCCGCTCAGCTCATTCAGGCGCAACGGGCCGCCCTTTATAAAGATTTGCACTTGGTGACTGGGCAACGTAACGCCTCCAACCCTCAACGTGAGCTGGCGCGGATTTTATTGTTTGATAAGGCCATCATGCACCTGGAAGCAGATTTGCGCTGGCTGGATATTTTGGAAGCGCGGCTGGAAGAAGTGAAGCGCCAACCATTGCCAGAGCCTGAACTTAAGCCGCGCGGCCGGCCTCGAAAAACAAACTAACTTTTTGCACTGACTTTCGCGGAGAAAAAAGATGTCTCTCGTTCAAGTTATCAACCTCATGAAGGTTTACGGCAAGGGTGATACAGCCGTGACCGCGCTCAATGGCATAAACCTTAGCGTGAATGCGGGCGAGTTTGTGGCCATCATGGGGCCAAGCGGCTGTGGCAAATCCACCCTACTTCACTTGCTTGGCGGGCTGGATAGCGCCACCTCGGGCCGCGTGGTGATTGATGGCGCTGACCTTTCCACGCTAAATGATCAAAAACTTACGGAACTGCGCCGCCGCAAAATTGGGTTTGTGTTTCAGTTCTTCAACCTCATCCCTGTTCTCACGGCCACCGAGAACGCCGCTCTGCCGCTGACGTTGGATGGCGTGAAGCCCGCCGCGGCTAAAGCCAAAGCCACTGAATGGCTGAACAAAGTGGGCCTCGGCCCGCGCCTCACCCACCGCCCAGATCAACTCTCCGGCGGCCAACAACAGCGGGTGGCCGTAGCCCGCGCGTTGGTTTCCGAGCCATCCTTAATTCTGGCCGATGAACCAACCGGCAACCTCGATTCCCGCGCCTCGGAGGAAATTGCCAACCTGCTCCGGCAAGTTTCCAATGAATGGGGCCGCGCGGTGGTGATGGTGACGCACGACCCACGCATTGCCGCGTATGCAGACCGCATTGTGTTCTTGAAAGATGGCGCAATTGTGGATGAAACCATACTTGACCCACAAAAATCCGCCAACTCGGAAGCGATTACGGACAGAATGCACGCCTTGGTTTGATGTTGGAGTTGCGCTTTTGGATGTTGATCTCTGCCTTGGGCATTGAGTATTGAGAGTTCGCCATGTTTTCTTTAACCCTTGCCTCCCGTTACCTCGCTGGGCGCAAACTGCGCACTGCGCTCACCACGTTGGCCATTGTGTTTGGTGTGCTGGTGATTTTTGGCATGAATACGCTTTTGCCCGCCTTTCTTGAGGCGTTTCAGGCCAACGCCATGGCGTTGGCTGACCAGACAGACGCCACGATTACCAACAAAACCGGGGAAGCTTTTGGCTTGGACGTGGCGCAGACTGTGGCAGACGTGGAGGGTGTGCGGGCTGTTTCAGTTAAACTCGAGCGGCCCCTCAACCTCCCACCCGATTATTTTGACCATGATCCCGCCACACCTGATCGCGTGACTTCGGTTTCACTGGTGGGCGGCGACCCGGAAATGCTCCGCGCCATCGGCTTTTACATTGTGGAAGAGGGGCGCTTCATTACGGCAGAGGATGCAGGCGTGGCCGTCATCACTAAATCCTTCGCCGAGGACATCGGCGTGAAAGTGGGCGATGTGCTGGAACTGCCCACCCCCACTGGCTTGGCAACCTTTGAGATTGTGGGTTTGCTCCCTCATCGCCGCATCCCCGGCAATGAGGTGGTGTTGACGCCGCTGGCGCAAGCGCAAAAACTGCTTGATATGCCGGGCAAGATCAACGTGATTGACGCCAACTTTGATAGCGCCGATGAAGCGCGGCGGGCGCACATCGAGGAGAGGCTCCGGGCCGCGCTGGGGAAACATTACACCATTGGCGTCATCCAGACGGGCGCGGAAATCCTCACGAATATCAAGACGGCGCAAGCCATTATGAACTTCCTCGGCACGCTGGGCTTGTTGATGGGCGGCTTCATCATCTTCAACACTTTCCGCACCATTGTGGCCGAGCGGCGGCGGGATATTGGCATGTTGCGCGCCATTGGGGCGAGTCAACGCACGATCCTCACATTAATTTTGGTGGAAGGCTTGGTGCAAGGCCTTGTGGGCACGGCGTTGGGTTTACTGCTGGGTTATGGTTTAGGCTGGCTGGCGGTTGGGGCCGCCAGTTCTATTGGGCGGCAGTTCTTAAACGTCACCGTTGGCTCGCCAGTTGTTACGGTAGGTTTGGTGATAGTTTCAATTGGAATGGGTGTAGGTATTACCCTGACGGCCGGCTTACTGCCCGCCCGCGCTGCGAGTCGCGTTTCGCCCTTAGAGGCGCTCCGTCCCTCGCTGGCAGAGACCATCTTCAAGCCGCTCACCACCTTTAGTTTTTGGGTAGGTCTGGTTTGTCTCGCTTTTGCCCTCGTCGCCATCGTTTCTGGCAACCCCGGCTTCATTTCATTGGGGGCGTTATTCTTCGTAGTAGGGCTAGTGTTGATTGGCCCAGCGCTGGTGCAACCATTTGCGCGTTTGTTTGGCCGGTTACTGGCTTTGGCTTTTGCGCGCGCCGGCGCGGCAGAACTGGCCCAGGGCAACCTCACGCGCCAGCCTAGCCGCGCCGCTGTAACGGCTTCCACCACCATGATTGCCCTGGCGATTGTGGTGATGGCCTCAAGCATCCTCACCAGTGTTTCGGGCACGTTTATTCGTATGCTGAAAAACACCCTGAGCAGTGATTACTTGCTGATGCCGCCCACGATTGCGGTGTGGGGCATGAACGTAGGCGCTAAACCGGAATTGGCCGATGCTTTGCGGCAGGTACAGGGCGTAGGCGTGGTGAGCACCATGCGTTTTGCCCATACGGAAGTAAATGGCGTAGCAGTGGGCGTGATGGGTATTGAGCCGGAAACCTACCAAGCGACGAGTGACTTAACTTTCCTAGAAGGCGATAAAGCCGCCGCCTTTGCGGCGTTGACCAGTGGCCGCAACGCCATCATCAACGGCGTTTTACAAGCTACGGCCCAACTTAAAGTTGGCGATGAGATACAGTTGCTAACCCCCACAGATGAAGTGACGTACAAAATTGTGGCGGTGGCCAGTGATTACCTCAACGCCAAGACCACCACGCTTTACATCTCGCACGGCAACATCGGCGCGGATTTTGGCCGGACGGAAGATGTGTTACTACGCGTTAACCGCGCGCCCGGCGCGGAGGCGGCGCAAGTGGAAGCCGGTTTGCGGGAGGCTCTCAAGCCTTATCCGCAGTTCAAGCTGATAGTGGGGCAAGAATATATTGATGAGAACATCAAACTGTTTGATTCGGTTTTCTTGGGCATGTATGTGCTGGTGTTGTTTTTGGCCGTTCCCTCGCTGATTGCGATGGTGAATACGCTCGCCATCGGCGTCATTGAGCGCACACGCGAGATTGGCATGTTGCGGGCCGTAGGCGCAACGCGCAATCAAATCCGCGCCATCGTTTTGGCCGAGGCGCTTATTCTGGCGGCCATTGGCACGGCCTTTGGCTTGCTCTCCGGGGTTTATTTAGGCTATATGGCTATTAACGCCTTTAGCGCGCTTGGCTTTCCTATGGATTACAGTTTTTCGTTGGATGGCCTGCTCCTGGCTACGGCGGCTGGCCTGCTTTTTGGCGCTTTTGCGGCCATCATCCCGGCCCGCCAGGCCGCCCAGCTAGAAGTTGTGCGCGCGTTGCGGTACGAGTAAGCCTTCAGTAAGTAAGCGTCAAACAATCAAGCCCTAATGATGATCCACCCGCGGCTTAAGTGGGATACTCTGAAATTCACGCGTCATCTCTACAAAGCGTTCAACGGTTAACTCAAACAAGCGCGCGCCAAACTCGGGCGTGGCGGCGGCGGCATCCCCGGCAATGCCTTCTTTAGAAAATCGGCTCCACCAATCTTGCCAAGCATAGGCCGAAGGCTCAGGATGATCCCAGTTGAAATACTTGAGCTTGAGTTGCCCAATATCTCGGTAAGCTTTGCTCATCTCCACGCGTTCTGGCTGTAGATGAAGCATCATGGCCGTTTCATACTCACAAGCGTGCGCCACCGAACCCCAGCCGCCTTTGCGCTCTCTATCCAACACATCCCCCACCAGCGCCGGATTAACGGCGGCATTCACCGTAGTTGCCGCGCAAATCACGCCCGTTTTAATCACGCACTCGCGCGCGGCCAAATCGCAAATGCTGGCGTTGGAGCCGTGCCCGTTCACAATGAAAATGTGCGTGAACCCATGCCGCGCCACGCTCACTGCTACTTGCGTCAGGTAGGCCAGCGTGGTCTGAATATCAATCGCAATGGTGCCGGGGAAATCCATGTGATGCTCATCCAACCCAAACGGGATGGTGGGCAGAACTAGCAAATCACCGTTGGCCCGCCGCCCGCACTCCGCCAGAATGCCCTCCAAAATATCGTTATCCGTGCTGATGCTCATGTGTGGGCCATGGTCTTCCACCGCACCGATGGGGATGGCCACCACCGGCTGAGGCCTACGGGCAATGGCGGCCTTCATCTCAATCCAAGTTAAATGGTCATAGCGCCAAAATTCTTTGGGCATATTGTGCTCCTTTTGCAACACGGAATACACGGAAGTTTATGAATTGCTTTTATCGCTATGCTATTCCGTGTCATCCGTATTTGGTTACGTAGCTTTAGGCTTTTTGTGCGGCAAGCCCTCAATTTGCCCGGCGAGGGCAAAATCTTTCTCTGTAATGCCGCCCGCGCTATGCGTTTGGATGCGCACCGTCACTTGATTGTAGTTATGCAAGCTGATATCCGGGTGATGGCCCGCCGCATCGGCGTACTGGCCCACTGCGCCAATGAACATCACGGCGTGGGCAAAAGTAAGGGTGGTGTAGGTTTTGGTGATGTGATTCTCGGCCACGCTCCAGCCGGGCAGGGCGGCTAAGCGCACATTAATTTCTTCAGCGGATAAAGTGCTCATACTAAAACTCCTTGGTGGGCTGGCGGTTGATGTGTTCCATAAACTCGGCGCGGGTGGAGGCGTTGTGCCGAAAAACGCCGCGCATGGCGCTGGTAACCATGCGCGCATCGGCTTTCTTGACGCCGCGCATCATCGAGCACATGTGCAGACCTTCCATCACCACGGCCACGCCCTGCGGCTGAAGCGTTTCCACTAAGAAATTGGCCACTTGCGTGGTGAGGCGTTCTTGCACTTGTAAACGGCGCGCAAACATATCCACAATGCGCGGAATCTTGGAGAGGCCCAGCACTTTGCCTTTTGGGATGTAGGCCACATGCGCGTGGCCGATGAAGGGGAGCATGTGGTGCTCACACAGGCTGAAATACTCAATATCGCGCACCACCACCATTTCATCGTAATCCACATCAAAGAGCGCGCCGTTAATGACGGCCTCCGGGTTCATGCGGTAACCGGCCAACAGTTCATCGTACATCCGGCTGACACGGTGCGGCGTTTTGAGCAAGCCATCCCGTGATGGATCTTCGCCCACATGCTCCAAAATATCTCGGACGGAGGCTTGGATTTTTTCAAAGTTCATAGGATTCTCTTGCCGATTAAAATTAGGCTGTCACTCGGAATTGGTTGTTGGGCGTTTCCCAAATGATGACGGATGATAATTGTGGGCCAAGCACCTCCCGAAACTTTTGCCACACATAAGCAGCAATGTTTTCTCCGGTACTAGGGTGCGTTTGGAAGTGCGGCGCATCCCGCTCCAGCCAAACGCGATGCAGGGGCCGCAAAATTTCCGCGGCCACGGCATCCAACCGGCCTAAATCGTAGGCGGTTTCTGTTAACGGGTCTAAGGTTGGGGCGGCCACTGTCACTTCCACCATGTAGCTATGGCCGTGCGGGTCTGGCCGGTTGCACTTGCCATAGACTTGCGCGTTCTCTTCTTTGGAAAGGTGTGGGCTATTGAGCCGGTGCGCCGCATTAAACCAATAGCGCCGCCCCAACGCATAACTGTTTTGTATGACATCATACTCCGCGAAGAAGGTGGGCAATTCCCACACCCGCACACGGCGGGCAGTGGGCGCCCGCCGCGCAATCAACTCGGCGATGGTTTCCGTCACCACATTGCGGCCTTGCAGTTCTGGGATATCCACGGAGAGATTGCGATGATCAAATTCGGCCCATACGGTTTCTGGAACTATGTTTTCGGGCGGCAAGGTGAGGGCTACGTGGTAGTTGTGGCCGTGCCCAGCCGGATTGTTACAGATGCCGTAAATTTTTTTGTTCTCCGCTTCGCTTAGGCGGGGCGCGTGGGTGCGATGCGCGGCGGAGAACATTCCCCGTTGAACGGTTTCAATGGCGTGGGCGTTCATCCGCGCTTGGTGGCCACCTTCTTCTTCCAATTCAACATTGCTAAGCGTAAGAGGCGCTGGAAACTGCGGCGCTAAATCCGCCCATAGCGCCTGAGTGATGAGGCTGAGGGTGGGGGATTGCCCGCGTAATTGCGTATCTAAATTGCGGTGGTCATATGCATCTAGCACAGTATTAACGGTGCGCTTAAGCTCAGTGACGTTGATGACCATGCCTGTGGCGGGGTTTAGCGGGCCACTCACGCCTACCCATACGATAAAGTTATCGCCCTGCAATTGGCCTTGTAGGGTGCGGGCGGCGGAAAACTCAAATCGTTTGAGGGTGCTGAGCTGAGGGATGTTCACGGAGCCTCTCCACTGAACAGGCGTTGATATTGTTGCGCCGCGTTTTCCCATGTCATACGCTTGGCAAATTCGCGTCCGTAGCGGCCTAACTGCGCACGGCGGATATCATTCTCCAGCAGTTCAATAATGGCAAAAGCCAATGTTTCTGGTTGCTCGGGTGGCACGGTTATGCCGCCATGAGAAGCGTGAATGGTTTCGGGCAGGGCGGCGGCGTGCGCGGCCACAATCGGGCGAGAGGAGGCCATTGCTTCAAGTAGGACGTTGCCAAAAGTCTCTTGGACGCTGGGATGCACAAACACATGGCAACGCTTGTACTCGGCAACCACCCGCCGCCGATCATGCACATCGCCCAGCCAAGTAATATTCCCGGCTACTTGTAACTCGGTGGCGAGCGCGCGCCAGTTTTCCCACTCAAACCCGCCGCCCACAATGCGCACGTCTATATCTGGAAAACGTTGCCGGAGGATGGGCGCCGCCCGAATGAGGGTATCAATCTTTTTACGAGGATAGAGTTTGCTCACGGCTAATACGGTGGGCGGGCGATGCGCCTCCGGTTCTGGCACGGCGCGCCAGTGTGCATCCCATTCGGTGAGGTTGATGCCATTGGGGATGGTGATGATTTTTTCCAGCGGCACTTGATAATGCTCGGCCACTTTTTGCCGCGCGTATTCGCTGGGCGTGGTCACCCAAGTGGCGGAGCGGAAATTGTGGCCGTCAAAAAAAGCTTGCAGGTTAAGCAAGGTGCGGAAAGGCTCTGGCTCGGTGGGCGCAATCTCCGCAAACAGGGCGCGGGCCGAGGCAATAAACGGTTGGCTGGTTTTGCGCGGCGCCGCATAACCATCATAATCTATGGTCAGCACCCAAGCGGCATTTGCCAGCCGGGCATCCTGGGGTAACTGCGTGTTAAACCACAGTCGGTTATACACAAACTGGGCGTAATCATCAGTCTCCAACGAGGGGTTGATGATTTCAAGCGATTGCCCACTCTGTTCCACCGCCTGCCGAATAGAATTGACGAAGAGCGCCGTACCGCTCCCGCTACCGAGGGCCAGCGGCCAGCTACTTAAAAAAAGCCCATGCGCCATACCACCTCAACAACCTTTGCGAGGGGGTAATTGTAACGCGGGTTGGTTTGGTTATTGAGGATTAAGCTGAACGATAAACTCGTTCTCGCTGAAGGGTAGGGCCTCGATGGCGTAAATGAGGAGCTCTGGCGGCAGGGTATAGTGGTTTTGATGCGTGTTATAAAACATCTCAACATCCCGGGCCTGCCACTCGCGGGTTTTTAGGGCGGCAAACAACGCCTGCGCGACCTGTTGTTGTAAATCAATGCTTAGCGTTGCTTCCCCAGATGTTAGAGGGTCATAGCGCGCCAAAAAGGTTGCCCCATCCAACATTTCGCCATTTAAGCTGATGCCGCCAACGGCATTAATTGCATCCCCTAACAGCGCCCGGTCTAACATCACCGTAAATTGAATTGGCTGATCGCCATTTAGTTTGCGGATGGCAAACGCCATTAAATCACGTCGGGTATTCAAGTCTCCCGCCGCTTCATAGGCGTATACCTCTGCCAGGCTACGGTTATCGAGCACCGGCTGATGGTGATCAAAGCCCATAAAAAAGTAGCTGGAAGAACCGCGATCAAACGTCACCAACCACACGCCTTCCAGAGTGGGTTGTGAGCGGTTAAGTGAATCCACCAAAAGGATGAGAAAGGAAACCTGTTGAACCGGGGCTGGGGTGGGAACGACGTTTTGTAGATACGCAGATGATGTTGGCGTACTCGCAATGGTAATCACTTGCGGAGAATCATTCCACCACTCGCGAGCTAAGAGACCCGCCGCGATGCCTAAACCAAAGAAGACAATCGCTCCGAGAAACAAAAAAATTCGCTGAGCACTCCGCATGATTCCAGAGGTGCGCGCTCGCCGTCGAGCTGTGGTTTCCTGTTGCACGCTTACTCCATTGCTTCGTCAGGAGTCTACCACTGGACTATAAATCTCCTCCATGAAGATTCCGCAAAGAATCCGAACTAAATGTTTGAAACGATTGTTCTGTTGGGCCGTGCTTATTTGAGCAAGCTAATGATGAAGCCAAGCACAAAAGCGCCGGGGAGCACAAACAAATTCAAGCCCATAGGTTGAAACCACAGCCGCACTGCGCGGGCCAGGCGATTAAAAGTGATCAGTTGCCGCCAAATCACCAGCTCGGTTTGTATACAGGCTTCGCGCCAGCGAAGTTGCAATTGTTTTTGAAAACGGCGAGTGAAGAAAAACATGAAGACCTCCAGTTAAAGCTCAGCGAGAAGTGCTGATTTTAAGAACTTTGCCGCGTTCATCGGCTACCACGCGCACAATGCGGGGAATGGATTTGCCGCCGGGGCCGCTTCCGGCGCTTTTGAATGTGAGCACAAAGCGCTGCGGGCTGTTGGGCATTTTGGCGCTCGCCTGCGGTTGCACATTTGGCCGCGCGCCCTTTACATCGGGGAATTGCCCATACACCCGCCGAGCAATGGAATCAATTTGGGCTGTTGAGAGACTCATGGTGTTAGCTCCGAGTTGTGCAAGTTGTATGCCAGTTCGTGATTAAGGCGCTGGTCATGAGCGAGGTCTGCTAGCAGTCCTGCGGCCTTGTAGCCGGTGACCGCCGCCTAGAAAATAATCTATTTGCCTTGCTCAATCTCCCTCATGGTGCGGCGGCGGCGGAGGAAGGCGGGAATATCCAAACTATTGGGATTCACGGCGGGCGGCGCCGTCACGATCATCTGCTCGTCTTGGTTATCTTCAACAGGGGTGAGGGCGCGGCTGAACAACGCTTCCGCCAAGTGCGTAGTAGGGGTGGGGAGTGGTACTGGCGGGCGGGCGGGCGCTGGCCGGGCCGTGTGTAACGGCAGAGCGGCTTCAACCACCACCGGTTGCGCTACTTTAGTTTGAGCGGGTGTTGCCGCATCAAAGCCGGTCACAATCAGAATGACCTGCGCCCGGCCGTTCAGTGTTTGATCAAATACGGTGCCAAATACAATCTCTGCCTCAGGAGCGGCCTGCCGCAATTGATCCGCCGCGCGGCTTACTTCAAAAAGTCCTAAATCATCTCCGCCTGTAAAGTGAACTAGCACGCCGCGCGCTCTTTGTAAATTGGGCGCATCCAACAAGGGCATTTTTAGCGCCTGCTGGATGGCGGCCTCAGCTTTGTTTTCACCACGCCCCTGACCAATGGCCAGCATGGCGTTGCCTGAGCCGTGCATGAGATTGCGCACATGCGCAAAATCTACATTGATGAGGCCCGGGCGGCTGATAAGTTCCGTGATGCCTTGCACGCCCTGCCGCAGAACTTCATCCGCCACACGCAAAGACACATCAAAGCGCACGGCGCGGCCTAAGAGCGTGAGCAGTTTATCGTTCGAGACTGAGATCAACGTATCCACATTGGAGCGCAGACGCTCTAGGCCCCATTGCGCGTTTTTATTGCGGCGGCTGGCTTCAAACGTAAACGGTGTGGTGACGATGGCAACCGTGAGCGCGCCCACCGCTTGCGCCGCCTCGGCGGCTACGGCAATAGCACCCGTGCCTGTGCCGCCGCCCATGCCTGCCGTGAGAAAAACTAAATCGGCCCCCGCCAACGCGGCCTTGAGTTCATCCCGGCTTTCCTCTGCCGCTTGGTAGCCTACTTCTGGCCGCCCACCCGCGCCTAAACCCCGGGTGGCATTTTGGCCCAACAAAATCTTTTTAGAAGCGCGGCTTTGCTTTAGCGCCTGAGCATCCGTGTTGGCCGCAATAAATTCCACGCCCTCCAGTCCTAAATCCAACATGCGGTTAACGGCGTTACTGCCGCCCCCGCCGAGGCCGATTACTTTGATAGAGGTGGTGATGGTCATGGCGCAACTCCTGTAGGCAATTTCAAAGTCTTGGCTCTGTTACTGCAAGTTGTGTGCCTAGTGCGCAAGAAAGGATGGGAAAGATGGAAACTGGGGAAGAGTGGGCAGTAAGCAGAAGGCGGCATACAACTGTTTACTGCCTACTGTTTACTCTGCCAGCGGCAACACGCGCTCCACTTCACAGCCCGCTTTCTGTAATTTCTGTTCCAGTTCTAGGCTTAGGCTTTGTTCATTGCCAAAGAGCGTAACGCGCTCCGCTTGGGCGGCCTCTTCTTGTGAAAAGCCACAAGTGGGCTGGTGCCGCTTGACGTACTCTAATGCTTTTTGCCAATGCCATTCTGAAAGGCCCCACTCAAAGGTGGGCAGTAGCAAATAGTGGGCAAACAATTTGCCGGTAGGTGTTTTTGAAAATATTTTGGCGCGCGGATTTTTAGCGGCGCGCCTCTGCGCGAATTGCTTAAGCGCCGTGACGGCTGGAACTTGTGTGCCATCCGGCTGGTACCACGCTTCGCGCGCTATCGGGCTATCGGCCTCAGCGGCCAACAGCCAGAAGTTAACGTTGAGCAGGTTGGTGGGCAGGCGGTTGGCTTCTACCAAGCTCAGAATCTCTTGCGTTACGCTAGCGTGCCGCACAGCCGCATTGGCTTTGGCCGAGTTTTCACTGTTTTGCGCCGCTTCGCCCAAGCGTGGGCCGCCAGCCAAGCACAGAAGCGGGCGCGCTTGCCCGGCCCGGGCCGTGATAATTTCGTTATACCAATCAAACAAATGGAAGCCGCGTTGATCTTGAGTGTTAGGCAAGTTGGCGTAAGGCCGCGCGGTGGGCCAAGCGTGCAGGCCGCCGGCGCCCCAGTTGGCTGGTTTGCCTTCCGTGTATAAGTTCACGGCAAAGGTGAGTTGTTGAATTAACTCGCCGCGCCCTTGCCGTTGTAGCGCCGCCAGCGCCGCTTCTAAGAACGCTGTATCCCAATAATCGCCGCCCGCGCGCAAGGCGGGGAAAATCATTTCTAGGCCAGCGGCTTTTTGCGCTTCCCACACTGGCGTTAGACGCTCAATCAGCCGCTCAATCAAGTTGGGCTGGCCCCACTCCGCCGCCGGCCACTGTGCGCGCATGTTCAGTTCATGGCCGATGACAACGTAGCGTACGCCCCAACGCCCATAAGTTTCCAGCACAGAAGTCAGCGCGGCAAGATTGGCGGGCAGGGTATGAATGTGGATGATGGGTTCAATGTCCGCTTGTTTACAGCCGGTGATAAATGGCTCCGGCACGGCGCGAGTGAGCGAGCCGAGCAAGGTGAGCCAGCGCGCGCCCAGCGCTTTAAGTTCCGGCAACCAAACATGTAAATCGGCGGCGCGGTAGTGAACGTCATCGGGGAAGTAGTGAAAACCAAGAGTGGGCATTTTTGATTGGGTGATTGTGAGATTGGGTCACTGGGCCATTGAGTCAATGGCTCAATGACCCAATAAAGTGACATTAACGTGAGACTGAGATTTTGATCGCCTTGCCTTGTGCATCAAACGTAACGCGGGCGAAGTGCGGGTGTTGCCGTTTGGCGGATTGAATTACTTTGGATAGCGTGACCACAGTGGCTTGCTGGCCGGGCCGTTTGGCGTTACTGGGCGCGGTGCGCGTGCGGGCGGCGAGCAGTTGCGCGTCTGTCATGCCGGGCAAGTATTGGGCCACTAATTTTTTCATCTGCGCCATGCTCTCTGGTGTGAGCGACGCCAACGGCGTGCTGGCGGCGGTTTGCGGCTGGAACTTTTGCGCCGTGAACTTGAGCGCGCGCCGCTTGGCTTCTTTGGCCGCGCTGGGCGTGGGTTGAACGGCCACCGCCAGCGGGTCTCCGTACAATACAAAGGAAATTAACGTCTTTTGGTCTTCCCCATCCAAACAGCCTTGCCGCTGGTGCATCTCTTGCGCCATGTGTAGTTTGGCCAGCCGCAGAGCTTCACCTACCGGCAAGCCGGCGCTCAGGTTGAGCCAGAAGCACTTGCCCAACAAATCTGCCGCAATCAGCGGCTCCGCTACTGAACCATACGCCACCTTGGTGGAGCCTATCACTGCCCGCGTGCCCGAATCTAGAAAGCGCAAGCATAACGCATCATCTACATGTTTATTGAACACATTGGCGCCGTAGCAGGCTTCTGAAAACACAAATAGCGGGGCGCGGCCCGAATTCATCACATCGCCCGGGCGCAACGCCACAGGATATTCAGGCAGGGTGAGGGGGTCATCAAAACTGCGTTGACCGTACCATTCTGGCCCATCTTCTACGCCGTGCAAATTGAAGTAGGAAAATTTTGCCGGGGCCAAGCCTTCTGGAGGCAGTTGGCGGGCCTCCAATGGCGGCGAGGTCTGTAGATGACGCGGGTTGCCAATCACATCATAGACCGCCGCCGATGCTTGCTTCCAAACGTTGGCGGAGTAGCCAAAACTTTCCGCGGATGATGTGGATGGCGAGGGGTTTTTGAAGAAGGAGAAGAAAATCTCTAAGAAGCGCGCCAGCCAGAACTTTTGGGTGCGGGCGGTTTTGTGGTTTGGGGTGTGATTCTGCGCCGCCTTTTTTAGCGCGCGCACCAGCGGAGCCGGATTGTTGCCTACGCCGTTAGGCAAACGGCCCACCGCCCACTCTGGCACAAAGTAGTTTTCATCCGCGGTAGCGTACGGATTATCCGAGGGCACATCGGCATCCATATCTTCCACGGGGTTGGGCAAATGGTGGAATGGGATAACGTCCGGCCCACCCACAATGAGGAGCGCGCCCAGCCGCTCACCTGCCGCGCGGAGTTTGGCGTTGAGGCCGTGCAAAAGCAGTTTGATATCCCACGCTTTGGCGGCGTTCACCGCTTGTAGGCCGAACGGCTCCAGCGAAGCGGCCTCATCCACAAAAATCACCACAGGCCGCATGAGTTTTTGCGCAGTGGCTAGCGCATGCATGGCGGCGGAAATTTGGGCGAAGCCCTCCGGCCCGTAAAGCGCAGTAAGCCGTAAGCGGCTGGAGAGTAGAACGTAGGCTTCGCGCGCCGCGCCGGGTTGCGCCTCTAGTTTGGCGGCGAGCGCCTCCAACGTGGCTTGAATTTCCGCCAACTCTTCTGAGGGGGCGGGGATGGGCGCGGAGGATTTGGCCGCGCTGATTTTGCCCGGCAGGCGGTTGAGGCCTAAATGTGTAATCAATTCGGCGGGCAGGGGGCCAGCGGGCAATTCAGTAGTTAGCTCACTCGGCCAGAGCGCGCGGTAGGTGTGCGCCTCGCCCCAGTGGCGGGCGGGCACTTGGCCGGCAATATCCGCGGTGGCGGCCTCATGCAACAGTTGTATGGCGCGGGTGGGTTGGCTGATGGCGAACAAGCACTCCGCCAAACACAGCTTGAAGGCCACCACGCTCGGCCAGCGGGCGGCAAAGGCCTCGGCCAGCGGCAGGGCCAAATCTAGTTGGCCGCCGTGCCACAACGCGCTGAGGTGGATGAGCGAAGGCAGTGGGCTAGGGGTTTCGGCGGCCAGCGCGGCGCGGGATTTTTCAATGGCAGTGGCTAAATCGCCCACTTTCTCGGCCAGCACGGCCTCCCGGCAGGCGGCGGCCCATTCCGGCAGGGCGGAGGGTTGATTTAGCCCATCTAAAATGTAGGTATCAAAAAGGGTGTGGGCGCCGGGGGTAGGGAGCTTGGCCCTCAGCCGCTGGGCCTCCGCAAATTCCGGGTCTGCGGCTAGCACGCGTTCTAACACGGCGCTGGCGGGTTTGAGGCGGCCTTCTTGCACATAGGTGCGGGCCAGAATTAATTGCAGGCCCAAATCCCCCGGCCAATCCGCCAAGTAGCGGCGCGTTACTTTGAGGGCGTATTCAGTTTGCCGCGCGGCCAGCGCCGCCTCTAGCAGTTGGAGGAGGTGGTTTCTCTGCATAGCAGGGAGCTATGCAAGATATGTGCCGAATAAAACGTCCTATCAGCACCATGATTTCATCTCACGATAAGAAAAAACATAACGCCATAGTAACGGTGATGCTCAGCGAATAAGAAAACAATTAAAGCAACTGGCCTCCCTGTTGTGCTATTTCAAGCGCCTTCTCAAGCGGCATGGGTTTGCCAATGAAATGGCCCTGCACCTTACTGACGCCCAAAGCTCGCAATTCCGCCAACTCCTGCTCACGCTCAACGCCCTCGGCTACGATCTTACTGCCGGTGGTGTTGGCAAAACCAATCAGAGCATTAGCTAAAGCGCGGCGTGAGGCATCGGTATCAATGTTCTGGGTAAGGCTCATATCGAGCTTTATGATGTCAGGTGATAGGTTCAGGATGTGCCGGAAACTTGCGTAACCGGCGCCGGCATCGTCCACCGCCAGCCGCAAGCCGTGCTGTTTGAGGAACGCCACCGCTTGCGCAATATCGGCATATTTGGTGATCACGGCGTGCTCGGTCACCTCCAGCACAACCCGTCGGAGGGGCCAGCGGCTGATGAGGTGTGAGAAATCATCATGCAATACCGTCTCTGGCGCAACGTTGACGGCGATGTACATGTCTTGGGGCAAATGCCCAAGGCCTTTGAGCCCAAGTTCCACAGCTAGGAGTTCAAGTTCAACGCCCAGCCCAACCTTAGCGGCCTCGCTAAACCACTGGTCTGGGGAGCGCTTGAGCATGGTATTGAAGCGAGCCAGGGCTTCAAACCCAACAATTTTGCGCTCTACGACGTGGTAAATGGGTTGATAGACGATGGAAAGCGCGTCTTTTGCGAACACGGCCTTAATTTGCGCCTCTGCCTCTGTTTTTTCTTGCCTGGTTTTGCGGTCTTCTTCAATCATGTCTGCCACTACTTCAACAATGGCCCGCATCAAGGCGATATCGCGCTCCGTCAGCGTATGGTTGGGGGCATAGCTGAAACAACAAAGCGTCCCATACACTTCGCCGTTGCTCAATCGGATGGGTACACTTAAGTGTGCGCCTATTGGGAATTTAGTGGTAAAGGGGAAGCGAAGGGCCGTGGGATTTTGGGTAGCATCGGGGATAAGTTCCGGCAAACGGCCATCCACCACCCACTGACAATAGCTTTCCTCCAGTGGGTCAGATTCCCCAACGCGAATGGGGGAAGTTTCTTTACCAGAATCTACCGAGCGAAAGACACGTTGCCCCAGCGCGAACTCTGAAACAAAGGCGACATCCATCCCGAGGTGGGTTCGCAGGGCGCGTAGTATCCGCGCCAGACGGGCGTAAAGCGGGCTTCCCGTCTCTCCAAAAACACCTTCCCTAAACAAGTTTGCTAGGGGCGCGTCAGTAGAAAGAGGAGTCATGCAATGAGTCTTCCTAAGATGGTACGGTGAGATATGACCACTCTATGAGTGGTTTATAGTGATTTCATGGGGCTTTATCGCCTCTACTTTCTGTCGTACAGCTATTTTAAGCCAAACCTGTGATTATCGGAATTGACCCTGTACACCGTCCAATTATTTATCAAGATTCTTAACGCGCGGGCGCAAAGTTGTCCCTATACCTCGGCGTTAAGAATGAGTGGATGAAGTCAACATTATTGAACTTATGCGTTTTGTTCGGGCCTCTGTGTCTTATCTTTGTCCTATAATGAGCTTTATCGCACACCTTCACAGGGATTATCTCGCATGAGCAAAGAAGTTGACATCCTCGTGGTTGGGGCCGGGCTGGCCGGATTAGTCGCAGCCGCAGAAGCCGCCGACGCAGGCAAGCGCGTCGTCATCTTAGAGCAGGAGCCGGAACAAAACTTGGGCGGGCAAGCTTTTTGGTCATTCGGCGGTTTATTTTTTGTGGATTCACCTGAACAACGCCGCTTGGGTATCCGCGATTCATATGAGTTAGCTTGGCAGGATTGGCTGGGCGCGGCGGCCTTTGACCGCGAGGAAGACCTGTGGCCGCGCCGCTGGGCAGAAGCCTATGTAGCCTTTGCGGCGGGCGAAAAACGGGCTTGGTTGCATGCGCAAGGCCTGCGCACCTTCCCTATTGTGGGTTGGGCCGAACGCGGCGGCTACGGAGCAATTGGGCATGGCAACTCGGTGCCGCGCTTTCACATCACGTGGGGCACCGGCCCGGGTGTGGTGGCGCCGTTTGCGCGCCGTGTGCGCGAGGCCGAAAAACGCGGCTTGATTCAATTCAAATTTCGGCATCGTGTCAGCGAATTAACGCTGAATGGCGGTGTTGTGACGGGCGCGCGGGGTGAAATTTTAGAGCCAAGCACTGCCGAACGAGGGCGGCCCACTTCACGCGCCGTCATCGGTGAATTTGCGCTAAAAGCTCAAAGTGTGATTGTTACCTCGGGCGGCATGGGTGGCAACCCTGAACTCGTGCGCCGGAACTGGCCCAAACGCTTAGGCGTAGCGCCCCAATACATGGTGCAGGGCGTGCCAGACTATGTGGATGGGAGAATGTTGGGCATTAGCGAAGGGGCAGGCGCGCGCCTCATCAACCGTGACCGGATGTGGCACTACACCGAAGGTTTGCACAACTGGAATCCGATTTGGACCAATCACGGCATCCGTATTTTGCCCGGCCCCTCTTCACTGTGGTTTGATGCGCGTGGCAACCGCTTGCCGGGGCCGCTGTGGCCGGGCTTTGATACCCTAGGTACACTCAAGCACATCATGGAGACAGGCTACGATTACACTTGGTTTGTGTTGAACCAGCGCATCATCAGACGCGAGTTTGCGCTCTCCGGCTCGGAACAAAATCCAGACCTGACCAACAAAGACTGGCGGCAAGTGCTGGGACGGGTGATTTCTAAAACGGCCGCACCGGCTCCGGTGGAGGCATTCAAAAAACACGGCGCAGATTTTATTGTGGAAAGTAACCTGAGTGATTTAGTGCGCCGGATGAATGCCCTCACGCCTGAACCCTTGCTTGAGTATTCGCAGTTAGAGCGTGAAATCAAAGCCCGTGACCGCGAGCTAGACAACCCCTTTTGCAAAGACGCGCAAATCAACGCCATCCGCGCCGCCCGCCACTATATTGGTGACCGGCTGATACGAGCCACGTTACCGCATAAGCTGTTGGACTCCAGCGCCGGGCCATTAATTGCGGTACGTCTGAATCTCTTAACGCGCAAAACTTTAGGTGGGCTGGAAACAAATTTAGAGAGCCAAGTGTTGGGCGCTCATGGCCAGCCAATTCCCGGCCTGTACGCGGCGGGTGAGGCGGCGGGCTTTGGCGGCGGCGGGATGCACGGCTACCGGGCGTTGGAAGGCACCTTCCTCGGCGGCTGTATCTTCTCTGGGCGGGCCGCTGGCCGCGCGGCCAGCCGAGCAGTAGCATAGCGTTATTACTTGGTGGTGAAGTTTTGGGTTAATACTTGTTGACTGTTCTCCTATGATTGGCCTGGAACTTGCAATCATCAACATGCGGATTATGACCAAGCGCAGTGCTATAATCGCATCTGACCTGTCAGCCTAACCATGACATTAGACTTTTTCGCTTTTAATTCACCATTTTTTCTTAGCTGGCCAACGAGTTTGCTGGGTGGCGGTTTGCTCATTGGCTATTTTGTCCTTTGGCTAATGGGTGTGGTTGGGAGTCGCGCCGATTGGCGGCGTTTTACTGGGGCGTCGTGGTTGGTCTTTTTTGTTTTGTTGTTGGCGGCCGGCCTATTGGCCCAATTATTTGTTATCCGGTTTCCGGCGGATATTTTTTCACCGCCCAACCTGCCCATTGAGCCGCAACGCCCTGGTTTGCCCATCTTCTCCTTTTTGCCGGCCTTTCTGGCCGCCGGCTGGTTAGGGATAGGGCCGGCCTTGATGGCTGGCCTAATCACCGGCATGGTGCGCGCCGGTTGGGAAACCTATTCCTTCCTCACACCGTTTGAATTTGCTTTTGTGGCCGCTGTGTTTGCGTGGTGTGTTCGGCAGGACTATAGCGGCCCCTTGGCGCGTTTACTCCGTCAACCTATTTCGGCGGCGACTGTGGCCGCAAGTATTCTCGTTTTTTCCCTACCGCTTTCCTATTCGGCATCCGTTGGCTCGCTAGATTGGGCGGCAGTGGATTATGTGCTCTCGGTGGTTTGGGCCGCCTTACCGGTTTTTATTGGTCAAATCATGATCGGGGGCTTATTGGCGCAAATTGCCAAGCGGCTCTGGCCAACCCACTGGTTTCGGGCTAAGGGGCAAACCCCGCCGCCGTGGCTGTATAGCCTCAACCGCAAATTGTTGTTTGCCTTAGTGCCCTTGTTTGGCGTTGGGCTGTTGGTGGCATTGATTGCCAATATCATTATTGCCCTCAATGTGTCTACCGAGCTTTCGCTTCGCCAAATGGAGCGCGCCGCGCGGATTACAGACCGCGACATCTCCCTGTTTTTTCAAACTGGCAACAGCCAGATGCTCGAAATCGCCAACCGGCAAGACTGGTTTCAACTCGATAGTCTAGGTCAGACCGCCGGTTTGTTACAGAGCGTACGTTCGGTGCCCTTCTTTCGCCAACTCATGTTGCTCAACACGCAAATGGAGATTGTGGCCAACAGTGATTTTTCCTTAGAAAGCGCCGCCACCCCGCAACTTACGCCGGAGCAGTTATCTGCCGCTCAACAAGCCCTTGATTTTCCTCAGGTCATCACGGTCTTCAAACCGCAGGCCGCTGGCGCGCCGGATGTGGATGTGATCTTCTTTACGCCAGTGTTTGCGCGTGATAATCGGGTGGCGCAAGGTGTGTTGGTTGGGGTAACCGGTTTGGCCAGTAATCCCATGATGCGTTCCACCTTTGATAACTTGAGCGATATTGCAGACGGGGCCGGGCGCGGCCTGTTGCTAGACGAAGATAATGTGGTGATCTACCACCCTGATCAAGTGTTTGTGGGGGAACAGTTTGTTGTTTCAAGCGCCTCGTCAGCATTTGAGTCGCGCTTGACAAATGACAGCGTTTACTTTGACCCAGCGCCAGATGGCACACGGCGGCTGGTATTGTATTACCCGCTTCCGGGCCATGCGTGGTCGGCGGTTATTACCATCCCCAACCGGGTGATTTTGCAACAGGCTTTCGATATTGCTTCGCCGATTTTTGGGTTTTTACTGGTAGCTGGGTTGGTAGGGTTGGCTGTTGTCTCGCTAATTGCGCGGCGTCTTAGCCAACCGGCCAGTCAATTGGCCGCCGCCGCGCAACGCATCTCTGAGAATGAGAAACAGTTGGTAGAACCCGTGATTGTCAATAGTGAAGATGAGATTGGTCGTGCAGGCGTAGCTTTTGAGCGGATGCGCCAGAAATTACAGGCGCGGCTGAGTGAACTCAACTTGCTCCTCAATATCAGCAAAGGTGTCTCGAGTAGCCTAGAGCTTGAAACCGCGCTCCCGGCTATTTTGCAAGGCGCTCTTACCGCCACGCAGGCCGCTGGCGTGCGGATTGTTCTGCCGCCGGCTACTGGCGGCTTGGTTGGACTTAAGACTTTTCAGGCCGGCCCGGTGGCGGACTTGATGGCCGCGTTAGATAAAGGCGTGCTGGAATTAACCCGCACCGAGACGCGCATGGCGAAAATTGAAAATCTGGCGCGGGCGCGGGCGGTGTTGGATGTGACATCCGTGATTGGCCGGCTCACTGCTCTGGCCGCCCTGCCACTGCGGCAAGAGTCCATGTTCTATGGCACGTTATGGGTGGGCTATGACCAGCCGCACACGTTCACCGAAGCTGAAACCAATCTGCTCACTACCTTAGCCGGTCAAGCGTCTGTGGCGATTGCCAATGTGCGCTTATTTGAGGCGGCTGAAGCCGAGCGTAGCCGCTTGGCCGCCATCATCCTTTCCAATCCGGATGCCATTATCGTTACCGACCGGGATCATCGGATTTTGTTGCTCAACCCAGCCGCCGAGGGCGCATTTGAACTGACCGATCAAACGGTTATTGGCCGAACCGTGGCCGAAGTTTTGCCTAACCGTGAAGTGGCGCAATTCATTCAAGAACCGCCGCCCGGCCACACGAGTGAATTTGTTACCGCCTCCGGGCGCATTCTCTACGCCGTGATTTCGTCCATCGCTGGTAGCGAGGGCGAAGCAGGCCGGGTGTGCGTAATGCGGGATGTCACCCACTTCAAAGAACTGGATGAGATGAAGTCTGAATTTGTGGCGACGGTGAGCCACGATTTGCGCGCGCCATTGACTTACATGCGCGGGTATGCCACCATGCTCCCCATGGTGGGCGCCCTCAACCCCAAGCAACAGGAATTCTCAGACAAAATTATGCTGGGCATTGAGCAGATGACCAACTTGATTGATAACCTGCTGGACTTAGGACGCATTGAAGCGGGCGTAGATTTGGCCGTTGAGCCGTGCCGCATTGATGAAATTATTTATGGCATTGTGGATACGCGTCATCCTGTGACGGAGACGAAACAGTTAACGTTACAGGTTGATGTGCCCCGTAATCTGCCGCCGGTTTCGGGTGATGCCACGCTGTTGCGGCAGGCGATTACGAATTTGATTGACAACGCTATTAAGTACACGCCCAGCGGCGGGCAGGTGAAGATCCGGGCGCAGGTGGATGAGAAGTATTGTCAGGTGGCGGTTACTGATACCGGCGTGGGGATTGCGCCCTCGGATCAGGCGCGCCTGTTTGAAAAGTTTTTCCGCGTTAATCAGCGCGGCAGTACTTCGGCTAAAGGCTCGGGCCTAGGGCTATCCATCGTCAAATCGGTGGTCGAAAAGCACGGCGGCAAAGTCTGGCTGGAAAGTAAACTGGGGAAGGGTAGCACCTTTTATATTGAGATTCCGCGTGACAGGCAGAACGGCATTGACGCTCAATCGGGCGTGTGATATATTCTCGCCTCGCTGTACTGGACCCGTGGTGTAGCTGGCCCAACACGCGGCCCTGTCAAGGCCGAGACCGCGGGTTCGAATCCCGTCGGGTCCGCAGTGCAACACAACTCAGAGTTTTCTGGGTTGTGTTTTTTTAACTTCACCGCCTGCGCCTATAATCAAGCCATGACCTCTACTCCCGTTTTTCTTTCGCCTTCACGTCCTGTTTGGGCGCTAACGCTGGGCGTTTTTGCGCTGGTAGCCGGCGCTTGGCTGGCGCTCACGCCACCCGGCCTGCTGGGCAAAGCGGACGCTGTTGGTTACGCCATTTGCCACCGGATTGATTTGCGCTCCTTCCACATTGGTGATAGGCCCTTGCCGTTGTGTGCGCGGTGCACGGGCATTTATCTAGGCGCTTTGTTTGGGATGGCCACATTGGCGTTGTTGGGTCGCCGGTTTTATGGCGGTTTGCCGCCCATGCGGCTGTTAGTGATTCTGATTGGCTTTATTGGTTTAATGGGGATTGATGGCTTAAATTCCTACGCCAAACTTTTCCCGGGCTTACCCAACTTATATGAACCAAACAACACCTTGCGGATGATAACGGGCACACTGAATGGCTTGGCGGTGGGCGCGCTGATATACCCCGTCTTCAACCAAACGCTGTGGCGGCAGTGGGAGCCACGCCCGGTGTTGGGCAACTGGCGTGAATTGGGCTTAATCCTTCTAGTGGCCGCCGGGGTTATTGGGCTGGTACTCACGGAAAACCCAATTGCCCTTTATCCGCTGGCGCTATTGAGCGCATTGGGCGTGGTGCTTCTGCTCACCATGCTTTACACCATTGGCCTGCTCATTTTTCTGCGGCGTGAGAACCAAGCTGAAACATGGCGGCAGGCGGCCTGGCCCATGCTCATTGGGCTAACGCTGGCTATAGCGCAGATTGCGCTAATTGATGCCGCTCGTTATTCTGTTTTTGGTACTTGGGCGGGTTTGCCGCTGGGCGGTTAGTTCAAGTATCATTGGCGTAAATCTTAAGCACTTATCAAGGAGATTAATTACCATGGATGCAACGAACAATTCTCAATCCAGCAATCGCAACCGTAACCTGATTATTATTGGTGTGGTAGTGGCGCTGGTGCTGTGTTGTTGTTGTGTGGTGGCCGGCGTGGGCTTATGGGCCTGCGGTGATATGATCACGGGGGTTTCCAACTCCTGCGGTTTTTAGCCCGGATTGCAATTTTGAAAGATACAAAAGCCCCTCAAAACAGAGGGGCTTTTGCGTTGAATGTCTTACGGATGAACGGCCACGCTCGCTCAGCGGCTAATCGTTGCAGTTCCGCCACAGCGTTTTGCGCCGCGCCGCGCTCGGCCTCGCTCAAGGCCAGCTCGGCAAATTCGTCCTCATCCAGCACAAGGCTGGTTCCGTCCACGTTTACCCACACATCCAACGCCAAATCTACTTGAATCACCTCGGTGGCTGAAATTTGGGCCGGGCGGGTGATGTTGCAATACCAGCCCCGGAGTGCATCGGTGCCAACGGCATGGATTTCATACACGTTGAACCAACGGTCAGTGAAGAAGTGCTCAATAAAACGGTCACCCTGTTCAAGGGTGATGTAGCCCAACTCTAGCCGCGCGGCCCGCGTGAAAATGGCCTCCACTGTCACCGAGTTTCCCGTACGTGTGAGTACGCGGCCTGTCCAGCGGTAAGTCTCTTCGCCCGCTACGTTTAGTTTACGAATGACCATCTCGGACATTACTTCAGAGCATAACACAAGCCGATGACACGGTTTTCAACTTTGTTTAGGCTTTTACGGTTGAGCGCCCAACGCTCGCAGAAGCGTAACTTCTTGCTGGCCGAACTCCGGCCAAGTGCTCATCATGCGTTGGCGTGGACGCGGCAATGCCACAGTTTGTATGGCCGTCACTCGGCCGGGCCGCGCACTCAACACAATCACACGGTCACCCAAGTACAGCGCTTCTTCCACATCATGGGTGATGAAGAGCACAGTTAGCTTAAAATCCGCCCATAACTCTAATAGCCAGTCTTGTAATTCGCGTCGGGTCAGCGCATCCAGCGCGCCAAACGGCTCATCCAGCAAAAGCACATCCTGCTCAGAGAGAAGGGTGCGGAGCAGGGCGGCTCTTTGCCGCAAACCGCCGGAAAGCGCGGCCGGGTAAACGTGTGCAAATTCACTCAAGCCAAAGCGCGGCAGTAACGCTTGAGCTTTGGCGTGCGCCTCGGTTTGCGGCGCGCCGCGCAATTCCAGCGGCAGGATGACGTTGTTGAGTACGGTGCGCCACGGCAAAAGCAAATCACGTTGAGGCATGTAGCCCACGCGGCCCAAGCGCGGCCCAGCGGCGTTTCCAGCTAGAACAATCTCACCCGTGTCCGGCTCCAACAACCCAGCTATCAAATTAAACAGTGTGCTCTTGCCACTGCCGGACGGCCCAAGAACGGTGACGAACTCACCCGCCTGCACGCCGAACGAAATATTTTCCAACGCGTGTACCATCACACCTTCATCACGGAAGGCTTTGTTCACGTTATGGAGTTCTAATTTGGATGATGCTTCACCCCTCTCCCGCCGGAAGAGGGGCAGGGGTGAGGGTGAACTCATGGAAGAAACTCATTGGTAAACGCTTTGTTTATATCTAGCGCTTGTGTGAGGATGCCCTGTGTCTGCATCCATCCGGCGTATGCTTCCCAAACGCTCTGTTTCTGCTCGCCCCAGCGCGCGGCCTCGGCCTGATAGCGCGGCGCTAGCCACGTTTGGCTGGCCTGCACCACTTTGGCATCTAATTCCGGTGCGGCTTTCAGTAAAACATCCCCAGCTTCGGTTGGGTTTTTAATGGCAAAAGTGTAACCACGGGAGACGGCCCGCATAAACGCCCGCACTACTTCCGGCCGCTCGGTAATAGTCTTTTCGCTGGCAATAATGAGGGGCGTATAGTAATCGGGGATACAATCAGTATAGTCGGCCAGCATTTGGTAGTTGAGTTGGATGCCTTGCTGTTCAGCTTGTATGCCCTGCCAGCCGTAGAAAATCCACGCCACATCAATCTGCTCTGCGCTGAGTAACGCCAGTGGGTCGCTAAAACCCGTTTCCACAATCTGTAATTGGTTGAAATCCCCGCCGGCACACTCCATCAGCGCCTTGAGCGTGGGGGCTTCAAACGGGCTACCAAAGGAACCGTACCGCAAACCGGCAAATTGCGCGGGCGTTTGAACGTTGAGGGCGGCGCGTGAGGCAAAGCCGGAGGTGTTGTGCTGAATGATGGCGGCCAGCGAAACCAGCGGCACATTATCGGCGCGGGCCAGCGTTACTTGCTCCTGAAAACTCACGCCAAAATCCGCCACCCCGCTCGCCACCGCTTGCTCCGCATACACTTCACCCGGTTGGATGATTTCCACTTCCAACCCCTCTGCCACGAAGTAGCCTTTATCTCTCGCCACAAATAGGCCGGTATGGTTGGTGTTGGGAACCCAATCCAGCATCAGCGTGACTTTGGTGATGGGCGGCGTGGCGGGCGCGCAGGCGGCCAACGCCCAAATTATGCCGAATAAAACTATAGGGAAACGAGGTAAGGTTTTCATTTCAATGCTCCAATGTGATTAATAAATTCCGCTTTCATCCCACTGTTGCCGCCGTTGCGCCGAGAAGTACCACGGCAGGGACAGCCGCTCCACCCAGAGCGCCAACACATACAAGCCAATGCTCACAATCGCCGTCACTGCAATCGCCGCAAAAACTTGGTCTGTGGCGAGGGCATTTTTAGAGCGGAGCAAATACAGGCCCAAGCCCTGCGAGCCGCCCACCCATTCTCCAATGGTTGCGCCCACCACGCTATACGTGGCCGCCACGCGCAAGCCGGAGAAGAAAGCGGGCAGGGCGGCAGGTAAACGCACTACCCGCCAAATTTGTTGGCGCGTCGCACCCATCGCGCGTAGAAGCGCCACGTAATCTGGGTCAGCGGAAGCCAACCCATCGGCGGTGTTGATGGCCAATGGAAAGAAGCACACCAACACCACTACCAGCACTTTGGGCAAAAGGCCGTAACCAAACCAAATAATTAGTAGAGGCGCAATGGCCAGGATGGGCACGGTTTGGGAGGCCACCAATAACGGATATAGCGCGCGCCGCATAAAACTGGAAAAATCCATAAGGGCGGCGAGGGCCACACCCAGCAAAACGGCCAGCAGAAGGCCCAGCGCGGTTTCTAGCAAAGTAGCGCCCACCGCGTCTATTAGCGTGGCGCGCGTTTCCCATGCGGCCTGCAAAACTTGTGCGGGCGCAGGCAGAACAAACGCGGGCAGGCCACTGCGCGCCGCGCCCACCTGCCATGCCAGCAAAGCGGCTGTTATCAATAGGAGCGGCGGAACGATTTCTTTGAGTAAACGAGAACGAGACGCCATGAGTCTTTCACTGCCAAGTTTTCTTGGCGCTTAATCTTTTGCGCGGTACTTGGCCAACTTTTCATCTATGGTTGCGCCGTTAACCCCATCACCAATTTTGATGAGGGTGACGATTTTCTCTGCGCCCGCTTCTAAACACGCTAAATGAGCGGCTTTGGCAACTTCTAACAGTTGGTCTAGCGGGCCTTCCAGCGTGGTTTCCATCGGGCCAACTTCGTATTTCACGCCGCTGGCCGCAATCACGGCAATGGCTTTATCCACCACTGCGTACACATCTTCCGCCAACGGCAAAACTTGCACGGCCACGTTAACAGTGCGGTCAGGGTTTAGAGACGGCATCAGTTTTATCCATTTTGTGAGGTGTGAATGACTAGTAATAAACCAGCCTGCAAATCCACGTAGGCTTCGGGTTGCGTAAGAACATTGCTCACGCCGCGCGCCGGGCCAACAGTGAGCGTTTCGCCTTTCAACGGATAACGCAGGCCGTGTGTAGTGATGCCCTCCGCCGCGCCGCCCAGCGGCAATAAACTCATGGTATCGCCCACTTGGCCGCGCACGGGGCCGCCCGGCGGGCGTAGAAGCCAAGCCGTTTGTAGGCCAGAACGGACTTCTGCATGGATTTTCTCCAGCGCCGGATGCGTGAGCAGTTGTAGATTGGCCAGTGTCATATCCAGGCGGCCGCCCAACGCGCCGAAGATGGTGATGGCTTCCGCGCCGCGCCGTGCGGCTTCCAAAAGGGCCAATTCCAAATCGGTTTCGTCTTTATCCGGTGGGAAGCGTTTGAGTGTTACGCCCGCGCCTTCCAGCTTTTCAAGTTCAATGGTCGAGAGTGAGTCAAAATCTCCTATAGCTAGGTGCGGGGTAAGGCCCAGCGCCCAGCAATGTTTTGCTCCACCGTCCGCCGCTAAGATGAAATCATCCGGTTGAATGCAAGCGTGCGCGCGATAGGGTTCCGGCAGTTCGCCGTTGGCGAAGATGATGTACTGCATAGTGTGATGCTGGACGGCGGATGGCGACTACGAGGCTACAAAAGTAAAAACACCCTCTGGGGAGGGTGTTTATTGAATCGCTTGCGCTGTATCTCCCTCCGCCGGCATTATCCGTCAGGTTCCTTCGGTCTGTGTTGTAGGCCTAAGGCCAAACACACTCTCAGCCGGGTTTCACCCAGCTCCCGTGTTTAGTTTTGTGTGGAAATGTTATCGTGGTGAAGGGAGGTTGTCAATTAGATGATTAGAAGGTTGATTATTCCAACGCCGCAGGCATTCTAATCGTAGCAATAGCGGGCTTCAGGCGTGGCGCATAGCGCGGGGCACACGCGAGGCCCTTTGCGCCGCGTTCATTCTGCCATCATTTCCCTCAGCGTCTCTTTTACTTCAGCTAATACATCGCTCGCCAAAACGCTAGTTGTTTGGCCATGCGTTTGGGCGGCCCGCTCTCCGGCGCGGGCGTGCAAGTAGGCGGCGGCCACAGCGGCAGAGTAGGGTGCTAGGCCTTGCGCCAATAAGCCCACCATCATTCCGGCCAGCACATCCCCTGTTCCGGCGCGGGCTAGGGCGGCGGTGGCAAAGGGCAATACGGTGGCGCGGCCATCCGGCGCGGCGATGACGGTGAACGCGCCTTTGAGTACGACGACATGCCCCCATAACTGTGCGTACTTCAACGCAGTGGCAACTCGATCCGTTTGAAGTTTAGCTTTATCTTCGCCGGTGAGCGCGGCCATCTCGCCCGGATGAGGTGTGAGGACGCTGTGCGACGGGAGCAGTTGCGGCCAATTGGGGAGGGCGGCCAGCAAACGCAGTGCGTCGGCGTCTAATACCAGCGGAGGCAGTGGCGTGGCGCGGCGCTCACTTTCCGATTCGCGCCCGCCAAATCCCAGCCTGACGATTTGAGACCCTTTCAATAATTTTTGCAAAAAATCATGAGCTTCTCGGCTATGGCCCAAACCCGGCCCAATGAGGCAGGCCGTGTAGTTGGGCGCGGCGGCCAGCGCTTCATCGCGTGTTAGCCATGTTGCTTCGGGTAGTTGTGCGGCCACAATCGAGTGAATTTCATCGGGTACGGAAAGGGTGACAAGGCCGGCGCCGGTGCGATATGCGCCTGCGCCTGCTAAGTAAGCGGCCCCGGTGTAGTTGAATGAGCCGGCAATAATAAGGGCTTTGCCAAAGACGCCTTTGTGCGCGTTGCGAGGGCGCGGCGGCAAAAGCGCCCTCGCAGTTGGCGCATCGGCTAGTTCTACCGGGTAGGCCGTCAACAATTCTGGTGGAATACCAATATCCGCAATCAACAGCTCACCCACAACCTCTGCGCCGGGGAAGGCGAAATGGCCGCGTTTAGCCGCCGCAAAGGTGATGGTTAAATCGGCGGGGAGTGAGAGCGCATCCAGCGCGCCCGTATCACAGTGGAGGCCGGAGGGGCAATCCACTGCCACCCCCAATGGGCGCGGCGCGCGGGCATTGAGGATGCTGGCGGTTGCTCTGAGCAATTCTGCCCCCGGCCCGCCAAGCGGCTGGCGCGCGCCCGTGCCAAACACGGCATCTATCACCAGTGTAGCGCTATTGAGCAAATTGTTTAGCGTTCGCCAGTGTTGATCATTGGCCGCATCAATCATAAACACGCTTTTTTCACGGAGGCGTTTTATTTTTGAGTCCGTTTCGTCAAAGGGTTGCGCGCCGTAAACGGTAATGCGTGCGCCTGCATTGGAAAGATAGTGGGCGGCCACCAATCCATCACCGCCGTTGTTGCCTTTGCCGCACAACACCACAATTTTGTGCGCGTCTAAATCATCACCCAGCCGCGCTAAAACGGCTTCCGCCACCGCGCGCCCCGCGTTTTCCATCAATTGCGCGTTGCTTACGCCGGCGGCGTTGGCTGCGGCTTCCAGGGCTAGCATTTCAGCAATGGTGAGAAGTTTGGGCATAGCCGGGTTCTTATGCTTGTATACACTAAAAATGTTTTGAGGTGCTTTACGAGTGAGGCGTTTTTTGTGCGGAGCGGTTTGTCACCAGCCGAGGGCGGCGAGGGTGGCGGGGGTAAGCTCCATGATGCTGGGACGGCGGTTGCCCTCGGCTTTACAACGTTCGCTCACGGTGCGCTCAATGGCCAGACGCAGGGCGGCAATTTGCGCCGGTGAACCACCTGCTAAACCAAAGGAGAGCACCGCTTCAGATTCATCGGGATGCAGGCCGCCGTGGGTGCCGCTAACCGGCGCGCCAAAATAGAACCCAGCGGCTGTGTTGGCGGCCAACAGTATGTCTCCGCTGAGGGGGGTAGCAAGTTGTTTTAGGCGAGTTTCCGCTTCAACCATTTCTAGTTCGGGGTGGGCGGCTAAATAGGCTTTCAGCGCCACCACTTCTCCTTCCGGCGTTAGGGCTTGATAGTTCGCCTCCCAGCCATGGCGCTCCACGTCTCGCACTAAAACTAAACTCAGCGCGCCTTGTAAATCTGCCGCATAGCGGCCGGTTTGATGCGCCTCCCAAAAAGCGCGGGCCACGGGTAAAACATCTTCGCTAAAACGGGCCTTATCTCGCCAGTGGCCAAGCTGGTTCTGCAGATACACTTGCGCTAACCCGCCATTGCTGGCTACCACTGCGTCACAGTTGGGGTCTTCGCCGGGGAAATCATGTACGTCTAAACCCAGCGCATCAAACACATACCCCATCTCGCGGTCAAAAGGAAAGCTCAGGCGCAGAGAGTGTTGGTCATCCGGCGTGACGGCCACTTGCCCATGGTCAGATGCAATCACAAATAATGTGTTGCGCATCATATCGTGCGCGTCCAACTCGCGGAGCAAATGGTCAATTAACGGATCAATCACTTCGGTGAGATATGCATATTGCGCGTCCGGCCCGGCCCGATGTGAGCGGTGATCAAGTCCCATAAAATAAAGCGTGAAGACATCCGGCTTGATGCCGGTTTGTAGGTGCGCCAACGCAATCGTAAGCATTTGCCGGTCATAGGCTTCTGCCGCCATGCCCACAAGGCCGCCGCCCTTTGTCAGTCGCGCAATTTCAATCAGGCTTGGCCGCAACCAGTGTTTCGCGCCGCGCGCCAGCATGTTATACACCACCGTTGAAATCAGTCCTCGTTGGGAGGCGTGTTCGTACAACGTAGTTACCTGAGGTGAGAGCAAGCTATTAACCAGCCCCTGCCCGGAAAATACCGCCACCGCATCATCTAAGGCTAAAGTATCGCCTACATCCAACGCATAAAAGCGCGGCGCGCCATTGCTGTGTTGGCCAAAACGGTCAAAGAATTGGTTGCCTGGCAGGCCGGTTTGTGAAGCCGGCGCACCCGTGAACATACTGGCCTGCGCGCCAAAGGTGATGGATGGCGCTGTGCTCACCGGCTCAAGATGTAAGCCGTGTTTCGCGTCGGGGCCGCCTAAAATACGGGCAATGGCCGGCAGGCGTTCATTGGCTAAGGCCCGAAAAAACACATCGCGCCGCAAGCCGTCAATATCCAACACCACCACACGCGTCGGTCGCAAATTGGGTACTCCTCGGCAGAATACATGTGATAATAATCAAAGATGTTAATTTTTTACCTGCGCCGGAAGGCGGTGTTACAACGGTTTCCAAACTTGAGCCTTGGCTTGCGCACAAGCTTGTAAGCTATTCAGATGAGGCGCGAAAGTTTGGCATGAGGCATTCTTATGGGCACAGAAATTGAACGCAAATTTTTAGTCACCGGTCAAGGCTGGCGGGCAGACGCAGTAGGTGTGCCTTATCGGCAAGGTTACCTATCCGCCGCCAAAGGGCGCACAGTGCGGGTGCGGGTAGCGGATCAGCAAGCCTACCTCACCATTAAGGGTGCACGGCAAGGTCTAAGTCGCGCCGAGTTTGAGTATGAAATTCCGGTTGCCGATGCGAATTACATGCTGGATGTGTTGTGTCTTCAGCCCTTGATTGAGAAGACGCGTTGGACGCTGGAATACGCCGGCCACATTTGGGAAGTGGATGAATTTGCGGGAGCCAATGCGCCGCTGGTGGTGGCGGAAGTGGAATTGGAGCGTGAAGACCAAAACGTGTCACTGCCGGAGTGGGTGGGCGAGGAAGTTTCCACGGATTATCGCTACACCAACGCTTACCTGGCCCAAAATCCATACGCCTTCTGGCCCAAATAGGCCAGAAATGGTTGGTGACAATCGGCACTTTTCAGCCGAAAGGCGGTGTGTTATCCCCTATTCCGTTGACCCTGCTAAATGGCTCTGCTATGATGCACAAAGCCGTTGGCATGCAAAATAAAAACCTCGCTCACCGCTGGCTTAAAATGCTCCGTGATCAGCTTCGCTGGCTGGTGCCCGGCATTGGTGTTAAACGTTGGCTGGGCTTACTGTTGCTGAGCGTTACCTTTATCGGGCTGGGTATTGCGTATGGCTTAATTGATCTGTACCGCGATGGGGCCATGCCCTTTTTGCCCAGCTTAGTCACCTTGCAATTTTTGCCGCGCGGTTTACGCGCGTTATTGTTGGGTTTGGTGGGCAGTGTGTTGATGTTGATTGCAATTGCGCAAATTAACCGCGCCCTGTTGGAGCCGTTTGTGAGGCCCGGCCAGAATGTGGCGCAGGTGCTGAATGAGCACCGGCGGCGTGGTAAAGGGCCGAAAGTGGTGGCCATTGGCGGCGGCACTGGCCTCTCAACTTTACTGCGCGGCCTCAAGCGGCATACCGCCAACATCACCGCTATTGTGACTGTAGCTGATGACGGCGGCTCATCGGGCCGCTTACGCCAAACGCTGGGCGTTCTGCCGCCGGGCGATTTTCGTAACTGTATTGCCGCGCTGGCGGATGACGAAGCGCTTACCACTCAATTGTTTCAGTATCGTTTTGGCGGCGGCAATGATTTGGGCGGCCACTCCTTTGGCAATTTGTTCATCACGGCTATGGCGGAAGTGACGGGCAGTTTTGAGCGCGCCTTGTTAGAATCCAGCAAGGTCTTGAACATTCAGGGCCGCGTTCTGCCTTCCACGCTCAGCGATGTGACATTAGTGGGCGAATTAGAGAGTATATCCACAACCAACGGCGTTCCGCTGAGCGGCTCGACCGTGAGCGTGATTGAAGGCGAATCACGCATCACGGAAACGGCTGGCGCTATCCGGCGGGTTTTTCTGCGGCCTGCTAACGCCCCCGCTTATCCGGGCGCTATCCGGGCGTTGCTCGAAGCGGAGTTAATTGTGCTGGGGCCGGGTAGTTTATACACCAGCCTGATGCCCAACCTGCTGGTGCAGGATATTGTTGAAGCGGTGCGCGCCAGTCGCGCGCTAAAAGTGTATGTGTGCAACACGGCCACCCAGCCGGGTGAAACGGATCAGTATTCTGTTCAGCAACATATAGAAGCGATTGAGCGGCACACCGGGGGCGGGCTGTTTCCAGTGGTGATGGCGAACGAGAATCAACGGGGAACGCTATTGCCTCACCTTAGCTGGGTTCAGCTAGAATCAAACGGCCAGAGCGCACAGCAGGTGGTGAAGGCGGACTTGATTGATGATGAGCGCCCCTGGCGGCATGATGCGCACAAGTTGGCGGCGGCGCTGATGCGTTTATTAGATTCAACAGATTACGCACTCCGAACAACGTAGTGCGGCATTCTTTATTCAAGGAGATTTCCCATGACTGTGAAAATCGGCATTAATGGCTTTGGTCGCATTGGTCGTTTGGTCTTTCGCACCATTAAGGCCCGCCAAGCCAACAATATTGAAGTGGTGGCCGTGAATGATTTGTTTGACCCGGCCATCAACGCCCATCTACTGAAATATGACTCCACCTATGGCGCTTATGATGGCGCAGTGGAAGCGAAAGATGGCAATTTGGTGGTAGATGGCAAGACCATCAAGGTGACGGCGGAAAAAGACCTCAACGCCATCAAGTGGGCGGATATGGGGGTGGAGGTGGTGATTGAATCTACCGGCCTCTTCACCGACGCCACTAAATCGGTGGGCCATATCACCTCCGGCGGCGCAAAGAAAGTCATCATCTCCGCTCCGGCCAAGAACGAAGACATCACGATTGTGTTGGGCGTAAATAATGATAAGTATGACCCGGCCAAACACCACGTCATTTCTAATGCCTCCTGCACCACCAATGGCCTTGCGCCCGTGGCCAAAGTGCTGAATGATGCGTTTGGCATTGATAAGGGCTTGCTCACCACCGTTCACGCGTACACCAACTCACAGAAGTTACAAGATTTAGGCGCAAAAGATTTGCGTGATGCTCGCGCCGCCGCGCAGAACATTGTGCCTTCGGAAACCGGCGCGGCCAAAGCGGTTGGCCTCGTCATCCCAGAACTTAAAGGCAAGTTTGGCGGCATGGCCTTCCGCGTGCCCACGCCCACCGTTTCTGTGGTGGATTTCACCGCCGTGCTGAACAAAGAGGCCAGCAAAGATGATATCCGCAACGCTATGCTGGAGTATGCCAGCGGCTCTATGCGGGGCATCCTCGGCGTCACGGATGAACCGCTCGTCTCCACCGATTTGCGCGGCACCACTCTTTCCTCAGTCTATTCTTCGATGGATACGTTGGTGATTGGCAATTTGGTGAAAGTGGTGGCCTGGTACGATAACGAATGGGGCTATGCCTGCCGCTTGGCGGATGTGACGGCGATGGTGGCCTCCAAATTGTAGAAGTTAGATTTCAGATTGCAGATTTGAGCTGTCTGCAATCTGAAATCCTCCATCTAAAATCTGCAATGAACAAAAAAACTGTTCGCGACTTTGATTTCAAGAAAAAGCGCGTGCTGGTGCGCGTGGATTTCAACGTGCCGCTCAAAGATGGGAAGGTAACGGATGATACGCGCATCCGCGCTTCACTGCCCACTATTCAATATTTGCTGGAGCGGAGCGCTGGCGTGATTTTGTGCTCCCACTTAGGCCGCCCCAAGGGTGGGCCAGACCCCAAGTATTCGCTCGCTCCCGCCGCCGTGCGATTGGGGGAACTGTTGGGCAAGCCGGTAAAGTTAGTGCCGGATTGCGTGGGGCCGCTGGCCGAAGAGGCCGCCGCTGCCATGTTCCCCGGCGAGGTGCTTTTACTGGAAAATGTGCGTTTCCACCCCGAAGAAGAAAAGAATGACGCCACCTTCGCGCAAAAACTGTCCGTGCTGGCGGATGTGTACGTGAATGATGCTTTTGGTTCCGCCCATCGCGCGCACGCCTCCACCGAGGGCGTGGCCCGCCACTTGCCCGCGTTGGCCGGCTTCCTCATGGAAAAAGAAATTGAGTATCTGGGCCAGGCCGTGGAAAACCCCCGGCATCCCTACGTTGCCATCCTCGGCGGCGCAAAGATTTCTGACAAAATTGGCGTGATTGAAAATCTGTTGAAGAAAGCCGATAAGGTGCTAATTGGCGGCGGCATGGCTAACACCTTCTTCAAAGCGCAAGGCTTGGAAATGGGCGATTCTTTGGTGGAAGCCGAGGCGCTGGAGACGGCGCAAAAAGTTCTGGCGCAAGCGGGTGAAAAATTGCTTTTGCCGCTGGATGCCGTGCTGGCCGATGCATTTGATAACGGCGCACAAAAGCGCGTCATCAACATCAAAGAAGGCGTACCAGCCGGCTGGCGCATTTTGGATATTGGCCCGCTCACCGTGAGCGCGTATGCCGAAGCATTGAAGGGCGCGGCGCTGGTGGTGTGGAACGGCCCGATGGGCGTGTTTGAGTTCCCCAACTTTGCGCATGGAACCAACGGCGTGGCCAAGGCTGTGGCCGAGTGCGGCGCTATTACGGTAGTGGGCGGCGGCGATTCTGTAGCCGCCATTGAGCAAGCCGGGCTGGCGGATAAAATCACGCATATCAGCACCGGCGGCGGCGCAAGTTTAGAGATGCTGGAAGGCAAAAATCTGCCCGGCCTCGCGGCGTTGAATGATAAGTAATCACTGACGGAAGACGGCGGTGATTATCGTCCGTCGTCTTCCGTCTTGATTTACATCTCTCTAACAACTTTTACTTGCGCGCTTAACATGCCTCGCGCATACTTCCTCAGGTTACATCTTAACCGGAGGTTTTTTTCATGTCATTAACCATTGGCGAAAATGTTGGCCCATATCGCATTGTAGAGCAATTAGGGCAGGGCGGCATGGCCACCGTCTTCAAGGCCTATCACGCCGGGTTAGACCGCTACGTAGCCATTAAAGTTTTGCATGCCGCCTTCAAAGGCGATGAAACTTTTTTGGCCCGCTTTCAGCGCGAGGCGCGCGTGGTGGCCAAGCTGGAACACCCCAACATTGTGCCGGTGTATGACTTTGCAGAACACAACGGTTCGCCCTATCTGGTGATGAAATTTATTGAAGGGGAGACGCTGAAGGCCCGTTTACAACGGGAGCGACTGACTTTGAAGGAAACGCTGGGAGTTTTGGAGGCCGTGGGCGGTGGGTTGGATTACGCCCATAAGCAAGGCATCCTCCACCGTGATATTAAATCATCCAACATCATGCTGGCCGCCGATGGCAACATTTATTTAGCGGATTTTGGCCTGGCCCGCATTGCCTCTGCTGGCGAGAGCACGCTTTCCATGGATTCTATGGTGGGCACACCGCATTATATGAGTCCTGAACAAGCGCGCGGCGTGAAAGATTTAGATGCGGGCACGGATATTTACTCGCTCGGCGTGGTGTTGTATGAACTGGTGGTGGGCCGCTTGCCCTACAGCGCCGATACGCCCTTTGCCATCATCCATGATCATATCTTCACGCCTCTGCCAATGCCGCGCAGTGTAAATGTGAATGTACCAGAGGTGGTGGAACGTGTCTTGTTGAAAGCATTGGCCAAGGAGCGCGCTGACCGTTTCCCGGATGTGGCCGCGCTGGTGAGCGCCTTTCGCTCGGCCGTCTCCGGCGCGGAGTCTGGCGTGGTGGCTTTGCCAGCGGGCCTGCCTGTTTCACCCGTAACGCCCACAGCGCCCGGCGCGGCCACGGTTGCGGCTGGCACAATCGTTGCGCCCAAACCTGAGCCCTTACCGGTCACTCCTCAGCCCAAAGCGCGTTCATCCTCAACTCTGCTGTATTTAGGTTTAGGTGCGATTGTGGTGGTGGCGTTAGGGTTGGCCGCGTTGTTCGCCGTTAACTATTTCCGGCGCAATCAAAATCAGGTTGCTTTACCTACGGTTGCGCCTACGTTAGCCGCCAGTAATCCCACTCAGCCGCCCGCCGCCACCCCGCTCCCGCCTTCTCCGCCGCCGCAAAGCACGCCTGCTCAGGGCCAGGTTCCGTCGTGGCAGGCCGCTGTGGATGAAGCCGCCGCGCTGTTTCCCACTGCCCCACAAGAAGCGTTAAGTCAGTTGGTGGAATTGGTGCAAGCCAACGCCGCTGACCCCGGCATTTATTTGACCGCTGGCGCTTTGACGTTAGCCAACAATTTGCCGCGCGAGGCGTTGGAGCAATTTTTTCTGCCCGCCTTCCGCGTGATGCCAAGCGATGAGGAACACCCACTCAACCTTCAACTGCGCCAAAATGTTGGATTGGCTTACTACGCGCTTTCTGGCGACCCGAACGCCGAAGAATATCTCGCGGCGAGCGCGGAAGAGTCTGGGCAAATATCGGAGTCTAACCTTGCCTGGCAACGCTGGCGGATTTTATATGGGGACGCTGACGCGGCGATTAAGGAATTGGATGCTATCCTGGCGCAAAACCGTGAAGCCGCCATCCTTCAACTGCTGTATGGCGATTACGCCTCTAAAACCGGCAAGCCGGCTGAGGCCGTTGTCCGTTACGAAGCGGCCAGCCGCCCACGGCCTCTTAATCCGCCGGCCGTCTGGATTATGCAAGAAGCGCAATGCCGCTTGCGAATGTTGCGCGATAGAAAACCTGAGCTGACGCCTACCTGTGAGCCGCTGAATAAATTAGTGCAACCAGCCGGGCCGCCACAACAGCCATAGGGGCAGATGTTTGAGTTGTCTATGCAATTCACCACTCCCCGCCTCCGAAGTATTATTCTTAAGACTGCCAGTGGGGTTGGTTTTGCATTCGGAGTGAGTATAGGTGTGGCAGTTGGATTGGTATTGGGTGCTATTACGACCCTTATTATATTTGCGCCTTACTTTGATCGATATTATCGAGAGGGTGACGCACATGCCGGTTACCATATATTCTTTGCGCCTATTGCAATGGGCATTTTCCTGACAATTAGCGGCGCGATAAATGGAAGTATTTTGGGAATTATGAACAGCTTTACCCAAAATAAAACGTTTGTAACCCGCTTGGCATTATTAATTGGTTTATTGTTGCCGGCATTTTTCCCGGGAGCATTGCGGGGTGAGGTGTTTGACATTATTGGTTATTTATACCTTGGGATAAATACGGTGTGTGCGTGTTTAGCCATCAACCACGCTACAAGCTATGTCGTGCGTGGCTAAGTCTGCCATCTTATAAACATACAGCGAGTAGTTTGTACGCTTAGCGTCCTCGCGTCTTTGCGGTGGAATTTCCGCTCAAACCATTAAGGAGACTTCATGCGAAAATTTATCATTGCCGGAAATTGGAAGATGAACAAAACGCCCACCGAGGCGGTGGAGCTGACCAACACACTCCTGCCGGAGATTGTGGAGGCGGTGAACGTGGAGCGCGTGCTGTGCCCACCGTTTGTTTCGCTGGCCGCCGTGGCCCCGCTTTTGCCGGAGGGCATCGGCCTCGGCGCGCAAAACATGCACTGGGAGAAATCCGGCGCGTTCACCGGCGAAATTTCTGCGCCCATGCTGGCTGGTTTGGTGCAGTACGTCATCCTTGGCCACTCGGAGCGGCGGCAATATTTTGGGGAAACGGATGAGAGCGTGAACAAAAAGGTGAAGAGCGCGCTGGCCCACGCCCTCACGCCCATCATTTGTGTGGGTGAGAACTTGGCGGAGAACGAAGCCGGACAAACGGGTGCGGTGGTGACGCGCCAAGTGCGCGCGGCGTACAGCGGCCTCAGCGCTGATGAAGCGTTGAAAACCGTGATTGCTTATGAGCCGGTGTGGGCCATTGGCACCGGCAAAGCCGCCACGCCGGAGCAGGCCAACGCCGTTCACGCGCAATACATCCGCGCTTTGTTGGCTGAGCTATATTCTGTAGAAGTAGCTAATCAACTGCGCATTCAATACGGTGGCTCCGTCACCGCCGCCAACGCCGAAGCGCTGATGAAGCAACCGGATATTGACGGCGCATTGGTGGGTGGGGCCAGCCTTAAACCCGCCGAATTTGCCGCCATCGTCCGCGCCGCTTCTACTAGCTGATAGCTAACCGCTAGCCCTAAATGCTCTCTTGGCTCTGGCTCCTCGTCATCTTTCTCCCGCTCATTTGGCTGGAGCGCCTGATTCACCGGCGCTTGCAAGGCGTGTGGCTTCTGCTCTTCCGAGACCCGGACATGGCCATGATTCTGTATTCCATCATCATGTTGCCGGGCGTGGCTCTGCATGAGTTCAGCCATTGGGTCATGGCCACGATTCTGATGACGCGCACGGGCCGCTTTTCCATTTTTCCTCAGCGCTTGCCGGATGGCACTTTACGCCTCGGCTTTGTGGAGACGCAACGCACCGATATATTTCGGGAAGCGTTGATTGGCGCGGCGCCGCTGATTGCTGGAACGTTGGTGATTTTGGCCATTAGTTTTGGCCCTTTGAACGTGGCCCTCATGAGCGAAGCGCTGGCGATGGGCGATTTAGGCGGTGTAATAGAAGGCTTGGTTGCCGTTACGCGTGTGCCGGATGCGTGGCTGTGGCTGTACTTGTTGTTCGCGGTGAGCAACTCTATGATGCCGTCCGCCTCAGACCGGCGCGCGTGGTTGCCCGTGTTGGCGGTGTTGGCCGTGGTGTTGGCGGCGCTGGCGTACGTTGACTTGTTCAACGTCTTCCTAAACCTAACTATTGGCCCGCTGGATGCCGTTATCCGCGCCCTCGCCAGCGCCTTCACAATTACAGTGATCTTAGATTTATTTTGCGTGCCACCTCTGCTGGTGTTGGAGCGCGGCCTTTCGCGCCTCACCGGTCTCAAAGTGGAATATTAATTTTCCGGAGGGGCGCACGCCTGCCGCCCACTAAGGGTGGGCCGTGCGCCCGTACTTGATTATGCTAAAAAACAAAACCGCCCTCGTCACCGGCTCCACCAGCGGAATTGGTTTAGGCATGGCCCGCGCACTGGCCGCGCAGGGTTGCAATATCATGCTCAACGGCTTTGGGGAGGCGGGCGCGATTGAAAATATCCGCGCTAGCCTAGAAAAAGAGCATAGTGTACGGGCCGCCTACCACGGCGCCGATTTGAGCCAGCCGGAGCAAATTGCCGATTTAGTAGAAATTACCCTGCGCACTTTTGGCAGTGTGGATGTGCTGTGCAACAACGCCGGCATCCAGTTCGTTGCGCCGATTGAAGAATTCCCGCCGGAGCGCTGGGACCAAATCATCGCCGTTAATCTGTCCTCGGCCTTTCACACCATCCGCCATGCTTTGCCACACATGCGGCGGGCGGGCTGGGGCCGCATCATCAACACCGCTTCCGCGCACGGGTTGGTGGCCTCCGTGAACAAGGTGGCGTACGTGGCCGCCAAGCACGGCATTGTGGGCCTCACCAAGGTGGTGGCGCTGGAGACGGCGGGGAGCGGCATCACCTGCAACGCCATTGCGCCCGGCTGGGTGCGCACCGAGTTGGTGGAGAAGCAAATCACTGCCCGCGCGCAACAACTCGGCCTCAGCCAAGAAGAAGCCGCCGTAAGCCTGCTGGCGGAGAAGCAACCCTCCAAGCAATTCGTCTCGGTGGAACAGTTGGGTGGTATTGTGGTCTTCCTTTGTTCAGAAGCCGCCGCGCAAATCACCGGCGCTACCATTGCATCCGATGGCGGCTGGACGGCGCAGTGATGGAACAAATACAACAAGTTATCACTATTTTGTTGGTTTTAGCGATTGCGGTTGATTTTTTGCTGATTGGCCTGCGTGGCCTGACGACGGGCAAGCCAATTTTTATTGGCGTTCGGCGCTTATTCTTTGGCTTTTTATTACTCACAGCGTTGAGTGTGGGCGTTTCCATTACCCGCCTCATCTCTGTGAGTGAAGTTGAAGCCGGTGATGCGCGGATTATTCGGCACGTTGTTGTTTTCGGCTTTACGGCGTGGCAGTGGTTTTTGGGTGGCTACCTCGCACTAGGAATTACGGAAGAAACATTGGGCCGCGCCATAGGTTTTGCTCTCACGCGCCTGGGGTTAAGATCCGAAAACCGTGCCAATGGCATCGCTCTGCTGGATAGCGGCTCTATCTTTGAAGCGCGGCTGGCACGAAAAAGCTATGCATTTTTGCGGGTGAGTGGCGGCCTCAACCCCCAGCCAGTGTTGGATGATATTGTAAGCATCATGCGTGAGTATTATGAAACTTCCCAAGTGCGCACGGCCAAATGGGTGTTTGGGGTTTTTATCCTCGGTGGCCTCATCATCGGTTTGCTGGGTTACTGGCTTATGCAACTCTAAAATATTCAACACCTGACAACTTTTGCAAAAGCTGTCAGGTGTTCTATAATCTCCATCGTTAACCCTTTTCGCGTTTGCCCCCGTTTCTGTACACAAGTAAAGTTACCGGCAACGTTTGTGGCGCAAGTTGCCGCCGTTTGGAGATGATTCATGACCGATACTACCCCCGCGCCTGTACAGGCCGAAGAAACCTTTGCCCAACTAGGTTTGTGTGACGAGCTGGTGCAAGCCCTCAACGCGGTGGGCTACGAAAGCCCCACGCCCATCCAACGCCAAACCATTCCGCTGTTGCTGGCCGGGCGCGATTTAATTGGCCAAGCGCAAACGGGCACGGGCAAAACCGCCGCCTTTGCTCTGCCGATTCTGGAAAGGCTCAACCTCAACCAGCCAGAAGTGCAGGCCCTCATCCTTACGCCCACGCGCGAGCTGGCCCTGCAAGTGGCCGAGGCCTTTCACACCTACGCTAAAAATTTGGGCCGCGTGCGCGTCACGCCGATTTACGGCGGCGACTCCATGCAGAAGCAACTCATTCGCCTGCGCGGCGGCGTACATGTGGTGGTGGGCACGCCCGGCCGCGTGATGGATCATCTGCGGCGCGGCACGCTGGCCCTCACCAGCCTAAAAACCGTGGTGCTGGATGAAGCCGATGAAATGCTCCGCATGGGCTTTGAAGAAGATGTGGAATGGATTTTGGCGCAGGCGGCCAGCGAGCGGCAAACGGCGCTCTTCTCCGCCACCCTGCCGCGCGAGGTGCACCGCATTGCGGAAAAATATCTCAACAACCCGGCGCACGTGGATATCAAACACAAAACCGTCACCGTGCCCACCGTCACGCAACATTATCTGCAAGTGCTGGAGAAGCAAAAGCTAGATGTGCTGACGCACGTGCTGGAGGCCGAGGCGGTGCCGGGCGAGGCGATTTTGATTTTTGTGCGTACCAAATTACGCGCCGCTGAATTGGCCGAACGGCTGGAGGCGCGTGGCTATGCCGTGGAAGCCATGCACGGCGATATGGGCCAAGCGCAACGGGAAACCGTCATCCGCCGGATGCGTGAAGGGTTGGTGGAGTTGGTGGTGGCTACGGACGTGGCCGCGCGCGGTTTGGATGTGGAGCATATTGGGCATGTGATTAATTACGATTTGCCGAATGACCCGGAAGCGTATGTGCATCGTATTGGCCGCACGGCGCGGGCGGGGCGGGCGGGTAAAGCCACTTCGTTCGCCACGCCGCGTGAGCATTACTTGATGCGCGATATTGAGCGTTACACCGGCCAAAAACTTTCCTCCGCCAAAGCGCCCACGCTGGCCGATGTGGCCGCGCGCCGCCGCACGCTGTTCAAGAATCGGATTCTCAAAACGCTGGCTGAGGAAGAATTAGAGCCGTACATCAGTTTGGTGGAGGAGCTGGCCGCCGAGAGCGAGCAGAGCCTCACCAACATTGCGGCGGCGGCGGCGTGGCTGGCGCGGGGCCGCAAACCGCTCAGCGGCAAAAAAGAAGTCGCTTCGGCGCAAGAAATTGTTACGCCTCAACCCCAATTTTCCAACGTGGATACGGTGATGATTTGGATTGGCGCGGGCACTGCGGCCCGCATCCGCCCGGCAGACTTAGTAGGCGCGATTGCGAACGAAGCGGGTATTTCTGGCAAGGAGATTGGGCCGATTACGGTGTATGAAGATTACTCGCTGGTGGGCGTGCCGGGCCGCCACCTGAACAAAATTTTAGATAGCATGGCCACCGCGCCCATTCGGGGGAGACTGGTGAAAGTGCGCCGCGCCACCGCGCAAGATGAAACGGGCCGCCCGCCGCGCTCCCCTGCGCCGCGCCGTGAAGCGGAACACGCATCCCGCAAGGAGCGCGCGCCAGAGCCGCCGGCTAAAAAATTCAAGCCTACGCGGCGCGGCACTAAAGCCGGCAAAAAGTACAACCGCAAATAGCACCATCCTCATTTGAATGAGCCTAGCAAATACTCGGCCTAGCCCTTCTCCCAGCGGGAGAAGGGTTGGGATGAGGGCGAGCGGGCGGCTTTTCTCGGCCTTGGCTCATACACCGCTGAGTGCTCTCCCTCACCCGGCGCTCCGCGCCGCCCTCTCCCGCAAGGAGAGGGCTGGGCCGTATCTGGATTTAGCCAGCACTATTTAACTAGCGCTGGAAGACTCAGTAGAACCAAAATCATGACAAACACCCTGAGCGAAGGCCCGCGTTTTCAGCGGGCTGCAGTCGAAGGGCGCTTAAGATCCGTTTCATTAATCCCTTCCGTTCCATCCGTTTTCACTCGCGCTCGGTCAGCACAACATCCAACATCGCCACAAAATAATCCGCGTTGGCTTTAGTAAACACCAGCGGCGGCTTGAGCTTGAGAATATTGTAGTAATCTCCGGTGGGATAAACAATAATGCCCAAGTGCCGCATGCGCTCGGCTACATAGGCGGCTTCCTCGGTGGCGGGCTGTTTGGTTTCGCGGTCACGCACCAGCTCCACGCCCATGTACAGGCCAAAGCCGTACACTGCGCCAATCAGCGCGTGCTTCTCCATTAGGTTTTGCAAACTAGCTTTGAAGTAAGCGCCCACCACCCGCGCGTTTTCTTGCAGGCCTTCTTCTTCGATAATATCCAACACCGTAAGGCCTACTTGGCAGGCCACCGCGTTGCCCGCAAATGTGCTGAAGTAAGTGGTTTTTTGCCGGAAGGCCTCGGCGATGGCGGGTGTGGTGACGACGGCAGAAACAGGGTAGCCGTTGCCCATCGGTTTGCCCATCGTCACAATATCCGGCGCCACGCCTTGTGTTTGGAACATCCAGAAGTGCGTGCCCGCGCGGCCAAAACCCACTTGCACTTCATCAGAAATACACACGCCGCCCGCCGCGCGCACATACTCATACGTTTTGGATAGAAAACCGTGTGGCAAATCTATGCCGCCGGAGGAGCCGAGCAAGGCCTCCGTGAAGAAGGCGGCCACGCCGCGCCCCTCGGCTTGCACGCGGGCCACAATCTCCTGCACCTCGCCGGCATATTTTTCAGCGGCCTGCGGGTCTTCGCGGCGATATTTGCCGCGATATAAATTGGGTTGCGGGATCATGTGCACAAAAGGCCGCGCCTGCTTGCCCGCCAGCGGATTATCCAACAGCGAAGTGCTGATTTCATACACGGCGCTGGTGTTGCCCAAATACTCGCCGTCAATCACAATCACATCTTTTTGCTCGGTGTACGTGCGCGCCAGCCGCAAAGCTAGATCATTCGCTTCACTGCCGCTACACACAAAAAACACCACGCGCAAAGGCTCAGGCAGTGTGGCCACCAAACGCTCGGCATACTCGGCTAAGCCGTCATATAAAAAGCGCGAGTTGGTGTAGAGCCGTTTGAATTGTTTGGCGGCGGCCTCCGCCACGCGGGGGTGGCTGTGGCCTACGTGCGCCACATTGTTGATGGCATCTAAATACGCGCGGCCATCGGTGGCGTACAAATACTGCTTCCAGCCGCGCAGGATGTGGAGCGGCTCATGTTCAAAGTAAAACTCCTGCGCGCGTTGAAAAACTTTAAAGCGGCGGCGCATGGTTTCTTCCGGCGCAACGTATGCGGCTGGTTGTAAACCGGGTTGATTGAGAAGCAAGTTTGCGTCCGGGCACAGGCTCTCCCACACGGCGCGTTCACTGGCCTTCGCCATGCCCGGCAAAGTTTCAATTTCCGCGCAAGCCAGTTGAATGTGCGCGTGCGCGGGCAAGAAAGAGTCTGAACCGGCGGGAACTGTGCGCCCCAGCGTTTGCCCGCCCACCACGCGGGCGCCAACGGCCACGCCCTCTGCCGCCTGCACCCGCGCCAGTCGCATGAAAAATTGCACGCCTTCAGCAGGCGCGTGCCGCACGATGATTTCATCGCCTGAAACTTTCACCACCTCGCCCGCCAGCGGCGCATGAATGGGCGCGCCGCTCGGCCCAAACACATCCACGCCCAAGTGCAAGGCCGCTGGTTCCTCTGGGGAATCAGTTTTAGCCGCATAAATCCGCACTTCACCGTAGCGGCCTAGTGCGCCCCCTCTCCCAGCGGGCGAACCCTCATCTATAACTTTCTGTACCACTGCCCGATGCGCCTCCGCCGTCTCCCAAACACCATCACTCAGATATTCAGAACCAGCGCTTAGGTCCAGCACGGGGGCGCTGGACGCAATCTCAGTCATTGGGCGAAGATGCGGGGCGTTTTCTTTCAGCCACGCGCGCACGCGGGCCGAGTAGGGGTGCGGCTCAAAACCACACGCGTGGCGGAAGGCCGCGTGCGCTACTTCCGGCTCAATGTTTTGCAGGCGGTCAAGCGTCAGCCAATCCAGCCGGCTAAGTTGCGCCACGTAGGCGTTATCCGGCTCCAAGTGCAACTGCTGAGAAGAACTGCACGCCGTCACACACATCCGCAAACAGATGAAGTGGAACAGCGCCGCCAGCTCATTTTCTTGCAATGGAAATACTTGATGAAAGGCCTTCACCGTGCGCGCGGCGGCGGGCAGAGCGTTGGGCGTGGAATTGATGACGCTCTCCGCCACCGCCACCACCAACTCACCCACCGTGTAACTTCTCAGCACGTCGCCAAAATCCACAATGCCGCTCAAATGATGTTGCCCAGCCGCATTGCGCTGAACCAGCAAGTTGTAGCTCGTCAAATCACCATGGATGATGCTCCGGCGCAGGCCGGGCAGAAGCGGCTCGGCGTGGCGCACAAATCTCTGCCGGAAGTATTCAATCACTGGGCGGCGTTCCGGGGCCACATACTTGATGAAGCCGTCAATCACCTGTTGGGCCACCTGCAAATCCCACTGAAGCACGCGGTCAGCGGCGGGATGGTTGAAATCGGCCAAGTGCAAGCAGAACGTACCGGCCACCCGCCCAATCTCATCCAATAAGTGTGCGGGCCGCGTATTCACTTTCGCCAACACATCGCCCGGCAAATACGTCAGCAAGCGCAGAAAGTGCGCGGCCCCCTCGCGCGTGGCGGTGGGCATGGTTTGGCCGCCTTGCGCTGGGATGAGCCGCTGAATGGGAAAAGCCGCATCTTTGGCCGCAATGTGCGCCATCGCCTTGTTCTGCAAATCTAATGAAGATGCTTGTGCGGCGGCGTTTTCAATCCTCAGCACAAACGCTTCACCGGCTGAGTTGGTCACTCTAAAATTTTGGTCTTGAAAACTGCCGAGCGGCTTAATGGTGGTGGGCGTAAAGCCGTAATGCTCCAGCGTCAGTTGTTTGGCCTCGGCCTCGGTGAAGTGGGGGTTGGGGAGTTCGTAATTATCAAACATAGCAGGTATTTAACCGCAAAAAGCGCGAAGACCGCAGTGGTTAAGCTTTTCTTTGCATGAAGCAAATTTTCAAGTAGGGCGCATGACCACCCGCTACCGGAAAATCAAGCTTCGGCTCATGCGCGGTGCGGATGATTTTGGCCGGATGTTCAGCGGCGGCTTCCTTCAATTGGCGTTGAAAAGATTGTAACGGCAATTCCATCGCGTTGGCGCAGGCCACCAGCCAGCCGCCCGGCGTAACCACTTTTAGCGCGCTAGCCGCTAGTGCGGCGTAATGCTTCTGCACGCTAAACCGCGTGTGCTTGGTGGTGGAGTAGGGCGGCGGGTCCAGAATGACCACCTCAAACGTTTGGCCGCGTTTGCCAAAGCGGTTCAGCCAGTCAAACACTTCGCCCACAATAAAATCTTTTGGTTCCGGCGTAAAGCCATTGAGCGTGTAATTGCTTTTGCCCCATTCCAAATATTGGCGCGAAACATCTAAATTGATAGCCCGCGCCGCGCCGCCCGCCACTGCCGCCAAACCCAGACCACAGGTATAAGCAAAGCAATTCAACACCGTTTTGCCAGCCGCGTTTTCGCGCATCCATGCCCGGCCTTCACGCATATCTAAAAACAAGCCCACGCTTAGCCCCGCCGTTGGGCGAATTAAGAATTTCAGGCCATTTTCCAGCGCCACCGTTTCTGCTACCGCCTCACCAAGCAACGGCGTGGTGGGGGCTAACGCCGCCCGTTCACTTTCTGAAAGCTGGCTGGCTTGCACGGGGCGGTGCTTCACATACACCGCCCGCGCCTGAGTTTGCGCCATCAGCGCACGCAAGGTGGGCAGGGCCTCGGCCTCGGTCAGGCCATCATACAAGTGCGCCACTAGCACATCGTTGAAGCGGTCAACGGCCAAGCCCGGCCAGCCATCCGCCGCGCGGTGAAAGAGGCGGTAGGCGTTGTTGTGGGGCGTGTTGAGAGTAGCTCGGCTTTGTTGTTGTAAAAGCACGGCGGAAGTTTAACCGCGCAGTGCGCCCAGAACGCGAAGGTGGCGCAAAGGTTTCTTCGCGTCGCCTGCCGCCTTTAGGCGGTTGCGGTGAAGAATTATCTAAAATTAAATTCTTCAAAGTGCAGGCGGCTATCCGGCACGCCGGCCGCGCGGAATTGTTGGGCCAAGCCCATCGTCATGGGCAAGGGGCCGCACATGAAAACATCCACATCGGCCAGCAGGCCCGCGCCCGCCGCCATCTTTTCCACCGTTAGCCGCCCATCCGTGTTAGAGCAAAACAGCTTGGGCTTGAAGAACGGAAAGCGCTTGCCTGCATTCTCCAACTCTTCCCAAAACAGCGCATCTTCTTTGGTGCGCACGCTGTAATAAAAATAAATCTCGTGGCGGCTCCCGCTTTCAAAATCCCGCGCCCAGCTGAGGAAGGGTGTTACGCCGATGCCGCCCGCCACCCAAATTTGCTTGCGGCCCGCGTGCTTGTAATTCAGTTGGCCGTAAGGCCCCTCCAGCCGCGCCGCTGTGCCGGGCTGAAGGGTTTCGTGCAAATGGCCGGTAAAATCTCCAGAAGTTTTGATGGAGAGCCGCACAGTGTCTTCTTTGGGCGCACTGCTAATGGTGAACGGATGCGGCTCAGAGAGTTTCTTCTCGGTGGGGAAGTGGATGAACAAAAATTGCCCGGCGTGATGCTTGAGTTTGGCCGCATTGGGTTTTAGCACCACTTCGGCCACAGTGCCGTTGAGCCGGTTGACGGCTTCCACAGTGTAGGCGTGTTTGCGCCGCACAAAACCGGAGAGGAAAGCCTGATATACGTAAATCACCGCCGCCACGCCCGCCATGCCGCGCGTATACAAATCTAGCGGGGCCGATTCCTGGGTGAGATGTTCGACGTTGAAAGAGTGAAGCAAGCCCATAATAAAAAATACGCCCACAAATTTGTGCGTGAGCTTCCATTGGTGATAGGGCAAGCTGAGCGGCCAACGCAGAAAGGGAATGGGCAGGCGCGGGGCCAGCGTCAGCACAATCAATACCAACATACCTAGCATGGCCGCCAGGCCCATGTAGGAGCCCGGCGTGAAGAAATCATCTTTGGGGATGATGGCGAAGTGGAGCAGGATACAGGTGAAGCCGGTCAGCGCGGTGCGTTTGTGCGTCATATACATCTTATCCAGCCCGCCAAAGAACGGCTCTAAAAATGGCGCACGGGTGGAGAGCACAATGGCGCAGGAGAACAACACCAGCGCAGTGGTGGCAAAATACTCGCCCACGCGCTGAAGGTTGTTGTTCATTTCTTCGTGAAGATGGGAGGTGGGGTTGGTGGTCACCCACAGCGCCAACGGAATAAAAGCCAGAATTACAATGGCGGCATTGCCAATCAGTTTTTTCTGCATGAAGGCCATCCTGCGGTTGGAAATGGAATAGCCAAATATTAACTGGAGCGGGAAGAAAGTGCAATTATGGTTTCATGTGTTCATCCCTGTTTTTTCTTCCAGTACCGCAATAACCCATCCACGCTCATGCCAATTGGGCCGATGCTGGCGTATAAGCCGAAATCTTTTTCTGGCAGACCGCTGGCTTCCATGCGGGTATGTTCATCCCCGCTAAAGCGCGCAATGATGGCTTCCCGATCTGCGCCTTGTTCTATTTCATGCTTGGCAATTTCCGTGTAAGCGTTTACTAGCCGCGCTACATTGGCCCAGTGTTCGGTCACATCTTCTAATGGGCCAAAGTGGGTAAGGTACAGCTTCTGAAAGTTCACCGCCCGCATGCGGTCAAGGCTCTCCAGCCACGCCTCGCAGTCAAACTCTGGCGGGGGGGTGGGTAGGCGGGTGTGCGCGCGCGCGGAGAGCCGAATGCCGGCTAAATCTCCCGTAAACGCCACTGGGCCGAGTTGATAAACCATGTGATGGCGCGCATGGCCGGGCGTATCGAACGCCGTAAATACTAAACCGCCCGCTTCAATCATATCGCCGTCATGCAAGGCGTAAACGCGCTCGGTGGGCGAAGCCAGGTATTCACCCCACAACGGCTTCATCATCTCGCCATAAATCCGCTCAGCGCTCATCAATAACTTGCTGGGGTCAATCAGATGGGGCGCGCCCAAATGATGCACATGCACCCGCGCTCCCTGCTGCGCCCACCAACCCGCCGCGCCGCCATGGTCTAAGTGAATGTGTGTGAGCAGAACATCATGCACATCTTTTGGCTGAATGCCAAAGCGCGCCAACTCGGCGATGAGCCGCTCTAAAGTGGAGCCGGGGCCGGTTTCCACCAGCACCGGGCCACCCGGCCCAATCACCAAAAATGCGGCCACCGCTTCGGGCTGGCCCTGAAACCGTAAATCAAGGGTATGGATTTGCGCTGTCATAGTTTTCATTCTAGCATTAGGTGAACATATCTACGGAGGCCACTTAACCCTTATGGCGGAATTACTTCTCCTTGGTACCGGTGCGGCGCTGACGGATGGGAGCCGCGAGCCCACCATGCTGGCGGTGCGCGGCGCGCGCTCAACCATTGTGATGGATTGCGGTGGCAACGCTGTGCGCCAGCTTCAGCGTTTAGGCGTTCCGTTGGAGAGCATTGAGCGGGTGATTCTCACCCACGCTCACCCTGACCATACTTCTGGCTTGCCGTTGTTGATTGAGATGTTGTGGCTAAGCGGGCGGCGCGCGCCTTTGCCCATCCATGGTCCGGTGGAGGCGGTGGAAGTTTTGCGGCGCGTGTGGGCGCAGTGGGATACGGCGGCGTGGGAGGGCTTGCCGGAATTGCAGTGGTGCGGCGTGCCGCTCGAGCCGTTTACGCCCATTGCCACTGGCGCGGAATTTGAACTTACGTCCTCGCCCGGCGTTCATGGCAATACCCCCGTTATTGGTGTGCGGGTCCGAGAAATGGCCACCGGCCATACCCTCGTTTATGGCGCGGATGGCCAACCCTCGGCCACTATTCAGCAGTTAGCCCACGGCGCAGATATTTTGGTGCATGAGGCCACCGGCGCACACGCTGTACACAGCTCGGCAGAAGGCGCCGCGGAATTAGCTCGCGCGGCTGGCGCTAAGAAACTCGTGCTGGTGCATCTCTCGCCGCTGGAGAATGATTTAGCCGCTCAGCACGCCGCCGCGCAGAAAATCTTTGGCGGCCCAGTGTTTATGGGGAATGATTTAGACCGTTTTAATTTCTAATGCTCTTAATCGCGAAGCAATCAGGAACACAACGGCCACTAAGAATCTTTGTAGTTCTTCATGCCCTTAGTGACTTTGTGGTAAATGGCTCCCTAAAAATTAGTAATTGACACTCGCCCGCAAAATGTGCTAATCTTTCGCGCAACCAAATAGTAAACTCTTATCCAGAGAGGCTGAGGGAACGGCCCGATGAAGCCTCGACAACCTCCCCACACAATGGGAAAGGTGCCAACTCCGACAGAGTGATGAAAATCACCCACTTCTGGAAGATGAGAGCGCGCAAGTGTTTTTTGTTGCCCTTCTCATCCAGAAGGGCAATTTTGTTGCCCTCTGGGTCTCTCTGGATAAATTTTGGAGAGACTCATGCCAACGGATACCCGCCTTAAAACTCAACCTAATCTTGCTACGGCGCGCGTCAAGCGGGGCGCTTCCACTGAGGCCGTGCATGCGGGCCGCGCGGAGAATTATGCCTATAACGCCCTGAACGTGCCGGTGGTGCAGACGGCCACTTACACTTTCAAAGATACGCAGGATTTGTGTGATTTTCAGGAAGCGCGGATGTGGGGCGGGGCGCGGGGCCGCACGGAATATGGCCGTTACGGCAACCCCACCGTCTCCGCCGTTGAGGCCAAACTCGCGGCGCTGGATCATGGCGAAGATGCGGTGCTGTTCAGCTCTGGCATGAACGCCGTCACTACTGTTCTGTTAGCCATGCTCACCTCCGGCACGCACGTTATCATTGGAGATGACTGTTACCGCCGCACGCGCCAATTCTGTAAGACCTATCTGAAAAAATTCGGCATTGAAACAACTGTAGTGCCGATGGGGGACTTTGCCGCGCTGGAAGCCGCCATCCGCCCTAATACCCGCCTCATCGTTAGTGAATCCCCTACCAATCCTTATCTCCGCGTTGTGGATTTAGTGCGGCTGACTGAGATTGCCAAGCGGCACGGCGTAAAAACGCTGATTGACTCCACCTTTGCCAGCCCCATTAATCAATGTCCGCTGGATTTTGGCATTGATTTGGTTCTACACTCTGCTACCAAATATCTCAGCGGCCACAATGATTTATTAGCCGGTGTGATTGTGGGCAAGTCTGGGTTGATAGATTCCTTGCGGCAGGCGCTGGGCGTGTTGGGCGGCGTATCTGATCCACACACCGCCTCTCTGCTTTTGCGCGGCCTCAAAACGCTGGCTCTGCGGGTGGAGCGGCAAAATCAAAACGCGCTGGCGGTGGCGCAATTTTTAGAGACGCATCCCAAAGTAAAACGCGTGTGGTATCCGGCTCTGCCCTCCCACCCGGATTATGAAATTGCCCGCGCGCAAATGCTGGGCTGTGGCGGCGTGGTGAGCTTTGAAATTGACGGCGCCTTGGAAGAAACCAGCCGCTTTGTGGATGCGATGGAGATTCCGCTGATTGCGCCCTCGTTGGGCGGCGTGGAATCCCTCATTGAACAACCGGCGCTGATGAGCTACTACGAGCTTTCCACCGAAGAGCGGCTGGCGGTGGGCATTAAGGATAACTTGGTGCGCTTTGCCCTCGGCGTGGAAGACACAGCGGATTTGCTGGCTGATTTAGCTCAGGCGCTTGATGTTATTGATGAGAACGCCGATAAACGCTGATGATTCACAATCAGCGCTACTCTGCGTCTATAAAAAAGACTGAAAAGGAAACAACGATGCCCACTTTAGGCTTTGATGCTTTTGTAACCGATTTAGGCGTGGCCGATGAAAAAACTTGCCGTGTGTGTGGTGAGCCGTGCGAGGTAGAGCGGAGCGTTTTTGGCCCCATCAGCTTGGCCGATTGGACGAACGCCAGCCGCCGCTATCATGACCGTTTTATCTGCCCACACGCGCATAAACCGTGGCACCGGGAGGCCTTGCTTCACGCGCAAGCGTTGGCGGCGCGTGGTTTGCAAGGATTACGGCTCTCTCATGCCTGATATCCGTGATACGCAAATTAGTTATGATCAAGTGGCGGCTGAATATGCTACGCAGTACGGTGATGAATTAACGCGAAAACCTTTTGACCGCAAAATGTTGGATTGGCTGATTGAAAAGGTGGGTGGGCGTGGCGAAATTTGTGATTTGGGATGCGGGCCGGGGCAGGTGGCGGGCTATTTGCACAGCCGGGGTGCGTCTACCTGTGGCCTTGACCTTTCGCCGGAAATGGTGAAACACGCTCAACAGCTTCATCCGCAAATTAAGTTTCAAAGCGGTAATATGTTGGCGCTCACCGATGTAGCCGATGGCGTCTTTGGCGGGCTTGCGGCCTTCTATGCCTTGATCCATATCTCACCGGTACAAATGCTCCAAGCTTTGGGTGAAATCCGGCGCGTGTTACAGCCCAGTGGCGCACTGCTGGTGACATTCCATATTGGAAACGAAATTAAGCATTTGGATGAATGGTGGGCCAAACCCGTTAACCTTGATTTCAACTTTTACACCACGGAATGGTTTAAGGCCCAACTCCTCACGGCTGGCTTTGAAATTACAGAAGCCATTGAACGTGACCCTTACCCAGAAACGGTGGAATTTCAGAGCCGCCGCGCCTACATATTTGCACAAAAACCGGCCTTGTACACTTGAGCGAGATTTGCTTGACGGCCCTGTAAGCCGCGTGATATTCTTCACACACGATGACCAACCTGTTTGCCCACCATCCGCATCATCATTTTTGCCCGCCCTAAGACCGGATGCAGGTTGATTACGCCTTGCTTGTGATTTTCGTTAGCCCTCCGGTCACTCGGAGGGCTTTTTTATTTCACCGTCAATCATCTGCCGTCTGTTGTCTGTAATCTGTATTCTCTATGCGCTCTGATATTCGCCTCGCTCTCCCCTCCAAAGGCCGCCTTGAAGCGGATGCTTTAGCTTTTCTGGCCGCCGCCGGTTTGCGCGTGGATAAGCCCAACCCGCGCCAATACTTTGCGCGGATTCCAGCCCTGCCTCAGCTCACCGTGCTCTTTCAGCGCCCCAGTGATATTGTGGTCTCCGTGCGGGAAGGCAGTGTAGATTTTGGCCTGACCGGGCTGGATGTGGTGGAAGAGCGGCGCGGCGCGGACGGCGAAGTGCTGGTGATTCACGAAGCGTTGGGCTTTGGTTTTTGCTCGCTTGCCCTCGCCGTGCCCGAAGATTGGCCGGTGGAAACCATCGCGCAACTCACCACGTCTTACGCCTCACGCTTCACGTCTTTGCGGATTGCCACCAAATACCCCGTTCTCACCGAAAAGTTTTTCACGGCTCATCAAATCCCGCATACCCTCATCAACGCCGAGGGCACGCTAGAAGTAGCGCCCGCCATTGGCTACGCCGATGCGATTGTGGATTTGGTCTCCAGCGGGCAAACGCTTCGTGATAATCGGCTAAAAACATTGGCCGATGGCGCTCTGCTTAATTCCCAAGCCGTCCTCATCGCTAATCGCGCCGCGCTCAAAACTAATCCCGCCGTGTTCGCCCTCGCGCATCAGCTTTTGGAATACGTGGAAGCGCACTTGCGCGGCGAAGAAAATTACATGGTCACGGCCAACATGCGCGGCAGTGACCCGCAGACTATTGCCCGCGCATTGCTCACCCACCCTGAATTGGGCGGCTTGCAAGGCCCAACGCTTGCGCCCGTTTACACGCGCTCCGGTGAACTGTGGCATTCCGTTTCCATCGTGGTTCACAAAGACCGCCTGATGCCATCTGTTCAGGCCCTGCGCTCCGTGGGCGGGAGCGGCGTGATTGTTTCACCCATCACTTACATTTTTGAAGAAGAGCCGGAACGCGCGCGGAGGTTGAATGAAAATCTGTGACCGCTCCATTTTGAAGCGTCAGAATGTGTGGGACGAAGACCGGCATCTGCCGGCGGTGGCTGAAATTTTGGCCGCCGTCCGCGCTGAGGGCGATGCCGCTCTAAAAGCTTTCACCGCCCGCTTTGACGGCGTGACCCTTGACTGTTTCCCCGTTGACGAGGCCGCCTTCGCTACCGCGCGCGCGCAGGTTACGCCCGAAGTTTTGGCCTCGCTCGCTTTAGCCGCCGAACGTTTGCGCGCCTTTCACGAATTACAACCTCTGCCTTCATGGACGACGGACAAATTAGGCGGCGCGCTGGGCCAGCGTTTTACGCCGCTCAGGCGCGTGGGCTGTTACGTGCCGAGCGGTACTGCGCCACTGCCCTCTACCGTTTTGCACACTGTTATCCCGGCGCAAGCCGCGGGCGTGAAAGAAATCATCATCACCACGCCGCCCAATCCTGCTTACGCCGCCACTGAATTTATCAACCCAGTGATTTTGGCCGCCGCGCACCTGGCCGGGGCCACTCAGGTTTTGCGGCTGGGGGGGGCGCAGGCCATCGCCGCCCTCGCTTTTGGCACAGAAAGTATTTTGCCGGTAGATAAAATCGTTGGGCCGGGCAATGTGTACGTCACGCTCGCCAAAAAACTGGTGTTTGGCGCGGTGGGCATTGATGGCCTCGCTGGCCCCACGGAAACCGTCATCATTGCGGATGAATTTGCTAACCCGCGTTGGGTGGCCGCCGATTTGCTGGCCCAAGCCGAACATGACGTTTTAGCGTCGGCCATTCTGCTCACGCCGAGCGAACAACTCGCCTACGCCGTTCAATCCCTCATCCCCACTTTCTTAGAACGGCTCCCTCGCGCTGAAATCATTCGCCAAACTTTTGAGCGCAACTCCGGCATTGTGCTCACGCGCGATATTGCGGAAGCGTGTGAGTTGGCAAATGAATACGCGCCGGAGCATTTGTGCTTAGCCGTGCGTGAGCCGCAGGTGTGGGCGGAGCGCATCCACTCGGCGGGCGGCATTTTCATGGGCGAAAACTCTTTTGAAGTGTTAGGTGATTATGTGGCTGGTCCGAGCCATGTGATGCCCACCGGCGGCAGTGCGCGCTTTGCCTCGCCCCTCAGCGCGCTGGATTTTGTGCGGCTCACCAGCCTGGTGGCGCTGGATAACACCACCACGCACACCATCGCCCCGCACGCCGCGCGGCTGGCCTATGCGGAGAGCTTGGGCGCGCACGCGTTGGCGGCAGAGTTGCGTGAAGCGTATAACGTGAGACGTGAAACGTAATGAATTCTCGTTTTACGTTTCACGAATAAATTTTGCTCTATGAATATCGAGACTCTCCTCCGCCCCGATGTGCTCACGATGCAAGCGTACACGCCCATTGTGCCGTTTGAAGTGCTTTCGGCGCGGTTGGGGCGCGCGCCGCATGAAATCATCAAGCTGGATGCGAATGAAAATCCGTACGGCCCCAGCCCGCGTGTGCTGACGGCGCTGGCCAAGCTGGAATACGCGCACATCTATCCTGACCCGGAATCTACCGTATTGCGGACCGCGCTGGCGAAGAACACGGGCGTTCCGGCGGAAAATTTACTGGCCGGCTCCGGCGCTGATGAGCTGATTGACCTGATCACGCGCATTTTTCTCCAGCCGAACGATAGGGTGATTGATTGCCCGCCCACCTTTGGCATGTACGCGTTTGATACTGCTCTCAACTCTGGCCGCATCATCAATATCCCCCGCCGCGCTGATTTTTCGGTGGATGTGGACGCAATTCGTTCTCTCATAACCAATTCTCCAATAACTGATAACCAGCTGCCTAAAATTTTATTCCTCACTTCTCCCAACAACCCAGATGGTTCAATCATTTCCGATGAAGATTTGCGCTCCTTGCTGGCTTTGCCGTTGGCTGTGGTTTTGGATGAGGCGTACATTGAATTTCATGGTGTGGAGCATTCGCGCATGGAGTGGGTATTAGCGTATGAAAATTTGATGGTGCTGAGGACGTTTAGCAAACGGGCCGGACTAGCTGGTTTGCGCGTGGGCTACGGCGCGTTTCCAAAGGCGTTGATGCCACACTTGTGGAAGTTTAAGCAACCGTACAACGTGAGCGTAGCCGCCAGCGCCGCCGCCGTGGCCGCGCTGGCGGACGCCGAATACATGGATAATATTGTGCGCTTGCTGGTAACGGAACGTGAACGGTTATATGCCGCTCTGTGCGCCATCCCGTACTTGCAACCGTTTCCTTCACGCGCCAACTTCATCCTGTGCCGCGTGCTGGGCCGAGCGGCCAAAGATCTAAAACTGGCGCTAGAAGGCGAAGGCATTTTGGTGCGTTACTTCAACAAACCCGGTCTGACTGATTGCATCCGCATCAGCGTGGGCAAGCCAGAGCAGACGGATAAAGTGCTAGAAGCGCTACAGAGAATTTGAGAAGTGGAGAATTAATGAGAGTAGCCACAATCGCCCGTAAAACAAACGAAACCGAAATTGCGGTGACGCTGAATTTAGATGGCTCCGGCCAGCATAGCATTCAAACCGGCGTTGGCTTTTTAGACCACATGCTCACCCACTTGGCCGTGCATGGACTGTTTGATTTGACGGTGCAGGCCGCGGGCGATTTGCACATTGATGCGCACCACACCATTGAGGATACGGCGTTGGTTGTGGGGCAGGCGTTTGCCGAAGCGCTGGGCGATAAAAAAAGTATCGTGCGCATGGGCCATGCTTACGTACCGATGGATGAAGCGCTGACCTTTGTGGCCGTTGATCTTTCAGGCCGCCCGTACGCCGTGATGCAGGCTGAGTGGCGCACGCCCGCCATTGGCCAATTCCCCACTTCGCTAGTTCCGCACTTTTTTGAGAGCTTAGCCGTAACCATGAAAGCGAACATACATGCCCGCGTGCTGTACGGGCGCGATGATCATCACCAGGCCGAGGCGCTGTTCAAGGCGCTCGCCCGCGCGCTCTCCGCCGCCGTGCAGATTGACGCCCGCCGGGCCGGGGCCGTGCCTTCCACGAAGGGGAGTTTGTAGTGCGCATCGCCCTCATTGATTACGGCATCGGCAACTTGCGCTCTGTGCAGAAGGCGTTGGAGCACGTGGGCGCTGACGTGCAACTGACGGAGAACGCGGCCACGATTTTGGCGGCGGAGAAAGTGGTTTTGCCCGGCGTGGGCGCGTTTGGCGATGGCATGAAGGGCCTGCGCGCGCGCGGCTTGGCAGAAGTGGTGCGCGAAGTTGTGGCGCGCCGCAAGCCACTCTTGGGCATTTGCGTAGGTATGCAGGTGCTGTTTGAAGCCAGCGAAGAATTGGGCGAGCACGCCGGTTTGGGCATTCTGCCTGGCCGCGTAAAAAGATTCTCCAGTTCTCTTAATCTCAAAGTGCCGCAAACCGGCTGGAACAAAATTGCGCCATGCATTGAAAACCCACTCCTCGCCGGCCTGCCGCGCGGCGCATACGCCTATTTCAATCATAGTTATTACTGCGAAGCGTACACCGAACACACTTTAGCCACCACCGATTACGGCGGCGCGTACGCTTCCGTTGTGGGTCGGGGCAACGTGTATGGCATTCAGTTCCACCCGGAAAAAAGCCAACATGTGGGATTGTTGTTGCTAAAGAATTTTGTGGAGAAATGCTGAGTAAAACGTGAGGCGTGAAACGTGATGATTACATGTCCGCGTTCGTGGCCAAATCTCAAACCGCCTTCTGTTGAGCACTATATTTCACGCTTTACGCTTCGCGCGTTATGAATTTATGCCTCCTTTCAATATTTACCCCGCCATAGATTTGCGCCACGGCCAAGTAGTGCGGTTGGCGCAAGGTGACCCCAAGCGCCAAACGGCGTACAGCCCTAATCCGTTGGCTGTGGCCGAGCGTTGGCAAGCCGAAGGCGCGCAGTGGTTGCACGTTGTAAATTTAGACGGCGCGTTTGCGGATAAAGCCCAATTCTCCAATCTCCAATCTCTGCAGGCCATTCTTGCGCTGGGCTTATCTGTGCAATTTGGCGGCGGCTTGCGCGATGAAGCCTCCGTAAAACAGGCGTTTGAACTGGGCGTAGCGCGGGTGGTGCTGGGCACGGCGGCCATTGAGAATCCGGCGTTGGTGAAGTGGGCCTTGCAAGCGTATGGGCCGGAACGGGTGGCTGTGGGCATTGATGCGCGCGATGGTCTGGTGCGCGTGCGCGGCTGGGCGGAAGATTCTGGCGTTACGGCGCAGGCGCTGGCCCAGCAATTTGCCGCGCAGGGCGGGCGCTGGTGCATTTTTACGGATGTGGCGCGCGATGGGCTAGGCACAGGCGTGAACGTGGAAGCTACGGCGGCGCTGGCGCAAACTTCCGGCCTAAACGTCATTGCCTCCGGCGGCGTTCACTCCGCGCAAGATATTCAAGCTGTGCGTGCGGCTGGATTGCCGGGCGTGATTGTGGGCCGCGCGCTCTACGAAGGACAAATTTCATTGAGTGATTTAATCAGAGGGCCATTGGGGCAATGATCCATTGACCCAATTTCTCAATGCCTCATAACCCAATGTTAGCCAAACGCATTATCCCCTGTTTAGATATTAAAGATGGCCGCGTGGTGAAGGGCGTAAACTTTGTGGGCTTGCGCGATGCTGGCGACCCCGTTGAACAAGCGCGACTGTATGATGCGGCTGGCGCGGATGAGCTGGTGTTTTTAGATATTTCCGCCACGCCGGAGGGCCGCGCCACTGTTGCGCCAATGGTGCGCCGTGTGGCCGATGAGATTTTTCTGCCTCTCACGGTGGGCGGCGGCTTGCGCACCGTGGAAGATATGCGCGCTATTTTGCTGGCTGGCGCGGACAAAGTGAGTGTAAATTCCGCCGCCATCAAAACGCCGGAGCTTCTCACGCAAGGCGCGGAACGCTTTGGAAGCCAATGTATTGTGGTGGCGATTGATGCGAAGCGAATAAACGACGGTCATCCGCGTTGGGAAGTGTATATTGCGGGTGGCCGCACCCCTACTGGCCGCGATGCGGTGGAGTGGGCCGAGCAGGCCGTGGCGCTGGGAGCGGGCGAGATTTTGCTTACCAGTATTGATGCGGATGGCACGCAGGGCGGCTATGATTTGGAACTGACGCGCGCCATCGCCCGCGCCGTGAACGTGCCCGTGATTGCGTCCGGCGGGGCGGGGCGTTTGGAACATTTTGCCGAAGTGTTAACGGCTGGCGAGGCCGATGCCGCGCTGGCCGCCTCGCTCTTTCATGATGGTGCGCTCACCATTCCGCAAGTAAAAGCTTATTTGGCGATGCAAGGCTTGCCCATTCGGCTTAAGACGGATGTAACGGAATTGGGCGGATGAAACACGTTTTATGAGTTCAATAACCAATACTCAGTCCCTAAAATACGATGAACGCGGCTTAATCACGGCAGTTGTACAAAATGCCGCCACCCGTGAAGTGCTGATGGTGGCGTGGATGAACGCCGAAGCCTTGCGGCTGACGCAAAGCACGGGTGAAGCCTGGTTTTGGAGCCGAAGCCGCCAAGAGTTGTGGCGCAAAGGTGCAACGAGTGGCAATGTTTTACATGTGAAGGAAATCCGCGCCGATTGTGATGGTGATACACTTTTGCTTTTTGTTACGCCGGACGGCCCGGCTTGCCACACCGGCGCAATTTCATGTTTCTTTACGGAGCTTTCACTTACCAATCACCAATAACAACAAAACACTCGTGATGGGTAATCATTCATTATATGCGTCTCGTCATCAAACTCGGCACCTCCACGCTTACGGCGGGCGGCGCGCAACTTAACCCGGCTCGTATGGTAGAGTTGGTGCGGCAAATGGCTCACCTGCGGCAAATGGGCCACCAAGTGATTCTGGTTTCCAGTGGCGCCATGGCGGCGGGGCGGGCCGCGCTTAATTTCCCGCAACTGCCGCGCCACATCCCCAAAAAACAAATGTTGGCCGCCATCGGCCAGCCGCGTCTCATGGCCTTATATGAGCAACTTTTCACACTATACGCCGTGACGGTGGCCCAAGTTCTGCTCACCCGCGCCGATTTGGCTGATCGCCGCCGCTATCTTAATTCCCGCAATACGCTGGCCGCGCTCTTGGAGCAAAACGTTATCCCCATCATCAATGAAAATGATACGGTGGCTACGGAAGAAATCCGCGTGGGCGATAATGATAACCTTTCCGCTTTGGTGGCGAATTTGGCCAATGCGGATTTGCTGATTCTGCTCACCGACCAAACCGGTTTGTTTACGGCAGACCCGCGCCGGTCTGCTGATGCGCAATTGGTGGGTGAAGTGCGGGGCGAAATACCGGAAGCGCTGTGGGAGGCGGCGGGCGGCGCGGCCAACAGTTTAGGCACGGGCGGCATGGTCACCAAACTGCAAGCGGCGGATTTGGCGCGACGCTCCGGTTGTGCGGTGGTGATTGCTAACGGCAGTGAAAGAGAAATCCTGCCGCGTGTGGTAACCGGCGAGCCAATTGGTACGCGTTTTCATCCGCTGGTTTCCGCCATTGAAAGCCGCAAACGCTATATTCTCTCCAGCGGGCGCGCGGCGGGCAGTGTAGTGGTAGATGATGGCGCGGCCAAAGCTTTGCGGACGGGGAGTAGCCTGTTGCCGGTGGGCATGAGCGCCGTGGAAGGAAGTTTTGAGCGTGGGGACACCGTGCGCGTATTGGATGCGGCCGGCCATGAGTTGGCGCGCGGCTTGGTAAATTACGCCGCCGCCGATTTAACGCGGCTGTGCCGCCGCCACTCGGCTGAGATTGAGTCTATCCTCGGCTATGATTACGGTGATGAAGTGATTCATCGGGATGATTTGGTTTTGTTGTGAATGGGATGGCGTGAAGCGTAAAACGTGAAACGTAAGCATGACGTTTCGCGTTTCGCGTTTTGCGAAAAGTGATGCTAGAGATAATTGGTAAGCAAGCAAAAACAGCCGCGCGGCGCATTGCTCGCGTCAGCGCCGAGCAGAAAAATCACGCCCTAAATTTGCTGGCAGATAAATTGCTGGCGGAAAGCGCCGCTATTTTGGCCGCCAACGGGCTAGATGTGGAGCAAGCGAAAGCGGCGAACATGGAGCTGCACCTGATTGACCGGCTTTTGCTGAATGAGAAGCGGCTAGCTGGCATGGCTACAGATTTGCGCTCGGTGGCGAAATTGCCAGACCCGGTGGGCGAACGCTTTGACGAGCAAGTGTTGCCGAACGGCCTTAAGCTCCGCAAACAGCGTGTGCCGTTGGGCGTGTTAGGCGTGATTTATGAATCCCGCCCAAACGTGACGATGGATATTGCGGGCTTGGCGTTGAAATCCGGCAATGCGGCCATTTTGCGCGGTGGACGCGAAACACTTAATTCCAATCGGGCGTTGGTGGGCGTAATCCATGCCGCTCTGCAAACGGCGGGTTTGCCCACGGATGCGGTGCAATTTATTGATAGCGCTGACCGCGCATTGGTGCTGGAACTTCTGCAACTGGCAGAGAGCGTGGATATCATCATCCCGCGCGGCGGCAACGCCCTGCATGAATTTTGCCGCGCCAACAGCCGCATCCCAGTGATGACGGGCGGCATTGGCATCTGCCATTTATTTGTGGATGAAACGGCGGATTTAGAAAAATCCTTAGAAGTGATTTACAACGCCAAAACCCAGCGGCCCACCGTATGCAATGCGCTGGATACGGTATTGGTGCATCGCGCCATAGCGGATGAATTTTTGCCGCGCGTGGTGGATTACTTACGGCCGGCCGGAGTTACGTTCCGCGCGCATGCATCTGCTCACGGTTATCTCCAAATTCACAAAGTGGGCGCATATCTCAAACGTGATGCGCAAACGGGCGAAGAGCGCGTGCATTATGCCAGCGGCGCGGGTACGTTTTGGCGGGAAGGTGTGCAGGCGGCTGGCCCGGATGATTTTGATACCGAATGGCTCTCACTGGTGCTCGGCCTGAAAGTGGTGGATTCTCTCGATGAAGCGCTGGAACATATCGCCGTGCACAGCACCGGCCACTCGGATGGCATCCTCACAGAAAATCCTGCTCATGCCCAGCGCTTTATGGCTGAAGTGGACTCAGCGGCGGTGTATGTCAACGCCAGCACGCGTTTTACGGATGGCGCGCAATTTGGCCTCGGCGCGGAAGTGGCGGTGAGCACCCAACGCTTACATGCCCGTGGCCCTATGGGCTTGCGCGAACTCACTACATATAAATGGGTGGCGGAGGGGGCGTATCATGTTCGAGAATAGAAAGTAAAACGTAAAACGCGGTGCGTGTTTTGTAGCGCGCAATATGCCTTAAACAGTGAGCTTTAGGCGGCTTGGTGGCCGTTCACTGCCCAATGTTTACTGATAATCAACAACCAAATGCTAAAACCCATCAACTGGAAAACCTTCCCCCGCGATTTTGTGGTCATTCAAATTGGCTTTGCGTTATACGGCTTGGCTATTGCCCTGCTCATCCGCGCTAATTTAGGCGCTAGCCCGTGGGCCGTGCTTGAAGTGGCGCTCTCACAGTGGACGAGCCTCACGGTTGGTACAACCAGCATTCTAGTTGGCTTGGTAGTTTTGGCCGGCGCGCTCGCGCTTAAGGAGCAGGTGGGCTGGGGGACGCTGGCCAACATCCTCTTTATTGGCCCATGGCTAGATGCTTCCTTGTGGCTTTTGCCGAATATCACTAACAACCTGCCTCTCCAGATTGCGTATTTGTTGGCCGCCGTAGCCGTGATGGGTATCGCCAGTGCGATTTATATCGGTGTAAAGGCCGGCGCTGGCCCACGCGATAGCCTGATGCTGGCCGTCAACCGCACTACCGGTGTGAGCGTGCGTTTGGCGCGGGGCGCAGTGGAAGTGAGCGTGGTATGCGCCGGTTGGCTCTTGGGTGGGCCGCTAGGTTTGGGCACGCTGGCGTTTGCCATCCTCATCGGCCCTGCTGTACAGTGGGGTTTCAAAGCGTTTAACGTCAAAACCGGCCCGCCGGTAACCCATGAACAGTAACTCAAAACCGATGCTCCCCTCTCTGAATATGATTTCTAAACTCTTTTCCATCATTCAAGATCGCCAAGCTAACCCCAAGCCCGGCTCTTACACCAACCAACTGCTAGCCGCGGGGGAAGATGAAATTGTGAAAAAGGTGGGTGAGGAAGCGGTGGAAGTGATTTTGGCCGTGAAGGGGCAGAGCAATGCGCGCGTCATTTCCGAGGTGGCAGATTTGCTCTATCACACCTTGGTCTTGCTGGCCGCGCGTGGTCTCACGTTGGCTGAGGTGGAAGCCGAGTTGGAACGGCGGCATCGCTAACCTAAATGTTTTGGTTTAAGGCGTAGGGGGTGACTCAGTTGATGAGGCGACTGGCGTCTGCTCACCCAGCACCTTCATGAACACTTCTACGGCTTTCGGGTCAAAATGTGTTCCAGATAATGAGCGAATATGAGCCAAGACTTTCTCCTCCGGCCAAGCCGCCCGGTAAGGGCGGTCAGAGCGGAGCGCATCCCACACATCTACAACCGCAAATAGGCGTGCCGCCAGCGGAATTTGTTCACCTTTTAAGCCGCGAGGATAACCGGTGCCATCCCACTTCTCGTGATGACAGCCCGGAATATCGAGCGCGGGGCGCAAAAAGGCAATGGGGGATAACATCTCAAACGCCAACTGTGGATGCTGGCGCATGATGGCCCATTCCTCCTCCGTGAGTTTATCGGGCTTGAGTAAAATGCTGTCTGGCACGCCCATCTTTCCAATATCATGCAAAAGCGCGCCCCGCCGAATGTGAACAATTTCGGCTTCGCTAATGCCCATGGCCCGAGCCAGTCGCTCAGTCATTTCCGTTACACGTAACGTATGCCCTTCGGTTTCTTTATCGCGCAAATCCAAAGCGCGTGACCAGCCTTCAATCGTGGCATCGTAAGCCAGCATCAAATCCACATTTGACCGTTGGAGGTTCTGAAAAAGCTGGGCGTTATCAACTGCAATAGCCGTTTGCCCCGCCAGGATCTCCAGAAATCTTAACCAATCTTCATCGGCTTCAAAGGGTTTGCGGTGAAAGACTTCCAGCACGCCCACCACCTGGCCCTTAACAATCAGGGGCACGCCGTAGTACGTGACAAAACCTTCCGCCGCCCATAATTCGGCAAAATGCGGTTCTACTTGCTCTTCTGCCCGGTTGTGAATTTGGATGATGCGGCGTTCCAGAGCGGCCCGGCCTGCAAAACTTTCCCCCAGACGAATGCGGGCGGTTTCCGGGGAACGAGTGCGAAAGCCGCGTCCGGCGGCTAAGGTTAGCATGAGATTATGCTGGTTGAGGACTAAAATGCTGGTGGCGTCTGCCCCCAACTCGGCCATGGTATGAAGCATGACAGTGTTTAATGAAACATGTAAATCAAAGGTGCCAGTGATGGCGATATCAATATCGCGCAAAGCGGCGAGCTGGCGTAGTTGAGTCTCAATGCGTTTTTCGGATAAGAGGCGTTCGGTAATCTCGTTGGATAGGATACAAATTCCGTTGGGCGCAGGTTGAATACTCAGTTCAAACCACCCATAGGAATTATCTGGATACACGAATTTATTCACCATCCGCTCGGAGGTGCGCGTCTCCATACAGCGCTTGAGCGCCGCAAATAGTTCGGTCTGCTCAATGCCCGGATAACACTCCATCATCGTCCGCCCTAGCAGTTCCTCGCGCGCGCGTTTGCCCTGTAACCTTTGGGTTACATCGCGCACCACACAGACGATGAAATGCGCGCCATCCAGCTCAATGGGCTTGAGCATCATATCAGCCTGAAATTCATGACCGTTTTGGCGCTGGGCGGTTAGAATTTGCCCCGTTCCAAGTGGGCGCGTTCTGGCGCTAATCAGAAAATTGCCGAGCTGTTCATTGAGATTGGGCACTAGAGTTTGCAGGGAGTGGCCCGGAAGGCGGCCCGGCTGGTAGGCAAACACGGTGTGGGCCTGCGTATTGGCTAGCACAATGTTCCCACTTGGCTCAATCACCAAGGCGGCATCTGGCATGGTTTCCAGAAACTGGCTATACGTGAAACGAGACGTTTGCACTAAAAAACTCCTTGTGCGAGGAAATGGTGGGTACAACGGTAGGGGCATAACCCCCGGATTTGACGCATAAGCGTTACCCAATCATTTAGCCAATCTCTTCACTCTCCAGTATAACGTAGCGTGGCGGTTGGTGGAGTACTACTTCGCGGTGTATAGATGAGCGGTAAGCTCGATAACAAACAGGCATAACAGAATTTCACTACATAAAAGCGAAGGCTCAAAACGTCACCAAGGACTTGGCTTGGTGGCGCTTTGAGCCTCAGTAGTTAAGCTTATATAAGTCCGTTCGCTCTCTCAGCCTCAGTCACGGCGTGTTCAAAAATTTCCAGCGCTTCGTCCACTTCCGCCTGGGTAACGTTTAAGGGCGGCGTCAGGCGCACGGTGTTGCGCCCGCATCCGAGCAGTAATAGGCCATGTTCAAACGCGGAGTGAATGGCGTGATCGCGAATGGCTGAGCCGCGCTCCTTGGTGGCTTTGTCTTTCACAAACTCTACGCCTATCATTAGGCCTTTGCCGCGCACTTCACCTATGCTAGGGTGGCGCATGCTCATCTCTTCCAGAATATCCAGCGTGTAGCGGCCCACCGTGGCGGCGTTTTCAATAAAGCCGCCTTCCAACAACCGAATCGTTTCTAGCGCGGCGGTGCAAGACATGGGATTGCCGCCATAGGTGTTACCGTGCGCGCCGGGCGGCCACGTCATTACGCTTTTGCGGGCCACCATTGCGCCCAGGGGCATGCCGCTGGCAATGCCCTTGGCTATGCATAAAATATCCGGCTCGGTGTTCCAGTTTTGGATGGCCCACCACTTGCCCGTGCGGCCCATGCCGCTTTGGACTTCATCCGCAATCAGCAGAATGCCATGCTTATCGCAGAGCTGGCGCAAGCGGGGGAAGAAGGAGTCTGGCGGCACCACATAGCCGCCCTCACCCTGAATTGGCTCTACCAAGATGGCGGCTACTTCTTCCGGCGGGCATTCATAGGTAAAGATAACGTTTTCAATGTAGTTTACGCACGCATGGCCGTAGTCCTCGCGGCTGGCATCATACTGTAGGCGTGGGCGGTAGCTGTTGGGGAAGGGAACTAATGTAACGCCCGGCATGGTTTGGTTGAAACCGCGGCGTTGCACGGCTTTACTGCTGGTGAATGAAAGCGCCCCCATCGTGCGGCCATGAAAGCCGCCATGAAAGCCGATAAAGCGTGGGCGACCCGTATGGTAACGGGCCAGTTTAATGGCCGCCTCCACTGCTTCTGCGCCGGAGTTGGTCATAAAAGCCAGCGCATCTTCCTGAAAAGGTGAGATTTCGTTCAGCTTCTCGCCCAGTTGCACCCACTTCTCATGATAGAAATCCGAAGAGATGTGGATAAATTTCTCCGCTTGTTGTTGAATGGCCTTGACCACATCCGGGTGGCTGTGGCCGGTGGCGCACACGGCGATGCCCGCCGCGAAATCTAAATACCGGTTGCCGTCCACATCCCATACCACTGTGCCTTTGCCATGATCCATCACAAAGGGGTAATCGCGTGGATAGGACTGAGAAATAAATTTGTGATCGCGCTCTAAAATAGCCTGCGCGTTGGGGCCGGGAACATTGAGTTTGGTAACCATAGTTTGCACTCAAACAGGGGCGCAGGGAAAACGTGGACATGGAAGGCGCGCTTGCATGCTCCCCGTCCCCGCGCCGAAAGGAAATGAACATACGGCGGCAGGGGCGGCGCTGTTCATTAACGATCCGGCAAAACGCGGGCGCGGCTTTCTTCCATTGCCAGCGCGCCGGCGCCCACTAAGCCGGCGTCATCTCCCAACGCGGCGGGCACAATGGGCACCTGGCGCCAATACATTTCATGCATCGCATAGCGGCTCACCGTTTGCCGAATTGGCTCAAACAAAATATCCCCCACAAACGAGACGCCGCCGCCAATGACGACGATGCTGGGATTGAAAAGGTGGAGCAGACTGGCGAGGCCGAAGCCGATGTGTTCACCCGCCTGCTTAAAAAGCGTCTGTGCAAAGGCATCGCCGCTCAGGGAGGCTTGCCCAATCTGCGCGGTGGTGAGCTGAGTGATATCGCCGTTGTTAAATTTCCGTAGGGCGCTGGTTGCGCCCTCGCCCGCTTGCAAACGCGCCGCCGCCTCCCGCGCAATGCTCGGGCCAGACGCAAACGCCTCTAAACAGCCGCGTTGCCCACAGCCGCACAGCGGCCCATCCGGCTGAATGAGCACATGGCCAACTTCGGTAGCTAGACCGTGCGCGCCCAACAAAAGTTTATTATTTAGCACTACGCCGCCGCCAATGCCGGTGCTGATGGTGAGGTATAACACATCGCGATGGTTTTGGCCCGCGCCGAATTTCCATTCTCCCAGCGCGGCCAAATTGGCGTCATTGCCTAAAAAAATCGGCGTTTTCAACCGCGCCTCCAGCAGTTGTTTGAGATTAAGGTTTTTCCAGCCGGGGATGTTGGTGATGTTGATGACCACGCCCGTAAACGGATTTACGGGGCCGGGGATGCCCACGCCAATGCCCGCCACGCCGGCCAATTTGGGTGGGGCCACCTCGCGGATGATGGCCTCCAGCCGGTCTAACATCTGCTCCGCCGCGCCTGCCGGCTGGGTGGCCGTCTTAAGTTTTTTATCGGGGTAGGGCGTTTGCCCCACAAAACGGGCGGCCCGCAAGCTGGTTCCGCCCACATCCACGCCAATAAAGATGGGTTCACTCATGCTTCTGATTTTAGCATGTTGGAAAAAATCATCTCGCGCTCATTTTTTTGGGTTTTGGGGCCTAAACTGCAAGTTCTTCCTCGCGCTCTGCATAATTTTTCCATATCTGCCGCTTACACTGCATGCCATATCAATTTATGGAGAAGACGGCATGACTGCAATGACCTTAACTTTATGGAAAAAGACGGCTATGGCCGGGTTGAGTTTGGCTTTACTAAGCGCCTGTGTGGCCGGCCCGCGCGCGCCGGAAGCGCAACTGCAAACCGCGCAGGTGACGACTCTGACGGCCACCACCACGGTTGAAACCTCCGGCGCCATTGAGCCGCAACAGATGGCTTCGCTTACCTGGAAGACCACAGGCCGCGTGGCGGAAGTGCGGGTAAAACCGGGCGATAGTGTGCAACAAGGCGATATTCTACTGGCGTTAGAGGCCGCCTCTACCCCGCAAACCGTGATTCAGGCGCAAACCGATTTGGTAAACGCCCAAAAGGCTTTAGCTGAATTACTCCAGCCTCCGGCGCTAACGCTTGCTAATGCTCAAAAAGCAGTGGCTGACGCCCAAGAGGCCTTGGAAGCCAAACAGAGGGCTTTGCGGAACCTCACCACGCCGGATGTGGCCTATTACGCTGACCAACTTAGGCGCGCGCAGGAAGCTTTGACCGCCGCGCAACAAGACGCCGAGGTGACGGGCTTTGCCACCAGCCTGCGTAACGCCGAAGATAATTTAGAGAATGCCCGCAACCAACTCAACAAATATCAAGAGCTGGAAGCGCAATACCCGGGCTACGGCCAACAGCATGGGGATATTTTGACTCGCTCTCAGGAAAACTATGACCGGGCGCTTCAGGATTATCAGTCGGCGAAGTATAACTTTGAGCAAGCGCAAAACGCCGCCCGAAATTCGGTGATCGATGCGCAAGAAAAGGTGGATGACGCTCAGGCGAATTTGGCTGCCGCTCAACATGCCCCGGATGCCCTCGAATTGATGCAGGCGCAGGCAGACGTGGCCGTAGCAGAAGCCACTTTGGCCGATAAACAACAGGCGCTGGCCAATTTGCAGAACGGCGGCGACCCGGATGAGGTGGCGGCGGCGCGCGCCAAAGTCTTAGCCGCGCAGGCCAATGTGGAGCTGATGTACATCATTGCGCCTTTTGATGGCGAGGTGATGAGCGTGAACGCGCAAGTGGGTGATTTGGTTTCACAAACCAGCGTGGCGGTGGTGCTGGCTAACCGCTCGGTTTTGCATGTGGATGTGGATGTGGATGAGACGGATGTGGCGCGCATTGCGCTGGGCGACGAAGCGAAGGTGGCCTTCAATTCCATTGAGGACTTAACGCTAAGCGGCATGGTAAGCCAGATTAACCCGGTGGGAGAAACCGTGGCCGGCCTGGTGAAATACACCGTAACCATTGATCTACCCACGACTGACCCGCGGGTGTTGCTGGGCATGACGGCTGAGGTGGCAATTGTGACGGATGTAGAAAAGGATGCGCTGGCTGTGCCAATTGAAGCGGTGCAATCGGATGAGCAGGGCGAATATGTTCTGCGGGTTCGGGGCGCTTCCGGAGAAGTGGAACGGGTAGCGGTGCAGAGCGGCGTCATTCAGGATGATTGGGTAGTGGTGACGGGTAGTTTGGCTGTGGGTGATACCGTGCAGATTCCCGCCCGCGAAGTGCAGAATTTTGGCCCGTTTGGCGGCTAAGGCAGTTAGCAGTAACTCGGAAACGGTGAACGGTTTTTCGCTCACCGTTTCCGGATAGTTGTTCAGGATAAATGACTATGATTGAAGTACGCGCGATTACAAAAATATATACGATGGGTGATAACGAAGTGCGGGCGCTAGACGGTGTGAACCTGACGATTGGCAAAGGCGAGATGACGGCCATCATGGGGCCAAGCGGCTCCGGTAAGAGCACCCTGCTTGCCATACTGGGTTGTTTGGATGTGCCCACCACCGGCGCCTACGCGCTGGATGGCATTAGCGTGGAGAAGATGAGTGATGACCAACTGGCCGAGGTGCGTAATCAAAAAATCGGCTTTGTGTTTCAGCAGTTCAACCTGCTGGCCCGCACCAGCGCTTTGGATAACGTGATGATGCCGCTGATTTATCGCGGTGTAAGCCAGAAGGAACGCCGCAAGAAAGCGGAGGCCGCGTTGGATAAGGTGGGCCTGAGAGAGCGCATGCATCACCGCCCGAACGAGCTTTCCGGCGGGCAACAGCAACGGGTGGCTATTGCCCGGGCGTTGGTGAATGACCCCGCAATTTTGCTGGCCGATGAGCCTACCGGCGCGCTGGATAGCAAAACCGGCACGGACATTATCCGCTTATTCCAAACCTTGCACCGCGATTTTGGGCAGACCGTTATTTACGTGACGCATGACCCGTTTATTGCGCGGCATACGCGGCGCGTGGTGCGCATGGGCGACGGCCAAATTGTGAGCGACGAGGCCATTGCCCAGCCGCTGGAAGCCGGCGCGCCCCGGCCCAGCGATTTGGCGCTTGTGACTAGCCCGGTAGCCGGTTAGGCGCTTTGTTCAGTCGTTGACGACCCACTCCCTTAACAATCAACCTAACGGACTAGAGACGAACATGAACCTTTCTGAAAACTTTCGCATCGCATTGCGGGCGCTATCGGCGAACAAAATGCGCTCAATCTTAACCATGCTCGGTATTATCATTGGCGTGGGGGCGGTGGTGGCGCTGATGGCCATTGGACAGGGCGCAACGGCCAGCATCACCAGCCAAGTGGAAGGCATTGGCTCGAACCAGATTACGGTGTTCCCCGGCCAACTGCGCGGCGGTGGGCGAAATGCTCTGGCCTCTACTCAGCAGGCCACGCTGTTTTTGAGTGATTACGAAGCGCTTGAACGGGAAATGAAAAACATTACGGCCATTGTGCCCTCCGTGCAGGCCAACTCTACCGTCACCTACGGCCAGGAAACCGTTAGCGTCAACGTCACCGCCACCACGCCCGACTATGTTTCAGTCAATGCCTATACGCTGGCGCGGGGTAAAAACTTCACGGCCAACGATGTGGCCCGCGCTACCCGAGTGGCGGTGCTTGGCTCCGATACCGCCGCCGATCTCTTTTCCGGCCTGAACCCGGTTGGGCGTAAAATAAAAATCGGCGGCGTTAGTTTTGACGTTATTGGCGTTTTGGAAGAAAAAGGTTCCGGCGGTTTTGGCAATGCCGATAACTTGATTCTCATTCCGCTGGAAACCGGGTATGACCGATTGGAGAGTGGGAGTTTGGTGCGGAGCGGCCGGAAAACGGTTTCCAGCATTGCATTTTCTGCCGCCAACGCTGAAGTCGTGGAGCAGGTGATGATGGAGGCCGAACGCATTTTGCGCCGTGAGCATGGCTTGCGGCCCGCCGAAGAGTCGGACTTTTCTCTATTTAGCCAAACGCAACTACTCAGTTCTTTATCCACAATTACAACCACCCTGACGATTTTTCTGGGCGCTATTGCCGGCATTTCTCTGTTGGTGGGCGGCATCGGAATTATGAACATCATGTTGGTTTCGGTGACAGAACGCACCAAGGAGATTGGTTTGCGTAAGGCTGTGGGCGCGAAGCGAAGCGTGATTTTGACGCAATTTCTGGTGGAAACTTTGTTGCTCAGCCTTACCGGCGGTTTGCTGGGCGTGCTGGTGGGTTGGGGGATTGCGGCGGCGGTTACGCTGGCAAACTTAATCACCGCGCAAGTAACCTGGGAGAGCGTGGCCTTGGCGTTTGGCTTTTCGGCGGCGGTTGGTTTATTCTTTGGCCTTTACCCAGCGTGGCGGGCTTCCCGTCTGCGGCCCATTGAGGCGTTGCGCTACGAATAATCTGATCTAGCCCTTCGCTGGCTCCAAGTTAGCGAAGGGCTGGTGATATGTGATGAAAACCATTTTAGTAGTGGATGATGAACCGAAGATTGCTGAAATCTGCCGTGACTATTTGAGCGCGGCGGGTTTTGCCGTGCTGGCCGCGCACACCGGCCCGGCCGGCCTCGCCTTGGCGCGCAAAGAGAAACCGGATTTGGTGGTGTTGGATTTGATGATGCCGGAAATGGATGGGCTGGACGTGTGCCGCGAACTGCGCCGCGAGAGCAATGTGCCCATCATCATGCTGACGGCGCGCGTGGAAGAAAGTGACAAATTGGTGGGGCTGGAACTGGGCGCAGATGATTACCTGACCAAGCCCTTTAGCCCGCGTGAGCTGGTGGCCCGCGTGCGCACCGTTTTGCGGCGCGGCGCGGCCCCCGCCGCTGAGGTTATTCGCGCCGGCCGGTTAACACTCGATCGGGCGCGTTATGAAGCGGTGATGGATAAGCGTGAAATTCAATTGACGCCGACGGAGTTTGAGATTTTAGCGATGTTGGCCGGTCAGCCGGGCCGTATCTTCTCGCGGGCGCAATTGCTCACCGCCGTGCGCGGCGTTTCCTTTGAGAGCTATGAGCGGGCGATTGATTCTCATATCCGCAACCTGCGCCGCAAACTAGAGCCGGATGAGGTGATTGTGACTGTGCACGGCGTGGGCTATAAATTTGTGGAAGCGTGAACGAGTGTAATCATGCGGATTGGCATTTTGGCTTTGGGAACGCGTGGCGATGTACAACCATATGTGGCGTTGGGCGTTGGTTTGCAACGCGCTGGGCATGTTGTGCGACTGATTACGCATGCGAACTATGAGCCGTTAGTGCGCGCTCATGGGCTGGAGTTTTGGCCCGTCCACGGTAACGTGCAGGCAGTGGCGGAAAGCCCGGAGATTCAGGCGTTGTTAGAGAAGGGCGATTTTCTCGCCATCAACGCGCGCACGGCGAAATTGGCTGAGCAAGCCAGCTTGAATTGGGCCGCAGAAGGCCTAGCGGCGTGCACGGATGTAGAGCTATTAGTCGCTGGCGTGGGTGGTTTGTTTGTTGCCTTGGCGTTAGCGGAAAAGTTAAACCTACCGCTGATACAAGCGTATGTGTTTCCGTTTACGCCCACCCGCGCTTTTCCGGCGGTGCTCTTCCCTAAGGCGTTCGCCCAATTGGGCGGTGCGGCCAATGCGCTTTCGCATCACGCTGTGCGGCAAATGATGTGGCAAGGCTCACGGGCGGCAGATAAGGTGGCGCGGCAGAAAGTGTTAGGTCTGCCCACCGCGCCATTCTTCGGCCCGTATCAATCCTCTCGGCTGAACGGCCACCCGGTGCTGTATGGTTTTAGCCCGGCGGTGATTGCGCCCCCAGCGGATTGGCGCAACACACACGTCACCGGTTATTGGTTTCTAGAATCAGAGCCGGATTGGACGCCGCCCGCCGCGCTGGTGGATTTTTTGCAAGCTGGCCCGCCGCCCGTTTACATTGGCTTTGGCAGTATGAGTAACCGTAAACCCGAGCAAACCACTGAGCTAATTTTGCGCGCCCTCGCGCAAACGCAACAACGCGCCATTTTGCTTTCCGGCTGGAACGGTCTGCACAAAGAAAACTTGCCGGAGAATGTGTATCTACTCGCTTCCGCGCCGCACAGCTGGCTCTTCGCACGCGTGGCCGCCGTGGTGCATCACGGCGGCGCCGGAACCACTGCCGCCGGACTGCGCGCGGGTGCGCCCTCCATCATCATCCCCTTCTTTGCCGATCAGCCGTTTTGGGGCCAGCGTGTGGTGGATTTAGGCGTGGGGCCGGCGCCCATTCCGCGCCAGCAACTTACGGCGGAACGTTTGGCGCATGCCCTTCAGCAAGTGACTACCGATAAAGTGATGCGAGACCGCGCCGCGCAGTTGGGTGAACAAATCCGGGCTGAGAGCGGCGTGACTAAAGCGGTAGCGGTGATAGAGGCGAGTGTGCGCCCATGACGCTTAACCCTAAAAATTCCGTGCGGCAAATTCGGGCGCGGCTTCTGCGCGTGCTGGTGGCCGCGTTCATTGCTATCGTGTTGTTAATTGTGGCGATTTTGTTAGGGACATTTTTCTATAGCATTAACAATCTCTCGCGTGGAGAGTTTGATATTGAAGCGCCGCAAGTGCGCGCGCTGGAAGGTTACTATTTGGGGCGCGGCAATTGGCAAGGCGTGGAAGTTTTAGCCACCGGCGAACGCTGGCAAGACACTATCGTTTTGGATGCGAATGGCATCGTGATTTTGGATGGGGGGCGAATTGATACACCCCGTGTGGGCCAGCTTTACACCGACACCACCTTCCCTTTACAAGTGCAAGCGCCGCTGGAAGTGCAAGGGCAATTTATTGGCACGGTGGTGGTGGGGATTGATGACCGAATCGCGCCGTTGGAGGTGTTTGTGGTTCTTTTGGTGCCGGTGGGGATTGTTTCCGTATTTCTGGCGCTCCTGACGGTGCTCATTGGTGTTTTGTTTGCGCAACGGTTTGTGAATCCGCTGGCGGACGTGATTGCGGCCTCTCAGGCGGTGGCGAGCGGTGACTTAAGCGCGCGGGTGGCCGCGCGCGGCACAAGCGATTTGCGCGCCCTGATGGATAGCTTTAATCACATGGCAGACGCTTTAGAACAAAGCGACCGCGAGCGCCGCAACTTATTGGCCGATGTGGCCCATGAGTTGCGCACGCCGCTGACGGTGATGCGCGGCAAGTTGGAGGGCATTGTGGATGGGGTGTATCCGGCCACGGAAAGCGCCATTGCGCCGGTGTTGGAAGAAACTTACACACTGGAGCGGTTGGTGGAGGATTTGCGGACGCTGACGCTGGCGGAGACGCGCCAACTGCACTTTGATATTCAACCCGTGATCTTAAGCGGCTTGGCCGAACGGGCGCTGAGTTTGTTTGCGGCGGAAGCGCAAGAAAAAAATATTGCGCTGACGCTGGAAGCCGCGCCCGGCCTCCCAACCGTCCAAGCTGACCCACAGCGTGTGAGCCAAGTGCTGGGCAATTTATTGGCCAATGCGTTGAAGTATGTGCCCGCCAATGGGCAGGTGCGCGTCACCGTTGAACCTAAAGCGGGAGGCGTGGAGGTGGCTGTGGTGGATAACGGCCCCGGCGTGCCGGAAGCCGATTTACCCCACCTGTTTGATCGTTTTTGGCGCGGCGAGAAATCGCGCGCGCGCGCCAGCGGCGGCGCGGGGTTGGGCCTTGCCATCGCCCGCCAACTGATTGAAGCGCAGGACGGCACAATCACCGCCGCTAATGTGCCGGGCGGCGGTTTGCGCGTGGCGTTTTGGTTGCCGGTGTAATTTTTTCCTAAACGGGTGACGGTCGCGGCTTCGGATTGTAAAACTTTGCAAGTGAGTAGCCTGTGACCGTTATCCTTGCGCGTAGCCATTTAGGTAAATGGCTTGAAAGTGTATTGGCTGAAAACAAAATGAGGCTATGCGAATTAGGGGGCGTTGGCTTCCGCCAACAACGCCTGCCCAATTTCTTGCGCGGCGGCTAAATCCCCATCTTCTAAAACTACGGCTACGGCAAAGCGCGCATTTTCCTGCGGCGCAAAACCGGTGAACCACGCCAGCGTGCGGCCCTCACGCCCCGCTACCGCATACGCGGCGTGGCCGTTGGGAAGCAAAGCGCGGACTTGTGCGGCCACGCTCGGCGTAAAGGCGGCCACCGGATTATCTGAGGGCGTAACTGGTTGCCAAGCGCCGCTGATGGTTTGGGTGGCCTCCAGCAAACGGGGCGGCGGTAGTTGCCCACTGCGGCCTAAAGCGGCAGTAGCCAACGCCAGATGTAACGGCGTGAGCGTGAGCGAGCCTTGCCCGGCCCCAAGCGCGCCGGCTTCTTTCTCAAAATTCGGTGGTTGGCTGGCGGTGGTGGGCAGGCCAATGTTAGGCGCGCGCAAAAGCCGCAAATCACCAAAAAGCTGTTCTAATCGGCGCGCGCCCAGCCGCTCCGCTAATTCCGCAAAGGGTTGCACACAACCCAATTGCAGAGCTTCCGGCAAAGAAATTGAAATGTGATACGGACGGGTGTTGCAATCGAGTTCTAACTCTCCAAACAAAAACGGCTGGCCGCCCACCTGAAAAACTTCATCGAGCGTGGAAATTTGCGTTTGAAGCGCGGCGGCGAGGATGAAGGGTTGCAGGGCGCCGCCCGGCTGGTATAGCGCAAACGTCGCGCGGTTGAGGAGCGGCGCGGCGGGGTCTGCCACCAGCGTGCTCCAGTTTTCGTCCAGCGTGTTGGGGTTAAAGCTGGGGTGAGAGGCCAGCGCCAAAATATCGCCGCTGGCCGCGTCAATCAGAACCACCGCGCCGGTGCGCGCCCCCAAAGCGCGGTCAGCGGCTGTTTGTAGTTGTAGATCCAGCGTAAGCCGCACAGCCCGCCCGCTGGGCCGCAGGCCCAAAATATCCGCCCACTTCAATTGCCAGGCTTCGTAGCCCGCATCTCCATGCAACACGCCATCGGCTTGGGCCTCCACGCCGGCCAAGCCATAAAACGCAGAAACGTAGCCTAGCACGGGCGCGAGAGTTGGATAAGGATAATGCCGCGCGTAATTGCCGGGCGCGCCCACGCTCTCGGCCAGCACTGCGCCGGTGCGGTCAAAAATTGCGCCGCGCGGGAAGCGCCGCTCTAAAAGAAGGCGGCGTGGATTATCGGCGCGGGCCAGCAAACTCTCTTGTTCCACCACGGCCCAATAGCCGGCGGCCAGCGCCATGCCAGCAAAGGCCAGAAGGAAGAAGAGGCCAAGGCGGTGAAGTTGGGGGGACATGGGTGCGTGAACCGTAAAGTGTGAAACGTGACGCATTCCGCTCTACGTTTCACGTTTCACGGAATTATCAGAAAGCCGCAACAATAAACCAATCATCACAAATTGCGCCGCAAGCGAGGAGCCGCCGTAACTCATAAACGGAAACGTGACGCCGGTGAGCGGGATGACTTTGATGACGCCGCCGATGATGAGCAGGGCTTGCAGGCCGGTGAGCGTGGCGAGGCCGGCCGCCAGAAGTTGATTGAATGGATTGCGCGCGTTCAAGGCGATGTGCAAGCCGCGCAAAACCAAAGCGGCCATTAAACTGAGGGCGGCCAACATCCCGGCCAGCCCCCATTCCTCCGCCAGCGCGGCAAAAATAAAATCTGAGTGCGCCACCGGAACAAGCGTGGGCGCGCCGAGGCCCGGCCCGGCCCCCACCATGCCGCCCGCCGCCAGCGCGATGAGCGCCTGCACAATTTGGAAGGAGCGGCCCGTAGGATCTGTCCACGGGTTCCACCACGCTTCCACGCGCACCCGCACCACATCAAACAGCCAAAATGCGCCCACGCCGCCCAACACCAAAAGCGCCGCGCCCGCGCCCAGCACCCACACTCGGCCAGAGGCCAAGTACAACATCACCACAAACACGCCAAAAAATAACGCCCCGGCGCCCAAATCGCGTTGCGCGATAACAAGCAACATCGAAAAGCTCCACATGAGGAGGAGCGGGAGGAAATACGGGAAACGGGAAACAGCTTGCCCTGAGCTTGCCGAAGGGGGAAGCGTGGAGAGGGGAAGGCTGGGGGTGAAGATTTGCTCGCGGCGTTCGGCGAGATAGGCGGCGAGAAAAACCACGAGTAAAAGTTTGAGCGGCTCCACAGGTTGCAGAAAAACGCCGGCCAGCCCGCCCAGCCACAGCCGCGCGCCGGAGCCTTCTGGATTAACGCCGATGATAAACGTGAGCGCGGTGAGGGCCAAGCCCAGCGTGAGCCACGTGTAACGGTAGCGGCGCAACCAACGTAAATCTCCGGCAAAGCGCACGGTGAGGATTAGGGCCAGCGTGGCCACCGCCAGCCAGAGCGTTTGCCGCCAGCCAAAATTCGGCGTCAGCCGCCAGATGAGGGCGAGGCCCCAGCCGCTGAGCAGGAAGGTGATGGGAAGCAGGAAGGCATCGTGGCCGGGTAAGTGGTTATTCGTTATTACGTAAGCGGCCAGCGCGCAGAGGAGCCAAATCAAAGGGAAAAAGAGGAAGCGTAAATCCCACTCGGCAACTTCCGCCGCCCAAGTGTTTGCGCGCGCAAACGGGATGAGGGCCAAGGCCGCCGTGCTGGCGATGACGAACAGGCCGGCGAGGCTGAGGAGGAAGCGTTCGCGCATATTGTGTGGAGCGAAAAGTGTGGAGCGTGAAGAGAGTCGCGCGACGGTTCACGCTCGCCGCTTCACTCCAAATACTTCCCCGTCAACAACTTCAGCCGCTCTTTAGTTTCCGCCGGAATCTTGTCTCGCGCAGTGATGATGGCGTCTGCGAGGGCGTTTTCACACGGGCAGGGCGCTTGTTCTTCGGCCAGCCTCTCCACCAGATTGACGATGGCCTTTTGAGCGTACGCCGTGTTGGCGTTGAGGGTGCGGATGACCATTTCCACCGTCACCGGCTCCTCGGAGTGATGCCACACATCGTAATCGGTGACGTGCGCCATGCAGGCGTAGCACATCTCGGCCTCGCGCGCCAAAAAGGCCTCCGGCGAGGCCGTCATGCCGATGATGTGCAGGCCCCACGCGCGGTAAACGCCGCTCTCTGCCTTGGTGCTGAAGCGCGGGCCTTCAATGGTGATGAAACTGCCGCCGTTGTGCGCCACAGCGCCGGTAGCTTTTACGGCTTCGTAGGTCAGCGGCGAAAGTTGCGGGCAGAACGGCTCGGCCACGCCCACGTGCGCTACTAATCCATTACCAAAAAAACTGCGCTCGCGGCTTTTGGTGAAATCAAACAACTGATCCGGAATGACGATGTGGCCGGGCGCGAACTCTTCTTTGAGCGAGCCGCAGGCGCTGACGGAGACGATGCGGCGCGCGCCCAGCATTTTGAGGGCGTAGATGTTGGCGCGGTAGTTCACCTCGGTGGGGGTGTAGCGGTGGCCGCGCCCGTGCCGCGCCAAAAACGCCACCCGTTGCCCGGCTAGCGTGCCCACCACCACCGGGTCGCTCGGCTTGCCAAAGGGCGTGGTCAAATCATGTTCTTCAATATCCGTCAGGCCCGGCATGGCGTACAAGCCGGAGCCGCCGATGATGGCAAGGATAGGAGGGTTGGTCATAGTGAAATCCTGAAAGGGAGAGTTGGAGGTGTGGAGAATTGGTTATTGGTTATTAGTAGTTGTGAGTTGTTGAACAGCCTTAAGGACGTTTTGCATGTGTTCGGTTACGGGGTGGCCCGGCGCAACGCTGGCGCCCAGCGCAACGGCTTTTTCTAACATAGGTAATGACTCTTTGAGATGTCCGTTCGACGCCAGCTGTTGGCCCAAGAAGAAATAAATGTTAGCTTGACTTGTGACACTTCCAATGGACTGAAAGATATTAAGGGCTTCTTGAAGTTCCTGCAAGCCGATTTCGCCCTGTCCGGAAAAAAGTAATAAGCGTCCGCGCGAGGCTAGCACGTTGGCTTCGCCCAATTTTGCGCCAATGTCGCGGAAGAGCGTCAGGGCTTGTTGATAGCTGGCGAGGGCGGCGTCCCGGTCATCGCGGAATTGTTGCACATCGCCGATGGCTTGCAGCACGTTGGCTTCGCCCAATTTTGCGCCAATGTCGCGGAAGAGCGTCAGGGCTTGTTGATAGCTGGCGAGGGCGGCGTCCCGGTCATCGCGGAATTGTTGCACATCGCCGATGGCTTTCAGCACGTTGGCTTCGCCCAATTTTGCGCCAATGTCGCGGAAGAGCGTCAGGGCTTGTTGATAGCTGGCGAGGGCGGCGTCACTTTGCTTGCGGAATTGTTGCACATCGCCGATGGCTTGCAGCACG